>PJUE01000014.1_pt1 | contig 470373 bp, 438 predicted proteins | sample 1512171 | NCBI WGS metagenome assembly PJUE01 (sample SAMN08177674, study PRJNA422409) | Feces metagenome, whole genome shotgun sequencing project. | isolation source: Chicken feces (3) enriched on wood chips: alkali lignin treatment | host: Gallus gallus | place: USA: Madison | collected 2015-01-15
ATGGAAAAAATTTCAGGATAGATATAGAGCACTTAGAAAAGTAATTGTTTATAGTGGAAATGGTTTGACTTGCGAAACTGCATTTAAAGTAATTAGCGTTTCAGATGAATATGATATTTTATATAGTTACTTTGATGTAGAAAATATTAAAAAACAAAGTTTAGTTGGTTTATGTGACAAATTTGAAATTTCTCAAACCAAATACTATCAATCAGATATAATATACTTTGACATTTCTCAAAAATTAATAAGAAGTGAAAATCTAAAAAAATAATACTGCCTACAACATCGTATTGGCAAAATGGCGGGTTAAAGGAGAAATTAAAAGTTTCTCCTTTTTTGTCGCAACAGCTTTTTATAGATATTTTTTTATAAATTTAGATGATACTTAAAGGCTGTTCTTTTGCCTAAATGACCCCGAAAAATTAAACGACAATAATAAATGAACAAACATTTAACAACTCTTTTTGCACTATTGATATTTTTTTCTGCCTGTGCACAGCTGGACAAAAAATCAGATTTATATAAAACCATACTGACCAACGACAGTTTGCTTTTTGACGTTGGTTTTAACCATTGTGACATCAAGCAGTTTGAAAATTTGTTAAGCGACAATCTTAAATTTTATCACGATAAGGATGGAATTTCTGATAAAACAAAATTTCTGACCGACTTAAAAAATGGAATTTGCAACAGCGATACCCATCGCCAGGTTCAGCGATTTTTAGTAAAAGAAAGCACAGAGATATTCCCTCTTTATAAAAATGGTGTTCTCTATGGTGCAGTTCAAAATGGTGAACATACATTTTCGGAAAAAAGAGAAAGTCAAGCAGGAATTGCGAAGTTTACCAATGTTTGGCAAATAGAAAATGGCGAATGGAAACTAACAACTTCCTTTAGTTTTGACCATCAAACCTATGAAAAGAATACAGTAAAATCAATATTTGACAATGAAACTGAAATTCAAAAATGGCTCAAAGAAAATAAAGTTCCGACTTTGGGAATTGGAATTATTGAAAATGGTAAACTGCAACAAGTAAAAGTATTTGGCGAAATTTCAAAAGGGATTTCAGCACCTTATAACACTATTTTCAATGTAGCTTCTTTGACAAAACCTGTAACTGCAATAGTTGCATTACAATTAATGAGTTTAGGAAAATGGGAATTAGACGAACCGCTTTACAAATATTGGATAGACCCGGATATTGCCAACGATCCGAGAACTAAGAAACTCACAACAAGAATTATTTTGAGTCACCAAACAGGTTTTCCTAATTGGCGTTGGATGAATGAAACTAAAAAACTCAACTTTCAATTTGATCCGGGAACCAAATATCAATATTCGGGAGAAGGAATGGAATATTTACGAAAAGCATTAGAAAAGAAGTTTAATAAATCGTTACAGCAATTAGCGAATGAACTTATTTTCCAACCTTTGAAAATGACCGATACAAAGTATGTCTGGGACAAAAATGTGGATACCACAAGATTGGCCATAGGTTATGATAAAGATGGAGCAGCTTATGAAACTGTAAAGAACGAAACACCCAATGCCGCAGATGATTTGTTGACAACTGTTGAAGATTATGGCAAATTTTTGGTAAGTGTCATGAATGGTGATGGTTTATCAAAAATGATGTTTGAAGAAATGACAACGAAACAAGTAGCAAGTACAAAAGGAAAACATTTTGGTTTAGGATTTGAAATCTATGATTTAGATAATGATGAAACGGCTTTGTCTCACAGCGGTGCTGACAATGGCGTTCAAACGCTATTTGTTATCCTCTCAAAAACAAAGAAAGGTCTTTTGATTTTTACAAACTCAGACACGGGTGTAAGTGTTTATGAAACGTTACTAAAACATTATTTAGGAGATAACGGACAAAAAATATTTGAGATTGAGACGAAATAAAAAACGACAACTTTTTCTATTCATTATTCACTTATCTTAATTTATTTTTCATACATTTAGTAAATAATAAAGAGCTGTTGCTTAGGTTGTTAAGATTTAAAGTTTCGGCATTCTAATAATCCGTGACTATTCCAAGTCGCGGCACATTATAGCATATTTAAAAACAAAGAACATGAAAAAGACACTCATTACAATTTTGACAATTTTTCTACTTTGCGGAACAGCATCCGCTAAGTATACTCAGACTTGCAAAGTCAAGTACAGAAAAAATTATAGTTGGTCAGACTATTATACCGTTGAAGTGACCTTTATGTCAGGAACGGAATTAAATACGGCAACAAAATCTTTGAACTATGATGGTTTTTCAACTTATGCAATAATTTTTTGGGACAAAGAGGATTCGGTAATAAAAGTTTCTTCTTTTACAGGCTGTGGAACTGAAGTGACTCAAAGTTGTATTACCAACAAAGTGATAAATCTTGAAGGAGAAGATCAACATGGACGTGGTTGGGAAGTATGTACGAAAAGTTTCTGTTTTTAAACTTTAATAATTCGAAACCTTTGTTAAAAAACTGCCGAATGAAAAATCATCTATTTTTATTCTTTCTAATTGTAAATTTATCATTAGCCGCTCAAACAAAATTTAAACTTGTGGAAAAAGAAACTGATACTTGGCGAAGTATATATTCCTTAGTTGACGAGAATAATAAAACTTTGAGAGTGTTAGATTCTACAAAATATTATATGCCATTAAGTGGTTTTGAATTTGGATATTTCGCCATAATAGCAAAAATGGGTTCAAAAAATCATGGTTGGCCTGCGATAGATGCTAATGAAAATATACTTTTTTATGTATATAATACTAGTATTGGAGAACCTGGTCCTGATTATTTGATTGAAAATAAAATAAGAATTATTGATGAGAATAAAAAAATTGGCTTCGCTAATGAAAAGGGAGAAATTATAATAAAACCCCAATTTGAAATTGTAACTTCATTTCACAATGGTTATGCAATAATTGCTGAAAAATGTAAAAAAATACCTTGGGGGAATCATGAGCATAATGATGGCTGTAATCATTATTCAATTGAATGTGAAAGACATGGTTATATAGATGTAAAGGGTGAAATAATCAAATTAGGTGATTTCACTTTTGAACAAATAATGGAAGAAATAAAATGGAAACCTGATGAACAATAGTAGATAAAATACATCAGGGAAGATTTGAAAGTTTCGGATATCTCATATTTCACTTTCTCAACGCGCCGCAGGATAAACAATATGATAATGCAAATATGGATTCACAGATTAGAGTAAAAGTTTTACAATCAAATTTCGTCACCAATTTTGAGATTATTATAGTAATAGCAAATGTTGAAAATGAGATCCCATCAGAGGGAGTCTTAAAATCGATAAATTCAAATTTATTTTGGGAGGTTCAAAATAGAATAATTGAAAATATTGCTGAAAAAATAGGCGAATGTAAAGAGACCATAAATTCGCATACAAATAAAGCAGACTATAATTTTCGAAATGATGAAATTCTGAAACAAAGAGAAGAAAAGAATATTCGAGTTTATAAAATAAAACCAATTGGAAATACTCGAAAGCCAGAAATCGGAGAGGATTTGGTTTTTCATGTAACGACTTTTAGAAGTAAAATTCAAATTAAAGAAATTTATGAACATTACTTTCTTTTAGAAGATAAGAACGGATATAATGCAGTTATACCCAAACGTAAAGTGCTAAAAAATTCAACGGCAAAGGTGGGTGATTATATTAGACATTGTGAACATCAATATCATGATTTAGTGGATGAAAATGATAATTTCATATACAGAAACTAATACTAAGTAACAGAAGAAACTTATGAAAATAATGACAATAAGTTCTATCTCAGAACTCCAGTGATTTGCATTAGTAATATTGCATTTCTATCCGCAACAGTCCTTGATATATTTTTTCATATTTTAACAGCTAACAAAGGGCTACTGTGAATGAAATGAACCAAAATTATTGGAACTGAAATGGCAGGACTGATTGGTGCTATTTCTAATTTTCAACTTACCGAAACCAAAATTGGATTTCAATTTCCGACAGAAAGATTGTATCATATTAACGGAATACCGAGAGAAAATTTTTTACCTGAAATCTTAACTCAAAACAGTGAACAAACTATACAGAAGGCTAAAGAAATCAAATAAAAATAACGGCTCCATATCAACATTCAAAGAAATAGGAGATAAAGTAGATTTATCTCTCTTTTTTATTACTTCTTTTTTCCCTATTTTAGTAAATAGTAAAGACTGTTTTTTTTAAGATTGAGCTTAGATATTCTCATTGGTCAAATACAGTAGGTTAATAAAATCCAACTAAACAGGTATAGATGAACGTTGTTTTAGAAACGAATCGACTTTTATTAAGGGAACTGCATCCTGAGGATGCAGAAAGTTTTTATATTTTAAACCTAAACCCCAACGTCATAAAATATACGGGCAATACTGCCTTCAAAAACATTGAAGAAGCACGAATATTTTTAGAAAATTACCAGGATTATAAACGGAATGGTTATGGAAGATGGGCCGTAATAAAAAAAGAGACAAACAAATTTATTGGTTGGTGCGGATTGAAATTTGATGAAATAAAAAAGGAAACGGATATTGGATTTCGCTTTTTTGAAGAAGAGTGGCATAAAGGTTATGCAACAGAAAGAGCAATGGCTTGTGTAGAACACGGGTTTGAAAAACTTCATCTGAAACGTATAATAGGCAGGGCTATGAAAGAAAACATGGCTTCCATAAAAGTTCTCGAAAAAATTGGACTTGAATATGTAGAAGATACTGATTTTGATGGAAAAGAAGCTGTACTCTATAAAATAGAACAAAAGAGACTTTAAGGGACAACTGCACAGAATAAATTCGCATGAACAAAACCTACAAATTGTATACTCGTGCCTTATATCGCGGGAGATCTTGATGTTAATAAAATAAGATTAAGCAGAACCCTAAATGAAAATCTTATTTTTGATTATTCCAATAACAGGTCAGGTGCCTTTTTGTTAATTATCTTTTTAGATAGCCGAAAAAAAAAAGGCTTGAATATAAAAAAAACCAGTAAAACAGGGTGCAACAGCAATTGATCAGGACTATGGATTAAACCCAATTTCAGGATGCTTACAAGGCATCCGGTGAAAGAGCCAGTCTATGATTTTTTATTAAACCTGATTTAAATTTCTATATACAATAATTATGATGCAGATAATAAAGCTAACGCAACTGAACGAGACACAAAAAGAGCACATTTTCGATTTGTGGAATACCGAATATCCCGAAAAGCTGGTTTACCATTCAATGGCTGATTTTGAAAGTTATCTGAGCAGGCTAACCGAACAGAATCATTATATATTATTAGACACCAATGATAAAATCAAAGGTTGGGCTATTACGTTTATCAGAGAAAATGAAAAATGGTTTGCAATTATTATTTCCGGAAAGCTGCACGGAAAAGGTATCGGAACAGAAATGTTGAACGAACTGAAAAAAAAGGAAAGCATTTTAAATGGATGGGTTATTGATCATAATTCAGACAAAAAGCATAATGGTGATAGGTACAGATCACCGTTAGAATTTTATATAAAAAATGGTTTTAAAGTGATACATGAAACAAGACTGGAATTGGAAGTGATGTCTGCTGTAAAAATAAAATGGACAAAATAGATGGTATCGAACCCAAAGAAATTATACTTTGTATACTCCAAACCGGTAAGATAGAGGTAACGTCTTACTGTAAATGCTTTCAGAAACATGGCATTCAGCAGCTGAGCTGAAATGAAGTTCAGTATACAGACTTCACCATCATCAGCCATAAATAGTATATGACTAAAATGAAAAATTCTATTAAAAATATCATCACAATACAGCATCCTGAATCGGTACATCATACAAATGGTATGATCGGATCCTGGACAGATTGGGAACTGACTCCGAATGGAAAGGAACAGGCAGAATTAATTGGCAGCAAATTAGCAAAAGAATGCGATGGAAAGACTTTTAAGCTTTATGCATCTCCGCTAATGAGAGCAAAGCAAACTGCCGAAATTATAGGCAACTGTTTAAAAATTAACCCCAACATCACCGAAACATTGAAAGAGCGAAATTTAGGTTCAGCTGTAGGCAAGTCAGTTCAATGGTTACGGGAGAATATTGAAAAAGAAGAGTACACAATTGATGATAAATGCTTTTCTGATGCAGAGTCACGCAGAGAGGTCTGGCATAGGCTGACTCCTTTTTATGAAGAAATAATGAATAGTAAAATTGAAAATATCATCATTGTTTCACATGGAGATACCTTGAGCATTTTCAATGCCATGTGGTTGGGATTAACAGTTGAATTTTTAAATTATGGTGATTTATACGGAAAATCAGGTGGAGTTTCCTTTCTGACCAAAAATGCTAAAGGAAAGCATATCATCAGCAGGTTAAGTGATATGTCATATAGTAGTAGAGAATGTAAATAAGTTTGTTTCAAAAGATTTTTATCTGGTTTAGTGATTTAAGAGAAGAGATTTATTAACAGTCAAAAGGATAAAAATAGTGTAATACAACATCATAAATATCATCATTTTACTTTCAGGTTCTGCGAATTTTTGTAAGTTAGCGGTATTGAAAAAAGATTCGCTTTGAACAGTTTTCCCATGACTTACGTTTTTAAGAAACTGTTTTGCCAATGCTTTTCGCAGTACAAAATCCATTCTAAATGAAAATTCTGTTATTCTCTATATTTTGTGTCTTTTTTACAACCTCTCTTTTCGCGCAATCGGCTTCAGAGTATTATTTTGAGGGCAAAGACACCCTTTTTTATTCCACTGCTTTACAGGAAAACAGAAAGATTACGGTGAGTTTGCCTAAAACTTATACGCCGGAGAAAGCAACGCAATTTCCGGTAATTTTTGTTTTTGACCGGCAAAACAACAGAATTTTTCGTCAGATATATGAAACCATAAACTATTTAGTTTCCTTTGACGAAGTTCCGGAATCCATTATCATTGGTATCAGCTCAAACAATCATTCCAAACGCTATTTGGAAACCAGCTTAAAAGATTCTGCTGAAAATGCAAAGGGAGAACAGATGGAGCGATTTCTATTTGAGGAACTCATTCCGTGGACAGAAAAGACCTATCATGCAGGTAAAATCAGAACGCTGATCGGGCATTCCCGTTTTGGATATTTTACATCTTATCTGCTGATCAAACGAATGAACGAACTTACCTCTGTGATTGCGATCAGTCCGTTTTATGTACAGAAAAATGTAAATCTTGTAGATTCTTTACAAAGAGAGCTTTCCCATACTCAGTTGACACATACCGTATATTACAGATTCATTACAGGAGATCCGTTCACGGATTCTAAAGATTATGACCTTATGCATGATTTTTTAAAACAGTCTGTCGCAATTGATTCGAAGCTGAATTGGAAAGGATATCGTTTTAATACTGTTCAGCACATGGCTGTTCCGGGTATGGCAGTTCCTCCGGCGCTAATTGATGTTTTTGATTACTGGTCAGAAGAAGTAACCAAAATTCAGCGGAGTGAGGTGCCTTTAACCGAAGTTGCCTATTCTGAATTTAAGCTTAAGATGAAGCAGCATTACGGCTCCGAAATTGGAATAGGGTTGGCGGTATTGAATGGTATTGCTTATCAGTATTATAACGATGGAAAGTTTAAGGAGGCAATAAACGTGTGGAATATACTTTTAAAAGAATATCCTATGTTTACGTATGCCTATATCAGTATTGCAAACGCCTGCTTACAATTAAAAGACAATGAAGAAGCAATGCGCTCATTAGAAAAAGCACAACTCGGGTTAAAATCCAATACATTTTATTCAGATGAAGAAAAGCAAAGTATTATAGAAGAAATAACCCAACTCAAGCGCCGATAATGGCGAGCCAGAGCCATTTTTGATGGCTCATGCAGCAGTTTGTTGGTGTTGAATATTGCATTTGAGCCATCGCAGTTTTTATAACAACAAAAAGGAAAAGTAATACGAAAGCACTAAACCTGAATTTTAAGAAAGATTTTATTCTATATTCTTACTTTTGCTCTTAAGAAGCATTATTGATGTATTTAATAAATATTGATGTATATGAAAGACAAAATAGGTTTTAATCTGCCATTCGCATTTATTGCATTTCCTATCGGATTGGCTCTGTACAGAGAATTCGATTTTTCAACTTTTACATTTAAAAAACGGCTTTGGGCCTGCTATATCTGGTAACCTTTATTTTGGTAGTTTTTTTGATGTTCAGAAAGAAGTCAAAATCATCGTAACGCTCATTGTCTAATTAATTCGTAAGAACACAAAATTCAGAAAACAGACTCCGCTGTCTGCCACAACAGTCATATACAGGACAAAGATTTTCATTTTCATTTTTTAAGTTTGAATGTTATTGAACTATGATTAATGAATATGGCGAAACGTATCCAGTAATAATTTCAGTGCTTCTTTGGAATGCATGTTCTCCATAGATTGTAAGGTAACCTCAGTGATTTTTGCAGCACGTTGGCACATTGTCTTTTCGTAATTTGAAATAGCTGTTTTAATGTTGCTGAAATCATTTGCTGTCAGTTGTTCTGCGAGTTCAAAGGCATCTAACATGGCCATATTTACTCCCTCGCCTGCATAAGGCGGCATACGATGCGCGGCATCTCCCAAAATGGTTAAATTCGGTAAACTCTCCCATTGCTGGTCGAGTGGGAAATGATATTGTGGACGGGGAACAAAATAACTCTCATCACTTTCAAAAAGTTCGTGCCACTCATAGCCCCAATCAGCAAAACGCTCTTTAAACCAATCATATATTTCCCGTTTGTTTTCGAAGTTGATACCGGAAGTTTTTACCCAATCTTCCGTTTCCTTTGTTCCGGTGTAAAAAGACAGTGAACCATCACCTTTGGCGCTCAGAATAATACTTTTTTCTAATCCTAACGCAAATACTTTACCGCCTTTGACAAGCTTCCAGAGTTCCGGCACATTGGTGGCTGCATTGTAAATAGTTCCCTCTACAATGGTTAACCCTGAATAAACCGGAGCAATATGGGTAAGGTATTTTCTGAGTTTAGAATTGGCACCGTCTGCTGCAATGACAAGGTCGGCATACACGATACTTCCGTTATCGAAATAGATATCCCATCCATTTTCTTTGGTTTGTAGTGATACAAATTTAGAATTCCAAACAAGGGTATCTCCTTCAAGTGATGCAATAAGCAAATCCCGAAAGGGACCTCTGTCAATTTCCGGACGGAAAGAAATTCCGCTTTCCTCTGCCGGGGTTTCATTCATGTGATCGTCGAAATATACCACTGCGTTATGGTCGGTCAAGCGCAGTTTATCCGCATCAGGACGGTAATGTTTTTTAAATTCAGAAAGCAAACTGGCAGCATGCAGGGCTTTCAGTCCGGATTCTTCGTGCAAGTCTAATGTGGCACCTTGCTGGCGCACATTCTGGTCTTTATCTCTTTCATATACTTTTACCTGATACCCCTTCATTTGTAGTAATCTGGCAAGAGTCAGTCCGCCGGGACCGCCTCCGATAATGGCTATTTTTTTATTTTTTAATGACATCCTATTTTTATTTTGATAATACAAAATTACCGTTGTATAATGAGTTAAAATAGCGTATTTTGGCATAAAAATACTCGTAAACGACATCATGAAAATCGAAATTAAATCAAGGGACGGAATAGGGATATTAGCCGCTTTTGCTGAACAAGTAGGCGGTAACGTTATAAATGGCAGAGTAGATGTTCCGGAAAAATTCGGAACAGGTTTTATGCAGGGCTATAGCTTTGATGAGCGTTTGCGGATGATGATCGTACGCTATGAGTTGCACCGGGATTTTGCTGTTAGTCGAAAAAATCAACCTGCGAATATGCTGCTGTTTAATTTTCAGCATATCATCACCTCAAGCCAAACACAAACGGGTACTAAATTGCAACCATCGGTTCAGATTACAACACAGGGGTTAAATGCGGAGCTTTTTGTTCCCAAAAATACCATTCAAAATTCTATAACATTGAGTATTGATGCTGAGTATTTACGAGAGCTTATCGGAGCACGAATAGACCATCCTTTAATAAATAGTATTTTGGATAATAAGCAACCCTTACTGTTTGAAGAATTTATATCTGTTCCGCTATTGAAAGTGGTCGAAGATATTGTAAGCAGTAAGGTGCCGGCATTACTTCAGGATTTTTACTACAAACTAAAATCTCAGGAACTCATTTGTCAGTTACTGATTTCATTGGTAAGACGGGATGAGAAGAAAGTGTATAGCTTTAATACAGCCGATATTAAGATGCTTTACAAGGTTAAAGACCGATTACTTCAAAATATTGAAAAAGCCCCAACAATTGCCGAATTATCGAACTTTTCCGGCATGAGCGAAACGAAGCTAAAAAGATTGTTTCATCAGGTTTTTGGTAAAAGTATATTTCAATACTTCCAGAATTCAAGAATGCAGGAAGCTGCACGCTTGTTGAAAAAAGGTTTATCTGTTTCAGAAGTGGGGTATCAGCTGGGGTTTTCAAATTTAGGACATTTTACAAAAGTTTTTGAACAGGTGATCGGAGTTAAACCAAAACGGTATAGTAAGCTAAAAGATAATTAGTTTACTGCCCTTTTAAGAGAGAGTACTATAGATTTTAATTTACGAAGAATTACTTCTCATTACCCTCAAAACAACCAGATCTTTGACAACCAAGAAGTATATTAATGAAATCACCAAAAGAAAAATGGATAAAGTACTAATGTTACTTTATCCATTATTTGTTTCATTTGTAGTAAAGATCTACAAGGAATTAAGTGAAGGTAAGTGCAGTACGCAGTATTGTAAAAAAGTTATAATAGAAGTCACCGATATTGTAAGCCGATACTTCAAAATTCTACTTTATATGTTACTTTTCAATAAAATAACAGGTCACCACAATTACGTTTTTTAATGTATTTTTTTTCAATATAATATCGATGTTAATTCATTAAAACTTTTACTTAATCTTACCCAGTTACCTTGCCGAGTTAATACTCTTGCATAATACTTATCCTTAGCCAAATCAACGGCTACAATTTCATCTTTTTCAACGGACAAATTACCATCCCGGTAATGTTGACTAAATTTTAATTTTGTACCCATAGTTTTAATTTTTTAACACTACAAAAGTATATATATATACTGATTTAAAATAATAAATTGTGAAAAAACTTTTATTATTATAGATTGTTTAAAATATTGGTAAAATATACTTATTGTTTTTAAAAAATGATAGTAATCTGTGCTGATTAATTTGCTTAAATCACTATAATTATACCCTAAAATGTTTATAAATATTCTTTTTTGTATTGAAAATTCAAGGTTCTCTTATAAAACGAATTGTATCTCAAAAAAAGCAATCAGATCGTGCTTCACACCTTTATTTATTTGAACTGAATCGTCAAAAATAAAATATAACTCGGTTCCGATTTACTCTGCAGAACATCTCTTATCATAAAATACATTTTTGATAACAATAAAGAAAAGGATACTTGTATCGAAAATTATAGAAAAGACAGATTTAGAAGACGTAGGCACAACTTACGAAAAAGATGGCTGTATCAGAGCTTTATTTGAAATGAAGAGACATTTAAAAGATAAAAGAAGAGTATTGGCAATGTTTCAAAGTATAATGGGAATAGTAAATTATCGAACCATTATAAATTATAATTTTCTCAACAATTCTAATGCTTTACGTATTTTATGGTCACTATTTAAATCTTCCAGATTATCTCCTCCTAATACTTCAAAATCAGGTAAAATATTTGATTTATAAATTTTTAAATTTCGGTCAACAACATAATCCGTCGATAGATTGATTCCTGCATCTTTGTTTATTTTAAAACCTTGAACTGCTGTAGTGTAATTTGCTGTTGGTTCTCCTACAATAAAAGTGTTATTTCTACCAATAAATGATACAGCTGTCATTTCACCTGAACTCGCAGTATAGCAGCTCGTTAAAATCACTATTGGAATATCATTATTTATTGGATAATCTAAATCTTCAGTTCTTTCTAAAATCACATTGTCAATCCATAATTTTCCTTCTTTAATTTCCCAATTTCCGGTAGATATGTTTTGAGCATTTCTAAAACCGCCAAAAAGTAAATTGTCTCCAATAAACTCTTTCAAGCCAAGCAACATAGGATACATATTTCCACCAGTATTGAGTCTCAAATCTATGATCCAGCCTTTAATTGTCTTTGAATTTATATTATTGATATGAGATACAATATCGTTTGCTAAACTGTCTACTTTTGTAAAATTAAAATCGTTGTTCCCAACAATTCTGATATAGGCGATTTTTGTGTCAATGAGTTTACTGAATGTTTTTGTATCCGTTTTTATTTTATCCTTTAAATACAAATTTGTTGTCATATTAGTAGGATTCCATCCGTATGTTTTTCCTTTATATTTTAAGCCTCCGTGATAATCATTGAGTTGTTTAAAAACTTCTTCATAAAAAGGTGCAATTTCATCTATCAGAATTAAATCTCGTGATTTATTATATAATTCATTCTTAATATTGCTGATATTTTCGGTATGGATTGAGTTTATTTGTATCAATTCGATTGACTTGTCAATAAATAACTTTATACTGTCGTTTTTAAAATTTTGACAGAATGATACTGTTGAAAAAAAAAGAAGATAGATTATTAAAAAATATCTGTTCATATATTCAAGAATGAGAAGCTTATTGGATGTAAGCATGTTTTTAATGGAACAAAGTTATAAAATTAGTTGTATTGTTCTTTTATATATTATACTACAGGTATTAACCGATAAATAGGTAATTGTGATGAAAAGGGAACTGTTAGGTAGTACTGAATTATTGCATGCTAAGGAGTATCGAATACAAAAAATCTTTTTACTTTTGAAACAGAACTTTAGCCGGAAAAAAGTATCAAATTTTGATTAATTTGGTTTTAAATCTCAAAAAAGGTTATCATCAGATTTCCTGTTTAATTGGATTTTTGAACCACCGGCAAGGATCTGTTTTTCATAAAACTGTAAACAGATATCATGTTTTATTTTGACAGAAATTTCGGTTTTTTTATAGGACCTCTTACCGATAATAAATGCCATAAACATTATGCTTTGCAAATTAGTGTTTCTACACAGTCAAATCTTGCCTTATCTGATAAAAAAGGGAAAAATCTTTTCGGAAAAGCACTTTTAGTCCCTTCAAAAGTTGAACATGCATTGACATGCAATACGAATCAGTTGACGATCTTAATAAACCCACTAAGTAGTGTCGGTCATTATTTAAAGTTGAAATTTGACAGTACAGATCCGGTAGTTTTCAATAATTATATATCAGATGAGCTCCTCAGCACATTAGATAAATTCGAAAGAAATGAATGGTCATTTGAGATGGTTTGTCAATCCGTTTCACAAACGCTGAAAACCTGCAGAGCATCATTGGAAGACGAAAAGTATATTGAAGACAAAAGGATTCTTAAAGCACTGGATTTTATGGATACCCATTTTGATGATGTACTTTCTTTAGAAAGGGTTGCCGGATATTGCAATGTATCATCCACCCGTTTTTTACATCTGTTTAAAGAGAAAACCAATCTCAGTTTCAGACGCTATCAGTTATGGAATAAGTTGGTAAAATCATTACCTTATCTAACAAAAAACTCCATTACAGATACGGCACATGCTTTTGGGTTTTCAGACAGTTCACATTACACAAGAACGTTTTCGGAAACGTTTGGTGTGACACCTAAATTCTTTTTACCTAAACGTTAGCCGGTTTATACAATTTTATATTTGTGCTGTTTTGCAATTTTGTATGGTTATAAATCATAACCATATAGCAGTTTTATATTTAAAATTAAAAAACATGAACAATTATCTGAAAGAAACCCTTCTGCTGAATTATCATGACAGCTCGGTTCAAGCCTTAATCGAAACAAAAAAATGGCTGCAAATGCAACCTGTTGACCGCGTACAGGCCATTTATAACTATGTAAGAGATGATATTAAATTTGGTTATAATTCATCTAATACGATAACAGCGGCTCAGGTATTGAAAGACGGTTATGGACAATGTAATACCAAAGCGACTTTATTAATGGCACTTCTGCGGGCAGTGGGAATTCCAAACAGAATACACGGATTTACCATTGACAAAGCTCTGCAAAAAGGAGCTATAACTGGTATTTGGTACAGATTATCACCTAAAAATATTCTTCATAGCTGGGTCGAGGTCTACATAAACGAAAACTGGTATTTTCTTGAAGGTGTCATTCTTGACAAAGAATATATCACCAAAATTCAACAGAGAAATAAAGAGGGGACAACTGTCTTTTGCGGATATGGAGCTTTTACTGATAATTTGGCAGACCCACCGATTGAATGGAAGCTCAACAACACTTTTATTCAGCACAAAGGAATCAATCAGGATTTTGGATTGTTTGATACCCCAGACGCATTTTATGCTGAGCACCAACAGCAAATGGGCATTGTCAAAAGATTCATTTTTAGTAATATAGTAAGAAAATTCCTAAACAGAAATGTTCAAAAAATAAGAAAGGGCAGGGGATAGCTTATAACATAAAATAGATGAATCCGGTTTTACAACATTTTACTGAATAGGCTTGTTGTTTTTCCAAAGCACAAAACCATAAAGAGACAGAAATTTCATAATGTATGGAAAGTTGTGTAGTTTTGCCATAACATAAAATAAAAAAAAGGGAAACAATAAAGTTCCCCTTTTTTACTAACACTTTGGTGGATGTCAGTTCTTCTTCATAAGCATTAAATAAATATCAATTTTCAGACCAAAATAGCTGTATTTTAAAAGGTACTGATTTTCAGATAATTTTATTTTTTTAGAATTTTAAATGTAATTTCCAACTGTCTAAAAAATCCACAACAGCTGCTTGTTATGTTGATTTTTTCCAATGAATAATGATAGAGTTCAGCAATTGAAAGAATGATTTCTCGGTTCCATCTCAGAGGATGATTAAAAAAATGATTGATATTATTATCAAATAATTTCTAAGAAATAGACGGATGATAACATGCTACTGAGTATCACAAATAGTTAAGCTGAAATAAATAAGCGAACCACAATACTTATGTCTTAAATAAGTTTGTATTTTAAACAAAATCACGTACATCGAATGAAAAGCATCACATTACCGGAAGAACTTACTTTAGAGACTAATCAATCTGTTCAGGTTTTTGATTATAACAGTATGCAGCCAATTGTAAAGCAGCAAATCATTCTGAATCAGAATGCTTTTAGTTTTTTAATGGAAGGAACAAAAGAAGTGTTTTTTGATACTTCAGCCATTTCAATTGATAATACCAGATTTCTTTTAATGGGCTCAGGGCATTGCCTGATGACCGAAAAACTTTCTGATGTCAAAAGTTACAGAAGTATATTATTGTTTTTTACCAACGAAGCTTTATTGAAATTTATACATAAAGTGGCACTTGACAAAACAGTATCGACGGGATATAAATCTGTTTATGACTTCCAATATGACCATTTTATTCGGGGTTTCGCAAAAAGTTTATCCGATATTTCAAGATTATCAAAACACCTGCAAACAAAATTGCTCGAAGTAAAGTTTGAAGAAATAATGTTATATCTGACCGAAATTTACGGAACAGATTTTTTATCTTCATTTATCGTAAAAAGTCCTGATAGTACACAGAAATTTATGAGGACTGTTGAAACCAATCAATTGAGTAAATTAACATTAAAGGAACTGGCATTTTTATGCAATATGAGCATATCAACTTTCAAAAGAGAATTTGAGAAACACTATGCCGAATCACCTATCAGATGGTTCCAGAACAAAAGATTAGAACACGCTCATTATCTGCTGAACCAGCAGCAAAAAAATTCTTCTGAAATTTATGTAGCAGCAGGATATGAAAACTTATCCAGCTTTATCCAGGCATATAAATCAAAATATGGAATGACACCCAAACAGCATCATAAAAAGTGAGCTTTTAGCAACAGTTTTTGGACTTAATACTCCATTTTATCAACAACAGTGCAACTAACTTTGCTTAAATTTTAAATTGTAATACAATGAAAAAAGCAAATTTTATTTTAGTATTGTCTTTAATGTTCTCAACAATACTTTTCGCACAAAAAACATTTACGTTATCCAGTAAAGATTTAGGAGGATCAGCAACTCAAAAACAAGAATTTAATGGGTTTGGTTGTACAGGAACCAATGAATCTCCTCAGTTATCGTGGAAAAATGCGCCTGAAGGGACAAAAAGTTTTGCCGTAACCATGTATGATCCTGATGCACCAACAGGAAGTGGATTCTGGCACTGGGTGGTATTTGATATTCCTGCAAACGTAAATGAATTGCTGTCTAATGCAGGAAATGTCAAATTCAATATCGCTCCCAAAGGTGCTGTACAAAGTATAACAGACTACGGAATCAAAGGATTTGGAGGTCCCTGTCCACCAGAGGGACACGGATTTCATCAGTACATCATCACAGTTTATGCTTTAAAAACCAATACGTTAGGGCTTGATGAAAATGTAAATCCTGCAATAGTCGGGTTTAATCTTTGGAACAATACTTTAGCCAAAGCAAGTATTATTGCCTATTATAAGCGATAAATTACACCTACTTTATCTATACAATTATCAAAGAATTTATAACTATAAAAAAGAGGACATAACTAAAATGTCCTCTTACTATAAAACTTTGTTTGTTTTAGGATACTTGAATAATTTTTTAAGCTTGCTATAATGTTCTGAAAGGTGCTGTAAGGCAATTTTTGTGTGATATTAGGGTTTCAGGTATTACAATTCTAACATTCCCAAAGCGTATTGCAGTTCGGTATGCAGCAACCTGAGATTATATACTGCCTGCAGATAATTGATTTTAGCCTGTGTAAGCGCAAGTTCGGCATCTGTCAATTCCAGTCGTGAACCCAATCCGTTTTCAAACCGGTCTTCTGTCATCTGATGATTCAATTCGGCAGATTGCACTGTTGTAATCTGAATTTCCAATTGTGAAGAAGCTTCTTTCCATCTGCTTATTATACTTGCCAGTGTTGTTTTCACTTCGTCTTTCAGATCTTTGAGTCGTACCTCTTCCTGATCTGCTACAATCTTTGCCTGATTGATTTTTGATCTGCGTTGTCCGCCATTAAAAATAGGTACGCTTAGTTGTAAGCCCAGAAATGAAGTTCTTGGCCATACATAATCATTAAATCTCAGGTTATCTGCCTGTGCCTGAATCTGATATTGCCCGATGATTCCTATTTTAGGTATCAGTTCGGCTTTGGTTGCTGATACTTTCTGTAGTTGCATTTCAATAATCAATTCCTGTACATTTAAATCATTTCGGTTGACTTCGGCAATGTTTAAAGCCTCGCTTACCGTAAGAAACTCGGTTTGATTGGTCTGAACCTCCGATTCTAATTCATCTGTCAACTCCAGTTCCTGTATTTCATCAAGACCAATAAGCCTTTTGAGTTCTATACCGGAAACGTCTATATTATTTTTAAGGTAAGAAACCGAAGATCTCAGATTTTCAACTGCAATAAAGCTTCGTAAAGTGTCTGATTTAAGTCCTCTGCCCTGTGCAAACAAAGATTTTGAATCTTTCAGCGCTTTGACGTTCCGCTCATGGCTTTGTTCTAAAAGCTGTAGCTGACGCTTCATCATTAATATATCGAGATACCGCGAAGAGATCGCGAGTGCCACCCGGCTTTTTAAATCTTCTGTTTTCTCAGCCTGTATTTTTTCATTAATTCTTGATGCTTTCGTCATTCTGTGCGAACCGGGATCCAGAATAGGCTGGTATAACGATACAAATCCGTTAAAAGCATTTCTCCCCCCAACAGCAACTTCCTGTACTGCTTTAGTAGTTCCGGCAAATGATCCGGGAAGGAAGATATTTTGTCGGTCAAAATAGTAAGAATAGGCTACTCCGGCTGAAATATCCGGTAATAGTCGGCCTTTATTCTCCCTTGTTTTTTCTGCAGCATTTTTTTCTTCCAGTATTTGTACTTGTATTGTTTTATTTCCCTGCCTTGCCATTGTCAACGCTTCCTTAAGTGAAAGTGTTTTTGTCTGAGCCAGTGATGGTCTGCTGCCTATAAATAGCAATAGCGCTATTATAAATATATGTGATGCTTTTTTCATTGTGAAAATAGTTTTATTCATTGGGTTAGCCGAAATTTTCAGGTGATTATTACCACCAGGTGCAGCCGGTATTTCTCAACTGCACAAGGAGATAATTATTTTCCAGTCATTATTCATTAGCATTTGTCATTTCATTTTCATCCAGTTCTACTGCTTCTTTTCTGCGTTTACTGCTGGACAAATAAGAATATACAGCCGGAATAATGAACAGCGTAAGTATTCCTGAAAATACAAGTCCGCCTGCGATAACGATACCCAATGACTGACGGCTGTTGGCAGTAAGTGCAATAGGTAGTGCACCGAATATCATTGCCAGAGAGGTCATCAGAATAGGTCTGAACCGTTGTTCGGCTGCCTGTATCGCGGCATCAAATTTAGACAAGCCTGTATCTTTGAGGTGATTGGCGAATTCAACAATAAGGATTCCGTTTTTGGTAATAAGTCCTACGAGTGTAATAATACCAATCTGGCTGAATACATTGAGACTTTGACCAAACCAGGAGAGGCTCAGAATAGCTCCTGTCACCGCCATCGGTACAGTAAGCATAATAATTAGAGGGTCACGCAGACTTTCAAATTGTGCGGCCAGAATCATATAGATAATTACCAGGGCAAGTATAAGAGTGAAGGCGATGTTTCCCTGACTTTCTCTGTAATCACGAGACTGACCGGCTAATGATGTTTTGAAGTTTTCACCCAAGACTTCAGTTTTAATGCGTTCTATTTCTTCAATTCCTTCTGCAAGACTGACACCCGGAGCCGGAGCTGCGGATACGGTAGCAGAGGTGAACTGATCATAACGATATATTGCGGCGGGACTTACAGCCTCTTCTGTAGTAATGAGGTTGTTTAAAGGGATCAGTTGTCCGTTGTTAGAGCGCACATATATGGAATTAAGATCGGTAATGTCATTTCTCAATTCCCGGTTCATCTGTCCGATTACCTCATATTGTCTGTCGTTTCTAAGGAAATAAGCGTAGCGCAGTCCGGAGAGTGACAACTGTAAGGTACGGGCTACTTCTTCTATTGAAACTCCCATCAGGGCTGCCTTTTGCCTGTCGATATTTATTTTGATTTCAGGTTTATTGATTTTGAGATCAGCATCGGCAAACATCAGTTTTTTACTCTGACGTACAGCATTCAGAAATTTAGGTAGTGCTGCAGTCAGGGTATCCAGATCCTGAGTCTGTAATACAAATTGTACGGGCATACCTCCTCCATAACGCGAACCAATAGTAGGCGGCAGATAAGGAAATAAGAGAAAACCTCTGAAATTGGCAGATGCTGCCCCATATTGATTGTATAAGTCCTGTATGCTGGCTTTTCTTTCTTTAGGATCTTTCAGATAGATACTTTGTACAGCAACATTAACAGGTGCAGGTGCCGGAATGAAGGATATCGCAACCATGGAATAGGTTTGATACAGTCCATCCGTAGAGTCATTGACATATTTACCGACTTCAATCATATTTTTTTTCATATAATCGAAAGAAACACCTTCGGGAGCAATGGCAATAAGGCTCATATTGGATCTGTCTTCTACCGGCGCAAGTTCTGAAGGTAATTTTTTACCTACAAAATAGATAAGTCCTGTAGTGACAATCAGAAAAATCCATGCCAGCCATCTGGCCCGCATAAAGGCAGTCAACAACCGTGCATATCCGTTATTCATACGAACAAAGAAAGGTTCTGTAACCCTGTAAAACCAGCCCGGTCCTTGTTTCTTTTTCAGAAAATAAGCACTCAGCATAGGCGTTAGCGTAAGTGCAACAAAGGCTGATACCAATACAGAGCCAGATACCACTATAGCGAATTCTTTAAAAAGTTGTCCGCTGATACCTCCCATGAAGACAATCGGTAAAAATACAGCTGCCAGTGTAATGGTTGTAGAAATTACTGCAAAATAAATTTCTTTGGATCCTTTAAAGGCTGCCTGTATCGGTGGCATGCCTTCTTCTATCTTTTTATAAATATTTTCAAGTACCACGATTGCATCATCCACCACCAGTCCAATAGCGAGTACCAATCCAAGCAACGTCAACACATTGATGGAAAAGCCTGAAACATACATAATGAAAAAGGCCGACAGGATTGATACCGGGATAGCGATAACGGGGATAATGGTAGAACGCCAGTCGCGTAAAAAGAGGAAAATAATAATAACCACAAGACCAAAGGCAATAAAGAGGGTTTCTTCCACTTCTTTAATAGATTCACGAACCGACTGCGTAAAGTCAAATCCTACAATAAGACGATATTCAGACGGAATGTCTTTACGTAACTGCTCAAGTCGTTTATAAAATTCATCTACTACTTCAATAGCATTCGCACCGCGCTGTATTTGTATGGCTACACCGATACCTACACGATTAAGATTGCCTGTTTCGTTGATAATGGCAGTACGCTCATTCATCTCACCCAATTCGGCTGAACCTATATCTTTGAGACGAATTACAGAATTTTCAGTCTGTTTTACAATCATTTCCTCAAAATCAGTTTGTGTAGTCAGTCTACCCAGTGTGCGTATACTGAGTTCACTATTATTTCCTTCAACCCGTCCGGAGGGTACATCTATATTTTCCCGTAACAGTGCCTGTCGGATATCTTCCGGAGTAAGTTTATGAGCCGCCAGTTTAATCGGGTCAAAACGTAAACGCATTGCATATTTGTGCTCACCTACAATGGCGACATTGTTGATACCGGGAATAGATTGCACACGATCTTTGATAACAGTAGAAGCGATATGGCTTACTTCTTTAATATCTTTGGTATCGCTTTCTACTTCCAGAAAAGCTACAAGGTTATCCGGTGAAGAGGCTTTTTGTACAATTGGCGGATCTACATCTGCGGGAAGCTGTTTACGTGCTTTGGATACTTTATCTCTGACATCGTTCAGAGCATCTTCGATGTCCATTTCTCGATTAAATTCTATCGAAATAACGCTTACCTGCTCTCTGGATTCGGAGGATATGGTACGTATTCCGTTTGCCTCGGCAATGGATTCTTCCATAGGCCGGGTCAGTTTAGATGCTATTACATCGGGACTTGCTCCCGGATAAAAAGTGACAACCGAGATGACGGGTGGCTCTGTGAGCGGGAATTCCCGAATCCCTAATTGTTTCCATCCAACAATACCCAAAATGACAATAAGGAGGGAAAATACACCGGCTAAAACCGGTTTTTTTATGCTTAAAGATGATATACTCATGATGTTGCAAATTGAAATGGATTATTTTTTTATGACAGGCTGTACCGGAGTACCGTCGGCAAGTCGCAGCATATTTGAAATTACAATGCTGTCTCCCGCTTGAATACCGGAGGTAATAATGGCTTCTGATTCCGTTCTGTTACTTATGACTACAGGCATGGGTTTGGCTATGCCACCTTTTATGACGAACGCATTATAGCCTTTTTCGCCGGGCATTAGTGCTTCAGTAGGTATCATGATACCTGTTGTACCTTTCTTTTCAGTACTGAAGTAAACTTTTACAGATTGTCCTGCCCGGAATTTATTTCCATTATTGTTTGTAATGGCTTGTACCTGAAGACTTCTGCCATCTGCGTCCAGTCCCGGTTCAGTAGCAGTAATGCTGGCGTTGAATTGTTCATCAGACAATCCGGTACTGAATTTAATCGGAGTACCTAATGTGATAAGAGGCAGATACCTTTCCGGTAGTGTAAAACTTATTTTTATGCTGCTTTGATCCTGAAGGTTTACCAAAGCTGTTCCGGGTGATACATAGGCTCCTAAATGCACTTTGGTTATACCTACTTTGCCCGAAAATGGGGCACGGATTACGGTTTTTGCCAACTCTGTGCGCAAATAATCCTGTTGAGCTTCAAGAGAGTTGAGTCGTGTCAAAGCTTCGTCATATTCCTGTTGTTTTACAGTTTCTGTTTTCAGAAGGTTTGTCATCCGATCTTTATTTAACCGTGCAAGTTTGAGTTCAGCCTCTATCTGTCTGAGCTGTGATCTGAGATCGGCGTCATTGAGTGTATAGAGTACATCTCCCTGATTAACATAGCTGCCGTCTTTAAAAGCTACTTTGGTTATCTTTTGTGCGGTTTCACTCACAACTGCTATTTCACGGTGTGGCATGAGAGTACCTACAAAGATTTCCCGCTGGTCGAGCTCCTGTTCCTGAGCAATAATAATATCTACGGGTAATTTCCCTACAGCTGCCGGAGCTGTAGCTTCATCTTCTTTTTTAGGTTTGTTTTCACATGCTGTGAACAGGATGCTTAACAATGGAATTATTATTCCTAATTTGTATGTATGGTATTTATAAAACATTATCTTGTTTTTAAGTTATGAAACAAACAATTAATTTTATTGACAAATGTAGAAGTCAGTGGTTTTAAAGTTTTTACATAATTACAGGTATGTATTGTAAAATTTATTAACGGAGAGTAAGCACCAGGGCAAAATATTAGCATTTATAAGTTGTGTAGCAATAGCCTGAAAATGAAAACAGTTTATTAAATGATAACACTGGTATATGATGACGTAGATTATATCTTCCTTACAGTTGTATTATTTGTCCGACTTAAAATTTTTAGCTCAGCTTTGTGGTGTGAAAAAAAATAGTAATTTTATGATTCCTAAAACTTTGGCAAGAAGAATCTTAATAGAACATAACTCATATTATTACCTGTTACCAAACTATAAAGAACTTATAAATGAAAAATACGTACTCCTTTTTACTCATTACATTAGTTGCCTTAACTGCTATTATGTGTACTCCAAAGAAAGAAACCAATGCAAATGAGAATGTTGAACATTTTGATTGGCTGACCGGCAACTGGAAACGTACAAATGAAAAAAAAGACAAAGAAACTTTTGAAAACTGGCAGAAGATAAGTGCTTCTGAGTACTCCGGACTTGGATTTACCATGCAAAATAACGATACCATCAGTCAGGAACAGATGAAGCTTATACAAACAGGAGGTATATGGAATTTGTTGGTCATAGCTCCCGGAGAAAAGGAGTTTACCAGATTTGAAGTGTCGGATATTGGTAAAGAAATGTTTGAATGTAAAAATGATACGCTTGATTTTCCGAAACGTATACTGTACCGAAAAAATGGCGATAAGATAAGTGCTGTGATTTCAGGAGATGACATGCAAATTAAATATGAATTTGAAAAGATTAAATAATTCATTTTGTGAGTAGGATATGCAGAGTTACTGCTGAGTTTTTTCTAAAAAATCGATACTGATAAATAAAAATCATATGGATGTAAAAATATGACTGCGTTTGAGAACAGCTTAAGACATTCTTTTGGAATTGAAAGTACTGATGAGCTAAAATACATTGTTTCACAGTTTGAACCCGTGCTGTTGAAAAAAGGAGAAGTCTTTTTGGAAGAAGGAAGGAGCTGTGATAAACTTTGCTTTGTGCAATCCGGTTTTTTACGCATTTTTACAGAAACGGAAAACAAACAAATAACGCAATGGCTTGCTCCACATGGCTATTTTGTAACCGATTTGTCAGGTTTTATTTTTGAAAAAATGTCCCGCTGGACGATAGAAGCATTGACGGATACCCGCCTATTTTACATTGATAGAAACAAATATAAAAAATTAAATACCTTTATACCGCAATGGCCGGAACTGGAAAGACAATTTATTGTCCATTGCTTTACCACACTCGAAGACAGAATCTTTAGTCACCTTTCCATGACAGCTGAGCAACGCTACCATCTTTTCTTTCAGCATAATAAAGAACTATTCCATCAGGTACCGTTACAATATATTGCCTCAATGTTGGGGATGACTCCGGAAACCTTTAGCCGGATTAGAAAAAAACAATAAATATTATTTTCTTGATATTTATCAAGCCATTTCAAATACAAATAATAGAACTTTGGTTTGTCTAAAAACCAAAACAATCATGAAGTATCTATTCGTTTTATTATCTCTTATTTGCATCAATACAACAGCCATGGCACAAGAAATTACAACTCAGATTACCATTAAGGCAACACCGGAAAAAGTATGGGCTGTTCTTACCGATTTTAAAAAATATCCCGACTGGAATCCTTTTATTCGCTCTGTTGAAGGAAATGTAGAAGTTGGTGAAAAGATAAAAGTAATTATCCATCCACCAGAAGCTAAAGAAATGACTTTCAGACCTATAGTTTTAACAAAGACAGATGAAAAAGAGTTAAGTTGGTTCGGTACGTTATTTTTCAGAGGGATTTTTGATGGTGAACACCGCTTTGAAATTGTTGATAACAACGATGGAACGGTTACATTGAAACACAGTGAAAAATTTAGAGGTGTATTAGTGTGGATGTTTAATACAAAGAAAACAGAAGCCGGTTTTATTCTGATGAATGAAAAAATAAAGGAAATAGCAGAAACTCAGCAATAGTACACTAAAAGAATACTTTGCTCAAATAAAGATATTTGAAATAACTAATAAAAAAGTGATTAATAAGTCAGTGAATGCTGGATTTGCCAACAAGCATTACCATTTTTCAGCATATTTTATAATTCAATTTATGATTTTTTGTAAATTTATAAAGGAGTAAATTTGCTCTCGGTAAATAATTTGCAGATGGATACAATTGGAATCATGCCGGTTAATCAATACCGTGCTGTTTCATAAAAGAACAAAAATTGAAAAAGAAACGTTTGCTATATATAGTTGTTATTGTCCTGCTGATTCTTGGTGGTACAGGTATCTGGAGTTTTAAAAAATTTAATTTTAACAGGGATTTTTTTATTGGTGAACCTTTAGACAGCCTTAACGGTGTTGTTGTTTATTACAATGGTGGGGTAAACCATGTATTGGAACGCAATATGACTGAAGAGGGCTATAATTTAGGTCTCAAATATCAGTGTGTTGAGTTTGTCAAGCGATACTATTATCAGCATCTTTGCCATAAAATGCCGGACAGTTATGGTCATGCAAAAGATTTCTTTGATTCTACCTTATCGGATGGAGTGAAAAATGAGAAAAGAGACTTGATACAATATATCAATCCGAGTTGTACACCGCCACAGATAAATGATCTTATTATTTTTGAAGGCACGGTTTTTAACCGATACGGACATGTCGCTATAGTTTCTAATGTAACGGCACATGAGATAGAGATCATACAGCAAAATCCCGGACCGTATGCAAAATCCCGTGAAATTTATCCTCTTATCCATAAAGAGGATCAATGGATAATTGATAATGATCGCGTTTTGGGCTGGCTCAGAAAAGAATAATGCATTACCATCTCAACATCAATAAAAATCATCAGAATGAAAAAAATCGTATTAATAGCTTATTGTTTTCTCTTAGGCAACACCGTATTTTCACAGAAAAGTAACTATTGGAAAGCTTTTATGAATGAAGATGAAACCCTGTTTGGATATAAAGATTTGAAAGGTGATATAACAATACCTCCTAAATTCAGTTCCGTTTATTATACCGATAAGTTTGAGCATATAATTGCAGTTACAGAGAAAAAAAAGGGTCTTTGGGAAAGTTATTATCTGACTAAAGCAGGGAAACAGGTAGGGAAAGACAGTCTTTATATTTTTGATAATACGATAGACTGTGAGAATGAAGGATTTATCCGTTTTACTGATGCTAAAACAGAAAACGTAGGAATGCTTGACAGAAATGGAAGGGTGGTGATTCCAGCTCAATATAATGCAATAAGCAAAGTACAAAACGGAATGGTAATGGCGCTTAAAGAAGCGGAGAAACAATATTGGGAACATACGAATCATGAAGGATGTAACCATTATAGCTGGAAAGGGGGAAAAGAAATGTTGATGGATACCTTAAACAATGTATTGATAGAAAACTTTTCTTATACTGATAAGCTGAACTTTTATTCGTTGCTCAAAACTAAAACACCTCATCCCGACCCTATAAGGATAAATTTCTTAGCAAAAAATGGGACTTATTTTTCGTTTATTGATTTTGAAAAAGAATTTTCAGGCTGGTTTTTGAATGAGCTTACAGTAAACTTTACTGAACAAAAATTGTTGGATGCTTCTTATAATAGTATCAGTAGCTGGGATGCTGAAAAAGGATGGATTCATACTCACAAGAAGAGTTTTTTAGCTAAAAATTTTCTGTTGATTCAGAAAAAAATCATAGAAACTCTTAATCCGGATATGGAATATACCATTTTCAAAAGCGGATTAAATCCGTTTATTTATGAAGATTCTTCTTTTGATCAGTATTATAATAATTGCAGAGAGGCTCTCGAATGGAAATATCCTGTAATGAGTGTCGTAGTTACCTATTATAAGAATAAAGAAATACAGCAGAATCATTTTGATTTTTTACGCACAGATAACGGATATAAACTTATTTCAGTTACGATACGCGATGCAAATCTTAAACTGTAGAAATCCCTTTATGATACTTTATGCCATTTGTAAATAATATTCATAATTGTGTTTTATGATGATATAAATGCGTAAACCCGAAGAATGATTTCATTAAAAATATCCTTTTATTTTTTAAAGCTATTAATAAAAAATTGAACATAGAAAGCCCGCTGCATACTATACTGCATACATTTAATATTTCTTCTCTCCAATCTAAGGAGATGTTTATACAGCACTCAAAAGTTATTGAATTACAAAAAGGCGAAATGATTTTTACTGAAGGTAAAAAAAATCAATCAGAGTATATATTGCTTTCAGGAGTAGTGCACCGGTTTAATATTTCAGAAAAGGGAGACAACATCACAACAGGATTTTATATGTCAGGTTCTGTAATTACACCTCATTTTGCAAGAACCAATAAAGGTAAAAATATATTTAGTTTACAAACTTTGACAACCGTTGTTATGGTTGAAATTCCGGTGAAAGAACTGGATAGTTTAAGAAAAAACAATCACGAGTTTCATGCATTCGGCCAACTAATAATTGAGGGTGAACTTGCGGATACCTTTGCGAATGAAATAGTTTTTCGTTCTTACAGTGCGAAAGAACGGTTGTTGAGTTTACGAAAAAAATATCCTGCAATAGAAAATACAGTTCCACATCATATCATTGCTTCTTATCTTGGTATAACAAATGTATCTTTCAGCAGATTGAGAAATGAATTATCCAATGGCTAAAATGTTATCAAATGATAACGTTTTAACTTCTACAGAAACAGATATTTGTACCATTCATAAAGTAAAGATCTATAAATATGAAAAGGTATTTAATTGCAGTAGTTGTTTTGATGTTCAACAGCGGATATAGCCAAATGCAAAAGTTAAAATTAACCGCAACGGCTGGCTCACAGTATAATAGGTTCAATTCTGGTTTTTCTACGAATACTGGTACCAGGATTACTTCATTCTCTTTAGGAGCAGGTAGTTATTTTTATTTTGGCTCTTTTTTTGTTGGCACTGAATTTCAATTTATTGACGGACAACAGAAAAATAGTGATTACCGCCTTTCTCTATCTGGTCTGAATTCCACACTATCTGTAGGATATAATATATTGAAATCTTATAAATACTCTTTTGAACCCAATGTAGGAGTTGTTATGATGAAAAATAAGGTAAATACGGATAATTTTAGAAACAACGAATCTGTATATTTTACCAAAAATAGTACAGGTATTGTTCCGGCAATTGATTTTTCATTTACGAATGCATCCGGATTATTATATGGGGTAAAGATAGGTTATCAAATTGTAATGAATGAAAATTCCTTTTGGAAAAAGGGTATTACTAATGGATCTTCAGAATTCTCTGATCCGACCAACTCCTTTTTTATACAAGTAAAAGTAGGTGGTATCTTACAAATGAAAAACAATAGTCATCAAGAAGATACTAAAACTTCAATTATTGAATCAAACCATTACGAAACAGAAATGAAAACTGCAATTATTGATAACAACGGAGACAAACTCTTCACTGTTATGCATCCAAATCCGGGAAAAGAAACGATTATTTTATTACATGGTGGACCTGGTTTTCCGTCCAGTCTTACAGAAGTTATTAATGATTTAAAAGATCATTTTCAGATCATTTTCTTTCATCAAAGGGGAACAAAAAAATCACCGTGTAGGAGTGGAGATTATTCAATGGAAGCCTATTTAGAGGATATAGAAGCCGTTCGTCATTTTTATAACATAGAAAAATTTCATTTATGGGGACATTCCTGGGGCGGACTTTATGCTCAGATCTATGCTGAAAAATATACGGATCATCTGTTGAGTCTTTTTTTGTGCAGCCCCGGATCGGGAACCAATGTGCAATGGAAACAAACTGAAAAAGAAGTTATGAAACTCAATAAGTCTATGACCACCACCTGGGAATGGACAAAAATGGGTATGAACAGTTTTTTGGGAATGCTGGGAAGCGATAATGCCTATAAACGTCTTTTCACTCAGGTAATGAAAAATTATAATAAAAAATTTGTTTCTGTAGATGCTTCCATTATAGCGGAAGATTTTGACTTACTCAAGGCAGATCCTATAAATAAAACAAGACCTGCCATTGTAAAATATCCCTTATTAAAAGGTTTGTCACATCCGGATTTTAAAATAACAATCCTTTATGGCGATCAGGATATTTATACGGTTAGTAAGAGCTTCGTTATAGATCGTTACCCGACCGCAAAAGTAGTTGCCGTTCCTAACTCAGGTCATATCCCGTGGCTTCATAATCCGGATGTATATAAAAGTATTGTCAGCCGGCATTATAAATAATGCCGTGCATCATTTAAAAATATTCATATCTTCATTGTATACCGGACTATGTACATCCAGAAAATTCAATACGCTGTGAAACACATGATTTTGTGTCAGTGTACGGTTTGGTTTCAGTTGTTTTGAGTTATCCGAAGTCCAGACAATAAAAGGTATTTCATACTGTTCTTTTGGAGCTATACTCATCGGTAATCCATGCATATACAAATTTTTCTCGCCTAATGATTCTCCATGATCTGACACAAAGATCATCGTACTCTTATAACCTTCCAATTGTTTTAAACTCTCAATTACACTGTGTAGGATGTAATCTGTATATACTATGGTATTATCATACGCATTGATGAGTTCTTCTTTTGTACAGTTACCTAACTCAACGCTGTTACATACGGGACTAAATGTTTCAAAATCTTCTGGATATTTTTTACTGTATGTAGGTCCGTGACTTGTGCTGGTATGCAAAACCACCAGTATTTTGGCTTTGTTGCTTGCGAGTATCTGCTCTTTCAGTCCTGTGAGTAAGATTTCATCATAGCCGCATCGTTCTCCTTCGCATTGTGCCATCAGTTCATCCTTTTTCAGATAATCCTTTATATGAACCGGTGGTTCTCCCCAGTTCGTTGTTCGCCAGATAACCTCAGCACCATTTCTGTACAAATAGTTCGGGAGAATCTCGTACAATTTACCAGTATCGGCATGCTCAAGAATACATTTTACCCCTGCTGTGGTGTAGGTAGCACAGGAAGTAGCATTAAAGTGGAAAAGGTTTTCTGTTTTGGAAAGCAAAGGATTGGTGTTTCTTTCATACCCATAGAGAGAAAAATTCTGTTTTCTTGCAGATTCTCCTATAACAAGTACCACTACTGCTTTTTCCTGATTTTTTATAACCGCATCCGGTAACCGTATTTCTTTTTTGTTTTTCTGATTTTTATGAATATAGAAAAGCGAGGTATTTACCGTATAAGACCAGGGCATGGCAAGTCCGCCCAATTGTTTAGAATTTTTGTCAATCCAGAGCCAGTTGCTTGCGTTGGCAAATGCCATAGCCGTCATAAACAGCAGTGCAATTGATAACACCAATAAAGACTTCTTTAATGGTAATTTTGTGATTTTTACTTTAATGATAAAAAATCCGGGAATAATAGCCAATAAGATTACATAAAGCACTAATTTGAGAGAAAAAAAACTGCTGGATTCTTCATAATTAGTATTCAGTATATTACCGATCATACTTTCATCGATGATCACACCATACGTATTGATAAAGTATACGGCAACTGTATTTATGATAAAAAATAAGATGAGTAGAAATTTTCCGATACGTCGGGATAAACTAAACAGCAGAAAGAAAGCGAAAGCATTTGCAACCAGCATGAGAATTACCAGACTAAAAATTAAAATGATACCATTAAAGCTTTTATAATCTACATTATTAAATACATAGGTGTAAAATGGAAAATGGAAGAATATAAAATTCAACACACTTACTAAAAGTGCAAAAGGAACTAACTTTAAATTATTTTTTAACATAGACACAAGTTATTTTATAGATAGAGATTACCACACTGGCAAATGCTAAGTAAAAAACTATGAGGTTATCAGTAATTATTCTGTTGATGAGTGATATACCGCTAATAAACAAAAATAGAAGTATTATCGGGTAATATTTAATCTTTCCGATCCAGTTAAATATTTTATATTTTACGCTTATAAAAATACCAATTAATCCGGAGATGTATCCAATAATACTACCGGAGATAACATCAATCGGATAATGGGCACCTACACCAACTCTTGAAAAAGCAAGGACTGAACCAAGGGTTAATATGGAGATAATATATACCATTTTATACTTTGTTTTTTGGGGTATAAATGCAAACATTAATATGGTAAGAATAGTGAAAATAGTAATAGAATGACCGGACGGAAGACTGTTAGAACCCGAAAGTTTTTTTCCAATGATAACAAAACGGTCATTATCAATCATGACCGCAGGTCTCGGTACAGCAAATATTTTTTTAAGAAACAAACAGAAAAGGAGCGAAACCAATGATGCTGATAATGCTACCTCCCATATCTTTGGAGCATAAATTACAAAAATACCCAGAAAAGACAGAAAAACTAAGGCATCTCCAAACTGAGTAATATTATTTTGCAGATAGGCATATTGACTTAGTGTGTGGTTGATATAAACGAAACTACTTTTCTGTAGTTCCACATATTCATTAATATTCAGAGCATTTTTACTATAAAGCCATAGTATGATAAAACCCAGTAGGAGTAGGGGAAGTACAAATGCTGATATCCTGAGCTTACAGTAATTATGGATAACATTTGAATTCATCTGCTTGTTTTGCATGTTTTTAAAAGTTTATTTGTTATGTACTTATTATTACACGATACCATACAATTACTATTGTACAGTAGATGGAAGAAGAAGTTTGCGTTTACATCATATAATATCTGAGCCTAACCTGTCACAGAAGGCAGAGAGAATGGATTGATGTATATAATATCAAACTTGATGTACATGCTGTTTACCTGAAGTATATTTGGTCAATGAATCAACAACATACCACATCAATTATAGTTGGTATAGAATAGTATAAGTTTGTACATCATCTCTTATGGAAGAGTACAATGTATTGGTTAAATCTTTGTGTGTAAACACTTGTTTACTAAGTTTTAATACTTTAAAATATAGTTCTCGAGTTAATGAAATTTAAAGCTTTATTAAGTCTCTGTTTCGTAACATCTAAAGCATAGAATTCTTGTTCCTTAAGGATTTCTTTTTTTATTGTAAATTTTTTAGCTGGTAGAATGTATTCCCAAGTTTTAAACTTTGGGAAAGACGAACAGTATTTTTCTATTTATGATAAATATAGTACTGAAATTTATCACCTATAGTCTAATAAAAATCGTCATGGATTTTTTATTGTCGCTAAATTTGATTTTTTTGTCAGATCATTTCTATAATGAATGATCTGTCTGTAAGTAGAATATTTAACCCTTTATGAGGAGGATTAATTTTCTCAAATATTAATTCGATCAGGAGCAAACTTAAAAATAATATTTATATAAAATAAACTTTACTTAAAATTTAAACTTTACTTAACATTCACTTTGTAATTAACTAAAATGATGAATTGACTTTTAAAGATTAAATATTGAGAGTTGGTTTTCTATAACTGACTCAACAATCATCCTTTAGTTTTTCAATAGTGATTCATCATTTATATGATCATCCTTTGGGCACGAAGTAATATTTTTTTATTAGGTAATAGCAAGTCTTATATCTTGAATTTGGTGTGATTGTATGAATTAATATATACATAAGGATATGAAAAGTCATGAATTCATAGAGGATAATTTGCTTTTTTTAAAATAAAGCCTTTACTTTGATATTAATCTACCATAAATGCAGATGCATTCAGCTGTATATCACTTCAACAATACAGGGCATCTTATATTATTAATAATTATAATGATCTTTCAGTGATGTTAATAACAGTTAGCACATCTGTACTAACTCCTTTTCAGTAACAGAAATACCTACTGTGTACATCATCTTTTTAAAACGAAATAAGTAATTCAATAAAAATAAAATGTTAAAAATAAGCATTTCATCAGTGCTGGTATCTTGTACATTATTATCCTGTATTCAGGTCAGAGGTCTGACAGACGACTACAACAAACTTACTGCTGAGCAAAAAACATTGGTACAGCCTTTTCGGAGCAATACCATACTAACCAAAGGTAAAGTGTATAAGATCAATGCTACAGAGCTGTTAGAGGAACTCAGGGAGTATCCCAAAGCTATAGTATATATCTTTACTGTTGGCTGTCCGGCTGACAGTTGTTTACCGTTGCCAGTTTATGAAGCATATGCACGGGCTAACGGATATAAAATATTTTTTGTAATGACAAGTTACATGGACTTGGACGAAGCATTAGACGAACCCATTAGTGAGCCAATGTTTGTAATAGATAGTGACTACTACGGTAAAAAATATTTCAGAAAATATGTCGATTATTTTAAAAATGAGTTACATGGAAGAGACCGCAAAAGTAAAGAAGTAGTCTATGACGGAGGAATCCATTTTTTTGAGCATGGTGTCTATAAAAATACGGCAAGATATTTACCAGACAATTAAACATTCTAATTGTTACAGCATTATAGTTCTGTTTAATTTATAGGTGCTGTTTATACGCCCTGAATCTATTACTAAACAAGAACATCAAACAGAAAATATACATTAATTAAAAATAGATTGTATGAATCAGATAATGAAAGAGATAAAAAGAATCATCAACAGATCGTTACCAACAGACGAAACTATTGTAACGGGAAGAGATTATGTAAGTTATCATTACTTAAACAAGGGCACCCAGACTGATTTAGAAATATACTTAGTTCTAAAAAAAATAAATAATAAGGAATACATTTTTACACCGGTACGCTATCAGGTAAACTATAATGAGTTTGATAATATCCTTAATGAGGTTTTAATTCAAACAGGATTGTTGCCTAAAGTTACTGATGATAATCGTTTACCTTCCTTTTTTATACATCAGGAAACCAATATAGAACTGCCGGTTACAGAGAGCATCATTTTTGAATTTAAAGAACAGTTTCAGCAAAATATTCTTCCTTTTTTTGACAGATGGAGTGATATCAATCGCCTCTATGAATACATAAGTAATGTAAGAGATAATGCTGAAATTAAAGAAATACTTGGTCCGTATTCTGAGTTTAAAAAAGCTGCTATTTTGTGTTTGTGTCACGATGAAGAGTACGATGCGTATATAGATGCCCTTGTAAAAACAAAAAAAGATTTTTTTGAAAAAACACCGAACGAATCAAATGCAGAAAAATATTATAAGGCAGCTTGTATATTGAAAGAGGTACTGGATGATGCTAAAACAACATATAAGAATGCTTAATTTCCATCATTAAAACAACATCAAATCCTTATGTCCCAATTCTTTTTATGAGTTAAATTATTAAAAAACAAGTTGAAGAATTTAATAAAAGAATGGACCAAATATTTGAAGAGGATGATGATCAACTTCAGAATAGAACAGATAGTAATTTCTGATCTAAAGTGATTCAACCAATTTGGTTTTTCGATAGAATCATTTCTACTCTTTATCTACTTAAAAAAATCCAACTTGAATTCTCTTACTTCAAAGAAATAAATAACCTTAGAAAACCGATTAAAACTTTAAAATTCTTATATTTACTTTTAGGTTGACCAAATCGTACTATAGAATTATTTTTTATAGTGGTAGAATAATTAATTTTAAGTAACCAAATATGGGCAAAGACACCATAACAATACCATTGTTATCTGAAGATGATAATCCGATACCAAATACACACATAAAAAAAGCTGATTTATTACCTCATATAAACTCTTGCCTCGAAACCCAGGTAAAAAAAGAACATCCGATTCTTGATACCACTATTCCTTACAGAGACAATACAAATTCAGATCTTAAAAAGCAAAGTTTGCATCAACTGATTAAAAAATTGAATGTTGAAGAAAACCTCAGATATCAGAAAACGGCTGAAGATACGTACTGTAATGTATACTCATATGATTATTGTTATTTTTCCAATGTATATCTTCCCACAGTCTGGTGGACAGATGATGCTTTGGAACGGGTGCTGAAAGGAGAAGAAGTAGAAGCAATTTTCGGTGAAACGGTCGATCGTATATATTCCAGTGCTATACATGACTGGTTCTTGAAATGGGGAAGCAGTTTTGGATGGAAAAGAGTTGATTCTGTTGATACACTTCAGAATCTGGTAAATACGAACGGAGGTATTGGCATTATTTGCGCCAAAAGAAAAGTAAAAGGACTTTCCGGACATATTGTTCCAGTGGTTCCTGAAAACGCCAATCATAAAGCCCATCGTGTGAATGGAGTTGTAGTATATCCACTACAGTCGCAGGCTGGAAAATTGAACTATAATTATTTTTCTGAGGCGAGAAAAGACTGGTGGCAAGATGATTTATATTCTTCTTTTGTGCTTTATTACCATGATTAGATGCGAACAATTCTGCTGCTTATCTGATAATTAAAAAGGATGTCTGACTATCAGTGTTTTATATGCTTGCAAATGACGTAATAAAGAAGTACTTTCGCTACTTGGAAAAACGGAAGCAAAGAAAATAATTTTGGACTATTCTTTTGTTCAAATTATTGATAAAAAAAGCAATTAATAACAGTACAGGTTTATAACTTCCTTATAAAATGCTACTTATTATCAATCTTTCAGTCGATACAAAAACCAATTTCTGTAACAAGATATACTTTTAATTTAAAGTAAAAATTAAGATTTTCTGGCGGACATGATAAATTTTGTCTTTTCCACCATACATTCTTTTATCTCCAGGGATTGTTTATGTGATCGGTTTTTTCCAAAAATAAATCGCGGAATAAAAGTTCAATAACATACAACAGATAAGCAGTATAAATGGAAAACAGTCAGACAAAAAAGTATTATTGGGGAATAGGATTGGAAAATGAAACCTACTTGCAATTTGAGGATCCATTAATAGTCACTGGAAAATTTATACATGATAACATCGGTTTTGAACGATATAGCCTTGATTATACAACATGCTACCAGTCAGGCATTTTAGATCCTTTGTTGAAAAAGGCTTTTGAGGGTAATGAATATTATCAGGTAAGCAGGATGATCAACAGCCATTCGCTTGAAAAACTGGATATTCACTATCAGCACAAAACATTGGCAGTACCTAAAAAAGCTGTTGATGAGACTACACCCGAGCCTCTTGAAAATCCCTTGTATACGGGAAAATCAATTATGGAACTTTTTCTGGAAGGTCAACCCTACAATATTCAGAGTATGATTACGCAAAGGAATAAAACGATGGGGTCTGTCCATTTTGATGGAGATTCGATTGAATTTGTAACTAAATATTTCGAAAACCGTACCGTTATTGATTCCTGTAAAGAACTCAAAGCAACCAAAAAACTGTTCTTAGACAAAATTAACGCATCGGGTATTTTAAACGAAACCTTACATTTTCCGGATTATAACTCTGGCTTAAATATGTTTATGACCAATCAGGAAAATCTGGTTTTATTCAATAACGGTACCTATCATTTTCATATTACATTGCCTACGTTAACCGAAGACAGCCGTATTGTTGATTATAATGCTTTTGAACAAACACATGCCAATGCGATTTACATGCTGCAATGGTTTGAACCTTTTTTTATAGCTACATTAGGCAGTCCCGATATTATGGGGGTCATAAGTGAAAAATACACTCTTGACAAAAAGTTCACCCTGGGTTCTATGAGAAATGCCATGTCCCGTTATATTGGTGTGGGTACTTATCATAAGTCAATGCCAAAAGGAAAAATACTCACTTATAAAGTAGAGGATTTCAGAAAATTGCTAAAATTTTCAAAGCAGGAAAATATTTGGTGGCGTGATCAGATTGAAACCTATATGGGATATGAGCTGCTATCTGAAGTAGGTCTCGACTTCAATCAGGAGAAAATGTATCAAAGTGGTTTTGAATTCAGAAGTTTGGATGAGTTTCCTGAACAGAATTTAAAAGATGTACTGTATGCACTTATTCTGATCTGCGAACATTCTTTAAACATTGCAGATGTATCCTGGGGACATGACAGTGAGGTTTGGAATAATCTCGTTTTTAAAGTGCTGAAATCAGGTTATTTAACTGAAATCAATGAAGAGGAAAAAAGAGAAATCCTGAACTTATTACAAATTGCCGATGCGTCAGAAAAAGTTTTACATACAGAATTTGAAGCTATCACAAAACTGGATGCCTTTTTCTTTAAAATACTGAAGGTCCTATACACAAAATATAAAGACAACAATAAGTGTCTGGATGCCATGTATGGAGAGAAGAGAAGTAGTGCACCTTATTGGGATAATTTTAATGAGTATCAGATCAACAGGCATTTAGAGCAAATAGAAGGATATAATGAATTTTCTGTTTTGGATGCGGTTTAGTCAGCAAATAGCAGCTAAATGAAATCAATTTTGAGATATAATAAAAATAACATACAATAATTTTACCTTATGAAAAAAATTTTACTATTAGCCGTTTTATGGTCAGGATATTGTTTTGGACAAGATTTGAATTTTGATACACGCTTTTTTGATGCGGTTGACAAATGGGTAGCTTTTGAAAAAAATGGTGATCAGAAAGAATATGGATACGGATTTATTTATATCGACGAGGATGCGGGATTTACGTTTGATTATACCTCTGATTTTAAAATTACAGATGAAGGTTTCGAAAATATCCCACGCGAATTTCAGGGAATGTTCAAATCCAGACTTACTGCAAATACAGCTAATGTACACATCCTTACAGATAGACAAATTGCTCAGTTACAATTACCTGCTCAACCCGAATGGTTAGAGGTATATAAAAGAAATGAAAATGAGCTGTCTTATCTTGTGAAAATAGGTTCAAGTTATAACCATGTTGGCGCGAGTATAAATGCTCTTAAGCCGCTTTCACAAGTCTATGCCGTCAATCCTCATTATGAAGGAGTTGAGTTTGAATTGGCGTATGCTTATAATGCTACGGAAAACTATGAAAAGGCTTTTGAAGTATTGACGAAAGCGATCGGTAAGGATCCGAAAAACTTTTTGTTTTTTAAAGAGCTTGGATTTGCCTCATTACGTATGGGAAAAATAGAAAAAGCAGAAGAAACTTATAAAAAAGGAATTGCTCTTTCTAATGATAATCAGCAAAAATCAGAGATGGCTTTCAACCTGACACATTCCTATTTTCTTTCTAAAAACAAATCCAAATTTGATGAATGGGAAAAAGTAACAAGAAAATATATGGAAAAGGATTCTCAGCTCAGTCAATATATCGATTACTTTAAAGAAAACTGGGGAAAACAGTAGATTTACAGACTCATTTTGTATTTTGAGTATGGATACAAAACTCTTGTAATTCCAGAAATATATTTTTAAGTTTAGAGGATAATTGATAAGATGGATATAAGAAAACAATTTCCGGTATTGGATCAGTATACCTATCTCAATACTGCAGGTTCAGGTTTGTTGACCAAAGCTGCCCAGCAATGGAGAAACAGTCATGATGTCTGGTTTTTAGAACAAGGCAGTAACTTTAGGTTAAATCAGGCAGCCTTTCTGTAGGATGTTAGAGTACAGCTGGCAAAGTTTTTTCATACAGGTGCCGAAAATACGTTTCTGATACCCAATTTTTCTTTTGGCTTTACTACATTATTACAGGGGCTTACAAAGAAAACTTCTTTTCTCCTAATTGAAGATGATTATCCATCGTTGACTTTTCCTGTATTAAACGGAGGTTTTGCTTATGAATATGTAACTTTTGACGAACATATCGAAGAAAAAATTATCGATAAGATAAAAACATCGCAACCTGCTGTATTTGCTTTCAGCATTGTTCAGTATATATCAGGACTCCAAATCAATCTTGAATTTATCAAACGCTTAAAACAAGAATTTCCACAGCTCATTCTTATTGCAGACGGAACACAATTTTGCGGTACACAGGATTTTAATTTTGATACTTCCGGTCTCGATGTACTTGTTGGCAGTAATTACAAATGGATGTTGGGAGGCTACGGCAACGGATACATCTTGATAAAAGAAGAAATTAAAGACCAATTGTTCAACAATACAGCGACAGTATCGCTACCCGATGTGCCGTTTTTAAAAGAGCGCAGTTTGTTGTCTCTTTCTTTTGAACCCGGACATTTAGATACGCTGAATTTCGGCACTTTATTGCAGTCGTTGTATTTTTTTGAGCAACATGGATTTGAAAAAATCGAACAGCAAATTAAAAGATCAGCGCAAGAGCTAAAAAAGAATTGGGCAACAGAGGGCTTCTGTCAGATGTGCGAATGACGCAACAGGATAACAGCACTATTTTTAATATTCCGGCTCAGGAAAAGCTCATTCAGAAGCTGCATGATGCCAATATATTGTTTTCTCCGAGAGGTGGTGGTATCAGATTCTCTTTTCACTTTTACAATTCCCAAACTGATCTCGAAAAACTTTTAGAGATAATAGATTCAAAATAGATGATAAAATATTGTGATCAATAAACAAATAACCCGGCATTGACCGGGTTTCTTTTTTACACAATAGAATCGTCTTTTTTTAGTCATTTATATATCTGCTCACTACTTAAAAGCAATATCAATTGCTAAAAAGTGTAGTAAATTCTTTATGTTGTAACCTTTTAATTCTACATTTTTTGTTGTCATATTCTACACAATGCGGTCATGAAATAGTGAAAAAGCACGTTTTTTGGGTTCAAAACGCATGGCATAATAGTTGAAAAACTATAGTAGAATAAAAATAGTATAAAGTAATTTATATGCCTATAGTAAGATGATAAATAGAGAATACAAAACCGAAAATTTAATAGAAACATTGGAATCGCCAGATTTGAATGTAAAGAAACAACAGATTCAGGAAAACAAATTCATGAATCGTATAAAAAGAAACTCCTTAACAACTTTAGATTATACCATTCTCATCAGTGCTTTTTTAGTGTTGGTAGCAGGAGTATTTCTTGTATATCAGTTACAGCCGCAATTTGAGGCAATTCATTTAGAAAGAATGAAAACCTTCTGGGGTTCAGCGCTTGCCGGCATTGGAGTGGTTTTATTAGTAATACAGGTAGCTTTTTTGCTTTATATGGTATTTCTGTATATAAAATACAAACCTGTAAAATCAGTATCAGACGAATTATTACCAACCTGTACTGTCATTGTTCCTGCTTATAATGAAGGAAAACTTGTTTGGGAAACTTTACGGAGTCTGGCAGCGAGTGATTATCCGGACCAAAAAGTACAGATCATTTCTATCGATGACGGAAGTCAGGATGATACGTGGTATTGGATGCAAAAAGCGAAAGAGCAGTTGGGAGACCGTTTGTCAATTTTCCAACAGCCCGAAAACAAAGGGAAAAGACATGCCCTTTATAGAGGATTCAAAATGGCTACGGGAGAGGTGTTCATTACAGTTGACAGTGATTCTATTGTTAAAGCAGATACTCTGAGAAATCTGGTAAGTCCGTTTGTTGGCAACGATAAATGTGGCGCTGTAGCCGGAAACGTTAGGGTATTAAATGATAAATCAGCCATTATTCCAAGAATGCTGAATGTAAGTTTTGTCTTCAGTTTTGAATTCATGCGGTCTGCGCAAAGTTCTATAGGTACCGTTTTATGTACACCCGGAGCTTTGGCTGCTTACAAAAAAGAGGCTGTTATGAATTGTCTTGACGAATGGATGAATCAGACTTTTATGGGACAGCCAACAGATATTGGTGAAGACCGTGCCATGACCAATATGATATTAAAACAGGGATATCATGTACTGTTTCAGAAAAATGCTTATGTATTGACTAATATTCCTGAAAAATATAAAAGTCTTTATAAGATGTTTATACGATGGGAGCGAAGCAATGTGCGTGAAAATATTATGATGAGCAAATTCGCTTTTACAAAATTCCGTAAAGAATCGACTGCCGGTCCCCGAATATTATTGCTTAACCAATGGTTAAATGTGATTTTGGCATATCCGTTCACATTGCTTATGCTGATTTTTATTGTAACACAACCCGTATTATTCCTTAGTGCAACTTTGTTGAGTATTTTTATCTTTTCAAGCATACAGGTATTCTTTTATGCTAAAATACATAACTTTTCAGAATCATTCTGGGCGTATCCGTATAGTATATTTTATGCTTTTACCTTATTCTGGATTACACCGTATGCAATTGCTACGGCCGGAAGAAGGGGATGGCTGACACGTGGTTTATCCGAGAAAAAATAATAACATCAAAATTGAAAAAGCCAACCATTACGGTTGGCTTTTTTATATAAGATTATCAAGAGTATTCCAGTGAGAGGATAAAGCTATACTTTGTTTTTTGGAATGGAAGAATCTTTTTATAGTCATTTATCTATTAAAATAAAAAGGAGACAATTATATTGTCTCCTCTTATAAAAAGCGTTATATGCCAATTGTCAGTTGCGTTTGGCTTTAATAGCCTGATGCCTACAAATTTAAATCAAGATGATAGATATATTTAAACCCCAATTGTATCTGACAAGATGTGCAAAAAACGATTCTTAATTTATTATTACTATATAATAGAATAATCATACCAATAGGGCTAAATAGTAAAATATAAGCATTAACTTATTGGTTTTTAATTATTTATGTTTTATTTGTGTTTTGGGCATAAATGGGGAATTCCCCATTCAAGTGGGGAATCCGTTCTTATTTATAAAATAAATAGAAGTGTAAAGATTCAGAAAAAGTTATTTTTTCTCAAAATTACAGGAGTCCTTTTCAAGTAATAATAATCCCCAATCATTGAGTTTCCATAGAACCTCAACTAATTTTCCGCCTAATTCCGTAAGAGAATATTCTACACGTGGAGGAAGTTCAGGAAATGATTCTTTTGTCAGAATTCCGTCCTGTATCATTTCATTAAGTTGCTGGTTGAGAACTCTGCGATCAACGGTACCAATACCTCTTAAAAATTCACTTGGTCTTTTTTTTCCTTCATTTATTTGCCACACAATGGGAATTTTCCATTTACCGCTAATGGTATTCACAGCAAATTCAAGTGGACATATTTTATTTTCTGTCGTCTTTTCCTTAGTATTCATAATATTGACTTTTTTGTCACTATGGGATAAAAAACTGCGTTATTGTATATATCATGCCTATTAATCACCTTTGTAAAAATACTTAAAATATATAGAAATGGATAATTTGACAGATCAAATAAAAATACTTGAGGAAAGCATTATAAAACAATTACCTTTGGAAACTCAGCAAGCCTTTTCCACATCAATTCTTGATTTAAAAAAAAGAATGATTGAACATAGCAGTATCAAAACAGGCGATAAAATACCGGATTTTATATTGAAAGACTCAAATGGAAATGAAGTAAGTTCTAAGGATATTCTTAGAAATAGTAAGATGTTACTTACTTTTTTCAGAGGAAGCTGGTGTCCATACTGTAATCTTGAATTACAATATCTTCAGAAGCATCTTCAATCGTTACAGGACAAAAAAGTAACCGTAGTAGCGGTTTCTCCTCAGAAAGCAGAGCACAGTCAATCACTTACATCACAACATAATCTTTCTTTTACTGTATTAACCGATGTTGACAACAAGCTGGCAGAACAATTGGGTATAAGTTTCTCTTTACAGGATTTTGTTGTGCCACATTATAATGAATTGGGAATTGACTTTCATCATTTTAATGGTAATGATCACAATACTTTACCGATTCCGGCGGTATACGTAGTTAATTCAGATGGAATCATTAGTTACAGCTTTATTGATGCTGATTATACCAATCGGTTCGACATTCAGCAACTTTTAAAAACATTGTAATGGAATTCAAAAGAAAAGGAGCAAGGTCTTTAAAGGATATTCCGAATGATGTGTTGCAACACTTAAATCAAGGGAAAATTTCAAGTGTAAATCTAACGGAGTGGTTAGCGGTAGACCAAACACTATTACTGGAAAATATTTTGAAAGAACATGGTCGGGAATTTTATTTGAACCCCGTATTAAATGCAGTAAAACTTCTAAAAAAGCAGACTGTAAATACGATCAACAGGGCAATTGGGGAACAACTTTACCGCGAATGCATAAACTCAGATGATGAAGTATTTTTTGAAATACTGTCACAGCATACCTCTGATATGGTGCGTTGCTGGGCTGTTTATACGATTATAAATAAGCCTTTTAAAAACATTTCTGAAACATTACATGTAATTCAGGTATTTGCAGCAGATCAACATTTCGGAGTAAGAGAGATTGCCTGGATGGCGGTCAGACCCTTAGTGGCAGCCCATTTGGAGGAAGCACTTTTAATTTTAGAAAACTGGACCATACATGAAGATGAAAACGTACGGCGTTTTGTGACAGAAGTTACAAGACCCAGAGGAGTTTGGTGCGAACATATTGAACAGTTAAAACAAACACCAGAAATGGCCTTAGCTATTTTAGAAGTCTTGAAGGCTGATTCCTCGCTTTATGTGCAAAACAGTGTAGCCAACTGGCTTAACGATAGCAGTAAAACCAGACCGGATTTTGTAAAAACCATCTGTGAGAGATGGTATAATGAAAGCCCAGTAAAAGCCACGGCTTATATTGTAAAAAGGGCATTGCGTACCCTTCATAAAAAGTAATTATACAGGTTGGTATTATCCTAAGACCGCAAAGAGTCGGTCTTAGGAGTTTTTTTATTGCAGTTTGTAAGCCGTAATATAGGTTTTGCCCGAGTCGTCTTTCCAAAACGGACCTTCTACTGTAATAGTTTCACCTACATCGTATTTTTTATAGTTCTGACCTCTTTTATTGAGGTTCGCAATGCTTACAGTGGCTGTATACTCCTTATTATCATTTGTTAATAAAGTAGCCATATAGCCATCTTTTCCATTTTCGATATGAATTATTTTTCCGTTAACACGTAAATTTTCATTTTCAATTTGGGCTACATCATTTGCCTTAACAGTTTTACAGCTTGAATATGTGAGTGCCGTTGCACTAAAAAGCGCGGTAATAAATAAGTATTTCATGGATATTAATTTTTGTATGGGTCTGTATCAGAGAGCGGTTACTATTCTTAATTTTGTTTCAGTAAAATCATTTCGTCTGTGTAATTCAGTGTATTGATATCTTTAAACAATACTTTTCCTTCTTTCTCTTCAACGGCACCGTAACCTTCCACAACACCTTTATCTGTAAATTTAAAAGCTACCTGTCTGACTGAGGTTGAACCTTCTGATTGAAAAGTATATAAAGCGATTACTACATTGTCTTTAACCTCACCTTCAATAGTGCCGGTATTCTTATCTTTCTCTTTTAATTTATAAACCAGTTCTCCGGTTGCTTTCCCATTTTTTATCTGTAACTGTAAAGATATGGTATCGCCTTCTTTTTGATACAGATATTTTCCGCTCTCCATCGCAGAAGTTTCAATACGGATAGTATCGGTTCGCGGCTCGGTAAGTTTTTCAGTATCTTTTGATTCCTTTTTACAGGAAAGCATTAAAATGGCTGCCATGATCCAAACACTGTTCCTGATGATGTAATTGTAATAGGTCATATCAATTTTTTTATAGTTTATACAGATGACTTTGCAAACGCTGTACCAAAGGGATTCATATTTTATAATACCTGTGTGTTAGACAATAAAATATTTGGTATGATAAGAAACAATGTCATGTTTTATTTGTTAAAATAGTATATATTATTTGTTGTATTATGAAATATATTATTTTTATAAAGCTAACTATTGATTATATTTTATAAACACATACAGATCATCACTATTATCGCATTTAGGAAATTTTATATGGGAAAAAATTACTGCCTCAACTGTAAGACCGTTTTATCCGGGAAGTATTGCTCCAATTGTGGACAAAAGTCAGATACACATCGTATTTCTTTCAAACATTTTATTACGCATGACGTATTGCACGGTACCTTTCATATTGAAAGAGGGATGCTTTATACGGCAAAACAAGCTATTGTACGGCCGGGAAAAGCAGCTTTGGAATATATAGCAGGTAAAAGAGTAGTTTACTATAATGTCTTTTATTTTATTTTGCTCTTGATTGGGTTGAATATATTTTTGAAGCACTATTATGATGGCTGGGCTGTAAAGCTATACGGACATGAAACCGGACCCACTATGAATAAGGCAGGGGAGAAGATAGACTACTTTCTTTCTGCTTATAATAAACTCATTATTTTTTCATTTGTTCCGTTAACGGCTTTGAACAGCTATTTGATTTTTAAAAGGCGTAAATTAAATTTTAGTGAACATTGTATGGTTTCAGGAATACTCTTGTTAGGCATTCTTATTCTGTTTACTTTAAGAACTCTATTGAGTTATCTGGATTTTTCTCCCTTTTTGGAACCTGTTGGAGAAATTTTCTACTTTGTCATTCCTGTTTTTATGTTAGCATATATCATTTTTGGTTATTATGGTGCTTTTAGAAACGATTATACATTAGGTGGATTTACCTTGCGGATGTTTGTCTTTTTTATACTGTTTTTCGTAGCGTTTTTATTACTTTTTATGTTTATATTGCTGATGGCTACGAACGGGGAGGGTGGTGAAGTTAAATACGTTATCTAAGCGAATTTCTGTTGACAGCCGTTATCCATAATACATAAAACAATACAAAATAAATAAATATGAAATTAGGTGCTTTTTCAATAAGTTTGAGTGTGAAGGATCTTATGGTTTCTAAACAGTTTTACGAAAATCTAGGGTTTACTGCGTGGGCAGGAAGTATTGAACAGAATTATCTTATCATGAAAAGCGGAACTACGCTTATCGGTATTTTTCAAAACATGTTTGAAGGAAATCTGCTTACATTTAATCCGGGATGGGATCAGGATGCCCAGCTGGTTGAAGGTTTTGAAGATATAAGAACCATACAAGAGACACTGCAGAACAACAATATTGAGTTACTGGCTTCAGTAGCCGAAAATACATCAGGTCCTGCCAGTCTTATGGTTAAAGATCCTGATGGTAATATCATTCTTATCGATCAGCATGTAGATTGATAAAAAAGAGCTGTTTATAAAAAATAAACAGCTCTTTTTTAATTGTATTTTTTACTCTTATTTTTTATAAAAATGAGCGCGGTTATATTCATAATTCATGCGGGCAATATTGAGTACAGAAATGCCTTGCGGACACTCAACTTCACAGGCTTCTGTATTGGAACAATGACCAAACAGTTCCTGATCCATTTGATAAACCATATCCAAAACTCTTTTCTGACGCTCTTCTTTTCCCTGAGGCAGCAATACCATATGGTTTATTTTCGCTGACGTAAAAAGGGCCGCACTACCATTTTTACAGGTAGCTACACAGGCTCCGCACCCAATACAAGCAGCTGAATCAAATGCGGCTTCGGTTACCTGATGGGGTATCGGAATGGTTAATGCTTCCGGAGCCTGTCCGGTATTTACAGATACATAACCCCCAGATGAAATAATCCGGTCAAAAGCTGACCGGTCAATTTTCAGATCTTTTTTAACAGGAAAAGCTTCTGCACGAAAAGGTTCAATAAAAATAACCTCTTCTTCTTTAAAAGAACGCAGATGCAATTGACAGGTAGTTGTATTTTTCAACGGACCATGAGCCACTCCATTGATCATCACTCCACATTGACCACAAATTCCTTCACGGCAGTCATGATCAAATTCAACCGGACTTTCATCAGCTATAATTAACTGTTCATTTAGTGTATCCAGCATTTCCAGAAAAGACATATGCGGATTGAGGTTGTCAAGAGTGTAATCCACTAATTTTCCTTCTGCATTTTTGTTTTCCTGACGCCATATTTTCAGATGTAATTTCATAACTTCATGTTTAGTATTATTTATAGCTGCGTACAATAGGTTGCAAGACTTCAAATGACAAATGTTCTTTATGAAGAATAGGAGGATTGTCCGAATTCCATTCCCATGCAGAGATAAACTGGAACTCTTCATCGTTTCGTTTTGCTTCTCCTTCTTCGGTCTGATATTCTTCCCTGAAATGAGCTCCGCATGATTCATTACGGGTAAGTGCATCATAGCACATGAGTTCGCCTATTTCCAAATAATCAGCAACTCTTCCGGCTTTTTCTATTTCAGTATTCATACTTGCCTCATTCACGGGAATGTGCACATTCTGATAAAATTCATCCCGTAATTTTCTTATTTCACTGATGGCAAGTTGCAATCCCTTTTCATTACGTGCCAAACCACAATGGTCGTATAAAATTTTTCCTAATGTTTTGTGGTAATAATCAACTGTTTTAGTTCCTTTACAATTGCTAAAGCGTGCCAGTTGTTCTCTTACCTGCATTTCTGCTTTTTCAAATTCAGGATGTTCCGTAGATATTTTTCCGGTATGTATGTCTCCGGAAAGATAATTAGCCATGGTATAAGGAGCAATAAAATATCCGTCAACAGAGGCTTGTAAAAGAGAATTAGCTCCGAGACGATTGGCTCCGTGGTCACCAAAGTTGGCTTCACCCAAAGCAAATAAGCCCGGAATTGTAGTCATCAACTCATAATCTACCCACAGACCGCCCATTGAAAAGTGGGCTGAGGGCGAAATCATCATAGGTACTTTATAAGCGTTGTATCCGGTGATTTTCTCATACATATCAAATAAATTACCATATTTTTCTTTAATTTTTTCTATTCCCTGTTCTTTTATTGCTTTCGAGAAGTCAAGATAAACAGCATTTTTTAAGGGACCAATTCCATAGCCTGCATCAATTCTTTCTTTTGCCGCACGCGAAGAAATATCTCTTGGTGCCAGATTTCCAAAGGCAGGATATCTGCGTTCTAAATAGTAATCTCTTTCCGATTCGGGAATTTCATTAGCAGACCGGGTCTCATTTTTTGTGAGCGGAACCCATATACGACCATCGTTTCGCAATGATTCGGACATCAGGGTTAATTTTGATTGATAATCTCCTGATTGCGGTAAAGAAGTCGGATGAATTTGTATCCAGCTTGGACTTGCCATTAAAGCCCCTTTTTTATGAGCCCGCCAGATAGCAGATCCATTGCATCCCATAGCCAGAGTGGAAAGGTAATAGATCTTACCATAACCTCCTGTCGCCAATACTACCGCATGGGCTCCGTGACGTTCAATAGCCCCTGTATCGAGATTTCTGATGATAACGCCACGGGCTTTACCGTCGATAACGACTACATCGAGCATCTCATGACGCGTAAATAGTTCAACTGTTTTTTTACCAACCTGTCGCATCAGAGCCTGATACGATCCCAGAAGTAATTGCTGTCCTGTCTGACCGCGCGCATAGAAGGTACGGCTGACCTGAACGCCACCAAAGGAACGGTTGTTTAAATAGCCTCCGTATTCCCTGCCAAACGGTACGCCCTGAGCAACGGCCTGATCAATCAAATTAAGGGAGCATTCTGCCATACGGTATACATTGGCTTCCCTTGCCCGAAAATCACCTCCTTTCAGCGTGTCAGCAAACATACGATAGACACTGTCACCATCATTTTTGTAATTTTTAGCTGCATTAACACCTCCCTGGGCTGCTACAGAATGGGCGCGACGGGGACTGTCCTGAAAGCAAAAAGACTTTACATTATATCCCATTTCTCCCAGTGAAGCAGCAAGTGAACTGCCCGCCAATCCGGTACCAATAACAATAACATCTATTTTTTTACGATTGGCAGGATTGACCAGTTTCGCTGTTTTTTTATAGTTTTCCCATTTCTTTTCCAATGGACCTTCAGGGATTTTTGCATTTAAATTCATCTTGTTACAATATAAAGGTTATCCTGTTGTATAAAGTAGATATAGAGGGGCATCATGGCGAACCCGACGCTGATGATTACGGCATATAAAATACCGGAAATCTTAATCCATCGAACATATTTAGGATGAAAAAGCCCGAGTGTACGGGCTGCACTGTGTACACCATGAATCAGATGGTAGCACAAGGCTGCCATGGAAAGTACGTAAAGAAGTACATACCATCCTTCTTTAAAGGTAGTAACTACCAGAATGTATAAATCTTTGTGACCGTCTGCATCGAGTGGAAGAGAACCGAATTTATAGACATACCAAAAGTTTTTAAAGTGGATGACAAGAAAAATTAAAATCAGCGTTCCAAATAATCCCATATTACGGCTGTACCATTTGCTGGCTCTTTTACGACGGTCATGTCTGTACGGTTTTGCTGCTTTTTTGTTTTTAAGGGTAATAAACAAGGCATCTACTGCATGCAATATCAGACAGCTGTAAAGAATATAAGAAACTATTTTGATCAGTATATTACCGGATAAAAAATGTGAATATGCATTGAATTTTGTATGGGCTTCTGCAGCAGGGAGGAATAATTGTAAATTTCCTAAAAAATGAATGATAAGAAAAAAACAAAGGAACAAGCCTGTGAGGCACATTATTAGCTTTCGTGTAAGGGTCGTAAACATAAGCAACAGTTTAATAATATCCGATTATTTTCATCCATAAACCTCCGATACCCATATAGATGAGCAACAGCAGAATACCAATTTCGAAGCCCTTTGTCCACCACGATTTCAGATCTACATAGCCGCTACCAAAATATACAGGTGCCGGACCGTGTCCGTAATGGGTAAGCACTCCATAAATAGAACCTATAAAACCAAGCATCATAGCGAGTAACATGCCGGGTATTCCTAAAGAAACTCCTACGCCCAGCATTGCGGCATACATTGCCGCCACATGTGCAGTAGCACTCGCAAAAATATAATGGCTGTAAAAGTAGACCAGAATGATGACCGGAAAAGCGACCATCCAGTTGAGTCCACCAATCTGTACTTTTATCAAATCACTAAACCAGCCAATAAAACCGAGCTCATTTAAAGAGCTTGCCATCATTACCAGTACCGCAAACCATACAATAGTATCCCAGGCTCCTTTTTCAGATTTTATATCTTCCCAAGTGAGTACAGAAGTCAGTAATAAAAGGGTAAGTCCGATAAATGCAGTTGTTGTTGCGTCGATAGACAGAGAACCTCCGAAAATCCATAAGGCTAAAAGGATAAAAAAGGCCAAAAGCATCAGCCATTCTTCTTTTTTTATCGCTCCCATTTCTTTCAGTTTCTGTGCTGCCATTTTTGGTGCATCTCCCGTTTTTTTTAACTCCGGCGGATACAGTCTATACAATACGAGTGGTACAGTAAAAAAAGCTACCAGACCGGGTACAAATCCTGCTGCTGCCCATGACATCCATGTAATATTAATACCCAGATCGGCTGCAAATTTCTGACACATAGGGTTACTTGCTGTTCCGGTAAGGAACATGGAAGAAGCAATCAGATTCATATAATAACTGTTAAGCGTCAGATAAGAACCAATTTTTTTATGGGTAGAAACATCTTCAGGCATGGAACCGAAGCTGATGGCCATAGATTTCATAATGGGATAAATAATACCGCCACCGCGTGCAGTATTGCTTGGTATAGCCGGAGCAAGACATACATCTGCAAGACCAAGTCCGTATGCCAGTCCCAAAGAACTCTTACCGAATATTCTTATAAACATAAAAGCAATTCTGTTGCCCAAACCTGTCTTTATAAAACCTCTGGCAATAAAAAAGGAGATCCCAATAAGCCAGATCACTTTGTCACCAAAGCCACTTAGCGATTTAGTAACGGACAGCGCCGCATTACCCGGTGCCAGAACCTGTGTCAGGGCAGTGAAGCCAATAGCAAGCATACACATAGTACCCATAGGTGCTGCTTTGAGAATAATACCCAAAATAGTGGCTGCGAAAATGGCAAATAAATGCCAGGCATTATCTGTTACACCTTGCGGAACCGGTATAAACCAGATGATTAATGCAAAAGCAAAAGTAATTGCCATCTTCTTGATGTTTACTTCTTTCATAATTAGAATTTTTAGTTTATAGTCGGCTCTGAACCTGTAAAATAAACAGGTTACCATTATATTTGTTTGTATTTTCGATCTGATGTTTGTAATAGTCTATCTGCATTCCCATCTGTATTCTGGCACCATAGTTTTTTAAAAATTCCAAACTGATCATAGGAATCAGGGATTGTCTCGGATTGGAATTTTGTCTGAAATCTGTATCGAGGTATTCGTATCTGCAGGAGAATTCAATTGCTTTGAGGTTTTTATAATCGATTTCATATCGCATATTAGGTAAAAAATATACTCCGCGCATTTGATATTCATTAATATCTGGCAAACGATCTGTTTCTTCGAGTCCAAAATACAGGTTATGATTTACCGCTTGTTTGGCTTCTATCTGAATATCCAGATTCCATTTTGGAGCCAATTCAATATCTGTGGCTACATCAACTCCCAAAGCATATACGCCTTTTTTAAAAACCTTACCGGCACCTCCGTTGATTCCGATATTCAACCCATATTTCTTTGATACATCAAATACAAGTCTTGTCAGAAATTGTTTGCCATTATCCTTATCAGATACCTGATTTTTTCCGTTTCCGTTTACTACAGAAACAGCATATTGCATGGGAACTTTTCCAAGAGGCAGAGTACCTCCAACAGATGCACCGATCTGAAAGCTTGTCCATCCATTTTTTCCAAATTCAGTATATTGATTAGACCATTCAAGAGATTTAATAATATCTACAGGATAGGTTTCTTCAATACCAAACCAGGGACGAAATTGTCCTACTGTAATGGCTACTTTCTGATTAAAGGAATATCTGAGATACGCATTTTCCAAAACGCGGGTTTTGGGATCGTTTTTAAAATCGGCAAAATTGGCAAGTGCGACTACTTCAACCCTTCTGCTGATCTGACCTTTTACCTGTACACGCATATATTTTAAAGAAAAGCTGTTATTAGTAGCCGTTTCATCTGTATGATGCACACCCTCAACATCTACATGCTCTTTAAGACTGGCAGTATAGCGTCCCTGAAAGAGTCCCTTAAACTGAAATTTTGGATAGCTTTCCAATATTTCACCCTGAGTACTATCCGGGACCTGTGCATGCATTCCAAAACCCATCAATAAAACAAAGAAATAAGGAAAAAGCTGGCGAAGTAGAGATTTTTTCATATAGAAATATTTACGATATAAACGAATAAACTATTATGCATCAAATAAGCGGTATCAGAATTCATAGAATACTTTAGTTACTTATTACTATTTATTGAACCTCATCTCCAATCTGCATTGGTTTGTTTGGTAACGCATCAGAATGAATCACAACATTAAAATAAGGGAATCATTCGCAACCTTTAGTATCAGCCTTTTTTGTTGATTGTTTTAGTAAAAGTAGGAAGTTAAATCTGAATAAAAAAAATAAAATTGTATTATTTTAATATTATTTTAAGTTAATTTATGTTATTTAATATGTGAAATAAATGATTTGTTTATTATATGTATAGTTTGTCTATAAAATAAATATTGTTAATTTTCTACTTTTAAAACTGCTTTCTTATTGTTTTAAAAAGCATATTTCTAAAAAAATCCGGTATTTTTGTAATCTTATATTTTATAAAATCAGATGCGGAGAATTTTGATTCTTTTTGGAGTATTCATACTGTTTTCATGTCAGAATAAGACAGATCAACTCCCATATTTAGGGAATCATACTGAAGAAGTTGTAAACGGGAAAATACAGATAAAAAAATACTTTACTATTCCCGATTTTAAATTCAGAAATCAGGATAGTATTGTGATTACGAATAAAACGTTTGAAGATAAAATTTATATCGCTGATTTTATTTTTTTGAGTTGTCCCACAATTTGTCCTGTGATGAATCACGAAATGAAAAGAGTATATGATGTCTTTAAAGATAATGCTTCTGTTGTATTTGTCTCTCATACGGTAGATCCTGAAAACGATCAGATACCGGTTTTGAAAAGCTATGCACAAAACTTGGATGTTGACAGTGATAAATGGCATTTTTTACACGGTACACAACAGGAAATTTTGCAAATAGCAGAGAAGGGATATTTTACTCAGGCTTATGCAGATGTTTCTGCTCCCGGAGGCTATGCACACAGTGCCGGATTTATTCTCGTAGATAAAGACAGACACATCCGTGGTGTATATGACGGTACAAATTCAAAAGATGTCGATAGATTGATAAAAGATATTGTAATTTTACTTGAAGAAAAATCCGTTTGATGAAAAAAGCATTTGTTTTTCTTTTTCTGCTCTCTTTTCTCTACCAAAGTACTTCCAGTTTTTGGATCATCACTTCATTTTATATCAATCAGGAATATATTGCTAAAAACATCTGTATCAACAGATTTGATGCAATTCCGGTATGTAATGGGAAATGTTACCTGTCGGCGGAACTAAAAAAAGATCAGGACAAAGAAGGACAGATTCCTACTATAAAAACATCGGAAATACAACCGTTATACCATCTTACATTTATTTACGAACCTACGCATCATTCTTTCATTCCTTTTCCTGAAAAGAGTTATCCGGTATATCAGTCTGAAGCGCTGATTTTATATGTTTTATCAGGCGTTTTTCAACCACCTGAAATTGTTTAATAGTCCTCATTATTAGAACAATTTATTAAAACAAAAACAAATAAAAAATGCAAACTGTCACTGTACCTGTTTGTAATATAGACTTATTTGATGAAAAAGCCAACCACTTTTGGTTAGGGAGTATAGCGGCCATAGCCGAGCGGTATCCTGTGCTGGAACAGCATCATGAAAATCTTTTTTATAGCTTACTTTTTATAGAAAAAGCGGAGGGAACCGTAAACATTGACGGAACCAATTTCATTGCGGATCATGCCCAAATCATCATTATTAAGCCACATTGCATCAATAGTATAAAGCTCCACAAAGGAGCGGTGGGAAAACTCATCTGTTTTACAGAAGATTTTTTTTCCTTACGTTACAATAATAATGTATTGTATCATTTTTCATTTTTAGAGACTTCGGCACAAAAAAATGTTTTTCTGGATGGCAAACAAATGGCTTACTGGAATACCTTATTGCATCTGATATGGAATGAATTTGAATTACAGAAAAAACAATCTGAAAAAGCGATTCGATCTTATCTCAATATTATATTGATAGAGCTCGACCGTTTACATAAACCTTTAAAAGCAAGAGGATTTCATACGCCTGCACATGAAAAGGTATTGCATTTTCAGAAATTGACAGAAAAATATTTCAATATGCATAAATTACCTTCAGAGTATGCAAAAATGCTTTTTATCAGTACGAACTATCTGAATAAAATATGTAAAAAAATTACGGGGCAGACAGCAGGTGATCTTATCCGTAAGCAGGTAATTATTGAAGCACAGCGTATGCTACATTATACAAATGACGCCATAAGTGAAATAGCCGGAAAATTAGGATTTGAACATGTTTCCTATTTTATAACTTTTTTTAAAAAACATACGGGTAAGACACCCGAAGAGTTTCGTAAAGGATCATTGCATTAACTTTTTAAAATGCTTATAAAAAACGTGTAGTAGTATTTTCCATAAAAAGCGGACTTTTAAAAGTCCGCTTTTTAAAATTCCGATAAACCTTTTTTCTATTATGTATGGATTATGATTCTTCAGGCGTCATAAAACCTCCTGAATACTTCTTAAAAAAATCTTTCTTATATACTTCTCCCAACGGAATTTCATGTTCTCCAACATACAGGGTATGATTGTCAAAGGATTCAATAAAATCTATATTAACCACATACGATTTGCTCACGCGAATAAATACCTCTGAAGCAATCTTTTGGTGGGCAGTTTTAAGATTCATAGCGGTGATCAGTTTTTGTGTCTGCGTATAAATAACCACATAATCTTTAAGGCCTTCAATAAACAAGATTTCTTTAAAATATACTTTGTAATAGCGTCGTTCTGATTTTATAAATAAAAAATCTTCTGTACTTCCTTCAAATGTGTTTTTTGGGGAATCTTTGGAAAGTAATCCTTTATAGGCAACAGCTTTAGTGATTGCTTTTTCAAGCCGATGTTTGTCAATCGGTTTTAATAAATAGCCAATAGCATCAAGTTCATAACTTTTCAATGCATATTGTGAATAAGCGGTGGTAAAAATGACCAATGTGTCTTTCGGCAGCTGTTCTGCAAACTCCAGTCCCGTTACTTTCGGCATCTGAATGTCTAAAAAAATCAGATCTACCTGATGGCTTTTCAAAAATTCTGCAGCCGTTACCGCATTCGAAAATTCTCCTGTAATTTTCAAATCAGACACTTCCTTTATAAGGGAACGCATTCCTTCTCTTGCGAGTGGCTCATCATCTACTATAATACAATTCATATCGGAAAATTTAAGTTTACGGTATAGCTGTTTTTCTTTTCTGTCAGGGTTAGATTATATGCTTCACCATATAATAAATCGAGTCTTCTTCTTACGTTGACTAATCCGAGACCGCTGTTTTTATCATTGGATGTAATGTCTTCAGCACTTTTAGAATTAGTACATACAAAATACAGTGTTTTATCTTTAATTTCCAGATCTATTTTTATAAAAGCAACCTGATCACTGATATCTACACTGTGTTTCACGGCATTCTCAATAAAATTAGTAAATAAATTAGGAGGTATGAATACCTTTTTATAATCTTCTGATGCGGTTTGAGTATTGATGGTAAAGATGAAATTATCTCTTCTTATTTTTTCAAGATTAAGAAAATTTGATAAAAAATTTATCTCAGAAATCAATGCTGTTTTTTCTTCATTATTTTCATAAAGCTGGTACCTTAAAAACTCCGATAATTTTAAGATTACCAAAGAGGCTTTATCAGGATTTGCCTTTGTAAGTACATTAACACTATTGAGCATATTGAAAAGAAAATGAGGATTGATCTGGTTTTTCAGTTCATTTAATTCCATACTCAGGGTAAGGTTTTTTAACTCATTAAGGCGTTCATTATCTTTTACCCAGCGTTGAATCAGTTTTAAGGTTGTGGTAACCATAATAAAAGGTGTAAGAAAAATAGTAGCTGAAATAATCACACGGGTCTGGCTGATTTCTATATGTTTTTCAATGATACGGTGCGGTTCAAAATACACAATCATAATCTCTGAAACAAAATAAATTCCGGCTCCAACCATGATCATGAGTAATACTATATATTGTATATACTTGGCTCTAAAGAAAAAAGCAGGTACCAATACATACATATTGATATAGAACATAAAGACAAACAGAACATACGTAATGAGCAAACTGTAAAACTCATACATGCCTGCATATTCCTCCCGTCCTTTAGTATTAAAAAGAATGATCATAAAACCGATAAGCATGATCAGATGCCTGAAGATACGGTAACGGTCTTCAATCAGCAAATTGACCACCTGTCTGTTCTTTATATCATGAGCATTACAATCCATTTTATTTTATTTATTCTTTACAAAAGTAAACGTTAGAGAAGATAAGTATCTATAAATTATACAAGATGTGCTTTTTTTTATACCAAGTATGTAAAAATAAACTTTCGTATAAAATATATACCGTTTCGTATAATAAAAAATGAACCATTGCCTCATTGTTCTTCATTTGTATAAAAATAGCAGATATGTATTTAGAGGAATTTCAAAAATGGGCAGATGAGATTGACACATTTTGTCTGCCTGAAAACGAGCATGAAGAAAAAATAATCCAGGTAGTAGATCTACGTCATTTTATAGAATGCTATAAGCCTTCACTTACGATTATCGACTGTCTGAATCATAAGATCAATATTGTGTCTGATCTGGGAGTCAGAAAAGGAATTGTGTTTTTTGATTATAAAGAAATAAGCAAAGCAGAAGCTCATTCCTTTTTATATGAATCCGCTGCACTCGAAGATTTTAAAAAAGAATCAGGTATTGAAGAACTCTGGTTTGTTTTTGTAAAAGAACAAAATGATATTAATGATGAAGAAATCTTCGAATTTACAGCTGCAAAGCAACTGACCGATTTTTATAACAAAATTTTCATCTTTCATTTCTTTCCATCTATTATTCACGAATTAAATTAAAAGTATGATTGAGGTTTTTAAAACGAACATTCAAAATATTAAAGAAGCATATTTTGTTATTTCACAGTTATTGAAACGCTTTCCCGACTATAAAATTAATTTTGATCTCGAAGATTGCGACAATATACTTCGAATCGACGGGGCTGTTGTACATCCGCAAATTATTGTTGAGTGTATTACAGCGTTAGGATATGAATGTGCTGAATTGACCTGACTATTTATGTGTTCGTCATAAATATTTTATCACTTAGGTTTATAGAAAACCATTCGATCTAACCCTCGATTTTTGTTCTTCTGCAGATTATTAGTACATTTGCTGTGATGAAAAAAATGCTCACCATTTTCTTTTTGATTTCCTATCTGGTATCTACAACCCAGCTTTCACAGGTGTTGCGGTTGCCTATTTTGGTAGAGCATTTTATAGAACATACCGAGAAAGATCATGATTTATCTTTGTGGCATTTTTTAGTATTGCACTATGATCATCATGAACCGGACGGAGATTATGAAACCGATAGAAAGTTACCGTTTATGACTCCGTCAGACATGGCTACTATCGTGGTTTATTTTAATGATCCTTATCACTTTGTAATAAAGAATGAACTCATTCAGGGCAGAGAAATCTTTTTTCACTATGAGCCCAATGTTCAATCTTCGTATTTATCTGCTATCTGGCAGCCGCCAAAATTCTGTTAATTCAATTTAGATACGTTTATTAAAGCTGTTTCCTAAAGGAATGGCTCAGTTATTTATTTGATTAACAGTAAAAATTTATGCTTAATAAAATCATTGAGTTTTCTATAAAGAACAAACTCATCATTGCGCTATTTACTTTTGCGCTTATTCTGCTGGGCGTATATGAAACCACAAAACTTCCTATTGATGCCCAACCCGATATAACCAATAATCAGGTACAGATAATTACTGTTGCTCCATCATTTGGAGCTGTTGATATAGAACGATTGGTAACTTTTCCGATCGAACAGGCAAACAGTAATATCAGTGGTATTGAAGAAATCCGCAGCTTTTCCAGATTCGGGCTGTCATTAGTAACTATTGTATTCAATGATGAAACCGATATTTACTGGGCCCGTCAGCAGGTTGCCGAACGTTTACAAAAAATTCAGTCAGAAATTCCTCAAAGTATCGGAACTCCTGAACTCGGGCCCATTTCTACCGGATTGGGCGAAATATACCAGTATGTAGTAAGAGCAGAAAAAGGGTACGAAGATCAGTATGATGAAACGGAACTCAGAACCATACAGGATTGGGTAGTACGCAGGCAGTTATTAGGGGTTAAAGGGGTTGCTGATGTAAGTAGTTTTGGAGGCAAACTCAAACAATATGAAATTGCAGTAAACCCACATAAATTGCAATCTTTTAACCTCACCATTAATGATGTCTTTTCTGCTTTGGAAAACAACAACCAAAATACCGGAGGAGCCTATATTGAAAAAGCGGAAACCGTACTTTTTATCCGTAGTGAAGGCTTGATCGGAAACGTTGAGGATATTGAAAATATTTCAGTGACCCACGGTACATCAGACATTCCGGTATTTCTGAAAGATGTTGCGGAAATCAATATAGGCCATGCAATACGTTATGGAGCCATGACCTATAATGATGAAGGTGAAGTTTCCGGAGCTATTGTAATGATGCTCAAAGGAGCAAATAGCAACGAAGTAATAAAGAATGTTAAAGAACGCATTGAAGTCATACAGAAAACCCTTCCGGAAGGTGTCATTATTGAGCCTTTTTTAGACAGGACAAAAATGGTAAACAATACAATCGATACCATTAAAACAAACTTGTTGGAAGGTGCCTTGATTGTCGTATTCATTCTTGTTGTTTTTTTGGGCAATTTCAGAGCGGGTTTTCTGGTTGCATCTGTCATACCTCTATCCATGTTATTTGCCATCATTATGATGAATATTTTTGGAGTAGGAGGCAACCTGATGAGCTTGGGTGCTTTGGATTTCGGTCTTATTGTTGACGGAGCAGTCATCATTGTAGAGGCGGTCATGCATCAACTCTATCATCATAAAAAATTTGGTTTACAAAATAGCATTTCTCAAAAAGAAATGGACGGTCAGGTAGCTTCTTCGGCAACGAAAATGGTCAACAGTGCTGTATTCGGACAAATTATTATACTTATTGTATATCTGCCGATTTTTACTCTGGAAGGTATCGAAGGTAAAATGTTTAAACCAATGGCACAAACCGTTGCTTTTGCTCTCATCGGAGCTTTTATACTTTCTTTGACTTATATTCCTATGATGAGTGCTTTAGTATTGAGCAAAAAGAAAAAGCAAAAACCCAATCTGTCTGACAAAGCCATGACTGTTGTTGAAAATAAACACCAAAGAGCATTAATCAAAGTATTGCGTTATCCTAAACTGGTAATTGGTCTTGTTATTGCACTTTTCGCAGGGGCTGTGATCACCCTGAGCAATCTCGGTGGTGAGTTTATTCCTTCTTTAGAGGAAGGAGATTTCGCGGTAGAAACGAGAATCCTGTCCGGAAGCAATCTGACCACAACAATTGCCTATATGGATCAGGCTGCTCATATACTGAAAACACAATTTCCGGAGGTAGAAAAAGTAGTCACAAAAATAGGAAGTGGTGAAATACCTACGGAGCCAATGCCAATGGATGCCGGAGATATGATCATTGTTTTAAAACCCAAAAAACAATGGACATCCGCTAAAACATTTCCGGAATTAGCGGAAAAAATGAGTACAGCACTCAAAGTTATTCCTGGCATGACAACAGGTTTTCAGTTTCCGGTGCAGATGCGTTTCAATGAATTGATGACAGGAGCACGTCAGGATGTAGTTGTAAAAATTTTCGGTGAAAACTTAGATACGTTAGCGCATCAGGCTCAAAAATTAGGAGAAATTATCCATACTGTCAAAGGTGCAGAAGATCTTTATATAGAGCCTGTTACAGGAATGCCACAGGTGGTTATTGAGTACAATCGCGAGATGATTGCCCGTTATCGTCTTACAATAAACGATGTAAACCGTATCGTAAATATGGCATTTGCAGGGCAGAGTACGGGAAGGGTATTTGAAGAAGAAAAGCGTTTTGATTTGGTGGTACGATTAGACCAGACACAGAGAAAAAATCTTGAGGATATCAGAAATCTTCTCATTCCTGTTTCTGATGGTACACAAATACCTCTATATCAATTGGCAACGGTAGATTTTAAAAATGGTCCTAATCAGATTCAACGGGAAGATGCTAAGAGAAGAATTGTTGTAGGTTTTAATGTCAGAAACCGTGATGTACAGAGTTTGGTGGAAGAACTTCGCCAAAAGGCAGACGTGCAAATGAAGCTGCCTGCGGGCTATTATACGACCTATGGCGGTGCATTTGAAAATCTCAATCAGGCAAAAGACCGGTTGATGATCGCTGTACCCGTTTCTATGGCACTTATCTTTTTACTGCTGTTTTTTGCTTTCCGCTCCGTAAAGCACAGTTTACTGATTTATACCGCAATTCCATTATCTGCTATCGGAGGTGTCTATTTACTTGCTTTAAGGGGTATGCCCTTTAGTATCAGTGCGGGTATAGGGTTTATTGCTCTGTTTGGAGTGGCTGTACTCAATGGTATTGTATTAATATCGGAATTTAACAGACTCAAACAAAACGGAATTAACAATACAACAAGAATTGTCCTTCTCGGAACGAGAATACGTTTGAGACCGGTATTGATGACTGCATTTGTTGCCTCTCTTGGTTTTCTGCCTATGGCGATCAGTACCGGTTCTGGTGCAGAGGTACAAAGACCACTTGCTACTGTTGTGATTGGCGGACTTTTGCTGGCTACTTTTCTAACGCTATTTGTACTTCCGGTACTCTATATCATCTTTGAGAAAATCCAAAAACCTATGATAAAATTCAAAAAAACAAAAATAACTACAGTCCTTTTTTTATTCATGTTTGCAGCAATGCCTGTTTACTCCCAAACCATTACTCTTGAACAAGCAATTGATACAGCTCTAAAAAATAATTATGAAGTAAAGGATAAAAATCTGATAGCGCTCTATCACCAAAAACAGCAGCAAACCTATTTAGAACTTCCTGTCACCAATATTACAGGAGAATTCGGACAGGTAAATTATGACGGAACGGATCAAAAAATCGGCGTTTCACAGTCTTTTAGTTTTCCTACAGTTTATTCCAGCCGTAAAAAAGTATTGTACGAATACTGGAATGCCAGCAAACTCTCACAACAGCTTACGGAGCGTGAAGTAAAGAAAGTCGTGACAGAAAACTTTTACCATTTACTGGCACTCAGAGAAAGAGAGATTTTACTGACTAAGAACCACCGGTTATATACTGCATTTGCAGAAAAAGCGTTATTGCGGTTTGAAAAAGGAGCTTCCAATCTTATGGAGAAAGCTTCTGCAGAACTACAGCTGGAAAAAGTTCTGCAGCAATTACAACAGCTCAGAAAGGAGATTGAAGTATCAGAAATTCATTTACAGTTACTGTTGAATACGGAAGAGAGGTATAAGCCGGCTGCTCAGAATCCTGTAATGGATGCTGAATGGATACAGATAGCTCCTTCAACGGCTGATCATCCGACGACACAATGGTTTCAACAGCAGATACAGATTGCAGAAGCAGAACTCAAATGGGAAAAGTCTAAAAAAATGCCTGGTTTATCTTTTGGGTATTACAATCAGACTTTTAGAGAATTAAGCAACAGCCGTTTTCATTCTTTTGAAGTAGGTATTGCCATCCCTCTTTTTAATAAATCCATAAATGCTCATATTAATGCGGCAAAAACAAAAATAGCCTTGGCAGAAAATCAGAAATCGTTTCAGGAAGCACAGTTAAATACCCAGTATCAGAAAGCCATAGTGGAATATGGTGTACAACTTGATATTTATAAACGGTATGAAAAGATACAGTTACCCAGAGCAACTGTCATCGCAGAGACGAGCCTGAAACAGTTTGAAAAGGGTGAAATCAACTATCTGGAATGGGTATTACTCAATAATCAGGCTATAGAAATACAAAGCGGCTTTATAGATGCCTTAGAAGAACTGAATCAGAGTATCATTACTCTTCAATATTTAACACTAATCGAACAATAATCATGAGAAATACGCTTTTATTGTTTCTTATCTGTACGCTTATTGCTTGTACAGAAAAGCCAACAACAACAATAGAAACAAAAGAAAAAAACAGCAGTAATACGGTTGTGCTTACAGAAGCCCAGGCAAAGTCTACTGCTATTGAAACATTTGAGATACAACAGCAGTCCATTACATCTACTTTAAAACTTTATGGGAAAACAGAAGTACCTCCTCAAAATCTGGTTTCGGTAACCAGTGCTTTAGGCGGATACGTAAAATCAATAAGACTGTTACAGGGACAGCGTTTTAAAAAAGGACAGGTTTTGGCTATTCTTGAAGACAATCAATTCATACAGCTACAGGAAGATTATCTGTCTGCCAAAGCCAATCTTGCAATGGCAGAAGCAGAATACCTGCGTCAGAAAGAATTAAATCAGAATAAGGCGAGCAGCGATAAAAATTTTCAACAGGCTACAGCCGGTTACAGAACCCTGCAAATTTCCAAAAAAGCATTGGAAGAAAAACTCCGGCTGATAAATATCAATCCGAATACGCTTACCTTGGATAAAATTACCCGTACTATTTCACTACATGCACCCTTTGACGGTGTGGTAGGAGAGGTATTTGTCAATACAGGTAAATATGCAGCCCCATCTGACGTGCTTTTTGAGCTTGTCAATCCAAGAGATTTTTTATTGAATCTCAAAGTTTTTGAAAAAGATTTATCTAAGATTGCCATCGGTCAGCAGGTGCAGGCCTCTTCAAATACAAATCCTGATGAACTGTTTCTTTGCGAAATAGTTTCTATTGGCAGATCGGTCAACACAGACGGAAGCAGCGATGTTTATGCCCGTATAAAAGACCAGCGCGGAATAGATCTTTCAGCCGGGATGTATGTAAATGCTGAAGTAGGGGTGATAAATAAAAATGCATGGGTTTTGCCACAGGAAGCCATAGTAGGATTTGAAGGCAAAAACTACATCTTTGAGAGGCTGCAAAATCATACATACAGAATGTTACCTGTAGAAATTACTACTACAGAAAAGGAATGGGTTGAAATAAAGAACAGCTCATCTTTACAAAATAAAAAATTAGTGCGCAAAGGAGCGTATTCTCTATTAATGGCACTTAAAAATAAGCCGGAAGAATAAGCATTAAAAATTTTTATAAAAGACACCCGGATCTATTTGTTTCGGGTGTTTTTATTGATAACAGAGCGCTTATTATTTAAGATGGATTACCGTGTTCTATACCCTATAATTTGTGAACAGTATATTGTTTTAAGGGAATAAAACGGATTAATAACACTAAAACGCAAAAGAAAGTTGTACTTTTATACAAGACAATCCATACAACAGTTATGCAAAAATTAAATAATAAAATCATTCTGATTACAGGAGCTTCCAGGGGTATTGGAGCAGCTATTGCGCTGAAACTTGCAAAAGCACAAGCCAAAGTAATCGTAAATTATGCGAATGACCGGGCATCGGCTGAAACTCTTGTTCTACAGATAAGGGAAGCAGGAGGAGAGGCAATTGCGCTGCAGGCCGATGTGAGTAAAGTTGCTGATGTAAAATATCTTTTTGATGCAGCAATAGCCCATTATGGAAAAATCGATGTATTGATAAATAATGCAGGGATTATGATCACCAAACTTGTTAAAGATACCACAGATGAGGATTTTAACCGACAGTTTGATATCAATGTCAAAGGAGTGTTCAATACCTTACGTGAAGCTGCGACACGTCTTGCGGATAACGGAAGCATTATCAACTTTTCTACTTCGGTAAACAGAATTATGTTACCCGGATATGCGACCTATGTAGCTACTAAGGCGGCTGTAGAACAGCTGACACGTGTTTTTTCAAAAGAAATCGGGAACAGGGGAATCAATGTCAATTCGGTTTCGCCCGGACCTACCAATACAGAATTGTTTACCAATGGCAAATCTCAGGAAGTTATGGATCGGCTGGCATCTCTTTCTCCTTTCAACAGAATCGGAGAACCGGAGGATATCGCAGATGTAATCCTGTTTCTTGCCAGTGATGAAGCAAAATGGATTAATGCTCAAAATATAGGAGTGAATGGAGGAATGGCTTAACTACCATTCCTTTTATTTTAGAATATCATCAAGGTCATCTTCAAAGATGTTTACAAAGCCATTATTGATAGTAGCATTTTTATTAACTAAAAGAGCTCTGTTGAGTTTGATGATAGCCCATTTTTCACGCAGTTCGGTAAAATCTACGGTATGCAGGTTGATAATTGGAGAGTCATCTTGTGTAGCCAATATATTTTTCCAGGATATTTCATCTTCATCCAGATTGATGGCAATAACCTGTAAACCTTTGTTTTTTGACAAAAGATCCAGTACAATATTCTGAGCATCATTGTAATGACTCAATGCATTCTTTGTCCAGAAAATGATGAGCGTTTTATTATGAATCGTATCTTTTACAGATACTTCCTTTAAATTCGTATCTAAAAAGCGAACATCGGGTAATATGCTGTTGGGCGACAGGTTTTTTACGGCATGCTGTATGGTTGAAATCTCTTTTCTTTGAATAGTATCCGTTGATAATTCATAAAAACGTTTCAGAAAAGCATTATTGTTATGGTGGTTCTGATCCTCAATAAAATAATTAAAAACGATATTATTTAAAACATTATTCTTTACTTTCTGATTGCTAATCAGCGAGTCTACCATATTCAGTTTTGCTATATTCCGTTCAAATTCATTTTTGTAAGTCTTGTTACACACCAGCGAATTCAGCATAATCGCCAGATAAGAAGTAAAAGGTCTGAATTCTCTTAATTTTTGATTGTTAAGATCTATTTTTTGACGGAAGTTATAATAATTCTCAGGCAGGCTGTCCAACACTTTTACAGAAGTCAGTTTCTGGTGCGCATACGGATAACTTTCTAAACGCGCATAATAATCATAATCTACAATTGCTTTCGCATACAGGTCAAAATCCTTATCCCACCCAATTTCTGTTTTTCTTCTCAGATAAAGAGCTGTTCTGGCATCGTGAAGCGAATCAGCCGTTTTCATAAATCGTTTGAGAGACTTTTTATAGTTCTTAAAAAAATCATTCCGATCCTGATTGCTGAAAGCAAAAAATTCCAGTAAACAGTTGTTTTTATCTTTTCCTCTGCCGTAAAATGTAGAAGCATTGTCAAAATCTTTAGCATTTATTCGAACAAAAAGACTGTCGTTTTTGTCAAAATAAACATATTTTCTTTCATCGGCATGTTTTATAATATACATTCCCGGTGCCAGAAACGAAAAGCTTTTACCAAAATGATTTTGTTTGTCAAGAAAAAGCGTATCGATGAGGTTTTCCTGTTTGTACAATAAAATGTAGTCAGACTTCGGATGATATATATGCCCTCCGAAATAAGCACTAAAATTATTAACTTCAATATCTTTTTTATCACATGAAAAGAATAGAGAAATTAAAAAAGGAATGCATAAGGCAAAACGCGTTTGAAACAAAGGCAAAGTTTTCATAACTACAAATTTATCTTTTAAGTATCATACATGCTGTTAATTTTGAGTTAAAGCAGGCCAATGATTCTTAAAAGTAGCAGTTCTGTTTTTTGGATTAAAATTCGTACCTTTGCCAGGCAAAAAATAAGAATTATGTTAACTGTTTCAAATTTATCAGTTCAATTTGGTAAACGTATTTTATTCGATGAGGTAAATGCTACATTTACTCAGGGAAACTGCTACGGAATTATTGGTGCCAATGGTGCCGGAAAATCAACTTTTTTAAAGATAATCGCTGGAGAGATTGATCCTACTTCAGGACACATCATATTAGAACCGGGAAAACGTATGTCGGTTCTGAACCAGAACCATAATATGTTTGATGAGCAAACGGTTCTGGAAACGGTATTAATGGGTAATGAAGTACTTCATTCAGTGAAAAAAGAAATGGATGAGTTGTATCTGAATTACACTGATGAAAATGCAGACCGAATAGGAGAGCTCCAGATTCAGTTTGATGAAATGAACGGATGGAATGCAGATTCGAATGCAGCATCTTTATTATCAAACTTAGGAATATCAGAAGACTTTCATTATACCTTAATGGGAGATATGGAAGGAAAACTTAAAGTCCGTGTATTACTCGCTCAGGCGTTATTTGGTAATCCGGATGTACTGATTATGGATGAGCCTACCAACGACTTGGATTTTGAAACCATCGGATGGTTGGAAAACTTCCTTGCCAATTATGAAAACACAGTATTGGTAGTATCGCATGACCGTCACTTTTTGGATGCGGTATGTACACATATTTCAGATATCGATTTTGGTAAAATCAACCACTTTTCAGGAAACTATACCTTCTGGTATGAGTCTTCTCAATTAGCGGCTAAACAACGTGCTCAGCAAAACAAGAAAGCAGAAGAGAAAAAAGCCGAGCTGGAAGAATTTATACGTCGTTTTTCTGCCAATGTTGCCAAATCGAAACAGGCAACATCACGTAAGAAGATGATTGAAAAGTTGAACGTAAATGAAATTAAACCTTCTTCAAGAAGATATCCTGCTATCATTTTTGATCAGGAAAGAGAAGCCGGAGATCAAATCCTAAACATACAGGGATTGGAAAAATCCATTGACGGAGAAATCTTATTCCGAAACGTAGATTTGAATATGAACAAAGGGGATAAGATTGTTGTTTTTTCAAAGGACTCCAGAGCAACGACTGCTTTTTATGAAATCCTAAATGGAAATCTGCAGGCTGATGCCGGAAAATTTGATTGGGGTATTACTACTACACAGTCCTATCTTCCTGCAGATAACAGCGAGTTCTTTAAAGAAAACTTAACCCTTGTTGACTGGTTGCGTCAATGGGCAAAAACAGAAGAAGAGCGTGATGAAGTTTATGTACGTGGATTTTTAGGAAAAATGATTTTTTCAGGTGAAGAAGCATTGAAAAAAGGATCTGTACTATCTGGAGGAGAAAAAGTACGTTGTATGATTTCCCGCATGATGATGCTCAGAGCAAATGTATTGATGCTGGATGAGCCTACCAACCACTTAGACCTTGAATCGATTACAGCATTTAACAATTCACTTAAAAACTTTAAAGGATCTGTATTGCTAACCACGCACGATCATGAGTTTGCGCAAACGGTAGGTAACCGAATTGTGGAACTGACACCAAACGGAGTTATTGATCGTTATATGAGTTTTGATGATTATCTTGATGATCCGAAAATCAAAGAATTAAGACAGAAAATGTATCAGATATAAGAATAAAAAAAATCCCGGAACACCGGGATTTTTTTATTTATGACAAATCATTGAAATTTCAATATTCACGTTTCTTGGTAATTTTTCTACCTGTACACATTCTCTTGCAGGAGCTGTAGCGGGTGAGAAATAACGGGCATATACTTCATTGATTAACGTAAACTCTTCCATATTTCGGATAAAGATGGTTGCTTTTACTACGTTTTCAAAAGTAAGTCCTGCTTCCTCAATAATAAATTTCAGGTTTTCCATAACCTGAGTAGTTTCATCCTGAATACCGCTTGTAATCAGTTTTTCTTCAGCCTGATTAAAAGGAATCTGTCCTGAAATAAACAACAAATCTCCTGCCATTACCGAGTGATTGTAGGGACCTATTGGAGCTGGTGCTTTATCTGAGTTGATTATTTTTTTCATTTTTATGTATTTAAATTATCTGTAAATTTTGTCAGGGGCATTTCGTTTCTCATATTTGATATCCTGTAGTATGGTCGACTTGATACCGATAAAGAAATTCCACTGTTTATAGAATCCGTTCGGTACCCAGCTGAAATCAAAGCGCCATGATTTTAGATCGCGTTCAAAACGCAGTTGGGTGTAAGTAACTCCTTTATTTTTAAAATCATATCCGCTGGATATTCCTACCATCCATCCCGGAGAAAGTGTAACATTTCCTGAAAACATCACAGAATTGTTTACAATTTCAGGGTTTCGGGCATTATTAGAATAGGTAAGAGAATAGGCGAGGTTCAGATCCCATGGTATTTCACTGTTATAAAATCCTTTAAAGCCTTCGTCATCTTTTTCATCACCATCTTTATTAAACATACTCTTTCTGCGGTCAGACAGGTCAGTAGCCTGACCAAATAAATCATCAGCACGACCTCCGTTCTGTACATTTTTGTTATCAGAAGTATCACCAGAATTTCCAAACAAAGCATCTTTACTGGAGAATGCGTAATTTAAAGTAATATTTGCACTGGTCATTCTGAATAAACTACCGCCGTTGTTGATGTTAAGCACATCGATTCTTCTCCCGGCGCTGTTTATCGCATACGGATCCAGTGTTGTACCAAGGTTGAGTTGAAGTTTATTGTCCAGCAATTGGGTTCCGGCAGCAACTCTCAAAGGAGCCAGTTTTAATGAATCTGCCGTCATATTATAGCTTGTGTTGAAATTAAGTGTATTGAGGAGCATTACCTTTTTAGGTTCTCCCGTACTTGAGTTATCATCTCTGACTTTAGCTTCAAAATTATTCCCTAATGAAAAGCCAAGCATATTCGACATCTCCTTGCCCGGAGCTCCGAAAATACCGGTTTGGAAACGTGTGTATTGTTCCATAGTAGTACCGTTGGCATCAATGGCATACGTATCATAATATTGTTCAAAACTCGGTGTATAGGTATACGATACAGATGGTCGCATTACGTGTCTGATGGCCTGTATCTTGGCGTCTTTGCTAAAATTAAAAGTTCCGTAAATTGTAGTTCCTACATTTGCCGCAACATTATAGGTTCTATAAGAATCAAAACCATTTACCCGCTGATCAATTACCTTATTCTGTACTTCGTCATAATATTTTTTAACGGTATTCAGGTACCATACTTCATTATAATTTCCGGATAGAGAAACCGAAAGATAACGCAGTACTTTGAAATTGGTGGCAATAGGAATACTGTGCTGGAAACCGGTATTCATCTGATTAAACATTTCCTTTTTGAAAAACAGTGTGTCTGTGGTCATTATTCTGTTTTCTCCACGTACACTATACTGCAGATTGATGTTTTGGATAATTCCTTTTTTAGAACCGTTTTTTGGCGCAAACGGATAAATACGGTCTACATTTACCTGTAAAGTAGGTAAAGACATATTGATCTGTTTGGTATTCACATTTTGCGAGTGGGTAGCAGACAAACTCATGTTTATCTGGGGTACTGTCTGAAAAGTTCTGGAGTACGAAACGGAAGAACTCAGCGTATTATTCAATGCAGCTCCGACGTTTTGTGTGTTCATTGATTGTCGGAAATACGTGCTGCTTCCCAGATTGACCGATGCAGAAAAACGAGACATAGGATTCGCTTTGGCATCCTGTGCATGTGTCCACTGTACGTTGTAGTTTTTAGCGGTATAATAATCCGGAAAACCTATTTCGCTCTCAATCAGATTTTCAATACTTATACTGGCATTACCGTTAAACCGATATCGTTTGGCATACATACTTTGCCCCTGTAAACGATAACTACCGTTGGTATAATAATCTCCGAGTATGGTAAGGTCATAGTTATCACTGAGGGCAAAATAATACCCTCCGTTTTGCAGAAAGTAACCCCGTAAATTGTTGTCTCCGAAGCTCGGAATAATAAACCCTGATACTGATTTGGTTGTCATTGGAAAGAAAGCAAAAGGCAAACCTAACGGTGTAGGTACTCCGGCAATAACCATATTGGTAGCTCCCGTTATTACTTTTTCTCCGGGAATGAATTTTGCTTTATCGGTTTGAAAATAATATTCAGGATTGTCGATATCATCAGCTGTGGTAAACTGTATTTTTTTCATATAGTAAACAGAATCGTTTACCTTTTTTGTTTTTTCAGCCTTTATTTTGAACTCATCATATGTAGTTCTTGTATTCCAGACAATCGCTTTTTTTGTTTTGGTATTGAAACGTATGGAATCAGGCTCAATCACCTGACCTCCTTGTTTAAAAACAGGCCTCTGCGAATAATTACCTAAAGAATCTTTATATCTTCCGGCATAAATTTCATCCTTTCCATAGTCAAAAACAATGATTCCGGCTGTAAGTTCATAGTCTAAATAGTGAAATTCAGCATTATTATAGAGTGTAAGCAACTTATTTTTCTGATCAAATTTTTCATATTCAGAAGCTTTTCGTTTTACAATTCCTTCCAGTTTCTGTTTTTGTTTTGTGGATTTAGAATTATTTTTAATAGTGTCGTTTTTGATTAAAGAATCAGTTTGGATAGAGTTTGTAATAGCTTTATTTTCAGATTTTAAACTTTTTTTGGAAGTGCGGATATCCTGCGCTGAAAGTTTGGGAGAAATAAGAGATATTACTAAAGAAATAAAAACGATATATATTACTTTTGTTTGCAATTTTATAAATACTATTTTTGTAAGCTGATGTATGAAATTTTGAGTTCAAACTTACATATATTTTTTTTTAAAATAAGATTTTTAATAAATTTAAAACAATATAAAATTATTGTATGCTGATAAAGAAAATAAAACTGGTTTTAGTAGGGGTAGTGCTGTTTTGTAGTGCTTCTGGTCATGCTCAGAAATTCAAGGTCGTTTTAGATCCCGGGCATGGAGGAAAGGATTTTGGTGCTACAAGAAGCAATTACGTAGAAAAAAAGATTGTATTGGATGTAGCTCTCAAAGTAGGAGAGATTCTCGAGAAAGACAAGTCTATAGATGTTGTATATACCCGTAAGACCGATGTTTTTATTCCTCTAAACGGAAGAACCAATATAGCGAATAAAGAAAAGGCAGATGTTTTTATTTCCATCCATGCCAATGCAGTGCCTAACAGTCCTGATGCTGCCGGAACAGAAACTTTTGTAATGGGGGTCAGTAAAAACAAATCCCACCTCGAAGTTGCTAAAAAAGAGAATGCTGTAATTACTTTGGAGGAAGATTATAAAAATACGTATGCCGGATACGATCCCTCTTCTCCGGAATCCATTATCGGACTAACACTTGTACAGGAACAGTTTATTGCGCAGAGTATTGAGTTGGCAAGTTTTGTACAATCAAAATTTACGAATGAACTCGACCGTAAAAACAGAGGCGTTAAACAAGCAGGTTTTCTGGTTTTATATACGGCTTTTATGCCGAGTGTTTTAATTGAATTAGGTTTTCTTTCCAACTCCGAAGAAGGCGCTTATCTGAATTCTGATAAGGGTAAGAATGAGATGGCACGTTCAATTGCCAATGCTATTTTAGATTACAAGAAAAAATATCATTCACCAAATAATATCAAAAATACAACGGAGCCAAAATCAAGCCGAAACCAGGATGATGACACACCAAAATCTGTCAGAAATACTGAAGAAAGAACAGAAGTTCCTGAAGTAAAGAATTATGAACCTGAACCGGTAAGAGAAACCAAAAAAGGAGTAGTCTTTATGGTACAGGTAGCTGCAAGCAGTAAAAATATTGCAACCTCAGCCTCAAATTTTAAAGGACTTAGTAATATTACTTCTTCAAAAGAAGGTACCCTTTATAAATACTATTATAATGAAACTTCTGATATTGCACACGCAAGAAAATCATTAGAAACGGCGAAACAAAAAGGTTATGATTCTGCTTTCATCGTTGCATTCAAAGATGGTAAGAAAATAAATCTTCAGGAAGCATTGAAATAAAAAATATTTATAAGACTATAAAAAGCATTAAATTTGCTAAATAAAAAAATATATTTTGAAGTTATCTAAAGAATTAAAGACAGCAATATTAGTTTTAACATCAATTGCATTGTTGTTATGGGGCTATAACTTCCTTAAGGGGAAAAATATTTTTGATACCAGTAGAAAGTTTTATGTGGAATATGATAATGTTGAAGGTTTATCTACCGCTTCTACAGTTACGATCAATGGGTTAACAGTAGGAAAAGTAAGTAAGATAACTATTCTTGACTCAGGTAAACTGCTGGTAGAAATATTAATGACCAATCATGTAGAAATTCCAAAATCTACAAAAGCAGTTATCTATGCTCCGGGATTTATTGGAGGAAAACAAATTGCTCTTGAAACCGATTTTGCTGATAAAGAATATGCAAAAGATGGTGACTTTTTAATCCCTCAGGCAAAAGTAGGTATGTTGGATGGTCTGGGAGAAAAAGTTGATCCTGTAATGCAAAAGTTAGATTCTGTATTATTAAATGTCAATAAAGTAGTCGTTTCGATAAACAATGTATTGGATCCACAGTCTCAGCAAAACCTTAAAGCTGCTCTGGCAGATTTAAATGAAACCATGAAAAATGCCAAAGGGATTACGGGGAAATTTGACCGTATAGTAGACACCAATACAGGCAAAATCAACTCAATTGTATCAGAATTCGGACAAACGTCTCAGAACTTGAACAAGCTTTCCAATAATTTGTCACAGGCAGATATTGATGGTATTTTGAAAAAATTTGATGCTGCGGCAACTAATTTAGATCAACTGATTGCAGGTATAGAAAACGGGCAGGGGAATTTAGGGAAATTATTGAAAGATGAAGCATTATATAACAATCTGAACAAGGCCTCAAAAGAGATGTCTCAATTGTTGGAAGATGTGAAATTAAATCCTAAACGCTACATTCATTTATCAGTATTCGGAAAGAATCCGGGACCCTATGTAGCTCCTAAATCAACAGAATAAAACAAAAAGCAAAACAAAACAAAACAAAAACAATAATTAATTTTTAATGCGTATGCAACTATTGAGTAGTATTCTCTTCTTGATATTATTGGGTATTGGCTTCGGTTTTTTTATAAAAAATGCCAGGAAAATATACCGTAATATAAATCTGGGAAGAGATATAAATCGTTCTGACCGCTCTTCTGAACGTTGGAAAAATATGGCAATGGTAGCATTGGGTCAATCTAAAATGGTTAAAAGACCAATTGCTGCTGTACTTCATATTTTCGTATATGTAGGCTTTGTGATTATCAACATCGAAATGCTGGAAATCATTATTGACGGTATTTTTGGTACCCACCGGGTACTATCTTTTATGGGGCCTGTGTATGATGTTCTGATCGGTGTTTTTGAAGTATTGGCTTTCCTTGTCATTTTTGCAGTAGTCATCTTCTGGATACGCAGAAACATCTTAAAGCTAAAAAGATTAAATCAGAAAGAGCTGGATGGATGGCCAAAAAAAGATGCGAATACCATTATTTATTTTGAAGCCATACTTATGGTTTTCTTCTTAGTGATGAATGCGGCTGATTATTACCTTCAGACGATAAACTATACCCATTTTGCACAAGTTGGATCTTTTCCGGTATCTCAATACATTTCACTTATTTTCAACGGAATGAATCCGGAAGTTGTATTTTATGTAGAGAGAGCCTGTTGGTGGTTGCACATCATTGGAGTGATGTGTTTCATGAATTATCTTTATTATTCCAAACACCTTCACATTATTCTGGCATTCCCTAATACCTATTATGCTAATCTTGATGAATTGGGAAAATTTGATAATCTGGAAGCTGTTACCAATGAAGTAAAACTGATGATGGATCCTAACGCTGATCCGTTTGCAGCACCGGCACCGGATGCAGCAGAAGCACCTTCAAAATTCGGAGCCAGTGATGTACAGGATCTCAATTGGGTTCAGCTTTTAAATGCCTATTCCTGTACAGAGTGTGGAAGATGTACCGCTTCTTGTCCGGCAAACATTACCGGTAAAAAACTGTCTCCACGTCTCATAATGATGAAAACAAGAGACCGGCTTGAAGAAGTAGGCAGAAATATAGATGCTAATAAGGGTACATTTGTTGAAGACGGAAAGTCGTTACTCAATGATTATATCACTCCGGAGGAATTGTGGGCATGTACGACATGTAATGCCTGTGTAGAAGAATGTCCGATCAGCATAAGTCCGTTATCTATTATCATGGATATGCGCCGTTATCTGGTGATGGAACAAAGTGCTGCTCCGATGGAATTAAACACCATGATGACCAATGTGGAAAACAATGGAGCACCTTGGCAGTACAATCAAATGGATCGTCTGAATTGGAAAGACGAAAACTAAAAGAATTTATATCATCTTAATATAAAGGAAAATGTCAGAAAGTATAGTAGTACCTACAATGGCCGAAATGATGGCTCGAGGAGAGCAGCCCGAAGTATTATTTTGGGTTGGATGTTCGGGTAGTTTTGACGACAGAGCAAAAAAAATAACGAAAGCATTCGTAAAAATATTAAACAGGGCAAAAGTACCTTTTGCAGTATTGGGAACAGAAGAATCGTGTACCGGAGATCCCGCAAAGAGAGCCGGAAATGAATTCCTTTTTCAGATGCAGGCCATGATGAACATTCAGGTATTTGATGCGTATGAAGTGAAAAAAATAGTGACGGCCTGTCCACACTGTTTCAATACCATAAAAAATGAATATCCTGAATTGGGCGGTACTTATGAAGTAGTACACCATACAGAATTTTTGAAATCGCTTTTAGAGGATGGGAGACTGACAATTGAAGGAGGACAGTTTAAGGGTAAAAAAATTACCTTTCACGATCCGTGCTACTTAGGTAGAGCCAACAACATCTATGAAGCACCACGAGACCTCATCAAAAAGCTCGATGCTGAACTGGTAGAAATGAAACGTTCCAAAAAGAACGGATTATGTTGCGGAGCCGGAGGTGCACAGATGTTTAAAGAACCTGAAAAAGGCGATCGGGAAGTGAATATGGAGCGTACAGATGACGTCATAGAAGTAAAACCCGATATCGTTGCAGCGGGCTGTCCGTTTTGTAATACTATGCTCACGGACGGAGTAAAATTTAATCACAAACAAGACGAAATAAAAGTATTGGATGTGGCAGAACTAATTGCAAACGCACAAGATTTATAAGTATGTATGTTCCCTTTGAAGAAATGCCGAAATCATCGAAAATATGGATTTACCAATCCGATCGAAAATTATCCGATGAAGAAATAGCAGAGGCCGATAAAATCATTAAAGAGTTTGTAGAAAACTGGGCAGCACATAGCACACCTTTACAGGCATCATATATAATAAAGTACAACCGCTTTATTATTCTGGCAGTAGATCAGGAATACCATGCTGCTTCAGGTTGCTCCATCGATTCTTCAGTACGAATAATTCAGGATCTTGAAAATAAATTCGGAGTTGATCTGTTGGATAAAATGAATGTAACCTATCGTACCGGTGAATTCATTACACACAAAACTCTGGTAGATTTCAAAAAGATGGCAAAAGAAAGAGCTGTTAATAAAAATACCATCGTATTTAACAATCTGGTAAACACTATCGAAGAGTTTGAAGAATTCTGGGAAATACCGGCTGAGGAGAGCTGGCACAGCCGCTTCTTTTAAAATCCTTAATATTTACTAAAAAATTATAATTTTCATCCTCAAAACGTTATTTTTGAGGATGTTTTTATTTCAAAAAAATGCTATGAGATTATTTATTTTAGTTCTTCTTGTGTGTACTCAAACTATATATGCTCAAAAGAGAAATATTTCTGTTGAAGAGGCTTGGGTAAACAGAGTATATGATGAGATGACTCTTGAAGAAAAAATAGGGCAGCTTTTTATGGTAGCTGCTTATTCCAATAAAACAGAAAGCCATGTAAATGAATTGATGAGCCTGGTTCAGAATCAGAGAATCGGCGGGATTATCTTTTTTCAGGGCGGTCCCGGTCGTCAGGCTAAAATTACCAATAAACTTCAAAATGCGTCTAAATTGCCTTTATTTGTAGGGATCGATGCAGAGTGGGGGCTAAGCATGCGTTTAGACTCTACTTACCGCTATCCTTGGAACATGTCTTTAGGAGCTGTTCAGGATATGAAATTATTGGAACAGATGGGAGTACAAATGGCAGAACAAGCCAATAGAATGGGGGTACATTTTACATTTGGTCCTGTAGTAGATATCAATAACAATGCAGCTAATCCGATCATTGGAAACCGATCATTCGGAGAGACACGTGAGATCGTAGCCGAAAGAGCTCTGGCAGTCATGAAAGGATTACAATCTGAGAATGTATTTGCAACAGCAAAGCATTTTCCGGGCCATGGAGATACTTCTACAGATTCTCATCATTCACTGCCTTATCTCGATTTTTCTAAAAAGCGATTATACGATATAGAATTATACCCGTATAAAAAACTCATTCAGAATGGTTTGGCAAGTATTATGGTAGCGCATCTGGATGTTCCTGCTTTTGAACCGCAAAAAGGAGTTCCTACTTCCTTATCGTATAATACCATTACTAAAATACTCAAAGAAGATCTGGAATTTGAGGGACTTATCTTTACTGATGCTTTGAATATGAAAGCAGCTTCTACCTACAAAGGAGCCGGAGAGGTTGATTTGGCAGCTTTTCTTGCGGGTAATGATGTAATGCTGTTTTCCGAAAATGTACCTCTGGCTATTCAGAAATTTGTTGAAGCCTATCAAAGCGGTAAGTTTGATGACAACCGTCTCGAACATTCTGTTAAAAAGATTTTAGCGTATAAATACAAAGCGGGACTTAACAAATACAAATCTATTGATTACGCAAATCTTTATAACGATCTGAATTCGGTACGATATGATGTACTCAATAACAAGTTGTATGAAAATTTGGTAACCGTGGTAAAAAACGAACGTCAGGAACTGCCGTTAGATACCCGATCTAAAATTGCTTACGTAAAATTAGGGGATGATGTCAATAATACCTTTGTTGACGAATTGAAAAAATATGCTAATGTAGATGTATTTTTTTCTACTACTGTAGATGATTCTACAATACTTGATGCGTATGACCATGTAATTGTTGGGTTTCATAAAGCAGATGGGGCATGGAAAAAGCACGATTTTACAACAATTGAACTCAATTTGTTACAGAATATTGCCCAGAACCATAATACCACTTTAGTAGCGTTTACAAAACCGTATGCTTTGAGTGCCATTACCTTTTTTGACGATTTAAAAAGTGTAGTACTGGCTTATCAAAATAATGATTTTGCACAAAAAGTAGCTACTCAGATTATTTTCGGAGATTTGCCTTCAAAAGGAAAACTACCCGTAACCATCAATAAATCATATCAAGTAGGAGATGGTGTTCTTTTAAAAGCGACTCCCAATAAGGCCCCGAGAGGAAATTTTACCAGAGAGAAACTTGTAACGGTTGCTCCTGAAGAAGCAATAGAAGCAGTCAACAATTCTGCACCGGTTTCAGCAGATTTATATTCAACTCCTGAAAAGGAAAAGATGAATGGTGCGAAGCTGAAAGAAATTGACCGTTTGGCACAATCTGCTATCGACAGAGAATACACACCGGGTATACAGGTATTGGTAGCCCGTAATGGTAAAATTATCTATCAGAAAGCGTATGGTACATTAAGTTATGATGATAAAGCTCCGGTAACGAATGAAACAGTCTATGATTTGGCTTCACTGTCAAAAATTTTAGGCACGCTGCCGATGGTAATGAAGCTGTATGATGAAGGAAAAATAAACTTTAACAGTACACTCGGTGATTTATTGCCACGCTTTAAGAATACGGATAAAGCAAAAATAACTTTAAAAGAAATTCTTACACATCAATCCGGTTTGGTGGCATGGATCCCATTTTACAAAGAAACGTTGGAAAACGGTTATCCTTCTAAAAGTTTGTACAGAATGACCTATTCAAAAGAATTTCCCATTCAGGTAAGTGAAAATCTATATCTGAAAAAAGGCTATCAGGATATTATTCTGGATCGTATAAAAGAATCTAAACTGGGTTCTAAAACCTATAAATACAGCGATTTGAATTTTATTTTACTCAAAGAAATCGTTGAAGCGAAATACAATAAACCATTGGATGTATTAGTAGAAGATACTTTCTACAAGAAAATACAAACCAATCTTACTTATAATCCGTTACAAAAGATGGACATGCATCTTATTGCGCCAACGGAACTGGATACTTATTACAGACATACAAAAATACAGGGATATGTACATGATATGGGAGCAGCAATGTTTGGCGGTGTAGGTGGTCATGCCGGGGTTTTCGGAAACGCTGTAGATGTTTTTAAGATGATGCAGTTTTATCTGAACGGAGGGATTTATAACGGACAGCGTATTTTATCTGAAAAGACACTGAAAGATTTTAATACCTGTTATTATTGTTCTAACGGCAACAGAAGAGGAGCAGGATTTGATAAACCGCAATTAGGATCCAGCGGCCCTACTTGCGGATGTACATCAAAAAACAGTTTCGGTCATACTGGCTTTACCGGAACCATGACATGGGTAGACCCGGAGTACAATCTGGTATATGTTTTTCTGTCTAACAGAACGTATCCGAATGCTGATGATAACAAATTGTCTAAAGCCAATACAAGAGAAGATATACAACAAATAATCTATGATGCTATTCAACAATGATAGAGCCCATTCGTGAATTTTTAGACCAGGTACCGCAAGAAAGACAGCATGCGATCATACAGTTATACCAAATACTTAAAACACGTCTTCCGGAAGGTTTTGAATGCAGGGCAGATGCAAAATTTATTCATTTTGTAGTACCTCACAGTCTGTATGCACCAGGCTATCACTGCAATCCGAAACAGGCATTGCCGTTTGTTTCTCTTGCTTCGCAGAAAAACTTTATAAGTCTTTATCATATGGGACTTTATGCCGATAAAGAATTAATGGAATGGTTTGTAGAAGCCTATCCAAATCATTGTAAAACCAAACTCGATATGGGTAAAAGCTGTATCCGTTTCAAAAAAACAGAGCATATTCCATTTGAACTCCTTGGAGAACTTCTGGAAAAAATGACGGTACAACAATGGATTGAAAAATATGAACATAACCTGATGTTACACAAAAAATAAAATCAAGGAGTCTTAATTAATTATAGAAAACCCAATGAAGATAGCCATTGTTTGTTATCCCACTTTTGGAGGAAGCGGAGTAGTTGCCACTGAATTAGGTGTCTCTCTTGCTCAGAGAGGACATGAAGTACATTTTATCACCTATAGCCAGCCGGTAAGACTGGCATTGCTGAATCCGAATATATTTTACCATGAAGTAAACGTACCTGATTACCCTTTATTTCATTATCAGCCATACGAACTGGCACTTTCGAGTAAAATTGTAGATATGGTAAAACTATATGAAATAGATATTTTACACGTTCATTATGCTATTCCCCATGCTTTTGCAGGTTATATGGCAAAAAAGATGCTCGAAGATATGGGAATCCGTTTACCTATGGTTACCACTCTTCATGGTACTGATATAACCCTGGTAGGTAACCATCCGAATTATAAAACAGCGGTTAGTTTCAGTATCAATAAATCGGATTATGTAACATCTGTTTCAGAAGATTTGAAAAAATCTACGTATGAGTTATTTGATGTAAAAAAAGAGATTCACGTCATTCCTAATTTTATAGAAGAAAAGCTTAATGGTTTTGTATCTGTGACCTGTAAACGACTTTTATTCGCTAATGATGATGAACGTATTATTACACACATCAGTAATTTCAGAAAAGTAAAGAGAATACAGGATATTATAAAAGTATTCGATGGTATTCAGAAAAAAATACCTGCAAAATTAATGATGGTGGGAGACGGACCGGAAAAAAGAGATGCAGAGAAATTAGCAGAAGAACTGGGAATATCAGATAAAATTATCTTTTTTGGAAACAGTAATGAAGTAGATAGTATCCTGCGCTATTCAGATTTATTTCTTTTACCGTCAGAAACAGAAAGTTTCGGATTAGCGGCTTTAGAAGCAATGGCGTGTGGTGTACCGGTTATTTCTTCTAATTCAGGAGGACTTCCCGAAGTTAATGTCGAAGGAGTTACAGGTTATTTAAGTAACATCGGAGATATAGATGATATGGTTAATAATGCATTAAAGGTATTGACTGATGATGATGTACTCAGCCAATTCAAAGCTAATGCTATTGAACATTCCAAAGCTTTCAGCGTAGAGAAAATTGTACCGGCATACGAAGCTTTATATCAAAAAGCGTTAAACATATAATACCTTTTTCATATTATAAAGAATGACTTATCATAGCTATAGTAAGTCATTTTTGTTTTTAATGATAAATTTGTATTTTAGCATTTAGTAGTGAAAATATAATCAACTAATCTGTTTAAATATGAGTTATTCTCTTTTGTTGTGGCAAATTTTTAATATTTTGCTATTAGTGCTTCTTGTGTATGTAGTATATACTTTCTTTGTATATGTCAAACAGAAAATGAAAAAGGATGATAAACATAAACAGCTATAACTTTGTGGTTATAGCTGTTTGTATTTTGTTTTAAAAATGGATCGTTAGAGGTCGAGCTCTCCTTCTCTGCCAATATCCATTTTTTTGCCTGTAACGGCGCTGGTAGCAACTTTAAGCAATGTCATTAACTTATTGGTTTTATTATCCCAGTAATAGGCTTCATTAGGGATAACTTTCAGAACCCTGATACGAGGATCTTCTTTTCCCTTTTCAAACCAGGCTTCAATAAATTTATTCCAGTACTTATCAATTCTTGCCTGATCTTTTGAAATTTCGGCTGTTGCATTTACGCTTAAAAACTGATAATCTCCTACATGGGCAAAAGTTAAAGTTACCTTGTCATTTTTTAGCAGATGTTGATGCGTTTCGCTTTCGGAAGAAAACAAAAACCAGATATTACCTTCATCATCTACCTCCTGACGACTCATCGGAATACTATGCGGATATTCCTGATCTTTTGGAAAAGTAGATAGCATACCAATATCAATGCTATCAATCATTTGCTTAAACTTTTCGACTGCTTCTTTGTGTTGTAAATTTTCTGTACTCATAGCTTGTAAATTTTCTGATTCATTTATTAAATATAAGAAATCAGGGGCAAAACAGCTCTGATTTTAACGTATAAATAACTTAACTTTTTGTGCTTTCTGCATACTTTTCATGAAACAGATGATTGGGTTTCATGTAAACCACATGGTTTTGAAAATCCAAAATTATATTAAAGCGTTTTAAAACTTCATTTCCCAACAGATTGGTACTGTAGCCTGCCGGTTTGTTATAATTGTTGATTTGTGCCGGAACATTTTCCAGAACATATCTGCCAAAAATAAGTTGTTCTGTTGCTACTGTTTTTACAGGTATAGCTTCATTGCGCGAATTATACATTATTGTTTCTTGAATAACGGGTTGCGCATCAATCGGAAATCCGGTTTTACTGATCATCTCTTGATCTAACATTGCTGTTCTTTGGTAGCCCGTATCGAATAAAAACCGACCGCTGTATTTTTTATCCCCGGATGCTATTTCTACATTGATACAAAAATGCTCTTTCATATATTCTATGGCAAATGCTTCATAGTCAGTGCTGATTTCAGGTCGTTTTGTATAAACCGTCATCACATTGGTGTCATAATCTATTGCTACCACTTTACCGTCAAAAGCTGTCCATCCAAACATACCTTCACAACAATATCCTGTTGTTTCCAAAGGATATATCTGTTCATGCTCCCATTCAAGATCCGTAATTGTAAAATGGTTATCACTGATATCTTTCATTGTTATTTTTTTACCGGTCGGATTCAGGTATTTTTTGATGGCTGTTTTCAAAAGATAAAAGCCTGAAGCACCTGAATCAAACAGCATGGGAATACTATCTTTATTATTGAGCAGTGACGTAACCTGTATGTTATTATCAGCAGTTAGGGTAAAGGGAATAGTATGCTGCTGTACAGGCAAAATAGACGAAAAGTTTTTTAATTCCGGGCTTTGAAATCTTGTATTGTATAAATGGTCTTCAAACAGGACTGCTACATCAAATGTTTCCTTATATTTCAAATTCACTTCAACAGAATCGATATCGGTAACCATCTTTATAGTTCTGGAATCAAAATTTTTTCCGGTAGTATAAATATCCGGATCCAATCCCGGATCCAGATTCCAATCTGTTATTAGTTCTCCGTTTTCAATAATTTTTACTTGTGGTGTATTCGACTTCAATACAGGGATTTGCTGTTGCGAAAAACCATAACTAAGGTTTAAAAGCAATACAAGCGACAGGTTAATTTTCATAAGATATGATGAATAAATATTGGTGTTTCGAAGATAATAATTTTTATGCCTCAAAGATGTATTGGCAACTTATTATTACTTTTACATAGTAAACCTCAGATTAATAATTGGATTGTTTTTTGGCAAATAAAAGTACATTAATGTTTCTGCAAATTCTGGATATTTTATTATCCAATAACGTTTTAACCTCAAAAAGACTATAGTATCCGTATCAAGTTTTTTCATAATTTAGCGGATAAAAGACAACCATAAACAGAATGATATTAGAACAGATACTGGATCAGATATATACATTACCTGTTGCTTCTAAAAAGGAATTAATGGAGTGCATCACAGAAGAACAATACCCCAAAGGGCATATTCTGATGCAGGCAGATCGCGTAGAAAAAGTGCTGTATTTTATTAAAAAAGGAATTGTAAGAGCCTTTGCACCAAGAGAATTGAAGGATATTACCTTTTGTTTTATTCAGGAAGGCGAAACTGTTTTATCCATGAAAAGCTATGTTGAAAATCAAAAGGGATACGAAAATATAGAGCTTCTGGAAGATTGTGAACTCTATAAATTAGAGATAAAAAAATTATTCGAACTTTACAACCGGGATATTCATATCGCCAATTGGGGAAGAAAACTGGCTGAAAAGGAGCTGCTCAAAACTGAAAGCAGGGTGATTTCTTCAGAATTACTGTCTGCGAAAGAGCGCTATGATAAATTAATGAAAGATTCTCCGGGATTTATTCAGCGAATCCCACTCATGTACATCGCTTCTTATCTGGGAATGACACAGGTAAGTCTGAGTCGCATCCGCAAAGAAAAGTAATGCGTTTTTTATCATAGGATAAATTCTGTATCCTGTATTCTCAATATTTTTGTAGTGTTTATGAGTATAACAAAAACAAAGCATGATGATAAAAGAGAATCTAAAGAAACCGTTAACCCTATCTGAGATTATTCCACCTAAAACCCGTATCAGAATGGTTGTTGCCTGGCTGGTTGTTTTGGTGTTTATCCTATTCGGATCATCCTTAACCAGCAATATGTCATCGGTTACAGCATTTTTTCTTTTTGCAGTTTTGTTAGGTACTATTATTTTATCAGCGTTTGGAGTGGTAAAAGAAGCTGATGAACTTGCACATAAACTGGGCGAGCCTTACGGAACGCTCATACTCACTTTATCTATTGTTGCTATAGAAGTTATTTTGATCGCAGCGGTATTGCTTGGACCAGGGGAAAATCCCACGATCGGAAAAGATTCTATTTTTTCTGTAATGATGATTATTATGAATCTGGTAATCGGACTTTGTATTTTAACCGGAGCCCTGAAATTCGGAGAGCAGGAATATAATGCTCCCGGAACCATGTCCTATTTAGGTATGATCATTATGCTTGGTGGCATTGGCTTGCTTTTGCCAAATTTTATTGAAGGAGCAGGTGAGGGGATGTTTAGTAATACTCAGGCTGTAGCACTCTCTGCTTTTATCATGGTATTATATGGTTCTTTTTTGTATTTGCAAATGAAAGGATACCGGCATTTGTATATACAGCCCAAAACAGGATATATGTAAATTCCTTTTGCCGAAAGAAACTCAGCGGTTCCGGATAGTAGTGTTCTTCCGGAAGAAAGTCATAATAAAAAAGAACTGTGGATCCGCTCACTGGTATTGATGGCCATGATTTTGCCTATTGTGTTGCTCTCTCATAATATGGCTGTTGTGGTTGATTTTGGTATTAAGGCAATGAATTTACCTCCTTTATTAGGCGGTGTATTGATTGCTATTATCGTATTTACTCCTGAATCAATGACAGCAGTAAAAGCAGCTCTCAATAACGAATTTCAACGTACCATCAATCTTTGTCACGGAGCTTTTGTCTCAACAGTTGGTCTTACTGTGCCTGCTGTTCTTATTATCGGACTGATAACCGGAAAAACGGTTTTATTTGGACTGACGGCCACTGAAATGATTCTTTTTTGTATCACGCTTTTATTAAGTGTAATGACTTTTTTAGGAAAGCGTACCAGTCCGGTAATCGGAATCATGCATTTAGTATTGTTTGCCGTATTTATATTACTGGTTTTTAATCCTTAAAAAAGAGTTGAGCTTATTTCTATATGCTATTTCTGGAATAATTTTGAATTTTTCGTTTAATATACTTGGGAGATAGTATTTAATTTCTTAAAATTGTGAATAGTATCTAACCTCTCATGATATTATTATATATTCTTATATGTATTTTTATCTTTAATAGCCTGTAATGGTTCTTTTTTTCAGAAAAAAATTATTCCTGATACTGATTACTCAATTTTTAATCTATAAAATAGCTAACGATGTACAAACAGGTAGTATACAAAATAATTGCAGTCTTTTTTCTAATAGTATATTTTCATCCGAATGAAGAAACGGATATAGAAAAAATAGTACTATACATTTTATTATTAGTTTTACTAATTGTCGATATTCTCTTTACAACAATAAAGAGTATTAAAAGTAAAAAATAAAAAGGATCATTTTCTTTACTATATATTAGTAACACTAATCAGGTGTTCTAATACTAAGGGATTTTTATATTTTATTTAAAATTTTTAGCCACCCGGTTCAGTGTGCGTATCGTAATGCCCAGATAGGCTGCCATATCTTCTTTTGAAATAGCAACATTCTGTCGGGACTGTAATTCCATAAGTTTGGTATAACTATGTTCCACTGTATGCAATTGCTGGTAAGAAGCGCGACTGCTGGTATTGATAATCCGTTCTGCAAAAGCATCCAGTAAAAGCCGGCTAAAAAGCGGATCTTTTTCTATTAATTCTTTAAAATACGGAAGAGAAATGCTATACGCCGTCACCTCAGTCAGTGCTTCAATAGTACACAGACAGGGAATGTTTTTCAGAAATTCAATTTCACCTACCACTTCGCCTTTACCTAAAAATTCTACAATATATTCTTTTCCATTTTCCTCATTCATAAAACACTTAATAATACCCTGTTTGATAAACAATACAGCATGAGCAGTTGTTCCTTGCTGTAGTACAAAAGAGTGTTTTGAAAAATCTTTTACTATAATGGCTTCTTTACGGGTTTGTAGCTCATAAAGACGCTCTATATACGCTAAAAAAGGAGTATTGGTGCGAAGCATATAATCGGGTTGGGACAAATGTCCTTTTTTTTATTATGGGTTGTGTTCAATTTTGCAGCTGAAAAATACAAAAGTAATCAGGAGAGGTAAAATAATGCCTTTTGTTACAATCAATCATTTTCTATCTCCGAGATTATAGATGTTCAACAATCAAAATTAATAAAAATGAAACAACAAATAAACGTTGAAACATGGGAAAGAAAAGACCATTTTCACTTTTTCAGTCAATTTCAGGAACCTTTTTTTGGCGTTACGGTATCTGTAAACTGTACAAAAGCATACCAACAGGCTAAAGAACACCAATATTCCTTTTTCCTGTATTATCTCTATCAGGCACTAAAAGCAGCGAATGAAACAGAAAACTTTCGATACAGGATCATCGATGGAAAAGTTTACCTTTTTGATGAAGTGCATGCTTCGCCGACCATTAACCGTCCGGACGGTACTTTTGGCTTTTCATATATGGATTATATAGATGAGCAAGAAGATTTTTTCGCCAATGCAAAGCAAGTGATTACGGAAGTGCAGCAAACAAAAGGATTGATTCCTGCTGTTTCGGGCGAAAATGTCATTCATTTTTCAGCTATTCCGTGGCTCAACTTTACTTCTTTGTCTCATGCGAGAAGTTTTACTTTTCCGGACAGCTGTCCGAAAATTTCTTTTGGAAAAATGATGGAAGTAAATGGAAATAAAACCATGGCGGTTTCTGTTCACGGTCATCATGGATTAATGGACGGATACCATGTAGGCCTTTTTATTGACAGATTTCAGGAGCTTTTAAATCAGTAAGTATTCTTTGATGGTAGCAGCTTCTTTTTAAGAGTTTCTAAAACCTATAAAAAAGAAGTACTTTTACTTTAAAACCATAGGGAATGAAACAGCTATTACGGATCACGTGTACCTTTTTTATTTTTCAACATGCTTTGGCTCAACTACCGGACTCGCTTAAAAATCAAGGCAATGATATCTGGAGCGGATATTATCTTTTGAAGCCCTACGGCGATTCAAAGCTTGAGGACTTTGATGCAAAAAAAATAATCATACAAAAGGCGTCAGATGCAGCACCAGAAGATTTACCTTCTAAATACAAAACGAATGTAGAACGCTGGCTCATAATTGATGCTGAAAATCAAAACGAACAAACTGAAGCAAGAACGTTTTTATTTAATGAAGAAGATGATGAGTATACAGAGTTTGGCTGGAGTGAGTTGCATAAGAAAGGATGTATAGAATGTATATATGCCGATCATTTTTTTCTGTGCCAGACACAACCCAACAGTAAGATCCGTTTTAGCGATGAAGGATCTTTTGAAAGCAAAACAGGGATATTTGGTGTAATGTTACACTACGGACTCTTTGAAATGGAAAAAATTAAGTAATAAAGCAAAACTTAAAGTATATCTCCTTTACTGTATTTTTAAAGGAGGTATACTTTTGAAGTATTATGAGCAATTAACAGCCTGATCTAAAAGTTCGGCATTTGCGGTTTTAAATTCTATTGACCGGTTTATTTTTAGTTCTTCTTTAGCTGTTTCAGGATTAAATTCTGTATCAAAAAAATCTATTCTAAGTTTTTTCGCTTTCTTTAAATCTTCTAAGAATGGTTTCATATTCTTGTTTTTACCGGAAGCAAACGGATTTTCATAACTTTTTCCATCGAGATAAAAAACCACTTTTGCATGATACTGTGAAGTGGCACTCGAAAAATCGAGACCTCCCATTTCTCCGTCTCCGTAACGATCGGAATATTCGATCAGATACCCCGGTTTTTTAGAGGTATCAGAACAGTGAAGAGATAAGGAAAGGATATAGTCAGAATTTGAAAAATTACGGATGTAATTTTCTCCCTTATATTTGATGAGTACCCACCCATCTTTAGAGGCCATCTTATCTATTGTGGTTAATTGAGATTCTGATAAATTATCCGCTTCGATAATGTGTTTGTTCTGAGCGTAAGACAGCAGACCTGTCAACAGCAATGTGCTGATAAAGAAATATTTTTTCATAATAAAAGGGTTACCATTTTTAAGTTAATTTATAACATTTTTATTAAAAGTGGTAGTCAAAAGAGCTTTTATTTTGATATATGAATGCGTTGGGCTGAAAGTAATAGTATGATACCGAATTAAAGCGAAAATGCATAGTATGAACAATACTGATAATATACATTTATATAAACTTTTTCAATTGTATTATAACTATATCACAAATGTATGTTAAAAAAGAGATGTATTTAAATATTAATTTTATTTTAGATAAGGCCAAATAGATTTCCATAAAAAACACTTGATACTCAATTTATATATTTTTTTTACTTGTCCGAAAAGAAAGAAAGCTACAAAGTACTAATAATAAAAACTTTTAAACATGAATAATATACTGTATTTGTTTATCTTACTGATAGGGGTTAGTGGGTATTCGCAAGATAAAAATCTTTTAGAGGATCCTGATTATATAAAATTTGAAAAGGAATCTATCGAATTATATACCTCTAAAGATTATATCAATTATGAAAATTTGAAAAATAAGTTTTCAGAAATGTTACCAGATAATTATGTAGAAAAAAAATTTAAAGAAGATTTCAAAAGTTGGATTACTAAAAATCTTGATAAATCAGGGTTTACATCAGTCGAAGAAGCTGTGAGTCTTGATGAAGCTGTAACAGCTTCTTATAAGAAAATTTATCCTAAACAAGAAGAACTGAACAAAATCAGGATTACTTTAATAAGAGTAAAAAAATATGATGGAGACGAATTCAGTAAACTATTTGATGAAAGAATTATCAATAAGGTATGGGAATTGAGAAAATCATGATCTATCTGTACTATCGTATAAAACAGAAGTTGAAAAAAAATTCAACTTCCGTTTTTATATTTATTGACGTAGTGTCTCACTAGCTGTGTGTAAGTTGAAAAGTTTTGCGTAAAAATCTTAACGCATATTTTTCTTTTGCAATTCTGCTTTTTCAAATGATTCAAATACAATATCTTTAATCCCTTTTTCTATTGCAAGCCTTCCTTCTTTTTCGTTAACATCAATTCCACAAACGGTACTGCCATTAGATTTTGAATGAAGAGAAAGATAATATATTCCACCGACCAATAAAGCCAGTCTTGCCCGGATATTCACGTCTGTATTTTCAAAATAAGGATCGATAAGATTGAGGAGCATTTCGCCTGTTTCTTCTCTTTTCTCAGCCAGATCTTTCAACATCTTTTTGTTTTCGCCAAGCTCCCAGTGAATTATTTTTTGCCATATCTTATCTTTCATTATGATTTCCAGGTGCGCTTGTAATATGTTGTTAGTTTCATTAACGCCTGCATTCTCAGCATTAGAAAATATTTCCTGAATCAATGGCTTTGCACCCGATTTCCAAAAGTCTCTTTGGCTGATATATTCTTCAACAAGATTGTCAATTCCTCCAAAATAAGTCCAAACCAACTGTTTATTTACGCCTGCTGCAAGGGCTATATTAGGAGCCGTAAGACCATGATACCCTTTCTTTTGGATTACCTTACCTACTGATGCTACCATACGAGCCATAGTTCTGGCTTTATCTCGTAAGGGACCCTCTGATGGTTTTCTTGGCTTTCGTGGTTTTTTGTTCTTTGGTTCTTCCGAATCACTGTATTCCGTATTTTTATCAACAGTCATTTTTTACTTTTTAATGGCTATACAAGTTCCAACTTTTTACTGATATAATCAAACAGATTCAGTGTATTGTTTTTTATTTCATCTCTATCTTTGTTTTCATTTATATGAATCCCACAAACATTATCGTGATGTAAGGTGTGAAAGCTATTCTTAATTCATTCGTTTTCTTTCGTTGAATTTCTCTGCGCTTTTAACTGACTTAACAGAAGATGAACCAAAATTATATCTCAATGAAATTCGATAGCTTCGGGCATCGAAATACTCTCTTCTGTAAACAGTATAGTTAGTAAATTCTGCTCTTGTTTTCGTTATAGATTGATTGACAATATCTGTAACCAATACTCCAATATTTAACTTTTTATCTAATAAACTAATATTTGCTCCAATATCAAGACTACCAAAAGAGCGGTTGTAAATATTATTATCCCAAAAAGGTAAATCCTGCCAATAATTTACTGATAAAATATATTTTTTATTTTTGCCAAGAAATATTTTGTTATTGATTTGGTATGAAAAACTATAGCCCGTTTTGTCTTCTATATAATCAACTTTTGATTTTAGATTGTTCTGATAAAAGGTTGTAAATAAATCTGTTTCTAACCATTTTAATTTTGATAGAAAGTAACTTGCAGTAATACCATAACGATCTTGGTCAAGATAATTTTCATAGGTATAAATCCACTTATTATTTTCAAAAATATCGACACTTCCATAACCGTTTTTCATAAATTGTGCGTATGCAGAAATCATAAAATCACCTTTGGAATAATCTAACTGAACATTGTCACTTGTGTATGGTAAAATGTAAGGATTTCCTGTTTCATAGCTATACGGATTATTATACCAACGAAATGGTGTAACAGTTGAAAATCCTGGGCGGTTAATTCTTCTTGAATAATTAACAGATAATTTATTTCCGTTTTCCATACTGTAGAGGGCGTATAAACTTGGAAAAAAATCTCCTTTCTTGCGTTCAGGTAAATTACTGATATTACTCTGGTTTTCTAAATTTACAATATTGTATTCGTACCGAAGTCCTGCTTTAAAACGAAATTTTCCGATATCTTTTGTTGTGAAACTTGTATACAAAGCGTAATTCTTTTCGTCATACAAAAAACTTTCTGAGTTATCATTTCCATTCAGTTTATAGGCTATTGTAGCATCATTTTTCAATGTATAATATTGAGCACCATAATCCAATTCTCCAACTTTGTACGGAAAATGAAAGTCAAGTTGTGCAGAAAATGCTTTATAGCTTTGTTCTCCTAAATTATTGAGATAATCTATTGCAGATGTTCCTTGCTCTGTAGTTACAGTATTAAATTTTTCTGTAGGTAGATTGGCATTGTAACTCGCAAATGCTGTTATTGTACTACCAATCGTATCCATTTTATAAATATAATTGAGGTCAGTGGAATATCTTGTATGCTCATTTCTTCTATTTCCATTTGTTAGGAAAGTGGAAGTATTTAATCTCTTATTGGTGTAATTATTTTCATTTATTGTGTTGAAAATATTCAATGAAGTTGAAATATCGTGTTTTTCAGATGGTCGATAATTAAGGTTGAGATAACCGCCAAATTGATTTCCTTTATCTCTTCTGTCGGTTATTTCATTAATATTGTTTCCTTTGCTATTTAAATCTACATTCAATTGTGTTAATGTGTAATTAAGGTTAGCACTTGCCGAAAATTTATTTTTATTGTAATTAAATGATACTCCATGACTTGTTCCCGGCAAAGAGCGTTGGATATATGCTGTTCTTATTGAGGCATTCCAATTTTCTTCTGTATTTTTTTTTTGAGTAGTTACAATGTTGATAATACCTGCATTTCCCTGTGCACTAAAATTAGCAGGTGGTGTTGTGATGACTTCAATGCTTTTCAGCATTGATGGGTCAAAATTATTTAGAAAAGAAATCAATTCACTACTGCTGATTTGCTGTAATTTTCCGTCTACAGAAACATTCACTGCTCCTTTTCCTACAATACTGATATTGTTGTCTCTTATTCTCAAAAGCGGAACTCTTTTTATCAGTTCTTCAGTAGAAAGTGTTTTAGACAATGGATCATTCGCAATATTATAGACAAGTCGGTCAATTTTTTGTTCGATAGTTTTTCTTCTTGCTTCGATTACAAGATCTTCAAGTATTGTAGAAGGATGATCAATCTTAATAACACCTAAATCTAAGTCTTGATTTAGCTGAATATCTTTGCTGTACAGTTCTTCTTCAAAGCTTTCAATTAGAAGCGTGTATTTTTCTGAATTTGCTTTTATATAGAAAGACCCCAGACTGTCTGTATAAGTTTGAGCGATAAGAGAATCATTCTTAACTAATGAAGCAGTTGCGAACTCTATGGGTTGCATCTGTTTATTCAATAACTTACCTTTTATCGTATAATGTTGTGCATTTGCAAAATCTATATTCAAAAAGAAAAATACTGTTGAAAATAGAAGTAACGTAGTAGTGCTTTTCATAATTATTCTTTTTTATTCTCTACTCAAAAAAATAAAATAATATTTAATTATCCAAATAAAAAATATTTTTTAATAAAAAATCAGCTTATAAATATTTATTATCATTGATTTAAGTCATTTTAATGATCATTATAAGTTTTTTATTTATGATTTTTTAATTTTTTACTCAAAGAATAAATATTCTTTATATATTTACAATGATAAATTAGAAGAATTGACTCTGATCTTGATTCACAATCCATTTATTAGTTTATTTATTAATGTTTTAATTGAAATTAAGATGAAAAAAATAATAACATTATTAAGTTTTGTACTTCTAATAAGTTGTATTGAAGAAGATGAACCCTATACTTATTATAATCATATCCGTTTTACAAATACTTCCAATAGTGCCTTATATATTACATTTATAAGTTTGGGAACAAGTGAAGCATCATCTTTTACGACAAGACTGAATATTGGTGAGAGCACCATGTATTATACACATTACTCTTCAAAAGATGATTTTAACGGATTTGCAGCGGTTGGGGATAAAATTATTATTGAATTCATAAATAGCAATAAAGGATATATTTGTGGAAACTATCCTGATGATTCCGGTTATTGTTTTGTAACAAAAGGTTCTCCGATTAGAAGTCCTAATGAAAGTGATTTTATTTTAGACAAAAAAAAGAGGGATAATATCAAATATTACACTTTTGAAATCACAGCTGCAGATTACGAAAATGCTCATGTATTGCCAGCAGTAGAACTGTAATCTCATAAATAATTATAATAACCCTACAGAAGTATATCAGTAATGTCTTTAACTATGCCAATGATGCATTAAATAATAGTTGGAATTAAGATGAAAAAAATAATAACATTATTAAGTTTTGTACTTCTAATAAGTTGTATCGAAGAAGATGAATCCTATACTTATTATAAATATTTTCGTGTAAAAAACACGTCTGATAAACTCTTTAGAATAGTTATTAGAGATATAGAATCATCATATAAGTACTTAGACAGAGAATTAAAGCCTAATGAAAGTACAGATTATTACCAGCAATCAAGTTTATCAAATGATTTTTCTGGTTTTTCTTACTTCATAGGTTCTACGCTAACAATACTCTTTAATGATAATGGTACAGGCTATGTGTGTAGGGACTATCCAGATAATTCAGGATTATGTTTCACTACCAAAGGTGCACCATTTGGCAATGCTAATGAAAGTGATTTTATTTTAGACAAAAAAGAGAGGGAGAATGTCAAATATTACACTTTTGAAATCACAACTGCAGATTACGAAAATGCTCATGTATTGCCAGCAGTAGAACGGTAATCTCATAAATAATTATAATAACCCTACAGAAGTATATTTCAGTAATGTCTTTAACTATGCCAATGATGCATTAAATAATAGTTGGAATTAAGATGAAAAAAATAATAACATTATTAAGTTTTATACTTCTAATAAGTTGTATCGAAGAAGATGAACCCTATACTTATTATAATGATATCCGTTTTACAAATACTTCCAATAGCGCCTTAGATATTACATTTGTGAAATTGAGAACAAGTGAAGTATCATCTTTTACGACAAGACTAAATGTTGGTGAGAGTACCGTGTATTATACACATTACTCTTCAAAAGATGATTTTAACGGATTTGCTGCAGCTGGGGATAAAATTATTATTGAATTCTTAAATAGCAATAAAGGATATATTTGTGGAAACTACCCTGATGATTCCGGTTATTGTTTTGTAACAAAAGGTTCTCCGATTAGAAGTCCTAATGAAAGTGATTTTATTTTAGACAAAAAAGAGAGCGATAATATCAAATATTACACTTTTGAAATCACAACTGCGGATTACGAAAATGCTCATGTACTCCCGTAAAATAATTAAAACCCAACTAACTTGACGGATTTAAACTTTTGGATAGTACTTATCAGCCAAATCAACGGCTACAGATTCATCTTTTTCCGGCGAACAAATTACTATCCTTTTAATGTTCACTGAATTTAATTTCAGACCCGTAATTTTAATAACTTTTAAAGAATCAAAACGAAATATAAATACTGTCAATTCTATTAAAACAGACAAGGACGTGTGAATCGTTGATAATTGATTATTTTTAAAAATATTTCTTTATAACGAATGAGGTAATTTAATTACAGCTACTGAAAATGATTGAATAAATAGGTCTTTAATGATTTTAAATTTTTAAACCGTCCTAATTATTTAAAGAAGTAATTAAAAAAGGGAAACTATAAGTTTCCCTTTTTACTAACACTTTTGGCAGATGTTAGTTCTTTTTCATAAGCAAAAAAAATAAAACAATTTTTAGACCAGAATAGTGATGATTTTAAAAACGTCTGAAATTCAGAAAGTTTTAATATTCTATACCTCACCAAAGGAATTTATGTTGTTTAAAAAGTCAACATTTAAAACATTTCTTGTAGATTTTTTCCTTATTATGAAGTAGAAAATATATTAATTACATTAAGATTTAGTAAATAGTTTTTGGTATAATTTATATTTTGATTTACGCTAAAAACAGGTATTTACTACAATAAAGTCGGTAATTAAGAATGAAACAACAAAAAAATGGTTTCCAATCTAAACTTATAGCTCTTATCAGGTTTTAATGATATTTATAGCGTTAATAAGTTGTTAGGAATGTTATTATTTTGTAACTTCTTTTGATTTTTCTATCATGAGGATGCATGAAACCGCCTAAATTGAGATTTTTATATCTTTTATGTATATATGGTTTATTTGAAATTATGTTAGTATAGAGTCAAAAAATAATATTAATTACAATAGGTGAATGGGCAATAAATTATGGGATTTTATCAATCTGCACAATGGTGAAGAAGATAAACAGAAAGTTTTAGAAAATGTTACCGCCAATATATCTTTCAGAGGTTCTAACCTTTGGATATTGGCTTGTGCAATTATTATCGCTTCTATTGGATTAAACGTCAATTCAACTGCTGTAATCATTGGAGCCATGCTAATCTCTCCTTTAATGGGACCTATTTTAGGAGCCGGATTCGCATTAGGGACATATAATTTTTTACTTTTGAGGAAGTCTGTTAAAAATCTTTTAATTGCAACTGCGGTCAGTTTGTTGGTATCTGCTTTTTATTTTTATCTCAGTCCATTCAAAGATGTACAGTCAGAGTTATTAGCGCGAACATCGCCTAATATATATGATGTATTAATTGCTTTTTTTGGTGGATTAGTAGGTGTTATTGCTATCACAAGGGTGGAGAAAGGTAATCCGATTCCTGGTGTAGCTATTGCCACAGCTTTGATGCCTCCATTATGTACCGCCGGATATGGATTGGCAACCTTTAATTTCAATTATTTCTTCGGTGCTTTTTATCTGTACACGATCAACTGTTTCTTTATTTGTATTGCTACCTTTTTAGTTATTAAATATTTAAAATATCCTGCTTCTGCAACAATCGAACCTAAGAATGAAAAGCTTATCCGGTACGGAATTACCACATTAATGATGATTATAATCCTTCCAAGTTTTTATTTAGCTTATAATCTTTTTGAAGAAAAGAAATTTACCAAAACAGTGGAAGAGTTTATTAATTCAGAATTTAATAACAGAGGATATACGTTGATTTATAAAAAGCTGAATTATAATTCCAGTCCTAAAAAGGTAGATCTCGCATTTCTGAACAGAAAGTTGAGTAAAGAAGAAATGGAAATGTATAATAAATTATTGGATGAAAGAGGTATTCATAATACCATTTTGAATTTCAGACAGGATGATGCAGATCTTAAATCTGAGATACTTAGCGAACTGAATAAGCAGGATGTTTCTTTGTCTGAAAAAGATGTTACCATCAACAATCTCCGTCAGGAATTAGATAAATATAAAGTAAATGAACCCGGTATTGTAAGAGAGTTAAATCTTCTTTTCCCGGAAATTAAAGATGTGTCGCTTGGTAAAATAGAAAAGTTTGCAGGAACAGATAGTGCTAAGATAGAATGGTTAGTACTGTATCATAAAGAAAAAAAAACAAAAGAAATTGATGAATTGAAAATGAAAAAATGGCTCAACGAAAGGCTTAAAGTTGATAACACATTGATTTTGCAAGACACACATTCGGAATAGCCCAATGTACTTCTCTTAAAATAGAAACTTAATCGAGTATGAAGTATTTCTTATTTTCCATATTGACACTGTTTTTTCTGTTGGCAGGGAACAGTCATTTTATTCCCCGTTTTAAGAAAAACCAACAACCACAACAGGTAGAAGAATTTTTTTCGGACAGCCTTACTATCGGAAGAAAAGGAAAAAATAAGATCGAAATTTCAAAAATAAAAAAGGAGGATATATGTGAAGTGACCATCTCATTTTACAGCAGACAAGGTAAAGAATGGCTTCTCAAAAATAAGTTTCAGTTTGCTAAAGATGCAATTACAGGTATAGATCCGGAAATAACCGATTTCAATAATGACGGGTATAATGATATTACGTATGTCTCAAATGTAGCTGGCAGAGGTGCCAATGAAGTTCGCAGGCTGTTTATTTATGATCCGGCAAAAGATGTTTTAATCCCGATTCAAAATTCTGAGGAATATCCGAATATGGCTTATAATAAAGAGTTAAATTGTATTGATGCCTTTTTAGTACATGGCGGATCATCAACCGTATTTCTTATTTTGGAAGGAAATCAACTCAAAGAGATTGCAAGCGTTCATAATGACAGCCATCGTACTGTATATAAAACAGATAAAAACGGTAATAGTATTCTTATCAGTAGAGATACCCTGAATCCGGAAGATATCTATATGCGTTATAAAAACTTTGATCCGCCCGAATTTTAGCGGTTATAAAATCCAACTACGGCTTATCTTAATATTATTTTAAGAAGTTATGAGGCAAAATGTCTTAATTTAGTAGGCAATGTACAGTATGCATTGCGCTTATCATTTTTATATACCTAAATAAACTACAAGTATGGCATGGAATCCTGACACCTATAATAAATTCAAATCAGAACGATATCAACCTTATTATGATCTGGTAAGCCATATAAAAAAAGAATCTCATCAGAAAATAATTGATCTGGGATGCGGAACAGGAGAGCTAACAAAATTTCTTGCTGAAACTTTTGAAGATGCTACTGTTTTAGGAATTGATACATCAGCAGAAATGCTTGCAAAGGCTCCTGAGCATAAAAATCTTTCTTTTGAACAGAAAAGCATTGAAGAACAGGTACGTGAAAAACAGAAATGGGATGTAATCTTTTCCAACGCTGCTTTGCAATGGGTTGATGATCATGATAAACTATTTTCAGAACTTGTTTCTTTATTGGCTCCCAACGGACAATTAGCTGTACAGATGCCTTCACAGACAGAAAACATTCTCAATAAAATATTATTGCAGTTGGTACAGGAAAAACCTTACAGTGAAGCACTCCATAACTGGAAAAGGCTTTCTCCGGTTTTACCGATTGAGCACTACACTACATTATTTTTTGAAAAAGGCGGTAAAAATTTTCAGATATACGAAAAAGTCTATCCTATTATTGCCCAGACTGCAGATGCATTATATGAATTCATTTCAGGTTCTGCATTGATTCCCTATATGGAGCGCTTGGAAGAGGAGCTTCAATATAGCCTGGCACAAGAATTTAAAAGAAGAATAGCAGCAGCTTTTCCCAAAATGCCTGCTGTATATGCCTTTAAACGAATTATATTATATGCCCGGTTTTAATTTACACAGTCGGATAAAGTATTATTAAATAAAAAAGATAAATGAATAAGCAACATTTCTATAATCTTTGTATTGAGTGGACCGGGAATGTCGGTACAGGAACTGCGGGTTACCGGACTTATGAAAGGAGCCATACCGTAAAAATAGATGGAAAACCGGACATAATGCTTTCTGCAGATCCGGCATTCAGAGGAGATAGTAACCGCTATAATCCCGAAGAACTTTTACTGGCTTCGCTCGCAAGTTGTCACATGTTGTGGTTTTTACACCTTTGTTCAGATAAAGGAATTATCGTTACAGCGTATACTGATCATCCAACCGGTATTATGGAAGAAACGCAAACCGGGAGTGGCAGATTTGTAGAAGTTACTTTAAGACCTCATGTTACGGTCCAAAATCAACAGGATCAGGAACAGTTATCGGAACTGCATAAAAAATCCCGTGAACTCTGTTTCATTGCCAATTCGGTCAATTTCCCTGTTAAACATGAACCCGTACTCCATAACAGTAGTCAACCTGCAAAAAACTAAAAATAGAAAGAAAACGTCATGGATGACACAAAATATCAGCTGTATAAATGTACTTCTGAAAAAGAAATACCTTATGATTTATTATTATTGGCAGATGAGACAATTGAAGCCATTAATGCCTATATAACCGATTGTGATGTTTATTTATTACGGCAAGCAGAAAGTACACATCCATTTGCAGTTGCCGCTTTATATAAGATTGATGAGAAAACTGTTGAAATAAAAAACATAGCCGTTTCCGAAACGTTTCAAAGTAAAGGTATCGGAAAATATCTGATGGATAAGATAAAGGAAATAGCAAGAGAACAGCAGTATCAATATCTGATTGTAGGAACTTCTGACAGTGGATTTCGCCAGTTAAATTTTTACCGGAAAAACGGATTTAAAGAGTTTGACGTCAGAAAAAATTTTTACACCGACAATTATCCCGAACCGATAATTGAGAACGGTTATATATTGCGTGATATGATTTTGTTAAAGTCAGAATTATAGGTTTCTATTTTTTGTAATTGTCTCCATCGTTTTATTTTTGCATGATGATCACAACTTAATTTTATAAAAAGTATTTAGTATGCGTATTTGTTTAATTACTGCTTTATGTATGGGCAGCTTATTTTTTTCCGCTTGTAACGAACGGGTTGTAAAAATTGAAAATGTTTCGACACCGGAAGCGGAACAACAAAATGCAACAGACTCTGTTGTGTACATATCTGCGGATCTTACCATCCGCAAAATTTCAAATCAGGTATATGAACACAATTCTTTTTTAAATACCGATAGTTTTGGAAGGGTTCCGTGTAACGGTATGGTTGTGATTGATAATGGGGAAGCAGTTGTTTTTGATACACCCGCTGATTCTAAAAGTTCACAGGAACTTCTTGATTTTTTAGTAAATAAACAGCATTATAAAGTGAATGCTGTTATTGCGACTCATTTTCATGCCGATTGTGTAGCCGGATTAAAAGAATTTCATCAGGCAAAAATTCCCTCTTATGCTCAGGCGCGTACTATTGCTTTCTTAAAAGAACAGAACAGTCCGTTTGATGTACCTCTTAACGGGTTTCAAGATACTTTGGAACTAAAGGTAGGTAACAAGAAGGTATATGCAGGATTTTTTGGTGAAGGTCATACAAAAGATAATATAGTAGGTTATTTCCCGGATGATAAAGTTTTGTTTGGCGGTTGTCTTATCAAAGAGCAGGGAGCAGGAAAAGGAAATCTGGAAGATGCAAACGAAAAAGATTGGTCAGCTACTGTAGAAAAGGTTAGAAACCGCTTTCCGGAAACACGGGTTATTATCCCGGGACATGGGAAAACGGCAGGTCCTGAATTATTTGATTATACCATAGAATTATTTAAATAGAGGTTAAAACGGTTTTTGAGAACCGTTTTTTTATTTTAAGAAAAAATAGAATAGCATTCAGAGACTATTTCAAGTTATTAAGGCAGCGTTTCTTCTCACATATTATCGTATTTTTGAAACAGGTTTACATAAAAAATATGGAGGCGTTAAGAAAACATCTGGAAAAATTTATCGTTTTGGAGGATGGGGAATTTACAGAAATTCTTGCATTCTTTGAACATGAAAAGGTTTCAAAAAAGCAAAATCTACAGATAGCAGACACCATTTGTAAAAAGCATTATTTCGTAATCAGTGGCTGTCTTAGAAAGTTTTTTATAAACGACAGAGGAGTAGAACAGACAACAGAATTTGCTATTGAAAATTGGTGGATTACAGATCATATTGCTTATGAAAGACAGCAGCTTTCACCATTTACCATTCAGGCGGTAGAGTCTTCTATAGTACTCTCTATTGATTATCATTCACAGGAAAAACTGTTGATGAAACATCCTAAAATGGAGCGTTATTTTCGCTATATTTATCAAAGGGCTTTTGCCGCTTCACAAATGAGAATTAAATATCTGTATGATTTTTCAAGAGAAGAATTGTATTTTCATTTTATTCAAAATTATCCTGAATTTATACAGCGTATTCCTCAATATCTGGTGGCCTCTTTTTTAGGATTTACACCAGAATATTTGAGTGAAATACGAAAAAAATCACCGCTGATTTCTAAGAAAAAGCGGTGATGATATGAGGTTAATATATTTAGCGTCTTATATTTTTTTGAGCCTGATTTAAAAGTATTGGATTCGTTTGTGCAGGCAATGTTCTCGAAATAAGAATGACTTCATCAGATGATGTACAGCTTCCGTTATCCAGTGTCCAGCGCAATGTTGTAATACTGTTAGACAAGGTCGTGACGGTTGTCTGTGGATTGTTACTGTCGTCGATGACTATTGAACTTGTGTCTAAAGCTATGGCGTCTCGTAGTACCGAAACCACTTCCCATCGGCCTTCATGATCAGAACCGATATTAGCGGATAGGGTAAAATTCCTTTTATTTAATGATTGATCAGGTCCTGTGTTCGCCTGTATGAGTTCTTTAATAACAATTTGTGCCGGATTGGAAGGTTTACTGAGGCATTCACGTGTTTTTACCACATAATAATATCTAATACCGGCTTCGTCTCCAGATGGTGTAAAAAAAGCATCTGTTGCACCCACGACCGGAGTTCCTCCTATGTTGATATCATACTCACTGACATACCATTGGTACGTATAGCCTTTTTCAGCAAGACCATTGTCTATGGAAAGTGTGTTTACAGGAGTATGTAAACAATAGGTACCATCGGTTAAACTTTCGTTGATCACAAAATCTTCCACAACAGCTACTGTATAAACAGTAGAAAAAGCCGTTGAACAAGGATTGTTTCCAACTACCACGCGGTACTGCATACTGTTTTGTAAGGCAGGTGTGGTATAACTTGTTCCCTGATGCGGAATCTCTGTCCATATACTGCCGTTGATGGTTTTTTGCTGCCAGCTGATGATCTTTCCTCTTTGATTGGTAAGATTAAGCGTGATATTTTGTCCGGGACATATATGATCTTTATTACTGTTGAGAGTACCTCCGAGACTCGACTGTGATACGTTTATCAGTTTTGTTACTTCAGAAATACAGCCTGTAGATGAGGTTAATTTCAGATGTAGGGTCACTTGTGCAGTATTTGCATTAGGAAGAAAACCAACCGTAGCATTCGTAGCTGGAGTTGAAAACGTTCCGCCTGTTATGGTCCATAGATAAGTATTTCCTGATGTCTGATCAACACTGTTGGCGGCAATACTTACGCCGTTATTACATATTACATCACTGACACTTATTTGTGCCTGTACCAATTCCGGAATACTCATACTCATGGAATTACTGCTGCAGCTAATCAGATTTTTCAAACGCACGACAATTCTGTATTGAACACTGTTACCCGCAGTCAGATTGCTGAATAACGGTGATGCCTGAAAGCTTCCGGATTGCGTATTACCAGATGTTGTAGTTTGTAATTGATACTCATAATCACTTCCTAAAGGCGATATTACTTCTAAACTTCCTTTTGGATTAGAACAGGTAGGCTGTGTGATTTTAACTTGGGGAACAGATACCTGAGCTACAGAAACAGATCCTGATAAGTTAGCAGACACTCCATTGGCGTCAGTAATTTTTATTAAGCTATACGTTCCTACAGCCGCATTTGTAATAGTATAAGTAGGAGAGGTAAGGTTGCTCACTGTGGTAGCAGTACCGTTATAACTATAAGAAAGCGTCCAGGGAGCCTGTCCGAAGTTTTTGAAAATTACATCGGGAAGAGGGGTTCCTGTACAAACAGCTCCACCACCCGATATTGTGGCTTTCGGCATTGGTTTAACCTGAACGGATGCGGTATTGTTATCCGTATTAGGATCATATTTGGCTCCAATTACACCAGCGGTATTCAAATAATTACCACTGTCATTCACACGGGCAGTAATCTGTAACTGATATTCACCCTGATTGGGCATATTAGAGATAAATAGATTTCCGGTTTCATTCAGATAGGCAGCACTTGAAGGATTATGGCTTATATAAGTAAATCCGGACGGCATCAGATCATTAAGTGTTACTGCTGTAGCATTTTGAGGACCAAGATTTTTTACTCTTAGAGTAAATACAACATTTTCTCCTGTTTGAGGAGTAACTTTATCTACTGTTTTCGTGATACTCAAATCGGCTAAACCGATGACAATATTAACAGTTGCCTGATCACAGGTACCATTCGGATCACAAATTTCATATATAAAAGAATCCGTACCTGTATAATTCGGATTCGGAGTATACGTAAAAGTGTTGTTGGCATTGATGCTGACACTTCCGTGTGTGGGATTGGTGACAATATTGGTATTTATAATTGTACCGGGTTGATATATATCATTGGCCAGATAGGGAATGCTGACACTTTCATCTACATTTGTCTGTACTTCATCTCCGTAAGCGGCCAGAATTTTTATAAAAGCCGTATTATAGGCAAGGAAAGCCGGATCACTCGAACCAGCCAGTTTATAACGCAATTGATACACTTGTTTATAATTTTGCATATTGATACCAAATGCGCTCGCATCTCTTGCCCACAACCGTATATCACGAAACGTGTTTTTTATTCCTTCGGTACCTGCAATCGGATTAAAAAAATCTACATTCCAGGAACCTACAGCTGGTGCCAGTGCATTTTCGTTGAAATTGATAAGGACTTTATTTCCGATCAGATTTCCGTTTATATCTTCAAAATATACTTCGTCAAAATTAGAATTGGGCTGTGCTACCTGAGTAACCAGAATATCCGGAACACCATCACCAATCTGATTCGGGTCAAAAATAGCTCTGAATACAAAGGTCAGTGCCTGAGAAGTAGATGGAATATTGGTTACGGCTGTTCCGAGATCCAATCCGTTTTTCCCGCGTTTTAATATATGAGAAATTTGTCCGGGAAGTGAAAAAGGTGGAGGAAAGGCTGTTACATTATTGATTCCGTCATACATTTGTCCAAAACCAAAAAACAGAGAAGAACCATCTTTTAAAGGAATATCTTTGACCGGGAAAGCCTGAAAATTCGTATTTACAAAACCAATACCTCTTGCTACCAGTTTTGTATTGTCAACTCCCGTTGCATAGGTTATACCATTGAATCGAAATCCTAACAGGTTATGAGAGTTGTCAGGACGTATGGCGTTAATAGCCCCTTCACCGGAAGACCAGAAACCATTATAATCTGTATAGATGTGTGTAATTCTAGGGTTGGTTTGTGCAGTTGCATAAAATGGGGATAATAAGAATAGGCTTATAATAAATGCTGTAAATATTGTTTTCATCTTTGGGTAGTATTCGGGCTGACAAAAATAATTATTTTATATTATAAATAGTTAAAACCATTAAAAATTGTTTGATTACTTCTTATATGAGTAAAAAAAATATTGATTAATATGTATTTTAAACTGTTTTTGTGCATTTTTTTTAATATTCCATTATCTTAAACCAGTTTAATTTTTTTTGAAAAAAATAATTGCAATTTTACTTTGTTAAAGGTTATTTAATTTAAAATATAAAAAAATGGAAAAAAGACTGAATATTCTTGAACTACAGCCTCAGGCTTATAAAGCGATGTACGGATTGGAAAACTATTTACAAACGACCCGTTTATCACCCATACACAAAGAATTGATAAAAATGCGTGCTTCACAAATCAATGGCTGCGCTTTCTGTATTGATATGCATACAAAAGATGCCATGAAAAATGGTGAAACGGCACAGCGTATTTTTCTGTTAAATGCATGGAAAGAGACTGCATTATTTACAGAAGAAGAGAAAATAGTGTTGGGTATTACAGAGGAAATAACTCTGATTCATCAACATGGAGTATCCCAAAAAATGTATGACAAAGCGATCAGTATTTTTGATAAAGAATATGTAGCACAGATCATAATGGCTGCTGTAACGATAAATGCCTGGAATCGAATTGCGATAAGTACGCAATTGGAGGTGCCTAAAGAGTAGTTTTTCTTTTCTAAAAAAGAGCAGGATATATTTCTCCATAAAGACTTTTTTGTCAATTGACAGAAAAGTCTTATTTTTATTGACCTTTGTTTCAATAGCTTGCCTGTACTATCTTTGAGGTATGCATTAGAATAATTGTTTACACATCATAAATTTTTTCATTGAACCGCTGTATGAAACCACTACAAGATCCCCATATCCGGGCTTATACTGAAGAATACAAAGAAAACATACTCCATCTTTTAAAATTAAACACACCGAAATATTTTGCTGCTGAAGAGGAAGCTGATTTACAGCATTATTTAGCACATGAAATTGAACTGTATTATGTAGTTGTTTCTGATGGAATGATAGTTGGGTGCGGAGGGATTAATTTCGCAGAAAATAAAACTATTGGAAAACTGAGCTGGGATATTTTACATCCTGCTTATCAAGGAAAATCGTTTGGATCACTGTTGACAAAATATCGGATTGAAGTATTGAAGAAAATAGAAAGTGTACAAAAAATTACAGTACGTACTTCACAGCTTGCTTATCGGTTTTATGAAAAACAAGGCTTTGAACTTGCTGATGTAGTGAAAAATTATTGGGCAGACGGATTCGACTTATATGCAATGGTTTACAAAGAAACGATTTCAGCATAACAGAAATTAATGGAAAATAATAACTACAACAACTGGTATATTATCACCGGAGGTCCCGGTGTCGGAAAAACAACTCTTTTAGAAGAATTAAAGAAAGAAGGATATAAGGTAATAGCTGAAGATGCCCGTGCTATCATTCAACAGCAACTTGCAACAGACGGAAACGGACTTCCGTGGAAAGACAAACACCTGTATGCCGATCTTATGTTAGAAGCGTCTCTAAATACCTATAGAAAAGTAGCCTTAGCAAAAGCCGATGAGATTCTTTTTTTTGACAGAGGTATTCCGGACACTGTATGCTATAGAAATATGGAAGGACTTGAAATAACTAAGGAAATTGATGAGTTGGTTGTGAATCATCCCTATCATCCAAAAGTATTTATTTTACCCCCGTGGAAAGAAATATATACAACGGATACAGAGAGAAAACAAACCTGGAAAGAAGCTGAAGCCACCTTTTATAAGATGAAGGAAACTTATATAAGGTATGGCTATGAAATCGTTATCGTTCCGAAAGGTAGCGTCAGTGAGCGAAAAAAGTTTATACTTTCACAGATACAGTCTCAGAAAAAATAAAAAATCAAGTAATACAATCTTGATTGAAGTACTGCTTTCAAAAAGCCAAATTTAAAATCTACAATTAAAATCCGGACAAAAAGTTTACCGACTTTAGAAGAGTATCGGTTATAGATAGTTTTTGTTTTATTGAAACTGTCTTTCAACTTTTCCTTAGGATATTCTTTTGAATCAAAAAAGAGTAAGTAAAAGAACGATTATTTATGACGAGCAGCAGGTTTTTTATGAATGATAAATAAAGTAAATGATAAAAAATAAAATGTTTTATAGCAAGATTTTTTCCGTTAACGAATAAGCATTTTATATGCCTTTTTATAGGATAAAGTAGCGCAGTTGCTCGTTTTTTATTCATTTAATGCGTTTTATATGTGTTTTTGTTAAGTTGTTGATAATCAGTGTTGTTTACGATTTTTCCCATCTATTGATGATTTTTCCTATCCATTTTTTGTAAAATATTCAATTTGAAGTTATGTTTGTGCCCCATATTATTTAACATAAAAAGGAAAGTTAATTTAAGATTTTTTATCATTTCAATAAAAAAAATTAAGACTCTTTTTTACTAAAACATATAGAAACATGCCTTTGATCAAACACTGCTTTTTGACCCTTATTGTCTTGTGTCTGAGTTTTTCTTCACATGCTCAAAAAAGAATAAAAGAAACCTCTCTTTCTTATTTAGAAAACGATACTCAATATTGGCTGAAAAGTCCTTTAAAACAAAAAGAAGGTTTTTATCTTAACGGATATAGTCCCTTACAATTTGATTCCCGTTATTATAATTTTATTCAAAAGAATATTGTAAAAAAGCACTCTTCCATCTTTGTTGTGTATCAGTCAAAAGAAAAGAAACCCTTAGATATTATACAGATTATTGACGAGGAAAATTCCATTCACCTTTCTACAGATCATATCAAGTATCGAGATACAGTAAAGTATAACAGAGGAAATATTGGCAGCGGTATCATCTTAAATTATAATCTGGCACATCCAAGTCAGAAAACCGGTACAAATTACTTTGTATTAAATAATCGTTTGGGAGAACAAACGGCTGTTTATGAAGTTTTATATTTTCCTAAATATCTTTCTGATGTTTATAAAAGCAAAATAACTACCTATCTGGCATTGAAATATGGGGTTACTTTAGATAAAACAGCAAATTATATCAATTCAAAAGGAGATCTGATTTGGAATTATAATGCCAATAAACGTTATAATACCAAGATATTCGGATTGGGAAGAAATGATTATTTTTCAATAAACCAAACTGCTTCCAGACATTCTGAATCTGCTTTACTGACAGTTTCACTTATGAATGCTGATTCTCTGGGATTCAGACAAAATGATGAGTATATTTTATTGGCCGAGAATGGCGGATCTTTAAAATTTGAAAAAGATGCAAATCTGAAGGAGGCAACTATACTTTCTAAAAAGTGGATCATACAATCTCATATAAAACAAGATTATACCTATCGACTGAATATTGATTTCTCAGAAAATAAAGAAATTCAACAAGATTCTCTTTCAGATTACTATCTGCTGCTGCATACTACAGAAGAGGGATATAGAAACAGTAAAGAGATAACAAAGATAAAAGGTACATGGAAAAATAAAAAAGTGATGTTTGATGATATCATATGTAAAACAGCTCAGAAACAAACTTATTTCTCTGTCATCAAACAAGCCTCATTAAAAGTAGAAACATCCATTGTAGATAATTGCTTTAATACTCCTCAGCTAAAGCTTCACTTTAAAAACGGAAAGGCTCCTTTTCAGATACGTTACAAAAATACTGAAGGCAAGTTTAATACTGTTTTTTCTGATGAGAAAGAATATGTAATCAGTGATGCTTTATTAAAAGAGGCATCGGTCAGTATTACAGATGCTCAAAATACGGTATGCATACCTGATATTATGTATAGTGATGATCGTATTACATCAGCACAAATATCACTTGCCAGAGAATGGTTTATTGATGATAGCGGGACTGCAATTCTTTTCCCTCAAATTGATGGAAATAAACAGCATATAAAAAAATACCAGTGGTATTACAATAAAAAGCAAATAGCAGATACCGAGAATATAATGGTATCTAAAACCGGAAAATATACACTATTGTTAGCCAACAATGATGGATGTGAATATGAAATGACAGCCTATGTGTATGATAAGAAATTACTTGATAACAAAGAGGATGAATGGATTATTTATCCTAATCCATCCAAATCAGGAGAAGAATTTTTTATCAATTTTAATTTGTCAGAAGAAAAACACGTAGCGATTTACATATATACTGTAAACAGCCGACTTGTGATGCAAACTGATTTGGGTAATATCCAAAAATATCATCTGCCTTATGTGTTATATCAGCAAGGTTCTTATGTAGTCATTGCCATGATCAACGGAAAGGCACAAATCAAAAAAATCATTATAAAATAAATAAAAAACACTCACTAATATGAATTCAGCTTTTTCAAATCGCAGGAGCATTATTACGCTTTTGATAAGCCGCTTTTTATTACTACTCATGCTGTCTAATACTTTTGGATTACCGGTATATGCTGCAGTTTATGACCATCCGGTATATATGCAGATAGATAGATATAAAAATTCATTCAATAGAAACGCATCCTCTTCTTCATCGTCCAGTCAGGTAAATGCAAAGCAAGATAATGAAACAACTCCGGTTATTGAGGAAGAACAAGTCATTAAGCCTGAGAAAGTATATAAATCAGAGCGAGCATACCAGCCAGCCGTATATACACCTGAATCAGAAAATGCAGAGAACATAAGTCTGGATATCAGTGCAGGTCACATTGGTTATAATAATGAATATTATATCGATGATCCGTCTGATAATCTTTTTAAGTTTAATTTGCCATCTATAGCTCCTGAACAGGAATATATTCTGAGTTACGATATATTGGGAATCGAAAATATTTCAGGTATATCAAAAAGCTTCAATGCCCATAGTGCAAAAGGGGGACAATTGATTAAAAAATCAGATCAATGGGTGCATCATACGGAAAATATCAATAAGAGCGAGCTAAAAAAAGGCTTAAATTATGTTTTGTTTACAGTGCCTGATCACCAGCTTATCAGCTACCGCATCAAAAATTTACAGATTATAAAAAAACAGAAAACAGCTGACAAAGCTTTAATCGAATTTGCAGATCAGGGTAAAAAATTCTATACTAAAGATGGATATCTTTATTTAAAAGGTCAGGTAAATATACCGTCTAAAGACGTTATTTTAAAGATACAGGACCAGAAAATTTATTTGGAAAACGGAGCCTTTGAAACGTTTATAAAATTAAATGAACAAACTCTGAATACTAAAGAACTACTTGCAAATGTTTACCAGCATGATAAAAACCTATATAATGAAACAATAAGTATTTCTGAATTTATAGAAGCAGATAAAAAAATAAATGTAGAGAATCAATTGGCAGTTAAAAGTGCTTTAGTAAATGCTGAAAGCTCATTTTCTCTGAACTTGTCAGATGCCACACTTGTATTGGAACCAGGCTCAGTAGACAACCGGCAAGAAATTTCTGTTTCTCAGCTCAGAAATATTGACAAAGCACCTTTAGGATCTGCATTGATCAATCTGACTCCTGAGAAAGCGGCTTATAGGTTTTTACCGGATGGATTACAGTTCAAAAAAGAAGTGAAAATAGCTTTAAAATATGATAAAAAGCTCTTACCGGAAGGGTATTCTGAAAAAGACATCCAGATTTTCTTCTTTGATATCGACAAAAAGTCGTGGACATCTGTACCAACAGACCATATAAATGAAGAAACGGCTACTATTACCTCATCGACAACCCATTTTACCGATTATATAGCAGGTGTTATACAGGTGCCCGAAAGTCCTGAAACAAATGCGTATACGCCTACCGCTATTAGCGATATTCAGGTGGCTAATCCGTCTGCCGGTATTATAGAAATTCAACCTCCTACTGCTAATAATCAGGGAGATGCCTCTGTAACCTACCCAATAGATTTGCCTAAAGGGACAAATGGAATGCAACCTTCTCTTTCTTTAACCTACAATAATAATGGAGGCAATGGTTGGCTGGGCTTAGGCTGGAATCTCAATACACCTTCGATAGAAATAGATACCCGTTACGGAGTACCTAAATATGATAGTGCATTAGAAACGGAAGCTTACCTGCTCAACGGAGAAGAACTATTACTCAATACCGGTGGCGAAAACTATTATTTGCCGCACAGAGACAACCCGGTTAGCAGAATTGCAAATGCCTTTTTTTACCCAAGGGTAGAAGGAGCATTTAATACCATTGAACGTAAAGGAACCTCACCTTCTAATTATTATTGGATCATAACCGACAGAAACGGAACAAAACATTACTATGGAGAAAAAACCGGAGATCGTCTTACCATAGGTTCAGAAACAAGCGGGCCAGTAGCCCGATGGATGCTTTCCCGTGTTGTAGATCGTTATGGAAATTCCATCGATTATCGGTATGAATTAAAAAATTTTACGGAAGGAATCACAGCAGGTGGTAAACAGCTTTATTTGAAAGCGATGGGTTATGCTCAGGGTAATTATACCGTAAACTTTGACAGAAAAACAATTGTTGACAGTTCAGAATCCAACAGACCGGACATATCTGTGAGTAATCGTTTGGGGTTCAAGGAAGTTACCTATGATCTATTATCAAAAATTACCGTCATTCACAAAGCAAATCTAAATCATCAAACAGAATTAGGACCATATAACGATGGTGTAAATATCACTGAATATGATTTGATCTATAATAATGGTGTTTTCGGTAAAACATTGTTAAACTATATCAGAACCAAGTATGCCAAAATAGAAGGAACAGATGCACCAGAATCTGAAGCATATGAGCACCGTTTTGACTACTATAATGATACATCAGGCGGACTGTTTGAAGCGGCAACTACCATTCATTCTGAAACGGATTATGAGGGGAAATACGATCAGTATGGTGTCGCTCCAACAGGTATTGGTGGAGGTGAAGGTAAATCAAAATCAGCATCAGGTACTATTGCTCCGGGAATTATTCTTCCCTTTTTTCCTGCCTCGTTTTTGCCGATCAGTAATGCAGGAACCATCCATTATTCACCTTCCTGGTCTGAATCAGAAAATGAAACAAGAGTTTCATTGATCGATATGGATGGAGACGGATTACCTGATAAAGTATTTAAAAAAGGCAATAAAATAACCTATAGAAAGAACTTGGGAGGTATGTTTGGCGACGTTAAAATTCCGGTTGAAGGAGATGTTTCCATGCTGGTATATTCGGCTTCAAAATCAAGATCCGAAACCATATCTTTAAATCTTTTTGGTTTTAATAAGGAATGGACTAAATCAAAAGCAAATAGTTCTATTTCTACTTATTATGAAGATGTCAATGCAGATGGATTGATTGATATTGTGCATAACGGAAATGTACTGTTTAATCGTATTGATCCTAATACTCAGGTACCTACTTTTTCAAAAAGCAGTTTATATACTCCTAATTTTATACGTAAAGAATCTGCAGTAGATCCGGCAGCTCTAAATGCATTACCAGAGTTAGATAATACCAATGCTTTGATGGATGTGGTAAAAGTTTGGCGTGCTCCTATGGCGGGTACAATCAATATTACAGGACAAATAAGCAAACAGCATATTTCTCTGGAAAACGGAATTCGCTATTCCATAGAGCACAGAAGTTCGCTTCTTCTCAATCCGCCAAACGGTCTTCTGTCTTCTGCAGATGGTGTGCTCATGGAGCAAGCCGAAGATGTAGATACAGCTGGTCAGGAACCGGTATCTGAAGAAGCCATAATGACAACCAATGCCAATGCACCAATACCGGTAGAACTCTATCCTATAAACTACATAAAAGAACCAAGTCTGATGTTGCTGGGTACCGAATCAACCAGTTACACCAATGTTACCGTAAAGAAAAATGATTTAATTTTCTTTAGGGTCAATGCTACTAATATACCGGATGAACTGGTAGGTGTAAACTGGAATCCGTCCATTACCTATACAAGCCATAATTTTGATTCTCCTAACGGTTATAAAAATTATTCATCTTCTTACAGCGATGGTTTTCTTCTGAGTTCCGGAAGTGAATATAAAATTGATGAAAATGGAGTGTATATTCTCATTTGGCCTAATTTTACTATTAACAATTCAGGTTCTACTCCTGATTTCTCTGATGAAATAACTTTTAAGGCTACTGTTTATAAAGTAACGCAAGAGGCACCTTATATGCATGTACTCAATACGTATGTTAAAAAAGCCAAAGTAGGTCAGAATACAGCAATCACAAGCCCTAATTTCTTTATTAACGGAAATAACATTGATCCGTACGATGAAGAAACCTATCAGTTTGTAAAAATTGAAGTATTGGCAGATTCAGAGATCAACTGGAGACTTTTGGAAGAAAAATTTTCACCTGTCATTTATAAAACGGGAACGGGTGGAAATATGAAAAAAATGACTCCGATTTTTAAAAACTATCCCAATATCCATACCAACTATTATAAATCCAATTTTGCGGTTACAGGCACCTCAATTCAAATCAATAATAATTTCAATCTGAACAGTTATGGCTGTACAGACGGTAACTGTAAAGATCGGTATGTATATCTGGTAGCTAAAAACAGCAATGGTAAAATACCTTTATATTCAGGACAGCCATTGAAATTCAGATATAAACTGAACGTTTCGGGAGCGGTAACAGAAAGAAGACAATATAGCAATGCTACTGAAGATTATACGATTGCCTTGCCGCTTACAGTTACTTATTCTGCTACAGATCTCGATCTTCATTTTGAAATGTATACCGATGAATATCGTCTTGGAGAGCGTTTGAGAAGGTATCAGCTGGAAAATGAGTTTATACAGCTCACCAATGGTACAGCAACCAAAACTACTTATATAAACGGAGGTACCGTTTCTCAGAACCGGGGTCTTTATAAACTGAATATTTATAGTAGTTCTAATCTCAAAGGGTTTGGGCCATTGTATAGAAACTGGGGGCAATTTGCCTATCGAGGACCACAGCCGGGTGAAGCCTTTCAGAAAATAAAATATGCTACCATAAATATGGAGTCTCTTGTCGCTCAGGGAAATACGAGCGCAGATAATTCCCCTTCTCAGACTGAAGACCTGGAACAGGTAATGCAGTCAGACCCTTCTGATTTTGACGGAATGTCATTTGATGATGTTGTTACAACCTATCCGACAATAACAGGGGTTGCAAAAAATCTCGGAGTTTTCATTCCCAACAAAGATAAAAATGCATGGGAATTGAATGAAAAGCTCTATGTAACAAAAACTGAAATCAGCCCTCATCAGCGTTTTCTTTCTGATGATGAGATTCCGATGCCAAGAGTTGACTTGCCGGATGACAGCAATACGTACGGAGCGGTAAGTATTATTAAACAAACGCATAACGTTTCTGATTCGGAAACGATTTCATTTGGATTCTTTGGATTCAATTTAGGAAATACCACTACAGAAAGTGAAAATTTTGTATTGAATGATTACAGAGATATCAATGGTGATGGTTATCCGGATATTTTAGGGGCAAAAATTCAGCTGACTTCAAATAAAGGAGGTTTGTCTAACCATGTAATTAATGCGAATATTCTTCAAAAATCAAATACCGAAGGATCCGGATATTCGGCTGGAGGTAGCCCTGCTTCTGTAGTAAGTGCTGTAAATTCATTCGGAGAAGCGATAGGATCCTCTTTTAGAATCGGAGAAGTAGGTTTTTCGGGAGGTTTAAGCGGACAGACTTTTGATGCATCTGATATTACACAAAGTGTCATTGTGGACATCAATGGGGATGGCCTGCCTGACATTATAAATAAAAACGGGATATTGCAGTTAAACACAGGTACCGGTTTTGTATATCAGCCGGGATGGAACTTTGGTTTTGCCAATATCAGTAAAAGTAAGACCTATGCAGGAGGTATTTCTATGCCACCTGTATTGAATCTCTCTAATTCTGATATATCAGCCGGACTGAGTATATCCACTACCAAAACAACAGAAGACAGCTACTACCTTGACATCAACGGAGATGGCTTGCCAGACCTGATATCAGGAGGAAGCACAGTTCGTTTTAATACCGGATCTGGTTTTTCGGGACAGAGCTATGCTCTTCCCGGATCTATTGTCCAGAGTTCTTCAAACGGAGGAGTAGCAGGAAATGCAACGATTTGTGCTCTTTTTATCATTCCTCTGATAAGTGTTGGTGTAAAAATATGCGGTTCAGTCGGGGTAAGTATCGGACATACTGTAAACAGAGAACATGCCCGCTATATGGATTTTAACGGTGACGGATATCCTGATCTGGTTACTTCAGAGAGCAATTCGGAGATATCGGTAAGATTGTCAAAAATCAACCGTACCAATATGTTGAAAACCATTGGGCGTCCATTGGGAAGCAATATCGTTCTGGATTATGACAGAACAAACAGAATATCAGATGATGATTTTGGAAATACCTTTAAAATGCCGTTCAAAAAATGGGTATTGGTAAGTGTAGAAATACAGGATGGTTTTTCAGGAGATGGTGAAGATGTAATGAAAACAGCATTTGAATATAAAAATGGTTATAAAGATCGTAGAGAGCGTAAATTTTTAGGATTCGGAGAAGTAAAAACCCATCAGTTAAAAGCGGATGGCTCTGTTTACAGAACAGCAGTTCAGGAATACATGCTTAATGAAATGACAGATCAGCAAGCCTATTTGCCGGGACATCATGCAGATGTTAGAAAATATCTGCATATAAAAGATGTGCTGACAAAAGAGTATAGCCTTGATGAGCATCACAGAAAACACGATGAAAAAAGCTATGAATATAGAATCTTTCCGGCACAAAAGCCAGCTTATACAACAGCCGCAGCGGATTATAATATGAATTCGGGTTCAGACTTTGTCAATTTTACAGATAAAAGCAGAGTCCTGATTCTTCTGAAAGCTACAAAGGCAACGGTATGGAATTTTGATGAAGACAGTACTTCCGGCAGTCACGCAAAAACAGCCACAGAACTGTTTCATTCTTATGATAAGTTTGGAAACCTCCTGAGTTACCATCAGGAAGTTGATCAGATCAATGTAGAGATGACCTATCATTATGATTTTAATAAAAATGTACTGGGCATTCCTAAAACGCATCTGGTAAGCAGTGGAGGACAGTTTAGAAAGAGTGAAACTTTTATAGATGCTCAGACAAACATTCATCGCATCAGAAAATATAAAACGGATGCTGTAACGGAAGAATATGCGCAGTACGATATGGAATACGACCCTTACGGAAATATGGTGAAAATCATCCATCCGAAAGGAAATCTGTCTGATCCCGAAAACAAGCGTATGTTCTATAAATATACCTATGATCCGGACTCCCATGCGCATATCATAAAAGTTGAAGACGCATACGGATATATCAGTGAAACTAAAATCAATTTCAGAGGATTGCCGATAGAAACGGTTGATATCAACAACAATAAGATAAACTATCGTTATGATCCTATGGGACGTATGATTTTAGTAAAAGGACCGTATCATAAATACTGGACCATCAAAAACATGTACGTTCCATTATTTCAGGGAGGTCCGTCTTATGCCATAACCATGCACAATATTACCGATGAAATAGGGAGTGGTAATGAAGCAACCGTACACACCAGTGTACATACTGATGGTTTGGGACGTGTGATACAAACCAAAAAGCAGCTATACAATCACCCATGCGATAATCCCGGAGAAGGCTACCGCTTACAGGTGTCCGGAAAAGTACTGTACGATGAGTTCGGAAGGGTTACAGATACTTATCTGTCACAGGAAAGTCAAAGCTGTACAGGTGATTTAATCGGTACTTTGTCTTCATACATCGGTCTGCAGCAGCAGAGCAATGAAAAGACTTCCTTTTTATACGATCATAAAGACCGTGTGACCAGAAGCCATATTCACGGGCTTAATGCCACCACAAAGACGAAATATGCGTATGGTTATGACAATACCGGATATCTGCAGTTTACAGAAGAAACAACTTTACCGGAAGGTAACAAAAGTATTGTGTACAAAGACATAAAAGGCAGAACTACCGGAGTGAAACAAATCGGTGAAGGTACCGAATTGGAAACTAACTACTTTTATGACGGATTCAGCCAGTTAATAAAAGTAATAGATGCAAGCGATGCAGCTACTACTTACAGATATGACAATTTTGGGCAAAAAATCAGGCTGAGACACCCGGATGCCGGTATTCTGGAATATGAATATGATTTGGCAGGTCGTTTAAAAAAATCGATAACCTCCAATCTGGAATCCCAGGGACAGATGGTTACCTACAGATACCGTTTCAACCAGCTCATTACTGTAGAATATCCTTCACATTCCGTTGCCTATGATTACGGTGACCCTGGTGCTGAAAATAATGGCGCAGGACGCATTATTTATCAGGTAGATCTTACGGGAAGCCAGAAATTCTATTATGGTGCCTTAGGCGAGGTGGTACGCAATGATCGTAAAATTAGCAATGAGAATGGAGAAGTGATGTATTTCCGTACCGTTCACCGCTATGATTCATGGGGTCGGGTTATGGAAATCATCTATCCGGATAATGAACACGTTATTTACAAATACAATCCGGCAGGTCAGATTCTTTCCATTACAAACAGTGAGGAAGAAGAATATTTAAACAACGTTGATTATAATTTCTTTGATCAGCCTGAGCGCATTATATATGGCAATGGAGTTGTTACCCGAAGTGAGTATGATATTACGCAGCGCTTACGTGCCATGCAGTTAAGCCGTCCGGATGAAAGCATATTCATGCGCAACGTGTATCGTTATAATAAAAATAACAACGTTATACAGGTAAGAAACGATTTCTCTCAACATGAATACAATACCATGGGAGGTGTTTATGCCCGTAATTATAAATACGATGACTTTAACCGTTTGGTGTATGCAAACGGTTACTTAAAAGGCTATAAGCAAAATCACAACTATGAGTTAAGCATGAGGTATAATGCTACGCATGGAATAGTAGAAAAAAGTCAGTATCACCTACTCAATACACCGAATGGTGCACATGAAACTCCTAATTCATACATAAATACTTATATGTATGAACATTCGGCACCACATGCGGTAACGGAAATAAGAAGCACAGACCATACAGGACAAAATATCGGATTCAAAAACTATGAATACGATAAGAATGGAAATATAATCCATATGAAAGTGCAGCATAAAGACGAAGGCTACAATCGTGATCTGATATGGGATGAACAAAACAGGCTTATTGGAGTGGCAGAAAATGAAAAATATTACAGTCAGTATGTGTATGATGCAGGAGGAGAGCGGGTATTAAAGAAAACCGTTGATTTTTCTAATTTTCAGCAAGACGGAGGAAACCCGATCAACATTGGCGATTTATCAGAATATACCATATACCCGAGTGGTTATCTTGTTGTAAGAGAAAAGCAATATACCAAACATTATTATTCAAACGGTAAAAAGATTGTTAGCCGTATAGGTGATATGGATAAGGTAGATTGGTTTAAAAATGAGATAGATGATGTGGCATCTCAGAGTGCAGATGCGAAGATTTCAAAAGATCGTCTTATGGCTTTTGAAAGTTTAGCGGTCAATAACAGTTCGTGTATATCTCAGATCAATGCGCTGATGGCACTTTATGATACGCCGCTGACGCAACATTGTAAACAGGCCATTATCGATTATAAAAACCAGTATGCAAATGATCCTTGCCAGGCGTTGGAATACATCCATCAGATCAATTGTGTACCTCAGGATCCGGATTGTTTATGGTGTCCGGTTGTTTGTCCTACCTGTCCGTGGAATCCTAACGATCCGGATGATCCGAACAATCCCAACCCAAATCCGAATCCGGGAACCAATCCGAATGAGCCTACGCAACCGGTGCAACTGGCATGTCTTATTGAGTTAAACCGTTATCTCAATTATTATCTGCGTCATTATTCTACAGAATTTTTCTGTTATGAATATACAGTCCGTTTATTAAGAGCAGGAGATTTTACCTATTGCAGTGCTTTAGAGTTTTTGAAAAATACTCCGGACTGTGCCATACCTGATGAAACAACGGAACCTGTCAATCCGGGTGAAGAAGAAATCATTGAGGAAGGCAGTGGTGACGGATGGATCGATATGCCAATCGGCAGTCAGGAACCGATAGATGATGATTTTGAAGAAGGCGACCGCAAACCAATCTGGTGGTACCATAGTGATCATTTGGGAAGTTCTTCTTATCTTACAGACAATTTTGGAAAACAAACCCATTATTATGAGTATTTACCGTTTGGAGAAACTCTGGCTCAACAAAATCAGAGTACTTATTATAATAACGGGTATAAGTTTAATGGAAAAGAGCAGGATGAGGAAACCGGTTTTTATTATTACGGAGCACGTTATTATGAACCGGGCAGCAGTATCTGGTTAAGTGTAGATCCGTTGGCGGAGCAGTTTCAGGGCTGGACACCGTATAACTATACTTTACAGAATCCAGTTAATCTAACCGATCCAACAGGGATGGCGCCTGAAGATTGGATAAAGAATAAATTAACAGGTGAGTATATTTGGGATAATAAAGTAACTTCACAATTGAATACTCCTCAAGGTTTTAGTTATATAGGTAAAGATGATCAATCTATTACTAGAGATTTGTTTGGCGGCACCAGATTTAGTAGCAAAACAATGGATATTGGAACGATTGATTTTCAAGATTTTGACAATCCATATTCTGCAAAAGGAGTAGTAGCAATGTATATGAAAGCAGATACTCAAATGGATATTAATCTACTCTCAGATGTTACAACTAATACAGATGCAAATGGAGTGACCTCTAAGTCTTTTAAGGGAGTAGATATAAATGTTACAATAAGTGGAAAAATAATAGCACCGTATTCTGATATGTCAATCAAATTATTTGATAGAGAAATGTCTATGCAGGGAAATCCTATGAATTCAAATATTTCAAGTCAACCATCTTTTATACAAGGAGGAGATGTTCCAACATTAACTTACAAATCCTCATGGAGTGCCAAATCGATTCAAAATAATTTTGGTAAATCTTATAATATTAATTTTGATTTTAAAGGACAGTATGCGAATGGAGTTAGATCAATGACAATGCCAGGAGTAGTAGGTGCACTTGGTATCCCTAATACTACTAATATTAACACATATATAAAATTTAATAATAAATAAAAAATGAAAAGTATAGTATTGATGTTTTTTATATTGGCTTCTTCTTGTGTGAATAGAGAAAGCCTTAAAGAAAAAGAAAAAAGTGATTTAATATCAAAATCTCTTATCTCTTTTTATAACAGCAATGAGACAGAAGTTTTATATAAAACATACAGTCAGCTAGAAAAAAAATATAAAAACGAAGAATTATTATTAAAATTTGATAAAAAAGAAGTTATAAATATGTTTCTGATATTAAAAAAATATTCAGAATTAAAACACATTCTAAATACTCAAAAGAAATTAAGTTATCACGATAAGTTAATTTTAAATTTGATTGATTATAAAATTGACAAAGAGAATGGAATTATGAATAATAAATATATAAACAACAATATACGATTGATTCAAGACACATTAAGGAAATCTCCTAAAGACTCTATTCTATATATAGATTATTTTTCTATGCGTTCAGTATTGGTTGATAGTATGAAAATTCGAGAAGAGATTGATAGTATGCAATATACAAACAAAAACTTTTCAAAAGATTTTTATGATTTAATTCTTAAAAATGCTATTTATGAATTTCAAAATAATCCTATAAATCATGATATCTTAAATAAAGATTAGATGGGGGAAACATTTAAAAAATCTAATAGAAGAATAATTGAATTCTTAAATTATTATCTGCAAATTCAAAAAGCAAACCTGAATTAATAAAAATATTATTAAAAAGCTATTTAGCATTATATCCATAAAGACCATTTGGGCAACAACCGGGTGGTATATACCGATGGTAATAATAACGGTGTAATAGAACCCACTGAAATTCTGGAAGCACATCATTATTACCCATTTGGATTAGAACACCAGAATTACAGCACTATTACAGGAAATACAGAATATAAATACACCTTTGGAGGAAAAGAATTTCAACCCGAAAAAGACCTGAATATGTATGATTTTGGCGCGAGAAATTATGATCCGGCTTTAGGAAGATGGATGAATGTAGATCCGTTGGCAGAGCAGTTTCAGGGCTGGACACCGTATAACTATACTTTACAGAATCCAGTTAATCTAACCGATCCTACTGGGATGGCGCCGGAGGGAATAAGTCCTATTTATGGATTAAATGGAAAATTTTTGGGTACAGATGATGAAGGTTTTAATGGAGAGATACTTTTTATGGATGAAAAAGTTTTTAATTCTTTGGGAGGTTTTAACAATGGAACAGATGGGAGTAAAAAAGGAAGTATTTCTCATAATACTGCTAAAAGTTTAAGTAGAACATTAAATCAAGTAATTAGTAGTAATCCAGAAGATAACTTTTCACAATCTGAAAGTGATATGATAAACAATGCAATTACTCATGTTGTTTCACAAATGAGTGATGCATCATTTTATTTAGGAGGATTAATAAATGGTAAAACATCAACATCTTTTTCTTCATTTAAAGAAAACCCAGAGAGTGGTTTAGATATTTTTTCAATAAAATCTAACTACGGTTCAAGACTTTCAATAGCAAGTGAGTCTCCGGCATCTGTAACGGCTAATCATGATAAATTTACTATACATCTGAAAAGTTCTTTATGGAGGAAAGAGGGACAATTCACAGTTGGTAATATACAGAATATATCAGTTCATGAGTTAATCGGTCATATTGGTAATAAAATCCCCGGTGGTGGTAATTTACAGCATTTAAGAGCATATGATCTTCAAATGAAACACCCAACATGGAAAAATACTACTCCTGAGTATCGAAAGTTTATATCTGAGGGTAGAAATTTAATTCAACAAGTTAACAAATAGATGTATTTATGAAAAAAGTATTTATTATATTTTCAATAATTTTTTTGTATGCAGCATGCAAAAAAATTGACTATTCCAAATATATTGTCGCTGACTGTAATAATATTTATTATTACAAAGAAAAAGATGGATTTATCTATTATTATTTCTTAATGAATTTTGAAAATAAATATGATAAAGATATGATTCTTAAAAAGAATAAATTTTATAAAGGTAAAGATGATAGGATTTCTCTGGAATTAAATTTAAAAGCCGGAAATTCATTTTTAGAATCCCCTTTTATTGAGAGTAATATTATGGAAACTAATTATATATTATATAAAGGTAAAGAAAGCAAAGTTATATATTATTTAAAAGGAGTTAGAGATGAAATCAATTTCCCTTATATTGTAGTTTATAGTTATGACCATATTATAGATACTATATATTTAAACAAAAATTTAATTGAACTACAAGAGGAAATGGATGTTGAATATGCAGGAAAATTAATGAATGCACATTTTATTCCTTAATTGTAATTTATAATGATGCTCTTGAAACGTGTCAGAATATTATTTTAGTATATAAAGTTTAGAACATATGATTTTCCTATAGTAATCTGTATTGAAACTTAGTCGCTGCATACAAATACTAATGAAAAAGAAATAATATTTCTATTCCTTGAAGTACGATAATTGCATATGCAATATTGATTTTTAACACCAAGGTTTCAAAACAAATCTCTTAAAAAATATAATTAGAAAGGTACAGAGACACTTATTTATTAAAAAAAAGGATATAAATAGCTAATCAATCTCCTAAATGTATAAAGTCGATTTCATGATAAATTTGAAATACATTTGAAAGCTTTTTATGGAGGAAAAGATGCCTTCCACAGTTCGTAATAAACAGAATAACCAGTTAGTAGTCAGTAAGATAAAAATTTTAAGGATTAAAAGGTGATTTATGAAAAAAATATTTTTATTTATTATTTTAATATTTTTATTAGGCTGTCAGTTTAATAAAGATAATTGTGATAGACTGGTAATTTCTTGTGAAAAAATATATTATTATTATGATAATGATGAGGAAATTACTTATTACTATTATTTATTTAATATTGACAACTGTAAAAATAAAGATCTGATTTTAAAAAGAAATAGTATGAAAGAGGATAATATTGATAATAATTTTGAAACATTAGAATTGGAATTTATAAATAGTGGAGATACTTTGAAGTCTAATTTTGTAGATAGCTGGTTTATGTTTAACAAGGATTTTGTATTATGGAAAAAGAAAACAAATAAGGTTATTTATTACTTAGAGACCTATAAGAATAAATCAATTGATAAAAAGATATATATAAAAAGTTTGAATGATTTGTATAATGATACACTTTATTATAATAAGAATTTGGACACATTACAGCAAAAAATGTCTATTGAGGAAGCTCTATTATTAATGAAAAATTAGATAATCAAGTGGGGGGCATCTGGAAAACTTCCTGGTTTTATTGGGTGAGATAAACAATGGTAGAACACAACCAAAGTCAGTATTTCCAAAGCACCAACTGTAAAAATATTTTATAATGATAAAAAAGCTGTTAGGACTAATAATGGTGTTGGGTTTTAGTTGCTCAGACACTAATAAGGAAGATAATTTGTTTTTAAATAGTGATTTAAAAAATATTATAGATAAAATTATATATGAAAATAAAGCGCATAAAACTTTAGTAGTAGAATTATTTGATGAAGAGAACAATACTTTGGTTGCTATTTTCTTATATGATTATTTAGAAAATTGTAATGAAGTAAAAGGGATCTATCAATATCGAAATGTTAATCTAATTTTTATTGATTCTTCAAAAGTTAAAGATTTTGATTCATTAATTGATTTTAAAAAATCAATAGATTTAGATCAATGTGTAAACTATATAAACTTGCCTAATCCCGAAGATAGAATTGATTATAGTGCTTATCCATATTTGTTAGAAAAAGATGGTATTAAGTATACAAATAAAAAAGATTTAATTTATAAAAATGGTTCAGTTGTATTAAGAACGGTCTTTTAAATCTCACAAATATTTTCTAAATAAATTTAAAACAGTAATAACAAGCCCCATTATCTCACTATTTTGGTGGTTGCTGTATAAAAAACAGGGAAGTTTACCAAAACAGGGAAGTTTGCCGATGCACCTTCAATGCGTAGATATTATTTTGCAAATAATAATAAAATAATTGAAATTAAGCCAAATGTTAATAGAACATTTTTAGAATAGAAGATCACAAATAGAACCAAAATGGTAAAAAATAAAGTAGAACTTCGATTACAAAAAGTAATTAGTCTGATAATATTTGTCTTCTGTATTTATTCCTGTAAAAAAGAAATTAATATTAACGAGACAAATAAAATTGATTTTATTAATAAGGATTTTGAACTAAAGCTGTATAACTTTATTGAAAAATCAGATTCTCTACTCATTGAAAATCCAAATAAAGAGCTTGTTTTAGTTTATCTTGAAGATGTGTTAATCGAATCAATTCCTCAAGAACAGGAATGTGCTATTATTTTTTATCCTACTGAGCCTTTTTCTTGCGAGAATTATATCTTTGGTACAGTAATCAAAGGTAAAAAAGTTTTGTTTTATGATGTTTCTGATTGCCTTGACTTTGATAAACTCATTTCTTTTAAATCAGAGTTTGAATGCTCTCAATTATTTAGTGAAGAACCTGAAGATATTGATTCATCTGTTAGATTATATTATAAATATGAAGATGGTAAATTATTAATGAGGGATAATTAGATATACCATCTAAAAGACACTTTCAAAATATCTACCCGTTGTTATGAACCGGGTAGCAAGTTATTATAAAGTAAACTACCGTTGAAAAATGGTTGAGATAACGACTGTATCAAAAAAAGTGCTTTTTGTTTTAAGTAATATGTATTGAATAAAAATATATCAAAATTGTTGTAGCTTTCCCATTTTCGGAAAAGTTGAATATTAAATAAACCGAATAAATAAAAGCCCGGATAGATAATCCGGGCTTTTAGTATGGGTAAAATCAGGTTGCTCTATCGTAATCCCGATATATAGTTCATCAATTCTTTTTTGCCTTTATCAAAATCAAAAGATTCGTAAACAATATAAAAGTTGGTAACGTCAGTACATCTCGGATACAGAATTTTTGCGGCTTGCAATCGTTGTTCATCAAAACTGAAGACATCCAATAGTGTTTTGATTTGTTTAGAGGTAAAATAATTCAGCGTACTTTGCTGATTGATAAACGCTACTTTATCTTTATCAAAACTGGCTGTTTTATCCATTGTGCGCAAAAAATTATCAAAGGTACGGCTGTCCATTACCTTAGAAGCATAATTATTGCCTGACTCCCAATTTCCGTGTCCGTTTCCGTTGGCATACGGATTATTCCATACATCATCCCATTCATTAAAACCATACATCTGTCCGCGTACCGGATACGAATCCAACAGGTATAATCCATAATTGGTAAAGAAATCAAGTACCACACGGTTATCATTTCTTACGTTGAGTTGAGTACGGTATATTAGATATCCATTTTCATAAATCGAAATAGGCATTCTTCCGGAACTCAGATCAAAAAAACGGAATTTTCCGGAATCATTGGTAATCGACTGATTTCCGATCTCAACAGTAAAATAGCCATATTCAGGAATTCTTAAAAAAACTTCTGAATAACCATAATTCTGATTCCAGTTGTATCGTTGATTGTTTCTTTCAGTTCCTGTATTTCGGGACGGATTTCTGTAACCAGAAGTGGTATTGGTATTTTTACCGTTTCCTTTCTGGTCTCTGGAATTTGTTTTTTGAAAAGAATCGGTTCTCTGAACCTGCATTTCTCTGCTGTTCGCTTCATTTTTTAGAAGTTCTCCCGTTTTTCCCGCCTCCTGAGCAAACGATATGATGCCAGTAAAAACGGCTGCGATAGTAAGTAGTTTTTTCACAATTATTAAATTTTAGATATAAATCGCCTATTTCACGAATCGTGCCAAAACTACTCTTTTTTTGAAAAATAGCAGAGTCCCTAAAAATATATTTTTAGATTTAGTGTCTACTACTATTTTTATAATGAAGAGAAGCAAAAAAAAAGCTGCTCAGATGAGCAGCTTTACATTAAAAAAGTATTTTATAACTTTTATTGTTTTTGAAATAGCTTCTTGGTTTTGATAATATCCGCTACTCCTTCAGGCAGAAAAACTTCCCAATCAGATTCGTTGTGCTGAATCATACGCAATACATTTCTCGAAAATATTTTCAGATTTTTTTCTTCATAGGTATCAATATCAATAATCTGTTTATTATCAAGAAAATATTGATAAATAGGTTGTAGATGGGCTTCGTTCAGCATCAGATTTTTTGAAGTAACGACTTCATTAGCCTCATTAAACATAGGGTACAGATATACCTGAAGGTCACGGTTAAAAAGTTTACCGAGTGCTTCAAAAACACCTCCGCTAAGGTTGTTATAATATTTAGAATCAAATATATCGATAAGATTACTTACACCAATTGTTAAACCTATTTTTTCTTTAGAATATTGAGAGCAGTATTCTACTACTTTATAGTATTCTTTAAAATTAGAAATCATCACCGTTTGTCCCAAATGACAAAGCAATTCGGCACGGTCTAAAAAATCCTGTTCATTGAGATCGCCTTCTGTCAAAAGATTGTTGAGTGTAATCTCAAATATAATGCTGGTATCTTCTTTAGCAACCTGATTGTGTTTTACAAAAATATCCAATGATTTTTTATACATATTCATGTTTACAATCGTTACAGGTCGAAAGCTTCCTCTTAGTAATAAGATATTCTTTCTGAAGAGCGTATTGGCCGGTAAAATGTTTTTTCCATGTGGACCAAACATAACGGCTTCAGCCATTCCGTTTTTAACAAGATAAAGGCTCATAAGCCGGTTATCAACATTCTTGAAAATAGGTCCTGAGAAGTTTATAGTATCAATATCGAGCTGATCTTTATCCAGGTGATCATACAATTGGCTGATCAGTTTTTTAGGATCGTTGTTTTGATAAAATGCTCCGTAAATAAGGTTAACTCCTAAAACACCCAATGTTTGTTGTTGCAGGCGTGAATCGGTTTCCTTGAATTGGATGTGGAGAATAATTTCATTATAATCTCCGTCAGGTTCCGTTTGAAAGCGGATGCCGACCCAACCGTGTCCTTTAAATTTTTTTGCAAAATCAATCGTTGCCACTGTATTGGCATAACTAAAATAAATACGTTGCGGATGTTCTTCACGGGTCAATCGTTCTTCCATAAGAAGACATTCGTGTTCCAGCATCTTTTTTAGACGGCTTTCGGTCACGTATCTGCCGTCATTTTCTACCGAATATATAGCATCACTAAATTGTTTATCATAGGCAGACATTGCTTTGGCAATGGTTCTTGAAGATCCTCCGGCTCTGAAAAAATGTCGGACGGTTTCCTGTCCGGCTCCGATTTCAGAAAATGTACCGTAAATATTTTTGTTCAGATTTAAACGAAGTGCTTTGTCAGAGATGGCAGGTTTGTGTTCAATAATTCGGTCTCCTTCTAAAACTAAATCATTTTCAAATGCTTTCATATAAAAAATTAAGAAATGTATAATATGCCTTAAATGTATGGATTTTGAAGGGATAAAATAGTATTTTTGTAAAAAAAAACATTGAGAATATATTTTCTGGGCACAGGTACTTCACAGGGTGTTCCGGTGATTCTGAGTAAAGATCCGGTGTGTTTAAGTACAAATCCGAAAGACAAAAGACTGCGGACTTCTTTGTTTGTAGAATGGGATGAAACCATTATTCAGATCGATTGCGGACCCGATTTCAGACAGCAGATGCTGACGTCTGAATGCCCTCATATTGATGCGGTAGTCTTTACGCATGAACATTCCGATCACATTGCCGGATTAGATGATATCAGACCTTTCTGTTTTCAAAAAGGAGGTGCAATGCCCGTCTATGCTCAAAAAAGGGTTCTTCAAAGTCTTGAGCGCAGATTTGATTATGTATTTCAGAAAGAAAACCGCTATCCCGGAGCTCCCGCAGTTCATGCAAATGAAATCGACGAAAACAGTACTTTTTTTATCAATTCAAAAAAGATAGAACCGATATTGGTCATGCATGGTGACCTGCCTATTCTGGGGTACCGGATGGATCGTTTTGCGTATCTGACGGATGTAAAAACACTTACACAAGAAAGTTTGAATAAATTACAGGATTTAGACGTTTTGGTTATCAATGCATTACGCATAGAAGAGCACCCTACACACAATAATTTACAGACCGCGCTGGACTATATACGGCGTATAAATCCAAAGGAAGCCTATATAACCCATATAAGCTATCAGTTAGGTTTTCATGAAATAATTGAAAAACAACTTCCAAAAAACGTATATTTGGCATACGATAACTTACAACTACATCTATAAAATGAAAAATGTTTTTTTATACTTATTTGTATTCTCATTGCTCATCAATGTATTTTTATATGTAAACGATTCCAAGATATTAAAATCTCAGGAAACGGAGCTTGCACAGACAAAAACGAAAACGACTCAGCTAAAAGATTCTTTAAAATTGTACAAAAATATGTATGATGAAGCGAGTTATTTCTCTATTGATGAAAATGAAAATGCCCAAAAAACCTTTAAAGAATATAAATATGATGAAGCCATGCAGAAAGTATTGCATGATCTTACCATACTGAATACTCAGGAAGGCGGAAATCCTTTATTACCGGTTGCTTCTGACGGAAGTAAAACAATTGTGCACAAAGCTTCGGTTCTTAATCATAAATGGATAATTTTAGATTACTATAACGATTCTTATACAGGTGAAATGCTGGTAGAATACACTTTTGATCCGAATAAATTCACGGAATTTAAAACCATATCAAATACCGTTTACTAATGAAAAAAATAGGCTACCTGTCACTTCTGATACTTTCAATGGTATCCTGTGATAAAATTTTCAAGCAAAATGACGTAACTGAAAAAGCGGACGATCAGATCAATGAATTGATGGGAGGGGAGAAAGATGAACACGGATGTATAGTTTCTGCAGGTTATACGTGGAGTGAGGTTACCCAGAATTGTATCCGTGTTTTTGAAGAAGGATATCGTCTGAATCCGATTAATGATTTGCAGGAAGATGAAAATTCTTCTGTTATCAGTGCTTTTGTTGTTTTTGATAAAGAGAAAACCAAAGCAGAAATATTTCTGCCTCAAAATGATTCAGGAATCGTTTTAGAAAAAAAAGAAGAGGATATATATGCTAATGAGCAATATAAATTAGATGCTAAAAAATACACTCTGGCGGTAGATGACGTTATCAGATTTGAAGCGCCAAAAGGCGGATTAAAAAATATTGATCCGGCAGATGATCAGGAAGAAGAATATTTGAATTTACAATAAAGTTATATTTAAAAGAAAATACCCCTTACATCAAAATGTAAGGGGTATTTTTTTATTGTTCAAGAAACTTTCTGAAATCATAAAAATTCTGAGGCGCAACTCCATGTCCCACAGAATATTCATGATACGTATTCTTTATTCCTAAGGTATCTAATATTTCAGGATTTTTTCTGGCCCATTCTACAGGTATTACCTGGTCAGCCGAACCATGTGAAATAAAAAAGTTAAGATGACTGAAATCATTATCTTTATAACCTTCTTTTAAAATATTTTCATTAAAATAACCGCTTAATGCCACTACTTTGTGTACCTTTTCAGGATAGGAAAGGGCTACGGCATAACTTAAAATGGCTCCCTGACTGAATCCGATTAGGGTAACCGCATTTTTATCAATAGGATATTTATCTAAAAGTTCATCGATAAAAGAAACGATAAGATCTCTGGAAGCAGCAGCCTGAACATCGTCTGAAAACTTATTCATATCCTGATCAAAGGTTATGGCATACCACGCATTTCCGTAAGGAGGCAGTGCATAAGGAGCTCTTGCCGATACGATGTAGTAATGATCGGGCAATTCACTTGCAAAAGAGAACAGATCTTCTTCATTACTTCCATAACCATGAAGTAAAAGCAACAGTGGATTTTTTTCCAAAATAGTTTTTGGCTCGCGTATCAGATAGTGTAAAGAAGGGTTCATTAATTATCTTTTTTTGAAAACCATTTTTGGAAATAAGGACCAATAAACGGTAAAAGTTTGTATTCGTTGGAAACCGCACCTATAAAGCTGTAAATCCAAAGGATGAATATGAATAAATAAAAAGCATAGGATGCGGAAGGATAGGGGATAAATCCAATCAAAGCGCCTATGAGAAAAAACAGGCATAAAATGCCTACACTTTGTCTGATATAAAATGATCCGAAAGCATCCTTATCGTCCAGATTGATAAAATAGGCGATAATAGGACCTAAGAAGGTTATATGAGCAATAATAGCAGCCAGTTTTCCGTCTTTTGTTATTTGATTTCGCATTATTTCAAATTTAAAATACCATTATTAATAATTCCGTATACTTTTCCTTTCATTTTCTGATTCAGAAATGCAGAATTTTTAGATTTTGAATATATATTTTCTTTTGTGAAAATACTTTCTCCATGTGGAGTAAACAGCGTAATACATGCCGGTTTGTTGATTTCAAACAAATCTTCCGGTGTGTTTAGAAATATTTTTTTAGCTGCTGTAAGTTTTTCTATTACAACATCTAAAGGTAAAACAGTAAGAAGGCTTCCAAAAGCAGATTCCAATCCGATTGTCCCGTCTTTAGCCAGGTCAAATTCCATTTTTTTGTGTTCAATATCCAATGGCTGGTGATCAGAAGTAATACAGTCAATCGTTCCGTCAAGCACACCTTCTATTAAAGCCTGTCTGTGAACTTCATTTCTGATGGGCGGATTTACCTTATAGCGCGTATCAAATTCTTCCAGTACTTCATCTGTCAATACCAATTGATGTACAGCTACACTACAGCTTACCTGTAAACCTTTGTTTTTTGCTTCGCGTATTAGCGATACTGATTTTGCAGAACTGATGGTAGGAATATGTAATTTTCCTCCGGTATATTCCAGTAAAAACAGATTGCGTGCCAAAACAACTTCTTCGGCAAGTGTAGGAATTCCTTTTAGTCCTAAGCGGGTAGATACTTCTCCTTCATGAACCACGCCTTTACCTTTTATAGATGCATCATTGCAGTAAGCAATAACAGTAGCATCAAAATCCTGAGTATATTGTAATCCTATTTTTAACAGGTTGGCATTGGCAATTGACTTTTTATAGTCACCGAAAGCAATGGCACCGGCATTTTTCATATCGTACATTTCTGCCAGATCTTCACCTTGCTGTTGTTTGGTAAAAGCACCAATCGGCAGTAGAGTAGTAGCTTTGCCTAATGCTTTGTTTTTTACAAACGATACCAGTGTCTGGTTATCAATTACAGGTTGTGTATTGGGTTGTAGCGCAATGTGAGTAAAACCACTTTTCCCTGCTGTATCCAATCCGTTGGTTAATGTTTCTCTTTCTTCAAATCCCGGTTCTCCGAAAGAAACAGAGCTATCCATCCATCCCGATGATATGTGAAGGTCAGGGAGTGTCAATATTTCCATGCCTTCAGCAGCAATATTTTCGTTGATTTCAGCAATGTTGCCATTTACAATTCTGACCGAAACTTTTTTGTGATGATGAGCACTTTCCGGCGCAATAATGATTGCGTCTTTGATTAATAAATCCATTTGCTAATTGGTGTGTTGTAAAGTGTTGTTTATATAATGCAAAAGTACATTTTTAAAAAGTTGAACCTATTATTTTAAACAAAAAAAATACATCTGAAAAGATGTATTTAATTTTTTATGGTGTTTATTTGAAAACATTCATTCACGGCATTGAAGATCTGATAATCTGAAGCGGTATAAATAAATCGTTCTGACTGATTGCAACGCTGTAAAATCTGTACAATTTCTTCTTTCGAAATGTTGAGCAGGGCAGAAACCGTTTCTCTGTCATATTTTGATTTCATAATTTCAATCAAAGCCGTTTCTTCTTTAATTTGGCGAATCTGCATATTCGTTTTTGATTTTCTCTTTACAAGATTATAAATACCGTTGATAGGGTTAAATCCGTTATTGTAGTAAGGAGAAACACCAGCTACATCAAAGCTTCTTGTGTAAGGATAATCTGCCAGTGCTAATAATTTAGTATCTACCTGAAGGTATCCGGTAAGCTGAACAGAGTTGATGATCATTTCATCAAGAACCGTTGACCCGTCTTTTATATAGACTTTTATCGTATTGTCTTTGATCCAGTCATTCGTTACACGCAGTTTTAAAGCACGAAAGCCTTCTGCTGAGAAGTGAAGAGTGTCATTAAGTGCACCTTCAATCTGAAATACTCCTTCGTTGTTTGTTTTGGCAACTTTAAGCGTATTAAGGTTAATGATGCTGATGTTAGGTTCATTTTCGAGGGTTAACTCGTTTATAACCACACCTTTCAATAAATGTTTTTCCTGTGCCAGCAGGGTTGTTGAAAGGATTAGAAATAAAAAAACTGTAAAATATCTCATAATGATTTTAGAATGAATCAAAAATAAGAGATATTTTACAGTTTATATGGCTATTATTAAATAATTAACAAAAATTATTTAGAACGTCTCGGGCGGTCTCCACGGGTCGAAGAACGCTCGTTTCTCAACGGACGGTCATCAGAGTTACGTCTGAAAGAACGCTCAGGTCTTCTCTCACTGCTTTTAGCTCCGAAACCACCGCCTGTACGAGGTCTGTCGTTTCTTCGGTTGTGATCTCTTCTTGAACTGTTTCTTCCGCCATCGCTGGTTGAGATTTCAACATTTACGCGACGTCCTTCGTGGTTGATATTGTTTAAGATATCAATTACTTTTTCTGAATGTTCAGCATCTGTGTTAAAGAAAGAGAATCCTTCTTTTACATCAACTTTAAATAAATCATCTCTTCCAAGATCCAACGTATCACGTAAGAAGTCTTTTAAGCTCATCCAGTCAAAGTTATCACGTGATCCAAGGTTTAAGAAATAACGAACAGAACCGTCATTAGATATTCTTGGTTCTCTTGAGTTTCTGCTGTCGCGCTCTCCTCTTTCTCTTCCCTGTGGTTGTAAAATGTCTTGTTTTTTGTAGTATTCAATAAAACGATTGAACTCTACTGAAAACATTTTTTTAATCAATTCTTCTTTAGTAATATCTCCTAATGAAGCTTCAATTTGAGGAAGATAATTTTCGATCTCAGGATCTACATTAACTTCTTTTACTTTGTTTGCCAGGTGAATTAATTGTACTTCACAAATCTCTTTTCCGGATGGAATTGGTTTTTCAATGAACTTATTTTTAATAATACGCTCAATTTGGCTGATTTTTCGGTATTCACTTTTTGTAACGATAACGATAGAAGTACCTGTTTTACCCGCACGGCCTGTTCGTCCTGAACGGTGGTTGTAGGTTTCAATTTCGTCTGGTAACTGGTAGTTGATTACGTGAGTGATATCATCTACATCGATTCCACGTGCTGCTACATCCGTTGCTACCAACATCTGAATTTGTCTTCCACGGAATGCCTTCATTACAGAGTCACGCTGAGCCTGAGATAAATCGCCGTGTAATGCAGCTGCATTGTATCCGTCTTCAATCAATTTTTCAGCGACAGCCTGTGTATCACGTTTTGTTCTACAAAAGATTACTGAGAAAATGTCCGGATTCATATCTGCCAGACGCTTTAAAACAGAATATCTGTCACGTGCACCGGCAATATAATATTCATGTGTAACATTAACAGATCCCTGGTTTTTATGACCTACAGTAATCTCTTGTGGTTTTTTCATGAATTCTTTTGCAATACGCGCTACTTCAATAGGCATAGTTGCAGAAAATAACCAGGTATTTTTTTCTTCCGGAGTATCTGAAAGTATCGAAGTGATATCTTCATAGAACCCCATGTTTAACATCTCATCTGCTTCATCTAAAACACAAATCTGAATGTTTTTGATGTTCACATAATTTCTGTTGATCATATCTTGCATACGACCCGGAGTTGCCACAATAATCTGTGCTCCTCTTTTTACCTCTCTGGCTTGTTCTGTAATACTCGCTCCACCATATACTGCAACGGTATGTAACCCTTTTACATACTTTGAATATTGCTTGATTTCGTTTGTAATTTGTAAACACAATTCTCTTGTAGGCGATAGGATTAATGCCTGTGTGCTTCTGTCATTTGGGTCTAATTTTTGAATCAAAGGAAACCCGAAAGCAGCTGTTTTCCCTGTACCCGTTTGCGCCAACGCAACAATGTCTGTATCTTGTTGCAATAATAGGGGAATAGCTTTTTCCTGAACCTCTGAAGGGGTTTCAAAACCTAAATCTTGAATCGCTGATAATAACGATTCATTCAATCCTAATTCTTCGAATTTATTCATATAATATTTAAAAATGGCTACAAAGGTAATGCTATTTTGTTTAAAAAATCAATTTTTATTAATATAATATTTTGTTTGTGAGAAATTTATAATAATTATCTTAAAGAATTTAAAAAAGATATCAATTCTTCAACTGCTTTGCCTCTATGACTTATTTTTGATTTTTCAGTTAACGACATCTGAGCAAAGGTTTTATCATATCCTGTGGGCTGAAAAATAGGATCATATCCAAAACCTTCTTCTCCGGTTTTCTGTTCCGTAATAGTTCCCTTGACAATGCCTGTAAACAAATACTGCTGACCATTTATATTTAAAGCTATGACTGTTTTGAATTGTGCGTTGCGGTTGGTTACGTTATCCAGTTTTCTTAGAACCAGTTCCATATTGGCATTGCTGTCTTTTGCTTCCCCTGCATATCGGGCAGAATAAACACCAGGTTCGCCATTAAGTGCTTCTATTTCCAATCCTGTATCATCTGCAAAACAAGGCAGCTGGTAATGTGTTGTTACATAATCTGCCTTGAGGATGGCATTACCTTCAATAGTGGATGCTGTTTCAGGAATATCTTCTGTACATCCGATATCTTCAAGACTTACGAGTTCAATAGTGGAAGGCAGTTGATTTTTAATTTCTCTTATTTTATTTTTATTATTAGAGGCAAATACGATTTTCATGATATATAATTCCAAATGTTATTTTTTTGTGCAAGACTCTCAAAAATTTCTTTGAGTTTCTGATGTTCCGGTTGCTCAAGACGAATATCTTCTTTCAGAAGTTCAATAGCTTTGTGCCGTGCGAGTTTTAAAATATCCTGATCCTTAACCAGATCGGCAATTTTCAGATTGAGAATACCGCTTTGTTGTGTACCCATAATATCTCCGGGACCTCTGAGTTTTAAATCTACTTCTGAGATTTCAAACCCGTCATTAGTGCGGCACATCGTATCCATTCTTATTTTACTATCATTGCTGAGCTTCTCTCCAGTCATTAAAATACAAAAACTCTGTTCTGCTCCACGACCTACACGACCTCGGAGCTGGTGTAGTTGTGATAAGCCGAAACGTTCGGCACTTTCAATAATCATTACGGAAGCATTTGGTACGTTTACACCTACCTCAATAACCGTTGTAGCAATCATAATATTGGTTTTTCCCTGTACAAAACGGTCCATTTCAGTTTCTTTTTCTTTAGGCGTCATTTGACCATGCACAATACTTATAGTATAATCAGGGTGTTTAAAATCTCTTGAAATAGCTTCATATCCCTCCATCAGATTTTTATAATCGAGTTTTTCACTCTCCTGAATCAAAGGGTAGACGATATATACCTGACGGCCTTTGGCAATTTCCTGTTTGATAAAGTACCATACTTTGAGACGTTTACTTTCAAAATAATGAAGTGTTTGAATGGGTTTTCTGCCCGGCGGTAATTCATCAATTACTGAAACATCAAGATCTCCGTAAAGACTCATAGCAAGTGTACGCGGAATAGGGGTGGCGGTCATTACCAGAATATGCGGTGGTATATAATTTTTTTTCCACAGTTTGGAACGTTGTTCTACTCCAAATCGATGCTGTTCATCAATAATTGCCAGTCCCAGATTTTTAAAAACAACTTTGTCTTCCAATAAGGCATGGGTACCAATGAGTATTTGTAAGGTACCGTTTTCAAGCTGCTCATGGAGTTCTCTGCGTTCGGCCGTTTTTGTAGAGCCTGTTAACAAACCGACTGAGATACCCGCTTTTTCAGCCAACTCCTGAATACCAATAAAATGCTGATTGGCCAGAATCTCTGTGGGAGCCATAAGACATGCCTGAAATCCATTGTCCAGAGCCAACAGCATACTCATGAAGCCAACAATGGTTTTTCCGGCTCCTACATCTCCCTGTAAAAGACGGTTCATTTGCACTTCATGTGCCATATCATTGCGGATTTCTTTGAGTACGCGTTTTTGGGCATTGGTAAGTGGAAAAGGTAAATGCTCTTTATAAAAACGGTTGAAATAATCGCCTACTTTTTCAAATGCGAATCCCTTGATTTTATTTTTGCGTACCAGATTTTTAGACAATAGCTGTAATTGTATAAAAAAGAGTTCTTCAAATTTCAATCGGAAAGAGGCTCTCGATAATAGATCTCCGTTTCTGGGAAAATGAATGTTTAAAAAAGCGTCTCTTTTAGGAATCAGCTTTAATTCATCCATAAGTTTGTCGGGAAAAATTTCCATAAACAAATGCTGTGTTTCCATAAACACCTGTTGCATCAGACGTGTAATCACTTTGTTGGTGATCCCTTTTTGCTGAAGTTTTTCTGTAGAAGGATAGACCGCCTGTAAAGCGGTTTGATTATTCTTTTTATAGTCTTCAAGCAGATCCATCTCCGGATGCGGCATGGAAAAGATGTTATTGTAATGGTTTATTTTACCAAAAACAACATACGGACTGTTTAAAGCTATGTTTTCTTTGATCCATTTAATGCCTTGAAACCAAACCAATTCCATTTTTGAAGTACCATCGGTAAAAGTGGCGACAAGACGTTTGCCTCTTTTTTGTTCAACAGTTTTAAGATGAATGATTTTTCCGATGATTTGAATTTCGGAAACTAAGGAAGTACTCAGTTCATTTATTTTATAAAATTTTGTACGGTCGAGATATTTATAAGGATAAAAGTTCAGTAAATCTTTATAGCGAAAAATCTGCAATTCTTTTTTAAGAACCTCCCCTCTGTTAGGACCAACGCCTTTCAGATATTCAATAGGTGTTTCCAGTAGTTGATATTGCATTTCTTTTTAAGGGCTAATTTACTAAACTGATTTATATTATTAAAAAATATTAAAAATTGTTTTTTTGAAGGAAATTTATATTTTTACATTTAATTAACAATTATTATAAATATGAAAAAACTATTAAGTACACTATGCTGTTTATTTGTTGTGGTTTCGTTTAATTCATGCGTAAATGAAGATAATACAGTAGATCCGGTAGGACCACCAGGGCCTGAGCCTGATAAGGTGGTAAACATAAAAACATTTGATAAAGAACATTTGGGTTTTGGAGGCGGACTTGAGCAGACTGCTGTAAAAACATTTACCTTTCCTACCGATATGGATAAAGTAAAGAATATTAAACTTTATTTACAATTAGCATGTCCTACTGCCGGATGTAATATCTGGGATATGTATGCTAATGTACAGGCAAAAGACAAAACAACCGGTAAATGGTATGAGATCGCACGATATATTACTCCTTATGGGAGAAGCACTGAAGTACTCGACAGAGGTTTGGTTGTTGATGTAACGGATTTCAAATCGGTTTTACAGGGAGCTACAGAATTGAGAATTTTTATTGAAGTCTGGGGTGCTGACGGGTGGCTGGTAAGTACTGATTTTGATTATACTTACGGAACACCGGATTATAAATACTATGAAGTAGAAGAAGTAATGGCTTATAATAAAAACTCTTTGGAAGGTGTACCTTACGGAGAAACCCATAATTTTGATCTTACACACAGTATTCAGATTCCTACAAACGCAGAAAGTGCTCACATCCGAACTATTATCAGCGGTTGGGGACATGCAACGCCTATGGAAGCAGGAAGAGGTTGTGCTGAGTGGTGTTACAGAACACATCATGTATGGATCAATTCAGAAGAGAAATTTTCGCATGAATTAAAAGCGGAAGGTTGTGCTTCTAACCCGATCAATAACCAAAGAGGAAACTGGAAACCGGACAGAGCAGGATGGTGTCCTGGAATGATGGTACCTGTACGAATTGACAAATTCACCAACAGTGTAGCCGGTCAGAATCTGAACTTTGAATATAAATTCCAGCCATGGACAAATGATATGCAGGCTCAGATAGATAATCCGCATGCTTATTATGCAATTTCAAATTACATTGTAGTAAAAAGTAATTCGCCAATTGTAAAACCAACAGTTAACTAAAATAAAAAAAGCTACCTTCAGGTAGCTTTTTTTATTTTTTCTTAAAAGTAGCAACTACTTTTTTAGAATCGTCTAAAAGTTTCAATTCATTGTTTTTAACTTCAAAAGAAGTTACCGACATAAAAGGGATATTATATAATTTATCCATAATATCTTTACAATACATACGGGTACTTCTTATGTTCGTCATCTCAATGTTATGTCCATTTTGTTTAAAGGTACCACCAAGACCATTACATCCGTCAGAGGATCCGAAAGAATCTTCAAGGAACGATAATCCTATGGTTTCAGCACGCATGCCTTCAAGTTTTTCAAATTTTCTGTCTCCGATACTTACTAAAACCCATTCGGTACCGGTAAGGACTACATCTTGTTTTGTTTCTGATTTTATCATTTTACAGGAGGTTAAAGAGGTTAGACTCATCATAAACGCCAGTAATAGAATCGTTTTTTTCATATTCTGATATTTTTTTTATAAAAGTAAGCAATAAATCGTTACATTTTATTTTTTCAGACTAAAACCATACGCGATTCTGATTCCAAGCTGATCTACATTATAATCGGTATAATTTTCATAGCGCAAACTGATATCAATGTATTTATTAGCAAAGCCTACAGAAGGTGAAAGTAATAGTGAGTTATCTAAATCTCCCGTAGCACCTATTGCAGCTCCGGCTTCACCCAATGCGTAAAAATTGTTTGCAAAAAAGTATTTAAAACCGAATTTTACCGGTACAAATCCCGCATCATCTCCTTCCTGGAAAAGATGGGTGTATCCTGAAGTGAATGTAACGGATGTTTTTTGAGACAAGTCATATTGTAATCTGGCATCAGCTCCGAGTGCAGCTTCATACTTTTGATTCATTTCCAAACCACCGTTGATACCAAATCCTAAACGAAATCCTTTTCGGTAACCGTCATTTGTTTGTGATGTTTGAGCAAAAGCATTCCCTGATCCGATACATACTGAAAGTAATCCTATATAAATTATCTTTTTCATGTTATTAAATTTTTTTAAAAGCTAAGAAAACAAGATACATGCCAATATTTTTACGCTTTTGTGATTTATATCTTCTTATCGGATTATCTTTGCAAAAAAAAAATCAAAATGAACTGGAATATATATTTCAAAGAGTTTCGATATAATATTCGATTAGCGTATCCCATCATTCTGGCAATGCTTGGGCATACCGTTGTAGGTGTGGTAGATAACATTCTGGTAGGAAAAATAGGGGCTACAGAGTTAGCTGCAGCATCTCTTGCCAACAGTTTTGTTTTTATAGGAATTTCTATTGGCGTTGGTTTTTCTACTGCTATAACGCCTTTAGTAGCCGTCGCTGATAGTGAAAATAACTTTGAAGATGGCCGTAAGACGTTTATGAACGGTTTGTTTTTATGCATTCTTATGGGGCTTATTCTTTTCTTTGGACTGTATTTTTTCAAACCGTTGATTCGTTATATGAATCAGCCTGAGGAGGTTATTGTTTTAGCAAAGCCTTTTCTGGACATTGTAGCCATGTCTTTGATACCATTGGTTATTTATCAGGCCTTCAAACAGTTTTCTGATGGTAAATCAAAAACCAAAAATGCCATGTTTGCCACTATAATTGCCAATTTGGTTAATGTCTTTTTATCGTATGTATTGATTCACGGTGTGTGGATTTTCCCCAAGATGGGTATGATGGGAGCCGCTTACGGAACTTTTATCGCAAGGATATGTATGTTGATATATATGTATTATGCAATGCGTTCTCAAATGGTTTTTAAACCTTTCTTAGAAAGAATCAGTTTTAAAGAAATGGACTTTGGATTTATGAAAAAGATTACGTCCATTGGTTTACCCTCTTCTATGCAATCTTTTTTTGAAGTAGGTCTCTTTACTGCTGCTGTATGGCTATCAGGTATGTTGGGTACTGTATCTCAGGCAGCCAATCAGATTGCTTTATCTATGGCTTCGATGACCTTTATGTTTGCTTCGGGACTCAGTGTTGCAGCAATGATACGGGTAGGGAATCAGCGGGGATTAAAGAATTATCCTCAGTTACAGATTGTTGCCAAATCTATTATGCTGATGACGGCTATGCTGTACACCTTTTTCGCTTTATTTTTTGTTATTTTCCATAAGTATATCCCACTTTTATTTTTGGACGCGGCAGATCTTATGAATGCGGAAATGAACAATGAAGTAATTGCTCTTGCAGGCAAATTACTGCTCATTGCGGCTATTTTTCAGATATCTGATGGATTGCAGGTTACCATACTCGGTTCTTTGAGAGGATTGCAGGATGTTAATATTCCTATGATAGGATGCTTCATCTCTTACTGGATTATTGGGTTTCCTGTAGCTTTGGTTTTAGGGTTGCAAACCAGTCTTGGAGCACAGGGTATTTGGTACGGACTCTTAGCAGGGTTGACAGCATCTGCTATTTTTTCGTATCTTCGCTTCAATTATTTGACACAAAAATTAATTAAAACCAGTAGTGATTTAGCTACTATATAACACTTATTACATGGAATTACCAAAATTTGTATTGGCAGATAATACGGATTATCCGGATGATATTTTTATTATTCATTTAGAATTTCCGCGTTTTATTATTAATCTTGAAAATGATGAAATAGAATTTCTGGAAGAAATAGATGAAAACGAAGAGCAGGAAGTAGAAGCAGAAATGGAACGTTTAATAGTTCTTGCAGGCGAATACTATGATCGTGAAATGGAACGATACGCAGAAGAAGAATAGTTATATTTCTTTATTCTTGTTTTCATAAAAAGCTAAAATTTCAAAAGCAGCTGCAAAAGGTGATTTTTCGTTTTTCTGCACTGCTTTTTTATTTTCATTCAGCAATGCGATGACGTCAGAATTGTTGTAAAATTTCTGCAGCAGTTGCTCGTTGATGGTTTCCATCATCCAATATTGATTCTGCTCTCTTCTGTGTGTTTCCAGATAAGAATTCTCCGTTGTAAGCTGGAGATAATCTGTAATCATTTCCCAGACATTTTCGATTCCTGTTTTATAAAAAGCACTTGCCAATACAACTTTTGGCTGCCACCCTGAGGGTTTTACCGGAAAAAGGTGCAATGCTCTGTTGACATCTAATTTTGCATTTCTTGCTTTGGCTAAATTGTCACCGTCAGCCTTATTGATGACAACGGCATCGGCCATTTCCATAATTCCGCGTTTAATTCCCTGTAATTCATCACCAGCACCTGCAAGATTCAGCAATAGAAAAAAATCCACCATACTGTGAACAGCAGTTTCACTTTGTCCTACACCAACGGTTTCTATCAATATTGTATCAAAGCCACAGGCTTCGCATAATATAATACTTTCGCGGGTTTTACGCGAGACACCACCGAGGCTTTCACCTGAAGCAGATGGACGTATATAGGCATTTGTATCTTTTACCAAATCTTCCATACGTGTTTTATCGCCTAAAATGCTGCCACGTGATATACTGCTGCTGGGATCAATTGCCAGGACAGCTACTTTTTTGCCAAGACCAGTCAGATAAAGTCCAAAAGCTTCTATAAACGTACTTTTACCCACACCCGGAACTCCTGTGATACCAATACGAACTGATTTATTAGCATAGGGAAGGCAGGCGTTAATAATGGTATTTGCTTTGTTTTGATGTTCAGGATTTGTACTCTCAATAAGGGTTATGGCTCTGCTCAGACTCACTTTGTCGCCTTTGAGAATACCTTCGATTAGAATTTCAGGAGAAACTTTTTGACGGCGCAAGTTTTGTATCGCAGCAATAGACTGGGAACTGAACGAATCAGGTTGTGTAATGCCTTCATTTTCACTGAGTGCCGATTTGTCTTTTTTCTTTGCTGTCATAATTAGTGTTCACTCAAACAAAAATACTAAATATATCATCGGAAAAGAAATAGGCCATGCGACTTTTTTAGTTTGAATATTTACTAATTTTGCAGGGAATTTTATTGTAACCTAAACTATGAGTACTATCACATCTGAAGTAAGTACTTCTTCTTCAACGAATAAAACTGCTTATTCTATTCTGATAGCAGTAAGTTTTGCCCATTTGTTAAACGATTTACTTCAAGGGGTAATTCCTGCAATTTATCCGAGGCTGGAACAGAAATTTGCTTTGTCTATGGGGCAGATTGGTATGATTACCTTATGTTATCAGCTGGCAGCTTCCTTATTGCAACCTCTTGTGGGGTCGTTTACGGATAAAAATCCAAAACCTTATTCCCAGATTACAGGTATGTTTTTTACAACAACCGGAATCATTGCGTTGGCATATGCACCGAGTTACGGATGGATCTTGGCAGCTGTTATTCTTGTAGGGATAGGCTCATCTATTTTTCATCCGGAATCTTCACGGGTTGCGTATCTTGCATCGGGAGGTAAGAGAAGTCTTGCACAGTCGATCTTTCAGATCGGAGGTAATTCAGGTACTGCGCTGGCACCTTTACTGGTTGCCTGGATAGTAATACCCAACGATCAGCATCATATTTTATGGTTTGTCCTTTTTGCATTGGTTGCCAAAATAGTACTTACCTATATCGGAAGATGGTATTCCAATAATTTAAAACTGGTAAATAAAAATCAAAAGAAAAAAATATATCTTCCGGATTTATCGCCAAACAGAATCACGTCATCTATTGCCATATTACTGATTCTTATTTTTTCTAAATATTTTTATGTAGCAAGTATAACCAGTTATTTCCAATTTTATACCATGGATAAATTTGGTTTAAACGAAATTCAGGCACAGGTTTACCTTTTTTATTTTTTGTTGTCTGTTGCAGTAGGAACTTTATTAGGAGGTTATTTTGGTGATAAAATAGGAAGAAAATACGTAATCTGGTTTTCAGTATTGGGAGCTGCACCTTTTACGTTGTTGTTGCCGTATGTAGGCTTGCAATGGACAGGGATTTTGATTGTGATCATCGGTTTGATTATCTCGTCTGCTTTTCCTGCGATATTGGTATATGCTCAGGAGTTATTGCCTAAGAAAATAGGAATGGTGTCCGGATTGTTTTACGGTTTTGCTTTTGGTATGGGTGGATTGGGTTCTGCAGTTTTAGGATGGTGGGCAGATCTTACCTCCGTAGCTTATATTTACGTTGTATGCTCATATCTGCCTCTGATAGGTATTATTGCTTACTTTTTACCGGATATGAAAAAAGTTGGACTTAAAGAAGTGGAATAATGGATAAACAATATCATATTACAGAAGAAATAATAACTACATTACAGCAGATTGTTTCTCCATCATTTGTCTTTAGTGATGCGGACATATTGAAACAATATGGCAGTGACCATACAGAAGATTTCAATTTTCCGCCATCTGTTGTGGTAAAACCCCAAACGACAAAGGAAGTGTCTGAAATTATGAAGGTCGCTTCAGAATATAAAATACCTGTTGTTCCTATCGGAGCAAGAACCGGATTGAGTGGCGGTATATTAGCAGTTCATAAAGGAATCGGACTTTCATTAGAACGTATGAACCGTATTGTTGCTATTGATGAAAAGAATTTCCAGATCATAACGCAACCCGGCGTGATTACAGAAGTCTTGCAAAATGAAGTTGCCAAAGCAGGACTTTTCTATCCGGTAGATCCAAGCAGCAGGGGCAGTTGTTTTATAGGAGGTAATATAGCAGAAAATGCAGGTGGTGCGAGAGCCGTAAAATATGGGGTAACCAAAGATTATGTATTGAACCTTGAGGTCGTTTTGCCCAATGGAAATATCATTTGGACCGGAGCAAACACGCTAAAGAATGCTACAGGATATAATCTTACGCAATTGTTGGTGGGTAGTGAGGGGACATTAGGAGTCATTACCCAGATTGTTTTAAAGCTATTGCCTCAGAATCGTTATAATATATTAATGCTGGTACCTTTTTATCAGATGACGCAGGCAGCAGAAGCCGTTTCAGCTATTTTCAGAGCCGGAATAGTGCCAAGTGCTTTGGAATTCATGGAAAGAGACGCTATCGACTGGACGTTACAATATAATGATTTTGGCGATTTAGGTATTAAAGATGGAATTGAAGCTCATTTACTTATCGAAGTAGATGGTAATTATCAGGAAGTATTATTTGCAGAAGCAGAAAAAATAGTTCAGGTGGTGGAGGCTTACGCTATCGATGAAGTTTTATATGCCGATACAGAAGAACAGAAAAATAAGTTATGGAAACTGCGAAGAAATGTTGCTGAGGCAGTAAAACAGAATACAGTATATAAAGAAGAAGATACTGTAGTTCCCCGATATGAATTACCTGTATTACTAAAAGGAATAAAAGAGATTGGTAAAAAATACGGGTTTCGTTCCATTTGTTACGGACATGCCGGAGATGGGAATTTACATGTAAACATCATTAAAGAAAATATGCCGGATACAGATTGGAAAACGAATGTTCCAAAGGGAATCAGGGAAATCTTTGAACTGACGGTTCATTTGAAGGGAACCCTTTCCGGTGAACACGGGATTGGCTGGGTACAGAAAGAGTATATGGATATCGCATTCAATCGTCTTCACTTACAGCTTATGCAAGATATTAAAAAAGTATTTGACCCTAAAAATATTATGAATCCGGGAAAAATATTTCCACAGCAATAAAAAAAAGAGCGATTTAAAAATCGCTCTTTTTTATAACTTCGTAAAGTTATAAATCGTTTCAGTAATAATTTCCTGACCAGCCATACTTTGAGTTTCTTTAAAAACGAAAATAAGTTTGCTGGCGTTCAATGTCTGAACAGTAACATTTAATGGACTATTGTTGGATAAAGTCATTTGTAGTTCAGATCCTGTAACGGTATAACTTTTCAGTGCCGGAAAAAGCATTCTATCGAATGAATCCGTTGTATTATAAGTAGTAGCGGCAGTACCGTCTTCTTTAAATTCTACATGAATAGAATTACCAGAAGAAACGCTTTTTGTAGGACCATCAACGGGTACTCCCACAGTAGTTATTCTTTGCTTGACTGTTTTCAGATCCCATTTTGCTACTAACTTAGCTTTATCAACACTACCGCCTGTTGCTTCTCCGTTGTATTCTACATAATCAGGGGTACAAGATGTAAGACTTGTAACACTTATCATAAGGGACAAAGCCAAAATAGAATAAAAATTTTTCATAGAATAATTGTTTATAGTTTTACAAAAATATATTTTATTTTAGAATAAACTCAATAAATATAAAAAAACTTAATTTTTATCATATAATAATTCGTTTTTAATGATCAGATCTTTAATGATGCTGCAGAAGCTATTCTCATTTTTATAATATAATAAGTACATTCTTTATTAAAATGTTTTATGTACTTTTGAAGTAAGATTTCAATACTATGCATCAACATTTTTTACTTCATAAACCACACGGTTACCTGTCTCAATTCATTTATGAAAAGAAAAGGAAAAAGAAAATGTTAGGGGAATTGTATCCTTTTCCGGCTGGAACGATGGCGATCGGAAGACTTGATGAAGATTCAGAAGGATTGTTATTATTAACCACTGATGGAGTAGTAAGCGAGCTGGTGCGAAGCCGGGATATAGAAAAAGAATACATAGTTCAGTTAGATGGTATTATCGATCAACAGGCAATTGATACCCTTAAAAAAGGTGTTCAAATTGGTGTAAAAGGAATTAAATATCTTACTAAGGAATGCAGTGCAAGACTTATTGAAAAACCAGACTGGATCAGTGAAGGCAGACGCATTAGGGATGAACGCCACGGACCTACAAGCTGGATTTCTATTACGCTCACAGAAGGTAAGTTTCGCCAGATTAGAAAAATGACGGCTGCGGTAGGGTTTCCTACATTGAGACTGATCCGTGTTAGAGTTGGTGATTTTCATTTAAAGGGATTAAATGCAGGAGAAGTTAAACTTTTTGACTGGAAAAATGAGTAAATCAGTTTTATCAACCAATGAAAGCTTTAAATTCCAACGTATTGTTGCTATTGTCGGTGTGGCATTATTTGTTATTAAATTTATAGCCTGGTACATCACTGATTCAGTAGCTATTCTTACAGATACGCTTGAAAGTATTATTAATGTTGTTTCCGGTTTTGTAGGTTTATACAGTCTGTATTTATCAGCACTTCCAAAAGACCATAATCATCCGTATGGGCATGGTAAAGTAGAATTTATATCGGCATCACTGGAAGGTGCCTTAATCAGCATTGCCGGTGCACTCATCATCTATGAAGCCATAGCCAACCTGCGTTATCCGAAACAAGTTACACAAATCGATTATGGAATCTATCTCGTTTCTATAACCGCTATTATCAACTATATCGTTGGATTCTTTGCTATAAAAAAAGGCAGGAAAAATCATTCGGTAGCATTGATTGCCAGCGGAAAACATTTACAGTCAGACACCTATTCAACCATAGGTATCGTGGTTGGACTGATTGTGCTGTACTTTACCCGGCTTCCATGGCTGGATAGTGTGATTGCTTTGATATTTGCGGGTATTATTATTTATACAGGCTATAAAATTTTAAGAACTGCCATATCCGGTATCATGGATGAAACAGACGTAGAACTCTTAGAAGAAGTTGTGGCACATTTGCAGCAAGAACGTCGTGAGAATTGGATTGATTTGCACAATCTCCGCATAATAAAATACGGAAGCACCCTGCACATTGACTGCCATATGACAGTACCCTGGTATTTCAATATCAATGAAGGACATCATGAAGTAGATGTACTTGAAGAGATTGTTCGTAAACATTTTGGAGACCGTATTGAACTTTTTGTTCATTTAGACGGCTGCAGAACATATTCTTGTCAAATTTGTACCAAAGAAGAATGTCCGGTACGTCAGCATGCTTTTGATCATAGGATAGATTGGACAATTGAAAACATTTCCCTCAATCAGAAACATCACAAAACAACAGAAGAAGAGAACTAACGTATTCTGAATTGTTTGTTATTCCGGTCAAAAATGATGGTTTCATCATCAAAAAAATGATCAAATACTCCCTGTTTAATCAGTTGATCCGGTGTATCAAAGTATAATCCGTCACTTTTCATTAAAATAATCTGATTGCTGAGTTGAAGTGCTAAATCCAGATCATGCGTAGAGAATACTATACATTTATGTGTATTTTCGGCCAGATTTTTTAATAATTTAAAAAGTTTTACTTTGTGATATAAATCCAGATGAGTAGAAGGTTCATCCAGAATAATAATAGGAGTATCCTGTGTAATGGCTCTGGCAATCAATACTTTTTGGAACTGACCGTCGCTTAATTCGTAATATTTTTTGTTTTTTAGATGTATTATATCAGTTAGCACCATGGCATTTTCTATCTGAGAAATGTCCTGTGGAGCCAATTGATCCAGCCAGTTGGTATAGGGTTGTCGTCCCAAAGCAATCAGTTCATATACCGTGAGCGAACTTTCCGGTAATTTTTCAGTAAGTACCAGACTCAATTTTTGAGACAGGGTTGAAGAACTGTAAGATTCAATTGGCTGATCATCAATCAAAACGGAGCCCGACAATGGAGGTAATATACCTGAAATTGTTTTTAAAAAAGTAGATTTTCCGATCCCGTTGCTACCCAGTAGCGAAATAAGCTTACCGGATTCTAAAACAACAGAAATATTTTCAGCAATGACTTGCGTTCCTTTTTTATGATCATATCCGATATTCAGATTTTTCGTTTGTATTACACCCATTCTCAAAAATACTTACATTTTTTTCATAATCCAATAAAAGCCAGTACTGGCCATAAGAATGATAACAATATTCAATGTCCATAGCGTGTTGAAACCGAAACGATCTGCTATCTGAGTACCAACAAACGGAGAAGCAACGTGAGCAATAGCAAAAGAAATTGCATTTAATCCCATATACGAACCTCTGTTTACCGGATTGGAACGATTTACGGCAACTGTTGAGGAGAAAGGCATTACCAGGATCTCTGAAATACAGATGAGAAACATAGAAAAATACAGTACCCAAACGGCGTGTGAGGGGAGCAGAACAAAATAAGACAAACCGCAGAAAATACATCCGATGATAAGATTCGTGCTCAGTGTAAATTTCTTTTCTGCAAAATGCACCAAAGCCATTTCAAGCGTAAAAACTATAATTCCGTTAAAGGCCATTAAAATTCCTACATTTTTTTCGTCCAACAAGGCTACGTTTTTATAGAAAAGAGGAAGTGTATTCAGAATCTGGAAAAAGCAAAAAGCATATAAAGCAACACAAACACTGAACAAAATGAACTTTTTGTCATTGTAGGCAGTTTGTTTCTTTTCTTCAGGGATTTCCTGAATCCTGTTCAATGCATTTTTTTCAGAGTGGTTTCCTTTTTTGGAACGAAAATAGAAGAAAAAGACCAAACCGGCTGAAAAAGACATTACAGCATTGGTGTAAAACAGGAAATTATAAGAAACAGCGGCAAGAAACCCTCCGATAGCTGGACCTATAGAATACCCAAGATTCAATGCCATTCGATTCAGAGAAAATGCCCGTGTCAGATTTTCAGGTTTTGCATAATAGGAAACGGAAGCACTATTAGCCGGGCGAAAAATTTCTTTGACAAAACTCAGAAAGAGAATCGCAATACACAAGGATTCAAATGATTTGAAAAAAGGCAGAATCAGATAAAAAGGAATCGAAAAAAACAAACTCATCGTCTGAATTTTAAAAGATCCGAATTTATCCGTAAGCCAGCCGCCTACAAAAGACCCTAAAATAGAACCTACACCAAAACAGCTCAGTACAATGCCGGCACTTTTTAAGGAAAAACCTAAACTGGCAGTCATATACACGCCTAAAAAAGGTAAAACCATAGATCCGCTTTGGTTGACAAACATAACCAATGCCAGAATCCATGTTGCACGTGATAGACCTCTGTAAGAGTCCAGATAATTATTCCAAAAATTTTTCATATCTATCCAAAAAACTTCTGCAAAGGTACTTGTTTAGACCTGAATTTTGAGAGGGAACACGGAAAATAATTATAAGCTTTCAAATTGGTGAAATATAGCAAAAAAACTATCTTTGTCTAAATATTATATTTCAAATAAATGAAACCTAACACACAACAATTACAACAATTAGCGATTCAGGTCAGAAGAGATATTCTTCGTATGGTTCATGCCGTAAACTCAGGACATCCGGGCGGATCATTGGGATGTACAGAGTTTTTTGTAGCCTTGTATCAATCTGTAATGGAACGCAAAGACACTTTTGATATGGATGGGGTAGATGAAGACCTTTTCTTTTTATCAAATGGGCATATATCTCCGGTGTTTTATAGTATTCTGGCCCGCAGCGGATATTTTCCGGTAAGCGAACTCGCTACCTTCAGAAAAATCAATACGCGCTTACAGGGACACCCAACCACACACGACCATCTACCGGGAGTACGTGTAGCTTCAGGCTCATTAGGTCAGGGATTATCTGTGGCAGTAGGAGCAGCACACACTAAAAAATTGAATAAAGACAATAAATTGGTTTATGTGCTTTTGGGGGACGGAGAATTACAGGAAGGACAAAACTGGGAGGCACTTATGTATGCTGCAGCCAACAAAGTGGATAATGTAATTGCTACTGTAGACTTAAACGGAAAACAGATAGACGGACCAACGGATGTTGTTCTTAATATGTTTAGCATTAAAGATAAATTTGAAGCGTTTGGATGGGAGGTATTGGAAATACCAAACGGAAACAACTTAGAAGAAGTAATTGAAGGATTGGAAAACGCAAAATCCAAAACCGGAAATGGGAAACCTGTTGCCATTATGCTGCATACCGAAATGGGTAACGGTGTAGATTTTATGATGAATACGCATGCATGGCATGGAAAAGCCCCTAATGATGACCAGTTGGCACAGGCTCTGGAACAAAACGGGATGACTTTGGGAGATTATTAATAAAACCAAAAAATACTATGAAAAAAATAAGTTTATTTTTAGGAATTTTCCTGATCAGTTACACAGGATTCAGCCAGTCTAAACCTACTGTTGAACTCAACAAAAAACTGGTATATTCTTTAAAAGACAGATCTTCTTCTGAACAGGATTTCGGATATGATATCAGTATCTATTTAGGAAGTAAGAAAACGAATCTGATAGAAATAAATTATGCCAGTTATTACTATGAAACGCTCATGTATAAAGAAGGAAAAAGAATTCCTTTAAATCCGTTCGGACTTGAGCGCAATGTAGTGGTTAAGAATGATAAAATTTATAATTCATTTGCAGAATCGCCTTTATTTGACGCCAAAGTAGAATTGGTAGCCATGAATAAAAGTGATGTCATTTTTAATATTCCCTGTAACTATTATGAGATAAAAAGTACAGATGAGAATTCTTCTTCACCTTTTTTTGAAACCTGTCTTTGTATTGATGAGAAAAATGAAACCAAAAATCTGAAAAGTTTATTGCCATCCGTTTCTATAGATGGTTTGATACTCGCTTTAAAGAAGATTAACAGCGATGAAAGTTTTGAATTAACGGATATGAAGAATGTATCCATCAAACTGGATTTCGATTTTGATAAAGAATACAAGGATCTGGAAGAGAAATATTTAGCTCAGAAAGCAGAGGCAGAAGCAGAATATGAATCTTATGGTGTTGATACAATTGCAGCAACGGAAGCAGTACCGTATTATGGAGAAGACTCCTATTATGATTACTATTCAGACCCATTGTGTAATACTTATGAGTATTTTCAGGATATGGATGCCAATTTGCTCAACATTGCCAATCTCATCAAAGATACAGGATGTACATTATTGTATGCTGATTCTGATTATGATGGGGTAAAAGATTACAAGAGAGAAGAAGTAATAAAGATTTATGAAAAACATATAAAATCTTCGGTAAAATCTTTTGTAAAATCTAAAGCGATTACAAAGAAAGAGGGAAAGACACTTACTGCTTCTCTGGAAAAAGTACTGGATGCCGCAAAAAAATACAATCCTAAAGAATTAGAGCCTTCTCAGGCAGTAGATGCTGCAGAATATGCATACGCAGTAGCAGATACAGCTGCTGTAGCGTATGATGAATATGATTTTTATACTAAATACGAGTCTGTATATAAAGATATGGTTTCGGAACCTGTTTCTTTAGCAGCAGAATTAAATGATTCAAAAGAACTGTTTAAGGATAATATGCCTCAATACTGTTCCGAGCTTTCACAAAAAGTTCCTCAGTTTGAAGACAAGAAATTATATTATGAAGTATATAATTTGGTAGGGCAGATATGTGATTTATATATCTACCAAAACGGTGGATACGTTGACTATTTTACTACTATAAATTCTTTTAGAAAAAGCTTGTTGGAGATAGAAAATAAACGAGAAAAGATGTCTAAAAAAGACCAAAAATTATTAAAAGAATATTTAAATTCCCTTGATTAAAGAATAAAAATGAAAAAATATATAAATACAGGAAGTAAAGATACACGTTCAGGATTCGGTGCAGGACTAACAGAATTAGGGCAGAAAAATGAAAATGTAGTAGCCTTATGTGCTGATTTGATCGGTTCATTAAAGATGGACGATTTCAAAAAAAATCATCCGGATCGTTTCTTTCAGGTTGGTATTGCAGAAGCCAATATGATTGGTTTGGCAGCCGGAATGACGATAGGTGGGAAAATTCCTTTCACAGGTACATTTGCTAATTTTTCTACAGGACGCGTATATGACCAGATTCGTCAATCTGTTGCATATTCTGAGAAAAATGTAAAAATTTGTGCTTCCCATGCAGGGCTTACTTTAGGAGAAGACGGTGCTACTCATCAGATTCTTGAGGATATTGGTTTGATGAAAATGCTTCCGGGGATGACAGTTATCAATACTTGTGATTATAATCAGACCAAAGCAGCTACAATTGCTATCGCTGAACATAACGGACCTGTTTATCTGCGTTTTGGACGTCCGGTTGTGCCTAATTTTATACCGGAAGATATGCCTTTTGAAATTGGAAAAGCATTAGTTTTATCAGAAGGAACAGATGTAACTATTGTAGCTACTGGACATTTGGTTTGGGAAGCATTGATTGCAGCAGAAGCTCTTGAGCAAAAAGGAATTTCTGCAGAGGTAATTAATATTCATACCATTAAACCACTTGATGAGGCAGCTATTTTATCATCTGTAGCCAAAACAGGTTGTATGGTTACAGCCGAAGAGCATAATTTCTTAGGAGGACTTGGAGAAAGCGTAGCGAGAGTTCTATCGTTAAACAATCCGGTTCCGCAGGAATTCGTTGCTGTAAACGATACATTTGGCGAGTCTGGTACTCCGGAAGAGCTTATGGAGAAATATGAACTGAATGCAGACAGTATTATTAAGAAAGTAACCAAAGTATTGGGACGCAAAAAGTAATCTGTTTTGAGAATACCTATAAAAAAAGGTTGTGAAATTTCACAACCTTTTTTATTTATCATGTTCAACCCAGATCAGTTTTCCGGTATCATAACCTACCTCTGTGGCGATTTTTACATATTTATCTTTTATCTCCTGAGGCATGGTCTTATAACGCGATAAAAACCAGATATAATCTAAATTGTCTCCCATAATAAGAGCATATTCATAATTTCCGTCAATAGAAATGATGTTATAACCGGAATAAAAAGGACCAAAAAAGGAAACCTTTAGCCGGCCTTCTTTGTCTGAATTAACAAATTTAGCCTTGCCTTCGGCATCTTTCCATTTATTTGTTTTATAATTATATCCCTTATTCAGAACTTTTATACTACCGTCATCATTCAGGGAATAATTAGCCGTAGTATTATTCAGATCCCGTTCAAACTTAAAGTCAAAACGTGCAATTTCGTACCACTGTCCAAGATATTTTTCTTTTTCAAAATTTTTCACAGCAGTAGCTTTATCAGGGATGTTGACACATGCGGCGAACAAACAGCTGATAAGGATAAGTAAGATGGATGGTTTTCTCATAATATTTCTTTTTTATTAAAGTTAACCAAATATTTTTGAAAAATAAAAAACCCGGATCAACATCCGGGTTTTTTATTCTATTCTTCAGCATCTTTGATAAAAGGGAAATTACCGAATTCTTTTGCAAGTGCTTTTGTTTTATAAGCGAGACTGGAGTTTTTGTTATTAAAGCAGATAATAGTAGCAGAATCTTTTCTTATGGTAATATAAGAAGTCTTGTTTCCTCTCCACCATCCGTTGTGAAACGTGTATAAATCACCATCACCGTTTGGTTCAATCATGCGAAGACCCAGACCATAATTATTCTGACCTGATTTTTCGTAACTATAACCTTTAAACATTTGTTCTTTCATCTTTTTACTCAAAAACTCATCTGAGTATAAAGCGATATCAAGTTTTAGCAGGTCACGTGGAGTGGTATAGATATTTTTATCTCCGTAAGTACCGTCTAAATAATCCCAATGCATTCGTTTATTATTAGCATAATAAGACTGGGTAACTTCATTCTTTTTAGTCATATCGTCAAATACAAATGTATTTTCCATCTTTAAAGGTGTGAAAATTAAACCATCTAAAGCTTCTTTAAAAGGCTTTTTCGTGATTTTTTCTACTATTAAAGCTAATAATACATAGTTGGTATTGGAATAAGTAAAACGTGTATCCGGTGTAAAATCAAGTTTGATGCCTTTTGTAGATAATAATTCCAGTACATCTTTATTGGTAATCGTTTTTTTACGATCCCAAACGCCTGCTTTTTCTGTAAAATGACCATAATAAGGAATTCCAGAACGGTGTGATAACAGGTTTCTTACAGTAATAGTACTATACGGAAAACCTTCTAAAATGGTATTGACTTTCTGATCAAGATCCAACATTTTTTTATCGGCAAGACGCAATACAGAAACGGCTGTAATAACCTTACCCACAGAAGCAACGTGCATTGGTGTTTCTTTGGTTATCTTTTCTTTTTCTTCAAAATTGGAATATCCCTGATAGTCTTCATATATGATTTCTCCGTTTTTAGCCACTAAAAAACCACCTGAAAAACCACCTTTATCAATATAGGATTTATAATAATCTTCTACGGCAAGTTTTTTATCTTCTTTATATTTTTCTGATAATTTGCTGAATTTAACTTCATATAAATTCTTCTCTTTTTTCTTTGAATCCAGACTCTGTGCATTGGCTTCATTTTTACTGCATGCTGACGAAAAAAGGGTAAGGGAAAGGGCTGCTATATATAAAAATTTCATAAAAGTAAATGTGATATATGCAAATATACAATCTTCAAAAAATTACATCTAAAAAAAAGACTAAAAATTATTAAAACTTTCTTATAAAGTTTTATTCCCTTATTTTTACAAAAAATAAATGATAGTTATGAGTAAAATAAATTGGCAGACAGCCATCGAATTTGATGATATTACTTATAAAAAATGCGATGGAGTTGCGCGTATCGCTTTTAACCGTCCGGAAGTAAGAAATGCCTTTCGTCCAAAAACAACGGCAGAGCTTCTAAGAGCTTTTCACGATGCACATGAAGATACTTCTATCGGAGTAATTTTACTTTCTGCAGAGGGACCTTCTCCTAAAGATGGTGTTTACTCCTTTTGCAGCGGAGGTGATCAAAAGGCAAGAGGATATCAGGGATATGTCGGAGAAGACGGTTATCATCGTTTAAATATACTTGAAGTACAACGTTTGATTCGTTTTACTCCAAAAGTTGTTATTGCCGTAGTTCCAGGCTGGGCTGTAGGAGGTGGACATTCATTACACGTGGTGTGCGATTTGACATTAGCGAGCAAAGAGCATGCGATTTTTAAACAGACGGATGCTGATGTAACCAGTTTTGATGGTGGGTATGGTTCTGCGTATCTGGCCAAAATGGTTGGACAGAAAAAGGCAAGAGAAATATTTTTCTTAGGAAGAAATTATTCTGCACAGGATGCTTATGATATGGGAATGGTAAATGCTGTTATACCACATGATGAACTTGAAGATACGGCTTATGAATGGGCACAAGAGATATTGGAAAAATCTCCGATTTCTATAAAAATGCTCAAATTTGCTATGAACCTTACGGATGACGGTATGGTTGGCCAGCAGGTTTTTGCAGGAGAAGCTACCCGATTGGCGTATATGTCTGAGGAAGCAATAGAGGGAAGAAATGCTTTTTTAGAAAAAAGAAAACCGAACTTTGATAAAAAATATATTCCATAAAAACAAAAAGCTCTCGAAAGAGAGCTTTTTCTGTATTAAAAATTTAAAGTACCGTTGAGTTCAACATTTTCTTCTATAGTATCAAATCCTTTTGTTACATTAAATTTTCCTGTAAAGGTCACCTTACATTTAATCACTTTTTGTTTTACCTCCGGCAGATCTTTTATAACCTGTATATTACTTATGGTCCAATTTCCCTTTGCCTCAATACTTTCGTAAATAATTTGATTAGGGACATCAGAAATTGTAAATGTGTTCCCCGAAAATGTAAATTGAGAATTGTCTAACTCAGCAATGCCTCCTAAGAGTTGCCAGTTACTGTAGTTGATTGTAAACATATATGCTGTTCTTCCCTTTACATTTGCCTGTGTTGCCACTCCCACTCCCGTACCGGATGATGTAAATGTAGTACCACTTTTAGTTCCGGATGTGACATTCACTACAAAGTTGCCATTGCTGTTATTCGGATTTCCGTTATTGCCATTGTTATTAGCATCTGTTACGTAATCAGGTTCACATGCTGAAAATAAACCCATACCCGCAGTCAAAGCCAGGCATAAAAAAATAACTTTTTTCATAAGTGTAAGGTGTTTTTAATTATTATTAAAAAAAAAGATAAAACAAATATGTGAAAAAATATGTATTCTTTATCATATTCTGCTAAAAATAATTTATAAAATGTATTTTTGTTGAAAATATCAGTAATGAACCGATTATTATTCCTTGTAATTTTTTTTGTTTCAATGCCCATTATGGCACAAAACTATATTGATTTTTACTTTAAGTCAAAAGGAGTAGATGGTTCTGTTCTTATCTACAATGAAACCAAAAACAGTTGGATTTTTAATAACGAATCGGATCTGACGCACGCCACACCACCCGGAACTACTTTTAATATTATCAATTCTCTGATTGCGTTAGATCTTGAGAAAATAACTCACTCAAGTGATGATTTTCTACCATGGGACAGAATAAAAAGATATTATTTCGGACTTCCTATGAAATCGTGGAATTGTGATACCAATTTAGATGAAGCACTGTATTATAGAAACGATTGGTTTTTTGAGCGAATTTCTAAAACAATTACTGATAAAGATTATTTTTTCTTTTTGAATCAACTGAAATATTCGAACAGAAAAATCAACAGAAAAATACCTGATTTTTGGAACTATGGCGGTCTGGCTGTGACACCCCGACAACAAATAGACCTGCTGCAAAAACTGTATCATAAACAATTACGCTTCCATAAAGAACACCAGCAATATGTGTTGGATCAAATGCTGGTAAATAAGAATGAAAAAATCGCTTTATATGGATATGATGCTTACACTGTATATAAGGGGCAGGCGGTTGATTGGTGGATAGGTATTATTGTAACTAAGGAAAATACGTATTATTTTTCAACGCGTATTTATAAATCGATTGAAGATCTTTCAGTAAAAGAGTTTCAGACATTAAAATATACGATTACAGGTGAGATCTTAAATGTATTGGGAATTATGTAAATAAAAGAAGACCTGTATTGGATACAGGCCTTCAGGATTGGATTTATTAAATTGAATTCGAGGCTTATTTTGTAAGTAATAATTCAAAACGCATGCCAAAAACATATTTGCAGATTATTGTACCATTAAATTATGCTGAGTTTTCATACAATGTATTCTCTTTTTTATACTATAATAAGGTACGAATATTATTGCTTTTTTACAAATTTTGTAAGGATAACCAATAGTTGTCCATCTACTTTACCTTCAATCTGTTCCGTATTGTCATGAACCAGTCGGATATTTCTTACGGCAGTTCCTATTTTAGCATTGATGGTAGATCCTTTGACATCTAAATCTTTTATTAAGGTTACAGTATCACCACCTACCAGAATATTACCATTACAGTCTTTATGCAGGTCAATAGACCCGTCACCTTCATGATCACCGGTTTGTTTTGCCCATTCCAAATTTTCATCATCCAGATACATCATATCCAGTAAATCTGCAGCCCAGCTTTCATTTCTGAAACGGTTGAGCATACGCCAGCTGACTATCTGTACTGCCGGAACCTCACTCCACATTGCCGTTGATAAACATTGCCAGTGATTCGCATCCGGAGCTTCTTTTTTCTCTATTTGCGATAAGCAGGTTGTACAAATGTAAATTTCACGATCCGCCAGATTACTTGCTGTCGGAGGTACATCATAGACAGATAAACCGGATTTGCTTTCGCATAGTTCGCATTGATTTCCGCTTCTTGTCTTTAATTTTTCTTCTGTTTTCATGGATTATAAATTAATGTGCAAAAATAGCAAACAAATTTAGTTATGGTCTGATAAATACGTAATTAAATCGATTATTCGGGAAGAATATCCTATTTCATTATCATACCATCCTACAATTTTTACCATTCGGTCTAAAACTGAGGTCAGTTGGGCATCAAATACACACGAATGTGGATTTCCTACAATATCAATGGATACTACAGGATCTTCTGTATATTCGATGATGCCTTTTAATTCATTTTCTGCCGCATTCTTAAACGCCGCATTTATTTCTTCTACTGATACATCTTTATTGATATAGCAAGTAATATCAGTAAGTGAACCGTCTGGTACCGGAACACGAATACCGCCACCGCCTATTTTTCCTTCAAATTCAGGGAAAATTTTGGTAAGTGCCTTGGCAGCTCCTGTTGTTGTCGGAATGATAGATTGTGCCGCTGCACGGGCTCTTCTGAGATCTTTGTGGGGCTGATCCTGTAAACTCTGATCTGAAGTGTAGGAGTGAACCGTTGTTATAAAGGCTTTATCCAAACCTCCCAGTGCATCTATAATCTTAATCATTGGTGCCGCATTGTTTGTGGTACAGCTTGCATTGGATACAATGATGTCTTCTTTGTTCAGAATATGCTCATTAACACCGAGTACTACGGTTTTAATTTTGTTGTCTTCAGGAGGAACAGATAAGATTACCTTTTTTGCACCGTTTCTGATATGATGCTCCAGAAGTTCATAGGTTTTATGTTTTCCGGTTGCCTCAATGACAAAATCAATGTTGAGATCATTCCAATCTAAACGGCTGATGTCTTTTTCTCTAAAGTAACGGATTGTTTTTTCATTGATATACAGATGATCCGTATCAAAACTGATCTCATCTGAGAGCTTTCCATGAGTGCTGTCATATTTCAACAGATGGGCCATGGTTTTAGTATCTGCCAGGTCATTGATAGCTACAATCTCAATCGTTGGATGGTGGAGGAGCAGACGACATAGATTACGGCCGATACGACCAAAACCATTGATGGCTATTCGGGTATTTTTCATGAGTAAGAAAAAAAGTCGTTCTAAAAAGAACGACCTGGATTTATTATAAAATATGTTTTTGTGCTTTGTAAGATGAGCGTACTAATGCGCCGCTTTCTACATGTTTGAATCCTAATTCCAGACCGATGGTTTCATATTTTTTGAACTGATCCGGTGTGATGAATTCTTTTACAGGTAAATGTTTTTTACTCGGTTGCAAATATTGACCAATGGTCAGGACATCCAGATGTACATCTTTTAAATCATGCATGGTCTGGATTACTTCTTCTTCAGTCTCTCCAAGTCCCAGCATAATACCTGTTTTTGTACGGTTTACTCCCTGTTCTTTCAGATAGCGAAGTACTTCCAGACTACGGTCATATTTTGCCTGAATACGTACTTCTCTTGTCAGTCTGCGAACAGTTTCCATATTATGTGAAACTACTTCAGGACGTACGGCTATGATACGATCAAGATGACGCTCCATTCCCTGAAAATCAGGAATCAAAGTTTCTAAGGTAGTTTCCGGGTTCATACGTCTTACCGCTTTTACCGTTTCAGCCCAAATGATAGAGCCACCATCCTTAAGATCGTCCCGATCCACGCTGGTCAACACAGCATGTTTGATATTCATCAGTTTAATAGAACGTGCTACTTTTTCAGGTTCGTCCCAATCTACTGTTTCAGGTCTTCCGGTTTTTACGCCGCAAAATCCGCATGATCTTGTACATATGTTTCCGAGGATCATAAATGTAGCGGTTCCTTCACCCCAGCATTCGCCCATGTTCGGACAACTGCCTGAAGTACAAATTGTATTTAACTTGTATTTATCTACAAGGCCTCTTAACTCGGTGTATTTTTTACCCGTAGGTAATTTTACCCGTAGCCATTTGGGTTTGCCTTGTGGTGTAAGTGTATTTGAGTCGAGAACTGTGTTCATTTTATATCAAAAAATTGTATTGCAAATATAAACAATCTATATTGTTTCTATCAGAAATTGTTGATCTATCAAAGTTACTAAATCTAAAGATCATATTTTTAAAATTTGAGTTTTATTTAATACAGGTTTGTTTGTAGTTGTTAAAAATGATAAATCACTAATAAAAAACACTATATTCGCTTTTTATTTCGAAATATTTAAGGTTATAAAATAGTAAAAGGGAATCAAGTGAGATACTTGAGCTGTACCCGCAACTGTAAGCTATATACTTATTATTATAAAAAAGCCATTGATTGTAAAATTGAGAAGGCAAATAATAAGATGCAAGCCAGGAGACCTGCCTTAAATATACTGATTTAGCTTTCGGGAAAAAAGGCAGATATCACAGATAGTTTCAGTTATTTATAGCTGAAACATGCTATTGTTATAGATATTTTTGATATATAAACCCACGAAAGCTGACTCAGATTTTGTGGGTTTAATTTTTTAAATAACTATAACATGAGAAAAAATTATTTTTTAGTAGCAGCCTTTTTATCATTCGCGGTAAATGGTTTTTCACAACAGCAGTATTATGATGGTGTTCTTATTCTGAATGAAGGAAATATGGGAACTAATGATGCTTCCGTATCTTTCCTTTCACCTGACAACGAGGTGACTAACTATATTGATCGATTGGCTAACGATGATGAGGAATTGGGAGATGTGGGTCAAAGCATTGCTTTCCATGATGATAAAGCATTTATTGTGTTGAACGCATCTAATAAAATTATTGTGGTAAACAGCACTACTTTTGAATATATTGAAACAATTGATACAGGTCTTATCAATCCCCGTTATATAGCTTTTTCCGGAAACAAGGCTTATATTACCTGCTGGGGTGAAGGTGGCAATGAAGAAGATGATTACTTAGCAGTTCTGGATTTGGATACTTATACATTAGGACAACCTGTTCCGATGACAAATGGTGTTGAAAAAATAGAGGAAATCAATGGTAAACTTTATATTGCACATCAGGGGGGCTATGGTTTTGAGAGTAAAGTCAGTGTTTATAACATTGCAGATGCAACTACAACAGTTATCAATGTAGGAGATGTTCCCAAAGAAATGATTGTTTCGGATAACAGTATTTATGTACTTAACGCCGGGATTCCTGATTGGGCTTCTTCTTTAGGTCTGGCGCAAACGCCTTCCAGCATCGGAAAAATTGACCTGATGACGGATACGTATCAGACCCTTGTAACTTTCTCAGAAGATATGCCTGCTTCTCATATGGCACAGCAGGGAGATGGTTTTTATGTGACGAGCAAAGAAAAAATATACAAATATTCTTTGACTACCAATACGTTGGATACAGCTCCTTTCATAACAACTCCAGTGACCGATTATTTAGGTATTTACGGAATGGATATTATTGATGATAAAATCTATGTTGGTGATGCAAATGGTTATGCAAACAGCGGATTTGTATATGTATATTCACTGGAAGGTAATTTGTTGGATACTTTTAATGTTGGTGGTCTTCCCAATCATTTTTATCCATCTGCTGTTAGCCCTTCTGCAGGTATAGATGACCCTAAGACTTCTTTAGTATCTGTATATCCAAACCCGGTATCAGATCGATTATATGTAAATTCAGAAGAAGAATTTTCAGTAATTATATTTGACTTATTTGGTAAGCAGGTTGTTAAAACGAAAACCAGTACACAGGGAATAGATGTAAGTTACCTTGCAAACGGAACTTATATAGTACGTTTAGAAAATAACAAACAAGTACAGACCTTGAAATTAATCAAGAAATAATACATGTTCAAATCCATTATTTTCCTGACCTTTTTTATTTCCGGAAGCTTCATTTTTGCACAGCCTTATGCTCCTCAGGCAGGTACGCCAGGTTCTACAGCTATACATAAGGGAAGTCTTTCTTTTACGGCGTGGGCTACCGATGTACGGGTTGTAAGAGGTTTTCAGAATATTCAGCTTCCGGGGCTGGGTCTGGCAAGTAGCGGAGTTCCTGAAAATGCCATAGGCTATCCTGATGGTAATGTCGTAAGTTTGGGCGATAAAGGATATGCTGTTGCAACCTTTGAACATCCGATAAGAGACGGTCAGGGATATGATTTTGCTGTATTTGAAAATGGCTCTGTCGGCTATTTAGAGCTGGCAACAGTTGCTGTAAGTTCAGACGGAATCAATTATTATGTGTTTCCTTCGCACAGTCTTACACAAACTCATACTCAATTGGGTACATTTGATACACCTGTAGCACAAAATCTGCATAATCTGGCGGGGAAATATATAGGCGAATATGGAACACCGTTTGATCTTTCAGATATTCAGAACGCTCCTCTGTTGGATAAACAGGCAGTTCGTTTTGTAAAAATTACCGATGTCTGTGGATCATTAAATCCGGTATATGCTACTTATGATAGCTATGGGAATAAAATCAATGACTCATTTCCAACACCTTTTCCTTCCGGCGGATTTGATCTGCAGGCAGTGGGCGTGATCCATGAGCAGCTTTTAAGCGAAGAAAGTTTTGATGTATTCGCATTAAAAGTCTATCCGAATCCATTTACGACAGAACTTTTTATTTCAGATGATTATAAATATGAAATAGAGTATGAGTTTAAAGATTTATTAGGGAAAACTATTTTGAGAGGGAGATACTACGGAGGCAGTATCAATACTGGTTCACTACCATCGGGTATTTATCTTCTGACCTTGGAGAGTCAGGGGAAGAAAAGGAACCTAAAAATGATTAAAAAATAAATTATTGTTTTTTTTTGAAAATCGTCTGGTAGTAATATCAGGCGGTTTTTGTTTTTTTACTCCAATACGAAAAAACTAAATGTATATTTGCAAAAAATTAAGCAGTTTCTACTCATGATTACAGTAAACGATATCGCAGTTCAGTTTGGCGGTACTACCTTATTTAGTGGTGTCAATTTTTCTATAAATGAAAACGATAAAATTGCCCTTATGGGGAAAAATGGTGCCGGAAAATCGACTCTTTTAAAAATTATTGCAGGTGTTAGTAAACCGACTTCCGGCTCTGTCGCAGTTCCGAAAGAAGCTTCTATTGCCTATTTGCCGCAACATTTGCTTACTCAGGATAATGCCACAGTACGGGAAGAGGCATCAAAAGCCTTTGCAGAATTATTTTCAATGAAAGCTGCTATTGAAGAAATAAACGAACAGTTAACTGTACGCACGGATTATGAATCTGATGAGTACATGAAACTTATTGAAAGAGTATCAGAATTAAGTGAAAAGTTTTATTCTATTGAAGAAGTCAATTATGATGCTGAAGTAGAAAAAATTTTAAAGGGATTAGGGTTTACACAAACAGATTTGGACCGTCCGACCTCAGAATTTTCTGGTGGATGGAGGATGCGTATTGAACTCGCTAAAATACTTTTACAAAAACCGGATTTGATTTTGCTTGATGAGCCTACCAACCATATGGATATCGAAAGTATTCAGTGGCTCGAAGAGTTTTTGATTAATTCGGCAAAAGCTGTTATGGTCATCTCACATGATCGCGCATTTGTCGATGCCATTACCAACCGTACTATTGAAGTGACTATGGGGCGTATTTATGATTACAAAGCCAAATATTCTGATTATTTAGTATTGCGTCAGGATCGTCGTGCGCACCAGTTAAAAGCGTACGAAGAACAGCAAAAGATGATTGCTGAGACTACTGAGTTTATTGAGCGCTTTAAAGGCACTTATTCCAAAACGTTACAGGTACAGTCTCGCGTAAAAATGCTTGAAAAGCTGGACATCATTCAGGTAGATGAAGTGGATACATCGGCTCTTCGCCTAAAATTTCCTGCTGCTCCGCGTTCTGGGCAGTATCCGGTAGTAGTAGAAGGTATGACGAAAAAGTACGGAGACCATGTTGTTTTCCATGAAGCCAATATGGTGATTGAAAGAGGGCAGAAAGTCGCTCTGGTAGGCAAAAATGGAGAAGGTAAATCTACTATGGTAAAGGCCATCATGCAGGAATTGGATTTTGAAGGCAAAGTTGAGATCGGACATAATGCAAAAATTGGATATTTTGCTCAAAATCAGGCATCATTACTGGATGAAAATCTTACTATTTTTGAAACTATTGACCGTATTGCAGAAGGAGACATTCGTACACAGATTAAAAATATTCTCGGCGCATTTATGTTTTCCGGAGATGATATACAGAAAAAAGTAAAAGTCCTTTCGGGAGGTGAAAAGACACGTCTTGCAATGATAAAACTACTGCTGGAACCTGTAAATCTGTTGATTCTGGATGAGCCTACCAACCATCTGGATATGAAAACAAAAGATATTATCAAAGATGCTCTGAGAGATTTCGAGGGAACTGTATTGTTGGTTTCTCACGATCGTGATTTTCTGGACGGATTAGCTGAGAAAGTTTTTGAATTCGGAAACAAACGTGTAAAAGAGCATTTTGAAGATATTAAAGGATTTTTGGCACACAAGAAAATGGAAAATTTAAGAGATATAGAAAAATAAACATTCGTTAATCAATTGAATCCCGACTGAAGGAATTTTTTTATTTTTTTATAATTGTGAATTAATAAAGTACTAATTTAGTAGTACTTAAAAAAAATAAGAATATGAAAAAAATCATCTATTTCTCTTTGTGTCTGATGTTTGTATTGACATCCTGCAGTACAGGTAATGTTCACGATTACATCATTGCATCACAACAGGCGGATTGTACGGGAGTAGCTCCGCAAAAGTGTTTATTGGTAAAAAAAGGAAATGCTACCGAATGGGAATATTTTTACAGTACCATTGAAGGATTTAACTATGAGCCTAATTATGAATACCGTATCAAAGTCAAAGAAGAGAAACTTGCAAATGTACCTGCAGATGCTTCTTCAATAAAGTATTCATTGGTCAAACAGATGAGCAAAACAGCTAAAACATCTGAAAACCTACCTGTGGTAATGTCACAGACTCAAAAGGAATATCAATGCACAGCAAAAGTACTTGAAGTACAAAAAGAATCCATTGGTAGAGGGGCTGCTCAGGGAAAAATGGAGGTAATCGTTGTGAAAATGCGCATAAGCAGTTCTGTAAGTCCGGAAATTAAAGAAGGATCTACTGTATATGCAGAATTGGTACCTTCTCCGACAGTAATGCCTGTGGTAAACAGAGAATATGTTTTCAAAGCAAAAAATTTACATCCGGCACATGCAAAAGGAGTTTATCTGCTTGAAACGAATGTGATGGATCTTGTACATTAAAAAGTAATATATAAAATAAGATATAAATGAAGCTTCCAGTATAGGGAGCTTTTTTTATATTCAATATTTATCAATCCATTGATTACTTCTTAAAACACCGTGCTACTTAATACAAAATCAGTTATATTTGTAAAAACACTATATTTTATGGAAAAAATTATATCATTTGCTATCTGGTCATTACTGATCTATGGCGTTGCTAAATTAGGATCACAGCGCGTAATTGGATTCAGAACCTCTATGATTGTTTCTATACTAATGACACCTCTTGTGGGATTAATCGTTGTTTTATGCTCTCCAATAGCCGAAAAAAAGTCTGCCATCAATAAGCCATTACATTCACAATAAATTTATGGGGTTTTGGAAAGTATTCTTTGGATTTGTATTCTAATTCTTTTAAGTTATCTTGTCGGTAGAGTCGGGGCAAAAAGAACCATTGGATTTTGGTCAGCTTTTATGATGTCAGTATTGGTCAGCCCTGTTTTGGCCCTTCTTATTGTTTTGAATTCTAACAGATTAAAAAAATATCATCATAAATAGCAGAAAATAAATGAATGATTTAGAGGATTCTTGTGTTGCTATTTAAATTCTTATATGCGGAATTTTAAAAAGGCAGTAGGGCGTTCTTTTATCAGCATATAAAAACTGGTACTGTATGCCTGTAAACTTTTATAGCCTACTTTATGTGCCACTTCAGAAATAGTATATTCCCCTGTACCCAGATATTCAATACTTTTAATAATTTTCACTAGCTGTATGTATTTTAGTACAGTAATTCCGGTTTCTTTTTTAAAAATGCGCTCCAGTGTCCGAAGAGACAAATTGGCGGCTTCTGCGAGTTCGATAACGTTGATATCTTCGCAAAAGTGTTTGTTTATATAATGGCAAACAACTGTTAATCGGGAGTCTTCGGGTACGGGTATACTCAACGTTAACGAGTGTTTTACAAAGTTAGGTAGTTCTCTGAAAATGGCCAGTAGAAAGGCTTCTTCTTCTATAGAATATTCTTGTTTTTTACTCCACTTAGCAGCATATTTCAGCATCTCTTTTAATACTACCGGAACTGTAAATATACAGATGTTATCATAAAAAGCATCTTGCTCTTCTACATCAAAAAACAAAGTCATCAATCGGATAGAAGTAGCCTCAGTTGTTGTTTTGTGCAATAGATTTGAAGGAATCCAGGCAGCGTGATTCTGAGGCAGCAATATAATTTTTTTATCGATGTGCAGGTATTGAAATCCTTCTTCTACATATACTAATTGGGCACGTTTATGAGAATGAGGTTCTGCCTCATGTACCCAATCATCTTCATACCAAACAAAGCTGCTTTTGGGAATTTTATCAACTAATACAGTTGGAGAAATCTTTATCATACCACATTTCATGTCGTTCTGTATTTAATTATTGGCAAATTTAAACAAAAAAACGCATTTACATTTGTATCCTACATAATACTTAAAAATATGAATGATACAATAGATCAACCCACTAAAAAAACATTTCAGGCTTTTGTTCCTGTATTAGCAATTGTATTAATTGCCGGAAATCTCCGGTCGCCCATCACAGCAGTAGGTCCTGTTTTGGGAGAAGTAAGTAAGGCACTTTCGTTAACCAATCTGCAGGCAAGTTTACTCATTTCAATTCCGTTATTTGTATTTGCCTTTCTGTCAGTAGTGGTAAGCAGGCTTTGTGAAAAATACCGCATCAAACCTATCGTTTTCTTTGCACTATTTATTTTGATGGTTGGATTATGTCTTCGTATTACCGGTACCGTCTATTTTTTATTTCTCGGTTCTTTTTTGATAGGATTGGGAATCTGTGTGGGCAATGTAATAATGCCGGGATATATAAAAAATGTATTTCCGGATAAAATAGGTGTCATGACAGGGTTGTATTCGGTGTCCATGAATCTTATGGCTGCTTTAGCTTCAGGGTTTAGTGTTGTCATAGGCAAATATACCGGCTATGGCTGGAAAGGTTCAATGGGAGTATGGATCATCTTGTCTTTCCTTGCCTTGTGTATATGGCTTTTTGAAAAATCAGCTAAGAAGAAAACAACTGTAAAAAAATCAGTTCAGACATCTTCCAAGAACTCTCTTTTCAGATCATCTCAGGCATGGAATATAAGTTTGTTTATGGGAATTCAATCCTTAGTATATTATTGCGTGATTTCATGGATACCGGCAGTACTACTGGATTACGGATTACCAAAAGAATCAGGTGGCTGGGTGCTATCAGTGATGCAGTTGGCCATGTTACCGGTTACCTTTTTTGGTCCTATTGTTGCTTCGCGATTGTCAAACCAGAGACCACTAATAGTGGGAATGACGATTTGTATGGTTGTAAGTATTGTATTGCTCGTTTTTTTTCAGGCAACTTACATCTATCTGGCTGCTGTATTATTAGGTATGTCTTCCGGTTTGGCTTTTAGTTTATCTATGTTATTTTTTTCAATCAGAACAAAAAATAGTGAAAATGCGATTAAAATCTCAGGTATGGCTCAGTCCATAGGCTATTTATTAGCGGCTTTTGGTCCACCTGTTTTTGGAAAACTGCATGATTTTGACAGCAGCTGGAATTTTTCTTTCTATTTTTTACTGCTAACACTCGTGGCGCTGTTTTATTTTGGTTGGCAGGCAGCCGGAAATAAATATGTTGAAAATTATTAATAATAAAAATGTATGATATGAAAAAAACAATAATACTTACCATAGCAATATTATTAACGTCTTTACAGTTATTATCTCAGAATAAGGCTCGTATTCTCGTACTTATCCATTCTGAATCAGGAGGTACTTATAAGCTTGCAAAAGAACTCGTCAAAGGAATTGAAGAGGAAGGAAAAGCAACAGCCGTTATAAAACAGGTAAAACCAACTTTAAATCCGCTGATGAAAGATGTACCCGTAGCTGTTATTGATGAATTGGCAGATTATGACGGGATCGCTTTCGGATCGCCTGTCTATTTTGGAAATATGAGTGGTAGCATGCGTAGTTTTCTCGATGGCAGTATTGATTTATATACCCATAAAAAATTAGCAGGAAAACCAGCTACAGTATTCATGTCAGCCGGCAGCGGAGATGCTCATGAAGCAGCCATTCTATCCTTTTGGAACACATTGGCAGTACATGGAATGATTATTGTACCAGCCGGTACCGCTTCAATTGATAGAGATATTGCTCAGGGAAATACTGTATTCGGAGCAACTTCTTTACAGGCTATGCCGGGAAGTGAAAGACCTTCTGACGGAGAGAAAAAATTTGCTATATTGCAGGGAAAATCATTTGCTCATATTGTTGTTGCTTTACACAATAAGAGCACAGCCTCTGTTGAAATGTCAGCAACGTCTTCTACTCAAAATAAGACGGTTGCAAACAGATTGAAGGAATCAGGTATTATATTGCCTGATGTACCTGCTCCGGCAGGAAACTACACCCCGTTTACACGTTCGGGGAATCTAATTTATATTAATCAGGTAGCATTAAAAGAAGGAAAAATACTTTATCCGGGTACCATTGGCAAAGATATTACTGAACAGCAGGCAAAAGATTCAACATATCAGACTATGCTCAATATCATTGCGGTACTCAAAGAAGCTACGAATGGTGACTTGGAAAAAGTAAAACAGTGTGTACAACTTACAGGAATGTTTAATACGGAACAAGGATATACAAAGCATGCGGATTTAATGAATGTGGCATCCGACTTGAACGTCTTGATCTTTGGTGATAAAGGAAAACATACCAGAGCGACTCTGGGAGCTTCTTCACTACCTTTAAATTCCAGTGTTGAGATACAGGCTGTTTTTGAAATAGAATAAATAGTAATACATAATCTTATGAGAAATCAGAAAATCAGAATTTGTGTAGCAGGAGCCACCGGATGGGCTGGTTCTGCCTTGTGTAAAGGAATAATAAATGATGATCAGCTGCAGCTGGTGAGTGGAGTTTCAAGAAGTCAAAGCGGTAAGCATCTGTCAGAAGTTCTTGGAACAGATGGAACTCCGGTTCCGTTGTTTAAAGATGTAGAGACTGCCCTGTCTGCTATTGATGCAAACGTATTATTTGAGTTCACGAAACCTGATATAGCCAAACACAATGTATTGACAGCACTCAGAAAAGGTGTTGATGTCATCATCGGAACTTCAGGTCTTACAGAGGAAGATTATAAAGAGATAGAAAAGACTGCCCGGGAAAAAAACCGTGCCGTCTTGGCTGTTGGTAATTTTGCTATCACAGCAGTATTATTGCAAAAGCTTGCAGAAACTGCAGCTAAATATCTTCCTGATTTTGAAATTATAGACTATGCAGATCATCAAAAAATAGATACACCAAGTGGAACTACTCTGGAGCTGGTAGATCGTTTATCAAAAATTCACCAGCCATTAGATGCCATATCCGATGATGAACTGGTAGGTCCGGTTGAGAGCAGAGGAGCTAAAATTCATAACATACGCGTTCATTCCCTGCGCTTACCAAGTTATGTGATTGCCATTGAAACTATTTTTGGACTGCCGGATGAACGGCTGACCATTCGCCATGATTCCGGAAGCAGTGCTACACCATATGTTGCCGGTGGATTGTTAGCAATTAAAGAAATTCACACATTTAAAGGATTAAAAAGAGGACTTGACAGTATCATGAAATTTTAGTTCAAAAAATATTTCACTATTCATTTTTTAATAAAGCCTTTATCTTTTTATCAGGGATTAAAAGGCTTTCTTGTTTAAAATACTGTTATGTTGAAAAATAATTTTAAATAAATTTGTTTTTTAAGATAATTATAACTTATTTTATTTAAAATTAAGTATCAGTTTACCGATAAAACAACCCCTTGTGGTTTTACATGCACAGTTAAATGCCCCGAAGCATTTTGCGAATTTTTTTCGCTTCATTAACTGTGTGTTGAAAAATAGTATAAACCACAGGTATTCCCCGAAGTTGTTTTTTCAGTAATGCAGAGATCATTCTTGTGTATATGACTATTTCTGGAGGACAAAAGAGAATGATTAAGATTATCCGAAACACATTTTAAGTAGTATGTTCACAAAAATTAAGCATACAATTGTTGTTGCTTTAAGCTGAGTAAGTGCCCTGTAGTTACTCATGATTTTGTAGACATCAGACGTAGATTTTTTAGAATAATGATGTTCAGAGAGAAGACATCCTTGTAAAAATTTTATGTTTCATAAAAAGACTGCTTTTTTGAAAAGTTTTGGTTTTAAGGTGATTTTTTACAACTCATTATTTGAAAATAAATAATCGGATAGCCCGATTAGCAGTAACTATTATTTTATAAATTATGAGTAGGAAATTTACTTATCAGTTTCTCATGAGGGGGCTTTTTACACTCTTTTGGGTAATGTTATTCCAGAATTTTGCCGTTGCGCAAACAAACAATTCCAGTCTTATTTGGGATAAAGCCGTTGGTTGTATTGAATACGATTTCAACGATAAAGATCCTAAACGGGGTATTGAATTTACAGAAGATATTGAAGACGCACCCTGTATTTTGGTATGCGAATACAATATGGTAAATTATGAGGTACAGGGTGCAGGTATTGCAAATGTATCCTGGGACATAGCAGGTGGTGTGATTCACAACACTTCCGGAAATCTCAATCAGTATGCACAGATTGAATGGGGGGCACCGGGTAACGGAGCCATAACCGTTACGATTACTTATACTGATAATACGGTAAAAACATTTCAACCGTGTTTTAAAATTATCAATAGCCCTAAGGCTTTCTTTAAAATCAATAATATTAGCGGAGATGATAGATTCTGTTTAGAAACACCAATTAATTTTGACAATCTTTCTACACAGAATGGTGGTACAGATATTGTTTATTATAACTGGGATTTCGGAGACGGACAATATTCAAGTGCATCTGATCCACAACATTCCTATGATGCTCCGGGTATTTATGAAGTGAAACTTACGGTTACAAATAAATGTAACTGTAGCGATACTTATTATTTAAAGATAGAAATTGTAGATAAACCGAATGTCCTTATTTCATGTCCGTCTGTGGTATGCGAGAATTATGAAAAAGTCCGCTATACAGCTAACGATGGTTGCGGTAATGGGGACTGGAAAGTTGAAGGAGGTACTATTGTCAATGAGGATACTTATGGTATTGATGTAGTGTGGGATAATATTGATCCTGCTGTAGGATTTGGTTATGTACATTACTTGTCAAAATGTACCTGTCCTTTTTGGACTACTGTAAAGGTACCTGTGGTTACTAAAAAAGGAATTATTCAGGGTAATGATGTTCTTTGTCAGGGTACTCAAAGCAGATATTCTTTACCACAATGGCCAACAACTGAATTTAACTGGTATCTTGTAACGGATACAAATCCTTCACAAGTTGTAATGGTAGATCAACGCAATGAGATTATTGTAAAAGGTCTTGAGCCAGGTAATTACACGCTTGTTTGTGAATATAAAAATACTTTATTAGGATGTGGCGGAACAGCGAAAAAAGCAATCACCATATTGCCAACCGTTGATATTTACGGCGATACTGAATTTTGTAGTGGTGCTTATCATCAATATTATAATTCATCTGGTAATACCGTAAACTGGGAGTTAAAACTTGGTAACAATGTGGTTGCAAGCAATACCAGCCCGGTTTTTGAATATCCGTTCCCTCAGGGTGGAACATACGTGCTCACAGCGACACCATTAAATGGTTGTCCGAGTCAGCCTTTCATCATAAACGTTACTCAGACTCCGGCTACACCAACAGGAATCATTGCGGGAGATACTAAAATATGTCCGGGAGTGCCATATGAATACAGTTTTACAGATCCTTCTTCTTCCACTTTATTAGTGTGGGATGTTGTAGGAGGAACTATTGAAGGGGACAATACTGGTGAAACCATTACGGTAGTCTTTAATCCTTCAGGTCCTTACGGAGTATCCGTAAAAAGGCGTACTATGAATGCTTTGGGATGCGAATCGGGATCTTTGAATCTTAATGTAACTCCATTAGTTGTTAACGCTACTATTGTGAATAATGACGGATTAACCGTTTTCTGTCCGAGTACTATTACACAATTTACAGCAAATCTGAACGGAGTGATAGCTGATCATATTGAATGGGAAGTTTCTCCTTCAAATTTCGGTAATATCATCGGCGGATTGAACAGTCCGAATGTAACGGTAAGCTGGAATGAAATTTCTAACGGAATTTCTACAGGAAAACTTATTCTTTATGTAACAAAATGTGGTATCCGTACTCCTTTTGAAACTACAATCAACCTTCATAAGCTGCCACAGATCAATATTTTAGATATTGGTGATGTATGTCCGTTAGACAATACTATTACCGTTGCTGTAAATACTCCGGGTGTCACTTCTGGTACACTGAGTTTTGAATTTGGCAACGGAAATGTTGTGGGTCCTGTAAATATCAACACTACTGGTGTATATACCATTAGCAATGGATTCAGCAATAACTCATCAGTGAATATTTCACAGTTGTTAACGGTGAAGTTATTAAATCCGAACGGGTGTAATTATGTACCGACTTCTACCATATCAGCAGTTGTATTTCCGGAAACCAAGATTGATATTTCTCCGGGTTATGGTTTTGTAGTTTGTCCTCAACAAAATTATAGTATTAGTTTAGGATCCAGTATCTCAACAGGAATTACAGGATCAGTGACTTTCAAATGGTATAAAAATAATCAGCCCATTTCGGGTGCAAATACATCGTCTTATCTGATTTCCAATGCTACACAGGGATTGACACCTGGAGGAGTTTATTTTGTGGAGGTAAAAGATATAAACGGATGTATTGTAAAATCAAATACCATACAGGTAGGTGAATCTTGTGGTAGTACACCGGGTTGTACCATTACACCAAATCCGAATCCTCAGATGACATGGGAGTGGAATTGTGAGTTTATTACCTCAGAAGTAACTTATAATGGAACACCAGATGAGTTTATCTGGTCAGGAGGAACTCATTTGACAATAGAAAGCGGACAGAATACCCCAAATATTGTCTTTAAAACTTCCGTTCCGGGTGCGCATATTCTTTTTGTGAAATTGAGATATGGTAACTGTATTATTGAAAAAAGTGTTGTAGCTACTAAGAATTATGAACCGAAACTGAATATGACAACGGTTTGTAATCCGGGTTCAGGAACCTATAATCTTACGTTACATAACAACTCTACCATTTTTGGTATAAATATTAACAATATCACTTTTACCTATACAGGACCTGGAATTACAGTTCCTCTTCAAGGACAAAGTGCTGTAGTGAATAATCTTTTACCGGGTACCTATACTTACACTTTAAAATTATCTTCTCCGGGAAAACCAGACTGTACCGTTTCTGAAACGATTACATTAGGCCAAATGCCAGATGTTGATTTTACCTTACCAGGAACATTATTTTGTGCAGAAGAGGCGATAATGTTGACCATTCCTAACTATAATCCGGCCAATCAGTACAGATGGGGATTTGATGATACCTATTATGTAGCATCAGGTATGACAACACAGATTAATCTTGCGATAGAAAATACCTATGGTATTACCTTAGAGGCATTGACACCTCAGGGATGTACGATCATCAGTGCACCTAAGTTTCTTCAGATAAGAAAAGCTGCTTTTAGTGGAAACTTTAGCCCAAATCCGATATCTGCGTGTGAAGGTACAGGTATGCCATCGTTGAGCTTTGTGGCATCTGGTAGTGCAAACCCAAGTGGTTATATATGGATGAAAGGCAATCAGCAGGTAGGAACAGGAAGTTCGTTTACACCTTCTCAATCCGGTAGCTATTGGGCTGTATTAATAGATAACTACGGATGTAAATATAATGATATGTCTTTATCTCCTGTAAACGTTACAGTACGTAAACGTCCGTTTGTAAATATAACCGGAAATACGAATATATGTTATGGAGAACAAACGACTCTTCAGGGGGTAATTTCCAATAATACCTTAGAACGTCGTTGGTTGATTAACGGAATTCCAATGGCAGCCCCTCATGGAAACTGGTCAGCTACTACTCCTTTGACTGTAGATGTGAATAGTTATACACCAGGAAACTATGAATATACTCTTGAGGTAAGACCTGTTACCGATGTAACTTGCGGCAACAGTCAGACATTTACGGTTACGGTAAATCCACAGCCAACAATACCGGTACTAACGTATGATGTAGAAGGATGTAGTCCGTATAAAGTTGTTATTAAAGCTAACGGAGATTCAGGAACTTACAATTGGAGTAACGGAGACAGCGGTACTGAAATTATAGTGACAAACGGAGGTGCTTATCAGGTTACCTATACAGCACCTACAGGTTGTAAAGTAACAGCTGGTATTCAGGTTCCGCACAATGTCGATCGTTATATGTGGGTGTTCCCTACAGGTTGTTTTACAATTTGTCCGTTTAGTAATCCTGCTCCTTATATTATAGGACCATTAGGTATTTTTGATTCTCATCAATGGTATGTAAACGGAACGGTAATACAAGGCGGTTCAAATATGGCGGTTCAAAACTTACCGGTTAGTCAGGCGGGAACGTATCAGTTGGTCATCAAAAATGATATTTGTACTTACAAAAGTGACTTGATGTATGTATCTCCGGATATGGAAAATTGTAAGGTAACACCATGCCGATTTAAGTATGCTTTGAAAGATCCGATCTGGTCTGATGATGGTACTTATCATATTTACGGCTCTATCTCAAACCCGTATAATGTTCCAATGACAGTAACCATCAGCAGCCTTAACGGATATGGTACTTTCAGTCCGAGCAGTGTAACAGTACCGGTAGGAGGTACCTATAACTTCAATCCGTTGATTTTTACACCTAATGCCGGATTCACTGGAGGACAAGATCAGATTATCTTACAGGTTGCCGGACAACAATGTATGACGTTGCATAAAATCTATTATAAACCTTATGCAATGAAGATGATGGATGTAGAAACAATAGAAACTTCTCTTGCTACTATGTCAGTATCTCCTAATCCGTCTGTAAGTATCGCTGTGATTTCTTACGATTTGAAAGAACAGTATAAGCAGGCTCAGAAATTACTTGTTTATAATATTCATGGAGTAGTTTTAACTTCTATGGATATCAAAGAAAACAAGGGAGAGTTTATCTTAGATGTCAGCTCATGGTCTTCAGGAACTTATATGATTGGTCTTGAAGCCGATGGTAAAACGGTTCTGCAGCAAAAGCTGATTAAAAAATAATTTCAATGTTAAAAAAGGCAATGCTAAAGGTAAACTTTAGCATTGTTTTTTATTATTTTTATAACTATAACCAAAAAAACAACAACAAATGAAAAAAATAATACTCTTTAGTAGTTTATTATTCAGCTGTGTCGTGTTTTCACAAAACTATGAATGGAAATGGGCAAAAAGCGGCGGCGGCAGCGCAAGAGGATTAAACGAAAGTCAAAGTGCTTATTGGTACACGTCTGAGCAGATATTTGATATTGTTACAGATAATCAAAACAATAATTATTATCTGGCTACCATAACTCAGGGAAATACAAAAATACTTAATGAGCAGGTTACCACTTATAATAATGTGGTTGCCGGAAATGACATCGCTATATTTGCGACTAACTGTGAGGGAGAATATTTATGGAGCCGTATTATCGGAGGTCAGCAACAGGATACCGCTTACAAATTAGCACTGGATACCAATGGCGGAATTTATGTAGCGGTCAACGTGCTCAATATAGCTTATGAGGGATCCAATTTGTTTCCACCACGTTTTGGAGATGATGATGTATTACCTTACACACCGATTAATAATTCAGAACAGAGTGAAGCATGGAATACCAGCTTTTTATTAAAATACAATACGCAAAACGGAACTCTGTTATGGCGCAAAAATTTACAAGGCAGTGTCAATCAGGAAAACCGTAATGCCTGTGTATATCAAATCATGATTGATACTAATAATATATTACACATGATGGTCGGATATTCAAAAGGAACCCATCTGAATAATGCCATCACAGTTCCTGATACTTTTACCAATACGTTGCAGTATTATATCATCAAATTTAATGATGAGGGAGTTTTACAAGGTAGTCCGTTATTACTGAATGCATCAGGAATCTTTTTAGACTACCATACTCATTTCAGGTATGATCAGAATCTTAACCGATATTATATAGCAGGTTCCAGAAATAATGGAGGAGGTACTTATCTTGATCTGCAGTATAATAATACAGTAATACAGGGCAGATCGTATGTTTTAGCGATCAATGCCGGTTCCGGACAGGAAATCTGGAGAAAAGATATGGGGGCAACGGATACTCAGTTTGATGACAGCCGTATTTATGGTATTGAAGTCGATGAAAATTCAGATCTATACATAGGAGGGAAGTTTTTTAATACAGGAAATTCTGATGTTTTATTTGGTAATCATATTCTCAGTAATGAGCTGACCGGTAATATTCCGTTTATTTTGAAGATGAACAGTAGCGGAACCGTACAATGGAGTAAGGTACCTACTGCATACATAGATCCATTAGCAGCAACAGGCGGACATATGGCTTACGGTGTAGCTATTAACGGAAATGAAGTTGCTCTGGCAACACAAGGACGTTCTCATGTTTGGGGAAACTATTCCATCAATCGTCCACAGGGACACCGAACAGATCCTGTTTTACTTCGGTTCAACAAGCAAAACGGGAATGTAATCGGTTTGCATGATATTATGGGCGTCGGAGGATATGATGACGCTATTACAACAATTGGGGTTGACAATGATGGAAATTATATAGTCGGCGGCTATTACCGATTTAATCTTTTTTCAAATAATATCAACAATATCACTCCGTTGACCAATAGTGCCAACAATGGAAATTATACTGATTTTTTCATAGCCAAACTGGCTTCTTCAGAATGCGGCACTGTAAGTAATGAAGACTTTGAAAAGATGAACATCAAATTATATCCTAATCCGACATCGGGCAAAATCTATATTGAAACGGATGAAATTTTAAAGACCTATGAAGTTTACAATATAGTCGGACAACGTTTGCTAAGAGGAACATTTATGACTGATGAAAGGTTTATCTCTTTAGAGAATATGAGCTCAGGAACCTATTTTATCAGACTACAGACACAGAGTGGTACTGTAGTAACTGATAAAATAATAAAAAATTAATTTTGTGAAATTTCCAAAAAAGCCTGCTGTCATCAGCAGGCTTTTTTATTGATAATAGGGAAAGAACCTTTTTTTTAAAAGCGGGTTTAGGTATTGGACAAACCAAATAGTTTCAGTAATTTGCATAAATTATGCATTTTTACTAAATTGATAAACAGCATTTATGGAAATTCTGCTAATAGAAGACGATCAAAGGGTTGCTGAACTTATCCAGAGAGGACTGAAGGAGCAAGGATTTGAAGTGATGATCGCTTTTGATGGAGCTACGGGTATAAAGCTGGCTCTAAACAATTCCTATGACTTAGTAATTACAGACATTATTCTCCCTAATAAAAACGGAATAGAGGTTTGTAAAGAAATCCGAACACTAAAACCTGATATGCCTTTAATGATGCTGACGGCGTTGGGGACTACAGATGACAAAGTAGAGGGGTTTGATGCTGGCGCAGATGATTATCTGGTAAAACCTTTTGAGATGCGGGAGCTTTTGGTTCGCATCCGATCTTTGCTTAAAAGATATAATAAAAAAGCAGAAAATATCGGTTTTTTGCTCAAAATCGCCGATCTGGAAATGAACCGACATACTAAAATCGTTAAGCGCAGTAATACCGAAATACATCTTACCCCAAAAGAATTCAAATTATTGGAATATATGATGCAGAATCCTGCTCGGGTACTTTCCAAAGCAGAAATTGCAGAAAAAGTCTGGGATACCCATTTTGATACGGGAACCAATTTTATTGATGTCTATATCAATTACCTTCGTAAAAAAATTGATAAAAATTTTGAGAAAAAGCTCATACACACCAAATCTGGTATGGGGTTTATTTTAAAAGAAAAATAGAGGGATTATTCAGTATATACCATTCCCATACTGTCTGTATTACAGCAAAAATTTTATGATTTTATGAAAATAAGAACAAAGCTTACAGTATTATTTACCATCATTACGGCTACTATCGTCCTTATTTTTGCTTCTGTTATTTACTATTCCGCAAAAGAAAACAGAGAAAAAGAGTTTTATAATTTATTGACAAAAGAAGCTGTTACGAAAGCCAATTTGTTTTTTAATGCTGAGGTTTCTGAAAAGACACTTCAGGATATTTACAGCAACAACAGAGAGATTCTGAATGAAGTTGAGGTAGCTATTTATGATCAACAATTTCAACTGCATTACCACGATGCTGTAGAACTGGATTTTGTTAAAGAAACTCCGGAAATGGTTCGATGGATTTATGAAAAAGGTAATATGCAGTTTTATCAGAATAAATGGCAGGTAGTAGGATTAAGGTATGAATTTAATAATACGCATTATGTTATTACTGCCGCAGCCTATGATTATTATGGTTATGCCAAATTAGACAATTTATTGCAGAATAGCGTTATTCTTTTTGTGATTACTATTCTGTTCATTTATATAGCGGGATGGTTTTTTTCTAAAAAAGCTTTTGAACCAGTTGATCAGATGACGAAAAAAGTAAAAAATATATCAGCAACTAATCTGCATTTGCGTTTACCATCCAACACAAATAAGGATGAATTGTCTGAACTATCCAATACTTTTAATGAAATGCTCAGCAGATTGGAGAATTCCTTTGAAACTCAAAAACATTTTGTATCCAATATCTCCCATGAACTGCGAACACCTCTTGCTGCCATCATTACCGAATTGGAACTATCCCTTACTAAAGAAAGATCTTTAGAACACTATAAAACAGCTATTGCGCGTACCTTATCAGATGCACAAAAGCTAAACAGACTGTCAAACAGTTTGCTCGATCTGGCTAAGGCAAGCTATGACCCATCAGAGATATCCTTTAAACAGACACGCATTGATGAGGTATTGCTTGATGCGGCACAGCAGGTACAAAAATCTGATAGTACATATAAAGTTATAATTTCTTTTGAGACTAATTTTGAAGATGACCGGCAGATTTCAGTTAATGGAAATGAATATCTCCTAAAAGTAGCTTTTGCTAACTTGTTTGAAAACGGTTGTAAATTTTCTACAGACCATCAATGTAGAGTATTGATATCGTTTCATCAGAAAAAATTGCGTCTGGAGTTTCATGATAACGGAATCGGAATTACGGCAGAAAATATAGATCAGATTTTTAAGCCTTTTTACAGAGGCGATAACAAAAATTTTGCACCTGGTAATGGGATCGGACTATCTCTGACAAAAAAAATAATAAGTCTTCATGATGCTTCTGTTGCAGTAATCTCTGAACCCTATGCGGGAAGTGTTTTTATTGTCGAATTTACAACGGTTTAGCAGATTTTACAGAATTAAAAATAGTTTTTTACAGTAAAATAGATTATATGAGCTGATAACGGGTAGCATAAGTAAGCGCCTGATTGATGGTACGAACATTCATTTTTTGAAATAGTTTTCTACGGTGAAATTTTATAGTATCGGAAGAAAGACAGAGTTTATCAGAAATTTCATTAATAGTAAGTCCCTGTTTATAATAGCGTAATATCTGTAATTCTCTTTTAGATAAAATAATTTTAGTATATTTCCTCCATTCTTCTGTTTTGGGATCGTATTTCCAAATCATGTTAGAATTGTCTTTACTCATCATAATATTCCCTGCTGTTGTATTGCTTCCCATAGTAATGGTACACATAACTTTTGCTATTTTTCCTTCCTGAGTAAGTGATAATGGAGTAAGCTTATGATGAATCAATAATGTATTCTGATTTTCATCTATCAGATGAAAGTCGTACATCAGTACATACTCTTTACGTTCTGATTCGGGTACCAGAGCATAAAATTCAAATCCGGCTTTTTGGGCCTGTGCTACTATTGTCTGATCTTCTTGCTTTATGTATTTTTGAAAATAGTTTTCATGCTTTTCAAATACTTCATCAACTTTAGAGTCCTGCAAAAAGATACGGTTATCAGAAATGTATTCCATCTTGTTCTCGATATAATCAAATATATAAATGCTATTAAAAGTAAGTCTGCCAAAGGCTTTGACCGTTTCCAGATAATTGATTTCTGTTTGAATCGTTTTAACGGGAATATGTATTGAATTTTTCTGATCAGAAATAAGAGTTTTAGTGTTTTCCATGTTTTTTAAGATGAGTTATAAATATCTGCTTTAAATAGGAGAGTAGTTAGTAAAGCATATCATAAATATAGGTAAAAAAATAATAAGTTATAAATCAATGTACTACACTTTAGTGTAGAATTTAATCATAGCTCTAAAATCTACACTTTAGTGTAGCGTGTGTTAGAATTTTATATCTAATTTTATCATATTCAAAGGGCAAAATTAAATTCTTTATTGAGCCATTGTTATAATTTTCATCAAGGTAATAATAAGAGAGAAAATAAAAACTTCCCGAAAATATATACGCGTATAAGGAGTAGCTCGAAAATCCTTAAAAGAGTAGAGATTCAATTTTTTAAATTTAATAACATAAAAAAAATGTTGTTTTTAGCTATTGTAATGATAGCTTTTGTTGGGAATACTTTTGCCTCAAATAAAACTCTTATTCAATCAACTGAAGTAGTGTCAGAAAATGAATCTATTAAAATTATTTCCATAGAGGAAATAGGGTTTGATGATGAAAGAGCGTGTTATTTATTTTATGTAATATATGAAAGAATTGATGGTACAATACAGAAAGAGGCAAGAATTGGGTGTAGTTTTCATCATACGCAAGAGCAAATTAAAAAAGAAGTAGAAAGGGCTTATGGTACCACCATTAAACCTTTTGCTAAATAATTCTTCCTCACATTGACAAGATGAAAGAATTTCTAACTACCGAAATTCTTTCATTTTAATTAAAAATATCTAATTACACAAATCTTTTAAAAATATGAAACATTTAAAAAGCATTTTTTTTTTTACTAATTCCTTTGCTATCGTTAAGTCAGAGCAAATTATACAAAATAACTTATTTAACCATAGCAGACATAGACAATCAGGTTTTAAGCACAGATGTTTTATATGTTGATGAAAAAAAGGCGTATTATGAAATCGGAAAAAAGGAGGTTGTAAGTAAGAATAATTACAATATGGACGCCATTTTTATAAAACAGAAAGAGAAAATTAAAAGTTTTGTATATACGGACATCTTAAACCATAAACTATACAATATTATTGACAAAAAAAATATTTATAAAACAGTAGAACCAATACCTGTAATGAACTGGATTTTAACCAATGAATCAAAAGAGGTTGAAGGTATTTTACTACATAAAGTAACTGTACATTTCAGAGGAAGAAATTATGAAGCCTGGTGTGATTTAGACCTCCCTATTTCGGTTGGACCTTGGAAATTTAATGGAGTTCCGGGGCTTATATATGAAATAAGATCATTAGAGAAAGATTACTCCTATTCCTGGATTTTAAAAGAATTTAAGCAAATAACGGAAGATAAAAAACTTAAAGAAACGCTTTTATTGCTTACTGCAAGATTAAATAAAGATTATACAGATTTAGAAAGTAATATTAAAAAAATGGATGAAGAAGAACTATCAGGTATAAATATATCCGATATTAGACTGCCTGAAGGAATATTTGTAGAATCTGCAAAAGTAATTAAGTTAGACTTAAAAGAAATAAGAAAAAAAAGAGCAGAAATAGAGTATGAGTGGGAAATATAATAAATACTAATCAAAATACTACACTAAAGTGTAGCGGCTGTTACAATTTTAAGTGTTACTTTTAACGCATTCAAATGGTAAAATCAAATTCTTTATTAGCCATTTCTTTATGATTCTTACTTAAGTAATAAACGGGAGTAAATAAGACTTCTAAAAAAGATACCTATTCAATAGTAATTCAAAATAATCTTTAAAAAAGAAAGATTTTTTGTAAAAATGAAAAAATATTGTTTTTTGTTATTGTGATGAAGTTCTCTTATTCTTATAAAAATAGAATGACAGAGCTGTTAAACTTTGATATGTAGCGAAAAACAAAAAACGATTCTTCCCCCACAAAAGCATAAACTAAGTATAATTTTAACTGGAGATTTTTAATTTCCAGTGATTTAATCAAAATCTTAAAATAATGAACACAATGTTTTTTAGTATCGCCGCTCTGTTTTATTTTCAGGGTATATACGCCCAAAAAAGTATAGAGGGAAGTTTCCTTTCTGATAAAAAAGCAACTGAAAAAATATGGAAAATTGAGTATAAGGAAATTTCCATTTACACTCCTGGTTTTGTAAATGAAGACAAGGCTATACTATATATATCAGATGATTATTCGTTTTGTAAGACAGAATTTAAAGAGAGTGCGTATAGTGCAGAAGACCTAATGGCAAGTGATGATTCAATTTTAGTGATTGATGATAGTAATTTTGATGAAAGTTTTAATGAAATAGTGGTAAACCAAAACGAAAAGACATTAACCGAATATCTTTTTGAAGATATGGTATTGAAAAACAAGTTTGCTGTTGAGGAGTCTTTGCCTGAAATGAAATGGGAGCTTTTAGAGGAGAAAAAAAGGATTGGCAATTATAATTGCGAAAAAGCCAAAACGGTTTTCAGGGGCAGAATGTATGAAGTGTGGTATACCCCCGAAATTCCCTTGTCTTCTGGTCCATGGAAGTTTAACGGACTTCCCGGACTCGTTCTTTCTGCAAGAGATATTCAGGGCATTTATAGTTGGGAAGCAATATCGGTAACAAATCATGTAGAGGAAGAGTTTGACTTTTTAAAAAATATAAATAATAAATCTGATTTTACTAAGATTTCATATAGAGATTATGATGCTAAACTAGTATCTGCTCATAAAGATAGAAATAGAGTATTTAATACGAGGGCAGAGGGAGTAATGATTACTACTACAGTAGGAACTAAAAGAGAGCCAATCAATGAATGGAGAACAGAAACAGAATTTTGATCTTCGATGAAAACAAATAATAATAAAGATGCAACAAACTATTTCTATTTGTATAAGTATCCTAATTGGCAACTAAAAAAATAAATCAAAAAGGCAGTAAACTGATAAAAACAATTTTTATTTATTATGGCTAGACAGTATATACAAAAAAAAATAAATATTTAATGATTCTACTAATCAGTTGTCCTCTTTATTCTCAAGAGAACACTATCTATGTACTCTATACTAAAGACGATGAATTGTTTAGCACTTATAAGCAAGAATTAATAGCAACAAATGATTGGGCGGTTTTTTGGAATGAGCGAATCATTTATAAAGGAGATAACGTAATCCATAAAAAAGAAGATGATGTTGGTTTTAGTATTGTGAATACAGATTTAGATTTTTTTAAAACAGAAATATTTCTCGATAGATCTAATACCATTGTTATTAGAAATCACAAGGATAAAGAAATCTATGATGTTATTGATGAATTGCCTGAGTACAATTGGCAAATACACGATGGACAAACAAAAACTATTGGTGGATATGAATGTACAAAAGCTACATGCTTTTTTAGAGGGACGCCTATTGTAGCTTATTTTTCTACTGAGATTCCTATTCAGTTCGGTCCCTGGAAATTTAAAAATTTGCCCGGACTCATTATGGAGTTGTCAACTTTGTCCCCAACTTACAATACAACATGGAGAGTAGAAAAGATAATTTATCCGTTTAAAAATAGGGAGTTTGGCAGGGATATAAACGTTCCTAAAAAGAGGATTACTTTAAAAGAAGAAATTGAAATAGAAGAAAAGAATTTCAGGGAAAGTGATGAACAAAGCCGGGCCATGTTGCCTGAAGGAGTGACTATGGAAGAGAGTAAAAGAGTAAGAATTGATGTTGAAAAAATTTATGAGTGGGAAAAATAAAGACTATAAATATTGTTTTACTAATAATGTTGTTATTAGGTTATAATACTCTGCATTCACAGACTTTACAAGGAGTTGTAGTAAATGAGCAGAATACGTTTCTAAACAACGTAAGTGTTATTTTAAAAAGCAATGAAAACAAAACCATTGCTTACCGGTTTACCGGTGCAGATGGGAGTTTTAGTTTTACAGATTTGGAAGCTAAAGAATATCTGTTACAATGCAATTCCTTAGGATATGAAAAAAAACTGATAACAATTGATTTATCAAAAGAAAAAACAAAAAAAATAAACATTATCCTTATCGAAAAACCGGAAGAATTACAAGAAGTTATTATTGAAGTACCCGTAGCCTTAAAACAAAAAAAAGACACCGTTACCTATAACGTAAAATCTTTTTTAGATGGTACTGAATATACCGTGGAGGATTTGCTTAAAAAACTTCCCGGAATTCAGGTTGATGAAAACGGGACAATAAAAGTAGGCAATCAGGAAATTGAAAAGATTATGGTGGAAGGAGACGACTTTTTTGAAAAAGGATATAAAATACTTTCTAAAAATATGCCGGTAAAACCGCTTAAAGAAGTAGAACTTTTACAAAATTATTCCAACAACAAACATCTGAAAGGAATTGAAAACAGTGATAAGGTTGCCTTAAATTTAAAGTTAGAAGACGATGCCAAGCGTCAATGGTTTGGTAATTTTGATGCCGGCTACGGAGTAGCTTCAGAAAACCGTTATACGGCATATAGCAACCTCATGAATTTTGGTAAAAAGGATAAGTATTATTTTTTAACCAATCTGAATAATATAGGAGATGATAGTACAGGTGATATAAGCCATCTCATTCGTTCCTCTAATGATTTTGTTGTAGGAGATGATCAGATGGCACAGCAATTTTTAAGCCTTGCCCCGTCAACAGCATCTCTACGTGATAACCGAACGAATTTTAACAATGCCGAAATGCTCTCTCTCAACAGTATATTTACATTGTCAGCGAAAAGTAAATTAAAAGCAATTGCCTTTTTAAATACAAATGAGCAGAATTTTTACCGGAACAGTTACGATTGGTTTTCGGATGGACAAACATCATTTGAAAACAAAGAAGATTATTTCATGCGCCAAAAACGGTTATCAGCTTTCGGAAAACTGGATCTGACTCATGACTTCTCTAAAAAATCAACTCTTGAAGTTACTACACGCTATAATTATGTCGACAATAAAGACCGCAGCACTATAAATTTTAATGATAACAATCTGGAAGAGCGCCTAAAAACAACTACCAATTTCGTTGACTCAAAAATACTTTATACCACCAAACCAAGTGATAAAAAAGTATGGATTCTGGCGGGTAGATTTATCAATGAAGCAACTCCGCAAAATTATACCGTTAACCAATTTGTTTACCAAGATTTATTTGGTAGTGATGCAAATGCCGTAAAACAGAAGTCAGCCAATACGATGTATTTCTACGGATTTGAAGCTAAATATTTAGACCGCAGACCCAAAGGGCATTTGTTTGAGTTTGCTATCGGAGCCGAATTTAGAAATGATGATTTAAATACGACATTCTATTTAATAGATAATCAGACAGAAATACGCCCAAATGATTTTCAAAACAATCTAAAATTCCAAAATTATTCCTATTATACCAGTATGAATTATTCTTACCGGTTATGGAATAATTTCAGAATCGCTCCTTCAGTAAAACTAAATTATTTAAGTCAAAAGATAGAAGGACAACAAGAAGTTAAAAAAAACGACCCTTTTTTACTTACTCCGAGTCTGAATTTTACTTGGGAAATAAACAATAAAAACAAACTACAGGCGGGGTATAATTACAATATGAAAACAAATAACCTGTTGAATATGTATCCCAATTATTTGCATACAGGTTTTCGAAATTTTACAACAGGTTATACTGATTTTGTGAAATTTGCCAACCACAGTTCAAGTCTTATGTATTCTTTTGGTAATTTTTCTGATCGTTTTTTTATGTCTGCCATGGCAGGTTATAGTTTTTCAGATGAATATTTTTCATCACAAAGCATTTTATCACAAAACTATACGGTTTCAACTCCTATTGTATTGAAAGATCAGAGCATGATTTATTACAATTTGAATACTGATTATTATTTTAAGCCGATCAAAACTAACCTGAAAATTGTTTTTGGTGGAACCAGTTCTCAATATCAAAATTATGTAAATGAATCTGACATCAGGGATATTACTTCAACTTCCATTAACTATGGTATGGAGTTACGCTCAGGGTTTAGTGGTATTTTTAACTATCACTTCGGCACCAAATGGGATTATAACAAATTTGAAACTACCAATGTATTTGATTATACCAATAACCGAACATTTGTGAATCTGAATTTTAGGTTTTCTAAAAAATTGTATGCTGTGCTCCAGAGTGAACGGTATTATTTTGGAAATTTGTCGCAGAATAAAAAGGATTTTTACTTTTCAGACTTAAATATTGATTATCGACCTAACGAAAAAATAAGTTTAAGGTTTGCTGTAAATAATATTTTCAATACCGATACATTTGTTTCTTACAGTCTTACAGATATCAGCATTTCGGAAACGAATTATAAATTGATTTCCAGATATGCCTTGTTAAGAGCCGAATTTAGATTTTAAGCTTATTTTACTTCTACCAAACTGGGAAGCTTACACTATGTCTTAAAAGCTAATGAAGATAGTTATGCAAAATTTTTGCGGGACAATGGTACCTTAATTACTTCTATTAATGATAAATGTTATTTAGGAGATCCAAATAGCCCCAATGATTTATCACCTATTTTTAACAGACTCAACAGTGGTGTAGAAAGTGGGGAAGATCTTGGAAATGCACTTTACCATTTTTATTCTAATGATACGGTAAAAACTCAAATCTATGATTTATTTAAGAGTTATGGCTATTATGGCTATTGATTTTCATACTATTAGCTTGCCTGGTTAATAGTTAAAAAGAATAAAATACTATATCTGAGATTAAATAATGATTGTTGAATAAGTCTATAAATAAATTCCAGATATACAACTTCTTGTTCTTCTAATGAATTTCTAATTTTTTTCTAAAACATTTCTAACAGCTCAATTCTTTGAGCTGTTTTATTTTTGCACTGCCAATAAAAAACAACTCCTTATGGATGATAACCCCCAACTGAATAAGAATATTTCACTGTAGAGAACATAACATGGTTTTTGTTCTTTAGTGAACCAATAATCAATCGTTATGGACTTTTTACTACACCTATTACAACACATTACAGTTTACAGTAAAAATACAGATACTGCCTTCCTTTTTAATATGTATCCGGTTTTACATATCAAACCTTTCTTTATACCACACTCTGTATTCAACACAGTTGTAGTGTTTCCTAATTATTCATCTTTTAATACCAATAGCCATGCTGTCAATAACTGAATTTGCAATACGTCTGGCACTGGCTTTTTTATTGGGAGCAGCTATCGGAATAGAAAGACAATGGCGTCATAAAAATGCCGGATTAAGAACCAATACACTGGTTTCTGTTGGTTCAGCAGCTTTTATATTATTATCGGTATCCATTACCGGAACGACAGGTGACCAGAGTAGAGTTGCTGCCCAGATTGTTACGGGCATCGGTTTTTTGGGAGCAGGTGTTATCATGAAAGACGGATTAAGTGTACAGGGGCTCAATACAGCAGCGACTATATGGTGTTCTGCAGCGGTTGGTACTCTGGTAGGTATTGGGCTTTTTCCTCAAGCTGCTTTAACGGCATCTGCAGTAATCATCACGCATATCCTATTACGTCCGATAGGAGTAAAGCTCAACACCATTTCTTTTTTTCCTAAAAGTGAAACTGCCAAAACAGAATATAAAATATTCATACACTGTAAAAATAATGTAGAAAACCACTTTCGGGTATTGTTGATGCAACAATTGGGAAACTATGATAAAATACTGTTGCGTTCCCTTTCCAGTACTGATAATGAAGAAAATACAAGTACTGTAATAATTGCTGAAATAATCGCGGTAGGCAAACAGGATTATCTGATGGAAAAAATGGTAAGCCGGCTTACTATTGAGCAGCAGGTAAAGAAAGTGAGTTGGGAATTTACCGGACAGCAAACCGAAATCTGAATTTTAATCACAAAAGCAATTGGAACATAAATATAAAGAGACAAAAATGAGATTCTTAAAAAATGCATTAAAAACAGCTGTAACAGCAGTATTGCTCACCTTCTTCTTAAGCTGTAAAAATAAAACAGAAGCTGAGCATATATCAGATTATAAGATTACCAATGATAGTGTTATCATCTTAGAACAACATTCCACTATCAAAAGCCAATTAAAACTTTATAAAGTCCGGCAAGAAGCCTTTCAATTGCACTTAACAACGGCAGGTACTGTAAAAGCCATTCCTAATTTCTATACTGAAATTGCGTCACCTTATGCGGGACGTGTTACAAAAGTATATTTAAAACTTGGAATGCAGGTAAATGCGGGGACACCTTTATTTGAGATTAATTCACCTGATTTTACTGAAATTCAAAAAAAATATTTTGCTTCTAAAACCGAATATAAAAAAGCCGTTCTAAATCTTAAACGGCAAAAAGACTTAAAATTAAACGGTGTAGGAGCTATAAAAGATTTAGAAGAAGCAGAAGCAGAATATGAAATAGCGCTCAAAGAATATGAAAATAGCCGTTCAGCTCTTAAAGTATTTAACATAAATCCTGAAACCCTTACGTTAGGACAGCCTCTGGTCATACGATCACCTATTAAAGGACAGGTAATCAGTAATGAAATTATCAACGGACATTATATGCGCGAAGACGATGATGCCCGTGCTGCTATTGCCCAGTTAGATAAAGTATGGGTTATAGGTCAGATAAAAGAAAAAGATCTAAAATTTATAAAACAACTCGAAAGTGCTGAAATTCATTCAGCAGCCTATCCGGATAGAATAATTTCTGGAAATATATACTATACAGACGAAATTATAGATGAAGAGACACGAAGTGTACGGATTATGATAGAATGTGAAAATAAAGACCTGTTGCTCAAACCCGGTATGTATGTAACGGTAACCTTTACAGACCATACGCAAGATGTCGTTTTCGTTCCGTCTAAAGCCGTTTTTCAGATGGATGACAATAGTTTTGTTTTCATTCAGACTCAAAGAGACAGCTATGTAAGACGAAAAGTAAAGACCGATATTTCAGAAAACGGACGTATACGTATTACAGAAGGGATAAAAAGAGGAGATATCATTGTAAGTCAAGGCGGATTTTACCTTCTGGAAGCCAAATAATATTTGTTTAATCGCTTAATAGCAACACTAAGATCCTATAAAATCCTTTTTAAGATAAAAAAATCAAATGAAAAATATCGTATTTACAGCCATACAAAAGCGTTGGCTGATGGTCAGCTTATTTCTGTTACTTTGCATTTTTGGATATTATTCCTGGACAAAACTCGCTGTAGAAGCTTATCCTGATATTGCAGATGTAACCTCACAGGTCGTTACTCAGGTCCAGGGATTGGCGGCAGAAGAGGTTGAACAGCAAATAACGATTCCGATTGAAAGAGCTTTAAACGGAATGCCCGGAATGCATATAATGCGCAGCAGAAGTACTTTTGGGTTATCCATGATAACTCTTGTATTCAATGATGAAATTGATGATTATTGGGCAAGACAGCGCATCCAAGAACGCCTCAATGATGTAGAATTACCCTATGGAGCTGTTCCGGGACTGGATCCGTTGACATCACCAACAGGAGAGATTTACCGGTATATTATTGAAAGCGATCGATATGATTTGCGTGAACTCACAGATTTACAAAATTGGGTCATTATTCCGAAACTTACTCAGGTACCCGGTGTAGCGGAAGTGACTAATTTTGGAGGCATTACGACTCAATATCAGATTGAATTAAACCCAATAAAATTAGAGCAATATAAACTCTCTCTTGATGAGGTTATTCAGACCATTGAAAACAACAATGCAAACGCAGGAGGCAGTGTTTTAAACAGAGGAGAGCAGGGATATGTAGTCAGAGGAATCGGATTGGTGAAAAATCTGGAGGATATCGGACAGATTGTTGTTAAAACCGAAAAAGGAATTCCAATCCTCTTAAATGATTTGGGGAGCTTAAAATATGGAAATTTAGAACGTAAAGGAATTCTGGGATATACGGACAGAAAAAGAGATTACAGTCAAAGTGTACAGGGAATTGTATTATTACTCAAAGGACAGAATCCATCAGATGTATTAGAAGGAATTAAAAAAAATGTAGATGAACTCAACAACGGAATATTGGCGGAAGGCGTAAAAATACATGCTTATTTAGATCGTACAAACCTTATTGATACAACACTTACTACTGTATCACATACACTATTAGAGGGAATGGCACTTGTTATTATTGTGCTTATCGTATTTTTAGGAAGCTGGAGAGGGGCATTATTAGTAGCAATTACGATCCCTATTTCCCTGTTAATAGCATTTATACTCATGAAATTAACAGATATTCCTGCGAACTTGCTTTCTCTTGGAGCCATTGATTTCGGTATTATTGTAGATGGAGCTATCGTGATGATGGAAACTATTCTGAAAAAAAGGGAAGACCATCCTGAAGAAGAACTTAAAGAACAAACCATAGCACAAAGAGCAGCACAGGTTGCCAAACCCATTTTGTTTGCTACACTCATCATCATTACAGCCTATCTGCCATTATTTGCTTTTGAGCGCGTAGAGAAAAAATTATTTACACCGATGGCCTTTACTGTCGGATATGCTTTATTGGGAGCCTTGGCAGCGGCTTTACTCCTCATACCCGGTTTGGCATATATTACCTACCGTAAGCCTAAAAAATTGTATCATAATAAATGGCTTGAAAAACTGACAAAGATTTATCACCGGCGAATAGTCTCAATAATAGAAGCACCCAAAAAGGTATTTCTGACGTTAGCAGTATTTTTAACAGCAGCAATCGGATTGAGCATTTGCGTTGGAAAAGATTTTTTACCACCGTTGGATGAAGGTTCCATATGGCTTCAGGTACAGCTTCCACCGGGAATCACTTTAGAAAAATCGAAACAGATGAGTGATACGCTCCGTCATCGTACCATGAAATATAATGAAGTAACGTATGTCATGGTTCAGGCAGGGCGAAATGATGACGGAACAGATCCGTTTACACCTTCGCATTTTGAATGCTCTATAGGCATACTGCCATACAATCAGTGGCCTAAAGGAAAAACAAAAAATGACCTTATAGAAGAATTGGCAAAAGAATACGAAAGCATGCCGGGTTACACTGTCGGATTTGCTCAACCCATGATAGATGGAGTAATGGATAAAATTTCAGGCGCTCATAGCGAACTCGTTGTAAAAGTTTATGGTGAAGATTTTAAAGAAACCCGACGCATAGCCGAAGCAATTCAGAGAACATTAAAAACAGTCAAAGGAGCTGTAGATATTGCCATTGATCAGGAACCACCGCTACCACAGTTACAGATTCACGCCAATCGTGAAAAAATTGCCCAATATGGATTAAATGTTTCGGATGTTGGAAGTCTCATAGAAATAGCAATCGGAGGTAAAGCCGTATCGCAGATCTTTTCAGGGAACCGAGTGTATGATATTATTTGTCGTTACCATGAAGAAAGTCGTGATACTCCCGAAAAGATAGGAAATCTGATGTTGACAAATAAAAACGGGGTTAAAATTCCGTTATCACAGGTTGCTGATATCAAACTCGGAACTGGCGAAAGTACCATTACAAGAGAGACTAATAAAAGGCATCTTACGGTAAAACTCAATATAAGAGGCACAGATTTATCCACTTTATTAAAGGCGGCACAACAAAGAATTGAAAAGGAAGTGCCATACGATCATGAAAAATATACCATACAGTGGGGAGGACAATTTGAAAATCAGAATCGTGCCTATTCACGGTTAGTTGTTATTGTTCCACTGGCTTTATCCATCATGTTTCTCTTATTATATGGCGCATTTGGTAAATTCCGGCAGGCTGGATTAATACTTACAATAGTTCCGTTAGCTATTTTTGGAGGAATGCTGGCACTCAATCTCAGAGGAATGACACTAAACGTCTCTTCTGCTGTGGGATTTATCGCACTTTTTGGAGTAGCTATTCAGAATGGAGTCATTATGATTTCCCATATCAATGATCTGCGCAAAAAGGGAAAACAGCTCAAAGAAGCCGTGATTGAGGGATCAAGACATCGTTTTCGTCCGGTACTAATGACAGCAACAGTAGCTGTGTTAGGATTGTTTCCTGCTTCCATTGCTACCGGAATTGGTTCAGACGTGCAACGACCGCTTGCAACAGTAATTGTTTACGGTTTGCTTTTTTCAACCATAATCACCCTATTTGCGTTACCGGCGTTGTACTACTTTATAGAAAAAAAATGGGGAAGTAAAGAAGAAATACAAACAGCTTAAATAAAAAATCATGAAAAGAAATCACTTACAATTCGTAACCAGTATTATTTTAGCTTTCGTATTCCATACTATCGCTTACACACAGACAGATCATTATATTTTTGAGCAAGAATTATCTTATCCGGATTTTTTGCAAATGGTAGGACATAATAACAAACAGTATGCTGCTGAAAAATTTAATGTTGACATCGCAGAGGCTAATGTATTGACTGCAAAAATTTTTCCTGATCCGGAATTTTCAATAGCTACCTTTGACAATGGAGAACGTCGTATGCAGATGGGATATGGCTTTAGCTCAGAATTGACCTATACACTGGAACTGGGAGGAAAACGAAAAGCCAGAAACAATCTTGCCCATAGTAAATCTCAACTCATACAACTCTTATTAGCTGATTATTTCAGAAATCTGAGGGCTGATGCCACTCTTAGCTACCTTGAAGCCATTAAAGAACAAAGAAATCTTGACGTGAAAATTCAGTCATACGAAACAATCAAAAAATTATGTGATGCTGACAGTATTCGTCTCTCATTGGGTGCCATTGCGGAAATTGATGCACAACAAACCAAACTTGAAGCCCATTCTTTACTCAATGAAGTATATGAGCAGGAAGGAATATTAAAAACAGCTCTTTTCAACATGTATCTCATGACCGGATCGGAAAAAGCAGATACTCTATATCTTCCAAAAGAGACCTCAACCGGTTTTCAAAGAACATACGATCTGCAACAACTCTTAACCATTGCAAAAGAAAACAGAACAGATTTAGCAGCAGCGCTAAAAAATAAAGAGGTATCACAAAAAATGCTGCAATTGGCAAAAGCCAACAGAAAGATTGATTTAGGGTTAACATTAGGTGTTCAGAACAATTCGGCAGCAACGAACATGGAAGCGCCAACTCCTTCTTTTACTACAGTTTCAGCAGGATTGAGTATTCCTATTAAACTTTCAAACCGTAATAAAGGGGAACTCAAAGCAGCACAATATGCCATTGACCAAAGTGAAATGCTTTATAAACAGGCAGAACTTCAGATACAGGCAGAAGTAAGTCAGCATTATTATAGCTATCTGGCATCCCAAAAACAGGTACAGCAATTCGCTAACGGGATGCTTGAGAACGCACAAAAAATACTGGATGGAAAAATATACTCTTATACGCGAGGAGAAACCTCATTATTGGAAGTTTTAGATGCAAGACGTACATATAATGAAATACAACAAAGCTATAATGAAGCACAGTATGCTTTAGAAGCGGCTCTTGTAGAGTTACAAAGAGCTGCGTCTATATGGGACATTAATTTTTAAATTGAATAATATATTTAATGGCTGAGTAATAATATTTTCAGAAGATAGAGACATGGATAGTTATGCTCATTCTCTACAATTGATAAATGTAAACAAGTGATGGAATTATCCGATGTTGATGGCAAAAAATATAGAATGAATTTCTCAGAGAAAAGAACAAAGTCTAAAAATAACTCAATAGCCTATTTTAATAAGATTGTATCTTCTTGTCAGTTACCAAGTGAAACTATTCTAATTAAAAATTAAGCGAAATAATAAAATATCAGACGCGTTGGCGTGATTACAATACAGGTTGTTTTATTTCAACGAGACTTCAATTTTTACTGATTACAATTAACCGGATCACTCCGGTTTTTTTTATTGATTTTAATAGTATATTAAACTTAGATTCTGAATTGTTAGTCAAGCCAACATTGAATCTAATATCCACAATTATCCAACTTTACTGTATTTTATTTGGTATGTCCAGTTATTCTCAATAAAACTTTTAATACACTCTTCATCATCTATCCATAGACCATATTGTTCATTATATTGCGGGTATGCATTATCTGATCCGATGTAAAGGACATTATCGTCAACTAAAAACATCTTACAATGATTTCCATAGGATACATTAGCTGTTGTTCTTCTATAATCGCATTTCTGATTAACCAAATCTGAGACGCTTTGAGCAGGATTAATTAATCCTAATTGTTGCATTGCGGTCATAAGAATTATAAGTCTTTCCTTGAATTGATTTCCTGTTATTATATCTTTCCATCCGGTATTATAAAAAGAACATATTATTTCAATTCCAACGTTTTTAGAAGTGGTGTTATGACTCATCGTTGAAAGAGCGTATCCCATTGCATAAAGCAAGTCTATAGGCCATAAGGAACCATCCCATTTTAAATTAAATTTATGATTAATTTTATTTATTATGTCCATATATTCAGAGCTACTAAATACATAAAACTGAATTAAAGTTTGTTGACTTAATTTGATGTTACTAACTGCATTTTTAACAGAATAAACTCTTGAATACCTACTTGCCCATGATGCTGCATCTATCCCTACAGAATTAAGTAAATCGATAAAATAAGGATCCTCATCGCTCATTGATTTGCACATAAGTATATATATAATAAAGTCTTCAGGAAACATTTTAGAAAATAATTCATAAAAGAGGTTTAAAATAAAATCCCTAATAGCCGGAAATATTTGAGATGGAAAACCTCTCCAATCACCAATTTGCGCAACTCCAAGAACTGTTTTATCTCCATAATTAATGTTGTTAGGACTGTCTGAAAACATTGGTGCATCATTACACTTTTTAAAACTATCTATTTTATCAGTTATTTTTGCTGATTTGATCCATGACGTTTTATCAGTTTTCGGAATATTGTTTAAGTAAGACCATAAATAATTACAAAAATTGTGTACGCCTTTTGCAGCATCTCCTTCTACATATATGTCTTGATTTATAACACTGTTTCCATTATAAGGTTCAAAATTTACGGAATGGAAATTTGCACCACCAGTTAATAATACACTTCCATTTATAGCAAGACATTTTGAATGATTCCATGTGAATTGATCAATATCTAAATTATTTAAAAATGTTTCTAATTCTGGTTCTATGTCATCCCATATTTTAGACGCTTTTCTATACCAATTTTCAGAATATGTCTTTATTTCATTAAGAACTCTATCTATAATTACTTTAAAAGGCTTAATTGATATATGTTCCTTTTGAATACTGACAGAATAATTTCCCCAATAAAACTTAGTGTTTCTATGAGTTATTCCTGCATTAAAAAATGCTTCAACAATACTGTCTAGTGTAGGTGTTTTTTCTGATTCTGAGTTAAATTCTGATTGTGATCCAACTAATAAACGTATAGTGGCAGTTTGATGCTCTTCTAATTTATTTATCTTTTCAACTATACCAGTAATGAGTGCCTTTAGGTTGTCACCTGTACAGGCATATAAATTCGTAATATCTATTTCTACATTATTTATGTTTTGAAGATTTAATGAATCAAAAGCTCTTTTAACATTCTGACTAAATACGGATTCGATAGGAATATCAGGATATGTGTTATAATTTCCAAAGGGAATCATAACATCCCAATTTTCGAGTTTGTTATTTTTAGTTAGAGTGTATGAAAGATTTTGTCTCTTACCGGATACGTCAATTTTTTTTATTGAATTGTAAATTTGATTAGTGTCCATATATTTTATTGGGGTTTGGTTAATATAAAATAAATGTAAATAAAATAAGTTATTATTTGTTAATTATTATTAAATAAATTTATATATTTACTATAATTAACTAAAACTATAAATATTATGAAAAAAATGATTTTTACTTTAGCACTTTGCTTAGGGACTATTGTAAGTGCACTTGCTGTTGAACCAGTTGGAAGTGGAACGATACCGTGTGTATATACCGCTTCGGTAAGGTTTTATAATGTAGTAAATGGCGTTAATGTATATTATGGTCCTTATTATTATTTCAATTCAATACAAGACGCTTACACCTATGTTTTGCAAGTTGGAAATGCATCTGTAACTTGTTATACAGAGCCATCTGGACCAATTAACAGTTGATAAATATATGATTAGGATTTTAATCGGTTTATTTACTATGAGTCAAGAATGCGTTCTTGACTCTTTTATTTTGTATAATATGCTATAATGTATCATCATTTCTAAAAAATGGAGAAATATACTGTTTCAGCTTTGAAGTAAAATCATACTTTTTATTCAATTCGTAAGTACACGGATTCTAAAGTTAATTTAGTTACACGAATAACGCAGCTGTGAAAAATGGAGCAATACTTAAAATACCGGAAGTTTTTTTAAAAATTTAGACTGACTGTCAAAACGTTTGATAAACGTAATCTGTAAGTTACCTGAATTAAGACTTATTTGATGATCAGTAGTATAGGAAACATATACACGGTTCATGATAAAAGAAAGATTTAAAGACCAGGTATCCGAATTATATCCCGAAGCAAAACGAAAAAAGAGGGTGGGATATACATCGATTTTACTTTTGAGATTTTCAAAGTTAAAACTCATTCCCGGGGTTAATGAACCTGTAACAAAATATTTATTTCTGATGACTCTGGTATAGGCATAACCCAAACTCGGCCCTATCTGATACATCTTTTCGTTAAAGCGTATTGAGTCTTCAAAATTTACTTTTGTATAATAAGCTCCTCCGCCAAGAAGAAAACTACCGGCAGATTTCAGTTGCTTTTCATTCTGATCAAAGGCTGCCCTGTAGGAAAATTTATTTCCGTTAAAAACGTATTGGCCGAATAAGCCGTATCTCGTAAAGTTCAGATTCGGAAATAAAGTATAATCATCTTTACCTTTTTCAAGATAAAACCCTTTGTAATTTTGTGCAAAAAAGTCAAAAGTCACTTTTTTTCCATAATAATGATATTGAAAATCAATCGATTTAGTAGCACCTTTTTTTGGGTCCGACATAGAATTAAATCCGTGACTGAGACTAAATCCCATTTCTTTCCACGAAAATCCCAATCCTATTCCCATGGGATTATTGGCACTGTATTCCAAATCCAGATTTTCATTATTCTCCAGTGACATAGAAACAAATTTCTGAGTCATAAAAATTCTGGCGCTGAATTCCTGATTAAATTTACCAATAAAAGTACTGTCTGTCTGTGCTGTAACATTATCCGGTACGTATAGAAAAGACAAAAATGTCACCCATAAAATAAATACATTAAAAGTATTTTTAGTATTATACATAATTTATTGTAATGCTATACGTATTTCTTTAAATTAAATCAGGTTAAATATACTACCATAACGCATAAAAATCAAAGTTCTTATTTGTGTTACTTGTTTTTTATAAATATATGATGAATGGCAATTATTAACTAATAATTAAAGTCGATGTAACATAATATCCTTCCTGCGTATATTTTAGTCCTTTTTGCGTATCCTCATCCACATATCCAACGATTATATTTGTAAAAAATATTTAGAATAAATCTTAATAGGTTGATTGTTCAACTGAAATAATGTAGAGCATCCAGACTATTTAAGTTGTTCATTATCAAATTAAAAAAATAAAAAAATGAGCACTAAAAACTTTAATACCATACAACAGGCATTAAAAGTAACCCGAAAGGAATACATAACGCCTCATTATATCAGAATATATCTCACAGGAGATGATATTTCTCAATTTGAAAATACCACCATTGGAGTCAATAACAAAATATTTATTCCACCAAATGAATTAAATAAAATTCACTTTCCTGAATTCGATTACGAAAAAATGCAGTGGAAGACACAACCTGAAGATATCAGACCTGTTATAAGAACGTATACCCATAGGGGTATCGACCTTGAAAAAAAAGAGATATGGATTGATTTTGTTGTGCATGGCGACAAAAGTCCTGCTTCTGCCTGGGCTATCCATGCTAAAAAGGGGGATATATTAGGCATACTCATGAAAGATGGTAAGACAGATTTATACCGTAAGGCAGATAATTACCTATTGGTAGGTGATGCAACAGCTATTCCGGTTTTATCTGCTATTTTAGAAGACTTACCTGCTACTGCAAAAGGAACTTGTATTATTGAGGTTCATGATAAAACAGATGAACAAATGTTACATACAAAAGCGAACATCCACTTCATTTGGTTGTACAATCGGCATCCGGAAAACGGAAGTAGGCTAGCCGAAATTGTGAAGCAACAGTCATTACCTGAAAAATCACGCACGGGCTATGTGGCGGCAGAATTTTCTTCTGTAAAGCAAATACGTCATTACCTACGTAAAGAAAAATTATGGAAACAGGAAGAACTGTATGCATATTCGTACTGGAAAGCAGGAGTTGCGGAAGACAAATCAGCAATGGATCGTCATAAAGAAAATGAAGAAAGCAATACTTAATCTAATTTAAATGGAAAGCAACAACATACAATTAAGTCATGTTCTCTATCGTGTTGAAGATTTACATAGTGCTGTTAAAAAACTACGCGATGCTGGTTTTATAGTAGAATATGGTTCAGCACCTGAAAAAGCTTACAATGCGATGATATGGTTTGATAAGGGAGTATTTATTGAAATATATAGGCATCCTGAGTTATCTGTTGGAATAAAATGGCTGATGAAAATGGTAGGATATAAATCCATAGTTCAAAGAATGGATAAATGGAAAACAACAGAAAGCAACTGGTGTGAATGGTCTTTAGAATCTACCGTGACTGATCTCCAGAAATGGAAAGATTTTTTCAGAAGAGAAAAAATTCCTTTTAAATTACATAAAACCAGAAGAAAAACAAAAGATGGCAAAATGCTTTCCTGGTATTTGCTATTTCCTAAGGATATTCAATTTCCATTTTTGATGTCGGCATATACACCAAATCCACGCCCTCAAAAAACGATACATCCAAATGGGGTCACAGGCATAAATTCTTTAATTGTAGGAGAAGAAAAACTCAATGTTCTTTTATTAAATAAATTACTAATAATGCCTACAGGTCTAAAACTTGTAAAAGGCAAAATCGGCTTGCAGACTGTAGAGTTATCTGATCCTTCTGTAAAAATTGAAAAGATACTGTCAAAGTATGAGCATGAGGATAGGTAAAATTTGTGAAATATTTAATGGAATTAGTCTCTGGATAAAAGTTTTTTTTTGTTAATTAGTTGAAAATTATACTTCAAAAATTATACTTCAAAAATTATACTGATAAATGTCAGCTCAGATGAGTAGTTAGTTTTACTTTTCTGACCATCTTAAAACAATTTGTTGGTATGTTTGATAATAGGTACTCATTAATTCATAAAACAAAAGAAAATGAAAATTGATTTGAGAAGTGATACACTGACTTTGCCTTCAGAAGGGATGAAAGCAGTAATGACAGATGCCGTATTGGGTGATGATGTATATGGTGAAGATCCGAGTGTGAATCAACTTGAAGAAAAAGCTGCCAAAATGTTTGGAATGCAGGCTGCTCTCTTCTGTCCTACGGGTACTATGACCAATCAGCTGGCGATAAGAGTTCATACTAATCCGGGAGATGAAGTTATTTGTGATAAACTTTCGCATATCTATCTATATGAAGGCGGTGGTATAGCCTTAAACGCTTTTGCATCAGTACGCACGCTTGATGGTAATCTGGGAAGAATTACAGCACAAATGGTCGAGGAATCCATCAATAACCCCAATGATATACACCAGCCCATAAGCAGCTTGGTAAGTTTAGAAAATACAGTAAACAAAGGCGGAGGTAGTATTTATGATTTCGAAGAAATAAAGAAAATAAAAGAGGTTTGCACTAAAAACGGATTGATTCTTCATTTAGACGGAGCAAGATTATTCAATGCCTTAGTTGAAACCAATGAAACACCTGAAAATTATGGGGAGGTATTTGACAGCATCTCAATTTGTCTTTCAAAAGGCTTGGGATGTCCTGTTGGATCATTATTATTGGGTACTACAGAAGTAATTGCCAAAGCAAGGCGTTACAGAAAAGTAATGGGAGGAGGCTGGCGACAGGCAGGTGGTTTGGCTGCAGCTGGTATATATGCTTTAGATCATCATATACCATTGCTCAAAGAAGACCACCGTCGTGCAAAAATAATCGGTAACATACTTGAAAAAAACGAACATGTCAAAAAAGTATATCCGGTTACTACAAACATCATTTTGGCAGAACTACACACTATGGAATCTGCTGATTTTGTAGCCATGCTTAAAGAAAAAGAGATTTACTGTGTATCATTTGGTAAACAACTGGTACGTTTTGTAACGCATTTAAACTTTACAGATAAACATCTTGAAGTATTTGAACAAAAAATGGATTCATGATAAATCATTCATTCATATTACCTTTATTATACAGCATCCTGATACTCTTTAACAGGATGCTTTTTTTAATTCTCTTTTATAATAATTATCAATAATTAATCTAATTAAAAATTAAATACCTAAATTTGGCCTACTATTACTGATTCATGTAACTATTCACTGTATGCCGATTTGTATATTAAACATAGTAAGCAGAGACCGCTATAAATCTTCCAGTTGTTTATTCATTATGAAGTTCACTGTAATTCTTATTTTTGGTATTACTATCTTTTTTTCCAATAGTGTCAATGCTCAGTCACAGCAACAAAATGAAGCATTAAGAGAAGATATAAAAAAAAACACACAATTATTTCAGCACAACATAGACAGTGCTTTTTTGCAAATTGATGGTTTGCTTAAAAAAGCTTTGGTTCAAAAAGACAAAAATTCAGAACTACTTCTTTTAGATAGAAAGTGCCGATACTATTACAGCAAAAATGATGTAAATTCTCTTGTCTTGAGTGCAGAAAAATTGAAGGAAAAATCAGTGAATTATGCTGATTATCAAATGCAGTGTATGGCACACATTTATCTGGCTGAAACTTTTTCCTTAAACAAACTTTATGATAAAGCTATTTTAGAATTGGAAAAAGGATATAAAATCATCGAAAAAGCGGATGCTGAACATCCCAAGGTTTTTTTTACAAAATCAAATTTACTAAACAGTCTGGCCAATGTCTACAATGATAAAGGAGAGCCGGAAAAAGCTGCTGAAAAGATTAAAATTTCCATAAAAAACTACAAAACCTTAAAAGATCAGAAAGATATCAACCGTTATCAACACCTCAACTATGCCAACCTATCAGCTATTTATTTGAGTTTCAATAACGATTCTGCAGCTTATTATGCACAAAAATCTATCGATATCTTGCCTGATAGCATAAGCGATGACAAAGCAATGATTACCAATTATGCTGTCTTAGGACAGGTAGCCATGACAAAAGAAGAGTATAATACTGCTTTGATGTACTTTTTAAAAGCTTGTGAAACAGGAGAAAAAAGTGGACAAATACTCAATCTCGAAAATATATATGAAAATTTACTCACTGTTTACACCCAGGTAGAGGATGAGCAAAATAGCCGAAAATATGAACAAAAGCTTAAAGAATATAGGCTTTCGGTCATGGAAAGCAAATACAATTCTCTACAGGAAGTAGTAAAAAAGGAAACAGAACAAAAAACGGCATCCAATACAATTTACCTTTATTTGTTAATTCCGTCAGGTCTTCTGATACTTGTTGGAATACTGGTATTATTAAAAAATAAAAAAACCAGACAAGATACGGAAACCAAAAATGATGCAATACTCATATATCCGTCTTTAATCGAAATGATTAAAAATGATGACTCGGGTTTTATGTATGCTTTTGAAAAAGTACATCCGGATTTCTCTGATAAGTTGTTGACTATTGATGCATCTCTGACTAAATCTGAGATTGAATTTTGTGCATTGCTGAAACTCAATTTATCAACTAAAAAAATTGCGCAGTTAAAGTTTATTGAAATACGAACCGTACAAAATAAGAAATACAAAATACGAAAAAAGCTGCATATACCTGCTAATACAGATATTTATATCTGGTTTTCAGGCTTGTGATTTTTATTGGTAAGTATCAGTTAATCAGTAGTAGAGTATGTAATGAGTAGCATTTCAATCATTGAAAGTAAGGGTTAGAGTAGGTTATTTTGAATGAATCTCAATAAAGATAGATATTTTTGCACAAATTTAAAATATCAGTTTTCATGAAACATTTTACCCAGCAACTAAAGGTTTTCATATTTGTGATGCTATCCACAACAAGCTTGTATGCACAAACGGAATATTGTGTTCCGACATACTCAGGGTGGGCAGTAAACGAACCTGCAGAACCTATTACCTTAGTACAATTCGGAGTAGCGGAAGGAGCGCCGGATGCAATCAATAAAAATTCTCCTACAGAAGTTTCTGTTGCAACTCCAAGATATGAAAATTTTTCAAATATTTCTATGGACGTTACCAGAGGTGAAACTTATACTTTGCTTGTAAAAGCAAATACCAATGGAAATAACACCAATTACATCACTATTTATTTTGATTGGAATGGCGATGGTACCTTTTCTAATGCAACTCCAGCAAGTGAGGCGGCGCAGCAACAGTTAACAGGTCAGCCTGAAAAACATCAGCATACTACGGCTATTGTCAACAGTACAGGAATAGATGCAAAAGAAATGATCCATACAGTAACGATTCCAAACGATGCGGTATTGGGATCAATCCGTATGCGTATCGTTAAAAATCTGAACGCACCTGCAAGCCACCCTTGTACCAATCCTTTTTTTCCAAGAGGTCAGGTAGAAGATTATACGTTGAATATTGTAGAAGCAAGTACAGTACATGAAGTAACTGTTGCCACTCAGAACAGTGTGCCGGCAACAATACTAACTGCAAGTGGTACTTTACAGTTAGTAGCAAATGTATTGCCAACCGCTTCAGCAAGCCAGAATGTTACATGGACTGTTGTTTCAGGGACTAATACCGTAACAGTAAACGCAAACGGATTGGTGACAGCACTTACAAACAACGGAACAGCTGTTATTCGCGCTACATCAGTTGAAGATACTACTAAATTTGACGAAATAGAAATCAACATAGCTGTACCTCAGCAACCTGCTACACTTGATTATACAGAAAATTTTGAAACATCTAATGACTGGACGTATGTAAATCAGGAAGGGCGTACTACCAGATGGACGATTGGAAACGCAGTGCATAATGGCACCGGCAGTAAAGCCTTATATGTATCGAATGATAATGGTGTAACGAACTCTACAGATCACAATATTCAATTAATGGTGCATGCATACAGAGATATCGAAATTCCGGCAGGAACAACCAATGCTCAGTTATCATTTGACTGGAAATCAGAAGGAGACTTCTATGATGGTGGTTGGGGATATCAGGTATATAATTTTATGGAAGTCTGGATAGTACCGGCAAGCTATACGCCAGTTGGAGGAAGTCTTGTTTCGGATGCCGGAGATCATATCAAAATACAAGGAAACCATCAGGGAGGTAATTTTCTGGAACAACCTGATTTTACTACTTACACAAACAATAACCTAAATTTATCTGCTTATGCGGGACAAACTGTTCGTTTGGTTTTCTCATGGAAAAACATCAACGGTTCAGGAGGTACTCCGGCAGCTATTGACAATGTTGCATTAGTAATTCCTACAGTTACGGTTTCAGGAGTTCAAATTACCACTCAGGGCAATGTTACTCCTGAAATAACAGAAGAAAACGGAACACTTCAGCTTACAGCAACAGTATTACCGTCAACAGCAAATCAGGAAGTTATATGGTCTGTAGTATCAGGTGAAGATTATGGTACAATTGATGAAAACGGCCTGGTAACAGCTGTTGCAAATGGAACAATTGTAATTCGTGCTACTTCAGATGATGATACTACAAAATTTGCACAGATAACCATCACTGTTGCTATAGATGAAGAGCCAATACCGGCAGCATGTGAAGCACAGACAACATTCTTCTATGACTTTGATGATTTTACAACATTCCCGGAACAATGTTGGGCTGTTAGCCAGTTGCCAATGACCATGATGGCTGGAATAAGCGGAACGGTGAACAAAACAGTTCAGTTATACAGCTTTGAATTTGGAAATCAGGATATTTACATAGTTTCCCCTGAAACATCTACGATTGACGGACAACATGTCTTGGCATTTGATGTAGCTGCTGCTGCATCAGGAACAATGATTCAGATTGGTACTATGTCCAGCCAGACAGATTTCAGCGGATTTATTCCGGTAGGTGCACCATTTACTCCAACTGTTGGAAATCATATTTCTCCGGTTGTTCCTGCTGTTGCAACGCATAAATATGTAGCCATCCGATTCATTCCTAACGGTGTACATAAATCCATTAATCTGGATAATATTGAATGGAAACAACAAAGCCTTTCTACAGGAAATTTTGATAAACCTCAGGTAAAAGTATATCCAAACCCAACTAATGATCGCGTATTCATTGACTCAGAAATGAGTATTGAAAGCATTACCGTATATAATCAGTTGGGGCAGATTATTAAATCGGAGACTTCTCAGGAAATTGATTTATCTGGAGCTGCTTCAGGAGTTTATTATTTAAACATTCAGTTTACAAACGGATTATTATCAAAAGAGAAAGTGATCAGGAAATAATTTTTTGAATTACGTTTACTATTACTATTGGGAAAACAGGGGAGTGGAAACTTCCCTGTTTTTATATGCAATAAATTTATTGAATAGTATTTATTAGCCTGTTATTGTATAATAATATAGGTCAATCATTATGATTGTAGTTGAGTTGTAATACTGATATATAGAACTCAGATAAAGTTTTGAATTACTGTGATATTTCATTGTCGACTATAAAATAAAATGAACTTAGTTCCACTAACGTATAATCAAAAAAAATCACCCCAAAATAACTTTGGGGCGATTTAACAATAACAACAATTATAATTAAATACTTTACTGTTTAGAGTAAGTAACATTCACATCCGTAGTTCTTCCTGAATACGTCATAGAATATTTTAAAACCAGTTGATTCGCATATACAGAAACAACTTCTCTTGGTGCTGACTCACCGCTGATCGTAATACTGGTTTCTGTCCATGTACCACCAAGTAATACATCTTCACAAGCTCCTGCAGTATTTTTATTATTTTGTTTTAGAGAAACTGTGGTTCCCTGTAAAACGGTTAAATAATCTGTACCACATCCTTGCTTTAAGCTGGCATGGTCAAAAGGAAACTCATGTGTTTGCTCTGGTTGGCCGGGAATCGTAAAACTATAAGACAAAGTCTCTGCTCTCCATACACCTACCATTTTACTGATCGGTTGTGGTTCAGGTTCAGGAGTTACTGTATCGCTGGTTGGTGGTGTAACCGGAACTTCAACACTTACGGTACTGTCGTCGCTGCTACAAGATATAATAGCTGCTCCTGACATAAAAAATGCTGAAATAATAAATAATCTTTTCATGGGGTTATAATTTAAATGAATTGTATTTACTTTTTATACTCCTTAATCTAAAAAATAAAATATTAAATTAATTTAGATTTAATAAAAATAATTTTCAATGCAAATATAGTCTTTATTTTTAATAAAAAGCTTTATTAAAGGATTTAAAAATTAGATAATAACATTCTGGTAGAGCAATAATCTCAATCAGCCTTTGAAGTGAAACTAAGCTTGAGTTTTACTTAAAAGTCAATCAGTAAAGCAGAAAAAACTGAAAAGATGAAGTTAAGAAAGCTATAATCCAACCCTCATTTACTCAAAGAAATAAGGGTTAGACCATAAAAATTATTTTTTAGATTCTTCTAAAGATACTTTACGGAACTCTTTTAAAAGCTTTGTCAACTCTAAAGTTGATTTACGGGCTCTTGTACCTGCAGCTTTATTTCCTTTTTCTAACTGTACTTCTGAGTCTGTTTTAAATGCTTCAAACTCTGCGTTGATTTGTTCAATTAATTCTTTCATGATAAAATTTTTTATGCGACAAAAATACCCATTTTTCAAGAATAAACCTTTCAAAACCCCAATAAAAACAGTAAAAGAATGGTTAATAAAAGTAAAGAAAATGATAATCAATACATAGAAACGGATATTATATAGTTTAACGTCTTAATAATCAATTGTCAAGATGATTTCAGAACCGTATTCTGTATATCCGAATAGGGAACAAAGAAGCCAAAATATTTTTTATTTTAATTCTTCAATGGGAATCTGATGCTTTGAATTACGGATTAATAAAGCATAATCCATAAACTGAATCGTATTTTTTCCTTTAAGCTGCTTAGAATTGGATTTCTTTAGAGACAGTTTTACTTCAACCAAATCAGTACCTTTTTTATAAGGAGAATTTTCTGCATTTAATCGGAATAAAGTAAGGTCAGAAAGTCTGTTTTGTTTTAGTTTTCGAATACCTTTAAAGCGCTCTTTCCAATAATCTCCAATTCCATATCCTTTTTCGACTGTAAATGACATATAATTTTTATCTTCATCATATATCTTATCCCAGAAAACCTCGCTTTTGGTTAAATATCCTGTAATGGTAATTACCTTTTGAGCGGTATAGATATTGTTTTCAATCAATCGAGTAAAAAAGGATGGATAAGCTGCTTCTCGTGTTTTTTGAATATGAAAAAAACCATACTTGGCAAATTGTTTTTTGCGATCAAGCTGATATGGCTTTATTAAAGAAATATAATTGTCAAAAATGATTTTTTCACGTTCAGCAGTTGTTTCAAGTGTGTAGCCGATGTTTTTAAGAATGTGATTGAAACTCAGCGTATCTTTTATCTGATCCATGTACAAAAACTTATTTTCATTATAGTCTTTGATAAAATTCTTTAATTGTTCTTTAAGGCTATCATTACGAATGCTCAAGTCTGTTTTATTTTGATCTAGCAGTTCTTGAAGCTGTTCCTTTTGTTGCCATTTAGAAATATCTCTGGTTAGGTATAAAATATGTTTTATAGGAAAACGGTATTCATTGATAATATCAAATCCCAGAACTTTTATAGGTTCATTCGGATACATACGATTTACTTCCCTTATGTTTTTCCAATGTTGATAGGTTTCGATTGTTCCCTCTTGTGTTACTATTGTTTGAAAAGCCAATACCAGTTCTTTCAATAAATCATCATTTCCGGTTTCCAGGTATTCTTGAAAAAAGAAAGCCTGACTAAAATTGGTTTCCGGTATATAATAATCCAGGGCGTTTTGTTGTTTTAAACTTTTAATCAATAAAAGTTCAGCATCATACGTTTTAGCACTTCCGTGATAGGCACCAAAACCTATGATATTAAAATCAGTTTGCGGAAAGACAAATGTCGTATCAGTTAGATCTTGTCGGTGTTTTTTTAAATACGCTGCTTTAGATTGCGCTTTTATAGTAATGCAAAATAATAAAAGTAGGAGAGTAAATGAATATCTCATGTTTACAGGAAAATTAGAGTGCAATATAGGCATTTTGCCGAAATTCTTATATACAAATTAAGCGACAGTCGGAGATTAAAAAACCTTAAAATGAATGAATTGTATAATTTTATAATCTCTAATTAAAAAATAATGATAGAAATTCCGTATTAAATTTTATTTAATCCCAATTTTTTCGTTGTTTTGCAGACGAAATTAATTAGAGAGGTGGCCGAGTGGTCGAAGGCGCACGCCTGGAAAGTGTGTATACTCCAAAAGAGTATCGAGGGTTCGAATCCCTTCCTCTCTGCTGAGAGGGTCTTTATCAAGAAGACCCTCTTTTTTTTTCGTATATCAGTAATCCTTTTTCTTACATTTTCAGATGGTTATGCGACACCAAACCGAGCATCGTGGATGTTCGATAAATGCCATTTTCATAGTACAGATTGCTGTCGAACACCATGTTTACAAATTTCCTTTCTTACAGTGTATCGGCTCTTGAATAAACATGCTGCATATCCGTCAATAATTCTAAACGGTCTTACAGTAAAAGCTCTACTTTGATTAACGTTTTACTGCTCCTTTAGGTTTGATATCTCATTGTTATATATTAAATGCCAGCAACCATAAATATCTTTGTTAACATTACCCGCTTTTTTTCAAATTCTGCAATGTCTTTTCTTTTCAATCGCTTATTACGGTTATTTTGAATACTTATTAACCTAAGCGCTTTTAATAATATGTTGATGAGATATATTATGTTATTTTAAGTAAAATTTATTAAATATTTGTTTTGTTTTAATTTTATTATTATGTTTATGATAATTAATTGTTAAAAATATTTATTATGAAAAAAATTCTTTTTTTAGCCACAATCGCTTTTATGGTATCCTGTTCAAATGAGGATGCAAATTTTAATGACAATCAACAAGACAAAAATTCTGAAACCAAATTAGCCCGTGCTGGTTATACTGTAGAACAGATGTTCGATTACCGTATTATTGGAGGACCTGATGAAGGTTGGTATAATGAAGAAAAAGGAGATTGTTCTGCAACTGATACAAGTGGTTGTATCTCTTTAGACTGGGATATTGACAGAGATACTGGTACTGTAGTTGAGATGATTTCAAAATTAAAATTCAATATTTCTCACTCTAGAATTATCTTTCAAGAAAATAGAGAATTAGCAGAAGAATTATTTGAACCGATTGTTGTAGAAGGTGTCATGAGTAACTTTTTTAAACTTGAACATAATTTTAATACAGAAACACAAACAGATTATTTCAAGATTAGAAGAACTTCAGATAATATATTAGTTGGAGTAAAAAAATTCAAATTATAAACAGTATATAAAAATAAAAATGTAGCTTTAAGCTACATTTTTTTACTTAATAAATGAGATATTCATATATATTTTTATATTTCTTATTATTAAATTGTAATAGTAAGAAAAATGATGATTTTTTAATAAAAACAGGAGAAGTAAATATACTTTCAAAAGATAAAATTAGTATAGAAGGACATTTTGTAGAAAACAACAAAGATTTATTTTTTTCTTATAGTAATGCCACAAGAAATATTCATATTTATGATGGAAAAAAGGCTATTGATTCTTTGAGTTTGCATATAAAAAACTTACAGGCAAATAAAATTGTTGTAAAGAATACTGATTCAATATTTATAATAGATTATACAACCAAAATCATCAGACATATAAATATCAGAGGCAAAATTATTAAAGAAATTGATGTACAAAAAATATCAAATCAAGATACTATTAATCCATATCTATTTAAAAATCCTGAAGCAATAAATGATCAAAATATTATCTTAGATGTAGGTATTTCAAAAAATAAATATGCCAATCTAACACATCAACAATTAATAGATAGCCATAAGCATATCCCAAGATTTATTAAATATAATGGAGAGAGTATTCATTATCCTGATTTTAATTATACAGATATTGAAAAACTTACGAATAAAAGGAAAGAAGATCTATTTGTAGATTATTCAAACGTAAGTCTTTCAAAAAAGTATATTGTATACACAATGCAATTCAGCAATCATCTATATGTATTTGATTATAATTTAAAATTAGTTAAAACAGTCCCTATCGTATCAGATTTTACAGGCACTGATATAAATAAAGATTTTTCATTTTATAATGATTCAGAAGAGAGAGGACGTATTTATGAAAAAAACTATGATTATGCAACATTAACAAAATATATAGTTTATAATAAATACAAAGACAAATTCTATGTTTTATTAGCTCACAAAACAGATATACTAAAAAAAGAAAATTTAATTTTTAAAAGAAGTAACCGAGATTTTTCCATTCTTGAATATGATGGCGAATTAAATAAATTAAATGAGCAGAAATTTAAAAAAGGGCAATATGACATTTATAAACCAATATTTATTAACTCAGAAGGAAATTTATTGTTAAATTCAAATAACGAATTAAATTCAAATTTTTCACCAGATAAAATAAGATATGATATATATAAAATCAGTGATTAGATATTCATTTTTTCTATTATTTTTATTGTCTATTATTAGTTGTAATAAGAAAGAAGTAACAACTGATAAGTTAATTGAAACAATCGTAAGAGATTCATTAGGCTATAAGGATAATTATAAATCAATTATAGTATTTCAAGAAAAAGGATGTATAAATTGTCAGTATAAAACTTTAGAATTTATAAAACAAAACCAAAATAATAAAGACTATTTGTTTATCATTCAGAGTAATGGTGAATTAGTGGATTTGTCCTCAATAAAAAAAGAAAATAGTAACATTATATTTGATTATAAAAAGTATTTATATAATTATAACATTACTAATGGCTCCGCTGCCATAATATTCAATGGGGTTAAAGTTGATACTATTTTGAAATTTGATGACCCTTATGAATTAAACAAAAACATCAAATTAGTAAAAAGCCATTTATGATAAAATCTGTTTTTTAATAGATTTTCTTGTTTTAAAGTTAATAATTTTTAACTTGTCTTAGAAACGGGAAAGTTTACTTGGATAATTGTGTTCCAGTAATTTGATCAGAATTTCTTTACCAGTGCCTCCTGTTGCGCCAAATAGAAAGATGTTCATATTTTATAATTTATAGAGTAGTAGTTATTTTTGTATTCCGGTCTTCCTCATATCTGAAGTACGCCACAATAGCCAGAACAGTACTTAAAATAGCAAGGATAGTTCTTGCAAAGTGTATCATTTCCCATCGCTGCAGTTCAAACGCAACATCATCAGGATTCATGGTCTGATTGATAAACTGCAAATTGACAGACAGATAATAACCCACAAACATCAGCAGAATAATACCATTGGAAATATTGGCATATAGCCATATTTCTTTAGATTTTTCTTTGTTTTTTCGGGCTAAAATATAAGCGTAAGTCGTAAAAAGAAGGGGTAAAATCTGCATGGGTAACATTGTAATACCCACGTACGGTCCATTATGGCTAAACCAAACCATAAGTTCTGTTGGTGGCAATGACTTCCAAAACGGCACGAGAATAAACAAAATAGTAATACAGCCTCCTGCAAAAAGTCCTGATAAAGCTATGGTGATATTATAAAATAAGGTGTTTTTCATTTTTCCTTTTTAGTATTGATGAATGCTGTAAAATTCACAACTTTAATTTAAAAAAATAGGGATCCAGCGTGCTGTTATCAGGACATATCGTGCATTAAATTGGAGCGGTACTCTTGAGGAGAAATACCGATTGTTTTTTTAAACAACCTGCTGAAATAAGAAGGATCGCTAAAGTTAAGCTGGTACGCAATGTCGGATACAGAACCGGAAAAATCCTGTAAAAGCTTTTGAGATTGGATGATGATAAACTCCTGTGTAAACTGCTTTGCCGATTTGTTCCAGATGTTTTGTACGCAACGGTTCAGATAGTTGGGGGAAATATGCAACATGCTTGCATAGTCATTGATGCTGTAATGAGCCGAAAAATGTTTATACACCAACTCTCTGAACGAAACAGCGATATCAAATTGTCTTGAGAGTCCTTTTCTGAGTTCTGATGATTTCAGAAATTTTAACAATAAAGATTGAAAAAGATGTAATACAATTTGTTCATCACATTCCGGTGCTTCCAGTTCGCGTATGATCAACTTACAAGTCAGCTCCAAAAATTCACTTTCATTTTTTTGTAGTTGAATAATCGGAGCAGTGGTAAACAACTTAATAAAACTACCGTGATCTTTGAATTGCTGTAAGATTTTATCTTCAAATAAGATATAGAACCCTTTTACATTACGTGACTGTCGCAATAATGATGTTACTTCGCCCTGCATCACCAACAGAGCCTGATTTTCGGACACCTTTTTTATTTCATTACCTACCTGCTGCTCAAAATTTCCAGTGGTAGGCAATACAATAAAATTAAAATTTGCTTTTAGCAAAGGCGTTGGGGTAAGTATATCAGGGCTGAATAGATTTTCTGCCTTGTATATCTGTATGGGAGTTTCAAAATACCGAAATGTATCCGGAAAATTCCGGATGTAGTTCTTTGTAAATTCCTTGAATGTAATATAGTTATTTTTCATTTTTTGCTATGACAATATGATGTAGGCCATTCGGTGTGAGCTTATAATTTCAGAGTTCTTTAATCATGATTCTTTTTAGAAAACGAATGAAATCAGAGGATTAGTAGAAAAATACACTATAGGCTTTTTAATTTGTTGACACCTCAAATATTTGTATATTTACGCGTTCTTTTATAATTGTAACCCTCCTGAATAAAGGAATAATTTAAAGGGTTGAGCAATCAAATACATTAAACTCAGTAAGTAATATTAATAAGTAAAAAATATACTGTATTTTTAAAACAGAAGATAAACATAATGATTCTCCTCATGTTGCTTGATGTGAGATTCTGATAACAATAAAAAAGATGACCAATCTTGATTTGGATAAAATCGTGATTACCTTAAATTATAATTACCAACAAAGCTATATTAAAAAATATTATATCCCAAATAATGAAAGAAAACTACAATGCTCACCATTCAGAAAACACTCCTCAAAACGAAACGAGTCGATACAATACAATATATAATCAACAGCCTCAGACCGTTTTTTTCAGCCAGAATGAAACGAAAAGCAACGGAATGGGTATAGCAGGTTTTATTCTGTCATTGATAGCAATTTTTGTAGGATGGATTCCTTTTATTGGCTGGCTGGTGTGGTTGCTGGGATTAATCTTTTCGTTTGTAGGTATTTTTAAAGCACCTAAAGGGTTCGCCATTGCAGGATTGGTAATCTCATTAATAGGAATCATACTATTGATTTTTGTATTCGGTGCAATTTTAGCAATTGCCAGTTTAAGTGCATAAAGGTTTTGTAAAGATTCAGGAAGGATGTGTATATTTGATTATAACGCTTAATAAATGAAAAAACAGTTTACCTTTTTTAGTGTTCTTTTTACGGTAACAGCTTTTACACAGACCCGTAAGGCAGACGATTTTTCACATATAGTACCAAAAGGATATGTGATTTTCGACAAAGTATATGGTGATCTGAATAAAGACGGACGCGATGATTGTGTGCTTATCATCAAAGATACAGACAAATCAAAAGTGGTCATCAATTCTTATAATCAATTAGTAGATCGCAACAGAAGAGGAATCATCGTATTGTTTTCTGATCCAAAATATACTTATACTCCTGTTGTTAGAAATTATTCTTGTTTCTCATCAGAAAACGAAGAGGGTGGAGTGTATTTTCCACCTGATATGTCCGTAGAAATACAAAAAGGAAATTTATACATACATTATGGATATGGAAGATATGGATATTGGCGGTATACTTTCCGGTTTCAAAAATCAGATTTTGAGCTTATCGGATATGATGAAAGCAATAATTACGGTCCCATAATTGACAGTCAAATCAGCATCAATTTTCTGACAAAAAAGAAACTGCTAAAAGAAAACACTAACGAAAGTCCTGATCAGGAATCGGGTGAGGAAATCTTTAAAGAAAGCTGGCTGCCGGTTAAATCCGATAAACTTCTAAAACTATCCGAAATAAAAGATTTTGATGCCCTTGAGATGCCGTAAAAAGAAGTGATATTTTTTTCAATACAATAAAGGAAATTTTACTGAAAAGCATAAATTTACATCAAAAAAAATATGGCTTCAGGAATTTTTGCAATTTTAGATGATATAGCGGCGCTGATGGATGATGTCGCTGTTGCAGGTAAAGTTGCAACCAAAAAAACAGCAGCAATTTTAGGGGATGATTTGGCTGTAAATGCTGAAAAAGCAACCGGTTTTCTTTCTTCCAGAGAATTGCCCGTATTATGGAAAATAACCAAAGGTTCATTCCTGAACAAGTTAATTATTATTCCAATCGCTTTTTTATTGAATTTTTTTCTTCCAGTCGCTATTAAAATTGTTTTAGTAATAGGTGGCTTTTATCTGGCATATGAAGGAATGGAAAAAATTATTGAATTTTTATTTCATAAACAAAAAAAAGGAACAGAAGTCATCGAAAAAAATACGTTTGATGATCAGCAAGCCGAAAAACTAAAAGTACGTTCTGCAATTTCAACTGATTTTATTCTTTCAATTGAAATTGTCATTCTCGCATTAGGATCTGTTTTGACAGCGCCTCTTGAAGTACAGATACTTACAGTTTGTGTAGTAGCTATTCTGGCAACAATTGGCGTATATGGTATTGTCGCTTTGATCGTAAGAATGGATGATGCCGGATATCATTTAATAAAAAAGTCTCATGAGAAAGGTTTTTTTAATTCGGTGGGGCGTACACTTGTGAAATCGTTGCCGATAGTAATTAAAATTTTAGGGATTGTAGGAACCATTGCATTAATATTAGTCTCAGGTGGAATTTTCTCCCACAATATTCCTTTTCTTCATGATTTTCTGGCTTCATGGCCTTCTGTAATCAGAGAAAGTCTTTTTGGCATTATTGCAGGTACGCTGGTGGTAGCCGTAGTTACTTTGGTAAAAAAGATAGTGGTAAAGTTCAAAACAAAATAGAATAAAGAGGGTCAAATGATCCTCTTTATATTTTACCAAATCTGCTAAAAAGTATTTTGTAGAATGCTGAGAAAAATAAATTACAGAAAAGTGTAACATTATCATGTGATATGTATCTAAAAGAAAAATATTCATTTAAAAAATCTGAAAATGAAAAAAGCGCTCTTTTGGTTAAGCATAGCTTATTTAATGTTCCAAAGTGCTCCTGTATGGGCACAAACAATAGATGTTCCTTTTGAAATTAAAAAAACAGGCACCGGAAATCAATCTCTTATCTTTATTCCGGGGTTTGCCAGTTCCGGTGACGTATGGAAAGCAACAACAGCTCATTTCGAGGCTGAATTTACATGTTATACTTTCACGATGGCTGGTTTTGCGGGTATAAAACCTCAGAAAGATCCTTCTTTTGAAAAATGGAAAACAGCTATCGCTACTTATATACAGCAAAATAATATCAAGTACCCCATACTTATCGGACACAGCATGGGAGGTGCTTTGGCACTTGCAATAGCAGCAGATTTTCCGGAACTCATCGGTAAGATTATTATTGTTGATGCACTGCCTTGCCTTTCGGCAATGATGAATCCGTCATTCAAATCTAATCAAGATAATGACTGTTCAAAAGTCATAGAAGAGATGCAACAAATAGCAGAAAATGATTTTTTATCTATGCAGGAAAATGCTATTCGATTTCTGGTACACAATCCGGAAAAACAGAAAGAGATACTGATCTGGAGTATGAAATCTGACAGGAAAACATTTGCCGGTATGTATTGTGATTTTTTAAATACAGACCTTAGAGATCGGCTCACTCACATCCAATGTCCTGCTTTGATATTGTTAGAGTCCAATTTTATAAATTTTAAAGAAGCTATTGAAAGCCAATACTATCCGCTAAAAAATGCTCGTATTGAATATGCCGGAAGAGGACTTCATTTTATCATGTTTGATGATCCGGAGTGGTATATGCTACAATTATCTGAATTTATAACCGGGAAAAATGCAATTTGAAGAAATCTATACAACTTATTGGCAGAAAATTTTTCGGCTTTGTATGGGATATGTAAATGACAGAGCAAGAGCACAGGATCTGGCACAGGAAACGTTTATTATCGTTTGGGAACAATTGCCTAAGTTCAGAAATGAAGCACATATCGGAACGTGGATTTATCGTATTGCGACGAATAACTGTCTGCGGCAAATAGAAAAAGAAAATCGACATCCGAAAACAATACTGCCATTCCATTTGGAAGAAGAAAAAACAGAAACTATAGAGCCTCAGATACAATATCTTTATCAGTGTATTGCAGAATTACCTGAATTAGAGCGTATCATTATATCATTGGAACTTGATGATGTAAAACAAGCAGATATTGCTTCAATTGTTGGACTTACTGAAGTAAATATCCGCGTAAAAATCCACAGGATAAAAGACAAACTAACACAAAAATTCAAAACATATGGATACGACCGTTGATTTTAAAAAAATATGGCAGCAACAAACTGCTGAACAGCCTGATGTAAAAAAAATGCTTGTTATTTTAAAAACTTTCCGCCAAAAAAAAATAATGCGACTACTAATTGCCAATATATTGCTTTTATTTACGTGTATCTATATTGTATGGGCTGTATATTATTTTGACCCCGATTATATCACTACCTGTTTGGGAGCTTATATAACTGTAATGGCAATGTTGGTATTTATTTTTTCTTACAATAAACTATTAGTAAATTACAAAGATCTCAGCACTACGGATACTAATAAAATGTATCTTCAAAAATTAAAGATTATTAAAGAAAAGGAACATCGCATTCAAACCCGAAGCTTGACATTATATTTTGTGATGCTGTCAAACGGAATAGCACTTTATCTTTATGAGTATCTTTTGAAAATGCCTTTAATTCTGGCCGTTCTATTTTCTGTTTTTACCTTATTATGGATCGCTTTTTCGTGGTTCTATCTGCGACCAAAACAAATTCGACTACAACAGAAAAAAACAGATCATCTCATTCAAAAACTGGAACAACTAAGCGTGCAATTCAGATATAAAGAATAAAAATAAGTACTCAGTTTGCAAAATTCAGAATAAAAAAATTAACTTTGCAGTAATAAACTTAATAATACCTCCATGTAAATAGCATTTTTTTTCGGACGATAAAAGCAGGTTTCTTTCCAGAAGCATGCCTGTATATTAATACCTTAAAAAAGAATGCATGTTACATTTACAAAACATCAGTTATATACATCCTGATAAAAATAGACTGTTTAACAACATCAGTCTGACTATTATTAAAAATCGAAAAGTTGCTTTAATTGGAAACAATGGCGCAGGGAAGTCCACTCTTTTAAAAATAATAGCTGGTACGTTAGAAATTGCTGAAGGTGTGAGAAAAATTCATACCGATCCTTATTATGTTCCACAGGTATTTGGCCAATTCAACGAGCTTACTGTTGCCGAAGCATTGCATATTGACAAAAAGCTTAAATCCTTACATGAAATTCTCAATGGAAATGTAACTGAAGAATATCTAACCATTCTCAATGATGACTGGACATTGGAAGACCGCTGTCGTGAAGCATTGGAATACTGGCAGCTGCAGGATATTGAGTTACAGCAAAAAATGGACACCTTAAGCGGAGGCCAAAAAAATAAAGTTTTCTTGGCAGGAATGATGATTCATGAACCGGAACTGGCTTTATTAGACGAACCGAGTAACCATTTGGATACTGAGGGGAGAACGCTACTGTATGAATTTATCAGCACAACCAGAACCAGTTTGCTCATTGTAAGTCATGATCGGATTTTACTTAATATGTTAGAAGAAATATGGGAATTGACAAAAACCGGGATTCAAATATATGGAGGCAATTATGATTTCTATACTGAGCAGAAAGAAATAGAACGAATGGCATTGGATTCAGAAGTAAAAAGTAAAGAAAAAGCATTAAAAAAAGCGCAGGAGAAAGAGAGGGAAACGCTTGAGCGACAAAACAAGTTAGACGCAAGGGGCAAAAAAAAGCAGGAAAAAGCAGGTTTACCTACTATTTCTATGAATACACTAAAGAATAATGCAGAAAAGAGTACTGCAAAAGTAAAAAGAGTACATGGTGAGAAAATAGGGGGTATTTCTCTTGAACTCCAGAAATTGCGCAAAGAACTTCCGGATCTTGCACACATGAAGTTTGGTTTTATATCTCCTGTTTTGCATAAAGGTAAAATCCTGGTAGAAACAAAGGATCTTCAGTTCAAATATAACGAACACATTGTATTTAATACTCCTCTTAACCTTAAATTGCTCAGTGGAGAACGCATTGCATTGAAAGGAAAAAATGGTTCAGGTAAAACGACTCTGATACATCTTATTTTAGGAAAGCAAAAAGACTTTTCAGGTGTAGTATTGCGAAATGAGTTTTCATCTGCTTATATCGATCAGGAATACTCTTTAATTGATCCTTCTAAAACGGTTTATGAACAAGCTCAGGAATTTAATACAGGAGCTCTTCAGGAACATGAAATAAAAATCAGGCTTAACCGTTTTTTATTTCATAGTCAATATTGGGACAAATGTTGTATGAATTTGAGCGGAGGAGAGAAAATGCGGTTAATGTTATGTTGTTTAACTATAGCAACTCAAACTCCTGATATAATAATTTTAGATGAACCGACAAATAATCTTGATATTCAAAGCATAGAAATTCTGACAAGAGCTGTAAATGAATACAAAGGAACATTGGTTGTTGTATCGCATGATACGCATTTTCTTGATGAAATAGATATTGAAAGAAACATCGAACTCTAAACATTTAAAAAAGTCAAAGGGAAACATTTTAGTTTCCCTTTGATTATACTGACTTTTCCATCAGGTAGTGATGTCAGTTCTTTTTATAGGCACTATCATTAAATACAAATTTTATACCAAAATTAATATATAAATTAACTTTTTGATAGTGAGTATGTTACTTTGTTTTATTTGATTTTTAATGGGCCATTAGTTACCCAGAGAACTACACAATACGATTGAATTTCCTATTTAATCATATTATACTTAAATGATAATTTCATTAAAAATGATTCATATATCTGTCATTACCAGTTTACATTGATATTGTGTTTAGCAGCAAATACTTTACCTTTTTCGTATAGAGAGTCCATTAGCTTCTCTATTTTGGGTAGATCAGACTCTTCAACTTTTTTTAATAGTTTCTGTTTTTCCGGTGAAGTTGACTTTTGATCACACAGTTTAGCATAAGCGAGATATTCATTTTTATAAACGGATAAAGCGGCTTCAAATAACTCAATGGAGTTTTCTTTTATTAGTTTTCTCTCTTCGTCATTTGCGTCCAGTGCTTTAACTTTTTCTAAAGCATTTTCTATATGTAATATAGTAGTTTCTACTAAGTGTTGTGCTTCATTGCCTTTTTTCTTGCTTGAAGGTTTATCCGGATACTCAACAGTATGTTTTTCTAACATTTTACCAAAATAATTGGGCTCTAACTTGTTGACCATATTAGTATTAAGTATCGCCTGATCAAAAAACTTTTCAGGAGTTGTAGATTGACAGGAAACTAAAAGTAAGAGAATACTTGCGAAACACAAAGATTGAATTTTCTTTACCATAATGATTATATTAAATTAATTTTTTTGAAGTTGGAGGCTGAATCTTATCAAGCACAAATTTCAGATCAGATAAGTAAGTATAAAAAGTGAAATTATCTGAAACGTGTTGTATACACATACAACATTATTATAGATAACAAAGATAGCAATATTATTTAATTTCTCTTATTTAATTGAAATAATAACACTGTGTTGCAAAAATACTTTTATTATGGAATGCACAAAAAAGCCACTTTACTGTTAAAAGTAAAGCGGCTTTAAAAAAATAAATAAACTGATTAATTTACTTTTCTAATAAAGACAGCCTTTACCAGATGATCCGCTGTAAGTGGATAATCAGATTCAAGTTCTGCAGTAAATTCAAATAAATCTTCTGGATGGTACAGTATAGTATCCTTATCTGATTCAATAAAATCATGATCTTCAATAGTAAACAATACATGACCAACTATCGGAAAAGTAGCATCTGTTTGTACCCTTGCAGTGAAAGTATTATCATATTTGCCATTTTCATCCGCTACAGTATCATGTGTAGAGGAAGTCTCTACTACTTTCGTAGTGGGGGGATTATCATTATCATCACTGTAACACCCCATACATATATGAGCTAAAACAGTGAGTGGAATTAAAAATAGCTTTTTCATAGTTTGTTTTTTTAATATAGTAATGTTGTTACTTCATTAAAGCTTTTATTTAACCTTATCCAAATACCACTCCGAAGTAATACACTTGCATGGTATTTATCTTCTGCCAAATCAATGGCCACAATCTCATCTTTTCTGATAGCCATATTACCGTCCTGGCAATGCTGACTGAATTTTAAATTTGTACCCATAATTTCATGAAATAATCCATAATAAAATTAGATACAAAAAAAGTTATAAACAAATTTTCTTTAATTTTTTTGTGAAAAATGTTTTTTTTATTGTAATTATGTGCGGTAAATATTATTGTTTACTCACAAGATTTTTTCAAATAATAGGTATAATTCATAAAAAAATAAAGGGAAACATATTTATGTTTCCCTTTACCTGTAATAATTACCAACACTTAAGCAGGTGTCAGTTCTTTTTCATAAGCACTAAATAAAAGCAAATTTAAGACCAAAAATAGAATTATTCCAAATTATGCATATTGTGTATATAAGACTTTTTTGCTTTTATAGTGCCTCAATAAAATTGTTTCTTAATTTCCCGATCTGGTACTTTTTGTGGAAAATATCATCTTTCAATATCTTTCTCTATTATCTATCAAGATGATGAATTTCGAAATTGTATTCCTTTATATCATATGCATTACAATTTGAATTATAATTTAGGATTAATTCGCCCTTACTTTTAAATTTTCCTTTCGTTTTATGCCTTCCATTAGTATTTTCTATCATCAAATCCGAAGAAAAGACAATATTTTTTAAAATTAGCAAACCATTATTTGATATCGGTATATCGATGAAAAGATTAACTTCATTTTCAATAAAGAATGATTTGATTTCTATTATTCTGTTTTCAAGTCCATTCTTCTGTCTCAGCAGACAGTCTTTTAGGAAGGATTCAACCTTTCGTTTAATAATAGTTGAGCGAAATAATACTAAGTCCATAAGTTATTGATTTTTTGTTTTAGGTTAATAATTTGATAACAATAACCACACCTTAAGTCATTGTTAAACAATAGTGTTTTTTTTGAAAAATATAATTTATTTTTAGTTAATTTTATGTTTTAGTTTTTTAATTTAATTTAAAATATATGAAAAAACCAATGTTTGCTATGTTTTTTTTCATATTTCTATTCGGTTGTGGTAGTGATGAGAGTGAAAATATTGTTGATTGTTTTGGACAATCGTTATTAGTAAATGTGCATCATTCGGTTGAGAATGGAAAAACAGTAAATTTTAATGTTTCTTATAATGGAGAATATACTTTAAAAAATTCCATTGTATGGGATTATGGTGATGGAATTAAAGAAACAGTTAATGGAGTGACTACTTCTCATACATATTCACAATCTGGTACATATACTGCCAGAGCATCCGTTTCTCTGACCGATCCATCCTGTACATTTGAAGTAAAAGAAGTGGTTATTGTAGATTAGTCATCAAAAATTATAACTAAACTATATGTAGTAATGACGTTTATTTTACATCATTACTATATTGTATAAACTATACAATGAATACGCTCTGTAAAAATTGTCAAAATATATTTAACGGTCATTATTGTAATGTTTGTGGACAGTCGGCAAAAACCCGTAGAATTGATTCGTCATTTCTTATGGAAGACATTGAGCACGGTATCTTCCATTATGATAATGGAATTGGATATTCTTTAAAACGTCTGTATAAAAAACCCGGCGTAGAAATCCGCAACTATATTTCAGGGAAAAGGGTAGGACATTTCAGACCTATTTCTCTAACGATAATTTTAGCTACTGTATATGCATTACTATATCATTTACTTGGAGTTACTCTTATCAATTCTGATAATAAAGAATCAATTGTACATTTAGAAAGAATAATGAAATATTATTCTTGGTATGTGTTTTTTACAATACCGGTTTTTGCATTTGCAACCAAAATCGCTTTCCGTGTTAAAAAATACAATTTTTCAGAGCTAATAATTTTTGAAGCTTTTAAAAGTACACAAAGATTACTCGTCCACATTTTGTTCTTACCTCTTTTTTATGCGTTTGCATCAACACCTAAATTAATTACCCTTATAAATTATGTATTGATTGTCATAGATATTACTTTAATTTTATGGACAAATATTCAGTTTTTTAATCACAAAAAAACATTTACTGTATGGAGCAGTACCTTATTAGCTTATTTCATTTATATAATATGTATTTTTACTTTGCTGGTTTTAATAATTGTAATAAGTAATTATTTCTCTATTGCGTTGTTGTAGAAGAGAAATATATTTTAAACAACATTTTACTCAAATGGATAATTATATTTTTGAAGGGGATATATCACATATCTAAAAGAAAAAAATGGAACAAATCCGAAAATATTTTGATAAAACATTTAAGCTAACGGAGTATGAATGGCAGATTTTTTCTTCTAAACTTATAAAGCAGGATTTTCCAAAAAAGCATATCCTCCTAAAAGCCGGACAAATTGAAAATAATCTATCCTTTATTGAATCAGGAATTCTACGGTCTTACATTCCTAAAGAAGAAAACGATCTTACGTTTGGATTTTCTTTCAGCAATGGCTTTGTAAGTGGATATAATTCATTTTTAACCAGAAAACCGTCGATCTATAATATACAGATGTTAAAAAAAACAACGCTTTGGCAATTAAGTTATGAGGATTTACAGGAGATTTATAGACAAACAAAAATAGGCAATGCTATAGGACGAAAGGCAAGTGAAGAGCTTTTTTTGAAAAAATCACAAAGAGAACTCTCTCTGTTGAATGAAACGGCAGAGCAGCGTTATCTCAATTTGTTTACGGAACAGCCAGAATTAATAAAAGAAATACCATTAAAATATATTGCTTCATACATCGGTATTACACCACAGGCATTAAGCAGAATAAGAAGACGTATTTCTTAACTTGAGTTCATTGTTTGGTCTGAAACAAGACACGATCTTTGTAGAAAAAATATGAAACCGTTAATCATTTTACTTACTGTATTTGCTGTTACATTTTTGATTATTAAAGTGTTAATTGGCAATTATGAATGGGCTTTATCAGGTAGAATAGCAATGTCTGCAATGTTATTGTTTACTGCGATAGGTCATTTTATCTTTACTAAAGGAATGTCCTTAATGATACCCGATTGTATTCCATTGAAGACAGCAATAGTTTACCTGACAGGAGCTGTTGAAATTATTTTGGCAATTGGAATCCTGTTACCAAATTATCAGATTTTAACTGGTTGGTTACTTATAATCTTTCTATTATTAGTCCTTCCTGCAAATATTTATGCTTCAATGAAGCACATAGATTATCAAAAAGCTACATTTGATGGAAACGGATTACCTTATTTATGGATTAGAATACCGTTACAAATAGTATTCATTGTTTGGACCTATTTTTCAACGATTTATAAATAAGGCAGTTTATGAGTAAGTTTTCTTTAGGAATTGGTCACACTATTAACGTAAAAATTGTCTAACTCTAAAATCTAAAAATGGACGATTTGAAATTATTAAACAAAATACTATTTCCTTATGCATACAACATTGTGGGAAATATTGACGATAGTAAAGATATTATTCAGGAAGTTTTGATACGTTACAATGAAAAAGATGTCCGTTCGATTTCCAATCAAAATGCATATCTTATAAAAGCTGTAATAAATGGAGCAATTAATCTGAAGAAGAAAAAAGACAGAGAACGACAAAAAAAAGTCACATTACCACAGCCTATAATTACCAACCATGGTGAAAACAAAATTGAATTAGACGAAATACTCAACTATTCAATGCTGGTTTTGCTTGACACATTGAATATAAAAGAAAGAGCCGTATTTATTCTCAGGGAAGCATTCGATTATGATCACAATGAAATAGCTGAAATACTTTCCATTACCGTTGACAATTCAAGGCAGTTGCTCACAAGAGCCAAAAAGAAACTGAAATTTCGGAAATCAAAAATCACTACTTCATCTGCAGAAGACCGAAAATATTTAGAAAAATATGTGGAAACAATACGTAAAGGTGATGTCAAAACTTTAGAGCAATTGTTGTCAGACGAAATAAAGGTTCTGGCAGATGCGGGAAGCAGATTACAGGCTGTCGCTGAACTGACATTTGGAATTGCCAATACGGTTAAACTAATGACCTATATTTTTGAATGCTATCAAAGAGATCTTGAAATAAAAATTGAAGAAATCAATCATCAATATGCATTGCTCTTTTACAGAGGTACAATATTGATAAACTGCCAGGTATTTGAGCTTAATCCGTATGGCAAAATCGCCGCCATTTTTTCTGTTGTTGACCCGGACAAACTCATGAAAATTTAAAATTACCTTTTACTTTTGTCACATACTGCGGTTTGCAATTGTCTTGTGAGAAATAATTAAAATTTTTAGACAATGAAAGAATTCGTATTAATTTTCAGATTAAAAAACATTTCTGATTTCAGACCATCGCCTGAACAAATGCAGCAACGTGTGAATTGGTTAACAGAAATTATTTCACAGAACAAATTAGTAGACAAAGGCAATACCTTACTGCCAACTTTAGGAAGTGCTAAAACAATTAAACCCAATAATAGCGTAACTGAAGGCGTCTACACCGAAATTGAAGAATTTATCAGCGGTTATGTTGTGATAAAAACGGATACCATCGATGATGCTGTAGAAATCGCAAAAAAGAATCCAATTTTTGATCAGGTAGGAGGAAACATTGAAGTAAGAGAAGTTTTGAAGAGGGATTAACATTTGACAATAAAAAATCAAGCCTTACAAAAGAAATACTTTGAGCCTGGGATTAAAGCTGTGGTAAGGTTTTGTTTAGCTTGGTATAGCAAAAAATAAAAGTCTTCAGAAAATTAAAAATAAAAAACGCATGAATTGATTCAATTCATGCGTTTTTTATTGTGTGGAGCCGCAGAGAATCGAACTCTGGTCCAAACAAGCAATCAAAGAGCTTTCTACACGCTTATTTTTTGTTTAGATTGTCGGTAAGGAGCAAGGCCAAAAACAACCACTCCAAACGTAGCTTCTAAGAGATTCAAAAAGTATCCGAAGCACTAACTTTTCTAGATTTATTTTTACGGTTCCTCTTGACAAAACGCCATAAATCAAGGCTTTTTAGAGGAATTCAGCTCTCCTATCTGATAGGACAAAGGCTCATTCTTACTTTATTCGGAATTAAGCAGCTAAAGCGTAGTTATCTTCGCCGTGTAAAAAAGTTCGATACATGATATTTACGAGCTGTATATCAGCGCTCGACGTGCTTACTTTTCAATTCCACTTGCTGTCAAAACCGATCGGCCCCTTGAAAAATAGAATGCAAAGATAATAAAAAAATATGAATTATTAACGAAACACTTTTCCTCTTATTGGTGATTACTGTTACTTTTTCTTGATATATTTTAAAGATTTGTCTGTTATTTTCCTCAGTTTATCAGGAGCATTAAAACGATATCCTATGAAGAATTCATAAAATTGCTGATTATCACGAACCTGTATCATAGGATCCGTTTTATAATAAACGGAATTAAGGCTGGCAGTAATGCCTGTATAAAAACGAGTGGAATTATAGGCTAATGTTCCTCTGATCTGCGTCTGGAGTGAAAGACCGTCAACCATTTCTGTAGGTGAAGCATCATTGTACACCGTTTTAGTTTGATTGTACCCAAGTCCGGCATAGGCTCCACCTGAAATAAGGAACGATTTATCGATGATCCAATTATAGTAATAAGCTGGTCCGGCGGCAACATCAATAATGCGGTCTTCACTGGGATGGCTATTTCTTATTCGGGTATAGTAGTAACTTATACCCGGAACAAAACTTCCGGTACTTTTTATCTGCCATTCACTTTGAATATAAATGGATCGAAATGAAAAGTTTTTATTCAAAATATACGAAGTAGTACCTCCAATCTTAATGACCTGAAAATCGGGAAACAATATATTTTCAGTCGTTGATAGTTCTTTTTTATCTACATAAAATCCCTTTGTTTTTGAATATTGCAGTTGCTGTCTCCATGAACCAAAGTAGAATGTAGCTCCCATGTTGAAAAATTTGCTTTCTCCTTTTATACGATCATCTTTATTAAAGCGAATAAATTCCGGAGTATATCCAATATCAACTTCAATAAATTTATAGATAGCGGTTAGTGTAGATCGTATTCTTTGGTTAGGTGTCAGATGAAATGCCAGATTAGTTTCAGATTGTTTGATATAAAAAGAGTTGAAAGTATTGCTTAGGTTCAATCGTATTTTGATGGCTTCTTCATAATATGTTATATAGGTATTATCTTTTGTATTAGCAGACAAGCTGTCTGTTTTTTGGGACAACATTTTAGAAGAAAACAAGGGGATCAATAAAAGAATAGAATGTTTCAACATAGTCTGTTGCAGATAATTGCTCTTATATTACTAAGCATTTGTATATACTATTCTAAATATAAACAATTTTATACATTTTATATGTATAAGTAGTCGTGTTTCTGTCTAAGAATAGATAAAAAAACGGATAACTATTCGTTATCCGTTTTTTTATCCTGTAACTTTTTTATTTCATCTCTCAATTTAGCTGCTTGCATAAAATCCAGATCTTTTGCAGCTTTTTCCATCTCTTTTCTTTTATCCCGGATGAGTTTGTCTAAATCATTACCGGAAATATAGGAAGTAATATCTTCTGCTACTTTGGAAAGCTGATGTTCGGATTCGCTGTCATAATCCTTTGTATTTTTAATCAGCGATGATTCAATTTTTTTATTAAGTGCCTTTGGCTGTATTCCATGTTTAGTATTGTAAGCTAACTGCTTTGAACGGCGGTAATTTGTCTCATCGATAGTCATTTGCATACTGTTGGTTATTTTATCTGCATACATAATAGCTTTACCGTTTATATTTCTTGCTGCTCTACCGACAGTTTGTGTAAGAGAACGGTTACTTCTCAAAAATCCTTCCTTGTCCGCATCTAAAATTGCTACCAGTGATACTTCAGGTAAATCCAGACCTTCTCTGAGCAGGTTGACTCCAATGAGTACATCAAATAATCCTTTTCTTAAATCCTGCATTATCTCTACGCGTTCTAATGTATCTACATCAGAGTGTATATAACGGCAGCGAATTCCGACACGGGTAAGATATTTTGCCAGTTCTTCTGCCATTCTTTTGGTTAAAGTTGTGACCAATATGCGTTCATCTACTTCAATTCGCTGATGGATTTCTTCAATGAGATCATCGATCTGATTGGCAGTAGGTCGTATTTCAATGGTTGGGTCTAATAATCCAGTTGGCCGTATTACCTGTTCTACATATATACCTTCCGATTTCTGTAGTTCATAATCTGCCGGAGTTGCAGAAACAAATATGGTTTGATTCAGCAGACTTTCAAATTCTTCAAATTTAAGAGGTCTGTTATCCATTGCGGCTGGTAAACGAAATCCGTATTCTACCAGATTTTCTTTTCTTGAACGGTCGCCTCCATACATGGCGTGTACTTGAGAAACAGTTACGTGACTTTCATCAATTACCATTAAAAAATCATCTGGAAAATAATCAAGCAAACAGAAAGGTCGTGTTCCGGGAAGACGGTTGTCGAGATATCTGGAGTAATTTTCTATTCCCGAACAATATCCCAATTCCCGTATCATTTCAAGATCGAAATTAGTACGTTCTTCCAGTCTTTTCGCTTCAAGATGTTTTCCTATGGATTTAAAATAATCTACCTGTTTTACCAAATCTTGTTGAATTTCCCAAATTGCATTCTGCAAAACATCCGGAGACGTCACAAACATGTTGGCCGGGTAAATATTTAATCTGGGATAGCGTTCAATGACTTTCTGGGTTATAAGATCAAAAGTTTCTATTTCTTCAATTTCATCTCCAAAAAAGTGTATTCTAAAGGGTTGGTCTGCATAACTTGGAAAAACTTCTACAACATCACCCTTTATTCTAAAATTTCCATGTGTAAATTCTCCTTCAGTACGGGCATACAAACTCTGTACTAACTGATGCAGGAATTTGGTACGTGACAATGTTTGATTTTGTTCTATACTGACTACATTTTTTTTAAACTCTACCGGATTTCCAATACCATATAAACAAGAAACTGAAGCGACAACCAACACATCTCTGCGTCCAGAGAGCAGGGCGGAGGTTGTACTGAGACGCATCTTTTCAAGTTCATCATTTATAGACAGGTCTTTTTCTATATAAGTACCACTCACGGGAAGGTAAGCTTCCGGTTGATAGTAATCATAGTAGGAAACAAAATATTCGACGGCATTGTTTGGAAAAAACTGTTTGAATTCAGAATATAGCTGTGCAGCCAGCGTTTTATTATGGGCAAGTACAAGAGTGGGACGCTGAATGCCTTCGATTACATTGGCAATTGTAAATGTTTTTCCTGAACCTGTTACTCCTAACAAGGTTTGAAACTGAACATCACTTTCCAATCCGGCTATTAACTCTTTGATAGCGTTTGGTTGATCTCCTGTTGGTTTATAATCAGAAATAACTTTAAAACTCATAATATAAAAAATTGTAAAATGAAAAAAAGCGAAAGGAATTTCCTTTCGCTTTTACATATTCGTTATTTACGAGATTAGTTAACTTTGAAAGTAACTCTTCTTGCAAATTTAGATACATTTTTGTTAGCTCCGTCAAGAGTAGTATCTTCTCCCTGAGCAGAAGTTTTGATTCTTGAACTTGCAACACCAGCTTGTTCTAAAACTTTTGCTACGTTTTTAGCACGTCTTTCAGACAATCTTTGGTTGTAGTTTGCATTACCAACTGAATCTGCAAATCCGTTAACTGTAACAGTTGCGTTAGGATTACTTCTTAAGTAAGTAACCATGAAGTTGATAGCATCAGAGTTTTTTGGTTGAGATTTATCAAAATCAAAGTAGATTGCTACATAACCATCGTTGATTAAGTTTCTTGCAGTATTTGAATCTGATTGAGTCAACACCTGATCTCCACCTTTTCCATAGTTTTCAGCAAAATATGCTTCGTATGAATCTGGAATACCGTTTTTGTTTTTATCAATAGATCTACCTTTGATATCCACCATGTTTCCAGCTGGAGTATTTGGTTCTAAATCTAAATAATCTGGCACACCATCTCCGTCAGAGTCAACTAATTTATTTTCAATATCAGTAACTCTTCCTTCTAAGCTTTCGATACGGTTAGTAAGCATGTCTTCGTTAGATGCCCAGTCAGCGTGTTCTTCGTTTCCACCTAAGTAGAAAGAGAAACCTAATGTAGCATTGAAGTAACGTCCACCAAATCCAGTTGAGTTTTCATAAATTGCACCATCAAACGTTCTGTTTTGTCTGATATTTTGGATTACAGAGAAATCTGCATTTAAAGCAACTCTTTTACCTAATTTTAACTGTCCTGTTAAACCAGCAATTAAGTTACCCATTTGGTCGTTATCATATTGGAAACCAGCATCATCTTTACCTGGAGCTAACCAAGAATACCCCCCACCAGCATGCGCTTGTAAGTTTAATACTTTAGTCCACTCTTCGAAGTTCATGATACGTCCCAAGTTAGCAACCCCTTGTAAACTTGCTCTGTAGTTTTTTGTTCTGAAATAGTTTGAATCTTCCCCATTTTTGAAATAATCATATCCAAAATCAGCTTTAAGACCAAACTTATTGTTAAACATATAACGTACACCTGCATCTACATGATAAAAACCAAAGAAAGTTTCACCGTAAGATCCTTGGCTTAATGCTCTTGAAGGTTTGTTAATACCACCATTAACATCAATAGACCACTTGTTGTAACCTTGAGTTTCTTGTGCGTTAGCATTTCCTAAAGAAAATAAAGCTACCAATAAAGGTAATGTTATTTTTTTCATAATTCTTTTTTTTAATTTATTTAAATGGTAAAATTACTCTGCAAAATTAATACATATTTTTAATCTCACAATATTTTCGGCCTTTATTTCTTAAAAAACTTTTGGAAGCCAGTGTTTTTCAGAATAAAATGTTCCAAAAGGTAAGATTGAAGCTAAGCAAATTAATGCGAATTTTTTAACACTCCAGTTCTGTTCCATTTTAAGAACAATTGCCAAAACAATATACGATATAAACAGCAAACCGTGTGCCAAACCTATTGGAAATAAAAATATTTTATACCACTCCATGCTGATATTTTTTATAACAAGCATGTTAAAGAAGAGAACCAAATAGGATACACCTTCAAGGAATCCTATTATTTTAAAGAGTTTCAGCATTTTAAAAGGCTTTAAAAATCCGTTAACTTTTGATTATATTCTTTTATATCCGTTATATTGTGCTTATTATCCACGTCTAATAATAAAGAAAGAAAATAGTTCAAGCTTTCTGCCCCTGTTGTTTTTTCGTGTAATTGTTCCTCAGCTTCCTCAATAGGCTCATCATTTGGAATCTCAATCAAAAAGTCGTTGTTTTTTTCGATATGCTCATACGCTAATCTCAATGCTTTAACAACTGCAGGCTTTTCTTCCAGTAAAGCAAATTCCCTTAATTTTTTTAAATCAGCAACTAATGATTTGTCGATTCCTTTAGAAATTACTTCACTTTGAATTTCTTTAATTAACTTTTTAGCATTTATATTTTCCACAATCTTGAAATTTTAAAGATGCTGCAAAAATATAGTATTAATGAATCTTATCATAATGTTTTTAATAAATTTTATGAGCTTCTTTGCTTTTATTACCAGTACATTATTCTGCTATAAAAAGTTTTGATCTACTTTTCAGTTGATTTTGTCTACAGAAGTGGGTAAATATGTCACTTTTATGGAATTAAGTAAATTGAACTATCTATTATAAAGTCAGTTAAAAACAAATAAGATAAATTAAAGGGCTAAAATAGGGTAAGAGGATTTTGTTTGGTGTGATATCCGGCTTTGAGTTTACCTGTTCTGAAATCATTGACAATTTCATGGGCTATGCGGGTAGGTTCCGGTATACGGTAACGCCCAGTTGATTGTTTCATGATCTGAAGTGTTTTGATGAGTGATAAGCCATAACCCGGTGAGATGTAAACCGGTTTTACTGTGTCTTTTGTGCGTAAGATATAGCCTATAGGTTCCATACCGTTATAAATAAATTCTGAACTGCCTTTGCTAAGCTGTGGTTCTTTAAACTTACCGAACAGGGAACTTTTTCCACAGCCGATTGTTGCCTGTTGGGTTAATACTCCAAAGTGTGAGGCAATACCCATCTGGCGTGGATGCAAAATACCTTGTCCGTCGAGTATGAGAACATCCGGTTTTTCAGGTAATAAATCCCATGCTTTCAGTAAAGTTGGTACTTCACGAAAAGCAAGATAGCCTGGTACATACGGAAAGGTGGTATGGCCTGTTACAAGTGCATAGGCTTTTAATGTCATATAAGGATAATCCAGTAAAACGATTGCGGCATAAAGAATTTCGCTGTTTCTGTTATAAGATATATCTGCACCAGCTATGGTATGAACGGGAAAATTTTCAGGGTAATCAAACCGTAAATGCTGGCGTAGTTCATTTTGAATCTGCGTTGCTTCTGATATGCTGAGACCGTTATAATCCATCTTCAAAAAGATTTAATTGGGAAGCAACCGGTGGCTTAGCCTTTCCAAAGACGGTTCTGCCTCCATATTTCCATGATTCTGAACGCTCTTTTTCGACTACCTGTTCAAAATTATTATTAGGTGTAAAATTTTCTTCCATACGAGAGCTGATTTGGAAAAGTGATTTGATGGCCTGCTGCTTATCAGAGTTGCCCATTTTGGATCTTTGTATAGCATTTTGCAATGTCTCAATTGTATCATCGTAAACATGAACCGGGACAGGGAAGGGGTGTCCGTCTTTTCCACCATGAGCAAATGAAAATCGTGCAGGATCCTGAAATCTTGATGGGCTGCCATGGATGACTTCACTTACTAATGCTAAAGATTGTAAGGTTCGTGGTCCAACGCCCTGTAAGAGCAACAGTTCTTCAAACTGTTCTATCTGCTGATCCTGAGCCAACCATAATAATGCACCTAAGCGTTTCAGGTTTACATCTTCTGCTTTTACCTCATGATGACCCGGCAGTATCAGATGATTGATTTCAGTAATTATTTTTTGAGGTTCTTCAGATATGATCTGTAACATAGCATCTTTGAGTGGCCGTGCTGCTTTATCTGTAAGATTCAGAATTTGTCCTTTATTTTGTCCATAAATAAAAGTATGAGGTTCTTCAGTAAAAGAATCAAATCCTTCTGAGTGCCAGTGATAACGTCTTGCAGTGTTATTGACATCACTCATACCTTGTTGTACGACTGTCCACTCACCTTCATCGCTCACAATAAAATTATGCTGATACAACTGAAAACCGTCCTGTATAGCAGTATTGTCCACTTTAGCGGTCAACTTGCTGGAACGAACCATTTCTGTTGCGTTTAAACCGTTAAGATCCGCAAATCGCATGAGTTCCAAAGGCGTTTGCCTTGAAAGTTTTCCTTTACCACCACAGATACATATACCAAACTCTTTGGAGTGTGGATTGATACTTCTTTTTAATGCACCCATTACAGACGTCGTGATACCTGAAGAATGCCAGTCCATACCCATTACTGCGCCTAAACTTTGAAACCAAAATGGATTACTCAATCGGCTCAGAAACTCATTTTTCCCTTTTTGGCTTATGATTTCTTCTGTAATTGCCAGACCTAATTTACCCATGCGTTCCGCCAGCCAAAGCGGAACATGGCCATAATGTAAGGGTAAATCTGCGGTGCCGGATCGTTTCATCGTCTTACAAATTTAGTGAAAATCAGGCATAAAAACATGATGTAAATAAGTTAGGTGTGAACATTGATACAGGATGTATCTTTGAGCATTTTATTTATAAAGGTACTGTATAAAAATATTAAAGGCAAGCGATTCGCTTGCCTTTTATAATAAGGAGAAAGGTAAAGATTAGAATTGATTTGCAAATTCTTTTGCAAATTCTTCTGCTTTAACAAATCCGTAAACCGGACTCCCGGAGAGTACAAAATCATTTTGAATGATTCCGTTCCGCAGCGCCCTCCCCATTTCAGTATAGAGTTCAGATATTTCAACAGGCATTCCTGCCTGTAACATTCCATTCAGGTTTTGCTCATCTGTAAAACTTGTCCATGATAAAGGTTTGTTGATGGCACTACCGATTATCGTTGCTAACTCTTCAGGTGTTTTGATGTCACTTATGATATATCGTATGTTGTTTTCTGTGGCTATCTTTTGTAATTCTTCTGCTACCGCCACTGCAATGTCAGTAGGGTGTACTAAAGGTAACAGAGTTGTGTTTTCCATATTTCCGCCTAAAATACCCATATTTGTTATCATCGGAGCAGAAGCGTAAAAATTAGTATAGAAATATCCGGCACGAAGATATGTTATGGCGACATCTTTCAATTCATTAAAAACAGATTCTATATTATGCAATGCCTGTATCGGACCTGTGCCATTTGGCAGGTCAGCACCAATACTGCTCAGCAATACTACTCTTTTTATGCCTGATTTTTGTATGGCTGACGCCAGTGCTTTTCCGGCATTTGTGGTATTGATAATAATGTTACTTCCTCCCATATTTGGTGGAGTCATCGAAAAGACGGCATCCGCTCCTTTAAATGTTTTTTCCAGAAACTGAGCATCATTTACTGAACCTATGGCTGCATTAGCTCCTAACTGTTCAATTTCAGTCTGTCTCTCGATACTGCTTGTAATTACAGTAACTTCGTGTCCTTCGCTGATGAGTTTTTGGGTAAGTGGTTTGCCTATATTTCCCAGAGATCCTACAATTGTAAATTTCATGATTATTTATTTTTATAATTTGTTTTACAAAGGTATCTTTGTACTTACTTTTATGCAAGTACTTACCCTAAAGTGTGTATTATGACAACGATTAAAGAATCATCTACCATTCAGGAAAATAAGCGTTATGCTTTGGCCGAATGTCCGGTTACTTATGTAATGGAAAAAATAGGAGGCTATTGGAAACCCATCATTTTATATCACTTGACAACAGGTGATAAAAGATATAGTGAATTGAAACGGGCAATTCCTGCCATTACGGAAAAAATGCTGATTCAGCATCTGAAACAGCTTGAGGCAGATAAACTCATCATCAGAGAGGCTAAACCAGTAGTACCGCCCTTTGTAACATACAGGCTTACAAATGCTGGTCGTGCTTTGCATCCAATTATTGATGCAATGGCGGTATGGGCAACTGAAGATATGAAAGGAGTATTTGAAAAATAAAGTTATTATTCAGTTGTTTTCCACTTTATTTCTGCATCAAAATGTATGATGATTTCTTTGATGTTATAGTCTTCATCATATACATTTGTGTAGAAAATTACATAAAGAGGTTTTTCCATATTCTTACAGGCAATCTGTTCATCGCTTTCTAATAGTTCAAGTACACTTATCGTTCTTTCAGCATTCCAGTTTTCAGATGTTCCTGTGGGTGTTTTGTCAAATCTGTGGTCCTTTTTAGAAGTGTAGTACCAGTAGCTTGGAGCATCGTTACTAATGAACATACGCTGTTTATCATTGAAAGATGATTCAGCCATACCCGTGTTTTCAAACCAGGTTATTTCAAGATCTCCTTCACCAAGAGCGGAACGATACAGATCTTCATCAAGAGTAGCCCCAACCAAAAGGCCTTCAATGCCTATAGACTGAATTTGAAAACTAAAAGGAGCTTTGTTAAGCATATATACATTCTTTTCAGAAGTTATTTCCTTTTGATTCTGCATGACTTTTACTTTTAATTCCTGTGCGTGTAATATTAAAGAGGCATAGAGGAAAACGATGCTGCCTAAAATCGTTTTTAATGTTTGTTTCATATTGTTTACTGTTTGTTATTTATAAGTTCTTATCTGATGAATGACAAAGTAAAAGAAAAAAAGAGTTGATTAACTCCCCAATATCCGTCATTTTTATCTTTAAAGAAGATATAAGGAAAAGATTATAGGAAATGATACAATAAACGATATAAAAAACGCCTGTGTTTTTTACAGGCGTTTTTGAAGGTTATTTTTTTAAGATTGCTTTACCAATCTTCTGAGTACAGCCCATTGTTTCAAAGCTTCTCTTGATTCTACAGCGGGATATCCCAATACTTTTTTTCCGCTTTCAATATCACTCATTACCCCTGATCCGGCACCCACTACAGCTCCGGCTCCAATAGTTACATGATCTTTAATAGAAGCACTACCGCCGATTACAACACCATCGCCTAAAGTTACAGAGCCAGCGAGTCCGCTATTTCCTGCCATTATACAGAATTTACCGAGAACGCTGTTATGTCCGATTTGAACCAGATTGTCTATTTTAGTTCCGTCTCCTAATATGGTAGAACTGAATTTACCTCTGTCGATGCAGGATCCGGATCCGATTTCTACTCCGTTTCCAATTACCACATTCCCAATCTGAGGTATTTTTATAAGCATTCCTTTTTCAGGGCAGAATCGGTATCCAAATCCGTCTGCACCAATAGTGACATTGGGTTGAAGAATACAATTATTTCCTATATGACAACGCTCACGAATGACTGTCCCTGACCAGATAATACTGTTTTTTCCTATTGTACAGTCGTCTAAGACGGTCACATTCGGATATAAAATGACATAATCTTCAAGTACTACATTTTTACCAACGTATACTCCTGCACTGATTTTACATCCTACGCCTATTTTAGCTGTTTTGTCAACATGAGCTGTGGGGTGTATGTTTTCTTCAAGTACAGGTGACTGAGGTGAAAAAACTTCTAATAGTTTCGCCATTGCCAAATCAGCATTTTTTACACGTATCAGTGCGCGGTTCTCTCCAGGTTCAGCAACAATACCTTCATTTATAATAGCAACAGATGCTTCAGAGGTTTCCCATAAATCGGCATATTTTTTACTTCCGATAAATGTAATGTGATTGCTTTTTGCTTTTTCAAGCTGCTCAGGTCCTGTAATAAGATTAGTTGTAGTACCTTCTAAAATACCATTCAGTATTTCGTTGATTTCATTAATGTTGAATGACTTCATTTATTATTTTTAGTGTTATAACCTTCAGTCTTACTATGAATTTAATTCTCTGGACTAAAAATCAGCATCAAATAAAGTGTTTTCATAATCGATATCCAAATAATTAACCTTTATAGAAGCAGAAATATCTGAGAATTTTATCTTTTGTAAGATATTTTTTCAAAAAAAAGAGTTCATTTCTGATTGGTAACCTATATGATAACGTAAATAAGAATTTATTATTTTATAGTCAGTATATTATTAACATATTTTTAGCTGTAACTAAATATATGACTGCAATTATATGTGAAATTCATAAAAGGAGTTGACGGGTAGTATAAAAATTGAGAAATGCCAGACTAATTCAATAATTATTGTAATTTTGCATTACTCATGTTACGCGTGAGTAATTTTTTAAAGTCAGTAAGCTTCCATCTTGCTGGCTTTTTCTATTTTCACAAAATCCTAAGTTGTATGTGATTTATAAATTGGGGAGGTATATACAGAATATAATGGTAATAAAAGAGTAACGCTCTTTCTTAAAAAAAAGCCCGTTTTTAAACGGGCTTTTTTTATGGTACAATAACTAAGGATTTTACCAGATCTTTATGACTTCCTAAAACAAAGGAAGTCATCATCCCTATGATGGTTTCCTTTTTATCCGTTTCGTTTTCTTTGGTAAGATGCATAGATAAATAATTGGTTGATTCTTCATCTTTTTTTATTTTAAAGACAAATTCAAGGTCTTTAAATTGTTCTTCCATATGAGAGAAAACGGGTCTGATTTTATAATTAATTTTGACTTCATTTTCTGTAAAAATCCATTTATTGCTGTCTTCATGCATAATAGATTTTTCTAATTTAGACCTTAAATAGGAAGGTCTTCTGTAAGGGTAGATTCTTAACTCCATAAAAATGTTTTTTTCCCTACGAAATTAAGATATAACGATGACTTATCAAACTTTCAGCAGGATTAATTTATTCTGAATAAATATTAAACTATTGATATACTTGCTTATTAAAGAACTTAGTAAGAAAAATAAAATTTACTCAGCTGAAAAATGCTGATAGTTGTATAACCTTATTTTTTTTCAGTCCAAACTATTCAATTTTGATGCCATGGACGTTGATAGATTGTTTAAGAACCTATAATCAGTAATAAGATATATAAGTGAGAAAAAAAGGCATATTAATTGCTTATAAAATCAACAAAGTGTCGTGAAATTATGCAATAATTCTACATTATTTTTTATCAGTAAAAATATTTTACTTTATTAAGAGAGGAGGGTATGATGCTGTAGATATTCATTGTTTTTTTCGTTGATGAATAAGAAATTTTGTAGGTTTGATAAAACTATTTATTACTGATGTATACACTTAGTCTGGATAAAATATTTTTAAACACTGGCCTTTATGAAGAAATAAAAGTACATGACTTAAGTGTCAATACTTTGTTGAATCTATTGTTCTACTATTACAATGATGATATCTTTTTTTTTAATCCTTCCCTGCATTGTTATTGTAAATCATGTGATCAAAAAGTTTTTTTTTCAAGTATCGCCAATAAGGAACATAAAGAATCTTTTTATGAATACAAATTCCTGATGCTTGAAAATGATTATAAGGATGAAAGTGAGAAAATAAATGTTTTATTGAGCATATTGCAAAAATTGAATTATATATCCAAGAGTTTTAAATGCCCGAATGTGTCAGATGGTTCCCATAATATAAGTTTTATATTTAAGGTGATTGAGGGCAGTCTGTATAAAATAGGTCAGTATCCTTCTCTGGATGATATGAATCGTTTTAAGCAAAATAAAGTAAAAGAAATTACAAGAGAAATTTTTACAGAGTTGAATCAAGCACACGATTTGTTTGCAAGTGGTTCGGTGAATAAGGCTTATATTATTTTAAGAGAAATTTTAGACAAGCGTATTATCACACCAAAGTTTTTATCTAAGAATTTTTCCGGACTAAAGAATAAAGAGGTAAGTATTTCGGAAAAAATATCCTTTTTAAAAAGCGATTTACCAGAAATTCTCATTCATGATGAAGGGCTTATTCATTTTTTAAAAAAGAGAGCACAGGATGTGAAGATCAATGAAAGCAAGCATTATTTTGAAATAATTTATTATGCAATACTCATAATAGTAGAGAATGATTTATCACAATAATAGTATCAGTTCATAATTTTATTAACACTGTAAAATGCGAGATATAACAAAAGGAATCCGATTACCGGATTCCTTTTTTGTTTTCTGAGTGAAACACTTATAACGATCACTTCCTTTTCTTAGCATTACAAATAAAGCAAAGAAAATACCATCAGAATTATTTTTTTATAAAATACATTTAATCTGTTGTTTTTTAATGCTTTATGATTTTTGAGTAAATTGATTTTTTCTTTTTAGCTGTTTATTTGGGCATCATTTTGTTGCATTTTTCTACATCAAATTGTGTTGATTCTATGGGGAAATATTACAAAATGATTGTTTGAGAGACGGAAGAATTTTTGTAAATTTAAGATAGAGACCACATTTTTAACCCAATTAATAATTTACTATGAAAAATAAAGAAAATCTCATCCTTACATCGAAAATGGAATTTCATCATGAGGAAATGTTGAAAGACAAATTATCAGCCGGCTTTTTATCAGTACAATTAGCTACTATAATCAGCGAGATGGTTTATGCGCATTATAAAGAAAGTCATGTTTTGTATCTCCGAAAGATTTTTATAGAATATGAAGATCAGGTTCTTAAATTTATACGTATTAAAGTTCGGGATTTTAATAAGAAAAAGAAGATTATTGATAAAGAGTTCTGAATTATTCGTTTTACAATTTTCAGGGGATGGCTATATGGATTTAATACTAAGCTTTTATAAAAAAACATTAAAATAGTTAAGTAACGATTTTGTGCATAATTGTCGTTACCATCCCTTGTATTGTTCGGCTATTTTCCTGATGATGTTTTCTTGTAATGTGTTGTCAGGGAATTTGGTACAATTGATATATCAGTTAAGCTGCAGCTTTGTTGCCTGCGCGGTTAAGCCTTACTTTTTTGGGTAACTGTTCAAAGAAAATGAAAATGTACTTCCCGCTCCTAAATCACTTTTTACAGCAATATCTCCACCCTGTGCCTGTATAAATTCTTTGCTGATGCTCAAACCCAGTCCTGTACCTTCTTTCTTTGTGCCCGGTATGCGAAAATAGCGTTCAAATATCTTGTCAAGGTACTGTGGGGAAATGCCTTGTCCTGTATCGGTAACGGTGAAGTGTACTTTGTTGTCTGCTGCTGTTACGTCAATATATACCGTTGAGTTATCATAAGAATACCGAATAGCATTGGAAAGCAGATTTGTAAGTACCCAAGCCGTTTTTTCGTTATCGGCGAACACCTGAGGCAGGTGATCTGCTGTTCTTATTTCAAAGCTGATTTGTTTTTGTTCAGCTGCTGCTTTGGTTGCATTTACGGCATATTCTACCATTTCTCTGACATCAGACGGTACAACACTTATCTGAATAATACCGCTTTCCACTTGTGTCATATTCAGTAATTCTCCTGTGATTTTCAGTAATCGTGAGGTATCATCTGTTATACTTTCTAAAAGGCTTTTTTGTTCAGTATTTAATTCGCCTATTTGGTTATTTTCCAGCAATTGTAAACTCATCTTTATCGATGAAATAGGCGTTTTCAGTTCGTGGGAAACTGTGGCAATGAAGTTGGTTTTTGCAAAATCCAATTCTTTATAAGGGGTAATATTTTGTAAAAGAATGACATCTCCGATATGCATTTCTGTCTGTTCGCCTGTAGGGGTAATCTTAATCGGAATAATTTCTTTCTCAAAATAGCTTTCTTTACTGTCGGCATAAATTTTTATCGGCAGAGATTTTGTTTTTTTATTGGTTGTTTCATTTTCGGATAAATTTTTTATCAGGTTTTTTATGAGGTCGTTGCGTTCTGCAATTGTATGAATGGGTGTGCCAATTACATTTTCTTTCTGAAGCCCTGCTATCTTTAATGCAACATTATTCATAAACAAAATAGTCTGATTTTCATCTAAACCGATAACCGGTTCACTCATATTATTGATGAGCGTTTCAATACGTTTTTTTTCCATCATCAGCTTTGCCAGGCTGGTGCTGCTATATTCTTCTAATTTTTCAGCCATGGTATTAAATGATTGGGCTAATTCTCCAAATTCATTGTGCTGCTCAAAATGCACTCTTCTGGAGTAGTTTTGTGCAGCGATTTGTTTGATGCTTTCCGTTAGTTCTTTGATAGGATTAGCAATGTTTGAAGGCAGATTTATTAAAAGTGTGAATGCTATTATAAAAGAAAGTGTTCCTGTAACAGCAATCCAAAAAACAGCATTCTCAGCGGTGTTCTGAGCAACATCACTTTTTCGGTGTATGGCCTGCATATTCAGAAGCATGGCACTGGTAATGTCTTTTTGTATGGTTTTGTGTAAAGAACTATCATTGGGGTTGTTTATGATTTGCTCAAAATCGGCTTTTATGCTGTCCGTGATTTCCTTTTCGCCAACTTCTGTGATGGTTTTCGTTTGTTTTGACAGACTTTCCCAGAATTTCTTTTGTTGTTCAGGATTTGAAATATCATTGTTTAATGCATCCAGCATTTGACGGCAATAATCTACTGTATTGTAGTTATCCGCCAGAATGTTTTTTGCATCGTTGGACAGTTTATTTATCTGATTTGCACTCAACACGGTAAGCAGGGCTATCATAGCAAATAATAGCCCGACACCTAACGTTAATTTTGTTTTTACCTTCATCGCTTCAATTCTTTAACTTAATATGACCAGATCCATATTATTGGTCGATAGCTTTTTTAAAAGACCATTGAAAATATTGCCCGCCAAAATGATATGCAACAGACTTAAATGTGGCTTTCCTATACAAACGGTGGTTATTTTTCGTTGCTCACACTGCTCAATGATTGCTCTGGAAACATTCTTATTTTCTACCTTTATGATTTCTGCTCCTAATTCTGTTGCTAATTTAAAGTTATTTATAAGATGTCTCTGTTTGCCGAGTGCTATTTTATCGGAACTTTCATTAGGTGTTTGTACATACAGAACAAACCATTTGCTGTTGTAATAGTTCGCCAAACGAGCTGTTTTGCGGATAACATTCCGTGCTGTTTTTTCATTGGAACTAATGCACGCCAAAAATTTTTCTCTTCTGGAAGAACCTGGTAAGGTAATTTCATTTTCTACTTTACGTTCTACCTGAGATGCCACTTCTTTTAGCGCCAGTTCCCGCAATTGCAGAATATGCTCACTTTTGAAAAAGTTGTTTAATGCGGTTTCAATTTTTGTCTGGTCATATATTTTTCCCTCCTTTAATCTTGTTATCAGTTCATCAGCGGTAAGGTCTATATTGACCACCTCGTCAGCTTGGGCGATGACACTATCGGGAATACGTTCTTTTACCTCAACACCGGTAATATGTCTTACTTCCTCATTAAGGCTTTCGATATGCTGAATGTTTACCGCACTAATCACATTGATGCCGGCATCCAGGATGTCCAATACGTCCTGCCAGCGTTTTTCATTTTTACTGCCCTCAATATTGGTATGGGCTAATTCATCTATTATCACGACTTCAGGACGTAAATTGATGACTGCCTGAACATCCAATTCTTCTAATTCTTTTCCTTTATAAAACAGCTTTCTTCTTGGAATAACGGGAGTACCTTCTAATAAAGCCTGTGTTTCTTTTCTGCCATGTGTTTCAATGTATCCGATTTTTATGTCGATACCATTTTGCAACAACGAATGTGCTTCCTGTAACATACGAAAGGTTTTGCCTACACCGGCACTCATGCCTATGTAAATTTTGAATTTGCCTCGCCTTGATTTTTTTATCAGGTCCAGAAACTGTTGTACGGTTTGGTCTTTTTCTGTCATCAGAGTGCAATGGCTAATGATGTTGTGATGAAAAAATTGTCATTACCAAATTTATTGTTTCCTGTAAAAATCTTGTCCTTGCTGGAAAGCCCTCTTCCTTCAATACGCCACATGATATTTTTACGTATCTGGTAGTCATAATTTATAGAATATCCCCAGTTTTTAAATCCATTCGGTGTATTTGTACCGATTATTACACCGTTTTCGTCGTTATAATACTCTGTTCGTATTGCCACATTATGTTTTTCGGCTGGGCTATATTTCACGATAACAACCGGTGTGCACCAGGTGTTATAACGCTTACTTCCCTTACTTTTTTGTTCTGCTCCAATATCAAATCCTGTTGTTAGGGCAAATTTTTCCGTGATTTGAAAAATACCGTAAAGGTTATGGAAATATCGCATTTGCCTTGTACTATCGGGTTTGTCATTACCTATGAAAGAACTGCTGTTGAGTGTAATTTTTGAATTAGGCTTGCAGGTCAGTTGATGGCCGAATGCAATGGTATTATTGCCGTCCATACGCTGTATGCGTTGCCATCCGTTCAAAACCAAACCACTGATAAACCATTTATCATTATCAGTTGTGTAGGAAATTTTTACACCTGTTTCAAAATAAGGTGAATTTTCCGCATATATGCCTCTCGTGAGTGTCCAGTTGTCCATACCTATCGCACTTTCAAAACCGATGTGAGAAGGAAAAAAGCCGGCATCAATCCACAAATTCTTTTTACTGGAAATTTTTACACCGGCATTTGCTTCATATATATTTTTCAATACGCCCTGCTCAGCTGCGTAATTTGCATTCATATAAGTACCGACAGCCAGAGCAAAATTTGCTCTTACTATATCTGTGTTATAGGATACTTTTACAAGACCTAAATTTACATTCAATTCATTATGCCTATTGTGTGAGTAGATAAATTCTGGGCGATTATGGTCGCCGGGCTTACTGAAATCATAAGTGTAATACGTTTCTAAATAACCGCTAAAAGAAAAGGCTGATTTTGCATTATCTGTTTGTCCAGTGCTCTTTATACTTAATAAAATCAGCACCGCCAATACTGTTTTTTTCATTTACTTTAAATTATCTAATGCGATATTTAATTTGAGAACATTTATTTTTTCAGGTCCAAATAATCCAAACAAAGGTTTTTCTGTATTGGCAAGGATGAGTTGCTGAAGATTTCCTTCAGCAATGCCACGAATTTTAGCAATTCGTTTTACCTGTATTTTTGCTGCCTGTACGGAAATATTCGGATCGAGACCACTACCACTTGCGGTTACCAAATCTACCGGGATTTCAGACTTCGAAATACCCGGATTGTGTACCAAAAATGTATCAATTCTTGCCTGAACCTGTTTGAGATATTCTTTATTCGACGCCGCTTTGTTGCTACCGCCGGAACCTGCGGCATTATAATCTACAGCGGAAGGGCGTGACCAGAAATAGTGATCTTTTGTAAAAGACTGTCCTACATTGGCATAATAGATTTTACTATTGAACGTAATCACTTCTCCTTTTCCCTTATTGGAAGAGAACTGTGCTATACCCCAAACAATGATCGGATAGATTATGCAGAGTAATAGAATACTAAAAACCGTTAGCTTGACAGCCGGTAAAATATGTTTTTTCATTTGTAACTTTTTTATTGATTTTTATTTGTCCAATGGAATACGTCAAGATGCAATCAATTGAATTTTGATTATCTGACTTATTTCATTTCTATGAATGTTTTAAATAAATATTGAAACTAAAATATCTATAAGTTTTATCCCTACAAACGGAACAATAATGCCTCCCAAACCGTAGATGAATAAATTTCTGCGTAGTAATGCACTGGCTCCTATAGGTTTATAAGCTACTCCTTTTAACGCCAATGGTATCAGTAACGGAATAACGATTGCATTGAAAATAACTGCCGATAGGATAGCACTTTCAGGCGAATGTAAATTCATAATGTTCAATCCCTGTAAAGCAGGAATGGAAGCAATAAACAGTGCCGGAACAATGGCGAAATACTTTGCTACGTCATTGGCGATACTGAATGTGGTTAATGTTCCTCTCGTCATTAATAATTGCTTGCCTATTTCTACGATTTCAATCAGCTTGGTCGGGTCGTTATCTAAATCCACCATATTACCCGCTTCTTTGGCTGCCTGTGTACCGCTGTTCATCGCTACGCCCACATCAGCCTGTGCTAAGGCAGGTGCATCATTCGTACCATCGCCCATCATGGCTACTAATTTGCCTTCTGATTGTTCTTTGCGGATATAGTGCATTTTATCTTCGGGTTTTGCTTCGGCAATAAAGTCATCTACACCCGCTTTTTCGGCAATGTATTTTGCCGTCAGCGGATTATCACCTGTAACCATTACAGTTTTTATTCCCATTTTACGCAATCGTTCGAAACGTTCCTGTATGCCAGGTTTTATAATGTCCTGCAATTCAATTACACCCAATACTTTTTCATTTTCGGCAACAACGAGTGGAGTTCCGCCATTACTTGAAATGGATTTCACCTGCTCAGCAGTTTCCTGTGGAAAATGGTTTCCAGCTTTTTCAACCAGATTTTTGATCACATCTGATGCCCCTTTTCTGATTTTGACGTTATCATAATCAATTCCTGAGCTTCTTGTTTCTGCGGTAAATTTGATGAATCGTGGTTTTTCAATTTGGTAGCTCAATGGATTAATTCCTGCCAACTCTATGATGGATTTTCCTTCGGGAGTTTCATCTGCCATAGAACTCAACACGACTGATTTTAAAAAATGCTTTTCATCCACTCCATTTACCGGATAGAATTTTGTTGCTTTTCTATTACCAATGGTGATGGTTCCTGTTTTGTCCAACAGTAATACATCTACATCTCCTGCGGTTTCAACTGCTTTACCGCTTTTAGTAATGACGTTTGCCCGTAAAGCTCTGTCCATTCCGGCAATACCGATAGCTGATAGTAATCCACCGATAGTCGTCGGAATTAAACAGACAAAAAGGGAGATAAATGCCGCAACGGTAATGGGGGTTTGTGCAAAATCTGCAAAGGGTTTCAACGTAACGACTACGATAATAAACACGAGTGTAAAACCTGCCAACAGAATAGTCAAGGCAATTTCGTTAGGTGTTTTCTGACGGCTTGCACCTTCGACCAAAGCAATCATTTTGTCTAAGAAACTTTCGCCCGCTTCGGTGGTTACGCAGACTTTAATTTTGTCGGACAGTACTTTTGTACCACCTGTAACACTGCTTTTATCTCCTCCTGCTTCTCTAATTACAGGAGCACTCTCACCTGTAATGGCACTTTCATCAATGGTTGCCAAGCCTTCAATAATTTCGCCATCGGAGGGAATTATATCGCCTGCTTCGCAAACAAAAACATTTCCCTTTTGAAGTTGAGAGGAAGAAACCGTTTGTCCGTTTTCTAACCGGGCTGGTGTTTCTTCTCTTGTTTTACGCAAACTGTCGGCCTGAGCCTTTCCTCTGGCTTCAGCAATGGCTTCAGCAAAATTGGCAAACAACAGAGTCATAAAAAGTAGAAGCGTTACAATAACATTGTAGAGCAGACTGCCCTGATTTTGTTCGCCTGTGATAATCCATACACATACACCTGCCATGATCAGTGTACCTATCCACACCATAAACATGACTGGATTACGGAACATTTTTGCCGGGTGTAACTTGATGAATGACTGTTTTAAGGCTTCATTCAGCAATGAAGGCTCAAATAATTTATTGCTATTATTATTCATTTATGTTGTGGTTGATAAGGATTAATAAAGTGAAAAGTATTCGGCAATAGGACCCAATGCCAGAGCCGGAAAGAATGCCAGTGCGGCAATGATGACTATGACGGCAAATACCATCAGTCCAAATGTTGCGGTGTCGGTTTTAAGGGTTCCAGCACTTTCCGGTATGAATTTCTTTTCTGCGAGTAAGCCTGCTATTGCGACAGGACCGATAATGGGTAGAAATCTGCCGAACATTAATACGATTCCTGTGGATATGTTCCAAAATGGAGTATTATCCCCTAAGCCTTCAAAGCCACTACCATTGTTAGCTGCCGATGAAGTATATTCATACAGTATTTCACTGAAACCGTGAAAGCCCGGATTGGCTAAAGTTACCAGTGTATATTGTGGCAAAGCGGTAGCTATAGCAGTTCCTACTAAAATCAGGAATGGATGTGCCAGTGCAATTATCAGGGCTATTTTCATTTCTCTCGCTTCAATTTTCTTACCCATGAACTCGGGCGTTCTTCCCACCATCAATCCGCTGATGAATACTGCCAGAATAATATAAATTAGAAAATTGAGTATGCCTGCACCCGCACCGCCGTAAAATGCGTTAACCATCATTGCCAATAGTTCGTTCATACCGGATAAGGGCATCGAACTATCATGCATGGAGTTTATGCTACCCGTAGAAATAACCGTAGTTACAATACTCCAAAAGCCGGATGCTGCTGCTCCAAAACGAATTTCTTTTCCTTCCATCGCACCGAGTGTATTATCAATTCCCATCTGTGCAATCGCCGGATTCCCATTCATTTCCATAGTAATGTTTGGGATGACCAGTAGCAGAAATCCTACCGTCATTACACCAAACATCATCCATGAAAATTTTCTCCTGCGAATAAAATAACCAAAAGCAAATACCATCGCCATAGGAATAATCATCTGTGCGATCATCTCGACCATATTAGTCAGATAATTAGGGTTTTCAAGTGGATGAGCACCATTAGCTCCAAAAAAACCACCACCGTTTGTACCTAAGTGTTTAATGGGAACAAAAGCAGCTAAGGGGCCACGGCTTACTTCTACCGTATTGCCCTGTAAGTTGGTTATGGTATCTTTACCTTCAAAGGTCATGGGCATACCGTTACATATAAAAATGGCAGCTAATACTAACGATACAGGTAGTAAAATACGGGTGCAGGATTTTAAAAAGTAATTATAAAAATTGCCCAATTGAGTGGTTGATTTCTCTCGGAATGCTTTGAACAATATGACTGCCGCTGCCATACCCACACCTGCGGTTACAAACTGGAGAAACATGAGCCATATTTGCCCTAAATAGCTGATGCCCGTTTCGCCTGAATAATGTTGGAGGTTACAGTTTACCAAAAATGAAATAGTGGTATTAAATGCCAAATCTGCGGACTGGCTTGGATTTCCATCGGGATTGAGAGGTAAACTTCCCATATTCATCAGTATGCCCATACTCATCAGAAACCAGATAAGGTTGATGGTAAGCAAGGCTACTAAATGCTGTTTCCAGTTCATTTCCTCATCGGGATCGATGCCTGATGTTTTATAGAATAACCGTTCTATAGAGCCCAATACAGGGTCAAAAAAGGTTCTTTTGCCGGCATATACTTTTGCGATGTATTTACCAAACGGGATTGCCAGCAAAAATGTTATCCCGAACATCGTTATAATTCCTGAAATTTCTGTGTTCATATTTTTAATTGAATAATAGTTTAATAAACCAGGCGATAAGTATTTTTAATCCAGAAAGACAAGAAGTACTTTGCCTACCTTTATATTTTCTTTTAATTTTCTCATACGGTCTTTATTTTGTGCCAGTTTTCCAGCTTATTGTATGATGTCGTTATTAAAATTTTTCCGGTTTAATCAGCACATAGCACATATAGAAAAATATAGCAATGGCGATGATGAATAATGCAATCATATCTTTTCAAATATTTTTATGAGGGAAAAAAACAGGGCAAAGCACAAAAGCCCGGTGAGGAGTAAAATGACTGTAAGCATATCAATTATTTATTTTTGTTATGCCATAAGATAGACAATCCCTATTCCAATTTCATTGGAATCAATGTTAAATACTTGTATTATAGTTTTTTACATTTTTTTTGAAAAAAGAAGAAAATAAAAAACCCTTTCATTTTGAAAGGGGAGATACTATCGTTTTGAAAGGATTATTTTATTTGGTATTCGTCAATTTTTCGATATAAAGTTGTTAAGGCAATATTCAGGAGTTTCGCTGTTTCTGTTTTATTGCCATTGGTGTAATTCAATACCTTTTGAATATGTATTTTTTCGGCACTGGCGAGGTCAAATCCGGACAGTGTTTTTTCCCGAACTCCTACTGAACTGAGCTGTTGTAATTCAGCAGGCAGACTATCCTCTGTTAATTCGGTGCTATCGGTAAGAATGACGCTGCGTTCGATGACGTTTTTTAATTCTCTGATATTACCTTTCCACGAATGCTGTTTCAGTGCTTCCAGATAGCCTTTAGAAATCATATTGATTTTTTTGTTGGTCTTAGTGGCGAATGTCTGTAAAAACAATGCTGCCAATTCTTCTATATCCACAATTCTTTCCCGAAGTGGAGGCAATGAAATCTGGAAAACGGCAATACGATAAAATAAATCTTCACGGAAGTTTCCTGCCTCTACTTCCTGCTGTAAATTTCTGTTGGTAGCGGCTACAATGCGTACATTTACCTTTGTTGATTTGCTGTCGCCAACCTTTAAAAATTCTCCTGTTTCCAAGACCCGTAATAACTTTGCCTGTAAATCTAAAGGCATTTCGCCAATTTCATCTAAGAAAACCGTACCGTTATTTGCTTCTTCAAAAATTCCTTTACTATCTTTGACTGCTCCTGTAAATGCACCTGCTTTATGTCCGAATAATTCGTTTTCCAACAATTCCTTACTAAAGGCAGAGCAGTTTATGGCAACGAAATTTTGTTTGTTTCTGTTGCTGGCATTGTGTATGGCTTGCGCAAATACTTCTTTACCCGTACCCGTTTCTCCAGTGAGCAAAACGGTCGTTTCACTGCCTGCCACTTTTTTTGCTGTATCAATAGAAGCACCAAGTGTTTTGGATTTACCAATGATGTTATCAAAGGAATATTTATTGCCCAACTGCTTTTCTAACTGTATTACCCGTTTGGCTAATGAAACTTTTTCGGTTGCTTTATAGAGCAGGGGAATGATTTTGTTGTTGTCATCTCCTTTGGTAATATAATCAAAAGCGCCGTTTTTCATTGCCTGAACACCATCTGCGATATTGCCGTACGCAGTGAGTAATATGATTTCTACTAAAGGATATTTTTCTTTAATCTTTTTGGTGGCTTCAATACCGCTTCCGTCCATTAGTTTTACATCACATATCACAACATCGACATCAGCTATTTCCAGTTTTTTAAAACCGTTTTTGATATCGTCTGCCTGCACCACATCAAACCCTTCCAAGGTAATGATTTTGGACAGCAGGGTTCTTATTTTTTCTTCGTCATCTATTATTAAAACTTTGCTCACGATATTAAATTTATAGGGCAAATTTAAATATAAAAACGCTTGTTCATGAAATATTGCCACTAAAGATGTGTTTAGATAATCTTTATCATTTTCAACGTTTTTTCTTTTTCTTGTTTATGCTCTTCAGCCTGTATATGTGCGAATAGAGTGAATGATCCTAAATCAAAATTAGACAAATGTTACTGTGGATTAAACTCAAAAAGATTTTTTGTGGGTAGGTTGTTCATTCTTTATTTTCATATAGCTTATTTTATTTTTTGTATTAGTAGTTTAGCAAGCTGTCCAAGCTGTTTCAATTTTAATTCTAAATCATCCGTCCAAGGCAAACCTATGCAAAGCCGTATACAATTTTGAAACTGCTTCTGTAGGGTAAAAATTTTCCCGGGAGAAATACTGATATGATGTTTAATAGCTTGGTTGTACAGTTTTTCAGTGTCAACATGTTTTGGAAATTCAATCCAAAGGGCCAAACCTCCCTGTGGACGACTTACTTTGGTTCCTTCGGGAAAATGCATCGCTATGGTTGCGGCATATTTTTGATAATTTTCTTGTAAAGTCTTGCGAAGATTGCGCAGATGGTTTTCATATTTTCCGGTCAAAAGAAAGTTACCTATCGCTTCATTGATAAGCGAATTGGAGGAGATGGAATGAATCAGTTTTAATTTAAGGATTTGTTCTTTATATTTTCCCGGAGCCACCCAGCCAACACGAAAGCCCGGAGCCAATGTTTTAGAAACGGAACCGCACCAAAGCACATTGCCATCCTTATCAAAAGATTTACAAGATTTAGGGCGTTTTTTGTCAAAATGAAGATCTCCATAAGTATCATCTTCAATCAGTGGAATATGGTGTTCAGAAAGAAGTGAAACAACCTCTTTTTTATTATCATCGGGCATACAATACCCCAAAGGTGTGTTGAAGTTAGGAACAAGAAGGCAAACGTTAATTTCTGGAAGCAATTTCCGTAGCGCATCAATTTCTATTCCTGTAATCGGGTGCGTATCAATTTCCAGTACTTTTAATCCAAGGCTCACTGCAAGCTGTAAAATACCCGAATAACAGGGACTCTCCAGTGCAATAGTATCTCCCGGTTTGGTAAGTGCCATAAGGCACAATGATAAAGCGTTCATACAACCGTTTGTGGTAATGATGTCATCATCTTTTAGATCTCCTTCCCAAGCCAGCGAACGCGCAGCTATCATACGACGTAATTTGACATTTCCTTGTAAGGGTTCGTAATCTATACCACCGTCCTGAAGATTTCGTGTAGCAAGCTGAATTTCTTTTTTCAGTTTTGCAGAAGGCAGAAGTGTTCCTGAAGGTACTCCAATCGAAAAAAGAGTCAAATCCCGACGTCCCATCGTTGAATAAATATCATTCATCAATAAGTCAGGTTCTCTCGTATTAGCTATGGGAATGGGTTGGCTCGCTTCTGCCAAAGGCAATCTCAGATAACTAAGCGAGTTGATAAAATATCCTGATTGTGGTTTAGACCGTATAAGAGAACGTGCCTCTAATTCAAGAAAGATCCTTTTTGCCGTATTGATGCTGATTCCATGTTCACGGCTCAAATTTCTTACAGAAGGTAGTTTTTCACCTGCTTTTAATACTCCTGATTTAATTTTATCGGCAATATTGTCTGCTATTTCGTTATATAGGTAGCTTTTACGCATAATAAAGGAAATAATTTCTAATTGACAAAGATAACTGTGTCTATAATAATATCAAAAAATGTGACTGTGTTTGTTTATTTAAGTTTCCGAAATTTGCAGCTAAAGATTTTATTATGTCGGATCATATTATCAATAAAGTAGAAGAAAACACAACACAGGGCTGGTTGAACGGTTTCATTGGTGTTGTATTGTTCAGCGGTTCTTTGCCTGCCACAAGATTAGCTGTTTTAGAGTTCGATCCCATCTTTGTAACACTCGTTCGGGCTTCCATTGCCGGCTTACTGGCGTTAATCATCTTGTTGATATTTAAAGAAAAACGTCCAAATCATAAGCAATTGTTCCCATTAGCTATTGTGTCTATCGGTTGCGTGGTCGGTTTTCCTTTACTAAGTGCTTTGGCATTACAATATATCACTTCGGCACATTCCATCGTTTTTATTGGGATTTTGCCCGTGGCTACGGCAATATTCGGTATTATTCGAGGCGGCGAACGTCCCAAACCTATCTTCTGGATTTTTTCAATTATTGGCAGTTTATTGGTCATAGGTTATGCTGTGGTGCAAGGTCTTACAGCTTCTCTTTTGGGTGATATTTTGATGATTTTAGCAGTGATTCTCTGTGGATTGGGCTATGCCGAAGGTGCTAAATTAACCAAAGAATTAGGCGGATGGCAAGTTATTTCGTGGGCATTGGTGCTTTCACTACCGATTATGCTGCCGCTAACTTTTTTTTATATGCCATCTTCATTTGAAAATGTGAACGTAGTAGCCTGGGGCGGATTGGCGTATGTCTCTTTGTTCAGCATGTTTCTTGGATTTGTATTTTGGTATAAAGGTTTGGCACAAGGCGGAACAGCTACTGTAGGACAACTACAATTATTACAACCCTTCTTTGGTCTGGCACTGGCGGCATGGCTGTTGCATGAACAGGTTAGTATAGGTATGTTGGCAGTTACGCTGGGTGTTATACTGTGCGTGGTGGGAACTAAGAAATTTGCATCAAACAAATAGCATACATCAGACTTAAACATTATTTTTCACCTTTGATTTCAACACAATGAATCTAAAAACCATTTTAACACAATTTATTTCGTATTTAGATGAAGAAATAAACAGCACAAAACAGCGCCTGCCTTATTCTTGCTGTATGTCAACAATTGGTATCGATGGCTTTCCAAATGCCCGCTTTGTCTTACTGAAGAAAATCAGAAAAGTAGCATTAACCTTCTGGTGGTCACAAACGCAACATCAGGTTCGCGTTCAAGGTATTTTAAGTAGATCAGCTGTAGATGGACAAGGAAAAGCGTATCCTATTCTTCACATGGGATTGTGATAATAAAAATTTAAAGCTTTATGGTAAAATTAAAAATTCCCCAGCGATTAAATCCGGGCGACAAAGTGGCTGCTATCTCTATGTCGTGGGGTGCTGCGGGCGAGTTACCGCATCGTTACCGAAAAGGTAAAGAACGTCTGGAACAAGTTTTTAATCTGAATGTTGTAGAAACTAAACATGCCTTACAGCCAGCACAATGGATTTACGAGAACCCCCAAGCTCGGGCAAAAGATTTAATGGAGGCATTTTCGGATCCGTCCATTAAAGCCATTATTTCCAATATTGGTGGGGATGACAGTATAAGAGTGTTGAAATATATTGATATAGAGGTTATAAAGCAAAACTCTAAAATATTTATTGGATTTTCCGATAGCACTGTCACACATTTTATTTGTCTTAAAGCAGGAATAAGTTCGTTTTACGGCACATCATTGTTGGTAGGATTTGCAGAAAATAATGCCATGCACGATTACCAGATCGAAGACATTAAAAGGACGTTGTTTTCTGCTGAAGTAATCGGACAGATTTATCCCAACCAGCAAGGTTGGACAAGTGAATTTCTGGATTGGTTTGATATTTCGCTGCAAGATGTAAAACGAAGATTAAATCCTGCAACGGGATGGAACTTTTTGCAAGGCAGTTCTATTGTACAGGGGCGCTTGATTGGTGGTTGTATGGAGGTTCTGGAAATGCTGAAAGGGACGGATTATTGGCCTGATTTAGAGATGTGGAAGGACAGCATTCTATTTTTTGAAACTTCCGAAGCTATGCCCAAACCAGAGTACATCCGTTGGTGGTTGAGAAATTACGCATCTTTGGGTATTCTCCAACTTGCCAAAGGAATTATTTTTGGTAGACCCTACGACAATTTCTATGCAGAACAATATGAAATAGAGCTACTGAAAGTCTTGGATGAAGAAGGCTTATCGGATTTGCCTGTTATTACCAGGATGGATTTTGGGCATACTTGTCCTACGTTTACACTTCCGTACGGAAGACTGGCAGAAATCAATTGTATAGAGAGCACGTTTTCTATATTGGAAGGCGGAGTATTATAGAAATAAAAGATAAAAAATGAATCTAAAAGAAGTCGCTGCTCAATGGGTAAAATTAACGGTGTTGAATGATTATATCGCTTACGGCGATGTTGCCGCCGCTATTGAAACCATTGATGGAAATGTCTATACGGGCATCAGTATTGATACAGCCTGTTCATTGGGGCATTGTGCTGAACATAGTGCTGTTTCGGAAATGCTAAAACACGGAGAATACCGCATAAAAGCCGTCGTGGCTGTGGACAGTGCCGGAAATGCAGTGCCGCCCTGCGGAAGATGCCGCGAACTGATGAGCCAGCTATCTCCCGATAACAGTCAAGCAATTGTAGAAGTCCGCAACGGCATTTTCAAAACATTAGAAGAATTAATGCCTTTTGACTGGAAACGAGGATAAAGGATAACTATAACATCGTTCAAAATGAATCATCAAAAAATAAATATAGAAAACTGGAAACGAAAAGAGCATTTTAATGCTTATCGTAATGCCGTGAAATGTGGATTCAGCTTGACTTTTAAATTGGATATTTCCCATATAATTCCTTTTATCAAGGAACATGGTTACAAATTTTATCCGGTAATGATTTATTTGCTGTCAAAAGCAGTGAACAAGCATCCTGAGTTTAGAATGGCAATGAAAGATGGAGAATTAATAGTTTGGGATTGTGTAGATCCGGTGTACACGGTTTTGCATACGGAAACAGAAACCTTTTCGGCACTTTCCATACCGTATACTGAAAATCTTGAAAATTTTATCAAAGAATACGACGGTATGGGAGGAAAGTACAAAAACAGCCTTGCTTTTTTTCCGGAAAAAGCACCTGAAAATCATTTTAATATATCGGCTATTCCGTGGGTTAATTTTGATAGCTTTAATCTGAACATTGCCGATTTTACAGATTATTTTGCACCTACTTTTACCATGGGCAAATATCAAAAAGAGGGTAATAGCATTTTCATGCCACTATCTATTCAGGTTCATCATGCGGTATGCGATGGATTTCATGTCGCCAAACTCATCGAAACTTTACAGGAATATTGTACAGCTATTCAATTTCTTAAACAGACTTAAAATTAAAACTATGCAGATACGTCAATTAACAAAACAAGATATTCCCGATTTATTAAACGCTATTAATGGAGCGTTTGCCGATTACATCGTTCCTTTTCAACTTAATGCAGAGCAGTTGCAATTTAAAATGCGATCGGAAAACATTGTACCCGAATGGTCAATCGGTGTTTTCAAAGCGGAAAAACTAATCGCTTTCATTATGCACGGTGTACGAACAGTGAACAAAAAAACTGTGGTGTACAATGCCGGAACGGGTGTATTGCCTGAGTACCGTGGTCATGGATTGGTAGGGAAAATGTACGATTATATCCAACCTTTTTTTGAGGAGCATAACGTAAATCAGTTGGTTTTGGAAGTGATTGAAAGTAACCAATCGGCCATCCGTGCATACGAGAAAAATGGATTTACGATCCGAAGGAAATTACTGTGCTTTGGTGGTGAATTACAACCAAAACAACATCTGAATAGAGCTACCATCAAACCTTTGCAAAATTTTGTTTGGGAAGATTTCCAATCTTTTTGGGATATTTTGCCCAGCTGGCAAAGTGCCATTCCAAGTATGGATATCGCTCAACCTAAGGCTTTGGGTGCTTTTGTTGGAGAAGTTTTGATAGGCTATATTTTATTTAACCCAATCAACAAGCGTATTTATCATATTGCGGTAACTTCTGAACACAGAAGAAACGGCATCGGTACACAACTATTAGCCGAAGTACAAAAACAACTATCAGGCGAAAAAGTGCAAATGAATAATATGGACGAAGCCGCTAAAAATCTAAAATTATTCTTAGAAAAACAAGGTTTGATTAACGATATCAATCAATTTGAAATGGTAAAGAATTTAAAATGATACGTATTGCAACAAACGCTGATTTTGAAGAGTTAACAGCTATTTTTACTATTTGTTCCGGAGTTGCAACTATTGTTGATATACCAAAATCAAATTTTGTAAATATTCTTCAGACCATTTCTACAGATGAACCCATATTGGGAAGATTTATTTTAAAAAGGCTTTCAATTGGATAAATAAAAAAGGTAAGCCTTAATATACTTTATAGCCTATATTTATGAAATTTGCTGTATTGATTTACAAGGTAATCGAGTGAAAGTAAGCGCAATGAGCACCATTACTAAATCGTTACCGAAAGAATTTTCCTCTCTCGTAAACTACTTATTATAAGCCGAATTTGACTTAATTAATCTTTTTTAATAAAAATAGCTTTGATTTTTTAAAAAAAAAGAATCTTAAGGAAAAACAGCTAAATCAATTGATATACAGGAGAATAATGGATCAATAGATGAAAGAATTATACCTCTTCTTTGCTCATAAATTATCGCACTAATCTTTTATTGGAAAATTTAGGTACGGTTTTTGGTTTTGGGTTATTAATTGCACACAAAACTATATTTCACGGGGCTTTTAGCCATTTGTCGAATTGTTTTAGGATGTGTTAAGTATATGTTTAATCTATTATATTATAAAAATTTGCTATTATGAAAAAAATTGTTTTTTTAACACTGACCGCTGTAAGCTTGCTGTTTTTAATTCCTTCAGGAATGTATGCACAACGACATGACCGAGGGGGAGATAAACATGATAAACACAGAAAAGAATCTTCCAGAAAAAGGAAAGATTATGATAGAGATCACAGAGACTATAAGCATTGGAAAAATGATCATCGCTCTCATAGAGGATATGCAAAAGTGAAACACAAACATCACAAAAGACCAGCGTGGGCTGCTGCGCATAGATATGAGGCAAATAGACATATTTATTTCAGAGATTATGGTACATTTTACGATCCGTATCGCGAAGTATATGTATATAGAAATCGTGGAAGATGGGTTCAAACTACAAGCGTACCCACTTTTATGCTCAATGTAAATTTAGGAAGAGCACAGGTAACGATTTTAAAAGATATTCCTGTAACCAGACATCCCGAAGATTTTTATGGTGATTATAATGACCGTTATTGGCGATAGTCTTATTACAGATTACTATTTAAAAACAGGCTTATGCCTGTTTTTTTTTAGTTTATTTTTTTACAGAAGTTCTATATTTGTCGTATCACTATTAGCGTAAAACAGAATAGTATTTTACCAAAATAAATTATGGAAATTGTAATAAGAAAGGAAAAACCCGAAGATTATGCTTTAGTATATGAGCTAAATGAAAAAGCATTTGGTCAGAATTCTGAAGCAAAACTTGTTGAGGCTTTACGAAAAAATAAAGATGTTTTTATACCGGAGCTTTCATTGATAGCACTTTACAAAGGGGAAGTAATGGGACATATTCTGTTTACAAAAATAACTATTCTCACAACAGATGGTCAGTATAAAGAAAGCCTTGCACTGGCACCAATGGCGGTATTGCCTCAAATGCAGTTAAAAGGTATTGGTAGTGCGCTCATAAAGCAAGGATTAAAAAAAGCCAGAGATTTAGGTTTTACTTCTGTTATCGTATTAGGACATCCTGCCTATTATACTAAATTCGGATTTACTTCAGCGTCTTATTACGGTATCAGACCTCCTTTTGAAGTGCCTGAAAATGCTTTTATGGCAATTGAACTTATCGAGGGGGCTTTGAAAAAAAGTGAAGGTGTTGTATATTACTCTAAGGAGTTTGAAAATGTATGATAGACTTTTATTCTAATATTTATTGGTAATCAGCCTATAAGCAAATTTGAGCGGTTTTCCATTATTACTAACTGTAAATTATTTTATACTTTTATTTCATAGAATACTCAATTTATATCGGATGAATCGAATTAATATAGAATTGAAATGGGCTTTTGTTTTTTTAGTCATGAGTTTATTATGGATGTTGCTTGAAAAGTGGACAGGAGTACACAGTACCCATTTAGATAAACATCAATATGTTTCTCTCATATTTGCAATACCTGCAATAGCAGTATATTATTTTGCTCTGACCGATAAAAAGAAAACTATATATGCAGGACAAATGAGTTTTAAACAGGGGCTTTTTTCCGGTTTCCTACTTACTTTGATAATTACCCTTTTGAGCCCTGTGTCACAATGGTTTGTTTCTACAGTGATTACTCCGGATTATTTTAATAATGTTATTGCTTATTCTTTAGAAACGGGATATTATGCTACGAGAAAACAGGCAGAAGCGTATTTTAATTTGAATAATTATATCGTACAGAGTATTCTTGGCGCTATTTCTATGGGGATTATAACTTCAGTTATAATTGCTTTTATTGTTAAATCAAAAAAGCCAGCTCAGAAATAATTTAAAAACGAACTTGTAACTTTTATCACATTAATCCATATACTATATAAAAATGGCAACAGTAAATGCATACCTCAATTTTAATGGCAATTGCCTTGAAGCGTTTAATTTTTATAAATCTGTTTTCGGCGGGGAATTTCCTTATGTAGGCAAATTCGGAGATATGCCTCCACAGGAAGGAATGCCTCCACTTCCGGAAAGTGAAAAGAATAAGATAATGCATATTACACTACCGATCAGCAAGGAAACCCTTTTGATGGGAAGTGACAGTTCTGAAGCTTTTGGTCACAACCATATTGCAGGGAATAATATTTCCTTATCTATTGATGCGCAGAGTAGGGAAGAAGCGGATACTTTATTTAACGGATTATCTTCGGGTGGTAAAATAAATATGCCAATGAGTGAAACATTTTGGGGAGCCTATTTCGGAATGTTTACAGATAAATTCGGAATTCATTGGATGATTAATTTTGATGAAGTGAAATAATTAAAAAAATTTTCGGTCAGGTTTGTACTATTTTCTAAGACAATAGTATGAACCTGATTTTTTATTTATTTCTGTAATTTTAATAAGTTGGTACTATAAAAGCAAATCCATTTGCACGACAATTTTTGTCAATTCAGCTACGTTTTTTGCCTTAAATTTATTCATGATATTTTTTCTGTGGGTATCAACTGTCAGTACGCTCAGTGATAATTCGTCTGCAATCATAAGACTTGTTTTACCTTCCGTAATCATTTTTAAAATTTCTTTTTCTCTTTTAGTGAGTTTTGGAAACTCATTAAAATCATAGGTGACCGGTTTACTGATAATGGCTTTAACCTCATTACAAAAAGTGATATTTCCTGCCAGTGACTCTTTTATAGCATACAGTAGTTCTTCAGTTGAAGCATTTTTCAGCAGGTATCCGCTGGCACCATATTGTATCGATTGCATAATGATACTTCTTTCTGAACGGTTGCTCAACATTAAAATAACAATCTCAGGTCGCTCTTTTTTTATTTCTCTGCACAATTCAATACCATTGCTATCCGGAAGTGTTATATCCAATAAAATTAAATCTACCGGATTTTCTTTAATAAAAGAAAGAATTTCACTGCCTTTGTGAAAACTTCCCACAATATTCAGTCCTTTTTCATTCATAAGGAGCTGTTTCAGCCCTGCTACAACAATGGGATGATCATCAAGAATCACAATATTGATATCAGTCATGTTCATTTATTTTTAGTTCTATATTGATGGTTGTGCCTTCATTAACTTCAGTAGTTATTTCCATTTTTCCATGCAGATATTGAATTCTGTTTTCTACATTATGAAGCCCCATACCGTTTTTTTGTATGGCTTCCTCTGTAATAAATCCAATACCATTATCCTCAATGGTAATTAGAAAAACGGAATCTTCCTGTGTACATTGCAGGAGAATAGCAGTAGCTTTTGCATGTTTTACAGCATTGGATAACAGTTCCTGAATAATTCTGTATATATGGAGCTGGGTAGCTAATGAAATATCTTTTTGCAAATTATAGCATTGTAAATCAATTTCCAGTTCGTGATGTGTGTAAAAATTACAGAGATCCTTTAAAGCCGTTTCCAGTCCGAACCGCAGTAATGATTCCGGCATAAGATTTCGTGCTACTCCTCTTAATTCATTGATTGAATTGTCTAATTGGGTGATGATTTTGTTAAACTCTGTACGCTCATCAGGTCTGAGGTGTAGTGAAGCCCAACCCGACAGATTAATTTTTACCCCCGCAAGCATTCCTCCCAATCCGTCGTGTAGTTCCTGTGCAATACGCCCCCGTTCTTTTTCTTCTCCGCTAAGCATAGCCTGAGTTACTTTTAGCTGTTCCTGTTGAGTTCTTTCTGCTATTTCCTGCTGATGATTGATTTCTTTTTGTTGGATCAGATTTTTATAATTGCGGTAATACATATAACTAAAAATAGCGATGAGAAGTAATATCATGCAAATGACAGCAAGAATTAATAAAAACTGTTTGTTTTTATCAGCTTCCAGAGCATTTTGTGCGGTTTCTTTTTCAAGTGCTGAAATGGCTTTTTGACTTTCTGCATTTTTATATTGTACTTCGAGTTCAGTGATTGTTTCTTTCAGGCGTGCATTTGATATACTATCACTTAGGGTGCTGTATTTCTTTAACCAGATAAAAGCTTCCTGTTTATCATGGAGCAGTTCATTTATTTTTACCAGCTCATTATAAATGGTTTTTTTATTATTTACATCTTTTAGAATAGATCCTTCCGCAACGAGATCGGTTAATACTTTTTTGGCTGCTGTATAGTGCTGTTGGTGAAGGTATATTTCATATTTTCTGAAAATAAGCAATTGTAATACATCTTTTTGATGATTTTTTTTTGCAGGAATTATTCCTTTTTCGGTTTCGAGAAGTGCTTCTTCAAATTGTGAGTTTGAAATGTAATAATGTGATTTTGCGAGGTAAAAAAAAGGATAATTGACGGATTCAGGAAATGATTTTAAGATTTTTTCTGCAGCATCCAGATATTTTTTTGCCTGCTCTTTTTTATCTGCATACACGAGATTGGTAGCTGCGCCTATGTATGCCAGCACCAGTGTTGCAGAAGTCGGATATTCTTTTGATAAAAGATCTATTGCCTTTTTATTATAGGGTATAGCTTCATCAAATTTGCCATTGTACATCAGTATGGTTCCAAACTGAGAATTGTAGTGCGACAGTTTTTCTTTGTCTCCTGATTTTTCAGCCAATGGTATGGCATGTTGCGTTACTATATCCATAACCGCTGCATATCCTTCTTTATCTTTAATCATTATGCCGTAATTATACCAGGAGGCCGCCTGTAAAAGATATGATTCTTTAAACTGAAACGGCTTTAGATTTTTGATGGCATTCTGAAAAGCCACTGCTGCCTTTACTTTATTCCAATTATAATAATATTGTCCTTCATAAAATGAAGCTGCTGCTTTCAGATAAGGATATTTAAGACTCAGTTTAGTCCCTAAACCAAGATGCTTTTTGCTTTGTAAAGTATCTTTTGAACGATACAGATCAGCGAGTAAAAAATGCGTATTTGCTTTGATACTATCCGATGCATTTGAGTGTAGTATAACAGATAAACTATCGGCATATTTTTTTTCATTGACAGGCACCAGCTGTTGGGCTACAACAGTAGATGTAATTAAAAAAAGGTAACAAAAGGCAAAAAGAAAACGCATATTTTTTTTAATTTAGCGAAAAGGTTTTTTATGGAAAAATAAGGATACTAAAGTAAGAAACAAATACCTAAAAACAGGTAGAAATTTTTACCATAATGAAGGTATTGAATAGCAGTGAAAAAATAATAAACTTTGGACAAGTTTAAAACTGCAAAAGTGGAGAGAATTTTAAATTAAATAAATATGAATCAGAAAAGAAAATTATCAACGTTTTTAAGAAAAATGACTGTGCTAGCCAGTCTATTAGTAGTAGGAGTTCTTACTTTCTCATGTGGAAGTGATGACGGAGCAGCAACACCGGGTCCGGGTGGTGAAGGAAAAAACATTAAACTAACCATTACAATCAACGGAGTAGTTCCTGACGATTACCTTTCTTTTGTAACTGTAGGAAGTGCTTTAAACGATCCTATGCAAAGTACTATATGGAAAGTTAACGGAGTGACACAAACCAATGAAACATCTGTTAGTTTAAATAAAGATTCGTTTACAGGAAGTACCAAAACCTACGTGATCGAATCGGTTACTCCATTGAGAATGGCAATAGTTGGAATGGAATTTTTAGCTTTTGGAACCAGAAGTTATACTTTTAGCTATAAAGCAGAAGTTAACGGACAGGTGGTTAAAGAAGAGAACAATGTTACAGTAAGTGACGGAAACAATTATTCGCACGATTACACGTACTAATCAGTACTCATTTCAATTATAATAAAAAAAGATCAGCAAATAGCTGATCTTTTTTATTTAATAGTACTTAATTGGATTCCTTTTCTTTAAAATCCTCTGAGATTTCACTGGTTTCATGTAAACCGTTTTCTTTTTCATCCGCTTTAAAACCTATTTGTCTGATAGGTTCCTGTTTTACTTTATAGAAATCAAATTCTGATTCTAATTCCAGAATACGGTGAGGAAATTCAGTTCCCACATTTTGCTTAGCTTCCATGATAAAGGCGGCACAGCGTTTTAAATAGCTGGAGTTAAGTTTTGCTTTAGCTTCCATGAAAGCCGCTAATAACAACTGTTCGGTTAATTGGATGTCTTTATTTTCATCTTTTCTGTAAATAGCATATATTCTCTTTTTCAGGGATTGTGTAAAATCAATGATCATCGTATTAGAGAATAGCTTCATCTGAGATGCTAAAGGTTCCCAGAAAGGTTTGTCATGTGCGTTATTCTTCTCTAATATTTTGCACAATGGAGATTCATGTGTTAGATGCTGCATCATGTGGAACAGAATCAATTCTGCACGTTCATCCTCTGTTGGCGGAAATACAGGTATCTGCAGGTCAAATCTGCCCGGAGCAACAACATCATCATTAATGAGCGATAATATTTCTGCGGAACCAACAATGACAATTTCCTGATGTACATTTTTTTGTATATGTCTTAAAATGGCATTGATGAGTTCCATTGCTTCAGGAATGTACATTTTGTCTTTCGATTTGTGCATGAGTTCATCAAAATTTTCAATGAATAGAAGCGTTTTTGGCTGCTTCATTTTTTCCATTAAAAATTTATTGAATTGATTTTTTGAACTCGCTTCTGCAGAAACAGACAAATAGTCTTTATAGACATGAACGAATTCATAACCAATGATGTTGGCTATTTTATTTGCCCAGAAAATTTTTCCACTTCCCGGAGGTCCGTACAAAATAATGCCTGTAGGTCGTAAAATACCCCATTCTTTTATCTGATCTTCATTAATAAACGGATCCAGTAAGTCCGTTACATAAAAGAATAAATCCGCATAACCGATTAAGGCTCTGTCGGTAACATGAATAGCGTTTGGAAAGGCCTTTGTAATAAAATCATAATTGCCACCAATATAGATGTGAATTAAAAAACTGGAAACAGTAGTTTTAAAATTATTAGGATCAATATTCGGCAGTCCGTTTTCTTTAAAAAAATTGAGAATTTCTTTTTCGTCTATTTTTAAAGTTTGGGCAATATCTTTCACGGTTTTTTCTTTTCCGTGATCTTCATTGTATAATTGAAGAAATTCCTTGTTATCCTTCGCAAATTTTTGAAATTTATCGGTTACCTCAAGCTTTTCATCTACACACCGACTGATGTCAATGTTAAAGTCAAAAATGAAGTTTTGAAGGCTTTCCAAAGAGATATTTATGTTTTGAGCTAAATCTTTTAGTTTCATTTTTTTATTGACAATATACAAAGAAACTATAGAACTGATTCTTATAAAAAAGATAAAAAAAGAGAAACTACAGCTCCTCTTTTTCTTCTTCTTCGTATAAAGGAATGATCTCCTCTTGCTCTTTTTGTATTTTTAATTCTTTCTTGATTTTTATAAAAAGTGCTATATAACTTGCAATCCCACATATGAATGCTATTAGGCACAGTTTTCCAATATAAGGATACGTAAGATCCAAAGATCCATTTTCGATTATCAGTATGCGAAAAGCCGGTAAAAAATGGGTCAACGGAATAATATTGGAAATCATTTGTATCCATTCCGGCATTTGACTCAAAGGCCAGGTAAAGCCAGATAAAATAAAGCTTGGCGTAGCAATAACCATTAATATTTCTGTTGCTTTTAACTGGTTTGGAACGAGTATGCTTACCAAAATTCCAATGAAAGAGACCGCAATGATAAAGATTCCTGCCACAAGTGTCAATGCTCCGAGATTGTTATAAAACGGAATGTGAAACCACCATGTGAAAAACCAGTACATAAGCCACACTCCAAAGCTCATGATCAGATAAGGTATGATTTTTACGCAAAGCAGTTTGAAAGTAGAGGGAACTAATCTAACGAGTTCACTAAAAGTCTGATTTTCAAATTCGGAGGCGAATGAAAGTGCCAGTCCCAACAAAATGACCTGTTGTAAAACAGTAGCCAGCACTCCTGGCCATAGAAAATACATATAATTAGTGCTTCTGTTATTTTTCTTTATAAAAGTAGTTTGAAAAGGTTCATACTGGCTCATCAACAGATGTTCCGGTGTACCTTGCTTGCGCAATGTTTCTAACTGAGTTCCTACTTTTAACGTACCCAGACAAACCTGTAGTGCTCCGGAAGCATAATTGGCGGTAAGTACATTTGCTGTATTGACAATAGTTGTTATTTCAGGGTATTTTTTTGTCAATACCTTTTTTTCAAAATTTTCAGGAATGATTACAATACACGCAGCGTCTTTCTCTATTGCCAGGCGCGAGAGATTGCTTTCATCGTACCGAAGTGCTGCTACAGACAAAATTTCGTTGTCTTCCATCATCTGTATGGCTTTTCTGCTCAGAGAACTTTGATCTTTATCTACCACAATGATGGGTAAGTCTGTTACCTTTCCCTTACTATAAGTATAACCTATGAGAATACCGTACATCAACGGAGCTCCTATAAAGAGCAGCCGGAGTACTTTATTGCTCCAAAAAAGCCGGAATTCTCTTTTTAATAATGCTAAAAATTGTTTCATAGCTTATTGGTTTATGGTAACGGTTGACTGGGAAAGTAATGCTGCTGCTGCATTATTGTTTTCAGGGCTTATGGTTACTTCGTATAGAGCATCCTGCATCTCATAATCGGGATAGGCGGTAGCAATATTGGCATAGCTGCCTAATTTTTTGATGTTTTTGACTTTTCCTTTGATGGAACTATTATTGTATGGGACATGAAGGGTTACTTCTTTTCCTTTTTCAAATTGACTCAGCTGACTCTCTGCAATGGTAAAACGAAAAGTAGTTGATTCGTTTAATGATCCGGTAAATAAAGTATAACCCGGTAATGCTAATTCACCTGTGCGTAGGGTGATATTTTCTATGGTCATATCCTGTGGTGCTATAATATAACGCTCTTTTTCTGCAGTTTCTACTTCCTGCAAGGCGCCTAATGCACGGTCTTGCTGGCCTAATGCCATATTCTGCTGTTCTACGCGAACACCATGCTGTACATCTGCAATTTCTGCATCTACTGCTATAAGCTGGGCTTTTGCTCCCTGATATTTTGCAAAAACTTCATCATACTGTTGTTGTGGTATTAAAGAATCTTTGACCATAGCTTCCAAACGTTTCAGGGACTTTTGAGCAAATTCATATTGTTCCTTAAGTGCTGATTTTTTAGCATTTAATTGTTTTAACTGATTTGCTGTAGCTCCTTTTACGCTCATGTCGTATTGTGCTTTTGCTGACAGCACAGCTCCCTGTGCCTGAGATTTTTTGGCTTCTACTTCAGGAATATCTAAAATAGCCAGAGTGTCACCTTTTTTTACGAAATCACCTTCACTGACTAAAATCCTGTCAATTCTCCCGGCAACTTTACCGACTATGCTTATTTCATCACGTTCTACTTTTCCCTGAAGTACTGAATCTAAGTGAGGTTTTTTATTACAGGATAATGTTATAGCTGCTATACTGTAAAGAATTATTATTTTTTTCATAGAGCGTTTATTCAATGGTTAGTAATGGATATAGGGGACCTGAGCTGCTGTATGTTTCAATGGCTGCAGCTCTCTGTTTGATAAGAATTTCTATTTTATTTAAGGACTGTTGGTAAATATCTGTTTCGGCAGTCAGGCGTTCGGTTATGTTGATCAGACCCTCTTTGTATTGTTTCTGTGCCATAGTGACGTTGTTAATGGCAATTTTCTCTTTTTGAATGGCAATATCTACCTGTGAGAGTAATGCTTCATAATCGGCTTTATTTTTTTGTAAAAGCAGTTGCAATTTCTCTTTTGTATCTGTTAATTTGTTTTCAATCTGTTTCAGATTGAGTCGGGCTTCTTCTATTTTATGTTTTCGCTCAAAGCCACTGAATAATTCCCATTTCAAGGCAAGTCCAAACATCCAGTTCGGATGAAGTGTAAATTCATCTAATCGTAAATTCAGAGAGGTGTTAAAGGCAGAAACCGGAATGTTGGCACCGGCATTGAATACTGATGTATAAGAATAGCTGCCAAAAGCACCCAGTGTAGGTAGTAAGCTCCCTTTTTCTTTTTTAATAGCAAATTCAGAGGCTCTTTTAAATGCTTCAAGAGCTCTTAATTCATTTCTGTTTTCACTTGAAAGATCTTCAAGAATAAGAATTGCATCTATGCTATAGTCAACTTCTGCGATATCCATTTCAGCAATACCTGTAAGCTGTTCTATTTTCTGAAATAAAAGCTTTTGTTTGTTTTCAACATCTATTTTTTTAGATTTTAATTCAAGAGCGGCAAGTTTTATTTTATCTCTGTCATACGGAATGGCAAGACCGAGTGCAATTGCTTTCTCTACACGTTCCTGTTCTTTATTTAATCGCTGTTCACTTTCTTCAATCAATTTTTTGGCAGCATATAATAGTTTAATATTGTCAAAAGAACTGATTACTTCTTTAATGATTCTGTCTTCTTCACTGTTCATCATCAACGATGTACCTTCTGTTTTCGCTTCGAGTGCTCTGGCACCATTTAGGATCTGACCTCCACTGAAGAGAACGGTTTTTGCAGTAATACCGCCATGAAATACATTGCCGTAGCTGCTCATTTTTTGTGATCCGTCAAAAAGTTGGTTTCCGATAATCGGTACTGTAAGTGTCGGTATATCTACTGTAATGTCATTATCAAAATAGCTGTATAGAGCAGTAGCTTCTACTTTAGGTATGTATTTGTTTAAAACACTCTTTCGTTCATTATGCAGTTTTACAAGTTCAATGTTTTGATTTTTTATGGTGGCATCTTTTTCCAGAGCTCTGTCGATGGCGTTTTTAAGATCCGTACTTACTTTAATCTGCGCTGCAACTGACACAGAAAAGAGAAGGGGAATTCCCAGTGTAAAGATTTTTTTCATAGTGTTTGTTTTTGCAGGTTTTGATAAATGGTATAAAAGGCTTTTTTTATCAATTCTATTTCTGTATCAGAAATTCCTTTCGTCGCAGTTTCTATGGTTTCATTCATGACTGTAATGACTTCTTTTTCTATGCTTTTTGCCTTATTTGTCAAATAAATAAGATTCAGACGCTTATCATTTTTTGCAGGTTTTCGAATGACATATTCTTCTTTTTCCAAATGATTGATTAAACGGGTAATACTTGGCTTATCTCTATAAGTTTGTTTGGCAAGCATTTGTTGGGAGCATCCATCTGTTTTCCATAATATTGCCAGAACAGACCATTGCTCTTTTGTCATGTTGATACCCGCTTTTTTCAGATTGTGTGATAAATGCCGTGCTACAAGAATAGGGGTTCTCCCGGTAAGCAGGTTGTATTTATCTTCATTCGATATAATGGTTTCTTTCTGCATAAAGAATGTTATTAGTTGTTTAAACAACTACAAAGATATAAAAATTAAATAGTTTGTTCAACAACTATTTCTTTTAAAAATCTATATATAACTGTTATGTAATACAATATCACTTATTTTATGATAATTTAATAAAAATAATCTGTATTAAAAATACAGATTATTAAAGTACAATCCTAATAGTTTATTAATTAAAAATAAGAGAACAATAAGTGGAAAGAGGATTTACTTTATGTATTATTCAGTTATACAATTTAATGTTCTAATTGACGAACCATGCTTTTCAGGATGCTTTTTACAATAGCTTTATGAAAGGGAGCAATACAAGTAAAATAAATACGTCCCATAGTATTATGATATTTTACTATGGTGGTAATCTGCAGTGTAAATTTTTGTTGTTGGTTTAATGAAGGGGTAATGTGTAATGAAACTTTAAAATCAAGATGTTTGTCTTCTTCTCCAATGATTATCTCCTGATCGTTTTTATATAGTATTTTAAAGATACCAAGGCGTTCTCCCGGATGGTATTTAAAATTCTTTAATTGTTTTTCTCTGTTCGCAAGCGAATCCCCAGTTTTTAATCCGAATAAAGCTACTATTTTGTTTCTTAACAAAAATAAATACTGAATCCAATTCTGATCGCCGGAAAAAAAAGCGGCTGCGAGTGAAGTACTCTTAATTTCTTTACGGGAACTTAAAAAAGCAGTCTCATAACTATCGCTATAATCATATTGTGTTTTTTGAGATAGAAGTATAGTATCAGTAGGAAAGGTGCTTTTAATGATTTTCATTTTTAACGTAGTTTTTATAGCATAAGAAAAATATTATTTTCATAGTTGCCTTTTATCTTATTTTATCGGTGTGCCTGAAGACATGATTGCTGTATAAAGACAAGGTCAAAATTAAGTTTTTGAATGTATGTAATGCTTAACTTAAGTTAACGCATACTCGATTTTGCATGCTTTTTATTTGGGATAAAAACACACCTATATAAAGAAAGTAATATAGAGATTAGTCTTTGCTGATGCGCTTTCTTATTCTGCTTAGCGACTGCGGCGTTATTCCGAGATAACTGGAGAGGTATTTTTGTGGTATCTTTTTATGAAGTTCCGGCGTTTTAGCCAATAGATGAAGATAGCGTTGTTCCGGATTCAGATATAAGAGTTCTTCAATACGCTGTCTTGCATCTAAAAATATTTTTTCTGCCATTTGTTTTCCAAACTGCATCCAGTAGATATCGGTAAGATATAAACCTTCGAGTGCTTCTTTCTCAATAAACCAGATCTCACAAGGTTCAATAGCCTGAATGTTTAATCGGGATGGACTTTCTGAAAGATAACTTCCGAAATCACCAAAAAAAGAGTCATCTGTCTGTAACAGAAAGCTTATTTCATTTCCTTTTTCATCCGTGTAGAAAGTACGTAAAGCTCCTGTTATTAAAAAACCTAAACTATGTACATATTGACCTTCTCTGAGCAGATATTCGTTTTTTTCGACTGATTGTGAGATGAGATAGTCTTTAAAGATTTTCCAACGTTCTCTATCAATACCAAACAGAGCAGCATATTTTTTTTCAATATCTTTCATTTGAAGCTGTATGGGTAGTAAACAACTATTTGATATCTTTCCACCATTGCCCGAATACCTGTGTGGCATCGTCTAAGTAAACGGTTTGTCCGATCATAGGTGTTACCAACGGAAAGTTGTATTTATCTTTGTTGAGTGCTGTAATTTTTTTTAAGGGTTCATCCCACGGATGCTGTGCCAACATAAATTTTGAAGAATGCACCGGAAACAAACGTTTGGTTTTTAGATCATTTGCAGCTTCCAATACTTCTGAAGGCAGCATGTGAATAGCCTGCCATGCAATATTGTATTGTCCGTTGTCCAGAATGGCAAGATCAACAGATCCGTGTTTTGCATTGATTTCTGCAAAATGGGTGTCATAGCCACTGTCACCTCCCATGTACAACTTAAAATCCTTTGTTTTTAAAAGAAAAGAGAGCCATAATGTATTATTTCTTTTAAAAGTTCTCCCGGAAAAATGGCGTGCAGGCGCTGTATATAGTTCCATATCGGAGGTTATCTGTACCGATTCATTCCAATCTTTTTCAATGATTTTTGTAATATCAAATCCCCACAATTCAAAATGAGATCCAACGCCAAGCCCGCAGACAACATTTTTTATTTTATCTTTCATTGCCACTATGGTCTCATAATCCAGATGATCATAATGATCATGTGTAATGAGCAAATAATCAATATCAGGCATATCATCAGCTGTATATATATCTGATCCCGCAAAAGAAGTATTGGTTCCGGGAATAGGGGATGCATTGCCGCTAAAAACCGGATCAACTAAAAACCGTACGCCGTTGAGTTGTATGAAATAAGAAGAATGACCAAACCAAACTATAACGTTTTCATTTTTATTCAGCTTTTTAAGATCCGTTTTTACTGACGGCAAACGGTCAATAGGTCTTCTATTGGGAAACTTTTTAAAAATCTGATCATACATGATGCCAGGCATGGAATAACCTTCTGTCAGATCAGGTGTGAAATGTTGGTTTTGAAATTTTCCGTCTTTATAATTTGGCGATTGAAGAAGTTGTTCCAGTCGTTTACCGTTGGGTGCTGTACCAAATTTGGGCTGCCGCATATAGAAGATAACAACAAGACACAAAAGAGCAGTGATGCTTAGTATGATGATCATAAAATACTTTATTATTTTAAAAAAAAGATGCATTCAAAAATAGGTTTAAAAAGGTGATTTATCATTTCCTTTACCGGTTCAGATTATTTTTTGAACATAAAGTAAACCGCTAAAATCAATAAGGCAAAAGCAATAAGGTGGTTGTATCTGAAGGTTTCTGTCTTAAAGAATACTAAGGTAAAAACAGCAAAAACAACGAGCGTAATTACTTCCTGAATCACTTTGAGCTGGAGAAGTGAAAACGGACCGCCATTTCCTTTAAAACCCATTCTGTTGGCCGGAACCTGAAACGCGTATTCAAACAGTGCAATACCCCAGCTGATGAGTACTATTGCTACAAGTCCCAGTTTATGAAACCATTTCCATTCAGAAAATTTAAGATGACCATACCAGGCCAGCGTCATAAATGTATTAGAAATGACGAGAAGCAAAATGGTGATAAATCCTTTCATATATCAAAATAAAAAGATAAAAGTAATATAAATACTAATTGGTTACTACTTCAAGACAAATTCTTTCTTTTTGAGGATGAATGTTTCGTTTGGTCTGATTTTTTTCAAAAAGTGTTTTCAAATTGATTTTCATGTATGAATTGAAAAAGGTGTTGCAGAAGCAACACCTTTTTTTTATTTCGTTTTGAGCATATTCAATGCATTTTGCAATGATGCATCATGATCAAAATACAACTGTATGATGCGTTCTGCTGTTTTTTCATTTTTAAGAGTTTTTCTAAGCGTATTTGTCAGAAACTCATAATTGGTAAGTGTTGAAGGGTCTTTTAGCAGAACACTGATCCATTGCCACATTTTCTGCTGTCCGATTTCTTTTTCTATGGCTGTAAAGATAACAGGTGCATAATAATATACATACAACTCACGATCATCATATTGTTTCTGCGATTTTATTTTACGAAAAGGTACTGGAGTAAAATCTTCAAGCTCTTCTATTTTATCCTGCATTTTTTTATCATATACTTCTTTTCCAATGACTTCTTTTGTAAGCTGTAAAGACAAATATTCTGCAAATCCTTCTGCCATCATATCTCCGAGTTCAGAGTTGAATACTTTATAGGTTCCGAAATAATAGTGTCCTAATTCATGAGCAATAAAAGGTCTGTACCAATTCTGCATTTTTGGATCAAACAGACTTTTAAATCCATTGTCACCCCAACCAATATCAAGAATTGTAGGGTAGGAAACAAACAGCCATCCGTCTGCTCTGGAAGTAGGCGTAGTTTCTACGAATGTTACCGGCTGATCAAAAGGAATATTTAATTTTTCCGTATAAAACTTTTTGTAGGAGTTGATAAGAAGACTGAATTCCTTTATTTGTTCCTGAGTTATGGTTGTGTTGAGTATGAACGTGTTACCCATATTCGAAAAGTCATAATTACCACAAAATAAAGTGAGTTCTTTTGGAGTATCGCTTTTAAATTTCGCACTACTGCTTTTTACAGGTGCATTTCCGTTTACATACAGTGTAGTACAATCTATACAATTGATTTCAATGTTGTATCGTAATTCTTCATACGTTTTATCCATTTCAGCATCATATAATACCGGGTACCATGCAGACTGAACACCATCTGTTCTGACGGAATTATGATTAAAAGCAATATTTCCTTTCCAGTCTTTTCGGCTGTAGTTTTCGAGAGTATCTTTTACAACCGGAAATTTGCCTACATATTTGAATTGAATTGTTTTCGGAAGAAATTTATTTTTTCTCGTATTATCCGGAAAAATGTAGGCATTGGATTCTCCTGTAGAAGTACTATCGGAAAGTGTCTTGTCATAATATATTAAAAAGTCCTGAGGCTCCTTGCTTCTGAAATGTAGCGGATTCATACCGGAATTTAACCGGATATAATAGTCTTTAACTTTTGGAATATCAGTTAGTGTGAGATCGCATTCAAAAGTACCCTGTGCAATTGAAATGTTAACCTTTCCGGTAAGCAGCGGAGCTTTTTCCTGAGCAAGGAGTGTCATATAACATGCTGAGAAGAAGAGTACAAGTAAAATTCGCTTCATATAATAATAGTTATAGTTACATTTTAGTAATAATAATCATGGTGTGCAGAAAGATTTTTATATCAGCTGTCTAAAGTATATAAAAGATTGGTAAATGTCAAAAGAAAATGAATTTGCGGATAAATTTTATCATAGTTGTGATCTATATCACAGGTAAACTGTTCTCTGTTTTCGGAAATTTGTACTATTAAAAATAAAGAGAAATGCTTTTTGATCAATATACATTAGGAACTATAGATATAAAGAACAGAATTGTTATGCCACCCATGACACGTTCGCGGGCTGCAAAAGGTGAAATAGCTACCGATCTTATGGCGTATTATTATGCTCAGCGATCTACAGCGGGATTAATCATTTCAGAAGGATCACAAATCAGCCGTCAGGGTCAGGGATATGCATGGACTCCCGGTTTATTTACTGAGGAGCAGATCATCGGATGGAAAAAAGTAACAGCTGCTGTTCATAAAAAAGGAGGAAAGATATTTGCTCAGTTGTGGCATGTAGGAAGAATTTCGCATCATTCCTTACAACCTAACGGAGAAGCACCTGTAGCGCCGTCTGCTATTTCAGCTGAAGGAGTTAAGGTATTTTTGGCCAAAGATGGAAAAGAAGCTTTGAGCGGAGAAGGAGAAATGGTACAGCACAGCCATCCGAGAGCCCTTACCATAGATGAAATCAAACAAATTATTGCTGATTACACACAAGCAGCGAAAAATGCTCTTAAAGCCGGATTTGACGGGGTTGAACTCCACGGGGCGAATGGTTATCTGATTGAGCAGTTTATGGATTCGGAAACAAATAAAAGAACGGATATATATGGCGGCAGTTTGGAAAATCGTTTGCGCTTTCTAAAAGAAGTGGTCACAGCTGTTGCAGCTGCTATTGGTAAAGAGCGGGTTGGAGTGCGTCAGGCTCCGTTAACAACATTGATGGGGGCAGTAGATGCTTATCCTGAAGAAACGTATATTGCCGCTGCAGAAATACTCAATGAGATAGGAATTGCTTATATACATATTGCAGAAGCAGATTGGGAAAATGCTCCAGTAATGGCAGTATCTTTTAAAGAAGCATACAGAAATACCTTCTCAGGTACTTTGATTTATTCCGGTAAATATACCAAAGAACGAGCAGAAGAGGCGCTTCATAAGGGATGGGCAGATCTTATCGGATTCGGAAGACCATTTATCGCAAATCCTGATCTGCCTCTGCGCATACAAAATGATTGGCCTTTAAATGAACCCGATAGATCTACTTTTTTTGGCGGAACTGCAAAAGGCTATACCGATTATCCGTTTTTATAAAAACGATAATGTTTAAGAATAATTAAAATAGCATAATATGAAAAATAAATTAGGAAAAAGTGATGTAAAGGTTTCTCCGCTTACGTTAGGAACTTTTGCCATTGGCGGTTTGATGTGGGGAGGTAATGACAGAAAAGATTCTGTTGAAGCCATCCGTTCTTCTATGGATGAAGGTATTACTTCAATAGATACAGCGCCGTTTTACGGACTTGGATTGAGTGAGGAGGTTGTAGGTGAAGCTATTCAATCTTATGATCGCTCTAAAATAGAAATCCTGACAAAATTCGGATTGGTCTGGGAACCGGAAGTGAAAGGATCTTATGCTTTTGATGCAAGCTTTGAGGGAAAGAATTTTCCGGTATATAAGAATGGTAGCAAAGCAAATGTTATCCGTGAGGTAGAAAATAGTCTAAAACGCCTGAATACGGATTACATAGATTTAATTCAGTTGCATTGGCCGGATCCACAAACACCCGTTGCAGAAACAATGGAGGCAATGCAACGCCTTATAGAACAGGGTAAAGTACGTGCCATCGGGGTTTCTAATTATGATACAGATCAGCTTACAGAAGGTATGAAAAGTGTTGTTATTCATTCTAATCAGGTACCTTATAGTATGCTGAAACGCGAAATTGAAATGACTCTGATTCCTTTTGCCCTGAAAGAAGATATAGGAATTATTGCCTATAGTCCTTTGGAAAGAGGATTGCTTACCGGAAAATATACTGACGGAACTGCTACTCTAAGTATTGATGACCACAGAAATACTTATTTTCAGCAATTTGAATCTGATAGATTAAAGAAATTGTTGAATACGTTGCAGGATATCGCTGCCTCTAAAAATTGTAGTGTTACCCAATTGGTATTGGCGTGCACCATACAGCAAAAAGGTATTACAACGGTTCTTGCCGGAGCCAGAAATAAGGAACAGGCTTTACACAATGCAAAAGCATTGCATGTTTCTTTATATAATGACGAGTTAGCGATTATTAATCAGTATCTTTAAGAGTATGAAATCAATTATAAAAAATACAGGCATTTATCTGCTTTTGTTATTCAGTATAGCAGGAGTTGCCCAAACTAAAAAAAAGGAATTTATGAAAGAAAAGATTTTGTTTGTGGTCACCAGCCATGATACGAAAGGTGACACCGGAGAAAAAACCGGATATTATCTCGGAGAAGTTTCACATCCGTGGAAAGTACTTACCCAGGCAGGTTATGAGATAGATTTTGTAAGTCCGAAAGGAGGTACACCTCCCGTGGATGGTTTTGATCTTAGCGATCCTGTTAATAAAGAATTTTGGGAAGATGCCTATTACCATCAAAAAATTTCTAACAGTATGAAACCTGCTGAAGTACAACCGGATTTATATAAAGCGGTTTTCTATGCCGGTGGGCATGGAGCTGTTTGGGATTTGCCCAATGATCCGCAAATTGCAAAAATTACGACAGCTGTTTATGAAAAAGGGGGGATTGTAGCGGCAGTTTGTCACGGTCCGGCTGGTTTGGTAAATATTAAGCTGAGTAATGGAGAGTATCTGGTAAAAGGCAAGAAAGTAAATGGCTTTACCAATGAAGAAGAGGCTGCGGTTAAACTGACTGATGTAGTTCCGTTTCTGTTGGAAGATAAGCTAATTGAACGCGGTGGTTTATACGAAAAGTCCGCACCCTGGCAAGTTCATGTTACTACGGATCAGCGTATGATTACGGGACAAAACCCACAATCAGCTACTGCTGTAGGGGAGGCTCTCAAAAAAGAGTTGCAAAAATAAAACGAGTATTTACAGATGATCAAAGCGCGTATTTCTTTTGTATTTTTACAAAATGGAATACGCGCTATTTTTACGTCAGCATATAGATCATGTCGTTCAGCTGACAGATGAAGAATTTGAAGAAGTTAAAAAATATTTTACCCCGGTAAGAGTACCTAAGAAAAATATGCTGCTCAACTGTAATGAACAAGTAAGTAAAGAATATTTAGTAGTTCAGGGTTGTATGAAACTTTTTACCTTTGATGAAGCAGGAAAAGAATACATCATGCAGTTTGCAATGGAAAACTGGTGGATTTCTGATTATCCTGCATATCATAATCAGACGCTTTCTACGACCTGTATACAGGCTTTGGAAGATTGTGTTGTTTTGGCATTGTCGTTTACAGATAAAGAGATTTTACTGCAAAAGATCCCTAAAATGAATATCTTTTTTGGAAAGAAGTCGTTTGGAGGATTTGTAGCTTTGCAGAAAAGAGTTCTTTCCCTATTAAAAAACTCAGCGGCTGAAAAGTATGAACTACTGCTTTTACAATATCCTGAGTTGTTTGAGCGTGTTTCCAAAACCATGATTGCCCACTATCTGGGAGTTTCGCGTGAGACTCTGAGCCGGTTACATAAAAAGTAATTTTTTATAGTTTGATTTCAAGTGAAGCATCATATTTTTTAAGCTCTGTCAAAAAAGCCGGTATGTTTTTGATGACTTCATGGCTGTGGTGTATTCCTTTGGGAAATGTATCTTTTAAACAAAGTAAAGCCATTGCCGTAGCCACATGTGCTGTAATTTTTCCTTCGCCGTTACCGGTAATACTGCAACTCAGCATTTGATATTCTTTATTTGTTCCTGTCACTTTTACTCCAAAAACATCACTTCCTATAGTTACTTTTTTAAAAGAACGGATGAGTAACTTTTGAATTTTAGAAAATTGGAAAATACGGGTGATTCCTGTTTTTGCCAATATGTATATCACTTTTGTAAAAAAACGACTGTCAAATGCCATTCTTGTTACAATCTGTTTTACTTTAGTTGTTGTAAGCAGTGTATGTTGATCAGAAAAATCGAACAGATAAAAGGTGCGTTTACCTTTGAGCATTGTTTTTTTCGGAGAGCTGAAACTTCTGAGCAGGTGTGTGTTGCCATTATATTGTATGGAATATCTTTTATATAAATTATCAAATGTCCATTTATAAGCAGAATCTCCGTGTTTTTCTCCCATTCCTAATAATATAAAGATGTTGATTTCTTCGGTTTCAGACTGCGTATTCATAATATTTTGTGCGAGCAGATTGGTAATGCCGGGCGCCAATCCAACACTCAAAATAGCGCTGGAACGATAGGGTAGTTGTTTTTTCTTAAGGTTTTCTATTTTTTCAATTAAATCTTTATCTGCTGTAATGTCGATGTAGTGAATTCCGTTAACAAGGCAGTATTCTACCCAAAATGGATCAATCTGATCAATACACATTATTACGAGTTCAATTTCTTTGAGAAGTTCTGTATCAATCGGTTGTGTACTATCTAATGTGTATGGGATCAGATTTCCTTTTACTTTGTCACATAATTTTTTAGCTTTAGTGAAACTTCTACCGGCAACAATAATCTGTCCCGGATAATGAGTTGTCAGGTTCTCCGCAATAGTACTTCCAACAGCTCCATAACCTCCTATAATTAAAATTTTTCCTTCCATCATTGTATGTATTTTCAACAAAGGTATTTCAACTTAAAAATGCCCGCAAGTAGTTACTCTAAAGGAACTATAAGAAACTTATTTAGCAGTCTTATCGCAAAATCAATACTTTTGTGTTTTAATATTCGGGAATTCTATGGAGAAAATAGTTTATGATGCCAATTTCTGTATAATGACTGATTTCTTTCGGATGACAGGGGGTAAGTGGAAGTCGGTTATTCTCTATCTCATTCGCAAAGATATCAACAGGTTTAGTCTCCTTATGGACGCTATGCCTACAATAAGTAAGAAAGTACTTACACAGCAATTAAGAGAGATGGAGCAGGATGGTTTGCTGATACGGGATGTTTTGGTAGCAAAAGCACCTATGGTTGTTGTATATCATCTTACTGAAAAAGGGAAATCATTAAGACAACTTATCGATGGCATCATCGAATGGAATAAACACTATTTTTGATTAGAATTTAAGAAAATTGCTGACAATAAAAATCCTCTTATTTTGAGTAAGAGGATTTGATAAAGGTATTTTTCTGTTTATTTTCTTTTTAAATCAAAGGATCTAAGCGGTTGGTACACCAGTGGAATTTCTTCAATAATAACATCACTTTTATCCAGACCAAAAGCCTGTTCGTCTTTTTGTCCAAGTCGTTTGAGCATAAAATAAGATTTCAGAATCAACCCGTCTCTAAGTGCAAATTCATTTTCTACAGATAAATATTTTTCCATAACAATAAATTTAAAATCAATACCGGGATTGTATTTGGTAGAACCGTTATTTTTTAAGTGCATATTCAGTTCCTTATTGGCGATAAGGTCATCAATGATTTTTTCAAAATACAATTCTGTTCTCGGTTGAATACGAAAACCAATATTTAATACAATTTTGATTACTTTATCATCTACCAGCTCTGATACTTCATAATCCAATGTATAGGGATGATTGGTTCGGTTGATATGAAAAAACCAATATACATCAGCTCTTTTAGGTTTTTTTGCAAAGATAGATTGTATTGTTCGTTCCTCTATTTCATGTCTGCGATTGGCTTTGGTCAGATAAATAAGATGTGTACAGAATTTAGGAATGGAATTATCCATACTCAAGGCGGTAATCTTTCCGGAAAATTTGCCCAAATCCACAAACTTGGTGTATTGATTGTTGATTTTTCTGCCAAAGTAACTTACATACATGATAAAGAAGAAAACTCCTCCAACAAATACGGTGATATATCCGCCTTCTTTAAATTTGACAATATTGGAAATAAAGAAAGATATTTCAATGACTCCAAATACGGATAATAAACCCAATACTACGAGTTTATGCCACTTCAGTTTGTAAAGCAGAAAATAAGAAAGCAGGAAGGTAGTCATCATCATAGCAAGTGTAATGGCTAAGCCGTATGCCGCTTCCATGCGTGATGACGTCTGGAAATACAGAATGACCATAAGACAGCCAACCCATAACAATGTATTTACGCTTGGAATGTAAATTTGTCCTTTTGTTTCTGTCGGTTGCTTTACAGCAACACGTTGCCAGAAATTCAAGTTGATGGCTTCATTAATAAGGGTAAAGGAACCGCTGATAAGTGCCTGAGAAGCTACAATAGCCGCTAAAGTAGCAATTAATATACCCGGTAATAGAAACCATTCCGGCATCATTTCAAAAAACGGATTTCTACCTTCAAGGAATAGATTATCCTGATGCAGCAGCCATGCAGCCTGACCTAAATAATTGACTACAAGACAGGTTTTTACAAAGCACCAGGTAATACGGATATTCTTTTTACCGCAGTGCCCCAGATCAGAATACAGCGCTTCAGCTCCTGTCGTACACAGGAATACCGCTCCTAAAATCCAGAAGCCTTGTGGATAATGTGTAAGCAATTCATACGCATAATAAGGGTTCAATGCTTTAATAACGGAAGGGTAATGAATGATCTGACTCAGTCCTACAGCCAGCAAAACAGTAAACCATATAGCCATAACAGGTCCGAATACTTTACCTACTTTTTGTGAACCGAAACGCTGAAAGAAAAAGATACCCGATATGATAGAGAGTACAATAGGTACCGGAGAAATATTTTTCAGATTATCAATCATGGTAAGCCCTTCAATAGCCGAAGTAACGGATACAGCCGGAGTAATAATACCATCCGCCAGTAATGCGGCAGCTCCGATCATGGTAGGAATGATCATCTTTTTACCGTATCTCTTTACCAGTGAATATAAGGAAAATATGCCGCCTTCACCGTCGTTATCCGCTTTGAGCGTCAGCCATACGTATTTGACTGTAGTTTGTAACAACAGTGTCCAGAAGACACAGGATACACCACCAAGTACCAATATTTCACTGATTTCTTTTGTACCGATAATGGCTTTAAAGGTGTAAAGGGGACTGGTTCCTATATCTCCATAAATTATTCCCAGTGCAATCAGTAAGGAGCCGACAGTGATTTTACCATCCAGTCCAATTTTGTTTTCCATAGTAGTAATGCTTACGTTTGATGGTACAAAATTGAAGCATATTCTATAAAGACGGTATAAAAACCATCAGGCAGAATATAAAGATTTTATAAAGATTATTATATACCGTAACTATCATGTTGCGAAATCAGTTATTGAAAACGATATCCTACACCACTTTCCGTAATGATATGCTTTGGCTGATTTGGATTTTTTTCAATCTTTTTACGCAGTTGTGCAATGAATACTCTGAGATACTGGGTTTCAAGCTGATATCCGACACCCCAAATTTCTTTGAGAATAAATTGATGGGTAAGAACCCGTCCTTCATTTTTGATGAGAAGCGCCAACAGGTTGTATTCTGTAGAAGTCAGTTTTACTGTTTCATTATCACATTTGACAATTCGGCCTACAAGATCAATTTCCAGTTCATCTACTGTAATTTTTTGACAATCAGATTCATTACTGTTTCTGCGAATTGCTGAGCGAATGCGTGCCATGAGCTCTCCCATCCGAAAAGGTTTGGTCAGATAATCGGTAGCACCATTATCCAAAGCTTCTACAATATCAGTTTCATTGTTCTGTACAGACAAAACAATGATACCCTTTGTGTACCATTCTCTGAGTTCTTTTAAAATCTGATGACCGCTGATATCAGGTAAACCCAAATCCAGTAAAATTACATCAGGTAGCTGATTCGCAGCCAGTAGCAGGCCTTCTTTGCCATTGACCGCCTGATGAATTCTATAACCGCTTCCTTCCAGATTGATCTGTAATAATTTCTGAATCTGTACTTCATCATCTATAATCAATATGGATGCTTTATTCATTTTTTAAATTTTTTAGATAAGAAACTTCTGACGGAATCCGAATGGTAAAATGTGCACCTCCCTGAGGCAGATTTTGAAGAAAAATAGTGCCATTATGAGCTTCAACAAATCCTTTTGCTATGGAAAGACCTAAACCGGTACCTCCGGTTTTACTATGCGGCAGGCGATAGAATTTTTCAAAAACCTTTTCTTTTTTATCTTCTGGAAAACCTATACCATTATCCCAAATTATGATTTCGAGATGTTCCTTGTCTTCTCTTAATTCAATACCTATTATGGTGCCTGGAGCAGTATATAATACAGCATTGTGAACCAATCCGTATAATACCTGCTCCATCAGACCTGCATCAATTTTAAAAAGGGGAAATTCTTCTTCGGGTTTGAAAATGATCTGATGGGTTTTGAGATCAGGAAATTTCTGTATCACCAAGAAAATAAGTTCATTTACATCACACCAATCTTTTTTCAGTTTTAGATTTCCCGTTTCCAGACGGTTCATATTCAACAGGTTTTCTACCTGTCTGTTGAGTCTCATACTCGCAATTTCCATTTCTGTGAGTAATACACTCTTATAGTCCGGTGATATGATTACATCATGCTCTTTAAGCATATCAATAGCTCCGATGATCGTAGAAATCGGGGTGCGGAGTTCATGTGATAACGAATTCAGCAGGGTATTGTATAATTTAATCGTTTTTTCTTTTTCTTCTTTTTCGCGAATCTTTTTTTCCTGTTTACGGATTCTGTTTGTCAGAATTGCGCTGACAAGAGCCATTAATAGATAGATAAAAAACAAAAGAGCATTCTCTGCATTATTTATTTTGTAGTGCAGTATCGGATCTATAAAAAAGATATTAAGGATAAAAGCGCTCAATACTGCTGCTATAGTAACAGGGATGATATCATATACAATAGACAGAATAGAAACCATAAGCAGCAACAGTAAAGCTACAATCTGATAATCTATATACTCTTTTAATAAAAAGCAGACAGAGGAAAGTAATACCACTGAAATGATGCTGACAGCATATTGTCTGCCTATTTTTATTTTTTCTCCTTTCAAGTTTTTTGAAATTTTAATAATACAAAGGTAATCAATGCTGTGTAAAGATTTTATAAAGACTTTTTATGTGTTGTTATAGACAAATTTACAAGCTATAAAGTAAAGCAAAAGGCAGGATTGTATACATTTGTCGGAATATATTACTTTTAACAGATGGAACTGATGTTATGATAGACGAGAAAATACTTTTGCGTATGGGTGCGCATTATAAGACCTATGACAAAGGAACTGTTATTTTCTTTCAGGATACCTATGCGGTTTACTATTACCAGATCATAACCGGAGAGGTAAAAATGAATAACTTCAGTGAGGACGGTAAAGAATTTATACAAAATATTTTTACTGCAGGGCAGAGTTTTGGAGAGCCCCCTTTGTTTATAGAGGAAAAGTACCCTGCCAATGCAACTGCTGTCAGTGATTGTACGCTTATTTGTTTAGAAAAAGATTTATTTATTGAAATGCTGCGACAATATCCGGAAGTTTCTATAGAGATGAACCGTAGCTTGTCCAGAAGATTGTGGTACAAATCTGTTATGGCTCCTGAGATTTCTTCACAAGATCCCACAAAACGTTTACTGACATTACTTACGTATTTTAAAGTACATCAATCAGAAGATGTAAACACACCTTTTTGTTTTCAGATTCCCATGACGCGTCAGCAATTGGCTGATTTGACCGGATTACGGGTTGAAACCGTTATCCGTACCATCAAACAACTTGAAAAGGAAGGCAGACTGCAAATCAAAAACAGAAAAATATTTTATTAGTGATTAACTTTCGAAAGGCTGCTGCAGTGCAATTCGGTTCCCTTCACAATCTTTAAATTCAGCCACCCATCCCCAGTCACCACTTTTGGTTACCGGAAATAAAAGGGTAGCTTCGTTATTCAAAGCCGTTTCAAGCGTTTTTTGTATGTTATCAGTTCTGAAATACACCAGAGTGCCTTCAATAGTAGGTTTATAAATACTGCCTTTAGCCAAGGCTCCTGATATGCCGGAATTATTATTGTATAAGGGAAAAAATGCCATTTCATTGTCGTGGACAACCGCTTTTTCAAATGTTACATTAAAAACAGCTTCATAAAATTTCATGGCTCGTTCAAGATCAAGTACAGGAATTTCAAAATAGATTACGGGATGAGAAAATGTTTGCATGGTACCTGAAATTATAGTTTTTAAAAAAGATCTGTCCGCTTATAGCGGTTAGAATTCTTATCTTTGTGTGAACATCAAATGTATCAAAAAAAATGAAAATTCCTTTATAAATAAGGTATTTCCGTATACTTGTTTTATGAATTCAATTAAAAATCAATTACTGAAAACGCATGAACGTATTGCACCTTTTATACACCATACTCCTGTGATGACATCCTCCATGTTAAATGAGATATCCGGAGCTTCACTTTTTTTTAAATGTGAAAATTTTCAGAGGATGGGTGCCTTTAAAATGAGAGGAGCTTTGAATGCTATCTTACAATTGACACCTGAACAAAAGTCTCGTGGTGTGGTAACACATTCGTCAGGTAATTTTGCTCAGGCATTGGCATTGGCTGCAAAAAGCCTGGGAATTAAGGCATATATTGTAATGCCTGATAATGCTCCCGAAGTTAAGAAACAAGCGGTAAAGGGCTATGGAGGAATAATTGTTGAATGTTTGCCTACTTTGAAAGATCGGGAATTCTGTTCAGAAAGTCTCATGAAAGAAAAAGGACTTAGTTTTATTCATCCGTCTAATGATCTCCAGGTAATTTTAGGGCAGGGTACAGTAGCAAAAGAGCTTTTGGAAGAGGTTTCCGGATTAGAAATGATTTTTACGCCCGTTGGCGGAGGCGGATTGGTTGCCGGTTCACTTTTGGCAACTAAAAGTTTTGATCCGCATATATCGGTTATTGGCTGTGAACCTATGGCGGCAGATGATGCATATCGTTCGCTTTTATCGGGAAAAATTGAAAATAATACCACAACTGATACTATTGCAGATGGTCTTAAAACCGCTTTAGGTGATATTAATTTTCCTATTATCAAAGAACATATATCAGAAATTATACGCATTGAGGAGAAGGAAATTATTGAATCCATGAAACTCATCTGGGAACGCATGAAACTTATAGTAGAGCCTTCTGCAGCGATTGCTCTTGCAGGCGTTTTAAAGCATAAGGAAAAACTGAAAGGTAAGAAAATCGGTATTCTTCTTTCGGGTGGAAATGTTGATTTAGGCAAACTTCCTTTTTAATATAAGCGCTTTCCAGATGGAAAGCGCTTTTTATTCTTTTTCAAAAAATTTTAGCGTACCATCCGTATTGAATTCAATAGAATATTTGGATCGCGGACTGTCAATACTACTCGGATACCATCTTGGATTACCATTATGAGCAATTACATAAATAGTTGGTATCTTTTCTACATCTGGTATTTCACGAATTTTTTCCTGTAAAGAACGATATACGTTATGGGCATTTACAAAAGGAATTTTATCTAAGGTCAACAGATTTTCTTCTATTTTATCTCGTTTAGTGGTCTGTACAGGTTTGGGTTCATTCCACTTTCCATCTGCGTAATAATATTCATCTATGTACTCAGGATTATCAGGATGTTGTATTTTCATACTAATTCTATAATCTTCATAAAAGTGAACAGATCGGTAAATGTTTATGTTTTTGCCTTTAAATTGAGGCATATTTCTTAAAGAAGCTTCAGCTGCTTCGAGTGCTTTGATGTTTTCACAAAAAGGAATTTCTGCTTTTTTGATAGAAGTATCTTCCATTTTTGGATCGCTATTGTAGATAGAATTTTCTGATTGTTGATTCTTATCGGGATTCAGTGTCTTTTCTATAGTTCTGCTCAGCTTGTTACAGGAAACTGCCATAAGACACCCCAGGATTATAAACGTTTTTTTAATCATTATTGTATTGCATTTATGTCGTTTTCAAAAGCGGTTATCTGCGGTTCATCCGGCAGATAAAAAATGGTTTTTTGTTTTTCCTTTGTTTCGTACAGATGTATTAACTGTACGACTTTTTTTATGGAAACCTGATGGCTTTTACCTTTATTATCTTCATACTGTAAAGTAAATTTTATTTCAGGCTGATCATTTATAAGAGTACCTGTCTGAGAGGCATTGATTACCGTAGCTGTTGTTTTGATCCCATAAAATTTAAGTCGCAGGGCATCTGTTTTTTTTACTCCTGCAAAGCGTGAGATAAAAAGTTTGTAAACAATAAAATATCCTATGGAAGAAAATAAAGCGAGCATAAGGGCAGACGATACCAGCGGATGTTCAAATGTGACAAAGCGCCATCCATATCCTTTATTTTCGGTTTCATAAGAATAATAATAATACCAAATAATGAAAGATAAGAACAGCATCCAAATAGCGTACATAAAGATTAACTTTTTATAATTTACGGCTACCTGAATACCTTCCGGAACTATAAAGGGTTCTTTTTTTAATTCACGATCCACATACAGTTTTAGTGTATTTCCTTCCCGATATCTGTTGAGTTCAGGTTTACTGTCATTAACAATCAGGGTATGCCTGATAAGTTGATTCGAAAAATTAAGAAATTCAACCATTACTTCTTTTGTTTCCAGATCTTTGTGTCGGGCAGATAATCGGGTTACACTTATTATCTTTGTGGGTAACGCTTTGCCTTTCGACAAAATGAAACTGATATTTTTCTTTAGGATAAATGTTGATTTATAGATCAATCGAAAGCTCCATCCTAAAAAGAATGCCCATAGAGCTACGGATAAAAAAAGCAGTACAAGCGCCATAACCGGATCTTTATTTTCTAAATAGAATGCGGAATCACTTTTGATGTTATAGTAAATGATGGCGGGATGGGCAATGATAAAATACAGGATAAACAATACCCAGAAATAAATAAACAGATGTTTCAAAATAGCTTCTTTTTAAACAAAAATAAACTTTTTGAAAATAATCTTAATGCATTGACAGACTAAAACTGTCTTAAAAAATTTATTTTTTCAAGATTCTTATGGCTTTTGAAACCGCCATACCTAAAGCCCGGCTTATATGAGCCTCACTTTCTGAATTGATCTGTAATGTACTTGATGGGTCCTGCTGAACAAAGACAGCAATTTTTTCATTTTCTTCGAGAAATAGGGTAACCGGTGCTGTAAGAATAGTTGATGCTACATTGAGACTGCCTTTACCGAAAACGTGTTTTTTTACAGAAACTATTTTACTTGTAATGAAATTATCTGTAGATGTTTTTATCAGCAATACAATCGTTACCTGATCGTTTTTGTGAGTAGTAATTATAGGTTTATAAATAAAAGGATTAAAACTGATGGAGGCTGTAATTTCATATGTACCTGCTTTTTGTACCGAAAAGGCATGCTTCATTTCATCAAAAGTGCAGATGTTGTTGATGACGATATCATCTTGTACAAAGGTCACTATTTCTTCTGTATTATTTTTTGATTCTAATTTCTGAGATGCAGTAGATTGTGCATAGAGTGCAGATTTTAAAGGTTCCTGAGCAGTTACAACAGAATAGCATAAAAATAAGGAGCAAAATACTAAAATACTTTTCATACTACTCAAGTTCTATTTTTTTTATGTCAATGATTTTACTGTAAGGAATGTTTTGCCTTACATCAGAAGCAAATTGTCCTTTGTCAATGAGCACATCAAGATTACCGGCTCCAATATAGGCTTTAATAACATCACCGGCTTTGAGACGCACAATAACCGGAGGAAGTTCGATCTTGGTAAGCAGATAAGAATTTTCGTTATTGAATGAAAAACGAGTTCCGGCAATAATGTACTTAGGAATGGAACTTCGGGCTGCCTGTCGGGGCATATTTTTAAGGATTAGAAAATTGATACCGAACCGTACAAAATCTTTTTCTTTTCTGTTGGGGTTAAAATAAAAAACCGCTGAAACCTCATACATACCATCCGCTAAAATTTCAAAAGAACTGTTTATAGGGTTATAATTACTGATATCATTGTAAACAATATCTTCCTGTGATAATGATATTTGGGTCGCTGCAGCCTGATTTCCATTATGGATGATTACATTGTTTTGCTGTTTACTGGATCGTATTACGAGACTGTTGGCTGCTGTTTTTTCATTTTGGGAAAAAATAGGATGTTGTACACAGAATAAAAGCAATATAACAGCAATAAAGTTTTTCATTATAAGAACTAATCGGGAATACAAAATAACAAAAATAACACAATACCGGAAAATAAGATTGGGTATTGTTAATAACAGATATAAGCGACTAAGTAAGCTCAGAGGCTTACTTTATTCTTTTTTTAAGTTCTACATCCAATTGATAGATAATACTTTCATGCGCATCAGTATCGGTATCTTCACATAACAGAAAGGAAACTTTTTTACCATTTCTTTTATAAAGTGTGAGTCCTTCGAATTTATGTTCCGTAGAAATGACTTCTGTAAATTCAATCTTCATTTTTTTGAGATCAATACATCCAAATAAAGATCCTCCTATAGCCCCGTCATGAAAAGTTGATTTGTTATTTTCTGCTGTAGCAATAAAAAATAATTTGTTTTCAATAAGTACAGCATCCGAAAATCCGGTTTGTATCCCGTTTATTTTAGGAAGCTCAAAGTCATTATAAAACAGGTTAAAGTCATCAGTAAGATTGGCTCCCTGAACTGTTATTACCACATTTTTATTATTTGGTCCGTTACCTCTGTTCAGAAAAAACCAGTCGGTTCCGTTATAAGCGACGCCTTCAATATTAAAGTCTTGCGGTTTTATTTCGGCAAAATCTCTCATAGACATATAAAGTGTGCCTAAGTCTAATACCATTACTTTTTTATCGATTTTATTAAAATGATACCCTTTTTCGCGGTTGGGTTCAGAACCCGAGCCAAAAACATACACAGCATCAGAACTTTCTACCATGGATTCAAAATCTGCTTTATCTTTTTTTGCAACATTTTCGAAAGGGTAATCCGTGACAAGCAAGTCTTTACTTAGAGAGTCATCTTTTATGTTATAGTTATACAAGTAATTGCTGTTGTCTGAAACTAAGTGAATAACTTCATCACTATACGTTAATCCTGAAGCAGCACTTACGCCTAAAACTTTTAAAAGGATGTTTAAATAAAATTTCTTCATTATCTTTAAAATAAAATCATATAAATTTAATAGATAATTTCAGATCGTAATGGGTATTAAACAATTTTTAGCAAAAGAAGATTTTTCCTTAAGTGATTTTCATACTTTATTAAAAGATTCAGGAACCATTGAAGATGCAAAAGCGGAATTAAAAAAAGTACGCAAAAAAATAAGCGATATTCAGGATAAGATGTATGCGAGCAATCGCTATAGTGTACTTATCTGTTTTCAGGGAATGGATACTGCAGGTAAAGACAGTCTGATCCGGGAAGTATTTAAAAACATCAACGCAAGGGGAGTAGTTGTTTACAGTTTTAAAACTCCATCAGCAAAAGAACTGCAACATGACTATCTGTGGAGGCATTATATCGCGCTTCCTGAAAAAGGAAAATTCAGTGTGTTTAACCGTTCTCATTACGAAAATGTATTGATTACAAAAGTGCATCCTGAGATCATATTAAATGAACGTATTCCTCAGATCAAGACCACAGATGATATTGACGACACATTCTGGAATAACCGATATGAATCGATCAACCATTTTGAAAAACATTTGGCAGAAAACGGTGTGATTATTTTAAAATTTTTCCTGAATCTAAGCAAAGAGGAACAACGCAAGCGTTTATTGAGACGACTTGAAAAACCAAAACACAACTGGAAATTTTCGCCGGGCGATTTATCTGAACGACAATTATGGGATCAGTATATGCAGGCTTATGAAGCTTTACTTAAAAAGACGTCAAAAACGAATGCTCCTTGGTATGTAATCCCTTCAGATGTAAAGGAAATACAGCGATTGCTCGTTGCCCGCATCATATACAAGACACTCAAACAATATGAAGATATAGAATATCCGGAAGCAGATGAAGAAATTCAATCCAAAATAAAAATATATAAAGAAGCGCTGGAAAAAGACGCCTGAAATAAATTAGAAGAAAGCCGACTTTACCGGAAAATATAGCCGATAATCGGGATTGTGAGAGGCTTCACTTTTTTGTAATATTGAGTATAATTATAGATGCATTGTTATTTATATCTACAGCAATACAATTGTAAGAAATAAAAAAATGAATCTGTAGGTATTAACGCATTCAAAAAATATTATATACAATGATTTTCAGAAAACGATTTGCTGTTGCTGCCTTTGTGATGAGTATATCATCTTTTGCACAGATAAGAACAGGAGTATATTTTTCTTCCGACAAGAAATACAATGAGATTAGGGAAGAACTTGGAAATCCGCTACCCGGAAATCCGGTGATGATTGTAACATCTTTTGTTCCCAAACATGGAAGTTATATTTGGTATCTGAATGAAAGTAAAGCTGAAAAAGATGCTTATTTAGATGATAATCCCAAAGATTTACATTCGGGTATTTATTTGGAAGACCACGGTGGACTAATTCAGCTGATAACTTTTAAAGACTATGCAAAAGGTCTTGCACAACCCCGATATCTCATTAACTATTGTGAGATCGGAGATGCAGACCAAGATGGTTTTCCGGAGTTCTATCTTACTTATTTTGAAGAATCAGACGGATTAGATGCTAAACCATTAAAAGTTATTGTCTATACCAAGAGCGGAGAAAAAACACTTTCAAAATCGAAAATTACCGCATGGATTCCCTTTCAGGAAGAAGATCAGTATCGGGAAGAAAAGGATGAGAATTTTAAATCATTACCCAAAGTGATAAGACTTAAAGCAGAAAAAATAGTAAAAGAGGCCAAAAAGGGAATCAATTAAAGTCTATAAAACATTATGATACGACCATAAAAATATACCTGTACTAAAAATAAAATCAATGAGTAAAATATATCTGACACTTTATCTGTTGCTGTTTTTTTTAGGTTCCTGCAATCAAAAAAATAAGGAGGTCTATGATAAGACGATGAAAAATACGGAGCAGCAAACAATTGATTCTTTGAGTATTCAGAATAAAAATGTTTCAGAATCCGAGCAAAAGGATGCTGCGGAAGAATGGTTGAAAAACATATTTAAAACAAAAGATTCAGACCAATTTTTTCCGGAATATAACGTAGAAGAAAAACTATGTACAAAAAGATTCCATGAGTTTATATCGGAATCAGGTGAACTCTATGGACCTTCAAACTTAACGGATGCTGAATTTCCTGTTGCCGAAAAAGAATACAAAGCCAAATGGTCTAAAATATATCCGATTGAAGAGCGTGAAATGTGGCTTTTTGGAAGAGGAAATGGAGATATAGGGGAACTAAAGGAGCTAAAAATCAGTAAAAATAAACAAGGGATTTATGATGTGTTTATTGATTATGGAAATGGAGTCAAAACACAAAATGAAGTAGTCGTCGTTTTTGAAAACGGAAATTACAAAATTGACTACTGTAAAACGCAATTTTTGAACTGAAGGAAGTTTAAAGTCAAGACCGTGAATCGAATCTTAGAAATTACTGAATAAAATACGTATGATGAAAAGAAAGATTGTTGTTCCGTTTTTAAGTACTTTGTCGATCATATTTTTCAGTTGTAAAGATGCGGAAAGAAAAAACAAACATTTCCCGAATGATCTGAAAAACACCAAGTGGATTGTTAATTCAGGAGGACTTATTACTCCGGACGGAGAGCAAATATACGATCTGACTCAAAAAAAAGATACTGCAGTTATTTTTAATTTTCATGCCGTAAAATTTTTAGATGAAGAAAAATTCAAAAGTTATGATTCATGGGAATGTGGGAATGATTGCTTTACCGAGATACACGGAAGATATTATTTTATAGAAGCTAATCAGATAAAAATGGTAGTAGACAGTATCAGCACATCAGGAACCTGTCTGGCTCCGACACAGATGTTTAAACCATCTAAAGAAATGGTATTTGATCTTACAAGAGAAGGAGAACATCTACAACTTACAAGAAAAAATAAATAAAAATACATAGACTTTTTTAAGATCAGATTATTAAAAAGTAGCCGTATTACTGTACATAGCAACACAGTATATCAGGAATACGAAGCCAAGCATATTCCGCTAAAGGGGCAAGAAATATTGAGAGACAAAAGTGATATGGCTTGACATGGCTAATCATAAAATCGGATTTGCACGAAGAGATACGGCATTAATTTTAGACCTTTATTTTTTGATGAGTTTGCTCAGCAATTGGAGCAAATGACCAAATAGCTGTTAGAATACCCGAACCCTATTATAACTGTTAAACAAAGAATCAGCTTAGCAAAGTCTTCAAATCGGGAGTTTTCCTGAAGCACATAGAAACTGAAATCAAAAAAGGGCCCGATCAACTGATCGGGCTCTTTTTTAATTATTCTACTACTTTATAGGTTCCGAGATTTGCGTCTGTTACAGTAAAAGTTCGGGTTGCTTTAGAGAAAACGGCTGTTTCCAAAACAAAAGTATATACCTGTGTGTTAACATTATTTTCTACGGCCTCCGTATGTGTAATTTTAAGGCTTCCGCTTCTTGCAGTCCAGTCTTCCGCTACTGTTTTATCAGGATTATTCTGACAGTAATTTGTTCCGGCCGGACTTGTAATAGCTTCTTTATATGTTTTAATATTAAGCGTATTGGTATCATTTAAAGCAATAGTAGTACTATTACCAAGAGCTGGTAATGACTCCGGAATATTGAATCGTATCAGCTGTGAATTACTGGCACTGTAAAAACCATTGCCTTCACAATACGTAATATTGGTACTGTCAAAATTAATGGTATTGGTATTTTCCGGTAAAGTTGCCGTAGTTCCGAAATTAAAAACAGAATATTTAATTTCTTCCTGTTGATCATTTACAAGTACCAGATTCTTAAAATTAATGATATAATTGTATGAAATACTGAATCGGTTTGGTTGTGAACTAGATGGTTCAACCGTCATATTCAGTGTATATTCCATAGTAGCACCGCTTTTTGAAGTATATTCTTTAACAACCGCAGGGCTTGCCGGTGGCAGATTACCACAAATAGTGGCTGCTGTAACCGCACCGTCATAAAGACGGTAGTAAAGTGTGTTGGACGAAGAGGTGGTAATCGTATTTAATTGTCCTATCGTAAGAGATGTATTGAGTATAGGAGTTCCGCTACTCAAAAGTTCAATAGCTAATAATTCAGAATTATATGCTTTATAATACAACTCGTTTGTTGCGCATTTTGAAATATTCAGATTACTCGGAAAAGATAAAGAATCAAAATATATATCACCGTCATCACAAGAGGAAAACAACGTACATACGAGAAATAAAGCCACTAATTTTTTCATGAGTAAAATTTTAAACAAAAGTAACTTTTTTATATAAATACCGTATTTAGATGCCACTATTTTTTATATTTGAAAACTTAATCTTTTGTTAATGGAAATGCACCAAAAAACTAATTACCCTGCGTTGTATACATTAATTGTAGTCTTCTTCTTTTGGGGATTTATTGCGGCAGGAAATAATATTTTTATCCCTTTTTGTAAAGAATATTTTCATTTAGATCAGTTTCAGTCACAACTTATAGACTTTTCTTTTTACACTGCTTATTATTTAGGTGCATTGGTTTTATTTGCATTTGGAATGCTTCGCGGAAAAGATTTGGTGACCTCGTGGGGGTATAAAAGAAGTATTATCTACGGTTTGATTTTTTCTGCTATCGGTGCCGGAGCTATGATTTTGGCAGTAGAAGCTGATATTTATATAGGCATGCTGGTGGGATTATTTATTGTAGCTCTGGGATTCTCTTTACAGCAAACCGCTGCAAATCCGTTTGCTATTTTACTGGGCGATCCGAAATCAGGAGATAGCAGGGTAAATCTTGCCGGGGGAATCAATTCTTTGGGAACAACTATAGGTCCGCTTATTGTTTCTTTCGCTTTATTTGGTACCGCTGCTGCTGTCACAGATAACCAAATCAAAAATCTAAGCATGGATAAAGTTGTTTTGCTTTATACCTGTGTAGGATTATTATTTATCGGTGTCGCTACCTTGTTTTATCTCTCAAAAAAACTGCCAGAAGGCAAATCTGTGGAAACGATTGAAAAATCAACCAAAGCCTTGAAAACGCTAATTGTCATTACCCTTTTATTATTTGTTTGTCTGGCTCCTGTTTTTCAATCCTACAGAAGTGAGGACAATAAAAAAATAAACGAAATGGAACTGGTGCTGGAAAAAAGAGAAAAGGAGCTCCAAACAACAACAGATTTTTCAGCAAAAGGAACTATAAATCAGGAAATACAACAACTGCAATCGGATAAAAATACTTTAAAAGCAAAAATAGAAAATAAACGTATCATGTGGCTTGGAGGTGCTTTACTGAGTGTTATCGGCGGATTGGTGTTTGCCTATTTCCAATCACAGAAAAATAAAGAAGGCTGGGGAGCTATGCGATATCCTCAGCTCATTTTGGGAATGATTGCCTTATTTACCTATGTAGGAGTAGAAGTAGCGATTGGGAGTAATTTGGGTGAATTATTAAAATCAAAACAGTTTGGCGGTATGCATGCTTCAGAAATAGCACCCTATATTTCCATGTATTGGGGCAGTATGATGATTGGACGTTGGGCCGGGGCGGTAAGTGCTTTTCAACTGACACGACAAAAAAGAATGTTTCTTATCATCCTGATGCCGATAATTGCATTTAGTATCATTATGCTGGCAAACGCATTGGCAGGGTATGAAGTGACAAATCTTTATTACTATTTTATATGTGTAGTATTGCAGATAGTTGCTTTTTTTATGAGTAAAAATAAACCGGTTCGTACATTATTAATTTTTAGTATATTCGGTATTACTGCTTTATTAGTAGGGTTAAATACAACCGGAATTGTAGCCATTTATGCTTTTTTGGCAGGTGGTCTTGCGTGTAGTATTATGTGGCCCGCAATCTTTAATCTATCGCTTTTAGGTCTGGGAAAATATACCGCTCAGGGTTCTGCATTTTTGGTAATGATGATTCTTGGCGGTGGTATTATTCCGCCGATTCAGGGAAAACTGGCAGATATAATTGGTATCCATTGGTCGTATTTGGTTTCTTTGGCTTGTTTTGTATATATACTCTTCTTTGCAGTCATTGTGAAGAGAATTCTTAAAAAGCAACAGATTAATGTTGAAAGTGCTGTAAGTGATTAATATAAAACGGTTTAATTTCGAAGTGAAATTTATTTGGAAATTTGTAAAAAGTAGGTAACATTCTACTAAATTTGACTGTTTTTTAATGGAATCAAAATGCAACAGTCAAAGCATTATTTAGCTGCTTTTTTGGCTTTTTTTATCTGGGGTTTTTTTAGCCTTGGTCTAAAACCTATTTCTTACGTAAACTCTTTTGATATTTTATTTTACAGAATCAGCTTTGCCGCAGTCTTTATTCTATTATTTATGGGATTTTTTCAATACAAACTGATAAAAAAAGATTTCCAAACGTTTACTAAACTTTCATCTGAATACCGTAGAAAAACTATTTTTCTAACCCTCATTGGAGCTGTTTTTTTAGGTTTGAATTGGTTTCTATTTATTTTTGTTGTCAATAAAATCAATGTACAATCCGCCTCATTTGCTTACCTGATTTGTCCCATCATCACAGCATTTCTGGCAAATATTATTTTAAAAGAAGACCTGAAAAAACACCAATGGATGGCCATCTGTATTAGTTTTACAGGCTGTGTTATTTATTTTTTCACAAACAGCAGTCATTTATTGTATGCTGTGATTATTGCAGCTTCGTATTCTTTCTACCTGATATCACAAAGATCTAATATCTTTTTAGAAAAATTTACGATTCTTGCAATTCAAATCCTTCTCATCTTTTTTGTCATATTACCCTATTTTCTCATAAAAGGGTTCTATATTCCGAAATATGTTTCTTTTTATGCGTATGCTACGATAATTGCATTGCTGTTTACATTAGTTCCGTTATATCTGAATTTATTTGCTTTAAAAGGGGCAAAAGCATCTACCGTCGGTATCATGTTATACATCAACCCGATCATTACTTTGATCATTGCTGTTTATTATTACAAAGAAGCGGTAAATGTTTTTCAAATCGCATCTTATTTATTAATTTTGTGCTCTATTGTTATTTACAATAAAGATTATATCATCAGAAAACAACCGCCAATAATTAAAGATTTACAATGAGTCAGATATATTTAGATAATGCAGCAACAACTTCAGTCAGACCCGAAGTTGTTGAAGAAATGATAAAAGTGCTTACCCATGATTTCGGAAATCCGTCATCAACCTATTCTATTGGAAGGCATTCAAAGGCATTGATCGAAAATGCTCGTAAATCAATTGCGAAACATTTTAAAGTCAGTGCTTCAGAAATTATTTTTACATCTTGTGGTACAGAAGGTAATAACTGGATCATTCGTTCAGCTGTTCGCGATTTAGGAATAAAAAGAATTATTACCACTAAAATTGAACACCATTGCACTTTATATGCTGTGCAGCAAATGGAAAAAGAATACGGAGTTGAAGTAGTTTATCTTACCATTTTACCTAATAGTGAAATTGATTACAATCAGTTAGAAAATTTACTGAATGAGAGTGAAATACCTACACTGGTGAGTCTGATGCATGTAAATAATGAAGTAGGTACAGTACTTGATCTCGACAGGGTAGCCGCAATGTGCCAGAAAAATAATGCTTTATTTCATTCCGATACTGTACAGTCAGTAGGTAAAATAGAGATTGATCTTGAAAAAACTCCTGTAGATTTCATTGTAGCGAGTGCACACAAATTTCATGGACCAAAAGGTGCCGGTTTTACATTTGTAAGAAAGAAAAATGCGCTAAAACCTTTAATAGTTGGCGGGGAACAGGAAAAAGGAATGAGAGCCGGTACAGAAGCACCGCATCAGGTAGTAGGAATGGCTAAAGCACTTGAATTATCTTATCAGCATCTCGAAGAAGATTCCAAAAAGATTACAGATTTAAGAGACTACTGCAAAATGTCTTTAGAACAGAATTTTCCGGGCGTAAAGTTTAATGGAAACGGTTCAACTTTTTATAATGTACTGAATATATTATTGCCGTTTTCGCCGGAAAAAACAGCCATGATGCTGTTTCATTTAGATATGAAGGGAGTAGCAGTTTCCAGAGGAAGTGCGTGTCAGTCCGGAAGTCAGAAACCATCGCATGTGCTGGCAGAATTTTTAAAAGACGAAGATTTATTAAAACCAAGTTTACGCGTGTCTTTTGGTCATGATAACAGTAAAGAAGAAATAGACTTTTTAATAAACGTTCTGAAAAACGTATAAAATTTAAAAGACCCTCCGTTTAACTATTTTAACGGAGGTTTTTTTTATAAGATTTTTTTGATTCCATTGGTTAAGACCGAATTTAAGACTAAATTTGTACGAACAACACAATTGATATGATTTCAGACAATAACCGTTATGCACTTCGCGGAGTTTCTGCACAAAAAGAAGATGTTCATAATGCTATTAAAAACATTGATAAAGGGCTTTTTCCAAAAGCTTTTTGTAAAATAGTTCCGGATTATCTAACCAATGACGAAGCATATTGCCTTATCATGCATGCAGACGGAGCAGGTACAAAATCATCATTAGCTTACCTGTATTGGAAAGAAACGGGCGATCTTTCTGTATGGAAAGGTATCGCACAAGATGCACTCATCATGAATATAGATGACTTACTTTGTGTCGGAGCAACCGATAACATCATGCTTTCCTCTACTATCGGCCGAAATAAAAATCTGGTTCCGGGAGAGGTTATTTCAGCTATTATTAATGGTACGGAAGAGTTGATTGAAGAATTGAAATCTTTTGGTGTAACCATTCATTCTACAGGAGGTGAAACTGCCGATGTAGGAGATGTGGTACGTACGATAATTGTAGATTCTACAGTTACAGCACGAATGGAACGAAGCCGGGTAATTGACAATGCAAATATTAAAGCAGGAGATGTTATTGTAGGTTTGGCCTCTTTTGGTCAGGCTACGTATGAAAAAGAATATAACGGCGGTATGGGCAGTAACGGACTTACTTCAGCACGGCATGATGTATTTGCACATTATCTTGCAGAAAAATATCCCGAGAGTTTTGACGCATCCGTTCCTAAAGAACTTATCTATTCAGGAGCTAAAAAACTGACAGATGTTGTAGAAAACGCTCCTCTTAACGCAGGCAAGCTGGTGTTGTCACCTACGCGAACCTATGCACCCATCATAAAAAAAATTCTTGATAAGTATACTGCTGAAGACATTCACGGTATGGTACATTGCAGTGGAGGTGCTCAAACCAAAATATTACATTTTGTTGAACAGCTGCACATCATAAAAGATAATTTATTTCCGGTACCGCCTTTGTTTCAGCTTATACAGGAGGAATCCGGTACAGACTGGAAAGAAATGTATCAGGTGTTCAATTGCGGGCACAGAATGGAACTATATGTAGATCCTGCGATTGCAGAAGACATTATTGCAATTTCCAAATCATTCCATGTCGATGCGCAGATTGTAGGTCGAGTAGAAGCAGCAGACCATAAAAAATTAACCATTAATTCAGTATACGGTACTTTTGAATATTAAGGGCGCACGCATAGTAGGAATTGATTACGGCAGTAAAAGAACAGGAATAGCCGTTACAGATGAAATGCAGATCATTGCATCTGGTCTTACGACTGTGCCTACCAAAGAACTATTTGCCTTTTTAAAAGAATATTTTTCCCGAGAGAAAGTTAATAAAGTAGTGGTAGGAGAGCCGAAACGTATGAATAACGAACCTTCACAGATTGCTCCTGAAATTGACCTGTTTGTAAAAAAATTTAAAACCTTATACCCTGAAATTGAGGTCATCAGAATGGATGAAAGATTTACTTCTAAAATGGCTTTTCAAACCATGATAGATAGCGGTTTAAGGAAGAAACAGCGCCAGAACAAAGCTTTGGTAGATGAGATTGCAGCTACCATTCTTTTACAGGATTATCTCAATCAAAAAATGTTTTAAAAAATCAGTATAAATTAGTTTTAGAAAAAATGTCAACAAATTTAACAACCGAATCTGACATAGTTCTTATTGGAGCAGGTATTATGAGTGCTACTTTAGGACTACTTTTAAAAGAGCTCAACCCTAAATACTCTATTGAAATAATAGAAAGGCTTGACAGGGCTGCGGCCGAGAGTTCAGATGCGTGGAACAATGCAGGAACAGGACATTCCGCATTTTGTGAGTTAAATTATACTCCTGACAAAGACGGAACTATCGATACATCAAAAGCATTGAAAATATGTGAAGCTTTTGAAGAATCCCGTCAGTTTTGGTCATACCTTGTGGAAAAAAAGGTGCTTAATTCTCCAAAAACCTTTATAAATTCTGTTCCACACATGAGTTTTGTTTGGGGAGAGCAAGATGTAGATTATTTAAAAAGACGTCATCAGGCGCTTACACAATTTCCTTTATTTGAGGAAATGAAATATTCTGAAGATTATAAACAGATAGAAGAATGGGCTCCGCTTATTATGAGAGATCGCCGGATGAGTCAAAAAGTAGCTGCTACCTATATGAATGTAGGTACTGATGTAAATTTTGGAAGCCTTACCCGTATGATGATTAAACACCAGATCAGTCAGCCCGGAGTACGGGTTACCTTTAACACGGATGTTTATGATCTGATCAGACAGGAAGACGGACGCTGGAAAGTATGCATTAAAGACCTTAAAACGGGAAAAAAGAAAACCATTATAACTAAATTCGTATTTATTGGTGCTGGCGGAGGATCAATATTGTTACTCGAAAAATCAGGTATTCCGGAAGGAAAAGGTTATGGCGGTTTCCCTGTAAGCGGTCAATGGCTGGTATGTAAAAACAAAGAATTAGTAGCTCAACATAATGCAAAAGTATATGGAAAAGCTTCAGTAGGTGCACCGCCTATGTCGGTACCACATATTGATACACGCTATATTGACGGACAAAAAGCTTTGTTGTTCGGACCTTATGCTGGTTTTTCTACTAAATTCCTTAAAACCGGTTCTTATTGCGATTTGTTTAAATCATTAAATTTTGGAAATCTGGGACCAATGCTTGGTGCCGGAATGAGCAATATTGATTTAACTAAATATTTAATAGGAGAGGTTTTAAAGTCTGAAGATAAGAGGGTTGAGGCTTTGAAAGATTATTTACCTGATGCAAAAAAAGACGAATGGTTTCTTGAAACAGCTGGACAGCGCGTTCAGGTCATCAAGAAAAATAAAGAAGGAAAAGGCGTTCTTGAATTCGGTACAGAAGTAATCAGCAGTGCTGACGGTAGTTTGTCTGCACTATTAGGGGCTTCTCCCGGAGCATCAACGACCGTAAACATTATGATTACGTTATTGGAAAAATGTTTTCCTGAAGAATTTAAATCAGCTGCCTGGCAGAATAAATTCAGAGAAATGATTCCTTCTTTCGGAAAATCATTAAATCAACATCCTGAATTATTAAAAGAATTAAGAGCGAAAACTTCTCAAACATTGGAGTTGGCTCATTAAAAATAAAAATCCCGGGTATTAATATCCGGGATTTTTTATATTTTCTCACAAAGTAAAATCTTCTTTTGATCATTCAGATCAGTTGTAAAAAAGGCAAATTGATTGCCACCATCCTTTATTTTGTATTTTTTCCGGATTTCTTCTACTTTCATCGGAAAATTACGTACCGTAATATTCCATTTTTTATTTTCCAGATATTGCTTTATTTCTTTTTTGGCCGCCGGAATTATTTCCAAAATCTTAAAACGCCTTCCGGGAAAATCAATCAGCTCATCTGATGTATACAAATGAGAGTGTTTGTGCAGTTTTTTTAATCCGAAACGATCAGCAATCGTATTGAAATTCCCTGTTTTCATCAAGGCACTGTTGGGTTCGTATACATAGCTTTTCGGAAGACTGTGTTGCGTAAAAGGAGTATCGGTTATTGCAAAAGCATGTGAGGTAACCTCCTGATTTTTATCTATAGTTACAGCTTCTACTATTATATCATCTGAAAACCCTTTTTCCAATACCCATAAAAGTTCCTTTACTTCGTTTTCAAGAGCAACAATAATAACTTTTTTTACATTCTGTAATTCAGAAAGTCCAGCCTGAATATCAAGTAAAGGTGCCGTTTTGATTAATATTTGGCTACTGAAAGAAAAGTAATGTTCCAGATTTTCCGGTACGTTAGGCAGACAGTCCTGCAGCATAAACACTTTTTGTTTGTTATCAGCTCTGCGCGCAGGATCTATATATATCCAATCAAAAGATTGCGACAAATTATCAAGAATTACGGTACTGTCTCCACTCAGACAGGTAATATTCTCTCTGTTTAACTGTTTATAATTATGTTTCACAAGATCCGAAAGAATGGTATTATGTTCGCAGTGAACTACTTCATTAAATTGTTGTGAAAAATAGAAACAGTCTACGCCAAAACCTCCGGTGAGATCAATGAGTCGTGTACCCGAAATCAAAGAAGCCTTAAACTGAGCAAGAGGTTCTGATGAAGTTTGTTCTATTGAAACGGGATGCGGATATAGAATGTTCTCATGGCTGTACCAGGTCGGTAATTTTAATTTTGCCTTTTGTTTGGATTGGATTTGATGAAGAATATCAATCCATTCTATCTCCGGAAACGGATTTTTTTTTAATGCGAGTGCATCAACCGCTGTATCGATATGGTTGTCGATAAAAGATTGAACTTCTTTTGTGAGTAAATGTTGCACAGAGAACTAATTATTGGCTAAAACAAAGGTATGACAGGCAACAATACCGGCTGTTTCTGTTCTGAGTCGGGTATTTCCAAGCGAAACAGGCTGATACCCATTCTGAAGAGCTGTTTCAATTTCTTTAGTAGAAAAATCACCTTCAGGACCGATAAGCAAAATATAATTCTCTTTTACTGTAATACAATCTTTTAACTCTGTTTTATTGGTTTCTTCGCAATGAGCAATATATAGATTGCCTTGCTGTTTTGTATTCATAAAATCCTTAAAAGAAACAGGTGCATTCAGTTTAGGTAAATAATACTGATTGGATTGTTTCATCGCAGACTGCAGTATTTTTTCAAAACGTTCCGTTTTTAATACCTTGCGTTCAGAATGATCACAAATGATTGGCGTAATTTCATGAATGCCGATTTCAGTAGCTTTTTCTAAAAACCATTCATAGCGCTCATTCATTTTGGTAGGAGCAACGGCAAGGTGAATATGGTATGTATCGCGTTCTTTTTGTTCCTGTGCAAGGATAGAAACGGTACATTTCTTTTCTGTTGCCAATATAATTTCTGTTTCAAATAAAAAACCTAATCCATTGGTTACAAAAAGAATATCTCCTTCTTTTTTACGTAATACTTTAACAATATGTTTGCTTTCTTCCTTATCAAAACTATAAACGGTATCACCTTCCTGAAGGGTATTGGTATAAAATAACTGCATAATTTAAAAGGCTATTCTTGCTTTGGAAACGACTTCCTGATTACTGAAATGTTTTTCTAAAAACTTATGATATCCGACGATACCGATCATAGCAGCATTATCAGTAGTATATTCAAATTTTGGAATAAACGTTTTCCATCCGTATTTGGTCTCTGCCTCTTTCAATGTTTTTCGGATTCCCGAATTGGCAGAAACTCCACCGCCAATAGCAACCTGATGAATACCGGTTTCTGCGACAGCCATTTTTAACTTATCCAACAGAATGGTAATGATGGTATTTTGAACAGAAGCGCATATATCATTTAAATTTTCCTTTATAAAATCAGGATTCTCTTTCTGATTTTTCTGGATAAAATACATAATCTGAGTTTTCAATCCGCTAAAGCTGAAATTCAGCCCCGGTACTTTGGGTTTAGTAAATCCAAAAGCTTTTGGATTTCCTAAAGCTGCATGTTTATCAATCAATGGTCCTCCCGGATAAGGAAAACCGAGTATCTTGGCTGTTTTGTCAAAAGCTTCACCTACAGCATCATCCGTTGTTTCGCCGAGTATTTCCATTTCAAAAAAAGAAATCACTTTTACAATTTGTGTATGTCCGCCACTGATGGTCAACGCCAAAAATGGGAATTCAGGTTTTGAATATGACTCTTCATCTATAAAATGGGCTAATATATGAGCATGCATGTGATTTACAGCGATAAGCGGAATGTTAAGTGCCATAGAAAGTGATTTGGCAAAGGAACTGCCCACAAGCAATGATCCCATCAATCCCGGACCCTGAGTAAAAGCAATCGCAGAAAGCTGATTTTTAGTAATACCGGCTTTTTTCAACGCAACATCAATGACAGGTACGATGTTTTGCTGGTGTGCTCTGGAAGCCAGTTCCGGAATAACACCACCATAAATTTCATGAATCTCCTGTTTTGCCACTTCATTTGACAAAACTGTGTCATTGCATAAAACTGCTGCCCCGGTATCATCACAAGAACTTTCAATGGCTAAAATATAGGTGTTTGTATCTGTCATTATATGCAATAATTTTTATGTACAATCAACGTTAAATAAATATACTATGTTCTGATAAAATAATTATTTTTGTTGATTATAAAGGACGGAATTTTTTAAGCAAATTTAAAATAAATATACCTATCAAAAAATTTTCTAAAATACTATTTGGTTTTCTTCTGGGAATTGTTCTTTTGGTATTACTGCTTTCAGTAACCCTGACAACCCCTATCGTTCAAACCGAATTAGCTCATTATGCTACGGAGAAGATCAATAAACAGTTCAACATTAATGCATCTATACAACAGGTAGCAGTAGGGCTGGACGGATCTGTACTCCTAAAAAATGTAAAAGTACTGGACGACAGAAAAAATGTTTTGGCTAATACTGAAAGACTGCATACCAATATTTTAGATTTTCAGTTGCTGCTCTATGGACAACTGTATTTTGGTTCTACTGAATTGGAAAACCTTGATTTTCATATCCGTAAGTATAAAGGAGATACTCTTACAAATCTCGACAAGTTTATAGAAACATTTGATGATGGTCAGAAAGGTTCCGGTAAATTCTATATGAATATTGAACATCTGAAGGTTACTAATGGTAGTTTCAGTATCGTTGACGATAATCTCCAAAATGCTAAATCAGTTGATTTCACTAAAATGAGCGGACTGGTAGATCATTTTGTAATCAAAGGACCTAACATCAGTGCAGAAGTAAAAAAACTGAGTCTGCATGATCACCGCGGATTGACAGTAAAAGATTTAGCCGCTGACTTTTCGATGACCAAAACCTCTATGGATCTTAAAAAGCTTAATCTTACCACAGATAAATCCGTTTTAGTAGGTAGTATTGAGATGAGATACAACGAAGGTGATTTAAAACATTTTGTTGACAAGGTAAATCTCAACGTAAAAATAGATAAAAGCAGTATTGCTACAGATGAGTTGAGAACATTTTATAAAGGATTCGGAAGTGGCAACCATCTCTATTTAAAAACAAGAGCTACAGGAACTTTAAATAATTTTACACTCAGTAATGCTGTTCTTGCAGATGATATCGGTTCACAAATTATCGGTAATTTTAAACTTGAAAATCTGTTGGATAAAACAAAAGAGTTTAAAATCATTACCAATCTGGACAGATTGTTTATCTCCCGTAAAAATGCAGTGGCGTTATTACCAAATGTACTGGAGAAAGCACTTCCTGCAGAATTGGATAAAATAGGTATGCTTGATTTAAAAGGAGCTCTGATGTACACCAATTATACCGTTGAAGCTGATATTCAAACTGTATCTGAACTTGGATTGGCGTCTGCAAAAGTGTCTATGTCGGCACTCAACAATCCAAAAAAAGCACTTTATCGCGGAGACGTTATTTTAGAAGATTTCAATATCGGTGGATTGATTGATAAACCGAACATCGGAACAGCTTCGTTAAATTTGTTTATTGACGGGCAGGGATTTGATACAAAAAATCTCAATACAACGGTTACCGGAGATGTATATCATTTTGATTTTAACGGATATCAATACCAGGACATCATTATAGACGGAAAATTAAAAATGCCTACCTATCAGGGGTTTGTAAGCAGTAAAGATCCGAATGCAATACTTGATTTTGATGGTGTTATTGATTTTAGTTCAGCAGTAAAAGAATACAATTTCAAAGCGGATATTATCCATTTAAATCTTAGAGCGCTTGGTTTTGTGAAAGACAGTATCAGTGAAGTAAAAGGTTTGATTGAGCTCAATGCTAAAGGAAATACTATTGACGACTTTGAAGGTGTGGTACATATTTCTGATGTTTACTATAAAAGTTCAAAAGCAGATTTTGAGTTTAAGGACTTTGAAATGACTTCCACATTTTCTGAAGACGGAACGCGGATGGTAGAAATGAATTCGCCGGATATTGTAGAAGGTTATATTCGTGGAAAATATAAGATAAACCAGTTAAAAGCCATTGTAGAAAATGCATTGGGCAGCTTATATACCAATTATTCTCCTCTAAAACTGGAAACTGGACAATACCTTGATTTCGATTTTAATATCAACAGTAAAATCGTTGAGTTATTTGCTCCTAACATCCAGATCAGTGAAGATACCAGACTTCAGGGATCCATAAATGCAGATGAAGGCGATTTCAAATTAAATTTTGATACACCCTTTGTGAATGTGAGCAATAATGCTATTAAAAATATAGCCATTCAGGTCGATAATAAAAATCCTTTATTCAACACTTATATTTCAATTGACTCTATACGACTCAAAGGATATGATATTACCGATTTCAATCTGCTGAATGTAACACACAACGATACTCTTTTTGTAAGAACAGAATTTAAAGGTGGTAAAGAAGCTACAGATTCGTATGATCTCAACTTATACCATACTATTAATAAAGACAATTTATCTATTGTAGGATTTCAAAAATCAGAATTCAAATTCAAAGATTATCTGTGGTATATCAATGAAGATGATGACGATAAAAACAGGGTAGTTTTCAATAAAAAACTTACCGATTTTGATGTAGAACACATTGAAATATCTCACGAAGAGCAGACAGTATTGCTCAGCGGTGTTTTAAGAGATTCGACATACAAGGATTTAAAACTGACTTTTGAGAAAGTAGATCTCAATAAAATTACGCCTGACATTCATAATCTGTCATTGGGAGGACTTATTAACGGTAAAATTGCGTTTGAACAGCGCAACAAGGTTTTCAGACCATCTTCCAGTCTTGAAATTGATAATCTGGAAGTCAATGACGTATTTCTTGGAAAATTTAATTTTGATGTAGAAGGAGATGAAAGCCTCAGAAATTTTAAAGTGCGTTCCAATATTGTCAATGATTTTGCTGAAAGTTTCTACATGAACGGAAACATTAGTGTTGAGAAAGGAAGATCGAATCTGGATTTGGATGTAGGACTTGTAAAATTTGATCTTAAAGCCATTGCTCCTTTTCTGAGCAGTATTATGTCTGATGTGCGAGGAGATGCTTCAGGAAGACTTACAGTTAGCGGTATACATACAGATCCTACGGTTGACGGACGTATTTATTTATCAAATGCGGGAATGCGTCCTGTATTTACAGGTGTAGACTATGTATTTGATGAAAATGCTCCGCTGGACATTACCGAAAAACAATTTATTCTTAGGAATGTTAATATTACCGATTCCAAACATAAAACAAAGGGATTGATCAATGGATATATCGCGCACGACAGGTTTCAGAACTGGAATCTGAATGTAAAACTAAACTCCAATAACTTACTGGCACTGGATAAAGCATATCAGGAAGGAACGCCTTATTATGGTGTAGCTTATATAGACGGATATGCCACTATTATAGGACCGGCTGAAGCACTGAATATTAAAATTGAAGCCACTTCAAAAGAAGGTACAAGCCTTAAAATTCCTTTAAATGAAACAGGGGGTGTTGGCGATAATAACTTTATTCATTTTGTGACAGCAGAAGAAAAGAGAAACCGTGAAAAAGGAGTATTTACCTCGGTAAATCCAAATCAGTTTGGAGGAATACAGCTCGATTTTGAATTTGTCATAACACCTGATGCTGAAATTGAGGTCTTGCTTGATCGGGAATCCGGACATGGTATGAAAGGACGTGGAGCAGGTTTTATCACTATGGGAATTAATACGCTGGGTAGCTTCAATATGTGGGGGGATTTTCAGGTATATGAAGGGGTTTATAACTTCAAATACAGTGGCTTGATTGATAAGAAATTCCAGGTAAAAAAATATGGAACCATACGATGGGATGGAGACCCGATGAATGCCTTACTCGATTTACAAGCCATCTATCATACCCAGGCAAATCCGGGTACAATTGTAGAAAATTCGGCAATTAACAGAAAAGTAGATACCGATGTTTCTATTATACTGACAGGAAATCTGGCAACACCAGAAATAGATTTCAATATTGATTTTCCGAATGTGAGCTCCAGTATTAAATCTGAAATAGATTATAAATTAGCAGATAAAGATACCCGTGAAACACAGGCAATGGCATTGTTGGCTACCGGTAGCTTTATCAATTCTGAAAATGCCTCTACAGCCGTTTATGGAAGTTTGTTTGAAAGAGCCAGCAGCCTCTTTGACGATTTGTTTTCTGATGAAGATGGTAAATTCAAGGTAGGACTCAACTATTCTCAAAGTGACCGAAATCCGTATGCAGAAAATGATGCCGCTCGTGTAGGAGTAACACTCTCTACCCAAGTAAGCGATAAAATCTTAATCAACGGAAAATTGGGTGTACCGGTTGGTGGTGCAGAAGACAATGTCATTGTAGGTGATGTTGAAGTACAACTATTGCTCAATGAAGACGGTAGTCTCAAAGCAAGGGTATTCAACCGTGAAAATGACATCAATTATCTGGGTGAAGGTATCGGCTACACACAAGGAGTCGGATTGACCTATGAAGTCGATTTTGAAACCTTTAAAGAGCTGCTTAAACGCATTTTTACCAATGCGAATAAAAAAGCAAAAGAAAAAGCAACTTCTAATTCAACCAATGAAATTCCGGATGATGATTTCGGCAGCGAATTCATAAAATATCAGGAGAACCGTCGTAAAGAAAAAGTAGAAGATAAAAAAGCACAACCAGAAGGATAATCTTCTGGTTTTTTATTTTTATTAACTTGTCAAAAAAAGGCAAAAAGCCTATATTTACAATAATTATACAAATAAAACATGACCAAAAATACAATCAGAAAAATTGCTGTTCTTACATCAGGAGGAGATGCTCCTGGAATGAATGCTGCCATACGGGCTGTTGTTCGCGCATGTGCTTATTATCAAATAAGCTGTGTGGGTATCTTCAGAGGATTTCAGGGAATGATTGAAGGTGATTTTAAAGAATTGGGACCACGTGATGTAAAATATATTGTAAGTAAAGGAGGCACCATACTCAAAACGGCACGTTCAGAAGAATTTAAAACTGAAGCAGGTCGCAAACAAGCCTACAAAAATATTACTGAAGCTGAAATAGATGCTTTAATTGTTATTGGCGGAGACGGAAGTTTTACTGGTGCTCTTCAATTCAGCAAAGAATTTGCTTTTCCGGTAATAGGCATCCCCGGAACAATTGACAATGACATCAACGGAACCAGCCATACTATTGGCTTTGATACAGCTTTAAATACCATCATTGATGCCGTTGATAAAATAAGAGATACGGCTACCTCTCATAAACGTTTATTCTTTATTGAAGTAATGGGTCGCGATGTAGGCCATATTGCTTTAAATGCCGGTATTGGAGCAGGAGCAGAAGAAATATTGATTCCGGAAGAAAACATCGGACTGCCAAAATTACTCGAAAAACTGAAAAAAAGTAAACTCTCAGGAAAATCATCCTGTATTGTGATTGTGGCAGAAGGCGATAAAACCGGAAGAAATGTTTTTGAGTTAAGTGAATATGTAGAAGAAAACCTGCCGGAATATGATGTACGGGTTTGTGTTTTAGGCCATTTACAGCGTGGTGGCTCGCCTTCCTGTTTTGACCGGGTACTGGCAAGCCGTTTAGGTGTAAAAGCTGTAGAGAGTATACTCGAAAACAAATCAGGGATCATGATTGGTCTCATTAATGATCAGATGGCAGAAACAAAACTGGAAAAAGCAATAAAAGGGGAAGCCCCGATAGATGAAGAATTAATAAGAATATCAGAGATATTATCAATATAAAAAGATATGGAAAAAGTAAAAATTGGAATTAACGGCTTTGGAAGAATCGGTCGTTTGTTATTAAGAGAATCTTTTACAAGAAATGATATACAGGTAGTAGCAGTTAATGACCTTATGGAAGCTGATTTATTAGCTTACCTGCTTAAATATGACTCTGTACACGGAAAATTTGAGGGACAAATAAAAGTAGAAGGAAATCATCTGATTGTCAATAATACAAAAATAAGGGTAACTGCAGAAAAAGACCCTGCCAACCTTAAATGGGATGAAGTAGGAGCCGAAATCATTGCCGATTGTACGGGTATTTTTAAAACACTTGACAAAGCAGAGGCACATCTGAAAGCCGGAGCAAAAAAAGTGGTATTATCATCTCCTTCTGATGATATTCCAATGTTTGTTATGGGCGTAAATCATACTGAGCTTACAGCTGATAAAACCATTATATCAAATGCTTCCTGTACTACCAACTGTCTGGCTCCGATTGCTAAAATTCTGAATGACACTTTCGGAATTGCTGAGGGACTTATGACAACAGTACATGCTGCTACAGCATCTCAATTAGTCGTAGACGGAGCATCGAAAAAAGATTTCAGAGGGGGTAGAGCAGCTTTAAACAACATAATCCCTGCTTCAACGGGGGCTGCACAAGCGGTTACAAAAGTCATTCCGGCATTAAAGGGAAAACTGACAGGAATGGCATTCAGAGTTCCTGTAGCAAATGTTTCAGTAGTTGATTTGACAGTAAAATTAAACACACCTACTACGTATGAAGAAATAATGGATGTATTTAAAAAAGCATCAGAAAATGAATATAAAGATATTGTAGGTTTTACTACTGAAGCTGTTGTTTCTCAGGATTTTGTTTCAGATACAAGAACATCTATTATAGATGCAGATGCGGGAATAGGACTCAATGAGACTTTCTTTAAAATCGTATCATGGTATGACAATGAATATGGTTATTCTGCAAAACTATTGGATCTCATTGTATATGCGCATAAAATACAGTAGCCTATGAAAATTGTAGTAGACAGCGGTTCTACAAAAGCAGATTGGATTTTATTTGATGAAGACAACAGGTATATTGAACACTATTCCACAAAAGGACTCAATCCTGAAGTATTAAATATTCAGGATCTGATTGACCGCATACAGGAATGCCAGCCACTGACAGATTGTAAAGATACAATTGAAAAAATTTTCTTTTACGGATCGGGTTGTGGTACTCCGCGTTCAAAAGACTTTATGCGTACTGCTTTAATGCATTGTTTTGATCATACCCGTAAATTTGATATCAAGGAAGATACGTTTGCAGCGGTATACGCCACCAGTTCAGATCTGGAACCCGCTATAGTATGTATCAACGGCACAGGCTCTAACTGTTCTTATTTTGATGGAGAGCAGGTCTTTCAGGCGGTTGATTCATTAGGCTATATGGCAATGGATGATTGTGGCGGTGTCGATTTTGGACGAGAAATGCTCAGGGCATATTATTTTAAAACTATGCCTGAGCATCTTGCAAAAGAATTTGCAGAGAAGTATGAAATGAATTCAGATGTTGTAAAGAAAAATTTATATAAACTGGAAAATCCGAATGCTTATCTGGCCTCTTTTCTGCCTTTTCTTATTCAACACAAAGAAGATTCGTTTTTTAAAGAACTTATTTATGATAAGATCATTTTCTTTGTCAATCATTATATCAAGCAGTTTGAAGTACACCAAAGAGTACCTATTCACTTTGTTGGTTCAGTAGCTTACCTGCTTAAAGAAGAATTTACGGCGGTCTTACATCAGAATAATTTAACCATAGGCAACATCATACAAAAGCCTTTAGACGGATTGATCCAGTATCATAAAATGTAGAAAACATGGCAAAAAAAACAAATAGTTTAGAAGACTTAGGAGGCTTCGTATTTTCAACAAATAAAGATTTTGAATTTCAAGATACAAATGAAATCGAAGAAACACTTGATCCAAAAGATCAAAGACTCGAAGCGCATCTCGATAAAAAAAACAGAGCTGGTAAAATAGCAACTGTTATAAAAGGATTTCAGGGAGCCGAAGAAGATCTAAAAATTTTGGGTAAAGAATTAAAAACACTATGTGGAGTTGGTGGTTCAGTAAAAGATGGAGAAATCATTATACAGGGTAATTTTCGAGACAAAATAATGGATTTTCTTGTGAAAAAAGGATATAAAGTAAAAAGAGTTGGGAGCTAAAATCATATAAAATGAGTGAAATAAAAGCATCAGAATTAGTTTTAAATCCGGATGGAAGTATTTATCATCTTAATTTAAAACCCGAACATATAGCACAGAACATCATTTTTGTCGGTGATCAATTCAGAGTACAAGAAATCAGTAAGCATTTTGATGTTATTGAATTCAAAACTCAGAAAAGAGAATTCGTAACGCATACAGGAACCTATAAAGGAAAAAGAATAAGTGTTATTTCAACGGGTATTGGACCTGATAATATTGATATTGTGTTTAATGAACTGGATGCACTTGTAAATATTGATTTTGAAACACGCCAGATAAAACAAGAACTCACTGCACTGAACATCATTCGTGTGGGAACATCCGGTTCGTTACAGGAGCATATTCCAGTCGGCAGCCTTCTCATGTCAGTAGCAGCCATTGGTACGGATAATATGCTCCGCAGCTATCGCTCTGAAGGACACACAAATTTAACGATGGAAGATGCTTTTATTCAGCATACAAAATGGAATGCAATCAAAGGAAGACCTTATGCAATAGAGGCTGATCAGGAGTTAATTGCTAAATTCAGATCTTCAGAAATGCATGAGGGGATTACCATAACGGCTGGTGGATTTTACGGAGCTCAGGGACGTGTTTTAAGACTTGCAGTAGAAGATGAAATGTTGAATGAAAAAATAGACAGTTTTAAATTTGATACTCATAAAGCAACAAATTTAGAAATGGAAACAGCAGCTATTTACGGCTTGTCAAAGTTATTAAGTCATCACTCACTATCATTAAATGCAATCATTGCCAACAGGAAAAATGGTACGTTTAGCAATAATCCATATGAAACTGTTGAAAAACTCATCATTTACACTTTAGATAAAATTTAGTATTGATTTTTTTAAGGCCTATTTTTTTTGTGTTCTATTTTTATTTCTTAAAATTTTATTGATATAAGCAATAATAAAGTAAAAAATAAAAATATAATTATTAGTAAAGACCAATTGGTAAGTAATTGCTATTTTTGAAACATAACAAAAACAAAGCAAACAAAATGATAAAGGAGTTAATTCAACTAGACCGGATTCTGTTTGATTCATATAAAACAAAAATTATATCAGCAGATGAAGCTGCTCTGTTAATACCTGACAAAGCTGTAGTAGGCGCCAGTGGTTTTACAAAAGCCGGAGACAGTAAATCGGTATTGCCTGCTTTTGCTAAACGAGCAAAAGAAGAAGAAGTTGCGATTACATTAATCACCGGAGCTTCATTAGGACATACAACAGACGCAGATCTGGCTGCCAATCACGCACTGATTCGCAGAATGCCATTTCAGGCAGATGGTACACTAAGAAAAAGCATTAATGACTATCAGGTAAAATATGTTGACCAGCATTTGAGTGAAACGGTAGAACAATTAATCTGTGGTCATATCGCTCCGGTAGATATAGCTATTATCGAAGCTTCCAGCGTAGATGAAAACGGAAATATCTATCCAACAACCTCCATTGGTAATTCGGCTTTTTTCGCTGCTTCTGCTAAAAAAATAATCATTGAAATCAACACACTGGTTCCTAAAAATTTTATAGGAATTCATGATAATACAGTACCTAATTCTTATCCTGACAGAGATGTGATCAACATTCACACTCCAACAGACCGTATTGGTACGCCTTATATATCCATAGATCCTGAAAAAGTAATTGGGGTAGTATTTACAGATATATTAGACCAGCCTGCAGTAATAGCTGAACCGGATGAAAAAACAACAGCCATTTCTAAACATCTTTTAAACTTTTTTGAAAAAGAAGTTCAGAACGGAAAGCTTACGTATGCCTTATTGCCGTTACAGGCAGGTATCGGAAAAGTAGCAAATGCGGTATTGACAGGCTTTAAAGGAAGCAATTTTAAAAATCTTACCATGTATTCTGAAGTGCTTCAGGACAGTACTTTTGAATTGATTGATTCCGGAAATATGGATTTTGCCTCGGGTTCTTCCATTACAGTTACCGAATCATGTTATACCAACCTATTAAACAATTTTGAAAAGTATAAAGATAAACTGATTCTGCGTCCGCAAAACATATCCAATGCACCTGAAGTCATACGAAGATTGGGAATCATAGGTATCAATACAGCCATTGAATTTGATATTTACGGAAATGTAAATTCTACTCATATCGGTGGAAACAAAATGATGAATGGTATTGGTGGCTCCGGAGATTTTGCGCGAAATGCCTATCTGAGTATTTTTGTAACACAAGCGGCATCCAAAGAAAACAATATCTCGCATGTACTGCCTATGGTATCACATGTAGATCATACAGAACATGATGTAGATATACTCGTAACCGATCAGGGACTGGCTGATCTAAGAGGGCTTGCTCCAAGAGAAAGGGCAGAAGTGATTATAGAAAACTGTGTACATCCGGATTATAAAGAAGAAATAAGAGATTATTTTGAAAGAGCCAAACAGCGAGGCGGTCACACTCCTCATATAATGGAAGAAGCTTTTAAATTTCACGTGAGATTTAATGAAACCAAATCCATGAAAAAACAATAAAACAAAAAGACATTCAATTTGAATGTCTTTTTGTTTTTAACCTAATATTTATAAAAAGTAAGCGTTACGTTTATTATATTAGCTTAAAATTTTTATGTATGAAAACGGTTAAAATTATCGGTGTACCTGAACATTTCAATCTTCCGTGGCAATTGTGTATTGAAAACGGTGAGTTTGAAGAAGCAGGGTTGGATTTGCAATGGACAGATGTTCCTGAAGGAACAGGTAAAATGTGTGAAATGCTGCGTAACCATCAGACTGATTTAGCCGTTATATTGACAGAAGGTATCTTCAAAGACATCAGTAATGGCAATGATGCAGTTATTGTACAGGAATATGTAAGTTCACCGCTGCAATGGGGAATCCATGTTGCCTATAATGCTCCTTATCAAGCCATAAGTGATTTAGAACATCAGAAGGTGGCGATAAGCAGAAAAGGTTCTGGCTCACAACTCATGGCTATTGTCAATGCTAAAAATAACGGTTGGGACGCTGAAAACCTAAGCTATGAAATTGTAAATACACTGGATGGTGCCATTCAGGCATTAACAGACCATCAGGCTGATTATTTTATGTGGGATCGTTTTATGACACAGCCCATAGTAGATCAGAAGATTTTCAGGAGAATAGGAGTCTGTCCCACTCCATGGCCTTGTTTTGTAGTTGTTGCACGCAAAGAATTTTTACAGGAAAACAAATCAGCGGTTCAACATATTATGGAAATCATCAATGCCACTACAGCAGAGTTTAAGATGATTCCGAGTATTGATAAAACACTTGCCCAACGGTATAACCAAAAAGTAGAGGACATCCGCGAATGGTTACAGATGACTACCTGGTCACAAAAAAATATAACCCCTTCTAAATTCGAAAAAATTCAAAAACAATTAGTAGATTTAGATATTATTACTGACGAATTGAAATATAACGAAGTAATCCTTTAAAGGATTTATGACAGAAAAACAACCAAATAAGTTTAAAAGAATTATTAAAAGCTTTACTTTGCCTAAGCCTTGGGACAGTATTGTCATACTATTGCTGAATATTCTTATTCTTATTCCGGTTTTTATCATTCTGCATCAAAATCTGATAGATCCTGAATGGCCATTTCATTTAGACCGCATATTACTTTTTCTTGCCATTACTGCAGTGATGCAACTCCTTTTTCAACTGGTAAAGCGGTTTATCTTTTTTGTACTCATTTTATACCTCGGAGTATTGATTTACGGAACCCTGTTTCAGGGATACGGATTCAATGCTGTATACGAAGACTACAGGTCCATGATATACGCCATGTCTGAAAATCCGAATCCGCAGGATGTAATTGTTTCTAAATTACTGCCGTTTCCGAATAAAAATAAAATACTGAATTCCATTGAATACGATAATCCAAAAGTTCGGAATTTTGCATTGACTGCTACAACCAAACATTTCAGAGATGTCAAAGGTTTTAGAGAATACCGTCAGATGATTCAGTGCTTTGCTGTTTTTAAAGAAGTACAGAGCAGATGGAATTATGTTAATGATCCAAAAAACAGAGAATATATTGCCTCAGCCACCGAATCATTGCAACATTTTTCAGGTGATTGCGAAGACCATGCCATACTCATGGCTTCGTTAATCCGTTCAGTAGGAGGTACTCCAAGGCTTATACATACCAAAGCACATATATATCCAGAAATGCTGATAGGTACAAAAGCAGATTTGGAAAATGCCGTTTATCTGATTAAAGAGGTATTGTTTGTTAAAGAAAGCAAAGGGAAAGAAATACATTATCACATAGACGAAAGAGGAAATGTATGGCTCAATCTTGACTATACTGCCCGTTATCCGGGAGGACCGTTTATGTCTGAAGAAATATTAGGAGCATTAACATTAAATTAATTGCCATGGATCAATCAATTATTACCATAGGAGCCACATTTGGAGCATTGGCTGTTATTTTTGGAGCTTTTGGTGCACATGCACTCAAAAAGATCATGAAGGAAGAACAGCTCAAAAATTATGAAACAGGAGTAAAATATCAAATGTATCATGCCATTATATTATTAATCATTGGATTTAACAGTGATTCTGTACCGGTGTACCAGAATATTATGGTTAATAGTTTCATTATCGGAATTATTTTATTTTCTTTCAGTATTTACGGATTATCGATTTCAGCAGCCTTAAATAAAAAAATCAGCTTGCTTGGACCAGTCACTCCAATAGGAGGTTTGTTGTTGGTATTGGGGTGGATTTTATTAATTTGGAATTTTCTGTAATAAAAGAGTCTTAAAAATTTGATTATAGTATGATTATTCTATAATTTTGTTTCCTTAAAATTAAAAAAAATTTTAATAAATTATAAATGAAAAAATTATTTGTTTTTGCAATTGCTGCAATTGCTTTTACTTCTTGTAATAAAGAAGAAAGTTACACAATCAATGGTAAAGTAACTGGTTTTGAAGATGGTACTAAAGTATACATCAGTTCTCAGGATGAAAACGCAAATTTCGGTTTGGCTAAAATAGACTCAACGGAGATTAAAGACGGGAAATTCGTGATGAAAGGCGCTGCTAAAGAAATGGATTTAAAATTTATTGAAATCGGAGGAACACAAGAATTTGTGGTACCTTTTATCTATGAAAACGGAACCATTACTTTCGATTATAATAAAGAAAAACCGGAAGATGCTAAAGTTACCGGAACAAAAAATAACGATTATTTAGCAAACTACAACGTTGAAGCTTTTAAAGTTCAGAAAGAATTAAGAGATTTTCAAACCAACAACATGGCTAAAATTCAACAGGCTCAAATGAGTAATGATGAAGCAGCTATGGAAGCTTTGATGGATGATTATGAAAAAATCTCTGACAAATTAAAAGTTCAAAGTCAGGATTTTGTAAAAAAACATAAAGATGCTTTTATCTCATTGATTTTATTAGAGCAGTTATCACAATCAAAAACCATTACTACTGCTGAGTTAGAAACGTATTTCAAAGCATTGGATAAGGATCTGCAGGAAACTCCAAGAGGTAAAAAATTAGCAGAAAAAATGAAAGAACTCGGATTGGTAGAAATAGGTAAAGTAGCACCTGACTTTTCTGCTCCGAATCCGGAAGGAAAAACAGTTTCTTTAAAAGAAAGTTTAGGTAAAGTTACCATCATTGATTTCTGGGCATCATGGTGTGGTCCTTGCCGTCAGGAAAATCCTAATGTAGTAAAATTATACAACCAATACAAAGATCAGGGATTGGCTATCATTGGAGTGTCTTTAGATAAAGATGCTGATGCTTGGAAAAAAGCAATTGCTGACGACCAGTTAGCATGGACGCAAATCTCAAATGTAAAATTTTGGCAGGATCCTATCGCTAAACAATACGGTATCAGTTCAATTCCTGCTACTTTTATCTTAGATTCTAAAGGAGTAATCGTAGCTAAAGATTTAAGAGGCGCTGAATTAGAAGCAAAAGTTGCTGAACTATTAAAATAACAGTTCTTAAAACATAACATAAAAAACACCTTCATTGAAGGTGTTTTTTTTATTTTTTATTTGACTACTTGTTAAATTATTTTTCTTTCCCGGTTATTTCTTATAATAAACCATTTATTCTGCTATAGGTTCTGTTACTACTTCATATTTTATGATTTTAAAATATTGTAATAGGTTTATAACCGATTATCCAATTATGGAAAGTACTGTAGAATACAATCATACCTACCTGATAAAGTTTAAGCATTGTACTTTTTTTGTGTTTTCTATTTTAGGTATTAGTAAAAATTCCAATTAAGGAAGTTCTTAATTTTTTATGGTGTTTTATGAATCCGGATGGCTTCAACTTATACTGGCAACAATCGCATGTACTCTATACTTTGTTTATCAATGGGTAAGGAATAAATTCAAATTCAATTACTACTTTTATAATGTGATCCTCGGGTTGTTAACTTTGGTAATTATATTTGATTCGACTATTAAGCAATTGTTTTTTTAAAATAGCTTCATTACAAGTTTCCAATATTTTATCGCTATAGGGAGCCAACAAAGAAGAAAAAGCAAGCAATATATACTAAAATGCTTATATTTATTGAAAAATAAAAGCTATGAACAATTTTTTAAAACCATCAGGTTACCGGCAAATGTGAACATCAACGAGAAAAGGATAGATCACGTTGCGAAAGAAATTCAAATAAAACTGGAGCTTTGGCTCTTCTTGGATGTGTTGGAGGTCCAGTTATGTGTGGATTAGGGCTTGTAGCTGTTATGATGGTACATACAGATTGTATAAAAGATGCCGAAGTAGATTATAAAGATTGTTTAAAAGGTCTATAAATGAAAAATAAAATTCAGATATATTTCATAATAGTTTTATTATTATATTTTTTACCAAAGTTGTTTAAAATAAAAGGATTTACTGAAAGCATATGGTATGAAATTATTTGTTTTATCTTAATTATTATTTTAGCTTTTTTTGAATTAAAAAAACTGATACAATTTGATAAATTAAATAAAACTAATAAATTTAAGCAAAGAATATTATTAGTAATTGTGGCATTAATTGTGTTTATAGCTTTTAGAATATATTCTAAAATATATTTATGAAATAAAAAATCAATCTTTAAATTTAGAATTATATTCAATAATTTCTTATTTAAAATCAGCTGTAGCCGCTAACATTAGAGCGATAGAAAATAATACAGCTACTATTGAAGGAACATTAAGTCCTACATTTTTAACTGATAAAACTTTTCAAGAAGATATAAGTATTAATTAAGCTCATGATTTAGCTTGTACACAATGTGAAAAAATGGTATTGTGGTTTTGGTTGTAAACCTGACGGTACTGAGGGAAATAGAAGAGTTAAACTAATTTTAGGATGATGATGAAAAGTACAATAACCACCACTGATAAAATATTAAGCCCAATACTGCTATTGTGCTTTATATTTTGGATATCAGTAAAAATTCCAGCAATAGGAAGTTCTCAATTTTTTATGGTTTTTTACGAAGCCGGATGGCTTCAACTTATATTGGCAACAATCGCCTGTACTCTATACTTTGTTTATCAATGGGTAAGGAATAAATTCAAATTCAATTACTACTTTTATAATGTGATCCTCGGGTTCGTAACTTTGGTAATTATATTTGATTCGACTATTAAGCAATTGTTTTTTTAGAATAACTTCATTACAAGTTTCCAATATTTTATCGTCATAGTGAGCCAATAAAGAAGAAAAAGCAAGCAATGTATGCTGAAAAATGCTTATATTTATTGAAAAATAAAGCTATGAACAATTTTTTTAAAACCCTTATCGCAGGATGGGGTGCTAAAAAAGCAGGCTTAGGCTGCTTTGGTACCATCATCGTATTTATAATTATTTTCTACTTATTAGGATATTTATAAAAAAATAAAAACGGTTGCACCTGGTGCAACCGTTTTTATTTTTTAAAACTACCACATCTTTCGAGGTACTTTCCATACCACGGGTCTGTAATATCGGAAATTATGACTCCTTTTTTAGTTGATACATGCAGGAATTTATTGTTATGAAGATATATGCCGACATGATCGATAGATCGTTTACCAAATGAGAAAAACACAAGATCCCCTTCTTTAAGATCTTTGGTATACTTTTTCTTGATATGTTCTGCCATATCTCTTGAAGTACGGGGTAACTGTATATTATAAATGTTTTTATATACCTCTGCTATAAAAGCAGAGCAATCGATACCGGACTTGGTTAAGCCTCCCATTTTATGAGGAGCTCCGAGCCACTCATCAATAAAATAATAAAGTTCTTTATTTTTTAAAGTACTTTTAGAAACTCCTAAAACATCAGCATAATCATCCAGACTATTGTTTCTTTTTTTGAGAACTGTGCCTCTGGATTCGCTCGCATCAGAATAAGATGAAGAAGTTGTTTTCTGATTCCATCGTTTTTTATTGTTTTTTGAGGCACCACATCCAACCAAAACAAAACACAGGAGAGTATAGTATATAAAATGTTGTATACGCATAATCAAAAATAAAAAAAACCGGAATAACATTCCGGTTTTTATACTTAATTATTTATTAGAATCTGTAATTCTTCTTAAATGATTTAATTTATCTTTCCATAAATTCAATTCATCTCTGTGGCGTTCAATATTTTTATTAACCTCTTTGATCAGTGGGTTATCTGCTTTTGCACTGGAGATAAACTGAATATTATTTTCCAATTGAAAAATTTCAGCTTGTATTTCATCCACTTTTCGTTGTATGAAAACGAATTCATTCTGTATTCTTCTCACATCATCACTTTCTGCAAGCTGTTCCAGACGATTGTTGAATTTTACCAATTCCGCTTCTTTTTTAGACAGGCTTAATTTGTCAAATAAGGCATCGAGAATTTTATTAAACTTCCCTTCAATATGTCTGCGCATTTGAGGAACAGGTCCAATATTTTTCCAGTTTTCAATATGTTTTTTGATCGATTCCAAATCTTCTTTGTGATCTCCCTGAAGTTCAAAAGATTTCAGATCTTCCAGATATTGCTTCTTTTTATCAAAATTTTCCATTTCTGCCGAAATAGATTCATTTTTCTGAGCATGTAAACGATCAAAATAATGATTACAGGTGGCTTTAAAATCTTTCCATATCTGATCGGAATACTTTCTTGGCACATGTCCTATTTTTTTCCAGTCTTCTTGAATCTGCTTCATGATAGGAGTGACCGTCTCAAAATCATCACTTTCATAAAGAGATTTTACTTTTTCAATCAAGGCCAGTTTCTTATTAAGATTTTCTTGCTGGTCCTTTTTGATATCTTTATAAAATGCATTTTTCTGCACATTGAAAACTCTCGTAGCTTCTTTAAATTGTGCCCATGTAGCTTCATTGTCTTCTAAAGGAACCTTTCCGGTACTGAAATACGTATCTCTTAGCGTATTAATTTTATTTATGGCATCCTGCCATTCTTTGTGTGAAGTAGCTCCTTTTTCTGCAATAGCATTAATTTCTTTGATTAAATCTTGTTTGATTGCGAGATTTGCTTCTTCTTTTACTCGGAATTCCTGTAAATAAGCTTCTCTTTTATCATGAAGCTGCTTGGTTATTTCACTGAACTCGTTCCATATATCCTCTCTGTATTCTCTTGATACAGGTCCTACTTCTTCTTTCCAGATACGGTGAAGGGTCTGCAATTCTCTGAAGGATTTAGATATATCTTTTACTTCCAGTAATTTTCTTGCACGTTCAATGAGTTTTTGCTTTTGTTCCAGATTAAATTTAAAATCAAGATCTCTGGCTTCTCTGTCTAAGTGCAGATGGTCGTAAAAACGTTCGATGTGAAAATGAAAATTATTCCAAACGTGATTATAATTATCTTTAGGTATCGGTCCTGCATTTTTCCAACGATCCCTGATATTCTGTATATCTTTTAAAGCAGTAGCATAATTTTCGGTATTATCGATGAGCTCTTTCAATTCTTCAATGATGGCCATTCTTTTTGACAAATTACCTTTTAAAGAATCCTGAATGGATTTATGATACTGATTTCGCTTATCGCGATAAGTATTATATATATTTTCAAATTTATTTTTTAAAGGAAAATCATAAGAAAAATCGCTATCAGCTGCTGTAGGATTTTCACTTAAAAAAACTTGCTTCTTTTCATCAATAAGATTATGATACTGATGAAAAAATGCTTTTCTTATGGCTTCTGCCTGATCTTTTATAGCCATTACTTTATGGTTACTCATCAGATTTTCAAGCTCTACAATCAACTCACTCATGGTAAGATTTTCGTAGTCAACAATAGCAATTTCACTGGTCTCATCAATAGACACATCTTCACTTTCTTCAGCATTTGATTGAGTAATAGCCTCAACAGCATCTTGATTAGATGGGGTTTGCTGATCATGTCCGTCTGCCTGTGGCAGGTTATCATTCTTTTCTTCTAACATCGCCTAAATGTTTAAGTTACACATTAAATTTCTTGAAAGATAAATAATCAATTCTAAAATATCAAAGAAATAGGGATAAAATTATTAATTTCCTTTGTATTTATTATAAATTCCAAATTTTCCAGGCACGCTCAGCCTGTATTTTTAACATTTCGTATCCGTTCTTTACAACTGCCTTTTTTTTCTGTGCTTCACACAGAAAAACGGTCATTTCAGGGTTATAGATCAAGTCATATACCAGATGGTCGGATGTAAAATGTGCCGTACTTATCGGCATATTATTTTCTTTATTCGGAAAAGTACCTATAGGTGTACAATTGATAATGATGGTATACAATTTTAATATTTCCGGTGTAATCTCGTCATAACCAATCTGTCCCTCCTTTTTCTGTCTTGAGACGTTCAAAAAAGGAATGTTTAATTCATTTAAAGCGAAGGCAACGGCCTTAGCGGCGCCTCCTGTACCAAGAATTAAAGCTTTTGTATGATATGGTCTCAGCAAGGGAATAAGGGAGTCTCTAAAACCAATATAATCGGTATTATAACCAATTTTTCTTCCATCCTCTAAAAACCGTATGGTATTTACGGCTCCAATGCTGGTTGCTTCATCTGATAAGCCATCTAAAAAAGGAATAATCGTTTCTTTATATGGAATTGTTACATTCAATCCTCCTAAAGTGCTATCGGATAAAATGGCTTGTACTTCAGAAATGTTCTGAATATCAAAATTGACATATTGAAGCGAAAGTCCTTCCTGTTTAAATTTTTCCGTAAAATACTTTTTTGAAAAAGAATAGGATATATTCTTTCCAACGAGACCGTATATTTTCATGATAAAGAAAAAAATCGCCTAAGCGATTTTTATTTTTTAAAAAGATTAATATAATCCTGTACTATCGGATTTTCCCACACTAATGGAAACAAATCCTGCAAGAGTTTTTTATTCTTAAAATTCCAACGCAAAGCATTAGAGAGATGGAATGAGCCTTTTTCTATTTCGTTATTTGTAAAATAGAGTCCCGCGAAACGGTAAGCAATCTCATATTCATCAGGAAAAATTTCTGAAGCTTCTATGAGTTTCTGAATGGCAACTTCTACTTCATTTAATTTCGACAAAGCATCTACCCAGAATAACCACGAATCCAGAAAATCGTCTCCAAAAGCAATGGCTTTACTAAATCCGTACTCAGCATCGGTATAATAGCCTAATTCTTTATTGATAACGGCATATCTTCGCCAGTACAATTTATTTTGCTCATCAATACCAATAGCCTTATTGATATAAAATAACGCTTTTTGAAAATTCCCGACTTTAATATATAAATCGGTGATGGCTACCCAGCCTTTATCTAATAATGGGTCTTCATGAACGGTTCGCAGATAATACTTTAAGGCTTTTTGGTTTTTGTTTAAGGCTTCATAACAGCTACCTATTCTCAATAAGATATAAGAAGAAGCATCATCAATTTCTAAAGTTGTATTATAACAATTAATCGCTTTTTCATATTCTTTGAGTTGTTCATACGCTTTTCCTTTTTCAAGATGTGCGCCTAAAAAATACTCATCGATAACAGATGCATAATCAAAAGCTTCTATAGCCTTTTTGTATTCTTTTAGATGCATATACTGCCTTCCGAGCTGATGCCAGGCAACTTCACTATATGGGTTGTCGTCAATGAATTCATTGAGAAACACGATAGCTTCCTGATGCTGATCCAAAAAGTCATAACAATATACAATGTTATAGAGAGCCGATTGGTCTTCCACATCATTTTCAAGACATTTTATAAAGTAATATCTTGCCTGTTCCAGTTTATCAACATACAAATATTCCATTCCCATAAGAGAATAGACATCTGCCACATCATCTGTGTACTGTAAAGCAATGTTGAGTGATTCTATGGCTTTTTCGTGATTTCCTTTTTTAGAATAGATATTGGCTCTTTGGATGTATATTTCTTCGTTTGCTGCATCAATAACTGCCAATTCGTTTAATAAACGTTCTGCAGCATCAAGTTTGTCTTCAAATACTAATAATTCTACCTGTACCAATTTTAGTCCGACAGAATTAGGATGTTGTTCTAAACCTAATTTTAATGCTTTTTTTGACAAATTTAGTTTACCTGAATCTAAATAGTGCAGAATGATGTTTTCAAATTCCTCAGAATCAAAAAAGAAAATCTTATTTGACTTGAGCATCGATTCAAATTTAGATATTGATAAACGAAAATGTTCTTCTTCGTCATTTACGTACATATCAAAATGGTTTTGGTTCCTATATAAATTTACGAAATAGGATAGGAGCCTATTTCTTCATTACAAAATGTTTTAAACAAAATCATTAACAATTTTAGTTTATCTCATTTTGTATCTCATTCAATACATCAATTAAGATGCCACAACCTTCTTTGATTTCTTCTTCAGATATGGTCAGGGGCGGAGTGATTCTTATTGCCCTGCCTTCAAACATGAGCCAAAAGAGAATTAATCCTCTTTCTTTACATTTTAATATTGCCTGATTGGTGATATCGTCTGTAGGCAGCATAGGCGCTAACATCAATCCGGTACCTTGTATTGAGGTAATTAGCGGATGTTGCAAATAACTTCTGAATAGTTGTTCCTTTCGCTCTATTTGCTCCATTATATCTGTTTCCAGTAATTCTTGCAGTGTTGCCAAACTGGCAGCTGCAATGATTGGATTACCGCCAAATGTGGTAATATGTCCACATTTTGGATCATGTGAAAGCAAATCCATATATGCTTCATTTGCTGTAAACGCACCTACCGGCATACCGCTCGCCATACCTTTACCCATCACTAATATGTCAGGAACTACTTCAAATTTTTGAAATCCGAATAATTTACCTGTTCTTCCAAAACCAGGCTGAATTTCATCTAAAATCATCAGAGCGCCAACCTCTTCGCAACGCTTTTTGATTTTCTTTAAAAAATCATTCTGAGGGGTTATAAATCCGGCACTTCCCTGGATGGTTTCCAATATAATTCCGGCTGTACTGGTCGTGATTCTTTGGATATCTTCTTCATTATTGAAGGTAATAAAGTCAACTCCCGGCAACAAAGGTCTGAAAGCTCCTTTTCGTTCTTCGTTGCCCAATACACTCATAGAGCCCTGTGTATTTCCGTGATAGGCATTAACACAAGATATAATCTGGTTTCTTCCCGTAACTCTTTTAGCGAGTTTTAAGGCGCCTTCAACAGCTTCAGTACCTGAATTTACCAAATAAGTTTTATTCAGTGTAGACGGCAGGTTAGCTGCCAATAACTTGCAAAAATCAACCGCTGGCTTTTGAATATATTCTCCATATACCATCACATGGGCATATTTATCTACCTGATCTTTAATGGCTTTTACAACTTTTGGATGCTTGTGTCCTAAAGTACAGGCTGAAACACCGGCAACAAAATCTAAATGTTTTTGTCCGTCTGTACTGTATATATAACTTCCCTCAGCATGTGAAATTTCTACTGCTAAAGGATATTTTGAAGTCTGTGCCTGATATTTAAAAAAATCCCGGGTCATCGAATCATTACTTTCCGTTTTTAATAACATTGGCAGGTTTTGTTTTTCTTATAAAATTTTTGGTTGCGTCCGAAGCTTCCATTGGCTTTTCTGCTTCTTTCTGCTGCTTTTCACTGTCTATTTCGGCTTTTTCGCCGATATCGTTTTCTTCAGGTGGGAAAATATCTTCCCGGCGCATTATCTTTTCATCTCCACGCCAGTTAAATCCGGGGAACAATCTGGCGCTTTCAGGATACTCTGCAGGAGGATATAATTCTCCTTCTGGATTTACAAAACGCGTGGCACTTGTAATCTGATTATCTTCAAGTTCAAGGTGAATGCGGCTACAGATACTTTTATCGATTCCCGTTAATTCATCATCCTCATCATATACATAATAAATCATTTCTGCATTCTGAACAAGATCTACTTCATACAACTTATTGTCCCTGAATTTTCCATATAGGTTGATTCCTTTTGCCTGATTATAACCAGCTCCTAAACTGTCTTTTTCTATTAAGAAAGCATCTGTAAGTACTTTTAAAGAATCCAGTTTTTCCGTTACGGGATTATTGATAAGATGAATCAGTTTACCCGTCATCTGGCTTTCTCCTCTGAACAATACAGGATTACCGATTAATTGAGCCAAACCTATTTTTTGATCATAATGTAGTGAATCTGCTTTCCCGCTCATATCCGGTGTTCTGAAAAGGCGGGCATTATGGTATCCGGTGAGTACCCGTTCTTTGTCAGGTCCGGTTACAATAATTCTCTTAGCATGAAAATAAGTAGTATCATTTTCTGTAAGCATGCGAACCAATGGCTTGTCCGTGACATATATAGAATCCCGATCTTTGAACAATTCAGCAAAATGACTCGTCATAATCATGTTGTTAACCGTATCGGTTACTTTTACATTGTGTATCGCACGAGAGTAAGCCTTATTTTTGTCGTAAAACATATCATCTCCTTCAATACGTTTGTTGTCGCTGATGATATGAGAATTTTTAATGAGTTTTCCGATATCTAAGCGCGTATCATAAAAACCATTCTCCGTATATATAAAATTCTCTTTATTTTTAATAGTTGACGGACCAAACAGATAGGCATGCCCGGGAATTTCATAATAATCGAGATGTTCTGATTTTATTTCTGTATCAGGATTGGTAATAATTACCTGAGTTCTGAATTCATATTTTTGTTCTGCCGTATAGTATTTTCCGGCTTTACTTTTTAATGTATTGAGTTTATTAACGATGGTTGCGTGATCATTGTAATAGGCTACTCCGTTTACTTTATCATAATAAACTTTTTCCGATTTTAATGAAGAATCCGGTGAAGTCATCAATACGTTACCTGATGCAAAAGCAATACCTTCTTTTCCGTTATATTCAGCATAATTGCTGTTTAACTGTAAGGTATCATTCTGAATGATGTGAACATTTCCAAATAATTTAAGATAATTATCATTTGGAAAAAAATACGCCTTATTGCAGTATATGTACATACTATCCTGTTGTGCTTCAATATTGCCAGTAAGAATTAAGGCTCCTGGAATTTCATTTTGATTCTGATCGGTGAAGTCCGCATGTAATATTTCTATAGATTTTCCTTTGGGCGCAGGTGGTGCAGGGGTTTGGGCATTAGCTGGCAGAAAATGTAAGAGTATGATTACAAGTAAAAATAAATGCTTTTTCAAACGAGTAAAATTTTTTCAAAAATAGTCAAAATTAATAGGATAGAGTGGGGCGTTAAGAAGATTTTATGCATAAAAAAAGCACTTTTTTACAAAGTGCTTTTTGTTTGATTATTTATAGATGGTTTGTTTTCTGTCTGGTCCTACAGAGATAACTCTGATGGGTACTTCTACCTGACTTTCTATAAACTCTATATATTCTTTTAATTCAACAGGAAGTTCTTCATATGAAGATAGGCCTGTAAGGTCTGCGTTCCATCCTTTTTTCTCAACGTAAACCGGTGTTACATTTTCCGGCTCAATATTGTAAGGCAGGTGATCGATCTGCTGTCCGTTATATTTATATGCCACACATACTTTTAGTGTGTCAAATCCGGATAGCACATCTCCTTTCATCATATATAGCTCTGTCACTCCGTTTACCTGAACTGCATATTTCAATGCTACAAGGTCTAACCATCCGCATCTGCGGGCACGGCCAGTAACGGATCCGAATTCATTCCCGACACGAGCCATAGTAGATCCTATTTCATCTGTAAGTTCTGTAGGAAATGGTCCTGAACCTACACGAGTAGTGTAAGCTTTGAAGATACCAAATACTTCTTTTACTTTGTTTGGCGCAATCCCTAAACCGGTACACGCTCCAGCCGCTGTAGTATTTGATGACGTTACAAACGGATAGGTTCCGAAATCGATATCCAGTAAAGAACCCTGAGCTCCTTCCGCCAGAATAGATTTGCCATTTTTCAGTGCCTGATTAAGATAGTCTTCAGAATCAATAAATGTAAGTTTTTTTAATTCTTCTACTGCTGCAAAAAACTCTTCTTCAAGTTCTTGTAAATTATATTGTAAATCAACTTTATAGAAATCAATCATTTCGATGTGTTTTTCTGCTAAAGTTTTATATCTTTCTTTGAAATCTGCTAATTCGATATCTCCTACACGCAATCCGTTTCTTCCGGTTTTGTCCATATAAGTTGGTCCGATACCTTTTAGAGTAGATCCGATTTTTGCTTTTCCTTTTGAAGCTTCCGAAGCTGCATCCAATAAGCGGTGGGTTGGCAATATCAAATGTGCTTTTCTGGAGATATAAAGGCGGGATGGAATATCGATATTGAATTTTTCCAAACCTTCCAGCTCTTTCTGAAATACTACAGGATCGATAACCACTCCGTTACCGATGATGTTGATAGAGTTGGTATGAAATATACCGGACGGAATAGTACGTAATACGTGTTTTATTCCATCGAATTCCAATGTATGTCCTGCATTCGGACCACCCTGAAAGCGAGCGATAATATCATATTTTGAGGTAAGAACGTCAACAATTTTTCCTTTCCCTTCGTCTCCCCATTGAAGACCAAGCAGTAAATCTACCGTCATAATGTTTAAATAATGTGATTAATTATTAGTTGTGTCTGAATTTTCTTTAGTACCATAGAAATAAAGAGAATGGTTATGGATTTTAACGCCAAAAACTTCCTCTATTGTCTTTTTGATTGTTTGAATACGCGGATCGCAGAATTCGATCACTTCGCCGGAATCAGTAAGGATAATATGATCATGTTGCTTGTCAAAATATGATTTCTCATAGTGTGCTTGGTTCTGACCAAACTGGTGGCGACGAACCAAACCACATTCCAGAAGTAATTCAATAGTATTGTATAAAGTAGCTCTACTTACACGGTAGTTTTTGTTTTTCATTTTGATATATAAAGACTCAATATCAAAATGCTCTTCATTTTCATAAATCTCTTGAAGAATTGCGTAGCGCTCAGGGGTTTTTCGGTGTCCTTTTTCTTCTAAATATTTTGTAAAAACATTTTTTACAATTTCTTGATTTTTATCTACTTCCATTGGATTTATCTCCTTATACATTGCAAATATAATTTATATTTTTGAGCTTTAAAACTTATGAGACAATATAATTGCTATTTTGAATATTCACGAATTACTTTATCAATTCCATCTATGGACTTGATACTGTCAATAAGCTTTTTAAGCACATTATTATTAGGTACAACTACAGTGATTTCTCCCTTAAACATACCTGCATGACTACTTAAAGAAATACTTCTTATATTTACTGTTAAGTCATTTGAAATCACTCTTGTAAGCTCATTTGTAAGACCAAGACTATCAATTCCGATAATCTTTAATGTGGCATTAAACTCCTGATTCGAAGAATCAACCCATTTTGCAGCAATAATTCTGTATGCATAATTTGATTGCATACTGAGAGCATTCGGACAATCATTTTTATGAACTTTAATACCATCGTTAATGGTTACAAATCCGAAAACATCATCACCTGGAATCGGGTTACAGCAACTGGCTAATTTATAGTCCAGTTTTTCTTCCTCTTTTCCAAAAACAATGACATCCAGTTTGTTTTTTTCAATAACTTCAACCGGTTCAGACTTTTTGATATTTTTCTTAAAAAAGTTAAAGAAAGAGTTACTGTTTTTAAAAGAAACAAATTCTTTTATCTGCTGATTGCCAATTGCTCCGATACCTACTTTATAAAACAAATCAAGACTGGTCTTCAATTTAAAGAAATTTACCAGTTCGTTTACCGTTTTTTCGTTCAATTCTACTTTTAGATGACGCAGTTTACGCTGTAGTATCTCTTTTCCTTCTTCTCCGGTTTTTTTAGTGTCTTCATTTAGTACATTCTTGATTTTATTACGGGCACGTGCGGTTGTAACAAACTCAAGCCAGTGAATACTCGGTTTCTGATTAGGTGAAGTAATGACTTCAACCTGATCTCCACTGTTGAGCACATGATTTAGAGGTACTAATTTCCCGTTTACCTTGGTTCCACGGGTTTTAATTCCGATTTCAGAGTGTATGCTAAATGCAAAATCCAATGCTGTAGCTCCTTTCGGAAGTGATTTTATTTCTCCTTTCGGGGTGAAAATATAAATTTCTTTTGCATAAAGATTTAGTTTAAAATCTTCTACAAAGTCAACCGCATTTGCTTCAGAATTTTCAAGTGTTTCCTTTAGCTGATTTAACCAGATGTCTAAACTGTTTTCTTCCGTAACACCTTGTTTGTATTTATAGTGCGCTGCATAGCCTTTTTCAGCTATTTCATCCATGCGTTCACTTCTGATCTGTATTTCTATCCACCGTCCTTTTGGCCCCATAACAGTGATATGAAGGGCTTCATAACCAGTTGATTTAGGAGATGAAATCCAATCTCTTAAACGGCTTGGCGATGGTCTGTAGTGATCCGTAACTATTGAATATATTTTCCATGCAATAAACTTTTCATCGTGTTCATCACAGGAATAAATAATACGCAGTGCAAATTTATCATATACTTCATCAAAAGAAACGTTCTGTGCTTTCATCTTACGTGAAATCGAATAGATGGATTTAGGGCGTCCTTTGATGGTATAATCTATATGTTCTTTGTCAAGCGACTCTTTCAGAACATTTGATATAAGGCTGATATATGCTTCCTGTTCTTCTTTTGTCTCTTTAATTTTACTAAGAATGGCATGATATACATCAGGCTCTGTATATTTCAATCCCAAATCTTCTAATTGAGATTTGATGTTAAAAAGGCCCAAACGATGGGCTAGGGGTGCGTATATGTATAAAGTCTCGGAAGCAATTTTCGCCTGTTTGTATGCAGCCATGCTTTCCATTGTCTGCATATTATGCAAGCGGTCGGCTATTTTAATTAAAATTACACGTACATCATCATTTAAGGTTAATAACATTTTACGATAATTCTCTGCCTGTAATGAAACACCCGGATCTGGTTCTAAACGCGATATTTTGGTTAATCCCTCAACGATTTTAGCAATTTTAGGATTAAACATTCTTTCAATATCTTCTACAGTAATATCGGTATCTTCCACGACATCATGCATCAATGCTGCAGCAATGGAAGTGGGACCTAATCCGATTTCTGAAGCAACTATTTTTGCAACTGCAATTGGGTGAAATATATAAGCTTCACCTGATTTTCTGCGTTGGTCTTTATGAGCATCTACAGCAACATCAAAAGCTTTTCGAATGAGTTTTTTATCTTCATCGTTTAAGGTTTGATAACTGATGCTTAGTAATTCCTTGTATTCGCGGGCAATTGCTTTGTTCTCTTTTTCAATATCAATCTCTGTCATAAGTAAGTAGCTTGTCTGTATTAAATATACTATAAATTAGTAGTACCTGCAAAAGTAAAAAAACAAAAAAAGTGTGATAAATGCACACTTTTTTATTTTATATAATACGTTGATTTTCTTAGAAAATGTAGAAAACACCTGCAGATGCCTGCATATGTGATCCCGGACCACTGTTAGTAATGTTTTTTCTTCCTACTGCCTCAACATTGATTCCAAAACGGCTATACCATTTTTCTGTTGGATATCTGTAGTCTTTACCAATTCCGAAATCTTTTAAATAGAAATTCAAACCTCCACCAAAACTTACAGAAGTATAGTTGCTGTCTCCGAAGCCTAAATATCCAACTCCGGCTTTTGCATAAGGGTCAACGTAAGGAATATTGAACAATCCGCCGATACTGTATACTAAAGATCCGTCAAGTACATAGATGGTCTTGTCATCTGTAACTAATACTCCGCTGGTATAATTATCTTTTTTAACTTCATTCATGGCAAAAGAAGCTTCAATCGATAAATTTTTTGCAACTTCTGTTCCTATATAAAATCTTGAAGGAATAGCCATTAGTACTGTTTCAGCACCTTCAGGAAGATCTGATTTATTAAAGTTGAAGTCCATCATATTTACACCAATTCCGACTCTCCATTTATAGTCCCCTAAATAACGTTGCTTTTTCGTAAGTATTTGTGCTTCTGAGGAAAAACTTGATAGTAGCGTCACAGTTAATAATGCGACAGTAAATAAATTTCTTTTTATTGTTTTCATAATTATTCCTTAAATTATTATTTTATAAATATAGTAAGTTTTGCGTTAAAAAAAAGAATTTTTTAAAAATCGTTGTCTTTTTGCTTCAAACAATAAAATAGAAGCTGCAACGGATACATTCATAGAGTCTATAACGCCTTCCATAGGTATGATGATGTTTTGGGCAGAAGCAATTCTCCATTCATCTGTAAGTCCGGTTGCTTCTGTTCCTACTACAATTGCAGTAGCATTATTATAGTCTTGTAAATAATAAGGAGCTGCCTCCTGAAGAATAGCAGCATATATTGCCACATTTTTAGAATTCAGATAAGCGATAGCTTCTGAAGTAGTAGCTGTAGCTACCGGAATTGTAAAAATGCAACCAACACTGGAACGAATTACATTCGGATTGTAAATATCTGTTTTTGGATTGACAATGATAACAGCATCTATATTAGCGGCATCAGCAGTTCGCAAAAGAGCACCAATATTTCCGGGTTTTTCCGGAGCCTCAGCCACCAGAATTAATGGATTTTTACTTAATTTCAGATCTTCAAGCCGGTTACTTTTGCTTTCAGCAACAGCAAGAACTCCTTCTGTAGTATCGCGATAGGCTAACTTTTGATATACTTCTTTATCGATTTTTATAAATTCCGTGTCAGATTCACGGGCACCTATTTGATTAATGGTCTGAAGAGAAATGAGCTCTTCACAATACAACAGGGTTTTAAGTTTAAAATCTCCCTTTAATGCCAACATTATTTCACGTTGACCTTCTATTAGAAAAGATTGGGAATTTTTTCGGTTTTTCGCTTTGTCCTGCAATTGAACCAATGATTTTATATACGGATTCTGACTACTGCTAATATGCTTCATTATAAGATGCCTCTCGCTTTTATTTCTAAATATTTATTGATGACATTTAAGTTTAGATCTTCAGGATTAGTCAATATAGAATAAATACCATATTTCATAAGTTCATTTACAATGAGTTTTTTGTCATAATGAAATTTTTCTGCAATGACTTTGTCATATATTTCCTGAGTATTCTTTGCTTCTGAGTGTACAATTTGATCCAGTTCTGAATTTTTAAAGAATACCACAACAAGCAGATGGTTTTTAGTAATGGCTCTTAAATATTTTAACTGTCTGTTTAGGCCATCTAAAGTCTCAAAATTAGTAAAAAGAATCAACAAACTTCTCTGGTGAATGTTTTGTTTAATTTCTGAATATAGTTTACTAAAATCGGATTCATGAAAATCAGTAGTTACTTTATACAGATTTTCCATAAATTTTTGTACCTGGACCGGTTTATTATCGGGTTTCAGACGATTATCTGCCTTTTTAGAAAAAGTAAACAAACCTGCTTTATCATATTTTTTGATGATGATATTGGATAAAACCAAACTGGCATTGATTGCATAATCCAATAGTGTAAGATCATTAAAAGGAGACTTCATAACCCTGCCTTTATCAATAATCATGTAAATATTCTGAGACTTCTCATCCTGATACTGGTTTACCATATATTGGCTTTTCTTGGCGGTAGCTTTCCAGTTTATGGTACGGATATCATCTCCCAGAGTATATTCTTTTATTTGCTCAAATTCTCTTGTATTTCCTATTTTTCGGACTTTTTTCAATCCCTGCATAAAGAGTTTGTTATGAATCGCCATTAATTCATATTTACGCATTTGTAAAAAGGAGGGATAGGTGGCTACCATCTGATTATTATCGAAAATATAGCGTCTTGATATCAATTGCAATGGACCTGATGCATAGATGTTTAAATTTCCAAAATGATATTCGCCTCTTTTGGTAGGTCTTATCAGATAAGTGGAATGGTCAGCTGTTTTCGGTGCCAATGACTTTTTTACTAAAAAGTCTCTTTTTTGAAACTGAAAAGGTAATTCATCTATAATGCGGACCGATATTTTGAAGGGAAAATTATTTTCCAGACGAATGGATATATAATTATCATCACCGTTTGACAGTTTTTCAGGCGTAATACGTTGTGCAATTATTCCATTTTTTACACCATAAAGTAGTAATATATCTGCTATGAAAAGGATGAAGAACAGCGCTACCAGAACCCAGACAATATAGTATAGAAAAGCAAAGAAAAAAGAACATATAAACAGTAGTACAATTGCGGTAATGCAATAGTATACGAGAGAATTTATATATAATGCTTTTATATTTTTCAAAATATTTATCTCGGAATTTCGATGGTTTCTACAATTTGACGAATGATTTCAGGGCTTGTAACGCCTTCCATTTCTTTATCAGGTGCTACAATAATTCTGTGCTGCAATACGGGAACAGCTACAAATTTTATGTCTTCAGGAGTTACAAAATCTCTGCCATTGATGGCTGCATATCCTTTTGCGGCATTTAATATTGCAATAGAGGCTCTCGGTGATGCTCCAAGGTATAAGAAAGGGTTGGTTCTGGTGTCAGATACGATTTCTGCAATATATTTCAGCAGATTTTGTTCTACAATAACCTGTTTTACCAGATGTTGATACGCAATAATTTCCAATGCTTTTACTACTTCATTTACTTGCTCTGTTTTATCTTTATCCTGTAATAAATGTTCATTCATCAGAATTTGTACCTCCTGCTCAGTAGTAGGGTAAGAAATGACTATTTTGAAAAGAAAACGGTCTAATTGTGCTTCCGGTAACTGATAAGTTCCTTCCTGATCAATCGGGTTCTGCGTTGCAATTACCAGAAAAGGAGGTTGCATGGTATGCGTAACGCCATCGAGTGTTACCTGTCGCTCTTCCATTACTTCAAACAGAGCTGCCTGAGTTTTTGCCGGCGCCCTGTTGATTTCATCAATAAGAATGAAATTAGAAAATATAGGCCCTTTTTTAAACTCAAATTCATTGCTTTTGGTGTTAAAGACAGAAGTTCCTAATATATCTGAAGGCATAAGATCAGGCGTAAACTGAATTCTGCTGAATTCGGTATTAATTGTTTTTGCCAGTAATTTTGCTGTAATCGTTTTCGCAATTCCCGGTACTCCTTCTAAAAGGACATGACCATTTGCCAGCAATCCAACTAAAAGCAAGTCAATCATTTCATGTTGGCCAACAATGACTTTGCCTATTTCATTCTTTATATCATCTGCTTTTTGTTTTAAATCGCTTAAATTAATACGATTTTCAAAGGATAAAGAATCGCTATTTGTGTGATATTCTTCCATATTAAATGCTTATTTTTTGTATGCTCTGATACAGCTTGTTTAATTCTTTTTCTGAACGGGGCTGATTTGTTTTACGGTATTCCATAATCAAATCTACTGCTTCTTTTATGTCTTGCTTATCTTTTCCTGTTTTCTTGTGATAATTCTCAATGAATTTCTCATCCAGTTTACTTGTATCAATCCGCAAACGGATACGCGTGTGTTCTAAAAAGTAAACGATCATTTTCTGAATCAGGTCTTCATGATTGTTTTCCTGATAGTAGAGATTGGCAATGGTTCTTACAAATTCTACAGAAGTATTTTGTACAGGAGGAATTACAGGTACAATACGTTGTCGCCGTTTTATATTAAATAGGATAAAAATAAAAAAACCTGCAATAGTAAAATACCATGCCCACCGTAAAGACGGATGTTTGAAAATAAAACGCAACGGAAAATTATCTATCTGTTCGTTATAATTTCTTTGTGGATCGAACCATACCAGTTTATCAGAATTGATATACGATAATACACCTTCAGCATATAAATGATTATTACTTTCCAATAAGTGGTAGTTTACAAATACATCCGGACTGTTGTGCAGATAAAAAGCACCTTTTCCAACTTTTTTACGGATAAAGCCGGGTTCATCTCCAGAGTTTCCTAAAATTGTTAATCCGGTAGAATCCTGAACCGTAAATACTTCTAAACTTGGAACATTTATACTACAAGAAGCTTTTTTTAGATAGGGATTCAACAACTGGAATTTCGTATCCTTATTTGTATTACCATACATATATTTACTTCCTAAACCAATAGAATCCAATAATAAATAAGGAGGACTCATAGAACTGATAAAAATATCATTTCCCATAGCTGCAGCTTTCAGTAACTTTTTAATTGATGCTTTATCTATCTGTTCCTGATCTAAAACAAAAAACCATGTTTCTTTTTTAGGGTTGATTGTATCAAATTCTTCAAGAAAGTACTCATAAGGTGTTTTCGTATATTTTTCAACCGCTATTGGTGAAAGTAAGGTAGGGAGTTCTTTATTAAGAATATATAATCCGAATGGGATTTTATCATTGGTTTTAAATGAGCGCTGCCAGTTAATAGGTTTCGGCAAAAGGCTTTGGATAAATACAATCGCCAGAAATCCCAGTATAAAATAAAGGATGTATTTTACTGTACTATTCATAGTTTTTGTATCTATTTAACAATGTGATAAATGCTTCCTGTGCCTTTAAAAATTCCTCTGAAGTAAGCGTAAACTCACCATACCAAATATTATTATACAGATAGGATAAGTATTCAAAATCTTTTTTAAGTTGCTGATCTTTAATTTCAAATAAATAATCTGCATTGGTTTTATCTGTATGCCATTTGATAACTTCAGCATTAGACAACCTTCTCAATACCCATAAGTAATAATACCGTATAGCCAATCTGTAATCTTCTGTCCTGAGAATGGGTTGGAGCATTTTTTCGAAATCAACCTTATGAATTTGTTCTTCAATATTTATTGTTTCTACACTGATATCTTTAGGCGATTTTTTAAAAAAACGATTAAAATCATTCTGAATCAGTAATTTAATAATGTAAGCAAGAATCAATGCAATAATAACCAGAGAAATAATACGGAATAGAGTTGAGTCAAAAAAAGATTCTGTAGAGACGGTATTACGGTCAACAAAACCAAAAAACTCTTTTATTTTTTGAATCCATTGTTCTATCAGACTTCTTTTGCTCTGTCTTTCATAGGTATAATCAAAATCGGAACTGTCGTATTTGTCTTTAAAATCTGGAGCAAATTTCTTTTGTAAAACGGGAATCGTATCTTTTTTTAAAGCATCCAATGAATACTTGTTCATAGATGGTATTTCTATCTCATCCGTATAGCTTGTTTGTTCAGCAGGTTGCTGCAATGAGTCAGCATTTGCTGTAAAAACAAAAACGCACAAAAAGAAGATACTGTATAGTTTACAAATTTTACTCATCCATTTGACCGATTAAATCTATATCATTTTTTGCAGCATGATTTTCAATTTTTTCTCTTTCGCTGTAGTAAATAAGTCCGCAGTTGATAAGTATGACATTGTTTAATAACATGGTAGTGATAATGGCAATCATATAAATAAGCATCAGCATTATTGCCATCATACCCATATCCTCTGTTCCTACATCATTACCTGATGCTCCGGCAAACATAGCAAAGAAAAAAATTATATAAGGTATCATAAGTATGATATAGTTGATAATATTAATGATGAATGAAATACAAAGAATACTTCCTATAATGGTCCAGAAATTATTATTAATTGTTCTGAAAGCAAATGAAAAGGATTCGAAATAACCCTCTTTTTTAATAATGTATTGATAAAAAGTAAGATAAAATAATCCCATCAGATATGGAAAAACGATTAACATTAACGGTATACCAATGATTACAAAAATCAACAACATACAAATTCCCAATATGATGATGCTGAGAATTCCAAAAAAGAAAATACTGATTATGACAAACAGAAGAACCCTGCCTATATTACTCCAAATTTCTTTTTTAATCTCATTGTAGGTTGGTTTCTTTTCAGGATCTTTTTCGAGTAATTTAAGGTATAGAACAGGATAAGATATTTGAATGGCACCTATTGCCAGACTAATAAGCAGCATCAAGATACCTAATAAAACAATTGTTCCGGCATTGTCGCTATAATAATTACTCAAATAGGCATCATTAAAATCTCCGCTGCCCAAACTTTGAAAAAAACTGGTATAATAAAAGTTTCCAAAGAAATACAGTATTACGGATAACACTACAAATAAGATAGCAAGTGATTTAAAATAATTGGCAAAGAAATTTTTTCCTTTTATTTTAAAGAAACCAAAAGTTTCATTGAACAAAATACCAAAATCTCTTATTTTAAATAATGGAAACATAAGACGTTATTTTAAAGTTTTTCTGTGGATTATTACAGGATAAATCAAATAATAAAAAGTGATTATCCCCAAAGTTATTAATATAATACTATAGTTTAATGCATCAGGCATTTCTTTCGCATAGCGGGTTACATAACCTTCAATCATTCCGGCAAAGAAGGTAAAAGGCAGGGTGCTGATAAAAATTTTAAAACTGTTTTTGAAACCGATTTTAAAGGAATTAAGACGTGAAAAGGTTTTAGGAAATAAAATACTGGCTCCCAAAATAAACCCAGCTGCAGCTTCAACCACCATACCGAATATTTCCATTGCTCCATGCAGCCATATGCCTCGTATGCTTTCCATAAAATATCCTTTTTCATAAAAAAAATACTGAAATGATCCCAGCATAATAGCGTTATAGAAAACAAACATAAAAGTGCCTAAGCCACCTGAAATTCCATATATGTAGCAGCGAAGTCCTACCCAAAGGTTATTAAGCGTTATGGCAAAAGCACTGCCCCAGGAAGATCCGCTTTTATAAACTGCCATTGGATTTCCGTTTTCAATATTCTCAAGCGTCATGTTTACATAACCATCGCCTAAAATCAACCTTACAAAACTGTCATCGTATTTAGATGAAATAACTCCGATGGCCACAAAAAGTAAAAAAAAGGCAAAAGAAAAATAAAGATACTTACGGTATTGATAGAGTAACAGTGGTACTTCTGTTTTAAAAAAATGTACCAGCTTATTTTCATTATACCGTTTCGTTTTATAGATCTTCTGAAAAATCTGTGCTGACAGATAATTCAAATACTTTGTCAGTTTGCTCTTTGGATAATAAGTTTGGGCAAAAGACAAATCTGTAGTCAGCCGAATATACATCTGAGCCATTTCATCCGGGGTTTTCTTTATTTTCCCCAGAATGATCTCTTCATATTCAAGCCATTTGTCTTTATTTTGTTTTATAAAAGCTATCTCTCTCATATCAGTAGGCTAAAATAACAATTAAGAATGATTTTTAAGAAGTTTTTTTGAGGAAAAATCAATAAAACTCCCTAAATAGTTTCATAATTGATGAATGTTTTATTAATCGTTATTTTCATGAAATTATTCTGTTCTCGAAAATTTATTCGACTTTCAATCCCATACCTCTTGATCGGGGGAGGGTATCTTTAAAACCAAATTTTTCATATAATCGGTAAGCATCGCCATCAGCAATAAGACTTACATAACAAGATTCAGGTAATTTTTCAATATAAGTAATAATATGTTCCATAATTACTTTACCTATTCCTTTACCCTGATGTTCAGGTAATACACAGATATCAACAACCTGACAAAAACAGCCTCCGTCACCTATGATACGCCCCATACCGATGGGTAAATCTTCTTGTTTAATCAGAATACTGTAAAGTGAATTTTTAAGTCCTCTTTCTGCTGCTTCTGTCGTTTTCTCAGATAAACCTGATACAGAACGAAGCATTCGATACGTTTCAACAGGAATCTGGTTTTCTATAATCTGAATCATATATTTTCTTTGCTCATCCAAAAATAGAACTTTTTTTTATGTGTTTATACAGTATTTAAAATCATATCAGCTGAAAAAACTGCAATCATTTTAATAAGTCTGACAAAATATATATTTGGTTGTTTTATTTTTGTATCATGAATAACTCCTTTTTTCAGACAGGTATAGAAAATTGTTTTACAGAATTTAAAACAAATACAGATGCATTCACATTACCTGAAAAGTTTACTTTTCCATTTAGTTATGTTCCGCATCCGCTAAGTGTAATAGCAGCAACTGAGCTTCAGGAATTTTTATCGCTACAGGCTGATTTTGAACATAATTTTGGATTAGATCCATTGCAAAAAGGATTGGTCATCGGTAAAATGTTTGGTGTTTTGGTAGTTCAAAAACAGAATGGAACATTGGGATATCTCACTGCTTTTTCCGGAAAGCTGGCTAACTCTAATAACATCGGCTCTTTTGTACCTCCGGTATTTGATATGCTTACAAAAAATAGCTTTTTTCTAAAAGAAGAAGAAGTTTTAAACAGCATCAACAAAGAAATTGAACTACTGGAACAGGATCCAGCTTATAAAGCCCTTTTGGAAGAAAAACTTTTACTGTCTGCCACATCAAAACAGCAGATTAATGATAAAAAAGAAAGTCTTAAACGGTTAAAAGCTGAAAGAAAAATCAAACGTGAGCAACTTAATGACCTTTTTGAATGTGAAGACCGGGAAGAACAGGAAAAAGATTTGATCCGACAGAGTTTGAGAGATAAACACGAACTCAATACATTGCTTAAAAATTGGAAAATACGTTTAGAGATTTTAGAAAACAACATTGAAGAATACCTGCTAAAGATTGAAAAACTAAAAGCATTACGCAAAAAGAAATCCGGTATTTTACAACAACAATTGTTTGAAAAATATCAATTTCTGAATGCAGAAGGAAATATTAAAAATCTTCTCGACATCTTTACACCCAATACACACAGTCATCCTCCTGCAGGAGCTGGGGAATGTTGTGCTCCCAAGCTTTTACATTATGCCTATCTTCATAATCTAAGGCCTGTTGCCATGGCAGAATTCTGGTGGGGGGCTTCTCCAAAATCTGAAGTCAAAAAGCATAAACAGTTTTATCCCGCATGTTGGGGGAAATGTGAACCCATTTTGAAACACATGCTCACGGGATTAACAATAGATGAAAATCCATTGCTTAAAAATCCGGATGTCAATATAAAGCTTCCGATAGTGTATGAAGATGTTTATATAGTAGTTATCAATAAACCGGCAGAATTCCTTACTGTTCCGGGTATTCATATAAAAGACTCTGTTTTTGAACGTATAAAAGCCTTATATCCTAATGCTACGGGACCGTTGATTGTCCATCGTCTGGATATGTCTACTTCAGGTTTGCTTATCATTGCTAAATCAAAAGAAATACACAAACAGCTGCAATCACAGTTTATTAAAAGAACTGTTTTAAAAAGATATGTAGCGTTATTAGACGGTGAATTAGAAGAATCATCCGGTATAATAGACCTTCCGTTAAGAGTTGACCTTGATGACAGACCGCGCCAGCTCGTCTGCTATGACTTTGGAAAAAAGGCTGTGACCAAATGGGAAATAATTAAAAAAGAAACGGGGAAAACACTGGTATATTTTTATCCGATAACAGGGAGAACACACCAGCTCAGAGTACATGCTTCTCATCAATCTGGACTTAACCATGCTATCGTTGGAGACGATTTGTACGGGATACCTGCCCACAGGCTTCATTTGCATGCTGAGATGCTCGAAATCACACATCCTGTGAGCGGAGAAAGAATGCAGTTTCAGGCAGCAGCTGATTTTCAATAAAGAATAAAAAAAAGTACGAAGTGAAAACTCCGTACTTTTTTATCGTCAATACCTGCTTATTGACGGGTATATTTTACTGTAACGTCTGTAGAACGACCATTGAAAGTCATCTCATATTTTAAAACCAATTCAGTCTGATTAAATGAAATAACCTCTCTCGGTTCAGCTTCTCCTGTTATGCTGACAGCATTTTCAGTCCAGGTTCCTGCAATATTTACATCTACACAGTTGCCTTCTTCATTTTTATTGTTCTGTTTTAAATTCACAACAGTACCTTCTTGAACAGTCAGATAGTCAGTGGCACAACCTCCTTTAATGCTTGCATGATCAAATGGAAATTCATGAGTTTGTTCTTCCTGACCAGGAATTGTAAAACTATAAGACAATGTTGTTGCTTTCCATGTACCAACCATTAAGCTTACAGGATCCGGAGTATCTGTTCCCGGATTCGGTGTGTCAGTCCCTGGAGTAGGAGTATCGGTAGTTGCTACTGGTGAACTGTCATCACTACTACATGATACCATTGTTAAACCTGCAAAAGCAAATGCTGCTACAAAAAATATTTTTTTCATCGGATTAATTTTTATGCAAATATACTGTTATTTAGATTTAATAAAAAATATTGACGCAAAAAATTGCTTTCTTTTGCCAAGTGAACTATTTGAAATATATTTGAGAAATTAAATTATTTACATGAAATTCGGAATTATTAAAGAAGGGAAAATACCACATGATAAAAGAGTGGTTTTTTCACCTGATGAGTTGACACATTTTAAAAACGCATACCCACAAGCTTCATTTAAGGTTGAATCTTCTGATATCAGAGTTTTTAAAGATGAACAGTATGAGCAACAGGGATTTGAAATCACAACAGATATGACGGATTGTGATGTTTTATTAGGGGTGAAAGAAGTGCCTGTAGATCAGCTTATTCCTAATAAAACTTATTTTTTCTTTTCACATACAATAAAAAAACAGCCTTATAATAAAAAACTATTACAGGCATGTCTTGAAAAAAATATTCGTCTTATTGATCATGAAACACTGGTGGATGAAGATGGAAACCGATTAATTGGTTTTGGAAGATACGCAGGAATTGTAGGAGCATACAACACCATCAGAGCCTTTGGTATAAAATATGAGCTTTTTAATCTTGCAAAAGCGACCACTCTAAAATCAAAAGAAGAACTCATAGAACGTCTTAAGAAACCTTATTTACCACCGATAAAAATAGTTCTGACCGGTAAGGGAAAAGTAGCAATGGGGGCTAAAGAAATGCTTGATGCTATGAAAATGAAGGAAGTGACTATTGAAGACTATCTCCACAAAGAATTCGATGAACCTGTGTATGTTCAAATTGACGTAACGGATTATAACAGAAGAAAAGATGGTAAACCTTCAGACAGAAATGATTTCTTCGTAAATCCGGAAGAATATGAATCTGATTTTGAACGGTTTGTTTTTGTATCGGATATTTTTATTGCAGGACATTTTTATAAAGACGGATCACCGGTAATCCTGACACGTGATATGCTTAATCATGCTAAAAACATGATAAAAGTTATTGGCGATATTTCTTGTGACATCAATGGTCCTATAGAGTCAACAATCAGAAGTTCTACTATAGAAGAACCTTTATACGGATACTATCCTCGTGACAACCAGGAAGTATCTATAGATCATCCGGCAGCAGTTGTGGTCATGGCAGTAGATAATCTGCCTTGTGAACTGCCGAAAGATGCCAGTGAAGGTTTTGGAAAGATGTTTTTGGAATCTGTAGTACCTGCCTTCTTTAACGGCGATAAAGATGGTGTATTACAAAGAGGAACTATTTGTGAAAATGGAAAATTGACTGCTCGTTTTGAATATTTAAAAGAGTATGCCGAGGTAAAGTAATTATTTATATTAAATAACTTAAAATTCTGATTATGAATATTAAAATAATATTAGGAATTTTTCTTTTGTTCGGTATCACAACTGCTACCGCACAGAAATCTTCTTTTATCAGAGCACAGGATGTACCTGTTGTAAAGCACCAGGATTACCTTTTGATTGATGTAAGAACACCGGAAGAATATCAAGAAGGAACGATTCCTTCTGCTATAAACATTGATGTTGAAAATGACGCTTTCAGAAGTGAAGTTGAAAAAATTGATAAGAATACGCCATTGATTATTTTTTGCAAGTTAGGAGGAAGGAGCGAGACAGCAGCTGAAATCTTAAGCAACCTCGGATTTACAAACGTAAAAGAGATAGAAGGTGGTTTTGAAGCATGGAAAGCTGTTCAAGAGGGTAAGTAATATAATATTTATCATTTTTTTAAGAGATAGCATCAGGCAGTATCCTATTTATTTTCTTAAATTTGAACATATATAATTTAAAAATCAATTCCATATGGAGTTAGCATCTTTTCAAAATTTTATTAAAACAGTTTTAATTCTTGTTTTATTATACTATTTATTTAAGTTTGCCTTCAGACTTTTTGCTCCTATTTTAATTACAAAAGTAGTTAAAAAAGCAGAACAGAGTTTTCAGGAAAAACAGAGAAGATATCAGGAGAACTATCAGTCACAAAACAATCAGACACAATCTGAAGATATAAACAAGCAGTTTTCAAAAAACAAATTTCCGCGTGAAAAGAAAAAAGTCGGAGAATATATAGATTTTGAAGAACTGAATTAGTCATTTTCTTTTTATAATATCCATAAAACCTTACAGAATCACAGTTCTGTAAGGTTTTATTTTTTTGTAGCCTTGATAATATTTGTTACTTTAGCCTTTATTCTAAAAAAGCATTTAATTGTTGTATGAAAAACTATAAGAACTATTTACCTCATTTGTTGGCCTTCATAGGTTTTATCATCTTATCTCTGGCTTATTTTAATCCTGTTTTATCAGGAAAAGAAATCATTCAGAGTGATATTGTACAGTATACCGGGATGGCAAAGGAACAAATGGACTATAGAACAAAATATGAAGAAGAGAGCTACTGGACCAATAGTGCTTTTGGGGGTATGCCTACCTATCAGTTGGGTGCCAAATATCCACACAATTATGTAAAACAATTGGATAGTATATTACGTTTTTTACCGCGCCCTGCAGATTATCTGTTCTTATATTTCATTGGTTTTTATATACTGCTTCTTTGTTTAAAAGTTCGCCCGTTAAAGGCGTTTGCAGGGGCTCTGTTATTTGGTTTTTCTACGTATCTCATTGTTATTATCGGCGCTGGTCATAATGCTAAAGCCCATGCAATTGCGTATATGCCAATGGTACTTGCGGGCGTATTACTTGTATTCAGGAAGCGTTATATTGTCGGAGGTTTGTTAACCATGGTTGCAGCTGCACTGGAAATAGGAGCCAACCATTTTCAGATGACCTATTATTTATTATTGTTACTGCTTGCAGCAGCTGTTTTCTATACTATAGATTTTATCAAAAAGAAAGAATACAAAGAATTGGGTAAAGTGATGGGTGTATTTCTTGTAGCAGCCATTGTTGCTATCGGAAGCAATGCCACCAATCTTATGGCAACTTCTGAATATGCAGGTTTCAGTACGCGAAGCAAGAGTGATTTGACTCTTGGTACTGACGGTTTGCCAAAACCATCTGATAATGCCATGTCTCATGAATATATAACAGAATACAGTTACGGACTTTTTGAAACATTCAATCTATTTGTTCCAAGACTTATGGGCGGAGGCGATGTTGAAAATTTAGGAGTTGATTCTAATGTAGGAAAGTTTTTTGTAGCAGTAGGAGCTTCACCAGCGGAAGCAGCTGAGTTTTCAAAGCATGTACTCACGTATTGGGGAAATCAGCCCGGAGTTGCCGCACCTGCTTATATAGGTGCTGTTGTTATCTTTCTTTTTATCCTCGCTTTATTTACGGAACATAGAAAAATCAAATATGTTTTTATAACCGGAATCATTTTCTCCATTATTTTGTCATGGGGACACAATTTTTTCCTGACCGATCTGATGATTGATTATTTTCCGATGTACAACAAATTCAGAGCTGTTACTTCCATTCAGGTTATTGCTGAAATTTGTTTTCCTGCATTGGCATTATTAGGTTTACAGTCATTTTTTAACCTCAATAGAGAAGAGAGATTGCAAAAACTAAAGAAAGCATCAATAGTAGCCGGCAGTGTCATCGTCTTCTTATTTATTTGTAAAGGGTTTTTAGATTTCGCTTCAGAAAAAGACAACTACTACAGTACAAGGGTTTTTGGACAAATAGTTCCGGAATTTATTAAAGCACTGATCGAAGACAGAAGTGCGATGTATACATCTGATTTGATCCGTACTTTTATCTATGTAGCGGGTGCTGCCGGAATATTATACTTCTTCAGTATTGAAAAACTGAAAATGCAGTACACAGTGATTTTCATAGGAGCATTAGCTGTAATTGATCTTGTAAGTCTGGATCTCAATTATGTCAATAAAGATAATTTTGTGGAAGCATCTCAGGTAAAAACACCTTTTCAACCTACAGCAGCTGATCAAAAAATTTTACAGGATACTACTAAATTCCGTGTTTTCGAATTAAGCGGAGGCTTTAACAGTGCAAGAACTTCTTATTTCCACCATTCATTAGGAGGATATCATGCCGCTAAACCTAAAAAAATACAGGAGTTATTTGATTATCAAATTGCAAAAAACAATCATCAGGTACTTAATATGATGAATGTAAAATATGTAATTGATACAGATGATAACCAACAGCCGATAGCTTTAGAAAATCCGGAGGCAAACGGAAATGCGTGGTTCGTTTCTCACGTAGAAAAAGTAGCAACTGCAGATGAAGCAATGCAGGCACTTACGAAAGCCAACACAAAAACAACGGCTGTAGTAGAAAACAAATTTGCAGACAAAATCGCTCAAAAATATGTAGTGGACAGTCTGGCATCCGTAAAAGTAGCTGATTATCGTTCAGATTATATAAAGTATAAAACAAACAATGCAAATGACGGATTGGTTGTGTTTTCAGAAGTATATTATCCAAAAGGATGGAGGATAACCATTGATGGTAAAGCGGCAGAAATGATAGAAGCCAATTATACTTTACGGGCTTTACCATTACCAAAAGGAAATCATACGGTTGAGTTTAAATTTGAGCCACAGGTAATCAAAACAGGAAGTACGATTGCTCTGATCAGTAATATTGCTATGTTTATTTTACTGATTGGAGGTATTTTTTATCTGTTCAGAAGCAGTAACCGGAAAGAAGCATAGAGAATGAAATCCATCTTATTAGTTGCGTTGGGAGGAGCAATTGGGAGCTGTATCCGTTATTTGTTAAACAAATTGATGCTGTGGAACAGTTTTCCTTTATCAACGTGGATAATCAACATATCAGGAAGTTTTCTAATCGGAATCTTGTTTGCTTATACACTGAAGAATCCGGAAACCAAATGGATTAATTTGTTTTTAATGACAGGACTTTGCGGAGGTTTTACAACTTTTTCAACCTTTTCATTAGAAACCTTACGGTTACTACAGAATCACCAGTATCAGCTCGCCATTTTTTATATGTTCAGCAGTGTAATTCTTGCATTAGCTGCTACATTTTTAGGATTTGTTATAGCTAAATAATGAAGAAAAGAATCTTAATCATCACCTACTATTGGCCGCCTGCCGGAGGTCCCGGAGTACAACGATGGCTCAAGTTTGTAAAATACCTTCCCGAGTTTGGTATCGAACCTGTAGTATATATCCCTGAAAATGCACATTATCCTATTATAGATAATGAACTGGAAAAAGAGATAGGCAAGGATGTCGAAATCATCAGATATCCTATAAAAGAACCTTATAAAATGGCTTCTTTGTTTTCAAAAAAGTCTACTAAGAATATCAGTTCAGGCATTATTCCTGTACAAAAGAAACAAAAACTGACCGAAAAAGTATTGCTCTGGATCAGAGGAAATTTTTTTATACCGGATGCCAGAATCGGATGGGTAAATCCGTCTGTAAGCTTTTTGGAGCATTACCTTAAAAAGCATCCTGTTGACAGTATTATCACCACAGGACCTCCTCATAGTGTACATCTTATCGGTTTAAAATTAAAGGAATTGTTTTCCGTAAACTGGATGGCTGATTTCAGAGATCCCTGGACAACAATAGGTTATCATAAAGAACTTAAACTTACAGATAAAGCTGCTCAGAAGCATAAAGAGCTTGAGAAGAAAGTATTAAATACAGCAGATCATATTATTGTAACCAGTCCTACCACTAAAAAAGACTTTGAACAAATTACAAAACAGCCTGTCAGTGTGATCACCAATGGATATGATATTGAAAGAATACAAAAGCAGCCTTTAGATAAAGCCTTTACCATAGCCCATATCGGATCGCTTTTATCTAACCGTAATCCCAGAGTTTTATGGAAAGCATTGGCAGAATTGATAAAAGAAGAAAAAGGATTTAAAGATCATTTTCGCCTTAAATTGATTGGTAAAATAAGTGAGGAAATTTTATCCGTCTTAAAAGAGTTTCATTTAGATGCTTACGTTCATAATATGGGGTATCTCTCTCATACAGATGCTTTGATACAACAAAGAACATCACAGGTATTATTACTGTTGGAAATTGACTCTGAAGACACTGTAGGGATTATACCCGGTAAATTATTCGAATATATGGCTGCAGAGCGCCCGATACTTTCTATTGGACCTGAAGGAGCAGATTTTTCTGAAATTATACGTAAGACCAATACTGGTGTATTTCATACGTATGAAGATAAAGAAGCCATAAAACAGACTCTTATCCATTACTACCACCAATACCTGGATCAGAATTTAAAAATATACGGTATGGGGTTACAGTATTACAGCCGGCGCAAATTAACTGAAAAATTAGCCGCATTGCTGATGGCACAATAAAAATTAAGAGCCTCATCAGAGGCTCTTATTTATTTTAGTTTATCTTTAAGATACTTACCGGTAACGGATTTTTTATTTTTAATGATTTCTTCAGGAGTACCAAAAGCGACTACTTCACCGCCTTTTTCACCACCTTCAGGACCGATATCAATAATCTGATCGGCACATTTGATTAAGTCAAGATTGTGTTCTATCACAATAATTGAATGTCCTTTTTCAATAAGGGCTTCAAATGACTGCAATAACTTTTTAATATCGTGAAAATGAAGTCCGGTAGTAGGCTCGTCAAAAATAAACAAAGCTCTTTCTTTTACCATTCCTTTTCCTAAAAATGTTGCCAGTTTTATACGTTGTGCTTCACCACCGGAAAGGGTAGAAGAAGATTGCCCCAGCTTTACATATCCCAAACCTACATCGAGCAACGGCTGTATTTTCTGTACGATTTTAGACTGCTGGTGCTTTTCGAAAAACTGAACCGCTTCATCAACGGTTAAAGAGAGAACATCATCTATATTTTTACCTTCAAACTGAACTTCCAGTATTTCTTTTTTGAAACGTTTTCCATGACATACTTCACATTCAAGATGTACATCTGCCATAAATTGCATTTCAATGGTTACCTCACCATCGCCTTTACATACTTCACAACGACCACCTTCTACATTAAATGAAAAATGTTTTGGCTGGTAGTTTCTGATTTTTGATAATTGCTGTTTAGAAAACAAATCGCGAATATCATCGTACGCTTTGATATAAGTTATAGGATTCGATCTTGAACTTTTTCCTATCGGGTTCTGATCTACATATTCAATATGTTTTATATGAGAATAGGAACCTTGAATGTCTGTAAATTTACCTGCTTTATCGCTTGTTCCTGTAAGTTTTTTCTGCAATACCGGGAACAGTATTTTCTTTACCAGCGTACTTTTTCCACTTCCTGAAACTCCGGTGATTACTGTAAGACAATCTAAAGGGAAAACAACATCTATATTTTTGAGGTTATGTTCTCTGGCACCTTTTATTTCGATATAATTTTTAAACTTTCTTCTTTTTTGAGGAACTTCTATCTGCATTTTACCATTGAGATATTGTGCTGTAAGCGAGTCAGACTTCAATATTTCATCAAAATCTCCCTGAGCGACCAATTCTCCTCCGAGATATCCTGCTTCCGGTCCAATATCAATAATTTCATCTGCAGCTTTCATCACATCTTCATCATGCTCTACAATGATAACTGTATTGCCCAGATCTTTTAAACTTTGAAGAACGTGTATCAGCTTTTCAGAATCTTTAGGATGTAAACCTATACTGGGTTCATCTAAGATATACATAGAACCTACCAGGCTGCTGCCCAATGAAGTCGCCAGATTAATACGTTGAGATTCGCCCCCCGATAGCGAAGCAGAATTTCGGTTAAGGGTTAAATAACTCAATCCTACTTCAGATAAAAATTGCAAACGGTTATTGATTTCTAAAAGCAGTCGTTGTGCTATTTTTTGTTCAAACTCATTCAATTCAAGCTGCTTAAAAAAAGCAGCCAGCTTATCAATAGGTAAATCTACAAGATCAGAAATCGTTTTGCCTTGTATTTTAATGTAATTTGCTTCTTTTCGCAAACGTTTTCCGTTACACTCAGGACATCTGGTCTTTCCTCTGTATCGTGAAAGCAATACTCTGTTTTGAATTTTATAATTCTTCTCTTCCAATTCTTTAAAAAAAGCATGGAGGCCTGTAAAATGTTTATTTCCTTTCCATACCAATGCTTTCTCATCTTCTGTAAGTTCAAAATAAGGTTTGTGAACAGGAAAATCGAAATGATGTGACTTATTTACCAGTTGATCGCGATACCAGCTCATAGATTCACCTCTCCACGGATAAATGGCATTTTCATATACGGATAAAGCTGAATTGGGAATGACGAGATCTTCATCAATTCCGATGATATTACCATAGCCATCGCATGTAGGGCAAGCTCCATACGGATTATTAAAACTGAATAAGTGTACATTCGGCTCCAGAAAAGTAATCCCATCCGCTTCAAACTTATTGCTGAATTCAAATATATTACCTGTTGAAAGTTCCTGAAGAAAACAAACGCCGTCTCCTTCAAAAAAAGCAGTCTGGATGGCATCTGCCAGACGGTTATAAAAATCTTCATCATGTTTTACAACAAGACGGTCCACAACGAGATAAACATCTTTAGGATTCAGATCAATATCCGGATTTTGTTCAATATACTCATCTAAACGCTGTATTTCATTATGGAGCAATATTCTTAAAAAACCTTGTTGAAGGGCAATTTTTAACTGCTCAATAACCGTACGGTTTTTTTTCTTATAAAGAGGAGCCAGTAATAACCACTTGCTGTCTTCTTCAAACCCTTTTACTTCATTCACGACATCGGTAACAGTATCTTTTTTTACCTCTTTGCCCGATACAGGAGAAAATGTTTTGCCGATACGCGCATACAACAGCTTTAAATAATCATAAACCTCTGTAGATGTTCCTACAGTAGAGCGGGCATTGGTTGTGTTTACTTTTTGCTCGATAGCAATAGCAGGAGCAATTCCTTTGATATATTCTACTTTTGGTTTGTCGATCCGGCCTAAAAACTGACGCGCATAAGAAGATAAACTTTCCACATATCTTCGCTGTCCTTCAGCATATAGAGTATCAAAGGCGAGACTGGATTTTCCGGATCCGGATAATCCTGTAATTACCACCATTTTATTACGGGGTATAACTACATCTAAATTCTTTAAATTATGGAGGTTAGCTCCTTTGATAATGATATTCTTCTTAGGATCTATGGTAGAAAAATCTGTTTTTTTCATTCTTTATAAATAACAACAAATTTACGCATAATTTATAAAGATTAAAAGTTTTATATGCAATCACAAAAATACAATTACAAGAAAATTTTATATTTTTTTTAACCTTTTGTTGGAGATAATAAAAAAATGAATATATTTGAAATGTTAATCTTTTATAAAAACCGCAAGCCTATACATAAAAATACTTTTAGAACATAGAAAATTATATCACTAATTTAAAGTATTTATTATGGCAAAGAATGATTTGCCTGATGCGGTATTAATCCATCAATACGTTTCAGGAAACGAAGAGGCATTAGCGCAGCTGATAGAGCGCCATCAATCCAAAGTATTTCGATTCATCTATTCAAAAGTAAACGATCAGGAAATTGCAGATGACATTTTTCAGGATACTTTTATTAAAGTTATACATACCCTAAAAGGTAAAAATTATAAAGAAGAAGGAAAATTTCTTCCCTGGGTAATGCGTATTTCACATAATCTGGTTATTGATTATTTCCGAAAAAACAATCGTATGCCTATGCAGCGTGAAACGGAAGAATATTCTATTTTTAACTATATGGTAGACGCCAGTCCTAACATTGAAAATGATTTAATTACTTCGCAGATTGAATCAGATGTTAAAAAACTGATCAATGCTTTACCGGAAGATCAGAGAGAAGTAATTACTTTACGTATTTATCAGGATTTGAGTTTTAAAGAAATTGCTGAAATCACCGGTGTAAGTATTAATACGGCATTGGGAAGAATGCGATATGCTCTTCTGAACCTTCGTAAGAATATTGAAAAAAATCAAATTGTTTTGGAACACTAAACAATAATGAAAAAGTAATACCGTTATCTTATTAAAATAAACAGGTATTATATATGATAAAAAATTACAAATCTAATAACTCTGATACAGAAAATCTCGTCAGAAAACCAAGCCAATCCACTATTGATTTTTTGCTTAATTATTCAAAATCAGTACGGATTATGAACTTAAAACGAAAAGACTTTATTCTTTTTATGAACTAAGGGTTTCTAATCGTTAAAAATACCAAATCCCTTATGAATAAGGGATTGGTATTATATCATTACTTCTTTATAATCTTAGTACTATATCCGCGTTGTTGAGTATCGGCTGTATTGATTTCGAGCCAATAGATTCCCGAAGCAAGGTCTTGTATCTCTAATGTAATGTGTGGTCCTTTTTTATCTTTAAAGACTTTTATGAGTTTTCCATTACTATCATAAATTTTATAGTCATATCGTTCTTTAGCGGTATCCGGCAACGCTATCTGCACTACATCCTTTACGGGATTGGGGTAGATAGTGACACCTTCTAATTCAAAAACAGGATTCGATAAATAATAATTATAAAAATAGGCTTTGTCGCCGTTTTCATTTGTTAATATTAATTCCTTAGTATTACTATCGACAGGAGTTATTTCGTACTGAAATGTTAAATCACTTGACTGATAAACCAATACACTGGTGTATTTCGAACTAAAATTCGCATTATCATTATTTTGACATTGAAATAATGGAAGACTCATCCAATAAGCAGCTTGAAAACCATTGTCTTCTAAAAATGTAATATTTTCTAAACCGAATGAATGACAGTAATATCCATAAAATTGATCATTTAAATCAATAAAACCAAAAGAAGCAATTTGAAAATTTTGTCTTTCTTCATTATCAGGTGCAATGTAATCAATATCATCCAAGGTTACTTTATGCACATACCACAGATTGTTTTTTAATTCTTCTTCCTGAGTTTGTGCCTGTAGGGGTGGTGATTTTAGTAATAAGACTATTACTGCTATAATAGATATAAAATTTTTCATGTGGTTTATTTTTTAGGTTACTTCTTTATAATCTTAGTACTATATCCGCGTTGTTGAGTATCGGGTATATTGATTTCAAGCCAATAGATTCCCAAAGCAAGGTCTTGTATCTCTAATGTAATGTGTAGTCCTTTTTTATCTTTAAAGACTTTTATGAGTTTTCCATTGCTGTCATAAATTTTATAGTCATATCGTTCTTTAGCGGTATCCGGCATCGCTATCTGCACTACATCACTTACGGGATTAGGATAAATACTGATATCCGACAATTCAAAAAGAGGGTTGGATAAATAATAATTATAAAAATAGGCCTTATCTCCATTTTGGTTAGTGATAATCAATTGTTTTGTTGAGCCATCTATAGTATTAACTTCATAAGAATAGATCAGTGGAGCGGCTGTTACAAGCGGATTCATAACCGAAAAATAATAAAAGTAATAATCATTGTTTTCTTGCACACTACAAGCAGAAGGTACAATAGCAAGGCTAATCCATCCTTCAACAGAGAATTGTTGATTTTCTAAAAATAATAAATAATTACTTGAGTTATAAAAACAAAAATAAAATTCAAAATAGTCTTCAAACGAATTCTCAAATAATTTTAAATTAGGAACAGAACCAGATCTTTCATCATTCACAGGGGCTATATATTCTATGTCATTATATATAACTTTATGTACATACCACATATTGTTTTTTAATTCTTCTTCCTGAGTTTGTGCGCTTATAAAAGATATATTTAATACTAAAAATAGTATCGTTATAATGTAAATCTGCTTTTTCATAATGATTGTTTTATAATGGTTTTAGAATCAGAAACCGTTCCATCCGAAATTAATACAATTGAATATACTCCGGAAGGATAAGATGATAAATCTAACTGAACATTCGTGTCTTCTATATTTAAAATATAATTATGAGATAGATTTGTTCCGTAAGTACCTGTAACAGAAAGATAGGCAGCACTTCCTTTATTGATTTTGTATGCTACGGTAAGCTTTTCAGTAACCGGATTGGGAAAAACATGCGTGATGGTATCCGGTTTTAGGGTAATTTCTATGTCATCATAATCTTTAAAACCGTCTTCAAGTGTGATCACTTCCAGTTTGTAACGGTTAGACAGTGCTACAGACGTTTCAAAATCGATCCCTTCATGCAACAGATTTCCATCCATATCATACCAGTTATACACAGCAGGTTTTCCAACGGATTGCGCTTTTAATACCACCGGTTCTTCTTTATCAATTGTTGTATTCCCTTGAGCCTGTGCATAAAAAAGTTCTCTTGGATATTTGTGTATTTCATAGGTTTCACCGCCAAAAGTTTTTCGGCTTTCAGACAACTGTTGAACAACGTTCATCACAAATTTCTCTTTTTGAGTTATTTTCCTTGTAAGAAAATGAAATTTTACATCAACTGTACCTATTTCTTTTGTGTCAAAATCTAAATTCTGAATTTCTGCATCAGCTTCTGTAATAAGGATGCTGTTGCCTTTTACTTTTATGCCAACGCCTTTATATCCGCCTTTTTTCCATGCATTATACACAATATCATCTAAAATTACTTTTACTTCGGCTTCTTTAAATAAACTGTTGCCGAGATCAGAGGTGGGAATCGTAAATTTCAGATTGAATTTTTGAGGGATTTTTAAGGGATTACCAACAGCAATTACACCCCCGATAGGCTTCCCTATATTGTTTGGATTTAAATCGACAATAGTAAGATTTTTCCATGCAATATTGTTATTGTTCTTGACATTATCAGTTAAGAATTCGCCTTCAGCAACAGTCATAGGGTCATCTGGAGAATCAATTCTTGCTAACAGGCAAAAATGCCACGGCTCATCATTAATAGATTGATAAGTACTTGGGTTTGGAACAAGCCAAGGCAATTTAACAACCACATCCTGTCCGGGCTGCAAGACTGGAATAGTAATTTCGCCTATCGGAGCTCCTAATAATGGTCCGTTATTCGGAAAATTATTTTGTCCGTTCCAATGCGTGTCCCAATTCAAAGATGTAGAGGCTTTAGACCAGTACAGTTTTACTTTTTCTGTGCCGGAAGATACTTTACAGCTTTTGTTAAACACCCGTATATAGACATAATTGGGTTTTGATGTATGGTATTCCGGATTTTGATGTTGCTCGATACCATCATCTTCATTACGGACCCAGATATCATTACTGTTCCAATATACCGCTGTTAAAGTATTGGGTACTTCTCCATGATCTTCTTTATTATCGCGAATCATCAAGTCTAAATTATCCGATGGATTGAGCATACAATGCGCCCGCATAACCGCTCTGTAAGCGTTGATTCTTCCTGTTCCTAATTTGCCAATAAACGGTGCATTTTCCGGAATATGATAAATATTGTCTGTAGTTTCTTCAATGATCTGTTTGACCTGAACGGCAGTCAGATGAGGATTAACCGCTCTGACCAAAGCGGCCAATCCCGAAACCACCGGAGCTCCGGCTGAAGTTCCTGGTCCATCACTGATATAGGTATCAACAGAGCCTGTTGCACCATTGGTATTGGTTGCTCTGAACAAGTCATAACAGGGAACCGCTACATTTACTTTATCATTTACTGTCATGGTACTTTCCTGATTACCGATATAATAAGTAGCAACATCTTTCCAGTTGGTTTGAATACCGTTGGAATTGGTAGCACCACGATCGTATTTACTTCCAACACCCGTAACAGAAATCACTGCATCATAAGAGGCAGGATATCTATATTCGAACTGAGGCAATTCTGGATAATAAAATTTGCCATTATATGCAGCTGCTACTAAAACAACATCATAGACATCGCGAATTTCTGTACATAAATCATTGAAATATTGACTATATAATCTTACACCCCAACTCATATTGATGACTTTTACATTAGGATGTTGAGACAATTGATAAACCGCATTATGACCTATTCCTACATGTCCCGTCATTTTAGTATCATATCCTATGCTTGATAATCCAACTCCATTATTCGTATGACCAGCAGCAAGACTGGATACTTCAATTCCATGGCTGTAACTACCTTCAGATGGTAAATTATTCCCACTAATACTAACAATTTTATCAGCTAACTCTTCATGGACAGTATTAAACCAGGTATCTGCAATACCAATCAGAATATTAGGGTCACCTTTAGTGACAGACCATGCCAACGGTGCCCGTATCAGTTCTAAATAATCATTGGGGGAACCATCCGGTAACATAAAATCGTTTGGATACTCCATAGCCAAAGATGCTTCTTCCATCTTTTCTCCGTATGTAATAAACTTATTTTTAAGAAGGGAGGTAAGGTTTAACGAAGAATTTTCTACTCTAACGAGATAGACCGTATTTAAATAGGATTTTAAATTGGGAAAAGCTTTTCGGTATTCCAGAATATTTTTATCCTGAAACAGTTTCTGAATCGATTTTTCTGCAAAAGTTAACTGCAGGTACTTTCCTTTTTGATCCGTGCTAATCGGAATAAATTTTTTTTCTTCTTTTGGAGTAAATAAAAACTCCTGTACCTGTTGTGCATGGCCATAATGGGCTGCAATAAGTACCAAAATCGTGTAAATTGCTCTCATAAAAGCGCTCTTTTTTGGTTGATATAAAATGATTTTGGTAGAAGAATTTTCTTAAAAATAGGAATAATATGCAACCAGACAAATTATTTAACATAAAAAAATAATAAAAAATTATTTTTTTGTTACATTTTAAGAACAAAAAAGTGTTAAAAAATGCCCCGATAAGTAATTTTCTTATCGGGGCATATCTATATTTTATTTAAGCAGTTTCTTTTTATAATATTCGTTTAACACACTTTTCCTGCCGATTGTTGCCGTAATACTATCTTTTTCAAGATTCCATCCGCGGGCAGGGGAGTATTCTCTGCCATACCATATCATCTGCAGATGCAATTTATTCCAGATGTTTTGAGGAAAAATCTTTTTGGCATCGCGTTCGGTCTGCTCAACGCTTTTACCGTTTGAGAGATTCCACCGATACATGAGTCTGTGAATATGAGTATCTACTGGAAAAGTAGGAATATCAAAAGCCTGTGCCAGCACCACACTTGCTGTTTTATGTCCGACAGCCGGCAGCTCTTCAAGATCAGCAAAATTGGCAGGCACCTGTCCATTGTGTTTGTCTATCAAAATCTGAGACAAACCGTGAATGCCTTTTGATTTCATGGGTGCAAGTCCGCATGGTCGTATGATATCTGCAATTTCTTCTACAGTTAAATTTACCATATCATACGGATTATCAGCTTTGGCAAATAAATGCGGAGTGGTAAGATTCACACGTACATCGGTACATTGAGCAGATAATAAAACGGCAATTAAAAGCGTATATGGATCTTTGTGATCTAACGGAACCGGTATTACCGGATATATATTTTCAAGCGTATCTATTACAAACTGGATTTTTTCCTTTTTAGTCATCACGTGTTTTTATAAACATCAAAAATACAATTTCTTCTTTTAACGCAAATAATTGACTAAATTTACCTGAAAAAAATCATGATCACACTGAAAATAGGAGATAAAGCACCTGAATTTAAAGGAACCGATGAAAAAGGAAACATCCATACGTTAAAAGATTACAAAGGTAAAAAACTGGTCGTCTTTTTTTATCCCAAAGCTTCGACTCCGGGTTGCACTGCAGAAGCTTGTGACCTTAGAGATAATTTTGAACGCTTTAAGGCTCAGAATTATGAACTATTAGGAGTTAGTGCAGACAGCGCTTTGCGTCAGCAAAAGTTTAAAGAAAAATATGAATTGCCCTTTCCGTTAATTGCTGATGAAGCAAAAGAAGTTATTACTGCATTTGGCGTATGGGGTCCCAAAAAGTTTATGGGAAAAGAATTTGACGGCATTCACCGTACCACTTTTGTAATTGATGAAAAAGGATATATTGAAGATATTATTACCAAAGTAAAAACAAAAGAACACAGCAGCCAGCTGCTAAAATAAAAGAGCAATTATTGCTCTTTTATTTTTTAATAGTATGGAATAGTATATTTTTTAAGTTTGCTACATTTTTTGAAAGGTAATTTTTTTCAAATTTGAGTTCATATACAAAAAATCACCTGATATAATTGCTTATATTTATCTACAATAATATAAGAATATAAAAGTACTTTTATCAAACTGCAGACGACAAAATAGCATCCTAAAAGGAAACGGTACTTATACAAATCTTCATTCAGACAAAAATGGAAAATCTGGAAAATAAATTATTGAAAAGAGACATAAAACCTACTTCTGTAAGATTGTTGATATTGAAATCAATGACCGAATTTAAAACCGCATTTAGTCTTACAGATTTGGAAACGGCATTGGAAACGGTCAATAAATCAACTATTTTCAGAACACTGCATCTCTTTTTGGAAAAACTGCTTATCCATACAATAGACGATGGATCCGGTTCTATGAAATATTCGATATGCAGTGATGACTGTATGTGTACAATTGGCGAATTGCATGTGCATTTTACCTGTAATAAATGTAAAAATACCTATTGTCTCGAAAGCATTTCAATACCTTCGATACAGCTGCCTGAACAATTTTTATTGCAAAACGTTAATTTTGTAATGAAAGGTTTGTGTAGTAAATGTTCCTGATTTTTTAATGTTTTATAGGGATAAAAAGAACTACTTAATAAGTAATAATCTAATTTCATTTTGTATTTGCAACCAGGTTCCCAAAATATGCATTTACTTTTGCTACAGAAATATGATATCAGTACTTCAAAAATTGATTACAAATTTAAAATCTTACAGTTATGTCTAAAATATGTTGTAGTACAGAAGACGACACACCACATGTAAAAAAAGCACATAAGCATACCGCTTCAGATCATTCTCATAAAGATCATTCTCATAAAGATCATTCTCATAAAGATCATAGCCATACAGACGACGGTCATGATCACAGTCATGATGATACGGATAAAAGTACGTTTATGTTATTTTTACCGGCTATTATTTCCTTACTGCTGCTGCTTACGGGAATTGGTTTTGATAATTATTTTTCACAACCGTGGTTCAGCGGATGGGTTAGAACGGCATGGTATGTAATTGGGTATATACCTGTTGGTTTACCCGTTATAAAAGAAGCTGTGGAAAGCATTCGTTATAAAGATTTCTTTTCTGAATTCTTTTTAATGACTATCGCTACCTTAGGAGCTTTTGCAATAGGTGAATATCCGGAAGCCGTTGCTGTTATGCTTTTTTATGCGGTTGGAGAAGCTTTTCAGACTATGGCCGTATCAAGAGCAAAAGGCAATATTAAAAATCTACTGGATCAAAGGCCTGATGAAGTGACTGTTTCACTGAATGGTACCTACAAAACAATAAAAGCAGAAGACGCTAAAATAGGAGATGTTTTACAATTAAAACCCGGAGAAAAATTAGGCCTTGATGGGGTATTGATTTCTGACAGAGCTTCTTTTAATACATCGGCACTTACCGGAGAAAGTAAACCGGATACCAAATCTAAAGGAGAAACTGTACTTGCGGGAATGATCAATCTGAACACCGTTAGTGAAGTGGAAGTTACTACAGCCTATAATGATAGCAAATTGAGTAAAATATTGGAACTCGTTCAGGATGCAACAAAACAAAAATCACCTACTGAGCTGTTCATTCGCAAGTTTGCTAAAATATATACGCCAATTGTTACTTTTTTAGCGGTTGGAATTGCTTTGTTGCCGTATTTTTTTGTACAGGACTATGTGTTTACACAATGGCTATACAGAGCATTGGTATTTCTGGTTATTTCGTGTCCATGTGCTTTGGTTATATCTATTCCTTTGGGATACTTTGGTGGAATAGGAGCAGCAAGCCGAAACGGTATTCTATTCAAGGGATCTAATTTTCTTGATAAACTGGCCGAAATAAAAAATGTGGTGATGGATAAAACCGGTACTATGACAGAAGGAGTATTTAAAGTACAGGAGGTAGTCATAAAGCCTGAGTTCAACAAAGATGAAATACTGCTTCTTGTAAATATGCTCGAAAAAATGAGTACCCATCCTGTAGCCACAGCCATTGACAACTATGTTGGAAAAACAGATGCTACCATACAATTATTGAATACAGAAGAAATTGCAGGTCATGGACTTAAAACCACAGTAAACGGTAAAGAACTGTTGGTAGGTAATTTTAGGCTGCTTGATAAATTTAATATCAGTTATGATGCTGATACCGCAAATATGGTATATACGGTTATTGCCATTGCTTACGGAGGTAAATTTGCCGGTTATCTGACCATTTCCGATAGTATTAAGACCGATGCCAAGGCTACGGTACAAAAGCTCCATGATATGAATGTCAGAGCCGTTATGCTGAGTGGTGATAAGACGGCTGTTGTAAATTATGTGGCTCATGAACTGGCAATAGATACTGCATATGGCGATTTACTACCAGAAGATAAAGTAAATAAAGTTAAAGAAATATTAGCCGGTAATGGTAGTGTGGCTTTTGTCGGAGATGGGGTTAATGATGCGCCTGTAATAGCGCTCAGCGATGTAGGTATTGCCATGGGCGGATTGGGGAGCGATGCTGCAATTGAAACTGCAGATGTAGTGATACAGGATGATATGCCTTCAAAGATACCAATGGCAATCAATATTGGCAAACAGACTAAAAAAATTGTCTGGCAGAATATCATTCTGGCATTTACGGTAAAAGTTATCGTCTTAATTCTGGGAGCCGGCGGACTTGCAACCATGTGGGAAGCTGTTTTTGCCGATGTGGGTGTAGCCCTTCTTGCCGTACTGAATGCAGTAAGAATACAGAAAATGAGATTTTAAAAAATGAAAACCGCAGATGATACTGCGGTTTTTTTGTAATTGTAGAAAACTATTTCCATTCATGACGCTTTATCGCCTCTGTTATATGAGCTAAATGATGCATAGAATGCCACGCATACATACCGGTAACTTCATCAATACGAAATGTCTTCCCCTGTTCGGGATGCAAAAATGTTTTTTGTCTTTCCTCGTCTTTAAGACTGTTCAATAAAAATACCCATTTGGCGTGAACGCCCTCAAGAATACTTAAAGACGGTATAACAGACATTTCTTTTGTATCTGTAAGTTCAGCCCAGCTATTCTCATCATAAGGTTTTATAACCGGCTGCTCTTCCGTCAGAGCAAGTTTTAGACGAATAAGGCTGTTCATGTGGCTATCTGCACAATGATGTACTACCTGCCTTATGGTCCATCCTCCAGGACGATAGGAAGTATTGAGCTGTTCATCGTTTAAATGTTGTACTGCTTCCTTTAACTTTGACGGAAAAATGGATAATATAGAAACCCATTCCCGAAAGATAGCATCTGAAATTATTTCAGGTAATTCAAATTTTCCGATCGGATATTTTAATTTTTCTATAGACATATTTATTTGAGATATAAGTTATTTGCTATCAAAAAGAAAAAGAGCTTATTCAATAAGAACAGCTCTTTTATTATCTGTAGGTAGGTATGAATCGAACCGTTAAATGTTGATATAATTGATCTGATCCTGATACAAACGTACGCTACCGTTTTCAAGAGTAACCAGCAATTGATTATCATCAGCCCAAACGGCATTTCTTACTTCTTCACCAATAAACATTTCCAATACATTATTATTTGCATCGAATAAATGTACATAGTGTCCATCAACTTTGATGTTGTCTGTGTTTAAAAAATTTTGTGTGAATTCCATTATTTTATTTTTTATAAAAATAAAAAGATCTTTAGGAATTGCAATACGTATTATCAAAAAAATAACACTACAAAAAACAGGATTTTATTATCAGCTTTTTTTGAGTACTTTTGATATTTAATTTAGCAATCATCTTAATTAATATAGAATGTCAGACGATAAAAAAGTAATTTTTTCTATGTCGAGGGTTTCCAAAACCTACTCTTCGACGAACAAACAGGTTTTAAAAGATATATACTTAAGTTTTTTCTATGGCGCCAAAATCGGTATTCTGGGTTTAAATGGTTCGGGAAAATCTTCTTTACTTAAAATAATCGCCGGAGTAGATAAAAACTATCAGGGAGATGTGGTTTTTGCTCCGGGTTATACTGTAGGTTACTTGGAACAGGAGCCACAATTAGACGAAGAAAAAACAGTTATTGAAGTTGTAAAGGAAGGAATGGCAGAAATTGTGGGTGTTCTTGATGAATTCAACAACATTAATGATATGTTCGGATTGCCGGAAGTATATGAAGATGCCGATAAAATGCAAAAACTTATGGACCGTCAGGCAGAATTACAGGATAAAATTGATGCTGTAGGCGGTTGGGAACTGGATACAAAGCTTGCCATAGCTATGGATGCATTGCGTTGTCCCGAACCGGATACTCCAATAAAAGTGCTTTCAGGAGGTGAACGCCGAAGGGTAGCACTTTGTCGTCTTTTATTACAGGAACCGGATGTACTTTTATTAGATGAGCCAACCAACCACCTTGATGCGGAATCTGTACATTGGCTGGAACAACATTTACAACAATACAAAGGAACTATCATTGCTGTAACACACGACCGTTATTTTCTGGATAATGTGGCAGGATGGATTTTAGAACTTGACAGAGGAGAAGGTATTCCATGGAAAGGAAATTATACGTCATGGTTAGATCAGAAATCTACACGTTTGGAACAGGAAGAGAAAACGGCTTCGAAACGCAGAAAAACACTTGAAAGAGAGCTCGATTGGGTTCGTCAGGGAGCAAAAGGAAGACAGACAAAACAGAAAGCGCGTTTACAAAATTATGATCGCCTCTTAAATGAAGATCAGAAAGAACTCGAAGAAAAATTAGAAATCTACATACCAAACGGACCGCGTTTAGGAACCAATGTAATTGAAGCTAAACATGTGGCCAAAGCCTATGGAGATAAATTGTTATATGAAGATTTGAACTTTACATTACCACAAGCGGGTATTGTGGGGATTATTGGTCCGAACGGAGCCGGTAAATCTACGATCTTCCGAATGATCATGAAAGAAGAAGCTCCTGATGCGGGTACTTTTGAAATTGGAGAAACGGTTAAAATTGCTTATGTAGATCAGTCTCACAAAAATATTGATGTTGAAAAATCCATCTGGGAAAACTTCTCTGACGGACAGGAGCTCATTATGATGGGAGGACGTCAGGTAAACTCAAGAGCCTATTTATCCCGTTTTAATTTTGGTGGATCAGATCAGAATAAAAAAGTAGCGACTTTATCGGGTGGAGAACGAAATCGTTTACATCTTGCCATGACATTAAAAGAAGAAGGGAATGTACTGCTTTTAGATGAGCCTACGAATGATCTTGACATCAATACCTTGAGAGCTTTGGAAGAAGGTTTGGAAAACTTTGCAGGTTGTGCCGTTGTTATTTCTCACGACCGTTGGTTTCTGGATAGGGTATGTACGCATATCTTAGCCTTTGAAGGTGATTCTCAGGTGTATTTCTTTGAAGGGTCGTTTTCTGAATATGAAGAAAACCGTAAAAAACGATTAGGTGATGTAGCTCCAACAAGAATCAAATACAAAAAACTGGTTCGATAATCACCTTTATTATAGCATACTAAAAAGCCCGCTTCAGCGGGCTTTTTGTTATTAGTGTACAGTTGCTATTTCTTTTTCAACCGCTTTTAATTTCATTTTGATGCCTTCAAGGTCTGCTAATGTTGCCTGATCCGGATTTTCAAGATATTTTTTGAAAGTAGGGTAGTAATCATTCGATAAACTTTCCAAATAAACCGCTATTTTCTGCTGTTTTGTTGAAAGTTCTGCTTCCTGCATTTCTTCCAATTTTCCTAATGCTTTTTTGCTCTCACTAATCAAATAATCAGCATTCTGAGCACTAAAATGTGCTGCAGTCTCAGAAATATTATTAAATTTTCCTTCTTGCAAGTCTTTGTCAAATTTCTCAAAACTGGTTTTATTTGACAGATAAAGGTCGTTTACCTTTTCACTTACATCTGCATTGCTCATCTTACATGAAATAGCAAAAAGAGCCATCGTTAACATTAAAAGTATTTTTTTCATATATTTTTTACTTAAAGGTAAGTAAAAAATACACTAATACCATCTTTTCTTTTTCTTTTTTGAAGTATCAGATGCTTTAGATTGTGCGGAACCTTCTCCTTTGGGCTTTTTGTTAAAAGGCTTTGCTACAGGATTTTTTTTATTGCGCAAATCCGGTTTGGCATCAGCACTTACTTCTTTCCATGGATACGGATGATCTTTCACTTCCTTAACCTGCAAACGTATCAGCTTTTCAATATCCTGCCAGTACGTTTTCTCATCACGTCCACAAAATGATATGGCCAATCCTTGATTACCGGCACGACCTGTTCTTCCGATTCTGTGTACATAACTCTCGGGAATATTCGGAATATCAAAATTGAGTACGAAAGGTAATTGATCAATATCTATACCTCTTGAAGCAACATCTGTTGCTACCAATACATCAATCTGATTGTTTTTAAATTCGTTTAAAATGCGCTGTCTGGCATTCTGAGATTTATCACCATGAATAGCACCTGCTTTAACATTATTCTTAACGAGAAATTTAACTACATTATCTGCTCCGTGCTTTGTTCTGCTGAACACCAGAATGTTTTTGAGCTTCTTTTCAGAAAGCAAATGCAACAAAAGTTTTCTTTTATCTTCTTTATCTACAAAATATACCTGTTGGTTTACCTGTGCAGAAGTACTGGAAACCGGATTTACAGAAACATATTTTGGTTTGGTCAGAAACTCATCTGTCAGTTCTCTGATGGCTAAAGGCATGGTAGCAGAAAACAATAACGTTTGGCGGTTGTCCGGTGTCAGTTTGATAATTTTACGAACATCATTGATGAATCCCATATCCAGCATCAGATCTGCTTCATCGAGTACTAATTGATGCAAATGATCAATATTGATATGGTTTTGTTTATACAAATCCAAAAATCTTCCCGGAGTAGCAATAAGAACGTCAACTCCATATTTTAGGGCATCTACCTGGGGCACCTGATTCACACCTCCAAAAATAGCGAGTGTTTTGATACTTGTATATTGGGCATATTTATCAAAGTTTTCAGCGATCTGAATGGCTAATTCACGGGTTGGTGTGAGAACAAGTGTGCGAATGTTTTTTCTCTTTTTTGCTGATCCTACAATCTTATGAATTATATTGATAATGGGTATCGCAAATGCAGCTGTTTTTCCTGTTCCGGTTTGAGCACATCCGACAAGATCATTTCCTTCTAAAATGACAGGAATTGATTGTTGCTGAATAGGCGTAGGCGTCGTATAACCAACATCCTTTACAGCTTCAAGTATATTATTATTCAATGATAAATCAGAAAATTGCATATTTTAAAAATTTTGGACAAAAATACGTTTATATTTTCGAAACGTCTTCAAAGAATGTGTATAATATTAAATGGATTTACTATTTTTATGGCATAACATAGAATGTATGAAAAAAAATATACTTCCTTTTTTTTTATTGCTTCTCCCAGGTATCAGCCTGGCACAGCAGACAGCTAAGGTAGATTTTATAACAGCTGATTCAGATATCAGATTTGATATTTCCGAAAGAAAAGTAATTGGAAATGTTACGTATGACTTTACTGTTTTGACAGAAATTGATACCATCCGTATTGATGCCAAAAATATGGTTATTGATAAAGTTTTGCTTAACGGAAAAACAGTAGATTTTAAAAATGATAAAAAGCAGCTGAAGCTATATAAAGGATATGTAAAAGGAAAAAACTCTTTAGCAGTTTCTTATAAAACAGTGCCGAAACAAGCCTTATATTTTGCCGGAAATGGTTTGGATTTACAGGTCTGGACTCAGGGTCAGGGAAAATATACCTCTCATTGGTTACCAAGTTTTGACGATGAAAATGAAAAAGTAATCTTTAATACTAAAGTGACTTTTGAAAATGGTTATCAGGTAGTTTCAAATGGTATACTGGATAAAAAAGTATCTTCTGGTACTACCACAACATGGAGTTACAAAATGAACCATCCCATGAGTTCTTACCTTGCCATGATAGCTATTGGTAAATATCAGGTGAGTACCGAAAAAGGAGCAGACAATACCACAATCGAATCGTATTTGCGACCAGTTGATACATCCAAATCAGAAACTACTTATAAACACACTAAAAAAATTTTTGATTTTCTTAGTAAAGAAACCGGGTTTAATTATCCCTGGAAAATTTACCGAAATATTCCTGTAGAAGACTTTTTATATTCCGGAATGGAAAATACGACTTCTACTATTTTTAATCAGGATTTTGTTGTTGATGCGATTGGAGTGAATGACCGTGATTATGTAAATGTAAATGCGCATGAAATGGCACATCAATGGTTTGGAAATGTAGTAACCGCAAAAACACGCGCTGATCACTGGCTGCAGGAAGGTTTTGCAACTTACTACGCACTTCTTGCTGAACAATATCTTTTTGGGAATGATTATTTCTACTGGGAACTATATGAAATGGCTGAAAAGATACAAAAAGAAAGTACAACAGTCAACAATACTATGGTTGTAAGCGAAGGAGCTACTACATTAACCTATTATCAAAAAGGAGCCTGGATGCTGTTTGTGTTAAAATCTCAAATCGGAGACGATAATTTTAATACAGCAGTCAAAAATTACCTTGAAAAATACGCTTATAAAAATGTCACCACTGCTCAATTTTTAGAAGAGGTGCAAACAGTTGCCAGTGGATTTAACCGGGAGAAATTTGAAAAAGAGTGGCTCTACAATACCAAGTTTCCTATTAAAGAAGCTCTTAAATTGCTTTCTAATAGCCCGTTTATAACCAACTATTTAGAACTCATAGAAAAGCAAAATATTCCGTTTTCAAATAAAAAAGACGCCCTTCTGACGCTCCTCAAAGGAGATCACCCTGAACAAATAAAAAAAGAGGTTGTCTATCAACTGCATAAAGTGCCTTATGCAGAGGCAAAAGAATTCTATCAGTGGATTGCTACATCCAAAGATTTGAAAGTACGGCAGGCATTAGTACAGATTATACAAGAAATTCCTGCTGAATTCAGAGAAAGTTATAAAGGTTTTTTAGACGATGCTTCTTATGTAACCAGAGAAATAGCATTAAAAAATTTGTGGTATCAGTTACCGGATTATCGACCGGCATTACTTGACAAAACGAAAACATGGGTAGGATTTAATGATAAAAATTTAAGAATTACCTGGTTGATGCTTGCTTTGGGAACTGAAAACTACAATAAAGAAAAGAAAGCACATTGGTATAGTGAACTCAGTGATTATGCCACCAGTAAATATAACAGCAATATACGGCAGAATGCCATTCAGGCAATGTGGTTCTTAAATCCTTATGACAGTAATGTGCTTCCACAGTTAGTCAATGCTTTAGTACATCATAAATGGCAGTTTCAGAAATTAGGAAAAGACGGAATTCGTAATTTGTATGAAAGAAAAGAATTTAAAGAATATTTTGATAAACTTGTGCCGTATCTGCCCAATGATGAACACGAAGCATTAAAAGCTTTATTAAGTGTTGATAAGAAATAAAAAAGGAAGCCAATAGGCTTCCTTTTTTACTAATTGAATTTATTCCTTAGTCACAACTAATGGTATCGTATTCATAATTGTCATCATCTCTATCGGTTAGACTGTTACAATTTCCGTCTCTGCTTCCCTGATATTGCAAGTTGATAACGACTCCGTTATCGTCAAAAACTTTTTTGTACACCTCACAATGGCACGTATCTGAAGATTCGCAACTGCTCAGCGCCAAAATTCCAATGATAGATATTAACATTCTCATAGCACTATAATTAATTATTATTCATTTTATTACATCAAAAATTACACCAATTCTCTTACCTCTTTTCTTAATCTCGTTTTAGCCAGTTCTACTACAGAATCATTGGTGTTTTTACTTATAAGTTCACTTTTTAAATCCGAAGCATTTGTTATATTTTGTTGTAAAGAAGTTTTTAATATCTGCTGAATAACCGTATTCTTTGCTGTGGTTACCAATGCCCATGCCTCTTCAGAAACATAAATTTGCTGAGAAAGATTAAAATCAAATTCCTGATCAATATTCTGAATCAGAAAATTTGCGTAATCCTGTTTCAATTCAGAAATAGGAGTTACTCTGTTTACTAATTTTAATGTGTCTATTCTTTCCATTAAAATTGTTAATCGTTCGTAAGCCTGTAATATCTGGGGAGTTGCTTTTCTTACAGAAGTTGTATGAGTTTCAGGTATCGGACTGAACTGTGTTACACGTTTGTTTTGCTTTTTGGTATTCATTCTATCCAGAAAATAGTATCCGATAATGATGATTAACAAAATCCCTAATAATAAAGCCGCTTCCTTAAAATCTACGTTCATTTTTTTTATTCGAAATTATAAAAATCAATTCTTATAAACAATAGTTCTCAACATATTAAAATTTGTAGAAACGATAATCAAATAGTAACTTTGATGATTATTCCAGATTTATCATGCAAACATATATTGATCAGTTAAATGAAGCACAAAGAGCCCCGGTTTTACAGAAAGACGGGCCAATGATTGTAATTGCCGGTGCCGGATCGGGTAAAACCCGCGTACTGACTTTACGTATTGCTTATCTGATGCATCAGGGAGTTGATGCCTTTAATATCCTGGCACTGACTTTTACTAATAAAGCAGCGCGTGAGATGAAAGAGCGTATTGCTAAAATAGTAGGAGCATCAGAAGCAAAAAATCTATGGATGGGAACTTTTCACTCTGTATTTGCAAGAATTCTACGAGCAGAAGCCGATAAATTGGGATATCCGTCCAATTTTACAATTTATGATGCACAGGACAGTCAGCGACTTATCAGCCAGATTATTAAGGAGATGCAACTTGACAGAGATATATATAAACCGAATCAGGTGTTTAGCCGTATTTCATCCTACAAAAATAGCTTGATAACCGTTAAATCATATTTCAATAATCCTGAATTGCAAGAAGCCGACGCAATGGCTAAAAAACCACGTATCGGGGAGATTTACCAACAATATGTTGAGCGATGTTTTAAATCAGGAGCTATGGATTTTGATGATTTATTACTAAAAACCAATGAGTTACTGGTTCGTTTTCCGGAAGTTTTGTTGAAATATCAGGACCGTTTCAGGTATATTCTTGTTGATGAGTACCAGGATACAAACCATTCTCAATATTTGATCGTTAAAGCCCTATCAGACCGTTTTCAAAATATTTGTGTAGTAGGGGATGATGCACAGTCGATCTATGCATTCCGTGGAGCAAATATCAATAATATATTGAATTTTCAGAAAGATTATCAGGGAGTTCAAATGTACCGTCTTGAACAAAATTACCGTTCCAGCAAAAATATTGTGGAAGCAGCCAACAGTATTATTGACAAAAACCAGACTAAACTGGATAAAGTTGTTTGGACTGCAAATGCTGATGGTGCCAAAATAAAAGTTCATCGTTCTATTACTGATGCTGAAGAAGGACGCTTTGTTGCTTCAACGATTTTTGAAGAACAGATGAACAAGCAAATGAAGAATAGTGATTTTGCTATTTTGTACCGTACCAATGCACAATCCCGTGCTATGGAGGATGCTTTGAGAAAAAGAGATATTCCGTATCGTATTTATGGAGGTTTGTCTTTTTATCAGAGAAAGGAAATAAAAGATGTACTTTCTTATCTGAGATTGATCATCAATCCAAAAGATGAAGAAGCTTTGGTTCGTGTGATCAATTATCCTACACGTGGTATTGGTAATACCACTGTAGAAAAATTAAATATTGCAGCCAATCACTACAAACGTTCGATTTTTGAAGTGATGGAACATATTGATAAGATTGATTTGAAACTGACTTCGGGTGCCAAAAATAAAATCAGTGATTTTGTAACGATGATCAAAAACTTTCAGGTAATGGATCAGAATCAGGATGCTTATAATATGGTTGATTATGTGGTTAAGAAAACCGGCCTCGTACAGGAATTGAAAAAAGACGGTACTCCTGAAGGGATCACGCGTTTAGAAAATATTGAGGAATTATTAAACGGGATTAAAGATTTCACGGAAGGGCAGAAAGAAGTTGACGGAGCCAGAGGCTCATTAAGTGAATTTCTGGAAGATGTAGCTTTGGCAACAGATTTAGATAATGATAAGGGTGATGATGACCGGGTAGCTCTAATGACCATACATCTGGCAAAAGGATTGGAGTTTCCTACCGTATTCTGCGTAGGAATGGAAGAAGATCTGTTTCCGAGTGCCATGAGTATGAATTCAAGAAGCGACCTCGAAGAAGAACGGCGTTTGTTTTATGTAGCTCTTACCAGAGCTGAACATCAGGCGTATCTGACCTATGCACAATCCCGTTACAGATGGGGTAAACTCGTTGATTGTGATCCTTCGCGATTTATTGAAGAAATAGATGCTGCTTATCTGGAATATCTGACAGCACCTGAAACCAATTATCGTTATAAATCCAGTTTGAGTTCAGATATTTTTGGAGATGTAGACAAATCTAAATTGCGATTGTCAAAACCCCTTTCTGGAACACCTCCTAAATGGGTAAAAGATAATGAGCCTGAAAAACCTAATCATGACATTCGCCGATTAAAAGAACTTACTAAAGCCGTAAAAAGTTCAGGAAACCGGGCAGATTATCAAGGGTTAGAAGTAGGACAGGTAATTATGCACGAGCGATTTGGAAAAGGTAAAATCCTAAATCTGGAAGGAGCAGGGGCAGATAAAAAAGCGGAAATTCAATTTGAAGTAGGGGGGATCAAAAAACTTTTACTCCGATTTGCAAAACTCGATGTAATTTCTTAATTTATAGAAAAAACGTTATGGCACAATTTATAAAGATATATCCTGAAAATCCAAATCCCAAAGAGATTGCTAAAGTAGTCGATGTTCTGAGAAATGGTGGTTTGGTTATTTATCCAACCGATACTGTATATGGTTTAGGTTGTGATATCACGAATTCAAAAGCGTTGGAGCGAATCGCCAAGATTAAAGGTATTAAACTTGATAAGGCTAATTTTTCGTTTATCTGTTATGATTTGAGCAATCTTTCTGATTATGTAAAACAAATAGATACTTCAACTTTTAAAATACTGAAAAGAGCTTTACCGGGTCCTTATACTTTTATTTTACCGGGTAATAATAACCTGCCAAAAGAGTTTAAAAAGAAAAGTACTGTAGGTATTCGTATTCCGGATAATGCAATTGCACTGGAAATTGTGAACAAGCTTGGAAATCCAATCGTTTCCACTTCTATTCACGATGATGATGACGTTATTGAATATACGACTGATCCTGAACTTATATTTGAAAAATGGCAAAATAAAGTTGATATAGTTATTGATGGAGGCTATGGAGACAATCTGGCATCAACTATTATTGACTTATCAGGTTCTGAGCCTGAAGTAGTCAGAGAGGGTAAGGGATCAATTGATATTATATAGCATTATGCTAAAACAAACTTATAAAATTAAAGCCTGTAAAAACAGGCTTTAATTTTATAAGTGAAATTTTTCTTTACAGTCGTTAATAATGTCCAAATGATCAAAGGCCATTACTGGCAATAAGTTTATATCAAACCATTTTACTTCTTTGGCATCATCTGCTGCTTCAGCTATAGCAAATCGGTCAATTTCCGAAAAGTAAGCAATAGAGATGGTATGACTGCGCGGATCTCTTTTTGGATTACCATAAGCTCCGATCTGTTTGACCTGAAAAACCTTTATATTGGTTTCCTCCTGCAATTCCCGTTTAGCAGCCGTTTCCAAATCTTCATTTTCATCTACAAAACCACCCGGCAGTGCCCAATAATCTTTAAAGGGTTCGTTTAATCTTTTAATCAATAATATTTCTTTTATATCGTCAATTTTTCTGATAACAACATTATCAACTGTAACAAATATTTTTGGGGTATACATTCTTAAATAGATTTAGTTTGGGCAATCACTATAAAGGCGACTGCAATAAGCGCTAAAATTAATCCAATTATATTAACTTTTGTAAGCTTTTCTTTAAAAAATACTATTCCTATCAGCGTGCCTAAAATGATCACTCCAAAATTCATTGAGGCAAATACAGTTGTCGGATTTTCTTTAAAATACTGATGCGCTTTCAAATAAAAATAGATGTTAGAAAAATTAAGAATACCTAAAATAATTCCGTTGATAAAATGTCGTATGGTTATGGTTTTAAATGCCTTCCGGTTGATACATAAATAGATAGTAGTCACAATTAATGCTCCTATAAATATAAAAAATAATGAAGTCGTATAGGGAATCTGGCTATGAAGAGCAATTTGTTTAAAAAGTACGTCTATAATACCATATCCTAAAAAAGTTAAGAGCAAATAAAAGGAAAACGTTCCGGATGTTTTTATACGGGAGTTTTTTTGCAAAATAAATACTACTGCAATTAGCCCAATGATTAATCCCAACAATTTGAAATTGGATATTTCTTCTTTAAAAAGCCAATAGCTACATAAGATGGGTATTACCAAAGAAATTCGTTGTGCAATATCCGTTTTAACAATTCCGGATTGATTAATGGCAATAGTGAGTATCCAAAAAACAGTTGGTAATAATAAGCTTAACGGAATAATATAATTCCAATTTAATTTTGAAAAATCAAATTGTGGCTGAAATAATACATAAGTTGCTAAAGATGCAATCAGATAATTTATTACTAATAAAAAAACAGTAACAGATGATTTCTTTTTTAATAATTTAAAAAAGACACCAACAGAAACACTGCATAAAATACTTATTAAGAGATAAAGCATAATGTATAGAATGAATAGGAAGCAAAGATAATTAATATAACAAGTTATGGTTAATGCTAAGCTTTTTAAATATTATATTTTACATAATATAAATTATAGGTCAAAATAATCCTCGCAGGCTCGGTTGCCCTATAATGAAGTATTATGTAAAATATACCTCGGTCATTGCAACATAGTTCGGTCTTTCAGTGCATTTTGCCCTATAATTAGTCATTATGTTCGGAGCCTCCGGAAATAGCCGCTCGCCAACGCGCATGTTTGCAAAAATAAATGTGTTTCGAATGAAAAATTCACATTGAATTTTTGCTGCACAATTTGCCGACGCTCGTCCAGCCGATTTAATTTTTTTTGCCACCGCTCGGGAAATCGAAATTTTATTTCGTGGAGTTCGCTGGCATACAAAAAATGCCAATGTGCCTGTCGGCTTTTTTCTGGCATTTTTCTATGCTGGCGCTCACATCATCAGTTATATGTTCTTTTGCCTTGATGCAAAAGAACCAAAAAATCAAGGCTGTGATGTCCTCGCTAAAAACCGACTGCGCTACGCTAAAATGTAAAAACTCGCTTCGCTCAAACAGTTTACATTTTTTAACGCTTCACTACGTCCGTTTTTTAAACGCTCATTCATCAATGCCAAAGTGAGTGCTTCAAACGGACTTTCTATTTAACATAATGTAGAGAAATTCTGCTTCATATAATGTTTGTATTTATCAAAAAATCAACGAATTAAATGTTATTTCACCTTGATTTCTCCGTTTACAAACCGTAGTTGTTCGAATACTTCGGGATGTACCATTTCTTTGATTTTCTTGCGTAATAGTCGGGAGCTTTCGTTTTGTACCCGGGCTAAGAGTTTGGTGTCTACCATGCCGGGTTTTTCTTTTTCTATCACTATCCTATCCGGATATATCCAAACCGTAAGCTTGTCTTCTGGTTCAAATCCGCATTTGCGAACCCATTTGCCCAAAAGCAAAATTCTTGATGCATATTCATTCTCCCGGTAACCTTCTCTTATGAATACGGCTGATACCGTGAGACGGCGAACTTCCAATAGTTCATCTTTGTTTTCGCCTTCGCTTTTTAAAGTTTTTTTGGTGCTCATACGTGGTGTTTTTTTTTAATATTTTTTATCACTATCCTACCCTTATATAAACTAACTTTTAATAAAGAATAGGGTCTAAATCCATAATTGTGAACCCACTTGCCTTGAAGCAGAATTTTAGTTTGCCGATGAACCGTTAAACTACGGATCTCTATTAAACTGTATTTTGCCTCTCGGTCTGATTTTCTTGATGTGTGCATACTATTTGTGTGTTTTGGTTACTATCGTATTATACGGTTTTCCGTAATTTCATGTATTTTGATTCGCTTATATTTGTTTCCATCAGGGTTTATTGTATTTTTATACAGTGAAGTAAGGTAAGTCTTACAAGCTAACCTATTCCTTTTCAGGATGTTTTATTCAATAAAAAGTATAATTTAGAAACCTAATTTCACGATAAACGTTAATTATTTTAACTAAAAAGATTATATTTGAGATTTATGATACATACCGATATGCCAAACAAGAAAATACACCAAGGTCGAAACATAAAGCGTTTCCGTGAAATGCTCGGCATCAAGCAGGATGCCCTGGCCTACGAATTGGGCGAAGACTGGAACCAAAAGAAAATCTCTCTCCTGGAGCAAAAAGAGTCCGTAGAAAAGGATATTTTAGAACAAGTGGCTAAAATCCTGAAAGTGCCTACCGAGGCTATTGAGAATTTTGATGAGGAGCAGGCAATCTATAATATCTCTTGTAATTTTTCAGATAATGCTGTAAATAATAATGGTGTCAACATCCAAAATATTGATCCTGTCGACAAAATCATAAAGCTTCACGATGAAAAAATCGCTCTTTATGAGCGTATGCTAAAGGAAAAGGATGAAATGATGGCGAGGTTGGAGAAGTTGATTGAGGGGAAGTAATCATTGTACTTAAATATTTATGAATTAAGATTTAATGGCTATGGCGCATAATTCAGATATACAAAAACTAACTGCTTATATTGAAGAGAATACAAGAACTTCTGCCACTTCTGGAATTTCATATATTGACCCAAGAAATTTTAAAGGCAGGGTTACTCTGAAACAAAATCACATAATATTTGGAAGACGTGGAGCAGGAAAATCTTCTTTAATAAAAACTATTAAAGATAATCCAGATAAAAAATATTTGTACGCTTATATTAATCTTGAAGACATTAAAGATGTAAGTTTTCCAAATATACTAATACATGTACTAAATACTTTTCAACAGGATATTTATACTCAACTCAAAAGAGAAACAAAATTCTATGAATTTGGAAAAAAAAGGAAAGTTAAAAAAGTAAATACTATCCTTCAATCAGCGATTGAAGAATTTAAAACTCAGATTCCAAATCCTGATAAGTATCAAGAAGATTTCAAATCTAAACTAGCTTCCTCTTATTCAACAACAGTTGGAATAAAATTAGAACCAATACAAATTGGGGATGAACAAAGAAATAGCAATGAAATTGAGATTGCAAAAACTGTCTATAAAGACAAATTAGAATCTTTAAAAAATGCAATTCCGAAACTAAAATCATCAATAAGTTCAATTAGTGAATATTTCCCCGATAGACCTATTTTTTTAATTCTAGATGACTTTTACTTTCTAAAAAAACAAGTCCAAATATTTTTTATTGATTTTTTTCATAGGTTAACAAAAGACACTCATCTTTACTTGAAAGTTGCTTCTATTAGGCATCGAAGTAAAATTTATGCTAAGCTTGAGCAGTCACATTATGGAACAGAGATTGGACATGATATACATGAAATAGATTTAGATTATAATCTAAATCGTTTTGAAGAATTAAAAGAATTTATGAAATCTTTAATTAATCAATGCGCTTCTGCATGCAATGTAGCATTTAATATAGATGATATTTTTTCTTCTGGTGGTTTTAATCAACTTTGCCTTGCATCAGGGGGAGTTCCACGAGATTTTCTTACTTTATTCGTTAAAGTAAGTAATAATTACGATGAAAACGCATCAAGAAAAATTTCCAAAACAAATATTACAGAGGCCGCTATCCAAAATATGGCTAATAAAAGTACTTCAATGGGAATTGATTCTAATGATGAGAAAGACATTCTAGAAGCATACCTATCATTTATCAAAGACAAAATATTAGTTGAAAAGAAAACGAATATGTTTTTAGTATCTAACAGTGAAATTGAAAAACATTCACAAGCTAGGCAAGCTATAAAAGAATTGATTGATTTAAGAATGCTTCACTTAGTTGAATCTGACACGAGTGCATCAGGGGGAAAAGCAGGACAAAGATATAGTGCTTATATTATTGATGTAGGCTCCTATCCTTCAGCATTAGTAACAGGTTTCACTCAGAAAGAACCGGGTGTAACTGATAATGCAGGTAGAAAAGATGCAATGAGATCATCCCCAATTTTAGAATTAAATGATTTAAATAAATTTATTGAGAGTCAAAATTTCAATAAAAAATTAGAAATTTCAGAAGAATAAAAACTGTCAAAGTTTTAACAAATACACAATTATTTTGGAGAAAAAGACATTATCAAATATTTTAGAAGGAAAGATTTTTCAGATACCTGATTATCAAAGAGGATATGCCTGGGAGATAAAACAATGGAAAGATTTTGTGCAAGATGTTGATGCGCTGATTGATGACAAAATAATCAATCATTATACAGGAACCATTGTCATTTATCAACCGATAAACAAACCAACAGAAAATTATGGTACAAAAAAACTTGAGTTAATAGACATTGTGGATGGCCAGCAACGGTTAACAACTTGTAGTATTTATTTATCAATTATCTTAAAAGAGTTGGTAAAAATAGGTCAGGAAGATTTTATGCCAGATATTGCTAACCATCTTTATTCTGGAAGTAAAAGTAAACTAAGATTAAATAACGATTCTGCTGATTTTTATTTTGATTTAATATCAAAGGGAGTTAGTAATGTAGAGCCAAATTCTGTACATCAAAAAAGAATTTATGAGGCATATTGTTTTCTAAAAAATCATATTGATGAGCAGTTGCAAATAAGAAGAGAAAAAGGAGCAGGATATTTAAAAGACTTATTTGATGCTATTATTAGAAAATTAAATTTTTCATTTTACTCAATAGAAGTTGAAAGCGAAATAGGGATGACTTTTGAGCTTATGAATTCCAGAGGAAAAGATTTATCTTCTATGGAATTACTCAAAAATTATTTAATGCATTGGGTTTATAGAAACATTACGGAAGCTTCAGAAAAAGAAGACTTCACTAAAGCTATTAATAAAACATGGAAAGAAGTTTATGTAAATATAGCCAAATGTAATGGAAGTGAAAGCCAATGTTTACGTATAGCATGGACGCTATATGTGGATTATTCTCCTAAAAACTGGGATGGTTATAATGGCTTTAAATCAGATGAAGTAATCCCTTTACGAAATTTCTCGACTAAAAACATAAAAGATGTAAAGAGTTTTCTTTTAAATTTTGTGGATGGATTGGCATTAATTTCTAAACATTATTCTGCAATTATTAAACCCGATGATCGCTCTTTCAATGAAAATGAATTGAATTTATTGAAGAAAATTAAGAATGCTGGGAATATTGCAAACTACCTTCCATTAATGGTAGCTTCACGAATTAAGCGTGAAAATAATGAGAACGAAAATGATGATTATATTAATCTATTAAAATCACTTGAAGTATTTTCATATAGAGTATTCCTATGGGAAGGAAAACGAAGTAATTCAGGGCTATCAAAGTTTTATCGTTGGGCAGATGATATATTTTCATCAAAACATACACTTCATTCTGTAACAGAATGGATTTATGGCACAATTAATCAATATTCTTCTGAAAATTGGTTCAGGAAAACACTTAAAGAAGATTTTTTTGACTGGTATAAATATAGACGTTTATTAAGATATACTCTCTTTGAATATGAACTCTTCCTTTTGCAGGGTAGAAATAAACCAAAATTAAGTTGGGAAGATTTATCCGATTCTACAATCGAACATATCTTGCCTCAGAACCCGGATGTAAACTCAAACTGGCTTCTTAAATGGACAAATGAGGAGCGAGCCAAATTTATAAATGATATATCTAATTTAGTTCTTACCAAAGATAATTCACGCTATAGTAATTTTGATTTTGAAAGGAAGAAAGGATTCGCTGGCTCAGGGTATTCTTATTCTAACTCCGATATAAGACAAGAAAGAAAACTCTCTGAGTATAATGATTGGACTCCTATTAGCTGTAATGAAAGACGAGAAGAATTAACAGATTGGATTATTGATAATTGGGGTATAGACAAGCATTTTGAACTACCAATAAACGACATACTTGAAGAAGAAGAATTAGTATTTAATGATATTGATTAATAAAATTATTAGTTTGTGTCCTCGCTACTCATTGTGCTACTCACATCTATAGAGTTGTCTCAATATTATTGGGAGGTATGTCCCCTACTCTTTATACAAAAAAATGTTTAAGAATAGTTAGAGGGATTTATAACAACTCAATATTCTAACTAAAGAAAAAAATAAAATTACACCAAGTAAAAATTTAGATAGTGAAAAAACTAGATAAAAATAACCAATTATTAACTGTAGTAGATTTTTTCTGCGGAGCAGGCGGATTTTCTGAAGGCTTTAGGCAAGCGGGTTATAATATTGTCCGTGGGTATGATAATTGGAATCCGGCAATAGAAACATATAACCATAATTTCAACTTACAATGTAATGTAAAAAACATACTTGACTTTGAACATTCAATTGAAGAAATTCAAAATATACCTAACACTTCAATCATCTTGGGCAGTCCCCCTTGTGTGAGCTTTTCAAATTCAAATAAATCAGGAAAAGCCGATAAGAAATTAGGATTACGGCTAATAAAAACTTTTTTAAGGATTGTTGCAGTAAAAAAACACCAGCCCAATTCAGTTCTTCAAGGGTGGTTTATGGAGAATGTTGTTAATTCAAAAAAACATCTACAGGAGGTTTACACTTTTAATGATCTAGATCTGGGTGAATGGGCAATCACAATTGGTAAATTGCCTGAAGGTGAAGCATTAAGAGTATTTAAAAACACAGTTGTTATGAATTCTGCCGACTATGGTTCATATCAGGCAAGAAAAAGATCTATTTCAGGAGAAATTATTTCTAAACAGGCTTTTGTAACTCCTAAACCAACCCATGATCAAAATGGAGAAGGTTTAATACCATGGAATACTCTTGGACAGCTAATTAATAACTTCCCGTCCCCTGCTCAGGAAACAATAAAAGGAGAAGTTATTGACCCTATATATCCTGATATAAAAATAAAAAAGTCAGAGCTAACAGATCACTTTTATGACAGTGGTCTCTATGAGTGCGAATGGCGCCAGTCCAAGGAACTAAAAACCAATCACCATTGTATGGGTAAAATGGCTTTCCCAGAAAATCTACAAAAACCTAGTAGAACGGTTACTGCAACAAAAAGCGGAACATCCAGAGAAGGCTTGGTATATAAATCTGATTATAATCGTGAAGGCGATGGAGAATATCGCTCTCCTACTGTTCGCGAGATTGCTTCTATTATGGGGTTTCCGGTAACCTATCAATTTACAGGAAACTTGTATGCGAAATGGAGACAGGTTGGAAATGCGGTATGTCCATCAATAAGTAGAGCCTTAGCTATTGAAGTGTTAAAGCAAAACAATTATCCTATTCCTGCAAAATGTATGCTGGAAAAAGAAGTCAAATTAGAAGGAATTATAAACCTAAATACTTTCACTAAGAGCATTTTTACAAATCCACCAAAAAGGAATAAGGATTCAAAATACAGAAGACACCCAATTAAAGATGGAAATCTAACCGTTACACTTTCCAATTTTGATATTTCAACTAATGAAAAAACGACTGGCAAATGGCTGACATCAATTCAATATGGTACAGGAGCCAAGTTTAAACATCAGGAAATCAGTGATAATTTTTATCCTAAGCTCGAAAAAATTATAAAAAAGGAAGTAAAAAAAGGCGAATTATTTATCAAAATCATAAACAATGGCTTTTCTGAGAAAATTGCCCACTCATCATTGATGCAAAAAATGTACGAGCATCAAAAATGTGAAAATGGAAAAAGAGAACCTACGCAGTTGATGGACGATCTCAAAAAAATAATTAATGATATTGAAGTAGATAATAAGCTATATAATCAAGACCTGTCAAATACAATATTCAAATTCAAGGATAAAGTTCCTGTAAAACAAATTCTAGCCTTATATGCAGTGAACAAAATAGCTTCACTTACAAACGAAACAGATGTAGTATAAATTTAAAATCATGCCAGTTCATTTTTATCCCAATAACCCGATAGATGCTTTAGAAACCATTCTTGTAAAAGAAGATGGGAACCCTCTCCATGGAGAAATAAATATCTATAGAAAATTGTGGGATGATTTAAGTAAAAGTGAATTAGAATGGGATGTTTGGCATGATCTAAAACTACCTGAACATTCAGACCACTTTAATTACTACAAAAAAACAAGTTCTCAGATAGATTTTGTAATACTTTCCAAACACGGATTAATTGTATTGGAAGTAAAAGGAGGGCCTGTTTCTACAATGTCGAACAAGTTCTATTATGGAAAGAACTTTGATACTCCAATGAAGCAGAATCCGTTCAAGCAAGTTGAAGGATATAAATTCACGCTGAAAGACAACATACTCAACAATTTAAAGAGTTGTTTTTTTTGTGAGGTTGTTGCCTTTCCTCATGTTGACTACCCTTTCGAATCAAAATTAATAGACCCAAATCTGCTTTGGACAGCACATAATGCCTGTAATTTTGATCAGTCTATTGAAAAGTTTCTTCTAAATGCCATTACTCACTCTAAAACCAAACACAAAAGGCATTTTAGAAGCTATAATGACCTTTCTCTGAAAGAGTATACTACCATAAAAAAAATCCTTAGTCCTATAATAGGAGATCGAAACCACAATAATTCTATAAATACTTTGGAGTGGCTTGGTATTCAAAATATAGAAATTCTGGAGGGACTCTATAAAAACCAAAGAATATTACTCGAAGGACCTCCGGGATCCGGAAAAACAACTCTTGCAAAAGCCTTTATTGACAAACAACATAATAAAAGAGGAATTTATTTATGTTGGAACAATTTGCTGATGCATTACACCAAGGCCTTACTAAATGAACGGGGAATATTGGATAATGTAGAGGTTACTACATTTTTCCGCTATTTTCAAAAGTTAAATCAAGATATAGATTATCATACACTTAGTTCATTCAATGAAGATGATTTTTATGCTCTGGTAAAAGAAACAATTGCAAGATTGGAACAAACCGGTGAGCTAATTCCTTATGATTTTTTAGTCATAGATGAAGCGCAGGATTTATTTGACAGAGGATTAGACTTATTCATAAATTCATTTTCTGGATATAATAAGAAAGGACTTGTAAATGGAAATTCTCTTATTCTCTATGATATTGATCAAAGCTATTCAAACAGCGGAAGGAATGTTTCTGAGCTTGCCGATTTGATATCAGAATATTATTCTCATTTCAAATTAAATGAAGTAAAAAGAAGTGCTCAAAACCCTGATATTAGAAAATTAAGCTGTGAGATATTGGATAGTCCGGGCATAATCAATACTACAGATTTTAAAAATATATACCCAGATATACCTGTTTTATACCACGATAATTTAGAAAGTGTAAAAAAACATATTGTAAAAAATATTTTAACACCAATTCGTGAAACCAATTCATCCCTAAAGGGTGATGATTGTATTGTTCTAATTGAGTCAACTTTTCTGAAAGGCAACTATAAAGGAAAAGAAGACCTGCAAGAATTACTAATCATAAAAGATATCGAAGAATTATCCGAATCAAATATTAGAGACACTGCAAACAAATTGCGATATACTTCAATATTGAAATATAAAGGATTAGAGAAAAAGAATGTTTATATGGTCATTTCCGAGCCATCTGATCTCAACAAGTACGAAATATTTGTGGGCATTACTCGTGCAATACTAAATTTTGAAATAAATATAGTGAAGTAATGAGCATAGTAGATAAACATATTGGTAAACATTTACTTCATTTTCAAAATGAAGGAGATTCGCTATTTGATGACATTTTTGAGATAATTCAAAGTGAGGTAAAACAAGATCATTACCTACTACTCCACTATATTCATTTATTATTAAATGAGGTATTTCCAGAAGAAATATCAGAAACAAAAACGCTCCACTTACATTTTGAATATGATCTTAATCATGATTCACTCTTAGTAATTGCTCAATATCTTTTAATACGTTTTTTTAAAGAAAGTAGCAATACAAGCTCATTGTCTTCGCAAAATGAAGATGCCTTACAATTATTAAAAGCAAATCTCCACTCAAAGTTAAGGGCACTTTCTCCCTGCCCGGATGGAGCAAGTGGTTTAAAAGGAAATAGAATTTATAAAAATTGGATTAGGAAGAAAAATGATGTACAAACATTAATCAATTTTTATGATCAATTAGATGGCAACATCAATATATCTACTAATGCTCTTTTTAATTGTCAGGTTCGATTAGCGAGCTCCTTAAACACTATTTTTGAAACAAAACCATATGCTAAAGAAATTGAAAGCAAAAATAATCTCTTTACATTCAATTTATTAAATACAAAGCTAACATTAAACCAAATAGATGAAAGAGATAACTCTATCATTGATAATTTGGAAGCCACAATCCTTTTTGATTGTGAGAGAAAAAAGTTGATGCAATATTTCTCCCTGAAAGATATTAGCGATTATGAGATAAAGTTGAAAAAATATTTAATCATAACCTTTGGTACTAAAAGTACTTCTACTCAAAATTTGCGGGATAGAATAAATTTGATACAAAATAGGTTTAAGGTAGCTAGTGAAAATAGCTATCCTATCATTCGATCTGAAATTGACTACACTTTAGGAAACAAATCAAATAAGTACATCCCTGTTTCATTTATTGGAATTGATGACACATCCTATTTTTGGGAAACCTTTTTACTTGAAACGAAATACCAGGATTTGTATGAGCTAAGGTCAGTAAAGATGATGAATTTATATTCTTTATGCTTTAGTCAGGAAATCAAAAATCATATACTTCAGGAAATATTCTCAGAAGCAGAAACCTCATATTTGATATCAGACGAAACCAAGCAAAAACTATTATATCTAAGAAGTGATGATTTATCAGCTTTAAAAGAATCATTAGAGAATATGCTAAATCTTATTATTAGTTCTGACATAAAACAGATTATAAGCAATAAAATAAAAAGTGAGACAATTTTTATAGTCGATAATTTCATACTCAACTCACAGAAGCTACATAGCCTAATATCCTCATCCCTTTTATTAACGGGTAAAAATAAGTTGGTCTCTTGGTCTGCTTTCGAAAACCTTAAAAACGAAGCAATCATTATCTTATCCTATCAGGATCAAGGAAAATATCCATACTATTTTTATCCCAATGTAATTGAAACAACAGTTGCTAAGTCTACAGCTGTTGAAGCAATATTTCATAAGTTTTTATTTTACAATAGATACCAATGGGCAAAACATAACATATCAAAAGAAATATACAAGCTTACAGATCATCCTATTAGAAAGAGATATTTCCATTGGGAAAGATTGAAAGACTCCATAAATAACTTAAGGCCACAAAGAGAAGATGAAATAGATTGGAACTTAGAACAACAATATGCAGGGAGTTCTGAACGTGAAACAATTAAATTAAAACTAAAAGGTGCACGAGAAAAAACTTTCAATAGTTCGGATCTTTTTATTTATTCAATAGATAATATAAGTTTTAGAGTAGAAAAAATTGGCGACATCATTAATCTATCAGATGATGTTACTGAATACTCTGTTCATAATCTTGAGGAAATACAAGAAAGCATAAATATATACGAAAGGATAATAGATAAAAATCAGCATGAGGAGGAATTGAATATTATCCGTGAAAAGTTTGGTGTTGAAAATGAAACTACTGGGAGACTTTGGAAGATTTTATTGAAGCAGAAAGCACAGTTTTTAGGAGAAAACATTGTATATGATAATCTGAAAAAGCATTTCGAGAAGAAAGATCTCAAAATAGTCTCTTTAAATCATTTTCAAAATAACTGGCTAAATCCTGAAAGTGATTCGATAGCCCCTCTTAGTAAAAAAGTATTTATCGAATTATGTGATTTCCTTGAATTACCAAAGTTATATTTTGTGCTTATACAGCGATTACGTAATACACTTAAACAATCATCCCGTCAAAGTACTCAACAAATGAACAGGCTTTTACAGAACCTATTGAATGACGGTTGTTTTGATGATGAGGCTAACTTGAATGAAATAATAGCTTCAAATCTTGAAAGTTACAAAATCAAACATCCTTTAGATGAATTGGGTATAGATGAACAATATCTCGGAAAGAATTTAATTGCTCTAGTCCAATTAATAAAACCTGAGATTAGATTAAAAGAAATTGAAGAATTCAAAAAGACCGAATAATGAATAAAATATTACAGAAAAGAAATTCCTTGGAAACCTTTATTCGTGAACAAACATTGGGCCCGGGAATTAACGGGTATAAATATGTTGATTTGGAAGACACTTCACTGATAAAAAAAAATCTAAAAACTGAATCCTACATCAACTATGATTCCGAGATTTTAGACATTGTTCCTGCCGCAATTTATAGTACAGGAATTCTTTTTCCGGAAGATAAAAGCGGAACTTGTGGTCAAGGAGCTGCTATGGATAATAATGAAAAAAGAGATGAACAAGATGGTGAAGAAGAAAAAGACTCTCAGGACAATAGCTTAGATCCAGAAAACAAAGAAAATGAAATAGAATTAAATCAAATGTTTCCAAAATTGATGGGGTTAACCTGTTGTTTGGAAGAAGAATGTTTAGAAAGTAACGAAATAGAATTTACTGTTTCATTCAGATATTATAAAAAACTTAAACAAGACAAGGAAGGACTATTTAATAAAAAATATGGTTTGCTATGTGAGGTGGATAAAAAACATTTTGAAGAATTTTTAACCCTCCATAAATTATCTCAATTTACTATTACAACAGTAGGGCAAAACGTTTTTGTTTTATTATCAAAAATTACGACGGAAGAAATCTCTAACCTAAAGAATATTTTACGTAACATTCAGAAAGAATATGCGGAAAAACTCTTTGATAAAACTAAAGAGATAATGAGCCACCTTACTAATTCTTTGAGCAAAGAAAAGTGTTATTTAAGTAATCTGAAATCAACAATATACTACGATTTAAAAGCTTCGATTGTTGATGATGCAAAAAGAAAAACGCTTTACGAAATATCTCAGGAAATAGAGCTGATTGAAAATATTACGGATCATTTAAAAAATTTATTAGATATCTATTCTGGTGGATATGGTCTGTGGCAATCTACTCCAATAAAAAGAGTGGTTAAGTTAAAGAACATCAACTTTCCTAAGCCAGAAAGTAAAATATCTTTTTTATACAACAAACCAAATCAAGATCAAAATATTACCGTAATTGATGAAAACGAAATTGAACAAAACGGACTATCAAATATATTTAAGTTTAATCTGAATGAGGAAAAAAATGAATATGCTTCACTTTCGGCGAATGTCCAATTAACCAGAGATTCAAGAAAAGATGATGATAAAATCTTTATAAAAATTCAATTACTTAATACGAGTACTGCATTCGTTTTAGACAAACAAAAAGACAGTAGGTATTATTCCACTTTTAATGAAATTGTAAATCAGAGAGCTTTTTTTGGCGTTAAAATATCAGTTGAAAGTGAATTTTTAGTTCCCTATTCGGATTATAAATATCCTCCAGATGAAACAAACAAATATGATGAAGATACAACCACTCGATTCATTTATGATCAGTTTAGGAATTATGGTGTTGGACATGGATGTTCTGTAAAATGGGATAAGGCAATAAATAAAATAGAAACAGAATATCTTCCAGAATGTGAGACACCCGATATTGATCCTATTCCAAGAGATAAAAGCAAACCGGCAATAAAAAATGATAATGGTGACTATATTTCTCCCCTATTTTTAGAAAACTCACAATCTCAGGAATTCAAATGGCTGTCTGTACTTTCTGATGCAAAGAATAAAGAAGTTGTAGATGGATTACTCGCCTTTGTCGATTCTTATGGAGAATGGATTGAGAATAAGAGAAAGGATGTAAAATACCAATCCAAACTGAAAGATATTGCACATCAGGAGCTACGCAGATGTGAAGATGACTACGATAGAATGAAAAAGAATATTGAGGAATTATTGCAAGGAGATAGCAATAAAGACAACCTCGAGACTTTTCGTTTGATGAATGCAGCTATGTTTATGCAACTATGGCACGCTGAAAAAGTTAAAGAGGGAGAAGTAATTTCACTGATTGAAAACGGAGATTTTAAGGTTTTTGACCTTGATTTCTATAAAAAAGCAGATGATAAATTATTTTCCGAAACAGAATCAGCAGGATGGAGAGCATTTCAGCTGGCCTTTATTCTACTCAATCTTGATAGTGTTTTTAAGCTTGATACGGATAAAAACTGGTCAAAAAGAAACGAATGGGTAGATTTAGTTTGGTTCCCTACCGGGGGTGGTAAAACCGAGGCATATCTTGGATTGATAGCCCTTACAATTATAAATCGCAGAAAGCTTCATAAAGAACAAGGCGGAGGTGTTGCATCTATAATGAGATATACTTTACGTCTTCTTACCATGCAGCAATTTCAGAGAGCCACCTTAGTCATAATGGCATTAGAATTAATAAGACGTTGGGGTACACACAATTTAGGTGCAGAACCTATTACCATAGGCTTATGGGTTGGAGACAATTCACTACCTAATAAAACTGAAGATTTAATTAAAGAATATGAAAATCTAAAAAATAAACGATCAAATAAAATACCTTTTTCAAATTGTCCATGGTGTGGAAGTAATATTGAAGGAGAAGATAAAGAAGATACAGAAAATTTGGGTAACAGAGAAAATCAATGGTTTGCTAATAAAGCACATTTGAAATGTGTTAATAATAAATGTTCCTTTTCCTATCCTAAAAGAAGAAGTGCCTCGAGAAGTAATGACCAAGGAGCAATACCTGTATGCTTATCAGACGAAATTATATATCAACATCCCCCAACATTATTATTTGGAACAGTAGACAAATTTGCCCAACTGGCTCACAAAGTAAATGGAAAAAGTGATGGAAGAAATGCTGACTCAAGACGTCTTTTTGGTAAAGGTAATTGGGAAGCAGGCAAACCCAAGAATGGCTATTTACCTCCTGACCTGATAATTCAGGATGAGCTTCATTTATTGCTTGGCCCATTAGGTTCAGCAGTTGCATTATTCGAATCAGCAGTCGATCAGCTCTGCGTCCGGGAAGATGGTACAAGGCCTAAAATCATTTCATCAACAGCAACAACAAGAAATACACAGCTACAGATAGCTGCATTGTTCGACAGAAAGGTCAATCTATTTCCAAAACCCGGAGTAGAATGCGATGATTCATTCTTTGCCTTTTATAGAAGAAAATTCACAAATGCAGAAAATATAGGCGAGGAATATTTGTCTAAAAGAAAATACATAGGAATATTACCTACAGGCAGGACGCAAATATGGATGCAAATGAGACTGTCAGCTATTATTATGACACATCGGGCTATTTTTGAACTCCAGGAACTATCAGAAAATACTCCCATTGATTTTGATTGCTATACCGAGGAGTTTGAAAAAGCCATGAACTTTTATCATACCATAATATCCTATTTTAATAGCTTGAAAGAAGTTGGAAAAACTCAATCTCAGGTACAGACCTATATTCTAAAAGAACTTAGAAGGGTTTATAATCGGGTAATCCGTCCTCAAAAACTCATGCACGCTTTTTATACTTATGGCCCGATACACGATGCAGAATTGACAGGTAGATTATCCGGAGAAGAAGTCAAAAATGAGCTGAAAAATGTAGAAACAAAGTGGACTGCGAAGAATAGATTTGCTAATATTCAGAATGGAGAAACCTCAAAAGGAAATATTCCACCCGAATTTGTAGTTGCTACCAATATGATATCTGTGGGTATTGACGTATCACGATTCAATACGATCATTATGAATTCAATGCCGAGGAATACAGCTGAATATATTCAGGCAAGTAGTCGTGTGGCAAGAAATAGTTATGGTTTAGTACTTACAGTACATCATCCTTTTAGAGCAAGAGATGTATCACATTATGAAAAATTCATTGAATTTCATGAAAAAATGTACAGCTATGTTGAACCAATATCTATTACCCCATTTACAAAAAAATCTGTTGAAAGATATATGGGATTATATTTAGCAACAATGATTAGACATACACTTCCAATATTTACAGACAGAGACTCTGCAAGGAATATCTCGTCCATTAATGATGATGAGCTTTCTTCAATTGTTTCGGAATTGACTAATTATTTTGAAAGAAGAAAGGAAAGACTTTCAGATTTCGATAAGCTCATCAATAATCTGTTAAAACAGGAGAACATAATTCAAATTAAAGGATGGATTAAGGAAGCTTTTGATGAGTGGAAATCATTATATAAAAGATTAGACCATACGACTGATTTAGTCTTCAATAATAAAAAAAATATGACAAGTCAGAAAAAAAAACAAGAACAACTATATGTTGACATTGAAGAATACGAAGGAAATATTCATAGCAAAAAATGGCAGGTTCCTATGTCATTAAGAGTCATAGAACCGGAAGCTGCTATTAAAATTAATTCAATTTAAAATGAAAATACTAAGATCAAACCAATATAATCAGGGAATTGGTAAATATAAATTACTTTCCTCTACGGCTGGTGTAGGCTCAATAATCACTACAAAAGTTGGATCTTATATATTGATTTCTGACATGAATAAGTGGAAGTTCATCAAATGGGCAAATACTAAAATAGAATTAATTCGTAAAAATAATTCTGACAATAGAAAGGTTTATGAACTTAGCCAGATAGAAATGTCTAATCGTGGATTTGAATTTATTGATGATCAACGATTTATTCGTTTTATTAGAAATGAAAAAAAGTTAAATAATCTAGTTTGTTTAATAGGTATACCACATATGTCTCTTAGTGAGTCTTTTAATACACCAAACTGGAAAAATCATCCGATAAAAACAGCTTTAGAAAGAACTGGTGATAATGGAATTTCAAGTGATTTTATGATAGTTGGAACACATTTTCCAAAATGGTTCAAGAACAGAAAAGGAGAATTAAAAGAAATTTCTAAATGGAAGAAAATGTGGGAAAATGAAGGCAAAAAAAATGGTGGTACACCTACTATTAATGATTTTGCTCCTCCACGAGATGCTTCGGATTTTATAAAAGAATTCAAAACATATAATATTGAAGGACAGGAAATAAATTATAGGGAATATAGGGAGCTTGAACAGACTAATCTTATTCTAATTTGCCCTAATGGGCATTTATCCGATATACCTTGGCCTAACTTCTTAAAATGGAAAAGCTTAAAAGATTCTTTTCAACTCCCATCGAGCGACAAAGGTAAAAACTTATTTGATAATGATCCGATTGGCCCTTGTTGCAGTAATTCCAATCTAAAATGGACAGAGAACTCGACAAAATCAGAAGGTTATGCAAGTATTTATATAGAGTGCTTAAACTGTGGTACTAAAGTTAATTTAGAAGGAATTAATAGCCTACAGCCTAATTGCAAGGGACATAGACCTTGGCAGATGGACTTAAATAATCCTGATTTTATTCTTTCTGAAAAATGCTATATCCGTGGTGAACAGCAAAATGATTGCGAGAAAATGCAAGTCTCATTAGTAACAGCAAACAATATTTATTATGCTAATGGTTTTTCCAGTTTATTCATTCCAATGCACCTAGCTGAAGATATAACAAGAGAGTTACTAGATGCTTTTGAAATATTAGAAGAACGATATAATAGGAAAAATAGTAGCAGCCCTATTTCAAAAGACGAGTTTTGGAGTAAAAAAGTTGCTACAGACTTTAATGAATTCTTGGATGACAATGCAATAGTGATAAATACTGATAAATTGCAGTTTGAGGATTCTTTAAAAAAATTGTTTTTAAAAGTTGATATTAATCAAATAAAAGACCTACACGAAGAATATAGGTGGCAAGAATACAGGTGTTTATCTCAAAATTCATCTATTTCTGACATTGAAGAAAACAAAGGACTTAACTTTCAAGATATTCAATTACCTACAGAATTAGAGCCATTTTTCACTAAAATACAGCAAGTTGAAGAACTAAAAGTAACCAACATCCAATTAGATTTTACAAGGGTAAGACCTAAAGAAAGAATAGTTCGCATAAATAAAAGTGGTGAAAAGGTTATTGAAGATACCTCGGTTGGTCAAAACACTTTCTCAATAAAAAAAGAAGAATTATTTGTACTTCCTGCAAATGAAACTTATGGAGAAGGATTGTTTTTTCAATTCAACGATGACACTATCAATAAATGGATAGAAAATAATTCCTCACAATTGGAAGGAAGGTTTTCTAGCTTCCTTAATAAAGAAATTGATGGAAAAGAACAATTGGCAGGAATAAAACAGAGAATAAAGAACAATGGCATAAAGCATTTTCTAATTCACTCCTTTTCTCATTTAATGATGAGAGAACTCGAATTTTCTTGCGGTTATCCTACAGCTAGTTTAAAAGAAAGATTGTATATATCCAATACTCCTGAAAAAGTGATGTCCGGTGTGTTGATTTATACAGCAGAAGGTTCTGAAGGAAGTATGGGCGGACTGGTATCCCAGGGAGAACCTGAAAAGATATTAGAAATCTTAAAAAAAGGACTCCAAAGATCTGAAAACTGTTCTTCTGATCCTTTATGTTGGGAATCTGATGGACAAGGAATTCTTGATTTGAATCTATCTGCTTGTTTTTCCTGTTCGTTAGTTTCTGAAACCGCTTGTGAAGAAATGAATTTGGGACTAGATAGACGGGTTATTGTTGATGAAGAATTTAGATATTTCAAAGATCTTTATTAGTTTATTTAAGTCTGTTTCTAGGAGATATTAATTTTATTTAGGCTGAGCAAATTTTTTTAAAATGCATCCGTGCAATATTTGGTTATGTTCCCTACTCTCTTTTATGCAGACTTTGCGTGAGGGATAGCAGCGAAAAGCCCACAGCGAGGCACGAGCGAGGACTTGTAGCGGATAGCCCGACCCGTAGGGTCACGCCCAAAGGAAAATATTTTTAAAAAGTCGGCATTTTCTGTAAAAGGATGTCGGTGCTATCTTTTGCACATAAAGAAGGGTTTATATATGGTTTAGGCGAATCGGCCAGTGTTTTATATTTAGTTTTTTTAAGGTTTTCTCAAATATGTCAGCGTTGCTTATTATTTGTTGATTTTTTACTGCCGTTCTGGTGGTTTTATGTCTATAAAGCAGTGGTTTTTATTATTTCGCCGCTTCATTATTTTAATACGTTTATAATTGGTTGAATAAATGTTATAACGGTTGATATAAAAAGTATTAGCAATAGTATACACTATTGATTTAAATATATCTTAGTACACTGAAATTAGTTACTAAGGATTGTATGACTCGACCAATTGTATTTGGAGAAATAGAGGTATTGAGGAAGGCTATGTTTTTGAGGGTAGAAAGGAAATGATGCCTTCGGGTTTTCATAGAAAATGGGGAGCGGGCATTGATGGCAATGCTAAGGATGGTGTTGCTGCTATTGTGCTTTCTGGCGGATATGAGGATGATTTCGATTCTGGAGATGAGATTATATATACCGGAGCTGGTGGCAATGAGGGTGGAAAACAAATTGAGGATCAGAGTTGGGATAAGAGTGATAATAAGGGTTTGCTTATAAGTATGGATCGGGGTTTGCCGGTTAGGGTAATTCGGGACCATAAACATACATCTGAATTTTCGCCAAATAAAGGTTATACTTATGCTGGTTTGTATAGTGTGGTAGATGCTTGGCAACAAATAGGGAAAAGTGGTTTTATAATTTGTAGGGTTCGGCTGGAATATAGTGGGCAAAATCCTGAGAGAAATACTCCGGAAAGGATTGAATTAAAGTATTCTAATAAACATACGGAACGAAAGGAAAGTACGGTTTTACGAATTGTGAGGGATACCAGGATTGCTCATGATGTGAAGAAGTTGTATAATTATGAATGTCAGGTATGTGGAGAGACTATCCCTACAAAATCGGGTGGCTATGCAGAGGGTGCGCATATAAAGCCTTTGGGGAGGCCTCATGATGGGGATGATAACAGCGATAATTTGATTTGCCTGTGTCCGAATCATCATGTGATGTTTGACAAAGGGACGTTTTCTATTACGGATGATTTGAAATTGGTTGGCGCTGCAAGGGGTGAATTAATAGTACATGAAACGCATATTTTGAATAAATTAAACTTGCAATATCACAGGAAAAGTCATGGGTACGATTAGGGTTGTTTGAGGTGTTATATTCAATGAAGGGCGAATTTTGCTTTGTATACGTAAACCTGAAAAATCATTGGGTGGTTATTGGGAGTTTCCAGGTGGGAAAATTGAGGTCGGTGAAACGGAAGAGGAATCTTTATATCGGGAATTGCAAGAGGAACTTGGAATAAGGGTTGAAATAGAAAGGTATTTCATGTCTGTTGTCCACGATTATGATGCATTTACAATTGAGCTTATTGCTTATATATGCAGGTCGGAACAGTCGGTTTGTGTACTTACTGATCATGACGAGTATGAATGGGTTGATAAATCAGAACTGCTTAATTGGAAATTGGCTCCGGCAGATATTCCTATTGCAAATGAGCTGTGTTCTATGGATGTGTAAGAAATACTGATCTTTATTTCGCTATATTCTCCTACTCTATTTTAAGCAGAAATTGCGTGAGGGATTAGCTCAGTTTTATTTATTGTTTTAACGGTTTCGCTGAATGTTTCACATTTGCAGCGAAAAGCCCATAGCGAGGTACGAGCGAGGACTTGTAGCGGATAGTCCGACCCGTAGGTTAACGTCGAAAAATGGAAAAAAATAATTTTAGTTTTTGGAATTTGAATTTAATATCGTAATATTGCGATATTAAATTTATGGGTTATGGGACTAACAAAATCAGAAATTTTTGCAGACGAGTACAATAAGCTGGCTTCATCTTTCAAGGTATTAGGGCATCCTGCTCGTATAGCCATACTCCAGTATATTATTGATAAAAAAGCCTGTATCTGTAATGATTTGGTGGATGAATTGGGGTTAGCCCAAGCCACTATTTCACAGCATTTGAAGGAACTTAAAAACATTGGAGTTATACAGGGAACTATCGAAGGAAAATCGGTTTGTTATTGTATTGACGAGAAGGTTTGGAAAGAGCTGCAAAATGGATATAATGCATTCTTTAATCAAGAAGTAAAGGTATCGAGCTGTTGTTCGTAAACCTTTTTTTTATTTTTAATATCGTTATATTGCAATATATAGTTATAAATTTTTAAAACTTAACTTTATGAGATTATCTGAAATCAAGGAAATTTTGCCAACATTGGATAATGTTGAATTTCAATTAGAAAACGGAACATTTGTTCCTGAGCACTTCCATGTGACGGAGGTGGGTCAGATTACCAAAAACTTTATGGATTGTGGCGGCGTTATCAGGCACGAGAAAGTGGTGAACTTTCAGCTTTGGAACGCAGACGATTATGAGCATCGTTTGAAACCCAAAAAGCTACTAAATATTATAAGCCTATCGGAAGATAAACTCGGAATTGAGGATTCTGAAATTGAGGTAGAATATCAAACTGATACGATTGGAAAGTATCATCTTGAGTTTAACGGGAGGACATTTGTTCTGAAAAATAAAACAACAGCTTGTTTGGCTCAGGATGCTTGCGGTATTCCTTCCGAAAAAGAAAAGAAAAATTTAGCAGATTTAACCCCGAAACAAACTTCTTGCTGTACTCCGCATTCAGGATGTTGTTAGGATACAAAAAATTGGTGTATGTATGAGAAATTATCGGCTACCATCCAAAAGCTGAATTGGAAAGCATTGGATGGCGGAGAAAGAAAAAAAAGGTTGCAACCGTTGGTTGATTTCATCCAGCAAAAGGTAGATAGTAAACAGAAAACAAACCTGAATTTTATTTGTACCCATAATTCCCGCAGAAGTCATCTATCACAAATTTGGGCGCAGGTTGCATCTGAATATTTCGGTATCGCGAATGTTAATTGTTATTCTGGTGGTACGGAAGAAACGGCGGTATTTCCTAAAGTAATGGAAACGCTGTCTGATCAAGGTTTTAATATATTTAAGATTGCAGATGGCGTTAATCCTGTTTATGCTGTGAAATATGACGAGAATGCCTTGCCCATAATTGGTTTTTCTAAAAAGTATGATAGTGAGTTTAATCCACAATCGGAATTTGTGGCAATAATGACGTGTTCGCAGGCAGATAGCGGATGTCCGTTTATTGCAGGTGCTGAAAAGAGAATACCAATTACGTTTGAAGATCCTAAAGTTTCGGATGACACACCGGAACAAACGCTGGTATATTCAGAAAGAAGCTTAGAGATCGCAACGGAGATGTTTTATGTGTTTTCCCAAATTAAGAGTTCGTTATGCCATCTAAATTAAAATTTCTTGACCGTTACCTTACGTTATGGATATTTCTTGCAATGGCTCTCGGCATTTCGCTTGGATATTTGGTTCCGGATTCTACTGAATGGATAAATAAATATAGCAACGGAACAACGAATATACCACTGGCGGTGGGTTTAATTCTTATGATGTATCCGCCATTGGCAAAAGTTCGTTTTGAGCATATTGGAAAGGTTTTCCGAAATGTAAAAGTATTGGGAACTTCTCTGGTTTTGAACTGGATAGTGGGTCCTATATTGATGTTTGTATTGGCGCTTTTATTTCTTAATGATGATCCTGAGTATATGACGGGACTGATTTTGATAGGTCTTGCACGTTGTATTGCAATGGTTATTGTTTGGAATGAATTAGCCGACGGAAACCGTGAGTATGCAGCTGGATTGGTGGCTTTGAATAGTATATTTCAGGTATTGCTTTATAGCATCTATGCTTATGTTTTTATAACTATACTTCCGCCCTTGTTTGGCGTGCGTGGAATTGAGGTGGATATTACCATTGGAGAGATTGCAAAAAGTGTCGGAATCTATCTCGGAATCCCTTTCTTAGCGGGAATTGTAAGCAGATATGGAGTGATTGCTCTAAAAGGGGAAAGTTGGTATCAGGAAAGATTTATTCCTTTTATATCTCCAATTACTTTAATAGCGTTACTGTTTACGATAGTAGTAATGTTCAGTCTGAAAGGAGAATTGATTGTTCAACTGCCAATGGATGTCATACGAATTGCAATTCCTTTAACGATTTATTTTGTATTGATGTTTGTAATCAGTTTTATAACCAGTAAAAAAGTTGGAGCAGATTATTCGCAAAGTACTTCGATAGCTTTTACCGCTACGGGAAATAATTTTGAATTAGCGATCGCAGTTGCAATTGGAGTTTTTGGAATCAATAGCGGTCAGGCATTTGTTGGTGTAATAGGTCCACTGGTGGAAGTTCCAGCACTGATTGCATTAGTTAATCTATCATTGTGGATTAAGAAAAAATATTTCAGTCAAAACCTTACATAAAGCAAATATTTAGGTCTTCTCAACAATAAATTAAATCTATTAGGTTGTAAAGCATTTATAATGACTACTCTTCTTAAAAGTGTATCGATGTTGTTACAGATTTTTAACACTTATTCCACATATATGACCACTTATTACTTTACACTGGTATGTAATAAAAAAAAGTAGAAAATTTGCAGCGAAAATTAGATAGCTATGAAAATTTAATTTGATTCTGAAGGCATCTTAAAAATGTCTTCTATTTTGATGGATGGCGAAGAGCGGGGTTAACTTTGTGGTAGAAGGGTTTTCTATCTTCGCCCCATCTTTAAAAATTTATTATAAAAATTCTATCCGAATCTATTTAATAGATCTTTTCCTCTTTTTATTTTCTATCCTTTTTCCTAAGTTTGCTCAATAAGAGATAACGCATTTGAACCGTTATGAATAACCAAAATAATGAAAATACTATTTTTAGCTATTCCATTCACTTTACTTTGTTCTTGTAGTAGAAATATTGAAAATAAACAAGATGCTATACCACAAACCCTTTCAGATACTTTACAGACCACAAATACTGCTTTTGCTGGTAACATCCTATTCAAGGGTATACCTGTAAAACAATTTCCAGTTATTGATTCAACTAATTTTGATAATTTTTCAAGCAGTAATAAAATAGCTTCTGATGTATTTGAAAAATTGAATATACAGCAATCTTTTAAAGAGGCTAATAATTTCAGAGCGAACTATCTGCTACCCTTTTCAGATAAATTTACTTCTGTTGTCATTACCTATCAAAAAGGCGAATTTGAACTTTTTACGACACTTGTTACAGTGAATAATGACAATAAAATTATTGATACTCTTACGATTGCTTATGATGAAATTGCAGAGTCTTCATTCAGAACAACCAGTACACTAAATAAATCAAACATCATTATTGATGATTGGAATTATATGGGTGAAGAATCAGTGAAAGAATCTAAGAGATACATATTAGGATCTGACGGAAAATTCAAAGAAGTAAACAAATAAACAGGTTGAATAATTCACCATCATATTAGAGGCTGCCAGAATCTATTCAGAAAGTAGCCTTTTTAGTATCAATACACTCTCATATAGCTTTTCTTTGTGTGAAGAAGCCTAGTCTGACTACATTAACTATTTATCCATTTCTTCATAAGAAATAATAGATTTGTTTTCTAATATTTTTGATCCCATTTAATTTTAAAAAAGACCCGAATACATATAAAATATGGAAAATATAAAAATCACAAGAGTAACAATAGATGAACTTAAAGAATTACAATCTATTGGCAAGCAAACCTTTTTTGAAACTTTTGCAGAAAACAATACTGCAGAGAACATACAACAATATCTTGAAGAAGCATTCTCTCAGGAACGGTTGGAAAATGAATGTAAAAGTGAAGATTCTGAGTTCTACTTTGTATGGTGGCACACTAAAATTGTTGGCTATTTAAAATTGAATACCGGAATGTCACAAACTGAATTAAAAGACGAAAAAGCAATAGAAATAGAACGCATTTATGTCTTGAAAGAATTCCATGGCAAAAAAATTGGACAAATAGTATATGATTGGGCACACACTATTGCTCTTCAAAAAAATGCAGATTATATATGGTTAGGAGTTTGGGAAAAAAATGAAAGAGCCATTCGTTTTTATGAGAAAAATGGTTTCGTCCTTTTTGACCAACATATTTTCAAATTAGGCGAAGAAAAACAGATCGATTTTATGATGAAAAAAGTACTTCTATAAAAACTTTCTATCGTATTTGGGTAGAAAATTCAACTTATTTCATAATACAGTTGTTTAACTAACAAAAGTCAAGTATAAAACACAACAAGTAGTTGAAATTTGTCAAAATATTTAATTTAAAAAATATGGCGACAAATAATTTAGCTCTGGTGTCAGGTGCCAATGGGCATTTAGGGAATAATTTAGTTAGGCTTCTTATTCAGAAAGGCATCCCCGTAAGAGCGACAGTAAGAGACCTAAACCGTAAAACTCCTGTAATGGAAATGGATTGTGAAGTAGTTCAGGCAGATATTACAGATAAAGCTTCATTTGTCAAAGCTTTAAGGGGAGTAAGCACTTTTTATGCGGTAGGTGCTTCTTTTAAATTGTGGGCAAAAGATCCTAAAAAAGAAATCTATGATGTTAATATTCAAGGTACTCAAAATACAATTGAAGCTGCTGCTGAAGCAGGCGTAAAAAGAATTATATACATCAGCTCTGTTGCAGCCCTTAATTATACTGAGTTGCCTACTAAAGAAAGTTACGGCTATAACCCTAACCGCGGCGATATGTATTATAATTCAAAAAATGATGGGGAGCTTCTCGCTTTTCAACTTGCAAAAGAATTAGGTGTTGAGCTCATAGCTGTTTTACCCGGTGCTATGATTGGCGGAGAAGCTTTTTTTCCGTTGAATGTATCGTACGGAGTTCTAAAACTGATTCTTAATAAAAAAATCCCCGTAGATACGCGTATAACACTAAATTGGGTTGATGTGAAAGATGTAGCTGAAGGCTGTTATCTTGCTGCAGAAAAAGGAAAAGACGGAAGCCGTTATATTCTGGCTAATGAACAATGTATGACTATTAGTGATACTACGCGTCTGGCTCGGGAATTATTTCCAGAGTTGCAACTTAAAATCCCTAAATCCGTTCCAAAACCGATATTATTTGCTGTAGCTGCAATAATGGAGCTAAGTGCTAAAATTTCAGGAAAAGCTCCTGTACTCAGTAGAAAAGACATCCGTATGTTTTCAGGACTTCAACAGAATTTTGATATTAGTAAAGCACGAAAGGAATTAGGATTTAATCCCAAGAATCCGGAACAAATCGTTAAAGATGCATTTCTGTATTTAATGAAACACAAAGAACTATTACAATAGTTCTTTGTGTAGTCTGAATATATTTATAACTTTAACAATCTACAGATAAAGATAAAATTAAGATGCATGATAAACTTATTGAAACCATCAACGTAGATCATTTACTTTCTAATGTAGAAATAAGCTTGATAAAAAAATACTTTGAACCTGTAATATTACCAAAAAACAGGATTATCGAAGAAGAAGGAAAAATACCGGCGTATTTGTATTTTATTGTATCAGGATATCTACGATTATTTCATTATAATGAACAGGGTGATGAAATTACGACTCATATTAATTGTCCTCCGGGGTTTTTTACCTCTTATTTTCATTTCAGTAATCAATCTATCTCTGATGAGAATGTAAGCTGTATTACGCGTTGTGAATTGCTGCGTATTACCAAAACAGATCTCGAAACACTTGTTGAGCAAAGCGATGCTATAAAAAATTACAGTATAGGAGTTTTTCAGAAATCGCTTATTTATAATGAAAACCGCTCTCAGGAACTCGCCACGCTTAGAGGCGAGCAACGATATAAAAAACTGATTCATAATTTTCCGGATATTATTCATCATGTACCTATTTCATATATTGCTTCCTTTTTAGGTATGAAAGCCGAAAGTCTCAGCCGAATACGCAGAAAATTGAATTACTAAATAATACATATTTCTTTCAGACAAAAGAGAATTTTAAATTTGTAAAAAAAGGATAATGAAAAAGCAATCATTTTTAATATACGGCATCAGTAAAGGTTTAGGTAAAGCGCTGTCTAAATATCTCCCTAAAAAAGATGATCTGGTGTATGGCGTTTCAAGAACTGAGCCAGATTATCTTAATGAAACAACTCATGACATTGAATGGATAGCTGCGGATCTGTCAAATCCCTCTTCATCAGCAGATGTAGTATGTAGTCGTATAGGTGATCAAACCATAGACTGTTTGATTTATAATGTTGGAATATGGGAACATAATGCTTTTTCTGAAACTTATGATTTTTTGAACAATTCATCAGAAGAAATAATCAATATTATTAATACGAATATCTCTTCCTGCCTTTTGGCTATTCAAAATTGTATTGAAAACTTAAAAAAATCAAAAAATGCAAAAATCATATTAATTGGTTCTACATGGGGCTTAGACAATCATAAGGGCAAAGAAATTGCTTTTTCTGCTACTAAATTTGCCTTGAGAGGAATTGTTCATTCACTACGCGAGAATATGCGCGAATACGGAATTGGTGTTTCGATTGTGAATCTGGGATATTTGGCTACTGATTTTAACTATGAAGATGGCATTGAAAAAATCATTCAAAAAAGCAATGGCGAATTAATACCTCTTCAGGATGTGGTAGAAGCTGTACGCTTTATTGTGTCTACGTCTAATGCCAGCTGTGTCAAAGAAATTAATATGCCTGCTATGAAAGATATAAATCTATAATTCTTATTCTTTATTAATAATAAGTCCCAACTTCAGATGTAATAGAAAATAGTATAGAATACGTATGTATTTATGGCTTATATAAAAATAAAAAAGACATCAAAAGATGTCTCAATAAATCCTGTTAAAAATGATTAAGCAATTTCTACATCAACCGCACTTAATCCCTTTTTTCCTTCAGTGATTCGATATGCTACTGAATCATTGTCTTTTATTTTGTTTTTCAGTCCTGTTACATGAACAAAAATATCGTTTCCCGTTTCTTCATCTTTGATAAAACCAAATCCTTTTGATTCATTAAAAAATTTTACTACTCCTTTTTTCATAACTATTTTTAAGTTTAAATTGAAAGTAAATATACTGATAAATATAGTATGTTAAATAATATAGCATAAAAAATATTCCTGTAAATCTCCGGCCCTATCACTAAAAAATCTAATATTTTGTATATTCGTTACTCAAAATGTGAAAAGAAAAGTTGAATTATGAAAAAGTTTATCTGTATATTATTATTTCCTATGGCATTGTGGAGTCAGGAGAAGTTAAAAAAAGATCTTGATAATGACGGAATTCCGGATAGTGTTTATATTGATTATGAAGAGTTAACAATTGTTTGCCTGTTATCTACCCAGAATTTTGCAAAAATAATAAGTGAACCTATTGAAATGACGGAATCTTCAGCTGGTATCAGAGAAACAAAAAATGGATTTGAATTTTTTAATAACTGGATGCGCGCCGGATACGCAGCGCAATTTCGATATGAACCCAAAAACCAGAAAGTGCGATTGATAGGTATGAGCCGATATGAGTTTGGTAATGCCGCCAATGACGGTAGCGGAGAATCCAGTGTAAATTTGTTGACGAATGATTATATCGGCAATTGGAATTATTATGACCATTCTAAAAATAAACTCACAAAAATTCCCGCCATTAAAATCAAAATGAAGTTTGATCCTATATACTTAAATAATTTTAGTGAAGAAAATTATTTCAACTATGCAGATCAATGCTCTGAATTATATTATAAACATCGCAAAAGTATTACAAAAGAATAAAATGAAAATGTATTACAAATCAGTTTATTAAGATATGTTTATTATTGTTTGAGCCGGGTTTTGAGAGGAAATAGTAGTCGAAGACGTCTTTTTTCAGAGAGAATACTGATAGGAGATTTCCGGTTCATCACAAGTTGTATAAAACAGAGGTGGTAAACCTGATACTGGTATCAATACTTTTTGCTGAAGTGTTTCTTTAGGTTGTATTTTTAAGTATTTTTTCAAAACACGACTATCATTATAGGCATCACTATTATTATCCTCCATATTTTCTTTATAATGCTTACTGAAATATTGGTTTGTTTCTTTATTAAATGTATAATCTATGTCTTCTGGTTTCGGAAAAGTATTATAATCGACGTTGGCGTAAAGCTCATTTTCTGCCTCCGACTGCTGTAAATAAAGATTTTTCCAGTTAACAAGCTCATCCCATTCACTATCCGATTCTGCTTTTTTATAACGCATTATTGGCTTGCCTGTCATATAGTCTGATAATTGCATTTCTGCTCCATCTTCTTGTAGTTGATCCCAATAGGCGCTAAATGGTTTATAGTAACGAAGGGATTTATTATAAATGAGAATAAAATCGTTATACATGGAATCAAAAACATAATGCCACGATTGGCTATGCTCACCTGATTCCAATTCATCATCCTCACCATTCAAAAATAATGTAAATGCCGAATTCGTTCCTGATTTTTGATAAACAAACGGTACGCTGAAACAATTGGCATCAACATTAAATACGGATCTCGGTTTTTCCTGATCTAACGCAATAAAAGTATCTCCTTCTTCAAATCCATTGAAATTCATACGAATACTATCTCCGATTGTGGGGTTGTTGTGAGCATACACTTCAAAAACAGGAGGTCGCTTGGGATAAAATTGAAGCATATCTCCTTTTGGCTCATAGGTTCCGAAAACCGCTGTTGCATAACCATACAGCAAAAAAGTTCCATCGCCAAATAAACACAGCCCACTACTGCTACTTCCATAACAGCCTTCATATTTTTTATAAGACAAGTTATTATCTTGCTGAGCAATACAAGCAACAGTCGCTAATACGAAAGATAAAATTAGTATACAATTTTTCATATGTCAATAATCATTTTTCTGATAGAATAAATTATTGTTTGCCTTACTGAAACACGCTCAAATTGTACTTTTTTACAAAATCCAAAAGCATATGATAACCAGCCAGCGAATTTCCATGTATATCTAAAGGCGGACTAAAAACTCCTACTCCTATTCTACCTGGAACACACGCTACAATACCGCCTCCTACACCTGATTTACTGGGTAAACCTACTGTTCGGGCGTATTCTCCGCTAAATTCATACATACCGGCTATAAGCATTTGAGATTGAATCAGTTTAGATAATTCTACATTTCTATATATACTGTCGCCATCAAAACGGACGCATTGATTGGCAAAAAAGAAGCCTATTTTAGCCAAATCTTCTACGGTTAGTTCAATTGAACATTGTTTGAAATAATTATCCAGTTTATTTTCATCTCCGTTTATTAATCCATTATTTTTCATCAGGTAAAACATACCTCTGTTTTTATTACCGGTTTCTTTTTCAGAATTATAAACGGCTTTATTGTAATCAATGGTTTTATTTTTAGTTATGTAACGGACCATTTCCAGAATTTTTATAAAAGCGTCTTCTCCTTCTCCTTTTATAAGAGATGTAGTCATGATCGCTCCGGCATTCATCATAGGATTTAGGGGTTTTCCGGTTGTTTCCAAATTAGCAAAATGATTAAAGGGTCTGTCAGAACCAAAATACCCCATATTTTTAAATACGGAACTCTCCCCTATTTCTTGTACTGCTATCATCAAAGCAATGATTTTTGAAATGCTCTGCATCGTAAATTTCTTAGTTGTATCACCGGTACTTATAATATTCCCTTTACTGTCTGCTACAGCGAAAGCAATAGCTGTGGATTCCATTTTAGCCAGTTCAGGAATATAATCGGCTATAGTGCCCTGTTTTATATAGGAGCGGTTTTTTTCCAAAATCTCTGATAATGCCTGTTTATCTATTACAGCTTTTTGTTGTGCATATAGCCAACTACTTGATAAAAAGAGATGTATCCAGATAATGCCTGATAAAAAATATAAAACGGAGTTGTTTTTCATTGATTTATTGTATTCAAAAAAGTCGGATTAGGGAGCCTAACCCAATAAATTATTTTTCTCAGGATAAATATATTAACTTTTTTGAAAATGCCATTCAACTGATTCATGAGTTCCAGATTTAAAAATAATAGAATTGGACTTTTTATATGTATGCACTTATGTGCAATTTAGAATAATCAATAACTTACAGATTTCATTTCGTAAAATTTTAATTTATATAAAAACAGCCCCACTGCTATGAATGATCGAACAATGCATAATATTTTATGAAGAACTTTCTATTCTTTTTGTAATTGGAATTGATTTCCTCCTTGTTTGAGCAGCATGCTGTTTTCTTCACTCATAAAAATGAGTTCAATTCCCGCTTTATCAAAAGTAAATATGTTTTTTGATTTTGTTTCCAAAGGCAACACTGCCTGACCGGTTGCCTGAGCGGTTAACGATTGTTCACTTCTTGCAATAGTTATTTTAAAAGGCAGTCCTTCAGCAGAATATGTACCAGTAAAAACATCAAGTTGTTCTGGCGTTAGAACTACAGTTACAAAAGATGGAATTTCGTATGCTATATCAAATAATGCTTTTGAAATGGTTGCACTTATCATATCAAGTTTATAGTTCATAGCATTAGACGCAACAGCATAGGTTAAACCTTCTTTCTCAAAATAGGTAATGATTGATTTATAGCCATCAATCGCACCATCATGTCCTATACCATTATGGTTTTGAAATGAATAATCAAAAAGTCCTGAACCATATCCGTTAGTCATTTTCATCATCTGGTTAAGGCTTTCCTTATGAATCAGTTTTTCATTAAACAAAGCATTAGTAAAAATAACTAAATCAGTTGCAGTACTTTTTATACCACCTGCGCCCATAGGAATAGTAGCATGTGTATCTGGTTCCGGATTCCATTGGTCGGTATAGGTGTACGAGAGCGCTTCTTGCTTTTTTCGTTTTGCAGACTTCCCAAAATAGGTGTTCTTTAATTTCAATGGATTCACAATATTAATATCAAGAATCTCTGCATATTTTTTGCCGTATATATGCTCTAATATATATGATAATAACACATAGTTACTATTACTGTACACATTCTCTGTACCAGGTTGAAAATCGGTTCCTCCCGATGTAATAATCTCCATCATCTCCTTCTCCGATTTTTTTTGTGTGTTCCAGGTCAGATAATCTATTGTATCTGTAAAGTTAGGAATGCCGCTGCTATGATTTAACAAATTTTCTATGGTAATATTCTTCGCTTGTGGCAAGGAAGGAAAAAAGACATCCACTGTTGTGGTAAGATGTATTTTGTTTTGTTCAATTGCTTTAAATATTAATACTGCTGTAAAAGTTTTTGATACAGAGCCTATAGAATATATAGTTGTTGTCAAAGCTGGAATTGAATCCTTTACGTTGCGAAAACCTACTGCTTTTTCATATAGTATTTGATTATTTTTTGAAATAGCAACACTCCCCATAAACTTATTATGTTTAGAAAGCGTTTCAAAATAAGCATCGAGTTTTTGAGTATCTACTGATTGTGAAAAAACACTACAAGTAGCCAAAATAAAAGCCAGAATTATATAAACTATTGATCTCATTACTTTTTGTTTTTAAGATATTTTGTGACTTTTAACAATAAGGTGATTAATACATATAAAATAATCGCAGCCAGCATCATGGTCGGAATAAACCAATTGCCTAACTGCTCGTAAGGCTGATAATTTACTGTGTCACTACTATATCTGCCTAATACAAAAAAATGATCTTTTTTGTAAAAAAAGCCTATTTTATGAGGATCAAAAATTTTAGCGAATATGAGAAATACAAAAGAAAATAATGAAAGATAGAGCAGAAAAAAGATGATATAAGAAACTCCGTTGCTAAAATTAAATAGTAGTGCTTTAATAATTTTAACAGGATTAAAACTGCGTGTAGCTTCCTCTAATTTTTTTTCTGCAACGAGCTCTTTAAGAAAGAATTCCGGAGCCCCAAGTTTTTCAAAGACATCAAGCAAACGCTCCACTTCGTTGCCTTCAACTATTGTAAATGCTTCATATATATGACTGTTAATCTCCAATAAACATTCTTGCTGATTTTCTTTATTCAGTCCTTTGACCATATTTTTTATCCGATTGATATAATCTTTGTACAGTCTTTTTGCATTGTTATCTGTAAATTTTATTTCTTGAAATTTCATAATTAGATGGCATTAATGATTTGATTTAAATTATCCCAGTATGCTTTCATTTCTTTGAATGTTTCCATTCCCAACCGGGTGATCTTATAGTATTTTCTTGGTATTCCTGAAGTCTGCTCAACCCACTTGGCATCAACCAACAGCTCTTTTTTCAGCCGGATAAGCAGCGGATATAGGGTACCTTCTGCAATATCGATATCCGTTACTTTTTTGATCTCACTGATTAAATCATAACCATAATATTCTTTTTCTCTGCTAAGAATACTGAGCACAATAAAAGAAAGAGTTCCTTTCTTTAGTTGTGATGTCCATTTATTTATAAAATCTTCGTTCATAATGCAAATATAACAAAATACATAGTATAACAAAGTATATAGTTAAGAAACATTTATATATATTATGAAAACACATTAGCTGAAGACCCAACTTCTTATTTTATTGTAGAGTGAAATACTTTTATACCCTAATTAGATCAGCAATTTTCAATAAATAATAAAAAAAAGTAAATAAACATTTTTTTATTATTTTTATTTAAAGTATATTCACAAAATTAACTTAAATTAAATTTTATTTATGAAAAAATTAATTCTTATGAGCCTATTCGCTCTATCTACCATCTTTTCTTTTGCTGGTAATGGTGAAAAAGAAATTGCCAATTATGATTTTAAAGGTATTAACATTACAACTCATGTATTGGATAATAGTAATGATTTGTTTGAGATTAAACATCAATACCAGATTGTTATCTGGAGGTCATTTTGGGACCCGGTTTCGGGTAATGGAAGTAGCTATGGACAAGTAGCAATTGCTTCTACACCATGTTTCACAGAAGCTGAAGCTGAAAATTTCAGAGCAGGGATTGAAGCTGTTTATCAAAGTATGCCTGCAGAGCCAAATACTTCAGTTTGGGCTGTAAAAGAGATTATAATGGAATGTATGTAAATAATATAGTTTCATATAAAAGATCGGATATTAATCCGGTCTTTTTTTATATGATCATTTCTCTAAGTATAAAAACCAATTCACTACCAATTATTCTACATTACTGGTTTAGTTGAATTTTAAATAAAATTGTCCTCTATACTTACAAGTTGCCAAAACTAAATACCCCCCAAGTTTATCATCAACACAAATTTTAAAATAATGTACTTTTCCTTTTTTATGAAAATGTTCATCTTTATACTGATCATACAATAAATATATGGTATTGTCTTTTGTTTTTTGTGTATATATACACAAAGGAAGCAAGTAAAGAATATAGATAAGACACTTCATTGTATAAATTTTATGGAAGATTTATTGGAGCCGAATTTCTCCATGAAAAATAAGTATTAAGAATAGCATTTTGTTGTGCAGAAGTTAAATCATTCAATGCAGTTGTTCCTTGTAAGCCTATCCAAGCGATAGTTTCAGCCTGTGAATCAATAGTATTGCTATCGAATTGTTTGAAAAAATTAATTCCGATATGAGAACTTATTATTCAAAACCATGATGCCAAATACGCTCTAAATCCAAAGAATCAAAATCCATTTCTGCTCTCTTTTCATTGCAATGATGAATTATCAGTGGATAGTTTGTTGCTGATGAAAAAGAAGTCATCAAAAAGTATGATATAGTATCTTTATCTTTTAGTTTAAAAAGAACCTTATTATCATCGAGAGTTTTCATTAATAAATTTCCCTTTCCAAAATCATTGTATATTTCATAATCAATGATGTCATTATTATGTATCACACTTTTTATTTGATATTCAAAAGTTTCTCCGGCTTCTATAATGATTTTATTATCATTTATTTCAATCAACTGTTGAAATCCTAAATCACATGGTTTATATAAATAAAATGTTCCTTTCTTTGATACTATGTTAGTGTAGGTATTGGCATCGTGTTGACTAACAAAATCTTTATATTTACGGTCATTACTATTTGATATGTATTCAAATTCCTTAACGCTGTTACAGCCTAATATTAATGAAAAAACGGATAGAAAAATTAATCTCATAATGGGTTATTTTTTGTAATTCAGAAATGTAAAGCTTTACCGATTTTATATTCTTGAAAACAATTGAAAAAATTCCTTTTTTTGCTATCTCACCTATTTTTAAGGCATAATATCCTTACCAACTCCATTGTAAAATTGTGTACATGTTGACAATTTGAGGCTGCCTGTAGGTGTTTGTTTAAAGACTTTATAAATACTATCTGTTTTGATAAACTTTTTGTAACCCAAATAATAGTATTCCCTTACAATTAATGTTTTATTGATTGTATCAATCTCAGTATAGCCGGAAGAATAGATTGTATCAGTACGTGGTTCAAAGCCTAATTTAGACTCCAATGTTACCCCAGCCTGAAATGTATTATTCAGCTTATACGTTTTTATCGTCTTAACAATTCCATCATAATCGCATGTAAAGATTTTATCAGTACTTATCTCATACTTATATTTTCCAATTTTTTCATAGGTCACATTACAACCATTGTTAAGCAGTACGGTAAACATTAAGATCAAATATATTATTAACATTTTTCTATTTTTCATATACATCAATTTAAAATCCATATACGGATTGAATGAACACCGCCTCTGAGCTTTAAATATTCTCGATCAAAGTCAAAGTGCTAAAAACTTATCTATATAAATTATCTTCCAGTTCTTATTTTTCTTTTCAAAAATGAAAGTTGTGATAGCTGTAAAATAAGCATCTCTATCCTCTACCCCAACTCTTAAAAACGCATACTTGTTGTTTTTGGTGTAAACAATATTGGTAGCAGAAAAAGTAAAACCTTCGGAATCAATTTTGTCTACAATCAAGACATTTTTTACAGGAATATTTTCAAGATCGTTGTTAGGGAAAGTAATTGCAGCATCAAATAAATAATCTTGTTCTTCAAAAGTTAGTATTTCACTGATTTTATTGATATATTTTACAGTATTATTTTTGTGATACATATTGCTGTGAATCATTAAACTATCAGCCAATTCTTTTGTGTAATAGGTATCATGATTATACTTAAACATAGATGATAATAATTTTCGGGTGGTCTTATATACTTTTACCGTGTCCATTCTATCTAAGGTAGTGTCATCATAGAAATTCAAATAGTCAAAATGATTTTTATTTTCAAATGCTATTCTGTAGAGTTCCTTATCCTGTGCCGATACCATAGTAGAAATAAGCACTGCTGTTATTAAAAATATTTTATTCATAAGTATTTTATTTTTTTTAGTTGCCATCCATTATCATGTGGATGACAACTGTATTTACCAATGCTTGTGCACTATGCCCTTAGCTATATTTTTCATCTACTTAGTCGAGTTCCCAAAAATGGATTTCCAGAGATTATAGAAAATTATTTAGTCCAAAAACTTTCATCTTCATCCGGCATTCTGAATCTATAATCGGCACTCCGGATTAAATAATAATCATTGACTTTTTCAACGATATAAAAGAAGATTTTATTTTCAAATGAATCATTCGCCAAAATAAGAGACAATTTTTTACGATCTGTAATCTTATGGTCTAATTTTTTAACTTTTTGTACTTTCTTTCCAGTGCCATATACAAACTTTGTATATGTATCATCTACACAAATTTTAAAATAATGTACTTTTCCTTTTTCATGAAAATGTTCATCTTTATACTGATCATACAATAAATATATGGTATTGTCTTTTGTTTTTTGTGCATATATACACAAAGGAAGCAAGTAAAGAATATAGATAAGATACTTCATTATATTAATTTTATGGTAGATTTATTGGAGCCGAATTTCTCCATGAAAAATAAGTATTAAGAATAGCATTTTGTTGTGAAAGAGTTAAATTATTCCATGCTGTAGTTCCTTGTAATCCAACCCAAGCTAATGCCTGTGCTTGGTTATTAGTTAAAGAATTATCTAATTGTTTTAAAAAAGTTGCAATAATATTTCTATAATGATCAGCCATTTGTTCATGTTGCATATCATCAAAACCATAAATACGATAATATTCATATAATCCAGGATAATTGTGGCTGTTAAGTTTATTATCTAAATCGTATTTATCTATTGCTCCATTTGTAGCTGCTAACGACAATAAGACTCTATACATTTCAGCATGAATTACTTCATGCATCAATGTTCTGGCAATATCTAACCATGGTCTGTTTAATTTATTTGAATTAAATATGATCTCTATTCGGTAATGTTCAGGTTCATAGGTTAGTGCATTTGCTTCACTACCATTGTTAAATGCTTGTACATCTAAAACTAAATGTGCCACTGAAAATTGCGGATCAAAATTTTGAAGGTACTGCTTAATATTTGCAGCATTTTTAGCTTTATTATATATTCCGTATATTCTGCTATTATTTTTAAATCGTCGGGTAGGTATAATAATATTTGGATTATCTAAATCACTGATAAATTTTGTCATTTCATTTGATCCCATTTCTCCTCCATCAATAAACCAATTTTCAAACTGAGACATGGTTACCCCATTATTTTGAATAAGATATGCCAACGCCCAATTTAAAAAAGAAATAGCAGATGGTTTTAACAAATTGCCATTAGCAGACATCCCGTTGTTGGCATAATTTTGCAGGATCATTTTTTCCTCTGTGGTAAGACTGCTCCAAAAAGTAATAAAGCTATTCACAGTAAATTTATTGGTAAACAGCGATAGCTGTACTATTTGCTGTGTAAGCTTGTTATTGTTGGTACGCAATACGGTATCATTGGCGATAAAATTAAGCAGGTCGGTTGCCAGTTTTATACTGGCTGCAGAATAATTCTTTTGCATCAGATAGACACTCACAGCTGTTTTAAGATCAGAATTTTGAGCCAGCATATTTTTTGTAAGTCCCGGGAGGCTGTACAAAAAGTTTTGGAATTTGGCATTAGAAGAAGAACCGCCCCCACCTCCTTTTGCGGGATTCAGATCGATTAATTCTAAAGACAATTGTACGATATCGCTGGTGATGGTTGTTTTACAGACCACATCAGTAGTTACATAAATATAGGCGTCATTGGTATATTTACCGCCGCACATCTGCCCGAATTTGTGACGACCGCCATTGGTACATCGGGTAGAGCGAAAGGTAAATATAGTGGTGCAGTCTTTTTGTACGGCATTAGTGGTACGGTTATCACGTTCACCGTTTCTGAAATAGTCGCTGATGGTAATCGTCTGATCAGCAGTAGAGAGTTCTACTTTACCGGTAAAGAGTTCTTCAAATATACCGCCTTCGGGATAATAGCGCAGATAGGCTGTTTTGAGTACTTCATTATTGATGGTTACTACAAATTTTTCAAGAAAATTACCCTTTTCATTGAATTTTTGTGTGACAAAAGAATAGGTTTCAATAGTATGGATGGGATCATAAAAGTGATCGATTACGATGTCCGTAACGGCATCTTTTTCTATACTGTCCTGATTTCTCTTTTTGGCAATCTCATAACTGTTTTGAATTGATTGTAATATTTTCTGATCTGCCTGTTTCGTTTCCGTCAGTCGGTAAAAAAACTCCTCAAAGCTCAAGATCTCATATTGGATTTCCTCTGCAGAAGCCTTAGCACTATTCGTTTGTTTTAATTCTTCTGTAAGCTCATCAGAGCATGCATACAAACCGAATACTGTAAAAATAATTAAAAGTGTTTTTTTCATATTTACAAGATGTTTTTTTTGTAAATATAACACAAAAAATATAACAACCTAATAATAAGTGTATTAATTTTAATTCACATATAAGTATCTTTACTCTTAGGTTAGAAAACTTACTTTCTACGAACAATACTTTTATAATGAAATGCTAAATTTGCTTAAAGATGAAAGGTATATCTTTTTGAATTCTTTTGAAAACATCAGGGCGCAAGCCTCTCAATTTTCCAATCCATATCTTCCTGCAGCGTATAGCGCAGGCGATCGTGTAGTCGATTGGGTCTTCCCTGCCAGAATTCGATAGAAACGGGTTTTATCAAAAAACCGCCCCAATGCATCGGGCGTTGAACTTCTTTATCAGAAAATTCTTTTTCAAGCTTATGCAATTCCTGTTCTAAAAAATCATAAGATGGAATCACATGGCTCTGTGGTGAAACAACAGCACCTAATTTACTGCCCTGAGGTCGTGAGGCAAAATAATTATCAGACATCTGCTCTGTTGTTTTTTCGGCTATACCTTTGATGATTACCTGACGTTCCATAGAAGGCCAGAAAAACGACAAGCCTATATGCGGATTGGCGATAATAGCCTTTCCTTTTTCAGAATCATAATTCGTATAAAAAACAAAACCGTTTTCATCATATTTTTTTAAAAGAACAATCCTTGCTTTAGGAAAGCCATCTGTGCCAATGGTAGCTACAGTCATGGCATTTACTTCCTCTATTCCGCCAAATTCTTCTACCTCATAGAACCATTTACGAAACTGCATCATCGGATTTTCGTCGACAGTATTTTCTGTAAGACGACTCTTTTCATAGGATTTTCTATAATTACTTAAATCACTCATCTTCATTTATTAAAATTAAAAACCTTGCCATCTTCAGCCAGTTCTACTGTATCAAAAACCGTTTCAGCTTCTTCTTTAAATGCATTTAAATTGGCATATCGGGTGGAATAATGGCCCAAAACCAGTGTTTTTACACAAGCTTTCTGAGCAATAGTGGCGGCTTCAATAGCCGTTGAATGCATCGTATGCGCTGTTTTGGATTTGTCCTGTTCCAAAAAAGTACTTTCGTGGTACAATACATCTGCTCCATGGATAAGAGGCACAATACTTTCATCATAGAGCGTGTCTGAACAAAACGCATAAGATTGTACAGGAGCCGGATCAAATGTAAGGATGTGATTAGGGATAACCGTTCCGTTTTCAAGTATCATATCTGCCCCATCTTTTATTTTTTGATAATAACAGGTTTCTATTTCGTGATTGAGAACAGCATCCATATTTAATTTTCTGGCTCCGGGTTTTTCTTCAAATAAAAAGCCGTTGGTATACACTCTGTGTTTTAGTGGTATGGTTCGCACACGCACTTTATCATTCTCAAAAATAACTTCACTTTCAGTAGAAGTAAGTTCATGAAAATAAAGACCGTAACCCGTATAGGAATTAGAAAGGCGTAATTGAAGAAGAATCATTTCTTTGATGCCTTTAGGACCATATATATGCAAATCATTTAGACGGTTGAGAAGCATAAATGTAGAAACTAATCCAACCAGCCCGTAGCAATGATCTCCATGCAGATGCGATATAAAGATCTGATTGATCTTTGAGAATTTAATCTTGTGTTTTCTGAGTTGTACCTGAGTACCCTCGCCACAGTCAATAAGAAACATCTGATTATTGATTTCCAATACCTGTGATGTAGGATTGGTTATCGATCTTGGAGTTGCTGAATAACAGCCTAAAATGGTTAGTTTCATATCAGCAGTTAATAAGAAATTTTTATGTTTTTAAAAGCCAAGATCGCGTTCAATCTCTTCCATTTCAATGATATCATGCGCTTCCTGTAAAGTAGGAACTACAGTAATGTCTTCTGATAATTCATTAAAATCGGCATCGGTTACAACGATTGCAAATGATTTTTTACAATCTTTAAACATATCGTGTAACGTTTGGAAAAGCAATACTTCTTCTGCTTTTAAATTGTATGTATTCAGATCGATTACAAGATGATGTGACAAAAATTCCTTTTTCTGATCTGTAATTTTCTGAATTAATTCTTGCAGATTTTCATCCACACGCTTAATAATAACAGTATTTCCTTTTTCTTTTATTTTCATGTAGTATAATTTTTTCAAAACGGATAAATCCCTACAATTTATTTTATTTTTGAGGCAAGCAGGTATATCACTGCCATACGAACTGCAACTCCGTTTTCTACCTGTTCTAAGATAACAGATTGTTGTGAATCAGCTACATCAGAGGTGATTTCAACTCCACGGTTAATAGGTCCGGGGTGCATGACAATTATTTCTTTATTTAAAGAATCTAATAGTGCCTTATCCACTCCATATTGTTGTGCATATTCCCGTGTTGATGGAAAATAATTAACATCAAGCCGTTCATTTTGCACCCGAAGCATATTGGCTACATCACACCATTCCAGCGCTTTGCGTAAATTCGGTTCATATTGTACGCCTAAACTTTGAATATAACGCGGCATCAGCGTTTTAGGTCCGCAAACCATCACTTCTGCTCCCTGCATCTGTAATGCAAAAATGTTAGACAGTGCTACTCTGGAGTGAAGAATATCTCCGACAATCACTATTTTTTTACCTCCTACTTCTCCCAATCGTTCGCGGATGGTAAAACTATCTAACAATCCCTGAGTCGGGTGTTCATGAGCTCCGTCTCCGGCATTGACAATACTGGCTCCGACATTTTTAGATAAAAAGTAAGCCGCTCCTGGATTACTGTGACGCATTACAACCATATCAACTTTCATTGACAGAATATTGTTAACCGTATCAATAAGTGTTTCTCCTTTTTTTACGGACGACTGTGCAGCAGAAAAACTGATAACATCAGCAGAAAGACGTTTTTGAGCCAATTCAAAAGAAAGCTTTGTACGCGTACTGTTCTCAAAAAAGATGTTGGCAATAGTAATGTCTCTTAAGGAGGGTACTTTTTTTATGGGACGATTGATAACTTCTTTAAAATGATCAGCTGTTTCAAAAATTAAATCAATATCGTTTTTGTTGATATATTTTATTCCTAATAGATGATTAACACTTAATTCTTTCATTTTTTGTACTGTAGCTCGGTTGTTAGTTAGATTCGTTTATTAAAAGTACCTGATCTTCCAGTGCATTGTCTACTGATTTCCATTGCACTTTTACCTTTTCATTGTTGATAACATCAACCTGACGGCCTCTGTAATCGGGTTGAATAGGTAAATTTCTGCTGAATCTGCGATCAATAAGCACTAAAAGTTCTATTTCACTGGGTCTGCCAAAAGACTGAATCGCAGTTAGTGCTGAACGTATGCTTCTACCCGTAAAGAGTACATCATCTACAAAAATCACTTTCTTGTCTTCAACCAGAAAATCAATCTGTGTCTTATTTGCTTCCAGAGGCTTATCATTTCTTCTGAAATCATCACGAAAGAAAGTAATGTCCAGAAAACCAAACGGAATATTTTTGATCTGATATTCGTCTTCGAGAAGTATCTGAAGCCTTTGAGCCAGATATTTTCCTCTTGGTTGTAAACCAATGATAACCGTATCAGAGAAATCAAGATGTTTTTCTATCAACTGACAAGCCAGCCTGTGTAAAATGATATTGACGTCTTTAGAAGTCAACAATATTTTGGTACTCATATATAAAGTGTTGTGTTGCGAAAGTAAAATTACAATTTAATTATCATACTTTAACTAAAAAAAGAAATGACAGCTGTAAAGGCATAAAAAATCCCGAGTAAAAACCGGGATTTTTATAATATCTATTCTTCTTCATCATCGTCATCTTCATCGATGTCATCATTGTCTCTGTATTCATCATCATCTTCATCAAAATCATCGTCTTCCTCTTCATCAGTCTCAGATGAGCTTTTTTTAGAAGCTTTTTTAGGCTTCATATCGTCTTCTTCGTCTAAATCATCAATATCTTTCACATTGATTGCTTCTGGTATGATTTCCTCGTCTTCTTCATCAAAATTCTCAATACGGTCTGCCAGTTTAGTACTTACTTTTACTAAATAAATAGTATCTTCTGTCTTAACTTCTACAGCTTCGATTGATTCATTTTTTGCGTTTTTAAAACGGATGATATCTGAATCATCATAACCATCAGGAAATTTCTCTACTAAAAGTGTCAAAATTTCATTTGTCAATTTAGCGTAATCAACAATAACTCTTTTCATTCTTAACTATTACTTTATTTCACGTCAAAAATAGAGCCTATAATTATATCTTCAAAAAAAAATGATTCTTTTTTTCTGAATATTTTCTAATTTATTACATATCTAAAAGATACGCAAAAACTAAAGGTGCTACAATGGTTGCATCTGATTCGATTATGTGCTTTGGCGTATCCATATCGAGTTTACCCCATGTAATTTTTTCATTAGGAACGGCTCCTGAATACGATCCGTAAGAGGTTGTTGAATCCGAAATCTGACAGAAATAAGACCAGAAAGGAACATCTGTCCATTCCAAATCCTGATACATCATCGGAACCACACAGATAGGGAAATCTCCTGCAATACCTCCACCGATCTGGAAGAAACCTACTCCTTTTCCACCGCTGTTTGCTCTGTACCACTCTGTCAGGTAGATCATGTATTCGATACCCGATTTTACAGTACTTGCCTTTAATTTTCCTTTGATTACATTACTTGCAAAAATATTTCCGGTTGTAGAATCTTCCCATCCCGGACAAATGATCGGTAGGTTTTTTTCTGCGGCTGCAACAATCCAGGAATTTTTAGGATCAATTTCATAGTATTGTTCCAAAACACCACTGTTTACTACCTGATATAAAAATTCATGCGGTAAATAACGCTCTCCTTTCGCTTCAGCTGCCTGCCAAACATCTTCTAAATGTTTTTGAAGACGACGAAATGCTTCTTCTTCAGGAATACAGGTATCAGTAACACGGTTGTAGTGGTTTTCCAATAAATCCCACTCATCCTGTGGTGTAAGATCTCTGTAGTTAGGTACGCGTTTGTAGTGTGAGTGCGCTACAAGATTCATGACATCTTCTTCAAGATTAGCTCCTGTACAGGAAATAATATCAATTTTCCCCTGACGGATCATTTCTGCCAATGAAATTCCTAACTCAGCTGTACTCATAGCACCAGCAAGTGAAACCAACATTTTACCGCCTTCATTTATATGTGTTTCATATCCTTTAGCCGCATCTACTAATGCTGCAGCGTTGAAATGAAGATAATTTTTCTCAATAAACTGACTAATTGGACCTTTACCCATTTTATGTATTTTTAAATAGTTGTTATTCTTTTTTTCTGTTATATCCTAAGATGTTCAATACATCTTCGGCTGTTTGCTGTTCTGAAAATACTTCTGTTGCCAGAATTCCATTTTCATCCCTGTCAATTAAAATATGTTTTGGCTGAGGAATAAGACAATGATGAATTCCTCCCTGTCCGCCAATTGTTTCCTGATAAGCTCCTGTATTGAAGAAACCGATATACAGAGGTTTTTCCTTATTATATTTTGGAAGATAGATGGCATTCAGGTTTTGTTCAGAATTGTAATAATCATCGCTATCACAAGTCAATCCTCCTAAAAGAACACGTTCATAAGAATCATTCCAGCGGTTAATTGCCAGCATTATAAATCGTTTGTTAATCGCCCATGTATCTGGTAAGGTAGTGATAAAAGAAGAATCAATCATGTTCCACTTTTCACGATCGTTCTGTTGTTTCTGATATAAAACCTGATAGATAGCTCCTGCACTTTCACCAACAGTAAACGAACCGAACTCTGTAAAAATATTCGGAACCGGTACATCAGCTTCATCACAGGCAATTTTTATCTGATTGATGATTTCTTCAATCATATATGCATAATCATAATCAAATGCCAATGAGTTTTTAATTGGAAAACCACCTCCGATATTCAGACTGTCTAATGTCGGACATTCTTTTTTCAGACTTGTATAAACTTTTAAACATTTTGAAAGTTCATTCCAATAATAGGATGTATCACGAATACCCGTGTTAATAAAGAAATGAAGCATCTTTACCTCTACTTTTGAATTCTCAGAAATATTTTTACGGTAAAAAGGTAAAATGTTTTTATAACCAATACCCAATCTGGAGGTATAAAATTCAAATTTTGGTTCTTCTTCAGAAGCAATACGGATTCCCACCTGAAATTTCCCTTTGATTTTTTCCTGAAGCAAATCCAGCTCTTCATAATTATCAATAATAGGAATGGTTTTTTTATGACCATTATTGATCAGGCGTGCAATGTTTTCAATATATTGTTCTCTTTTAAAACCGTTGCACAAAACATAGGTAGATTTGTTTATTTTACCGGTTTCCAAAAGCTTCTCTACAATATTAATATCAAAAGCAGAGGAAGTTTCTACATGAATATTATTTTTAAATGCCTCATTCATCACATATTCAAAATGAGAGCTTTTAGTACAGTAACAATAATAATATTCTCCTTCGTATTTATGCTTTTCCATCGCTTTTCTAAACCAGCTTTTCGCTTTATTGATGTTGTTGGAAATTTGTGGTAAATACGTGAATTTCAAAGGAGTTCCATATTGTTCAACCAACTTCATTAAGTCGATATTATGGAATAATAAGTTGTCTTTATTAAGGGTGAATTCTTCCTGTGGAAAATAAAAAGTCTGATTGATTAAATCGAAATATTTGGTATTCATTGCTTGTTGTTTTTAAGTTTAAAAATGTTTTTATTGTTAACCGAAAAAACAACGCCATTCAAACCCTGATATTAGCAAATACGATATTTAATTTATTTGTACAAAAGTAAGTATAATAGATACTTTTAATGTCTTCCTTTTGAATAAGGAAAACATTATTTTTTATATTAAAAAAGGCAGAGTTATGAATCCCTCTATTTTTAATGATTTGCATTGGCTTGAACCTATTAAATTTGCGTTACAAAGTTAAAAAAATTATCCTCGTAACGTTTCATATTTGATATAATTTTTATTTGAGATAATCATGAATCGCTTCTGAAATCAAATCATTCGTTACTAATTCATTATAAGTAAACTCACCTCTGTTTTTTAATAATGTAAAATTTACCTCTCCAAAGGCATTCTTTTTATCATGGGTTAAAAGAGAAAAAATAGTCTGCACATCGTTGTCTGATAAATCTACTTTATCAAAAATACTTCTTATAATTTCTTTTATCTCTTCATAAAATGTTAAAGAAATCAATTCTTTTTTATATGAGAGATAAGCTTCAAGTATCATACCCTGAGCGATGGCAAAACCGTGTAGTAATTTTTCTTTTTCAGGATCTTCCAAAAACAGACTTTCAATAGCATGCCCCAGTGTATGACCGAAGTTTAATCCTTTGCGCAGATGTTGCTCTTCATAGTCCTGTAATACAATATTATTTTTTATTTCAATTGAGCGATGAATCAGGCGTTCCAAATCGTCTGTGGTCAGATTACTGAGATCTTTTAGTTCATTCCAGTAATCCATATCTGCGATAAGACCGTGTTTCAGCATTTCTGCCAAACCGGACTGCATTTCATTCTGTGGTAATGTCTGTAAATAACTGACATCAATCAATACCATTTTGGGCAAACTGAAAGTGCCTATCAGATTTTTGAGACTTCCAAGATTCACACCTGTCTTACCACCTACCGAAGCATCCACCATTGCCAGTAAAGTAGTAGGAATATGAATACTGTGTATTCCTCTTTTATAAGTTGAAGCTACAAAACCGCCCAAATCGCTTACTGTACCACCACCAAGTGTTAGCAAAAGACTTTTCCGATCTCCTTCAAGTTCTTCTAAAGCATTCCATACTTCAAAACAGGTTTCGATATTCTTATGTACTTCTCCTGCTTCAATCTCAATAATTTCAAACGGAACTTCTGTAGCAAAATGAGCCAGAAAATGAGGCAGACAATATTCTGATGTGTTGGTATCTGTTAAAATAAAAATTTTAGAATAATTATTCTCTTTAATGATCTCATACAGGTTTTCATATGATTTCTCTCCAAAAACAATTGAATAGCTTTTTGAAATAATGGTTTTCATTAATTAAGCAGTATTTTTTTGTGTAAAAATAAATCAAAATTATGGCAAGTGTAATTATATTTGCACATATTAAACGAAATAATGGAAAAAATTTTTGATAATACAGAGGTTGCTTTCGCACTGAAAAATAATTCCGAACTAAACCGGGCTTATTTCTTGTTTAAAATGATCAGCAGCCAGACTTTGGTAAAAATAGGAACATCACTTGCGGGTTTTGCCATCAGAACCAAGCTTCCCGTAAAAGGATTGATACGATCAACTGTTTTTGATCATTTTTGTGGCGGGGTTACAGAAGAAGACTGCCTTAAAGTAGTAGATAAAATGTATACCAAAAGAGTTTCTTCAGTACTCGATTATTCTGTGGAAGGAAAAGAAACCGAAGAACAGTTTGAAGCTGCTTTGCAAATGACACTCAAAACGATTGAGTTTGCCAAAGAGCGTGAAGCAATACCTTTTGCTGTTTTTAAACCAACAGGTGTGGGTCGTTTCTATTTATTTGAGAAAAAAGGAGAAGGAAAACCTTTTACAGAACCGGAACAAAGAGAATGGGATAATATTGTATATCGATTTAATGCTATCTGTAAAGCAGCATACGATAAAGATGTACTTTTACTTATCGATGCTGAAGAAAGCTGGATGCAGGATGCTGCCGATGAATTGGTATTAGATATGATGCGTCTTTATAACAGAGAAAAATGCATTGTATTTAATACAGCTCAAACCTATCGATGGGACCGTTTTGATTTTATCAAGCAAACTCATGAGATTGGCTTAGCAGAAGGATTTCATGTTGGTTTTAAAGTGGTTCGCGGTGCTTATATGGAAAAGGAACGTTTGAGAGCAGAAGAAAAAGGATATCCGTCCCCCATTTGCGCAACAAAAGCACAAACAGATGCTACATTTGATAAATCTGTAACTTATATCCTGCAAAATCTGGATAAGAATATGGCACTGTTTGCAGGAACACATAATGAAGAAAGCTCTTATATGATGATGAAACTCATGCAGGACTTTAATATCGCTCATGATGATAAACGCATGTGGTTCGGACAGCTTTACGGTATGAGTGACAATATTAGTTACAACCTTGCCATGCACCATTATAATGTCGCAAAATATTTACCTTTCGGTCCTGTTTACGATGTGGTGCCTTATTTGATTCGCAGAGCAGAAGAAAACACTTCTGTAGCCGGGCAAACCAATCGGGAACTCAATCTTCTCGATACAGAAATTAAAAGACGAAGAATGAAATAAAAAATAAGGCTGTTTTAAACAGCCTTATTTTTTTTCATGAAATAGATATAGGTAAAATAACCTATATGAATTGCTGCAAATATGAGTGAGAAGTAATACAAAATTGCATCTCTGCCTTCAGTATTAATATGATGTAAAATAGCAATAAGAATCAATACAACAGATAAAATCAATACTGATATACTTACCACCTTATTAGCCTGCATAGCTGTAGCAATTTTATCCTCAGACAATAAACTGTGTTTTGCTCCGTAAAAAAAGTAAACATCAAGACCAATAAGCATCCATACTACCAGACGTACCCATGTGTCTAAAGGTAAAAAAGCCATCATAAAAAAACACGTAAGAATTCCCAGTATAGGTACAAGCGGTACCAATGGTGTCTTGAAAGCACGTGGCGCATCCGGCATCTTTTTACGCATCACCAATACGCCAACGCATACCAGAATAAAAGCAAACAAGGTACCAATACTTGTCATTTCCCCTACTACTCTTCCCGGAATAAAGGCAGCGAAAACACTTACAAAAAGTAAAAAGAAAAGATTGGCTTTATAAGGTGTTTTAAATTTTGGGTGTACACTTGAAAAAACTCTTGGCAAAAGTCCGTCTTTACTCATAGAGTAAAACACCCTGCTCTGTCCCAAAAGCAATACAAGAATTACAGAAGCATATCCTAATAAAATAGCAATAATAATAGACGTGTTCAACCACGGATATTCTGGTGTTACCGTACCGTCAGCCGCCATTGTTCCCATATTTTGAATAGCAATAGCCACCGGCGCCAAATGACTGCTTGCATCACCTGCAGCAAACTCTTTATAATTTACAACTCCTGTCATCACATAAGCAAATATGACATATAAAACGGTACAGATAATGAGCGAACCCATAATTCCGATTGGCATTGCCTTCTTGGGATTTTTCGTTTCCTGCGCTGCTGTACTCACCGCATCAAAGCCGATATAAGCAAAAAACACCACTGCGGCTGCACGGATCATTCCTGAAAAACCAAATTCACCAAAAGTACCTGTATTATCCGGCACAAAAGGAATGTGATTTTCTGTACGTACATATTTAAACCCTACGATAATAAAAACGAGAACAATAGCCACTTTTAATAAAACGATAATGGCATTGACAAACGCAGATTCACTTGTTCCTTTTATCAACACAAGCGACATTAACACAACAATGAAAACAGCCGGAAGGTTAAACCAGCCCCCATCAAATGGTGTGGTCATGAGTTCGGGGGGAAGCGACATATTAAAATTCGACAACAGTGCGTTGAGATAACCTGCCCAGCTTGAAGCAACAGTTGCGGAACCTACGGCATATTCAAGCACCAAATCCCAACCAATGATCCATGCGATAAATTCTCCCATAGTGGCATACGAATAGGTATAAGCACTTCCTGCCACAGGAATCATTGAAGCAAATTCTGCATAACATAATCCTGCAAAAGCACAGCCTAATGCTGCAATCAGAAAGGATACCATAATAGAAGGACCTGCATAATTTGCAGCTGCCATACCTGTTATGGAAAAAAGACCTGCTCCGATAATAGCTCCCATACCCAAAGCAATAAGTCCCCAAGGTCCTAATGTCTTTTTTAATGTATGTTCACCACTCTCATTCGCTTCTCTTAACAACTCATTTAAAGGCTTCCTTGTGAATAATCCCATAATAACTATTTTTAATTTTCTTTAACATAAAGAAACAAAAATAGCAAAATATCATTCACTTGTCTGCTTTTTCAACAAATAATTCTAAATAAAATTATTGTAAATTAAGTTTACTGTGTTTACGGGAATAGGAAAAATAAATCAGTAAACCGATCACCAGCCAAATTGAAAAATACAGCCAGTTCCATACCGTTAGTTCTGCCATGAGATAAAAACAACAGATAAGTCCAAGCATTGGAATCAGAGATAAATTCTTTCGGATCGCCCATATATTGAGTGCAATTAGTACTATAAAAAATATCCAAAGCGGTATTTTGTGTTTGAAGAGATCAAACCCTCTTTCAAATTTTAAAGAGTCACTTACCGGTGCATTTTCTACAATCTGTTGATAGTTACCGGTTGTTTTTTCTTTGATATGCGTGAGTATATATTCTAAATCATCTGCATGTTCAGTAGTCTGTATATAATCATTTTCCCCTAAATAGTTCAACATGGCCTCAGACTGTGGTTTATCTAAAGATGTAACCAAAGTAATCGGATCTACAATCTGCGCTTTATTGGTAATAAAATCCAAAGTATTCTGTTTATTGATTGTTAGCGCATACAGGATACCGATAGCAGTCAATAAAGGCAGAACAAATTTTGAATTGATGTAAGGAGTTTTAAATTTCCCTCTCGGAATATTTTTATCCTGTAATATCAAAACACCCGCACATACTACAGAAAAGGCAAACAAAGTCCCAATACTACACAAATCTGTTACCATCGTCAGATTCATAAATAAGGCCGGTACTGCTACGACAAATCCTGTAACAACAGTAGCAAATGAAGGCGTTTTATATTTTTTATGAATTTTAGCAAACTTAGGCGGCAGTAAACCGTCACGGCTCATACTCATCCAGATACGAGGCTGTCCCATTTGAAACACAAGCAATACACTTGCCATTGCAACGACTGCACTTACAGCAATTATTCCAGACAACCATTTCAGATTCAATTTGTCAAAAACAAAAGCCAAAGGATCCCCGACATTCAATTCTTTATAATTTACCATTCCTGTTAATACCAGGGCAATAAGAATATACAGAATAGTGCAGATGATAATAGCCCACATCATCCCTCTTGGTAAATCTCTTTGCGGATTTTTACATTCTTCAGCTGTGGTAGAAATAGCATCAAAACCGATATAAGCAAAAAATACTGCTGATACCCCTTTTAAAACTCCGGTGATACCATTTGGCGCAAACGGATCCCAGTTTTCTGTGTCGACATAAAATATACCAACTGCGAGTACCAGCATGATTACGGCAATCTTTACGATAACCATGGCATTACTGGCATTTCGGGATTCTTTCATACCTCTATACACCAGCCATGTAATCAGCACAATTATACCCAAAGCCGGAATATCTGCCACAAAATGAATATCTCCCAAAGTCGGTGCTGTAGACCATGCAGTATGTGCGTCCTGTATATAAGCCGGAAGATTTTCAAACGCTTTTCCATTCTGCATCAATGCAGTAGCATCATTAAAACCGTTTCTGGCAGAGAGGTAGTCCATCTGTATCCATTGTGGTAAATGAATATTCATAGTTTCCAGCAATCCCGTAAAATAATCGCTCCACGAAATGGCCAGTGTAATATTCCCAATAGCATATTCCATAATGAGTGCCCATCCAATAATCCAGGCTATAAGTTCTCCGAATGCTACATATGAATAAGTATAAGCACTACCTGAAACCGGAACCATCGAAGCAAATTCAGCATAGGCAAAAGCCGTAAATCCACAAGCAAGTGCCGTAAACATAAACAGAAAAATAACAGCCGGACCCCCATCATAGCTCGCTTTACCGATAGTACTAAAAACACCGGCTCCTACAATAGCGGCAATTCCAAAAAAAATCAAATCCCGCTGGGTAAGGTATTTACCTAAAGATTTATTATTGTCCTGATCTTTTTTTAATTGGGATAATATGTCGGAAACCGTCTTTTTTCGGAATAAGCTCATGTAATACGTATATTTTGTTTGTTGTTTAATTTTTTAAAGAGGGAAAAGTACAAAAAAATTAAAATGAAAAACCCTGTTTTGTAAAAAAAAGTACTTCCAATATACGCAAAAGCACTGAATTAATGTTACATAATTCGCCAAATCTATCATTTTAACTTTTGATAGGATCAATTTATAAAATACTTTTACTTTAAAAAAAGATTTAGTGTAACAAAAATTAAATCCCGTTTTTAAATCAGATTTGATAGACAGTAGTATTTATACCATCTTGAAAACATTTAATAGCATCTTGATAAAAGTCATTTTTTATCATCATATAGATTATGTATCTTTGAGTGCATAATAAGATTGTTATTCATAAAGACAACTTATACAACGATAAGTATTAACAATTGAAACTGCTACAAAAGCAGTATTGATTGTTCTATCTTTGTCTTATAAAAATAAAAAATAGTTATTAATCATAAAATATTAAAACATGGCTTTAGTAGGTAAAAAATTTCCAAACATTACGGTAGATGCAATTTCTGAAATGGGAGACAATTTAAGAATCAACATTTTTGAAGAAGCTACAAAAAACAATAAAAAAGTATTATTATTCTGGTATCCAAAAGATTTTACTTTTGTGTGCCCTACAGAATTACATGCTTTTCAGGCAGCTTTAGGAGATTTCGAAAAAAGAAATACAATAGTAATCGGTGCTTCTTGTGATACTAACGAAGTACACTTTGCATGGTTAAATACTGCAAAAGATAATGGTGGTATCGAGGGCGTTACCTATCCTATTTTAGCAGATACAACTCGTAATTTAGCAAATGTATTGGGCATTCTTGATGTTGAATCTACAGAGTATGATGAAGAATTAGATACTGTATTGATCAACGGATCAAATGTAACATACAGAGCTACTTACCTAATTGACGAAACAGGAAAAATCTTCCATGAATCAGTAAATGATATGCCATTGGGTAGAAACGTAAACGAGTACCTTCGTTTGATCGATGCATACACACACGTACAGACTCATGGAGAAGTATGTCCTGCTAACTGGGAAGAAGGTAAAGATGCAATGTCTGCTAACAGAAATGCTACAGCAGAATATTTAGCAAAACACTAATTAAAACAATTTATAAAAATCCAAATTCGTGAAACAGAGTTTGAATTTGGATTTTTTAACCCTAAAAAAATTCAAACAATGTTCGTAGAGTTAGATCAAGATAATTTACAGGAAATTGTATCAGGCAATAAAAAAGTAGCAGTTCAATATTCAGCTTCATGGTGTGGTAACTGTCGTATTATGAAGCCTAAATTTAAAAAGCTATCCTCTGAAAAAGAAGATATTACATTTGTAATTGTTGATGCAGAAAAATTTCCTGAGTCAAGAAAGCTTGCAAGTGTTACAAATTTGCCTACTTTTGCTACCTTTGTAGACGGAAAACTGGTAAATGAAACACAAACCAATAAAGCGGAAGTGCTTCAGGAATTGATTAACGAAATTGGATAATCTATGAAATTACCCGTTATTAAGCATTTGACGCAATTTATTGAAGAAAATGATCAGGATTATATAATTGAAACCATTGAAGTTTTAGAAGCTCTGACAGAAGTACCTTCTCTTAAAGATGAAGAACTGGATGTAATTGCTGAATTAATATCCAATATGTATGGTGCTATCGAAGTTGATAAATTAATCAAAGCCGGTACTCCTAAAAAAGAAGCCCTGAATACGTTTATGCAGCGTGTTTTAGGATCCATTGATAAATAAGCAGTACTGCTATTTATATAACAAAAACAACAATCTATTTAGAAAAAACCGTTTATTACAAACGGTTTTTTCGTCTTTTATGAGGATTAAGGATATTAGATAAAATGTTTTTTATAAAGATATACCTTACCTGTTTTTATCTTCCAGCATGGGTACAAAACGGAAATCTCCGAATTCCTGCTGTTCAAAATGAGTTTCAGAACTTCTTACCAGCAACGTCATGATTTGTGTATCTTCTCCAACGGGAATCACCAAACGTCCTCCGATCTTCAACTGCGCCATCAGAGCCTGAGGAATATAAGGAGCTCCGGCAGTAACAATAATACTGTCAAAAGGAGCGTCTGTAGGTAAGCCTTTGTAACCATCGCCAAAAGAAACCACTCTGGGATTATATCGCAAAGCCGCCAGTAACTTACTGGTTTTTTTATACAATTCTATCTGACGCTCAATTGTAAAAACCTTAGCCCCCATTTTACATAAAACAGCAGTCTGATAACCGGAACCGGTTCCGATCTCTAAAATTTTATCATCTGGTTTTACCTGTAACAGCTGAGATTGAAATGCGACAGTGTAAGGTTGAGAAATGGTTTGTCCTGCTCCTATGGGGAAAGCTTTATCCTGATAGGCAAAATCTTCAAAACCTGACTCAAGAAACAAATGACGCGGTACGCTCTGCATAGCCTGCAAAACGCGCTTATCATTAATTCCTTTCTGCTGTAACACAGAAATAAGTTGATTTCGAAGTCCTTGATGTTTGGCAGTATCTCTCAATGGGGAATGGTTTTATAAGACTCCAAAATTACGCAATAATTTCAATTTTTCAAGCTCTTTTTAGCCAATAACCACAAATGAACAGTAACTTTCACGGCATTAATGAGTTTGATATATAAATATATTTTACTTTTGTATAAATTATTTTTTTATGCTAAAAATAGGCGTTCTGGGAGCAGGACATTTAGGTAAGATTCATCTTCGTTTATTGAACCAGTCTGAAAAATATGAATTGGTCGGTTTTTATGATCCCTTAGCATCAAATGCAGAGAAAGTAGCACAGGAGTTCGGTTATCGTGTATTTAAAAGTATCGATGCACTCATTGCAGAAGTAGATGTTGTAGATATTGTAACTCCTACCCTTTCACATTATGATTGTGCGGTACAGGCCATTAAAGCCGGTAAACATATTTTCTTAGAAAAACCCATTTCCAATACGGTTACAGAAGCTGAGCACATCATTGCACTTGCAAAAGAATATGGTGTCAAAGGACAGGTAGGCCATGTTGAACGTTTTAATCCTGCTTTTATGGCAGTAAAAAACAAAATCAATAACCCCATGTTCATTGAAACACACCGCCTGGCAGAGTTTAATCCCCGAGGAACAGATGTACCTGTTGTACTGGATCTTATGATTCATGATATCGATGCGATATTAAGTGTAGTGCAATCCAAAGTAAAAGAAATACATGCAACGGGAACTGCTGTAATCAGTGATTCACCCGATATTGCCAATGCTCGCATTGAATTTGAAAACGGCTGTGTAGCCAATATAACTTCAAGCCGTATCTCTATGAAAAACATGCGAAAAGCACGTTTCTTTCAAAAAGACGCGTATATATCGGTAGATTATCTCGATAAAATATGTGAAGTTGTAAAGATGAAAAATGCACCGGAAGTACCCGGAGACTTTGATCTTATTCTGCAAAATGCCGAAGGTGTAAAAAAACAGATCTATTATGACAATCCTGAAGTGGCCTCAAACAACGCCATTTTAGATGAACTGGAAACTTTTGCAGATGCTATTAATAATAATACAACCCCGATTGTTACATTAGAAGATGGTACGGAAGCGTTGAGAATTGCACATCAGATCATCGATTGTTTTAATAAGTAAACCAAAACACTTATATTCGCATTTCATATAGAAACAAACGAACAAAATAAAATGAAAAATATTGCTGTAATTGGAGCAGGTACTATGGGTAATGGAATTGCTCATACGTTTGCTCAAAAAGGTTTTAAAGTATGTTTAATCGATATCAGTGAAAAATCAATCGAACGCGGTATGCAGACGATTGTTACAAATCTGGATCGTATGATTGCAAAGGGAACCATAACGGAAGCAGATAAGAAAGCTACGATTGAAAATATCATTACCTACACTGAAATTAAAGACGGTGTAGTAAATGCTGATTTAGTGGTAGAAGCTGCAACAGAAAATGTTACGCTAAAACTAAATATTTTTAAAGAATTAAGCGAAGTATGCCGTGAAGATGTAATTCTGGCTTCAAACACTTCTTCTATCTCTATTACTAAAATAGCTTCAGTAGTAAAAAATCCACAACGCGTTATTGGTATGCACTTTATGAATCCGGTGCCTATCATGAAATTGGTTGAAATCATTCGTGGTTATAATACTACTGATGAAGTAACCAAAACTATTATGGATCTTTCGGTACAATTAGGAAAAACGCCTACTGAAGTAAACGATTATCCGGGATTTGTTGCAAACCGTATTCTGATGCCTATGATCAATGAATCTATTGAAACACTTTACAACGGTGTAGCTGGTGTAGAAGAAATTGATACCGTGATGAAGTTGGGAATGGCACATCCGATGGGACCTTTACAATTAGCAGACTTTATTGGCCTTGATGTATGCCTGTCCATTCTGAATGTTATGTATGATGGATTTAAAAATCCTAAATATGCACCAAACCCATTATTGGTAAACATGGTGATGGCTGGCAAACTGGGTGTAAAATCCGGTGAAGGTTTTTATGACTATTCTGAAAGTAAAAAAGCAGAAAAAGTAGCAAAACAATTTTTAAAATAATATTTTTTCAATGTTCGGTTTCATCCGGACATTGAACCTTTATATAGATGGCAAAAATAATTCCGTTTAAAGCAGTTCGCCCTACCGCAGATAAAGTAGCACTGGTTACTACGCTTGCGTATGATGAATACAATGCAGCAGAACTGGCTTCATGGTTAGATTTTAATCCGTTTTCCTTTTTACATATTATCAATCCGGCTTACGTAAATCAGCAAAAGATAGACATTGAACAACGCTTCAAGATGGTATCAACCAAATATAACGACTTTAAGCGTGATGATATCCTGATCAAAGATCCGTCTTTGTCTATGTATCTGTACACCATAAAAACAAAAAAAGCTGTTTTTACAGGAATAATGGCAGGTACTTCTATTGATGATTATAAAAAAAATGTCATCAAAAAACACGAAAACACGTTAGATTATCGCGTTAAAACCCTTAAAGACTACTTTAAAATTTCCGGATTCAGCACTGAACCGGTGTTGATGATGTATCCGGAAGATGCATCCCTTAGCGAATGGATTCAACAGCAACAGCAATCAGCTCCTTTATATCATTTTTCCACTACCAATAAAGAAGAACATAAAGTATGGAAAATTGACCAGCCAGAAGACCTCGATTTTCTAATTCAAAAGTTTGACTCATTTGAGCATTTGTATATTGCTGACGGTCACCACCGGTCTGCTTCATCTGCGCTCTTATTTGATGAAACTCCGCAAAAAGAAAGCCTCAACTATTTTATGAGCTTTCTCATCTGTGAAAATGATATTAAAATCAACGAATACAACAGAGTAGTTCACGACCTGAATCAACATACATCAGAAGAATTTCTTTTACTACTCGAAGAAGATTTTACCATCACAAAGATTGAGCAACAGCTTTGGAAGCCATCTCAAAAATATCAGTTTGGAATGTATCTTGAAGGAAACTATTACTCCCTGCAATTGAAAGAAGTACCTGAGAGTCAAGACATATTATCCCATCTTGATGCTCAGATTTTATATGAAAAAATCCTTCATCGTATCCTTGACATACAAGATTTGAGAACAGACAGCAGAATAGATTATATACCGGGAAATAAAAGTATCGTTGAAATGTTTAATAAAATTGACAACGGAGATTATAAAATAGGTTTTACGTTATTTCCTGCGTCAATCGATGAAATAAAATATCTTGCTGACCATAATCTTACAATGCCGCCAAAAAGCACTTATATAGAGCCTAAGTTCCGAAACGGACTAATCATTTATGAATTTTAAATGCCTTTTATATGTCTATTAAAAACAATTTACAGCTTATAAAGGATTCACTTCCTGAACATGTACATCTGGTAGCAGTTTCTAAAACAAAACCTGTTAGTGATCTCATGCAGGCATATGAAGCCGGACAACGTATTTTTGGTGAAAATAAGATTCAGGAAATGACCGACAAATGGGAACAGATGCCGCGCGATATACAATGGCATATGATCGGTCATGTACAAACCAACAAAGTAAAATACATGGCTCCTTATGTAAGTCTGATACATGGAGTAGACAGTTTAAAATTATTAAAAGAAATAGACAGACAGGCAAAAAGATACCGAAGAATAATTCCATGCCTGTTGCAAATATACATAGCCAAAGAAGAAACAAAATTTGGTTTATCACAAGCTGAACTCATGGAAATCATACACAGTGATGATTTTAAAGCATTACAAAACATTAAAGTAATAGGTTTAATGGGAATGGCTTCTTTCACTGATAATAAAGATATTATCAGAAATGAGTTTACTGAATTAAAACACATCTTCGATTACATACAACCTTATCAATTAGATAATTGTCATTTCCAACAATTATCCATGGGAATGAGTGGAGATTATAAAATAGCCATAGAATGCGGAAGTACCATTGTACGTATTGGTAGCAGTATTTTCGGGCATCGATAAAATACAGAGCACATAAATGATGTATGCAATTATAGATATAGAAACTACCGGAGGACAGTTTAACCAGGAAGGAATCACAGAAATAGCTATTTATAAATTTGATGGCGTTAACGTTGTAGATCAGTTTATAAGTTTGGTAAATCCTGAAATACCGATCCAACCCTTTGTAGTAAAACTTACCGGTATCAATAATGCTATGTTGCGCTCTGCTCCTAAATTTTATGAAGTAGCCAAACGAATCGTTGAAATCACAAAAGATTGTATTATTGTAGCGCATAATGCGGCATTTGATTACCGTATCTTAAAGATGGAATTCAAAAGGCTCGGATTTGAATTTAACAAACAAACACTGTGTACGGTAGAATTGTCAAAGCTCTTATTGCCTGAAGCGGCTTCTTACAGTTTAGGTAAACTGGTACGCTCTCTTGGAATTCCTATTGCAGACAGGCATCGTGCTTATGGAGATTCCTTTGCAACCCTTAAATTATTTACCTTGCTTCTTTCAAAAGACAAGGAAAAAAAAATCATAAAAACATTAATTAAAAATGAAATATCACAGGGAGTACCTCCAAAACTGTTTGATATTCTGGAAAAACTACCGCTCACAGTAGGCATTTTTTACATTCATAATTCTAAAGGAGAAATTATCTATATCGGTAAGAGTACCAGCATCCGAAAAAAACTGACTCAGTTATTTACCGGGACTTCAAAAATTGCGAAACGCATACAGAATGAAGTATATACAGTGACTTTTGAAGAAACCGGGAACGAATTGATTGCTTCGTTAAAAGAAAGAGAAGAAATTGTTTTTAACAAACCCGCTTTAAATACATCACAGCGTAAATCCCCTTTCTTATGGGCTGTTTATGCAGAAAAAACAAAAGAGGGATACATAAGCTTAAAAGCATCTAAAACAGACGGAAGAAAAAAGGAAATCAGAGCGTTTAAAAATCAACAGAGCGCTGTAGAATATATAAAAGAACTATCCGATTTACTTGAATTGTCGTATGAGCTCAACGCATTGATTCCTAAAAAGAATACCTCTGATTACAAATCCTTAGATAAAAACATCTATAATCAAAAAATCATTGCTTATATCGATCAGCAACAGGAAGAATTTAAAAATCTGTTAATTACGTTCAAAGGCAGAAAAACCAATGAAAAAAGTGCTATTGTTATAAAAGATGGAGATTTTCAGGGATACTGTTTTTTTGATCTCAACTACCAGATAAACACCATAGATATTTTAAACAATATTCTTATACGGATGACCTCTTCAAAAGAAGCGGTAAACATAATTAAATATTATCTTTATAAGAAAAAAGATTATAAACTGATCCGTTTTTAATTTTTAAATCGTTTTCTATGCGTAAATTAAAATCGAAATACGAACTGCTCCGTCAAAAAGTATTTATCATCATTTATGGTTCCAATACATTAGGGGGACGATTATTTGATATTATTCTTCTTTTGATCATCTTGCTCAGTGTATTTCTTGTGATGCTGGAATCCGTTCAGCGCATCGATAAAGTACACCATGAAATTTTGTTTTATGGTGAGTGGATCATTACCATATTCTTTACTGTAGAATATATTTTGAGGTTGCTTTGCAATAAAAAACCCCTCTCCTATGTGTTTAGTTTTTATGGCGTAGTAGATTTGATTTCTTTATTGCCGATGTACCTGGCCTTTTTTATTCCTTCAACAAGTTTTCTGGTTGCCTTTCGCGCTTTACGGTTATTGCGTTTATTTGCTATTCTTGATCTCATGCCTATTATAGGTCAGCAATCGCATTTAAAACTGGCACTGAAAGCGAGTAAAAATAAAATCATTGTATTCGTTTATTTTATTGTCATTGTTTCTATTGTTCTCGGAACGCTTATGTTTCTTATAGAAGGACGCGAAAACGGATTTAATGATATTCCCACAAGTATATACTGGTGCATTGTTACCATGACCACCGTTGGTTATGGCGATTTATCACCTGCAACGCCGCTGGGTCAATTTATCGCTTCCTTTATTATGATCATGGGATACGGGATTATCGCTGTACCGACAGGAATTGTGACTGCTGAATACGCAGGAGTAAAAAAGAACAACCCGGAACTGGATGCAAAAAAGGTATGCCCGAATTGTACTACCTTTATTTATGATTTAAATGCCAATTACTGCTACAACTGTGGTACAAAACTATAAAATGAAAAACTATCTGATTGTCATTGTCGGACCTACAGCCATCGGAAAAACAAGAGCTGCTATAGAAATTGCCCGTCATTTTCACAGCGAAATTGTTTCCTGTGACAGTCGTCAGTTATACAAAGAGATGAAAATAGGTACTGCTGTACCCACAGCAGAAGAACTGAGTGCTGTTCCGCATCATTTTATCCAGAATAAATCAATTTTTGAAGACTATTCTGTTGGAGATTATGAAAGAGCGGTACTTCCCTTACTGGATGCATTATTCATCAAAAATCCAGTGCAGGTACTTGTTGGTGGTTCAGGACTGTATGTGGATGCGGTGTTAAAAGGATTCGATGAGTTTCCCGAACTTTCTTCAGAAATTAAAGAAGAGGTTGAACGTGATTATCAAAAATATGGTATAACCTATTTACAGAAAGAATTAGAAAAACTGGATCCTGAATATTACCTGTTTTTACATACTTCAAATCCGCAAACACTTCTTAATCCACAGCGAATGAAACGCTTTGTCGGAGTATGTAAATCTTCTGGCATGCCTTATTCTTCTTTTTTAAGTAAGAAAGAAGACCACCGGAATTTTACACCCATTATTATCGGTCTGGAAGCCGATAGAGAAATTATGTACCGACGTATTGAGAATAGGATAGATCAAATGATGAAAGACGGCTTATTAGAAGAGGTAATACAACTTTATCCTTATAAACATCTAAATGCTTTGCAAACAGTAGGCTATCGTGAGTTTTTCTCTTTTTTAGAGGAGGAAATATCATTGGAGACAGCCGTTAATGAAGTCAAAAAAAATACCCGTCGGTTTGCCAAACGACAACTGACATGGTTCAAAAGATCAGAAAATACGAAATGGTTTGATTACCAATCTGATTTGCAAAATATCATACAACACATCAAACAACAGATTCAATAATGCCGGTTTCAAAAGATTTTCAGTCGATATACACAAAAGAATGGGAAATATCCATTGCCCAATGCAGCATTAATTCCAAAATAAAATATACGGAATTGAGTAATCTGTTCCAGCTTACAGCAGCAAAACACTCTGATTTAGGCGGTATGAGCTTTTTTGATATGCAAACTAATGATCAGGCATGGGTTTCGAGCAGAATAAGAATTGAAATCAATGACTTACCACAATGGCATGAAAAAGTTCAGATAAAAACATGGATTGAAAGTCTTGATGGTGTACGTTCTGTAAGAAATCTTGAAATGTCGCAAAACGGACGATTTCTTGCAGGGGGTTCCAGCCTTTGGGTGGTGCTAAACACAAAGAAAAGAAGGCCGGATCTCATTGCTTTATCCCACGATCATTTAAATAAATATCCGGATTTAAAAGCAACCAAAACAGACTATCAGGCTGTAGACCTGACACTCGAAACTGAAAAAGTAGCAGATTATAAAGTAAAGTATTCCGATCTTGATATTGTCAATCATGTAAACAATGTCAAATATTTGGAGTGGTGTCTCGATTACGTAGACATCAGATTACTGGAAAATAATAGCATTAAGAGTCTTGACATGAATTTTCTAAGGGAACTCAACTACAACGATCTTGTCAGTATTGAAAAAAAAGAAGCTCAAAACATTTTATATTTTTATATCAAAAAAGAGAATACCATCTGTTTTGCTCTAAAAATAGAACTTTCAGTAACAGATACACAAAATAAATAGTAAGGATAGTAAATAACATGATGTATTTGATGCGTTAATAATCAACCGTATCACTGCATCACAGCATGTAAAATAAAGCAAAAAAAGAGGAAGTACTCCTCTTTTATATTTATAACATCTTTTGCTTAATAAAAATTTCGGTGGCACCAAGTCCGTATTTTCTGTAATTGGCATCCTGAAAACTAATCTCGGCATACCTGCCAAAAAGAAAATCGAGTTCTGTTTTAAGTACTCCTTCTCCCATTCCATGAATAAAAACAACTTTAGGTATTCTGTTTTTTATAGCAAACTCCAACTGCCCTCTTGCTGTATCTAACTGTAAATTCAATATATCAAAATTGGTCATGTGATGAAAGCTCTTCACCAGTTTTTCGATATGTAAATCCACTTCCAGAACAAATTCTTCCTTTTTAGATTTTTTTTCAGTATTTACCCTGTGGTGGTTAATTGTTATTTTATCAGATTTTGCATCTTCAATGACTCCGCGTTTACTGGCATCTTTAATAGCCTGATCGTCTCCTAAAAGAATCAACTCTGAAGCTCTGTAACTAAGTTCAAAACCATCTTCTGTTTCAATAGTCACTTCATCTTCTTTGACTTTCAAAACTTTACCCTTCATTGCATCATCCAAAACTTCAACTAAATCTCCTGTTTTAAACATCTTGTCTATCCTCTTTATCTGTTTGTTTTTTTTCGCTGTATTCGGTATCTTCTTGTTCCTTGGCAAATTTACCCGGTGTTTTATCCATCAACCGCATCATTACATAAAAAAACACGATCACCGCCGAAATCTGAACCCATATATTGGGTTGGGCATTAGTTTGCTCTATCAAAGCCCAGATCATCAGACCTACAGCCAAAATTCCCAAAGCATATTTCATCATTGTTTTTTTCTCAAATTTAAAAATTTATTTTTTGAAGTAGCGTTATTGCTTCTTTTTTTGTAAAATTGTATAAAATACTGAGAAATGGAAGAATATATGATTCCCTGCGTCAATAAAACCATTTTTGGTGTTGAGTGCATGGGTTGCGGTACACAGAGAGCCATAGCATTTTTGCTGAGAGGTGATTTTATAGCAGCTTTCAAGATGTTTCCGGCTATCTATACCACCCTGCTTTTATTTTTATTTATAGGGATTCATTTTATTGACTCGTCCAGAAAATATCACAAAATAATTATTTCTTTAGCAATTGTTAATGCTTTAATTATGATTATTTCCTATTTTTACAAACACTTTTAAATTAAATATAAATAACTATGGAAAATTATGAATCTCAGGCTTATCAACAGCCTACAAATGACAATGGTAACTACATGGTAAGCAAATTACCAAACACTACAGGATCCCTTGTTTTAGGTATTTTATCAATTATATGCTGTTGTTCAGGTGTTATTGGTCTTGTATTGGGTATTATCGGTTTGATGTTGGCAAATAAAGACATTAAGCTTTATCAAACAAATCCGAGACAATATACAGGTATTGAAACAACTAATACAGCAAGAATATTAAACATCATTGGATTAGTAATCAGTGCTCTTTCGTTAATATACTCTATCTACTCGATTATGGCAGTTGGAGGATGGAACGCTTATTACGAAACCATTCAGGAATCAATAAGACAAGCTCAGGCAGCTCAACAATAATTTCAAAAGCTATCCAATCGGATAGCTTTTTTATCTTTCATCAGCTTATATGTAACAATTATCAGAAAATTGCTACTTATAAGCTGATTTTATTTATAATATATGAAGCATTTCTCACTCTTATTTACCGCACTCCTCATGTTGGGTTGTGCCTCTACTTCCCGACAAAATGCAAGAATCCATACTCCCGTCGCACCAAAAAAGCTTATCAAAGATGTTGATTATGTCCAAAAAACGATGAAAAAAATTCATCCTGATTTGTATTGGTATATTTCACAGGAAGATCTTGATTATAAATTTGACAGCATCCGTAAAACCATTACGCAGCCAATGACACCAAATGAATTTTATCTCAAGATAAGTCCGGTGGTTGCTGCTGTGCGACAAGGGCATATGAGTGTAGTTCCTTTATATGAAAAGATGGATAAAAAAGATAAAAAAACACGGAAAAAATATAAAAAAAGTGTTTCTCCGCTTGCGCAGTTTGAATATTATTGGGACAATGATGAACTCTATATCTATAAAAACAATTCTAAAGATTCTCTCATTACCGCAGGATCAAAAGTATTAAGTATTGAGAATATTACACCTAAAGATATCTATAGAAAATATCGTAAGACATTTACTTCTGACGGATATAACACAACTTTTATTGCTAAAAGGTTTTCGAAAACAATTGTAAACTATTATACATTAGAACTGGGATACAAAGATTCTTTAAATATGACCCTTTCATGCAATGATATAGTTTACAGAACAAAGATTTACCGTGATTTTAAAGAAAATACCAAAACAAAAACCGATTCATTGGTAACTGAATGGACGAACAATGATTCATTAAATCCTTTTAAAAATAAAATAGTTTCCAAAGAAGAAAAGAAAGAAAAGAAAAAGGAATTAAAAGAAAAGAAAAAATACAACCGTACTTTCGGATTTGACCCAAAGACAAAAAAATTCAGTAAAGAACTTACTTATCCGATCCGAAATGACAGTACGATAGCTGTGTTGACGATCCGTAATTTTTCTCAGGGAAATGCAGAAAAAGCGTATGATTCCGTATTTTCAGAAATAGAAAAAAAACACGTGCAAACTTTAGTAATAGATCTCAGAGGAAACACTGGCGGACGATTAAGCGATATCAAATCACTCTATGAATACCTAGCTTTGGAAAGTGAACCTTTTGTGGATCCTACACTGGTAAACAGTCATTTCAGACTGCCTTTTGATGCAATAAGAGGAAAATCAGTAATTGATTATACTTTATTATCCCCTTTTTATTTGGTCCATACTATAGCACTCTGGTCCAAAACATATAAAGCAGATGACGGTCACTATTACTACAAAATTCCCGGATATAAAGCTATCGATATACAGCCGAAAGCTTTTAAGGGTAAACTATTTGTTTTAATTGACGGAGCAACCTTTTCTGCATCGAGTATCATTTCTTCCAATCTCAAAAGCACCAAAAGAGCCGTATTTGTAGGTGAAGAAACCGGAGGAGCTTATAATGGTACTGTTGCGGGCAGAATGCCTATACTGAAATTACCTCATTCCAAACTGAAATGGGTAGCGGGTATTATGAGTATTAAACCTTATCATAAAGAAAAGACAGAAGGTTATGGCATTATACCGGATATAACCATTACACCGGCACCGGAAGATGTTGTCAATGAAAATGACCTTGGATTAGACTGGATTATCAAACACCTTGATTATTCTTCGACATCAAAATAAAATGAAAAGAACGGAAAACTGGAGTTTTCCGTTTTTTTATTCTCTAATTTGCCAACTTCTCCTATTTTGTGCAAAATTCAGTATTTGGGCTTCTGTAGATATTTTCGGATATTTGAGAATAGAAAACCTTCTATATAAACAACATGCAAACAGATGCTTTATTACAACAAATTGCGTTTATCAAAGAGATAGACAAGCTGAAATATATTCTGAGAAGAACAAAATTATTTAACAGCGACAGACATGAAAATGATGCAGAACACAGCTGGCATTTAGCTATGATGACGCTGATACTGGCTGAACATTCAGACCAACCTGTTGATATCCTTAAAGTATTGAAAATGGTATTGATACATGATATTGTTGAAATTGATGCCGGAGATACTTTTATTTATGATACCGTTAAAAACCATACCAATACAGATGAAGAACTTTTGGCAGCCAAAAGAATTTTCGGTCTTTTACCCGAAAAACAAGCCAAAGAATTTATTGCTATATGGGAAGAATTTGAAGAAGGTAGTACAAATGAAGCCCGGTTCGCAAAAACCATGGATCGCTTGGAACCCTTACTGCAAAATGCATCAAATAACGGAGGAACATGGACTGAATTTAATGTTCCGTATGAAAAAGTATATGCAAAGAAAAAAGCCATTAAAGAGGGTTCAGCAACCATATGGGAATATGCTGAGAAGCTGATTAACGAAAATGTAGCAAAAGGTATTTTAAAGAAACAAGGATCATCTTCTTAGTTCTGTTTACATTTGGCATAAAAACAAAAAGGAAAACCAATAGGTTTTCCTTTTCTTATAAAACTCTGTGTCTTTCAAAAGGTTGTGACGGGTCAAATAAATAGCGATAAGTCGTTAATTTTCGGCTCCTTTCTGCTCCAAGTGCCTGAGCAACACGAATCATTTTTGGATTAAAATCACCAATCCATTGCATTTCATATTCTGTATAAGGCAAATCTCTGTTGATCACTTTTGTACCTTCTACAATCATGTATGCTTCTACTCCTTTTCCCTGAAAATCAGGAACAACACCAAAAACAACACCTACAATACGATTGTTTTTTGTAAATTTCTGAAGATAGAGAAATTTGAGCTTTTGAATCAGCCCGAACTTACCGTTAAGCTTTTTAAAATATTGATTGAGATCCGGTATGTTAAGCCAAAAGGCAACAGGTCGCTCATTATGGTAAACAAACCAGACAATTTTTTCTTCAATGATAGGTTTCATGGAATAAAAAATATTTTTAGCCTGCTCTAATGTCAACTGTTTACCTCCACCGTGTGTTTCCCATGCAGCATTATATATCGTCAAAAAATCACCTATATATTTTTCAAGCTGATTCTTTTTAAGATATTCCGCATGGTATTCACTATTTCTCGCAACGCGTTCATGTGCATATTTTATACGGTTGGATAATTTTGAATCAATAGGCAATGCATAACATTCCTGATCAAAGTAATTTTTAAAGCCGTAACTTTCAAACAACTCCTGATAATAAGGAAAATTATAGTTCATATTATATAAAGGTTCATGAAATCCTTCTACTAACAATCCCCACCATTTGTCACGTTCTCCGAAATTAATAGGACCATCCATGGCCTCCATGTTATTTTCCTGCAGCCATTTTTTAGCAGTATCAAACAAACAATGTGCTGCTTTTTGATCATCAATACACTCAAAAAAACCAATACCACCCGTTGGCTGTTGTTCTTTATACTGCGGGTTAATAAAAGCGGCTATTCTGCCAATAGGTTGTTGCTGCCCGTCAAATAGGAGCCAACGCTTAATCAATCCACCGTTCTGAAAGGTTTTATTCTTCTTCTGATCAAATACTTCTTCAATGTCTTTGTCCAGTGGCCGAATCCAGTTTTTATCATTCTTGTATAATTGTACAGGAAAATGTAGAAACTGTTCAACCATTTCCTGGCTATCTACTTCTTTAATAAGCATACTCTGACTTTTAGTACTACAAACATACAACAATCAAAGACGAATTACCTAAAGGCTAAGCAAGTTCTTTCATGATTTCCGCAAACATACGGGTGCTGTATAAACGGGCTTCCTGATCATAAATAGGCGACGTAATCATAATTTCATTAAGCCTGTAGCGCTCAATAAACAAGGATATTTCTCTTTTTACGGTTTCTTTGGTTCCGATAAAAGCACAGGAAGTCATCTGACGCACATAGGCTTCTTCATTTACATTCCATACATCATCCATAGTATCAACAGGAGGCTGCAACAGTTTTCTTTCGTTTCTGATAATACCTAAAAACATTCTGTAAAATGAAGTAGCAAGACGTTGTGCTTCTTCAAGCGTATCTGCAATAATTACATTGACACAAGACATGATATACGGACTTTGCAACTGTTTTGAAGGTTTAAAGTTTGAATGATAGATTTCAAAAGCTTTAGCCATCTGAGCCGGAGCAAAATGACTTGCAAAAGCATACGGCAATCCATAAGACGATGACAGATATGCAGAATCAGTACTTGAACCTAAAATCCATAAGGGGATATCAAGCCCTTCACCCGGAAAAGCCCTTACATTTGCCCGTCTGTTTTCTTCAGAAAAATACTGTTCAAGTAATACTATATTCTTAGGAAAATTATGCACGTTTTCAAAAAAATTGGCATTTAATGCCTGAGCAGTCGCCTGATCTGTTCCGGGTGCACGTCCAAGTCCGAGATCAATGCGGTCTGGATACAGAGATGCCAGTGTTCCGAAATGTTCTGCAATGACTAAAGGGGAATGATTGGGCAGCATAACACCACCTGAACCCACACGGATTGTATTGGTCTTACCGGCAATATAACCGATCAGAACTGAAGTAGCTGAACTCGCTACACTCTGCATGTTATGATGTTCTGCAAACCAATAACGTGTATATCCCGATGATTCTGCTAATTGAGCCAAGGCAGCAGATTTTATAAAGGTTTCAGGAATAGTACTGCCCTCTGTTACATTGGCTAAATCTAAAAAGGAATAGGGTATCATAAATATAAATCTACTTTTGTATTCTTTAAAATTACTGCTTTCTTTCCGGGCAGTGTACTAAATATATCTTAATAATTAAAGATCCGTTATGAATGTTTTTATGGATTCAGACCTATTTAATGAATTTAACCAGGACTATAGTTTTTTAATATAAATCACAGAATTTTATTTATTAGTTTTACAAAGAGATTAAATAATAAAACGCTCTGTTATGAAATTTTACACTACTTTACTTTTAAGCTTCCTGACTGTTTTTTGTTTTGCACAACAAGAAAACACTTTACAAAAACCAAAAGCAGATGAACGTGTTGAAATACTAAGCATTGTTTTTCGTCTTGCGGATAGTGAAGAATATAGCTCAGAAAGGTTTAAACTCTATACAGATAAAATTCAGTCTTTCTATGAACCTTATCAGAATCATGAACTTATTGCCTTTATAAAGAAACTCAGAAATGAAAATGGCGTAGGTTATGATGCTGTTATGAGTATGGCAATCCATCTTGATGAAAATCTGAATCCTTTGATCCCTTTTACAGATGACATACCGGATGAGCGTTGGGGCAAGGATAATGCTGTTGAATTTGTCAGACTCTTAAAGAAATTTTATCAGGAGAGTAACAGTAAGCAATTTTTTAAAGAAAATAAGAAATTATATACCGGGGTAAGTGAACGATTTCTTCCGATATATGAGCATTTAGATCGTTCGTGGTATCCGAAATTTTACGGAAAAGAACCCAATGAAAATTTTATAATTGTCAACGGGCTTGGAAATGGTGGAGGAAATTATGGTCCTTCTATCAATTTACCCAATGGTAAACGAGACGTTTATGCCATAATGGGAACCTGGAAAACGGATAGCCTGGGCATGGCAGAATTTACCATTGGAAACTACTTTCCTACTTTACTGCACGAATTTAACCACTCTTTTGTAAACTATTTGTTGCAAAAAAATCCTGAACCGTTCAGAGCAAATGGAGAAAAGATATATAAAGTTGTTGCCGGTGAAATGCAGAATCAGGCATACGCAGACTGGGAAACTATGGTCAATGAAGCATTGGTTCGCGCAGCAGTAATCAAGTATATGAAAGATCACCATTTCAGTAAAGAAGAAGTAGAAAAGGAAACAAACGAGCAGTTAAACAGAGGATTTATATGGATAGAAGATTTACTTTCAGAATTAGAACAATATGATGCCAATAGAAAAAAGTATCCAACTTTAGAAAGCTATATGCACAACCTTATAAAAGCATACAACAGGTATGCTGATGATATAAATATGTACAAGGAAAAGTTGGATGCAAAAAGACCTAAAGTCGTTTCAATGAGTGAGTTCCCTAATGGCGATCAACAGGTCAAAAGCTCATTAAAACAGCTTACCATAAATTTTGACAGACCTTTGTTAGGAAAAGGACATTCCATTAGTTTTGGAGAAGACAGAAATGCTGTGCCTGATTTAAAAAAACTGACCTATTCTGAAGATAAAAAGTCCATCATCATTGAATGGGAGCTTAAAGAAAACAAAAACTATGAATTTATACTAACAGGTTTATCATTTAAGTCGCTTGAAGGGATATCGATAAAAGATTACAAAATAAGCTTTAAAACACAATAACTAACGGAAACGAAATAGTTATTTAATCAAGTGTTCCTCTGACCATAATACCAAGAGAAAACAGGTAGTCAGTAAAATCATTTCTATTCGAAAAAGCTCCGTTTCTAAAAACATTCTGATAGCCAAATTTCCCGGTTAGATATAAAGAAGCCGATTGTTCGGCGTCTAAAACAAATAATCTTAAAGATCCTTCTATATATGGCGTTAAGGTATAATACGTATCCGTTTTTAACCGTTTGGGTAACTCCACTACAGTTTCGATACCTGTCTCAGGATCGTAAACCGTAACTTCTTTAGTATCATTTCTGTTCCGCAGCAGATTGAGTAAAACACCACTTGAAAAGCCTACACTCAAATTAAATTTTTTTGTATTAACAACTTCATATTGTACCGGAATGCTGATCGAATACATATTTATCAGCGTTCGGTCTGTATCAAAACCAAAACCATGTTTAAACCTCGGACTTGCTGTATAAAAATTGATACCGGAAGAAAATACATCTGTAAAGTAATATCTTGCAGAAACATCACCCCCTATCCTGTAATTATCAAAATTAGGCACTGTTAGTACGCTGAGTGAAACCGCAAGGTCATTTTTATTTGATTGTCCAAATGTTGTCAGTGAAAAGACAAGTCCGAAAAACAGAAGAATATATTTCATAATGAATGTTTCAAAGGCATTGACAAAAAACATACCACAAATTGACATATCGCCTATATACCTATTTACTCAGGACGTTGAAACATCTTTTCACTTGTAATACCTGTAAAAGCAAAAATCAGATAACTAAAAAAGTTATCTGATTTTACTTATGAAAACATTCATAAAAGGCTTTCTTGATCGTCTATTATTTCATTTTTATAAGCTCTACTCTGCGGTTTTTAGCTTTGTTACTTTCTGAATCATTTGCGACTAATGGTCGTTCCGCTCCAAAACCTTGTGCCGCTAAACGGGATTTATCAACACCTTGTGCTGCAATATTATTCAATACCGCAACAGCCCGGTCATTTGACAATTTTTTGTTATGTGCCGCATCTCCGGTATTATCAGTATGTCCTTCAATGGTAATTTTTAAAGAAGGATTTTTCTTCAATGCTTGAGCAATTTCTGTAACAATTGATTTACCATCTTCTAAAATAGTGGCTTTGTCAACGTCGAAATTAATATAAAGAATTGATTTTCCTTTTTCTGTTAAATCTTTTGCAATCTCATCTGCAGTGACTTTAGTGATCGTTTGCTTCAATGCTTCTTCCTGAAGAATGTTGAGTTTTGCAGATGCATTATTGGAAGAAAACTGTATATAAATATTACCTTTATCTTTTGTACGGATTGCATAAAATTTAATCTGTTCTCCCGTATATCCGATATCTCCTTCATCTCCCTTATTCGGATCCTGTTTATTATAACGATCGTATTCTTCATTTGATATTTCACCATCAAAAACTTTTACAGCTCCTATAGAAGTCAAATAATCTTCCATACTTTTCTCAAAATAACGTTGCGAGAATTCCTCGCCCGGTTTTGAGGTTACATTAGTCTTGTAAAGTTTTCCTTCAAACGGAGTCATAACCCCATTGACCGGGAAAAAACAAACATCAAATTTTTTCTGCAATGGTTTGTTTTGTTCTTTCAATCCGTCAGGTAACGTAAAAAACGGAAAAACACCCGGATCCATATCCGTAACCGGAATATCCTGAATGTTAAACTCTTTTGATGCTTGGTCTGTTACCTCTGTTGTGGCACTCTCATCTTGTTTTACTTCAGAATTTTGGTTTTCCTTTGGTTCTTTATTACAAGAAAACATCATTGCTCCAACGGCAAATAGAAGGGATACTTTTTTCATGTTTAGTTTATTATATATACATCTTTTGATAAATTATCTGATATCTGATAAAACAGACTATTCATACATAGAGTCTTTTTAATAACAGCAGCATGTCTATTTAGTCTGATCAGCTAATTCAAAATGCAGTAACGGATAATTTTTTCCCTCTGCATCTAAGGCGGAACGACCAACTTTTACAAACCCTATTTTTTCATAAAAGCCTATTGCCTGTTTATTTTGTTCATTTACATCTACTTTTCGAACGTGTAATTCGTCTATTGCAAAACGTGCTAATTTTTTCCCATATCCTTTTCCTCTGTCCTGATCATCAATGAAAAGCATTTCCAATGAATTTTCTGCAACTCCTAAAAAACCCTTTGTGACATTTTCATCTTCAAGAACAAATAAAGCAACCTGAGGAAAATAAGCAACCGGTAATTGTTGCTTATAGTATTCAAAGTCATCGTTACTTAAAAAATCATGTGTTGCTTTTACAGCTGATTCCCATATTCTCATCAGCTCCGCATAATCCTCTTTATGTGCTTTTCTTATATTCATTATTCTAAATTAAATCCTATTTGTCCATCTTCCTCAATTGTCAGATTAGCTGGTGCTGTATCTGTTAGTTCAGAAGATATTGTTTCTGTCTCTTCTTCTTCCACTTCATACGGAAGTGATTCCAATAAATTAACAAGCTTAATTTTATCGGAAGTCAGCTGATTTCCAAGAGCCTTGATGCCTTTTACAGCAATAAATTCTTCAAAATTCACTTCTATATTTTCTTTTTGAACACCTTTGTTTTTTGCAAACATTATTTCTGCTACGGGTCTGTAGTCTGTAGAAACAATTTCAAGTTTGGAATACGGATGCTCTGTAATGAAAATCTCTTCTTTATTCTCATTTTCAACGAGAAAACGTTTTACAAAATATTTTGCTTTTTCACCGTCATAATAAATAGCCGATATCGGCTTATCTCTAATCCATTTTTCCAACACAATCATATCTTCTTCAAAATGGGTTGTGAGCTCAGGAATAATGGTCTTGAGTTTTCCTGACTGATGAATGATAAGCAAACGATCTTCGGGCTTAAATTCTCCTAACAGCTCGCCTCTTCCTTCTACATTAAGACGCATAACGGTGTCATCAAACCAGATTTTACGAGGACGCAATGTAGATATACCTTTTTCTTTGAGTTCAATTTTCTTGATCGGATATTTGGTCACTACATTTCCTTTTGAAACTCTTCCTTTTATGAGTAAATCTGCAAAGTCCAGGTCAAATTTAAGTTTCTTAATGTTGGATAACTGCCGCAGTAATATGGTCACCACTTCTGCTTCACCGTTGGGATTGCAAGAAAAATAAAGAATCTGAGAACCGGGTTTTCCCTGTGTCAGGTCATATACTTTATCTCGTGTAACGCCTGAAACATTGAAGCGTTTTACATATGAACTCCCCGTTTTGCCATCCCGATAAATCATATTGTATATCGTACGCTTATCATTTTTATCAAACACTGCAATGTGGAGTATGTCTTTACCGATGAATTTTTTCTCGTCTACTTTAGATACAATCATAGAACCATCGCGTAAGAATATGATAACATCATCAATATCCGAACAGTCTGCCACATACTCATCTTTCTTTAACGAGGTTCCCATAAAACCTTCTTCTCTGTTTACGTAGAGTTTTGTATTTCTCAATACCACACGCGTTGCTTCGATCGTATCAAAACTGCGTATTTCTGTTTTCCGCTCTCTTCCTTTTCCGTATTTTTCTTTTAAACGACTGAAGTAATCAATAGTAAAAGGAATAATATGTTCTATATGATATTTAACCTGTTCTATTTCTTCTTCTAAAGCATCTATTTTATTCTGAGCTTTATCAATATCGAATTTAGAAATTCTTTTAATTTTTATTTCTGTAAGACGAATGATGTCTTCTTCTGTAACGGACCTTCTAAGGTTTTTGATGTGTGGCTTTAATCCTTCATCAATTGTAGCCAAAACACCTTCCCATGTTTCTTCTTCCTCAATTCTGCGGTAAATTCTTTTTTCAATAAAAATACGTTCCAAAGACAGGTAATGCCACTGTTCTTCCAGTTCTCCCAACTGTATCTCAAGTTCACTTTTCAGTAACTGAACTGTACGGTCAGTAGAAACTTTAAGCATACTGGTTACACCTGTAAACAATGGTTTGTTGTCTTCAATTACACATCCCAACGGAGCAATAGATGTTTCGCATGCCGTGAAAGCATACAAAGCATCAATGGTTTTATCAGGAGAAACACCTGGTGGTAAATGAATAAGAATTTCTACTTCAGCAGCTGTATTGTCTTCAATTTTTTTGATTTTCAGTTTACCTTTTTCATTTGCCTTTAATATACTGTCTATCAGAGAAGTAGTTGTAGTAGAGAAAGGTATCTCTTTTACCACAAGAGTATTTTTATCGAGTTGATTTATCCGGGCACGTACTCTAACTCTACCGCCACGCATTCCGTCATTATAATTGGAAACATCCGCAATACCGGCTGTTGCAAAATCAGGATAAATTGTAAAAGGTTTTCCTTTCAGATATTTTACAGAGGCATCAATAAGCTCATTAAAATTATGCGACAGTATCTTAGTAGATAAACCTACAGCAATACCTTCTCCTCCCTGAGCCAGCAAAAGTGGAAATTTTACAGGCAAATTGATTGGTTCATTTTTTCTGCCATCATAAGATGCCTGCCACGGAGTAATTTTAGGCGAATATAAAACTTCAAGTGCAAATTTGCTCAATCGTGCTTCTATATATCGGGAAGCAGCTGCCTCATCTCCAGTAAAGATATTACCCCAGTTTCCCTGCATGTCTATCAACAGGTCTTTTTGTCCAATCTGTACCATTGCATCACCGATACTCGCATCTCCGTGTGGGTGATACTGCATTGTATGCCCTACAATATTCGCTACTTTGTTATATCGTCCGTCATCAAGCTCTTTCATTGAGTGCATGATACGTCTCTGAACCGGTTTAAAACCATCTTCAATAGCCGGTACCGCCCGCTCCAGAATTACATAGGAAGCATAGTCCAGAAACCATTCCTGGTACATTCCGGTCACCTTTTTTATCGTCTCATTAGAGTCGTCCTCTATCTGAGAAACGGGTAAACTATTTTTGGTTAGATGGTCTTCAGCGTTGTATTCTGAGTGATTCGGTAAGTTATCTTCGTTGATATCGTCTTGGCTCATAAAAAATAAATTATACGCTGATTGTTTCTTCTATTTTATCTAACTCAACTCTCAAATTGTCAATAATAAACTCCTGACGATCAGGTGTATTTTTACCCATATAAAATTCCAGAAGATTTTCAATAGAATTTGCTTTATCAAGCATTACAGGTTCCAAACGAATTGATTCTCCGATAAAATTCTGAAATTCATCCGGAGATATTTCTCCTAACCCTTTAAATCGTGTAATCTCTGGTTTTGGTTTGAGTTCATTAATGGCATCAATTCTTTCCTGATCAGAATAGCAATAGATGGTCTTCTTTTTATTGCGAACGCGAAATAATGGCGTTTGAAGTATATACAAATGACCTTCTTTGATGAGTTCTGGAAAGAACTGTAGAAAAAAAGTAATCATCAGTAAGCGAATGTGCATTCCATCAACATCGGCATCTGTTGCCAGTACGATGTTGTTATAACGCAGATTTTCATAATCTTCTTCAATATTCAATGCCGCCTGAAGCAGATTGAATTCTTCGTTTTCATACACAATTTTTTTAGTCATTCCGTACGTGTTCAACGGCTTTCCGCGTAAACTGAATACCGCCTGTGTATTGACGTCTCTTGACTTGGTAATAGATCCGGATGCAGAATTACCCTCAGTAATAAACAGGGTACTTTCTAAATATCTTGGATTTTTAATATCCGTAAGATGCACGCGGCAATCTCTGAGTTTTTTGTTATGAAGACTGGCTTTTTTAGCCCGGTCTTTTGCCAGTTTTCTGATTCCGGAAAGTTCTTTTCTTTCGCGTTCTGCCTGAAGAATCTTCTTCAGCAAGGCATCAGCTATTTCCGGATTTTTATGCAAATAATTGTCGAGCTGTGTCTTTACAAAATCATTGATATATGTTCTCACAGTAGGCAAATCAGGCCCCATTTCGGTAGAACCTAATTTTGTCTTTGTCTGAGATTCAAAAACAGGTTCTTCCACTTTTATGGAGATAGCAGCAACTACTGATTTTCTGATATCAGATGCTTCAAAATTTTTATTGTAAAATTCTTTTATGGTACGGGCTATAGCCTCCTTAAAAGCAGCAAGATGTGTTCCTCCCTGTGTGGTATTCTGTCCGTTTACAAAAGAATAATATTCTTCTGAATATTGAGTTTTACTGTGCGTAAGGGCAATTTCAATATCATCTCCGTTTAGATGAATAATTGGGTAGATCATGTCTTCCTGATCTATATTCTCTTTCAGTAAATCTTTTAATCCTTCTTCCGAATAAAGCTTTTCTCCATTAAAAATTATTGTAAGTCCTCTATTGAGGTAACAATAGTTTTTAAGCATTTTTTCAATATACTCTCTTCTGAATTTATAGTTTTTAAAAATAGTTTCATCTGCAATAAAGGTTACTTTAGTTCCTTTGCGCTTAGTACTTTCTGTTATCTGTTCTTCCAATACCAGATTTCCAGCAGAAAACTCTGCTGCCTTTTGCTGGTTTTCACGTACAGATTCCACTCTGAAATAACTGGATAATGCATTAACCGCTTTGGTTCCCACTCCATTTAACCCTACTGATTTTTTAAAGGCCTTGGAATCATATTTACCACCCGTATTCATTTTTGAAACTACTTCCACTACTTTCCCTAAAGGAATTCCACGTCCGTAATCTCTCACACTTACTGTACGGTCTTTGATGGTAACTTCAATAGTCTTTCCGGCTCCCATCACAAACTCATCAATACAGTTGTCTAAAACTTCTTTGATAAGAATATAAATACCGTCATCCGGAGAAGAACCATCACCCAATTTACCAATATACATACCGGGACGCATACGGATGTGCTCTTTCCAGTCGAGCGAGCGAATATTATCTTCGGTGTACTGATTTTGCTCTTGCATATTTTTTTCCAGATTTTGTGCTAATTTAGTGTTTTTTTCAGAGATTTAAAAGAGCCTATGTCTTTAACTCAGGTGTTTTCGCCATCGTTTTGCGATATTTTTTTTTCCACGGTAATTTCTTCATCCACTTCCGTAATCTGCTTATCAATCCATACAGAATATTTGTTTGGCTCGATAGATTTACCATACATCTGAGCATAAACTTTTGTAAATTCAGCCCCAAAATACAAGATAATAGCGGAGTAATACACCCATACTAAAATGACCAGAACCGAACCGGCTGCACCATACAAAGAAGTTGTTGACGAATTACCCAAATACAAACCAATCGCCCATTTACCTACCATAAACAATACAGCTGTAAAGCCCGAGCCGACAATAACATCTTTCCAACGGATTTTACCGTCCGGCAGTGTTTTAAAAATGGTAATAAACAAAATGGTAATCACGATAAATACAAATGCACTGTTGATGGCAGAAGCAAAATACACTGTTGTATCCTTGAATAAAGATGTAAGCTGAAAATACAGACTATCAATTAAAGAGTTTAAAATCAAACTGACAAGCAATACAAATCCCAACGAACCGATCATTGAGAAAGACAATAATCTATTTTTGAGAAAACGAATAAGCCCTTTTTTAGGCTTTGCTTTCAGTCCCCATATAAAATTGATAGAGCTCTGTATTTCTGCAAATACTCCCGATGCACCAAATAAAAGTGTAATAATTCCGATATAAGTCGCCAGAGTTGAGGCACCGGATAATTGTACATTTTTAATGGACTCCTGAATCTGTATGGCAGCAGCATCTCCAACCAATTGGTTGATCTGATCAAATAATTCTCCGCTGACGGCTTCTTCCCCAAAGAAATAGCCTGTAACGGAAATAATAAGGATACATAATGGCGGTATGGCAAAAATGGTGTAATACGAGAGCGCAGCACTGAACTTAACGCAATTGTCATCCATAAACTCCATAAAGGTGTTTTTGAATAAATCAAAAACCTTTTTCAAATTAAACTTCTTCATGTTATTTTCTTTTTAAGCACTTTATTACTAAAATATAACTTTTTTTGAAGTTTAACAGCCCTTTGGAGCTATTTATTCAACAGTTCCCTCTTTATTTTCGCATAGGATGTATTGGTATAGATCAACTGATAGATGATTTCTGAAATTAGTTGTTGCGGATTTTCGGAAGATATATATTTCAATGCAGAAGGATTTTTTTGAAGATCATGTATCTGTTTCAACACTTTAGAAGTATCTGCTGCGCTTCTTAGCACTGATTTTCCGTCATAAAGAGCTGAGTTTTTGTGGTCAAATGAAAATACATCAGGTGAAGGCTGACAGATAAAGTACAAGGATTGTTCTTCATTATTCGGAAAAAAAGCTGTCCAGTCGGCATAACCAATCAACGCCTGCTGTTGTTTATATTCAATCGCATTCAATCTCCATCGGCATCCTGCAGCTCTCCCCCAGTGATTGGATACGCGATATACTCCCTTTTCTGTAAAATAGTATTCACTTCCTGTTTTACTTTTGTAATCAGCTGTTAGAGCTGGCAAATCATCTTTCTCTGCCTGCCTGAACACACAAAAAGTATTTCTGTAAAAGTTGTTTTTATGATATGTTTTTGCCTTCATCTAATTAGGGACTATATCTCATTATCTTTAATTTAAAATTTTAATCTTATATCCAATCCCGTAACATGTTCATAATTGAATGAACTTTGTCCCGAACGGATACTATAAACAGAAGGTTTATAAAAAACACCTATATGCAGTCTCTGTGTCCATTGATATGACAGTAGACCGGAAAATCCCAACGTTATATAATTTTCTGAAAATTGTTTTTTACCATCATCAGACATATATAGTTCGTATGGCAAATCATTAGGAATCCAATGTTCTTTCCATACTCTGTAATTATAAAAAACCCTGTCAAAAGAGAGCCCATATCCTATATTGAAACGATTGATCCGATGACTGTGCATAACGGAGAGATTTACCTTGTCAACCATAAGATCATAGGAATATCTATCTAAAAAATAAAAAGGATCAAAAACGTTGGAACGATGTGCTATTTCAAGTGTTATAAATTCCTTGTCTGTATAAAAGTAATCTAAGGCTACCCCAAGACTAATTCCTCCTGCCTTATTTTTAAATTTGGTAAGATTAGGATTTTCAGATGAAATCCCGATCATATAAAGAGATGGCGTCAGTATATTGAAGTAAAAAGTCCCTTTTGCTGGATGAAATCTTTTAAAGCTCCAATCATCATACGCGATCTGTTTTTGCTGTCTGTTTTGAGTTTTCTGTATCTCCCTTTTATATATTTTTTCCACCAAAGAATCATTGGTAATCGCATGTCTGGCAATATACTCTTCTGCATTGCGGGTGGTTTGATCTGTTTCTTCGTCAAACTTACCTAAAAAGATATGTTTTTTATAGCCGAATCTTTTTTTATTTGTCAGATCAATAAGGTATCCGGCTCCAAATGCCGGTATTGTCAGTAGGTTTCCAAAAGTAAATAACGGATTTATTTGTGAAGTTATTGTATATGTTTCTTTATTCTGCTCCGTAGCCAATGTAAGGTGCAGATCTTTCTTATCTCTGTTCACTTCAATGGTGGCCGGAAGCTGATGTATAACACTGTCATTGGTAATTAACCGACCTTCTTTAACATTAGAATAGACATGTACTTTTTGTGTCTTTTTACTCCATATAGTAGCACAGCTGACGGTACTTAAAGCCAAAAAGATAAGCGCAGTAGTTTTGTATGCGTTCATAGTAATGTTGTTTTGGCTAATATAAATAAAAAAGCATCTAAAAAATAAAAGCTGATGTAATATCAGCTTTTTTATTAAACGTTGAAACGGAAATGCATGACATCTCCATCTTTTACAACATATTCTTTTCCTTCTACTCTTAGTTTCCCGGCTTCTTTTACTTTGGCTTCTGAACCAAAAGTGACATAATCATCGTAAGCGATTACTTCAGCACGAATAAATCCTTTTTCAAAATCAGAATGGATTACACCTGCTGCTTTCGGAGCTGTATCCCCAACTTTTATAGTCCAGGCTCTTACTTCTTTTACTCCTGCTGTAAAATAGGTCTGAAGGTTCAGTAATTTATATGCTGAACGGATTAATTTAGAAACTCCGGGTTCTGATAAGCCCAAATCTTCTAAAAACATCTGACGCTCTTCATAGGTTTCCAGTTCGGTAATATCCGCTTCTGTACCTACAGCCAATACAATTACTTCTGCGTTTTCATCTTTTACAAGCTCTTTTACCTTTTCTACATAATCGTTGCCGTTTACTGCTGCATTCTCATCTACATTACATACATACAGTACCGGTTTTGCCGTAATCAACTGAAAAGTTTCCAACAATACTTCTTCATCGTTATTTTGTGGCTCAATCACACGGGCAGATTTACCTTCTAATAAAACGGCACGTATTCTTTCCAATAAAGCTGTTTCTACCTGAGCTTCTTTATTCCCTGTTTTTGCCGCTTTTTTTGCTTTTTCCAAACGTTTTTCAACGGTTTCAAGATCTTTTAACTGCAATTCAATATCAATGGTTTCTTTATCTCTGATCGGATTTACTTTTCCATCAACATGAACAATATTATCATTGTCAAAACAACGTAAAACATGGATTATGGCATTACATTCTCTGATGTTTCCCAAAAACTGATTTCCTAATCCTTCTCCTTTACTCGCTCCTTTTACAAGACCGGCAATATCAACAATATCAACGGTAGCCGGCAATACGCGTTCCGGATTTACCAGTTCTTCTAATTTTTCTAAACGTTGATCAGGTACATTTACCACTCCGATATTAGGCTCAATGGTACAAAATGGAAAATTAGCACTTTGCGCTTTTGCATTAGACAAACAGTTAAACAATGTTGATTTTCCAACATTTGGTAATCCTACTATTCCGGCTTTCATATTATTTGAATTATTCTTGAATAATTATTTTTAAGTTCGCAAATATACTGATTTTTATGATTGTGTCTGTATTGATTTCTTATGTTTGAACATCCAATCATAAATATCTTTTTTTCTGAATAGATTTTCAATCGTTCCGTGATTTTCACCTTTGAGTATATGAAAATCTACCGGAGCATCTTTATTGCATTTTTTAATAGCATTTACTATTTTTCTGGACTCTGAAACAGGAACTATAAAATCTTTATCGCCGTGATATACGGCAATGGGTATGGTGGAAAGATTACAGGCATCTTTAATTTCACCTCCTCCACAAATGGATACGGCTGCTGCAATTTTATCTGGATATTGACCTAAAAAACTCATGGTTCCGTAAGATCCGAGACTCATACCTGCTACATAGACTCTTGTGGGATCAACCTCATAATGCGCCATTACATATTCCAGAACTTCATTTACTTTTTCAGGAATCCATGGTCCGGAAGGAAGCTGAGGAGCTACAACAATAGCAGGTATTTCCAATCCTTTTTCTATAGCTTTTAGCACACCATAGCGTTTAACTCTGTTGAGGTCTTTGCCCGAAAGGCTTTTGCCGTGTAAAAAAATCAGTACCGGAGGTTTATTTTCTAATACTTCCTGTTTCGGAAGCTGTATCCAAAAATTATAAGCGGTTTCTCCTTCTACTGCTGTGGGTTGTGCCTGAACACAAAATGACGAGAGAAACAAAATAGCCAATACTATCTTCTTCATTTTTTGTTTTTAATGGTAAAGATAGTATTTTATAGATAAGCATAAAATTATCCGATACGGAACGAGGTCATGCTCAGAGAACCGCCTACATAATCATCGTTAAATATGTTTACCTCTTCTTTGTCTGACTGTAAGGCCAGTGCATATAGCATCGGGTAGTAATGATCGGGAGTCGGTATGGCAAGCGTTACAGCTTTACTGAGGTTTTCATAATCAATCAATGCTTTATGGTCTCTCGCCTGTATTTTATTTTTAAAAATCTGATTGAGTTCCATTGCCCAGTCAAACCCAAAACCTGAACCGCTCATGTTTTTCCAGTCCAACATTCTGAGATTATGAATCATATTACCGCTTCCGATAATCATTACCCCTCGTTTGCGCAATTCATACAGCTGTTTTGCCAGATTGTAATGATAGCTTGCGGGTTTGTAATAATCAATACTCAATTGTAATACCGGTATATTGGCTTCCGGAAACATATGTCTTACGACAGTCCAGGTTCCATGATCGAGCCCCCAGTCATGATCCAATCCCACATGGGTTGAGGTAATCAGCTTGGCGGTCTCTTCTGCAAGGAAAGGAGATCCGGGAGCAGGATATTGCACCTCAAACAAAGCCTGTGGAAACCCACCGAAATCATGTATGGTTTTGGGTTCCTGCATTGCTGTAACCCTTGTTCCTGTTGTAAGCCAGTGGGCAGAAATTACCAAAACAGCACTCGGCATTTCTATCTTTTTACCGATTTCTTTCCATTGATTTGAAAAAATATTGTCTTCAATTCCGTTCATAGGAGATCCGTGACCAATAAAGAATACTGGCTGCAGTTTTTCACGTACTTTGAAAGAAGTTATATAGTTATTAAAATCGTTCATGATCTTTTAATTTATACTCAAAGTTCAGAAGATTAAAATCAAAAACACTTAATTTAAATTAATAAAAAAATTGTTTTACATAAAACGGTGTATAAAAAAATCCTCAGAATACTGCATATAATTCTGAGGATGGTTATTAAATATTTTGTCCGGTTTATGACTGCTTTTTAATGCAGTAGGTATAAATCCAGGTCAAGGTAAACGTAGGAATGAAATCCATACCCGGAAGTAGTTCTTCTACGAATGCAAAAATACCTCCGACTGTACCGATGGTTCCTTTATACATACTTTTGAGTAACAGACCGGCAACCGGTGCCCATATCAAATCTGAAAACTCTCCTAAAAATGGTATCAGATATGATAAATAACCAATCGAATCGAACAAAATTCCCATTACAAGTAAGGTGGTTTTATTGGTACGGGTTACTTTCTGATTCAAAACGAGTTCTGCCATTTATTTTATTTTAAAATTAACACGCTAATGGATATCAATTCTAATGCCATTTATTTTATTTTGTCCGAAAATGTTTTCATAAACTTCTGAACCTTAGGGTTTATAACGGCTGCACAGTACGGTTGATTCGGATTATTTTTAAAATAGTCGTGATGATAGTTTTCTGCCACCCAAAACTTAGTTGCAGCAGATATTTTAGTGACTATAGGTTTTCCAAATACATGCTCATCGTTGAGCTGCTTTATTGCTTTTTCAGCGGATGCTTTTTGCTTTTCATCCAGATAGAATATTTCACTTCGGTACTGTGTACCCACATCAGCACCCTGTCTGTTAAGGGTAGTTGGATCATGCGTTGCAAAATATACTTCGAGAAGATCATCATAAGACAGTAATCTGTTGTCAAACTCTATTCTTAATGCTTCTGCATGATGGGTTGTTCCTGTACAAACCTGTTCATAGGTAGGATTGTCTACATCACCACCAATATAACCTGGTTCTACTTTTACAACACCTCTGAGTTGTTGAAAAATGGCTTCTGTACACCAAAAACAACCATTTGCTAAAATAGCCACTTCGTTTGCTTGTTGCTCCATTGTTTTGACTGCTTCTTTTTTACTGTTAAGGGAATCATTTTTGCAAAAATGGACTAACGGAATCAATATTATTATCAGTATATTTTTCATTCCTTCCTTTTTTTATCTATCAAATATAACGATAAAACACCGCTGCATATAAAATATTAACGAAACTTTATTTCTTGAATTTTCTCTAAAAAGGTGTTACTTTGTAAAAAATTCAGGAAATGATTATTGCGACCAACATTCATAAATATTATGATGCTTTACATGTTTTGAAAGGTGTTGATTTATCCATTAATTCAGGGGAGATTGTTTCGATTGTAGGAGCTTCAGGTGCAGGAAAAACAACCTTACTACAGATATTGGGTACTCTTGATCACCCACACCGGGAGAATACAACTTCTTTGTTTATCAATGGAACTGATGTTTTAAAATTAAACGATAAAGAGCTTTCAAAATTTAGGAATACGCATTTGGGTTTTATCTTTCAGTTCCATCAATTATTACCGGAGTTCAATGCACTGGAAAATGTTTGTTTACCAGCTTATATTGCCGGAAAAGATCGAAAAGAAACAGAGACAGAAGCAAAAAAACTTCTTGACTATCTTGGTTTGTCACATCGTGTAAATCATTTTCCGTCTGAACTTTCAGGAGGCGAGCAACAGCGTGTTGCCGTTGCAAGAGCTTTGATCAACAAACCCGCTGTAATTTTTGCAGATGAACCTTCAGGAAATCTGGATACAGCATCAGCAGAGAATCTGCATCAGCTGTTTTTTCAATTAAGAGATGAATTTGGTCAGACATTTGTCATTGTTACGCATAATGAAGATCTGGCAGATATGGCTGACCGGAAAATAGTTATGGCTGACGGTCAAATTAATCCATCATAAAGTAATGGTCGGTAACGACCATTTTTTTATGACTGCCAGTAAACGTACTGTGATAATACTACCGGCTGTAGATAAAAAGATGAGATCGTCATTCAGATTTAGGTATTTTAGTAAAAAGAAAATAAAACCTCCAAAGATACAGGCTGTAGCATATATTTCTTTCTGAAAGATAACAGGTATTTCATTGCATAATATATCCCTCAGTACACCTCCAAAACAGGCTGAAATGGTACCAAGAGAAATACAGATTAACGGATCCAGATCTGCTGCAACCCCTTTTTCCAATCCAACAAGTGTAAATAATCCCAACCCTATCGTATCAAAAAGAAAGATAGACGTACGCAGAATACTCAATCGCTTTCTGAAAATAATAGCCAGAACCGTGCTTACCAAAACAATATAAAAATACGATAAGTCCTGCATCCAGAGTACAGGAGTATTTCCAATCATCACATCTCTGAGCGTTCCTCCCCCAATTGCCGTAACAAAAGAAATGGTAAGAATACCGAATAAGTCGAGCCTTTTCTGAATCGCCGCCAACGTTCCGGAAACGGCAAAAGCAACGGTACCTAAAATATCTAATATCGAAAAAATCATTTATTCAATTCTACTGGTTAAATAATTATAGTCTTTGAGCAATACAGCAATGAATTCTGTAGGGGTATTGTAAGGGTTGGTTATTTTCAGAATGGTTTCTACTTTTTGTACCAGTTGTACCATCAATCCCCTATCATTAGACTCCAATGATTTGTTGTAGGTTTCCCGAATGATTCGTATATCATTGTCTGAAAACCGCAATACATTGGTAAAAACAGGTTCATAAGATCTATCGGTTTCCTGTAAAAAGGTATGGCTTATACGGTATCGGTTTCTCAATGAAATTACAGCAGTACCCGCAACAATATCTCCCAGACGCTGATTTTTATCGTTGAAAATAATGACGAGAATAGCAATTAACCCCAAAAACAACAGTAATTCTACGATCCTCAAAATCCATCGCATTAAAAAATCACCGAAGGAAGCCTGATAGCCGTCTATTTTAATCACTTTTATTTTCAAAATTGCTTTTCCAATGGTTTGGCCATTGAACAGGGATTCTAATACAAGACTATAAAAAATAACAGGAGCGTAAACGACGAAAGAAATTACCGTCTGTTCCATCCCGTCAAAAGCAAAAGGTGAAAATCTAAAAAATTCCAGAATATAGGTTATGGAAAATACATAAATAAGCTTAATGATAAGATCAATTAAAGATGCCGCCATACGCTCTCCCAAAGAAGCCATTACAAATTCAATACTTACGTTCTGTGAGGTATTTATAGAGAGTTCATTCATAAAATAATCAAATAGTCATTTAATTCTGATTTATATACAGAACAAAATAAAGCAAAAATAGGTATCTTTAAGTGAAAAGAGGAATAAATAATACTTCAAAACAAGATATAAGCCCAAAATGTCCGAAAAGAACAAATAATAGGGTTAAATATTTTATACGTTTGAAGATTTATGAAATATCTTTGTATCATAAAAACTAAGCAATATGTCATACGTATCTAATGTCGTTAAAGGAACCTGTCCTAATTGTAATAAAACAAAGGTATTTGCTTCTAATGGTAATCCATTGTTATTTAAAATGCCTAAGATGAAAATGAAATGTGACAATTGCGGCTATTCATTCCACAGAGAGACCGGTTTTTATTTTGGAGCTATGTATATGAGCTATGCTTTAACCGTTGCCGAAATGGTAGCCGTATTCGTTTTAGGACTGTTGTTTGGCTGGTCGTTTATGACCATGTTTATATTAGTTGTGATCACTATTTTATTGCTTTCAACCTTTAATTATAAAATATCAAGGCTTATGTGGCTGAATTTATTTTATGATAAAGATGAGCAAGAATAATATGATTATTTTTTATAGCGTTTGATGAATTCGGTCGGAGTCTCTCCTGTGTATTTTTTAAACAGTTTATTAAAATAGGAATAATCAATATAGCCCAGATCCTGAGCAATCTGATTGAATGTTTTATTGGTGTAAATCAAGTTTCTTTTAGCTTCAAGAATATTACGTTCAATAATGATGTTTGTTGTGGTTTTATCCGTAATGGATTTTACAATACGGTTTAAATGTTTTTGAGTGATGTTGAGTTTTTCAGCATATTCACTGGCGGATTTGATTTCTTTGTAATACTTGTCAACCAAATGTTCAAAGGTGTTGAACTGGTTTTGATAATGCCTTAGACTATTATGATCTATCAGGCTATTGCTTTCTATCTGCCGATTGAGTAAAATATAGATTTGAGTGAGATAACTCAATATCAACTGAGTTTTTTTCCAGTTGTTCTGCAGATATTCATTGTAAATGTTTTCTATATCATGCATGAGCTTTGAAGTAAAGATCTGATCCAGATAAAAACATTTATTAGAAGCATTTGATTTAAAGAACGGATATTCATACAACGTATTATTTACATATCCCATTTCGTAAAATTCTTTTGTATGAAAAAACAGATAACCTTCAATGTCATCCGATAGATGCCAGCCATGGGTCTGACCCGGATATAAAAAGAAGATGGCACCCGGCTTGACTTCGTAAGTGGTAAAATCTATTTCATGTGTTCCGGATCCTTTTGTAAATAAAAAAACAGCATAAAAGTTATGTTTGTGCGGCTTTTCAATTCTTTGATGATTATTGATAAGATGATTTTGAATGGTATTTACATAAAAATTGGAATTATTCTTATGCTGATTCATATCATCTATTTTCAATAATTGGATTTCTTTCATGAAACTTTAAATAAAGTTAAACATTTGTTATATTAGATTTTATTAACACTTAACAACGCTGATAATCAGTAATTTTGAATAACAAATTTATTAAGCAATTAATTAAATTTTGTATTTCATAGTTATTTTTTTTTTGGAAGGTATTGCTACTTATAAAAAATTAGCAATACCTTTTTTCTTTTAATAACTGATTGGTGTAGCTATTGATTCTTTAAATTCCTTTATAATATCATCAACTACTTCCTGTACTGATTTTATTTCTGTGAGCAATCCTGCTATTTGTCCTATTTCAAGTTCACCTTCTACAAGATCACCTTCAAACATACCCTTTTTTGCACGTGCTCTGCCTAAGACTGCTTTTAGATCTTCCACCGTTGCTCCTTTTGCATAGGCTTCCTGAATATCGTTATAAAACTTATTTTTTATCAGACGAACTGGCGCCAACTCTTTTAAGGTTACGTGAGTATCACCTTCTCCCAATTCGGCAAGCATTTGTTTAAAGTTGTTGTGGGATGAGCTTTCTGTAGTCATGGCAAAGCGGGTTCCCATTTGTACTGCATCTGCTCCTAAAATCATTGCTGCATGCATTCCTTTTCCTGTGGCAATGCCTCCTGCTGCTATTAAAGGAATACTGATTTGCTGTTTTACCATCGGAATTAATGTCAGGGTTGTTGATTCTTCCCTACCGTTATGTCCTCCGGCTTCAAATCCTTCTGCTACTACAGCATCAACACCTGCTTCCTGGGCCTTAAGAGCAAATTTTGTAGAACTTACTACATGTACTACCGTAATGCCTTTTTCTTTAAGATAAGACGTCCATGTTTTAGGATTGCCAGCAGAAGTAAATACAATTTTCACCCCTTCATCGATGATGATTTGCATGATTTCTTCTACATTGGGGTATAGCATCGGCACATTTACTCCAAAAGGCTTGTCCGTTGCTTTTTTGCATTTCTGAATATGTTCTTTTAATACATCCGGATACATAGAGCCGGCACCTATGAGTCCTAAACCTCCGGCATTACTTACTGCTGATGCCAGTTTGTAGCCGCTGTTCCATATCATTCCTCCTTGTATAACAGGATATTTTATATTAAATAATCGGGTTATTCTGTTCATTTTATTGTTTAATTAATTTTCCTTGTTGTATTGCAGTCGCGTTCTTCAAAACATACCAATAAATTCCTTTCTCTAAAAAAGACAAATTCAGAGCGGTATCGGGTATCCATTGAGTATTTTCATATACTTTTTGTCCCTGCAAATTATACATTTCAAATATAGTATTTCCTACTTCTTTTTCACAGGAAAAAAATAATGCTTCTGAAAAAGGATTCGGATACAGGCAGAAGACACTTTCTTTTTGTTTTTTAACACTCAATACCTGATGATAAGCCTGCATAAAATCAGGTATTCCATAGCCATAATAATTATCCGGATTTGCATATCTATCAGCAGAAGCTTTTACAATATTAATGATTTCCTCGTTGGTCATGTCCGGAAAAGCACTCCATAATGAGGCTATGGCTCCGGAAATAATAGGTGCTGAAAAAGAAGTTCCGTTACCCGGACTTATTGTTCCGGTTTGATTCGCAACTATAGTAGCAGTTCCCATTGCCATAAGATCCGGCTTTATTCGTCCGTCAGATGTTGGTCCTATTGAACTAAATAAACTTCTCTGTTCGGTATTGTCAACAGATCCGATGGTTAATGCTGTTGTTGCATCTGAAGGTACGCCTACTGTAGGGTTTGAGGTATTTCCAGAATTTCCGGCTGAAATGACACAAATCATTCCTTTAGAGAATGCTATATCTGCGGCCAAGGATGAAAAAGAAGTTCCGTTGATTTGATTATTATTATAAGAATAAGAAGGATTATCATACGAAAAATAACCCAAAGAAGTATTCACAATATCAACTCCAAGACTATCTGCCTTTTCCAAAGCTTCAACCCAGTAACTCTCCTCTACCGGATTTTCAGACTCAATATCTTCTGTAATGAATAAATAAAACAGAGCATTCGGAGCCGTACCGATGAGCTGGTTTTCTGCCATACCTGCAATTGCAGAAAGCACCATGGTGCCATGATTATGTGAGGTATATACGTTTTCTGTTCTGTGTACAAAATCATAAGTACCCGCAATTAAATTCTGGTTTTGTATATATTGAAAAGGTGCAGTAGTATTTACTCCCAGAAAACCGGAATCCATAATCGCTATAACTTTATTTTCTCCTGTAAAATTATTGGAATGTAGAAAAGGTACGTTTAGCATTTCAGACTGTAAAAATGAATTGCCGTAATTATAATTTATCTGTGGCTGTTGCAGGTTTTTTCCTTGCTTTTTTTCATTTTTTATAGTTGAAAGTACAGCGGTATTTTGCTGATTATTCAAACTATGATTGGCATAAACAATTGTCGAAACAAATGAAAAATTTACAAGCTGCTGTATGTTTTCAAGTGTTCCCCTTATATGAACTGCATTGTGCCATTTAGAAGTTGCTTTTACCTCAATTCCGGAAGCCGCTTGTATCTGTGAAAGATAAGCCGCATCTACAGGAACATCTCTTATATCGTACGAAATGTTTTGCTGAACTCTTCTTTGTATGGCTCTCGGAGACAACATCTGATCCGGATTTTGAAGATAAAATGTACTTTGGGGTTTATCTAAAAAATATACCCAGGCATCTTCCACAACCTGGGCATATGTTATATTTGATAGTAATAATAAGATAGCTAAGCAATATCGTTTCATATTTCAAAAATTAGAAAGTACTAATCTATGAAATTACTCCCGAACCAACTAATTCTTCTCCTAAATGCCATGAAACAAATTGTCCTTCTGTAATGGCGGACTGCGGTTCTTCAAAAGCAACATACATACCGCTTTCAAATTTATGTAAAACCGCATTTTGTAAAGGTTGGCGGTAACGTATTCTGGCTTTGACTTCCAGTGTATCTCCGTCTTTCAATGCCATATCTTCTCTTATCCAATGAATTTCATGTGGCTTTACATGCAACGCTTTTTTAAACAATCCGGGATGCTCACTTCCCTGCCCCGTATAAATAGCATTTGTTTCTACATCAGTTGCTATGATGAATAACGGTTCTACTGTACCGCCGACATTGAGTCCTTTTCGCTGTCCGATAGTGTAATAATGAGCACCATTGTGTTCAGCTACTTTTTTTGCATCATCAGATGTATATTTTACAGATGCTGAAGCCGCTATAAGTTCTGCTTCTTTTGTCGGATACGTTACAGATTCATTATGGTATAAAGCGCTTTCTTTCGGAACTTCGTAAATAATTCCTTTTTTAGGTTTGAGCTGTTGTTGTAAAAACTCAGGCAAACGCACTTTTCCGATAAAACATAACCCTTGTGAGTCTTTTTTATCCGCTGTAATCAAATCATTGGCAGCAGCAATTTCACGAACTTCAGGTTTGGTCAGATGACCAATCGGAAATAAAGCCTTTGCAAGTTGCTCCTGAGACAACTGACACAGAAAGTATGATTGATCTTTATTATTGTCAATACCCGCCAAAAGTCTATGTACTTCTTTTGTTTCTCCGTTTTCTGTAATCTGGATTACTTCCTTTCGGCAATAGTGCCCCGTTGCAACATAATCTGCTCCAAGTTCTACAGCAATTTTCATAAAGACATCAAATTTGATCTCTCTGTTACACAATACATCCGGATTTGGCGTACGTCCGTTTTCATATTCGTTGAACATATAGTCAACAATACGCTCTTTGTATTGTTCACTTAAGTCAACTGTTTGAAACGGTATTCCTAATTTATCAGCAACCATGAGGGCATCATTGCTGTCTTCAAGCCATGGACATTCATTTGAAATAGTGACCGAATCATCGTGCCAGTTTTTCATAAAAAGTCCAATAACTTCATATCCTTGTTCTTTAAGAAGGTAGGCAGCTACACTTGAATCTACCCCTCCGGAAAGACCTACTACTACTCTTTTTTTCATTTCATTTTAATCTGAAATGCAAAGTTACGATTTTATAAATCAGAAATTTATTTTTTTACAGAAGCTTTAACAGCTTGTTTTTTTGCCCAAGGACCAATTTTTTTACCATTGTCGTACTCACCTTCAGAAACCACTTTTCCGTTACCGTCTCTGTAAATTGCTTTACCATGTTGTGCACCGTTTACATAGAACTCTTCACGGAGTTTTACACCATTTTCAGCATATTGGTATGAATATCCGTTTTGAATACCATTTTGATAATTGATTTCTTCTGACATTTTCCCATCCGGATAAAATACTTTTTTCAGACCATGAAGTTCTCCATTTACATAGTATTCTTCGCTCATGATGTTTTTACCTCCCTGATGATAGGTAATCCACTTTCCTTCTTTCTTTTTGTTGAGAAAGTTCCCTTCTGTCATCTTTTTTCCCTTACCATCGTAAAAAACTGTATAAGCATTTCCGTTGCCCTGCGAAAAATTTCTTGTTGCAATAATTACCTTTCCGGGTTCATCTGCATAAAATATAAACTCTCCCTGTTCTACTCCATTGGAAAAAGTTCCTTCATACTTCAGGTTATTGGTTCCTTCATAATATCCTGTCCATTTTCCTTCTCTCTGTCCCTGAGCATTTTTGCGGTTTTCCTGAGCCGATGCGGTTACTGAGATAAAGAAAGCCATTACCAAAATTGAATTGATGATTTTTTTCATGCTGTTCTCTGTTATAAATGTTGTTGTATAAAACGCTGTTATTATTTATATTATTGTATTTTCTTTGCACGCTGATATCCGCATATTGCTAAAAAAAACAACCCGAATAAATTATCCGGGTTGCTAAAATTAGTAAATAAATACAAATTATTTTTTATTTTGATTTGCTTTTTGTTGCTGTGCCTGCTCCATCATTTCTTCCATCTTGCGTTGAAATTTGCTTTTTGGACGCTCTTTGGTCTTATTCTCTTCAATTTTAGCTTTGATTTTATCTTCTTTTACAATTTTATTTTTGATCACATACATAATTCCAATGGTAATCAGGTTGGAAATAAAATAGTATAATGATAAACCTGAAGCATAATTATTAAAGAAAAACAACATCATAAGCGGAGAGATGTAAATCATGATTTTCATGATCTTGCTCATATCCGGCATACCCTCCTGTGGTGTAGTCATTTGCGCCTGATCACCTGTTGTCATTTTCATATAGAAGAAAATAGCAATAGATGCCAGAATCGGAAATAAACTTACGTGGTTTCCATAAAAAGGAATATAGAAAGGAAGGTTCAGTACATTGTCATAAGACGATAAGTCATCTGCCCACAAGAATGATTTCTGACGTAAATCAAATGCTGAAGGGAAAAACTGAAACAAGGCATAGAAAATAGGAATTTGCAATAAGCCCGGAATACAACCCGCCATTGGGTTAACTCCAGCCTTGGAATACAATTTCATTGTTTCCTGCTGTTTCTTCATCGGATCGTTCTTGAATTTTTCATTGATTTCAGCTACTTCAGGACGAATCACTTTCATTTTTGCCTGAGAAACATATGATTTATATGTAATAGGCGACATTACAAGGCGTACGAGTATGGTAAGAACAATAATAGCGATACCGTGAGGGATGAATTTTACTAAAAACCCGAATACAGGGATGAAAAGAAATTTATTTATCCATCCGAAGATTCCCCACCCCAATGGCATGGTCTGCTCCAGATTTTTTTTATAGCCTTTAAGGATATCATAATCTGAAGGCCCGAAGTATAAATTCATATTATAGCTCAATTCGCCTCCTTTGAATTCTAAAGGCATTTTAGCATTGAAATCTTTTGTAAAAACCGTATCTAATTTTTCATCCGAAACCAGATTCTGAGATTTTAAGCTTGTTGTTTTAAAAGGAGTATCCGTCAATAATATGGAAGAGAAAAAATGTTGTTTAAAAGCAACATAGGATACCTCTGAAATGGTTTTTTCCTCAAATTTGCTTGTAGCGCTCAGATAATCATCTTTTCCGGAATCATGCTCATATGCAATTTCTACATAACGGTTTTCGTAAGAGATACTTTTCTCATTTCTGTAGGCTTTTAACTGCCACTCAAGCTCTGCAGTTTTAGAACCGTCAACGATATTTGATAAACCAATCGTTCTAATGCTGAAATCAAGCATATATTCTTTTGGCTTGAGTACATATCGGTATTCCAGATAAGCCGTTTCTGAAGTTTTCAATTTCATGGAAACGACCTGATTTTCTCCTTCTTTTGTCAAATTAGGTTCAAAATACAAATCATTGGTATTATATACACGGTTGTCTTTTGACTGAAACTGAAGGTTTAATTTAGAATTGTTGTCTTTGATGATTTTTACTAATTCATCTGAATGTTTTGAAATTCTCTTTACATTATTGACTTCAATTTCTTTTATATAACCGCCTTTATTCGAGAAAGTTATCGTGATTAAATCATTCGTAACTTTAACATCCTCACCTTTCACAGATGGCAATGTAGCACTGTAAGCAAAAGCCCCGAGAGCTGCTTTTAATTGCGGATTAACAGCAGTGTCATTCGCGTTTTTTACCAGATGATCAATATCTGATGTTTTGTTGGTAGCAGCAGTTTCGGTTTTTGCTTTTTCTTCTGTTTCTTTTGATGTATCTGTACTTTTGCTACTGTACATCATCCAAAATAAAAGAGCAGCGATAACTCCCATTCCAATTAAACTACTTTTGTCTAATTTTTTTTCTCCCATTATGATTTTACTTAATTTTTAGAAATGAAAGGCTTTGTTTTTATTATGCCTTTATTTTTTTTTCAACAGCTGCCTTAATCAGACTCACAAAAAGCGGGTGTGGATTGGCAACAGTACTTTTATATTCCGGATGGTATTGAACTGCTACGAAAAACGGATGGTCTTTGAGTTCAATAATCTCTACTAATTTTGTTTCAGGATTGATACCCGATGCGATAAGTCCTGCTTTCTCTAAATCTTCCTGATAGTAAGAGTTGAATTCATAGCGGTGACGATGGCGTTCATTAATCAAGGTACTTTTATATATATCGTATGCTCTGGTACCTTTTTTAATTTCACAATCCCATCCTCCTAAACGCATGGTTCCCCCTTTATCGGTAATTGTTTTTTGCTCTTCCATAAATGTAATGACCGGATGAGGTGTATTATCATTTATTTCTGTAGAATTAGCGTTTTCAAGTTTCAGAACATTTCGGGCATATTCGATTACTGCCATCTGCATTCCCAAACAAATTCCCATAAACGGAATTTTATTTTCTCTGGCGTAACGCACCGTTTCTATTTTACCTTCTATACCACGAGCACCAAACCCCGGAGCAACAAGGATAGCATCAAGATTTTGCAATTTCTCTTCTGCGTTCTTCATGGTAAGGTATTCTGAATGTATACTTACTACATTTACTTTCGTATAGTTTTCTGCACCAGCATGGATAAATGCTTCCAATATCGACTTGTAGGAGTCCTGCAATTCTACATATTTCCCTACTAATCCAATGTTTACCGTGTGCTTAGGGTTTTTTAAACGATGTAAAAAGTCGTTCCATTTTACTAAATCCGGTAATGATTTTTCAGGAAGATCCAGTTTTTTAAGAGCTACTTTGTCTAAGCCTTCTTCTAACATATTATTAGGAACTTCATAAATAGTAGAAGCATCTATGGACTGGATTACAGCTTCAGGTTTTACATTACAGAAAGCCGCTAATTTCTGACGTATTTCTGTTGATAGTTCGTGTTCAGTTCTACAAACTAATATATCGGCTTTTATTCCGCTTTCCATTAACGTTTTAACAGAGTGCTGGGTCGGTTTTGTTTTTAATTCTCCCGCTGCAGCCAGAAAAGGTACTAATGTCAAATGTATTACAATGGCATTATTGTCTCCTAAATCCCATAATAACTGTCGCACTGATTCTATATAAGGCAACGATTCTATATCACCAACTGTACCTCCTATTTCTGTAATCACAATATCATAATCGCCGGTATTACCCAACAATTGCATACGTTCTTTGATTTCATTGGTAATATGAGGTACCACCTGAACGGTTTTACCTAAAAACTCTCCTCTTCTTTCTTTTTCAATTACAGATAAATATACTCTTCCTGTAGTTACATTATTTGCCTGAGATGTAGGTACATTTAAAAAACGTTCGTAATGTCCAAGATCGAGATCCGTTTCCGCTCCGTCATTGGTAACAAAACATTCTCCATGTTCATAAGGATTAAGGGTTCCCGGATCAACATTGATATAGGGATCAAATTTCTGAATTGTGGTACGATACCCTCTCGCCTGTAATAATTTTGCTAAAGAAGCTGCAATGATTCCTTTCCCTAAAGAAGAAGTAACACCGCCGGTAACAAAAATATATTTTGTTTGTTTCATTGATTGTATAGTGTGTTGTATTGTTGCAATTATTTAAACTTGGCAAAAATACAATTATAATTTGTGTTTCTAAAGCAGAAAGTACAGATTTTAAAAGATTAGGGCTTATTTAAGGTTTTGGATATTTTTCTTTAATCGTACGGATCAAATATTCCAAGCCATTTAGCTTTAACTCATATATAAGTTGCAGCTGATTTCCTATTTTGCCTTTAGGAAATCCCTTTTGATGATACCAGACGATGTAGTGCTCAGGCAGATCAATAAGAAAACGCCCTTCGTATTTTCCGAAAGGCATTTTGGTATGAGCCAGCTCAATGAGTTGCTTTTGTTGATCTTCCAAACTATTTCCAGTTAAAAGTAATATCTTTTTCGATATCCGGATGCAAACTTAAATAAACAGGACAACTAAGGGCTACGCGTTCCAGTATTGTTTGTTGTTTCTCATCCAGCTTCGTATTCATGTGAAAAACAATTTTAATTTTGCTTATTTTCCGAGGTTCTGACTGCATCTCTTTAATCACCTCTGCTGTTGAACCTTCTAAAGCAATCGCCATACCCGCTGCCTTGATTCCCATAATGGTAAACATGCAGGTAGCCAGTGAATTTGCTAACAGATCGGTTGGAGAGAAAGCTTCTCCTTTGCCATTGTTATCAACAGGTGCATCACTAATAATTTCCGAACCAGAGGCCAAATGAACAGACTGTGTTCTTAACTCTCCTAAATAGATAACTTTTGACAACATTATTTTGCTTCTTTTATCGTTAGATTTTTATCGTAATACATAATGTAAACTGCATTATTGTAAATTCCTCCGTTTTCGTTTACATAGGTAAATTTGTTTTCTACCTGCTCTGTCCCATAATCAAATATATTTGCATCTTCAGACTGAAACATACGCTTGATTACATCAAAAGTAACATCAAACCCTCTTGTCACAAACCGATTGGGTGTACTGCCATTTGCTTGCTCATAGGCTGCAGCAAAACGATCTGATTTCGCATTGTCATTCTCTCTGGTGACTGACGGGAATAACATTTGCAAATCTGCCAATGTCTGAATATTTATTTCGGTAGAATCTAATACATCATGCTTTTCAAGTACTGCCAAACGAATACTATAAGTGTTTTTTAAACTGTTTAAGGCATTGACCAAATCAATAGCTGTTTGTAAGGCTGTTGACTCCAGAATAACATAGTTTACCCCTGTTTTATCAAGCATACCTTCTATTTGGCTTTTTGTAACTGCACCGTTAGCTGCTGCATCCAATAACTTTACTTCTTTGAAATTGCTTTCAAAAAAGTTTCTCGAACTTGCCGCTTTTGGGTTTAAAACAGCAATTATGTTTCCATTTTGAGCCCGTAAATACTCCATCATTTCATTCCGAACGATATCGGTGTTTGGCATGGTATGTACCTGATTCGGATATGGTTTTCCCTTGTCTGTAGACAAAGGAGAAACGATAAGTGTAGGGGTGTCTTTAAACTCTTCAGAAATAGCATCTACATTGGCTTGAAAAAAGGGTCCGATGACCACATCTGTATTCGAAAAATCGAATTGCTGCTTTAACTGTGCCACATTCATTGAACGATTAGACTCTTTTGAATCAAATATTTTCACTTCCAACGGAAGATTCATTGCTCTTGCAGAATCAATTGCGATAAGTGCTCCGGAATAAAAGTCTAACGTCATATTTAAAAACACATCGTTATTAAGTATTTTATTGATTTCTGTTTTATTGTCCGGATTGTTTTTATCTAAATTGAATGGCAAAAGCAATACAAGCTCTTTTATATCTTTATCATTTCTAAAGCCTGCTATTTTAATATTATCTGTTTTTCCTGTAATTACCGGTTCGTCTTTTACAAGATCAAATTTTTTGATGGTGGGTTTTCCTACGATGAGTTCCATTCCTATTCGCAAACCATCTTTCAATTCAGGGTTCCACTGCAAAAGCTGCTCCTGAGAAATACCGTATTTTTTAGAAATATTATAAACCGTTTCTTTAGGTTCTACAATAATGGTTTTCGCATTGGCTGCTTTAGAAGTTTGCTTTTTATCATTTGTTTTAGAAGGTTCTGTCATCAGATTACCAGAAACCGGAATTTTTATTTTCTGGTTTTCTTTAATCCCGCCTGAAGCCAGTTCAGGATTTAACTCATAAATCTCTGAAACTGTTACTTGATTTTTTACTGCAATGCCATAAATAGTTTCTCCGGGTTTTACATCAATGAGACGAAAACTGTCAGTTGAAATATTTGTAGCAGCAGGAGTTTTCTTAGGTGTTTCTGTCTTTTTTGAAAGATTTAACAACTGCCCTATTTGCAATCCATTTTCTCTTAATCCGGGATTTAGATTATAAAGCTGTTCAATGGCAATATTGTATTTTTTGGAAATACCATACAGGGTTTCTTTTGCCAGTACCTCGTGTTGCAACATGGTATTTCCGGAACTTGGTATTAATAAAACCTGATTTTCACTGATACCGTTAACGGCTTCAGGATTTAATAAAAAAATAGCATTACTGGTAGTCTGGTATTTTTTAGCAATCTGTGTCACGGTTTCTCCTTTGGCAACAATATGCTTTTCAGAATTCTCCTGTGCAAAAGATCCCCATGTAGTAAAAAATGCCGATAAGGCTATTATTAGATTCTTTTTCATAATCATGATGTTTAAACAAATAAGTCGCTGTAATAAAACAACGACTTAAAAATATTTATTCCCACTCAATTGTTGCGGGTGGTTTTGAGCTTATATCATATACAACTCTATTGACACCTTTTACTCTATTGATTATTTTATTGGAAATTTCCATTAAAAAATCATAAGGAAGATGTACCCAGTCAGCAGTCATACCATCGGTTGATTGCACAGCACGTAAAGCTACTACTTTTTCGTATGTACGCTCATCTCCCATGACACCAACTGAATTTACAGGCAGCAATATTGCACCAGCCTGCCATACCTGATCATATAATCCGTGTTCTTTTAAGCCGTTGATGAAAATTGCATCAACTTCCTGCAAGATACTAACTTTTTCCGGAGTTATATCACCTAATATACGAATTGACAATCCAGGTCCCGGAAACGGATGACGCCCCAATAATTCAGCATCAATTCCTAATGTAGCTCCCACCCGGCGCACTTCATCTTTAAAAAGCATGCGTAGTGGTTCTACTATTTTTAATTTCATGTAATCCGGTAAACCTCCCACATTGTGATGCGATTTGATGGTAGCTGAAGGTCCTTTTACAGAAATCGATTCGATCACATCAGGATATATCGTTCCTTGTGCCAGCCAGGTAACGTCTTCAAGGAGTTTAGATTCATCATCAAATACATCTATAAAGACACGTCCTATTATTTTTCGTTTGGTTTCCGGATCATCAATACCAGCCAATTCAGATAAAAAGCGTTCAGAAGCATCTACTCCTTTCACATTTAATCCCATTCCGTGATATTGAGCTAAAACATTCTCAAACTCGTTTTTACGCAATAATCCGTTGTTTACAAAAATACAGTACAAATTCTGTCCGATAGCTTTATGCAAAAGTACAGCTGCTACAGTCGAATCAACCCCTCCGGATAAACCAAGAACAACTTTGTCATTTTTCAATTTATCCTGTAAGTCTGCTACTGTTTCTTCAACAAAAGCATTAGGCGTAAAATCCTGATTTACATGAGCAATGTGAACTAAAAAGTTTTTCAACAATTGAGCACCATCTGTAGAATGATATACTTCCGGATGAAATTGAATAGCATACGTATCTTCTCCTTCAATTCTGTAAGCTGCATTTTCTACATCTTTTGTGCTCGCTAATTTCACACCATTTACAGGTAATGATTTAATAGTATCTGAATGGCTCATCCATACCTGACTGTTAGCAGGAATGTTTTGAAAGAAAACTTCGTCTTGTTTTATAAAAGCAAGATTAGCTCTGCCGTATTCACGCGTATCAGAAGGTGCTACCTCTCCACCATTGAAGTGAGCGAGATATTGGGCACCATAGCAAACCGCTAATAAAGGCAGTTTTCCTTTGATATTAGACAAATCCGGGTGAAGGGCATCTTCAGAGCGAACTGAAAAAGGACTACCCGATAAAATGACCGCTTTAAAAGAAGATAAATCTTCCGGTATCTGGTTGTAAGGTAAGATTTCGCAAAAGATATTTAATTCGCGAACTCTACGCGCAATAAGTTGTGTGTATTGCGATCCGAAATCTAAAATAAGTACATTGTGTTGCATATGCAAAAGTAATCAAATCTTAAAAAATTAAAAATAATTTTAAATTTTAAATTATTAAAGTTGCGCAACCTTTAAATTGGAATTATTTTTGATGCTCTCTTTTAAAACAAAGAATTATTAATTTACACATACTATGAAATTAAAATATAGCGTTTTAGCAATCACAGGTGGCATCATTTTAACTTCGTGCTCTTTGAAAAGCAAAGATAAAACGCCTGTATTTATTCAACCAGCTTTACTGGATACCATTTTTAACAATGCTTATGAAGGTACTATTCCTTGTCCTGATTGTCCCGGAATTGAAACTATAGTACACATATACCGTGACAGTACCATATCGAGAACGGCCTATTATCAGGGCAGAGAGCAATTACCGGAAACAAAAATCGGAACGTGGAAACTTAAAGACTCTATTTTTGAAACTACATTTGACCGCGAAAAGTTATTTTATAAGATCAAATCCGGCAATGTAATTCTTCGCGTAGGTTCTGATTTTAAAGAGGTGGAAGGTAAACTGGCAAAAGATTATATACTGACTAAAGCACATCCTTTTGATGTAAAAAATATAATCGGCACCTATATTATCGGTGATACCCTCGGTGAATACAAAAAACTTGTCATAAATAATATAGCTAAGCAGCAATTCAACATTAGTTTTGAGCACAAAATTAAACAGGATAGTCTGTTGAACTGTTCATATGAGTTCAAAGCAAAACTCAATAAAGAAAACAATCTTGAAACAGATTTACAAACGCTTAATGATTCTTTAAAAGGACAAATAAAAATATTATTTACCAAACATGCCGCTCATTTATATTATAAAGATATATCTGCAAGTCATCCCTTTATCTTATGTAAAGAGCATCCACAGGAAAGTATGCAGGGCAGCTATAAATCCATTAATAACAGAAGTTATCAACAATAGTGTACGCTAAATTTTAAAAAATTTTGCATTGATATTTAATTAATATGTCAATACTATAGTTGTACTTAATGAAAAATATGATTTATAACAAACCGTTATAAACTACTTCACACCTGGTGGGTTGTATGTAAATAACGGTTATGGTTATCTTCCTGATTTTATACTTTATTTATTATTGATTAGATCCCGGTTAAAATATAAAATTGGTGATCATTAAGGTAATTGACGAAGACATCAAAAGAATGCCAATTGCTAAATATATGTATCCAATAAGTTTGTAACGCGGAGGTTTTATTTTTTCCATACCGGTATTAGTAATTTGAAAACCAATGATTAACAAAATTACGATTAATGCAATAATTATCATTTTAGTGTAGTAGTTTAATATTTATATCTGCTTTTTGTTTAATAATATGGCAAATTAATATTATTTATTTAAAATAAAAACATTTTAATATTTTTATACTTTAATTCTTATAACGTCTAACATCTACTATATTATTTCTCAATAAATCAGTTGATATCAAAAAAATAGAGATATATAAAATACCTCTATTAACCTTTTACCATAAGATGCTTTAGATCAGATTTATACCCTAAAGCATTGTACTACTACTTACTTCGCTACTTTATAAACATACCCTTATAACTCAATGGTTTGTACTCATAATTTTTTATTCTGAATTATAGCAGATATTTTTCAATGTATAGCTTCAGCATTGTGGTTTTATACTCATCTAATCCATCTGCAACAATAGCTATTTGTTGCTTAAATTCTTTGTCTTTAGATAATTTTCGGTATTCTCTTGCCAATTCAAGTCTGATTCGCTGTTTCAAAGTCATGTTTCCGAAAGGGTCGAAATAGGAATCTATGCGAGAAAAATCTTTTACCCCCGTCCACGTAAATTTTTCATCTTTTACTTTTGTCAAAAGCGACAGATACTGATCAATACTTTGTTTGGATGTAATAGTATTGGTAAATAAAGAGTTTTTAATCGCAAAAAACTGTTTCTCAATAGAAGTATCATCTTGTAAATGTTCAAAAGCGTATTCTATGAGCTTTTTATTTACTTTTTGAAGTTGCTCTTGCCTGCCTAACAGATTGAATGACAGAATAGCATAAGCATCTTCTTTCCTATAATAATTTCTTATTTCTTCATCAGTTACAACTCCAAAAGTATTGGGTTGGATAATTTCATATCCGTTTTCTTTTAAATTTTTCTCAATATCGTCTTTATGAAAAGCTCCGATTACTACTAATACAGTATCTGATTTACTATGATTTTCGAGCACTTTTTGTATTCTCTTAGATTGAAGAAAAGTCCGATACAGGAATAATCGTCTTGGAAAATCAAATGCCGTTTTTTCAGGATGATTTGTATACCAGGCAGCAATACTGTCTGTGTAATTTTTACCATCTGCAAAATATAATCCATCTTCAAAATCTTTTTTTTCTGTGAAAGTAGTAAAACCAAGAAATCCCGTTTTCTGTCTTGTTAATTTAGGAACCTCCAAATCTTTTATTCCAAAACCGAGATCTAAATCTTGTTCTGCAGGCAACCAATCAATAGGATGCAAAGGGATTTTGTTTGCTCTTGCATACGGTACTATTAAATATTGCTGTTCATACGTGAATTCATAAAAATTATTTTTTGAAAATTCTTCCGGAGATCTTTCAATGCAAATTGTCGATGGATTTACTTTATTTATAAATGCTCTTATAGCTGCTGGTTGCTGATTATAGTTAATCAGCTGCGAAGAATGACCAACTCCAAGTACTACTACTTTTGCCTTCTGAGCAACTAATGACTGGATTGATAAAAAGCAAATGAATAATAATGTTTTTACGCTCATTTTTTTAATTTATGATGATATGTACTTGTTATTTACGGTATTTGGTTTTTGTTTCTTATAAACGTTACAAAATTTTTATTTAACTCCTTTTATTTCAATTTATATGATTACTCCTGTTGTTACTTATTTTTTACATTTTGTTATAACTTTAGGTTTTGATGTTCTGTTTATATTGGCACCAATCTCATTTTTTATTCATAAAATTCAAAATGTTGTACCCCAGCTGTGGCATTTTAGTCATGATCCAGTAAAACCTATCACTATTCCATCTGTAGGCTTCCCCTTTTCCGGACAAGTTAAAAATATAAAAAATTAGTTATTAATTATTTTCATTATTTGATTTTTATATATCCAAGGGCTCATTCCTTTTAAAGCTTTGTCAGGGTGATTTTGATTATAATTTATTTGCCAGTTAAAAGCTAAAGCATTTACTTCTAATAGATCTTCAAATAAATAAGCATCTAAAACATCTTCTCTAAAAGTCCTGTTAAATCTTTCTATATA